>CDZG01038402.1_pt1 | contig 384937 bp, 355 predicted proteins | sample 557741 | NCBI WGS metagenome assembly CDZG01 (sample SAMEA3182086, study PRJEB8094) | gut metagenome | biome: human; feature: gut; material: Stool; isolation source: human stools | place: Canada | collected 2013-01-21
GGCAGGCACAAGCTGTGCCTGCCCGCCTGTATGGATTTTGAAATATCGCTTACGGCTTGGTGAGAATGGCGCTCACGTCGGTCATTTTTTTGCCGAGCGTGAACGTGACGGCCTTGCCGTCGTGGGTGAGCCGGTAGGCTTCACCGCTCTCGCCCTTGCCCAGCAGATCGGAGAGCAGGAACGCTGACGCTGCGCCCTTGGTGACAAAGACGATCTTTTCCACGCCCTGCGCCTTGAGAGTGCGGATACCGCTGAGTCTGCCCGTGAGAATGGCAAGGTCCTCGTCAACGGTGACGGTCAGCACGCCGCCCTTTTGCTCGGCCGTGTAGGCAATGTCCCTGCCGTCCTTGGCGGTCACGCGGTAGAGGGGAGGAGCTATTAACCGGCTTCCTTCATCCGGCATGGTGTGGGTCTCCCCGCACTGGTCATACCGCACGCATTTTGCCGTCTTGGTGCCGTCGTGCGCATAGGTCGCATCGTTGTTGGAAACATAGTCCTCAAAGAGATGCCCGAGCTTGCTGCCCGTGTCCGTTACCGTGTCCGTTTCCGTGCAGTCCCCCGTGCCGTAGCGCACGCACTTTGCCGTCTTCGTGCCGTCCTGCTCGCAGGTGGCATCGTTGTTGGAAACATAGTCCTCAACCTCAAAGAAATGCCCGAGCTTGCTGCCCGTGTCCGTTACCGTGTCCGTTTCCATGCAGCCGCCTGTGCCGTAGCGCACGCACGTTGCCGTCTTCGTGCCGTCCTGTTCGCAGGTCGCATCGTTGTTGGAAACATACTCCTGCCCGTCAAAGCTGTGGTTCAGGGCGGGGATATCCTCGGTTTTTGTATGGGAGGAGCTGGTGCAGGTGTAAGTCCTGACCCCCTTTTCCGTGCAGGTGGCGGGCTTCGTTACCGTGCCGCTGTCCCATACAAAGTCTCCGGTGGGATTGGTGACCGTTTTGTAGGGAGTTCCCGACATGGAACTGCGGGGCGCGTAATATTCGATTTTTCCGCCGGGGTTCAGCGCGCAAATATCCGGCTCCACCTCTGCGCCGTCGGTGCCATAGCTGCCGCCGCCGATGCCTGCGCCCGTTCCGTAATCTCCGTGGACACTGCCGCCCCGCACCTTCAACTGTGCATTGCCGGAAACGGTGATGCCTTCTCCCTTGCCATATACTCCGCCGCCGATGCCCGCGCCGCACTTGCCGCCGCTGGCATTGACCTCGCCGCCGGAGATAGTGATGTTGCTGCCGCTGCCGCGCTGTCCGCCGCCGATGCCCGCGCTCCAATCGCCGCCGATGGCGTTGACCTCGCCGCCGGAGATAGTGATGTGGCTGCCGCTGCCGTGCTGACCGCCGCCGATGCCTGCGCCGTTGAGGCCGTTGGTGGCCCCGACCTTGCCGCCGGAAATGGTGATGTTGCTGCCGTTGCCGCCGAGGCCGCCGCCGATGCCTGCGGCGGCGAGGCCGCCGATGGCGTTGACCCCGCCGCCGGTGATGAAGATGTTGCTGCCGTCCTTTCCGCTTCCGCCGCCGATGCCCGCACCTTGTTGGCCGCCCCTGGCGGTCAGCTTGCCGTTCTTGTCCTCGTCCGCAATGGTCAGGCTGCCGCCGTTGTTCTTTTCAAGGCCGGCATGCTCATAGTCACTCCTGAGCGTGCTTTCGCCGTTCAGCTCGATGCTGACATTGCCCTCGCCGGCGGTGGAAACGGCGGCCTTGCCCTTATCGCGCACGTCGATGTTCACACCGGAGAGGGTGACGTTTGCGGTCTGATCCTTCTCCGCGTTGATGGTGACGTTGTTTTCCTTAGAGGTTCCCGTAATGACGGGCGCGCTGTCCGGTACAGCGGCTCCGCCTCCCTGCCTGACCGTCTGCCCGCCGCTCTCGGCGTTTACGGTGATGTCGCCCTTGCCGATGTCCCAGGTCGCCGCGTGCGCCGACACGGGCAGACTGGCGAGAAGCAGCAGCGCAAGGAGCGTTGATACGATTTTCTTTCCCTTCATGTGTAAAAGCCTCCTTCTTTGTTCTGATTGATCGCCCCGATTCCTTTTAGTGCTTAGACACAATAATTTTACCAGACAATGCGGAGGTTTTCAAGAGAGCATTTGTGCAAATTCCTGTTTTTTGATGCGCCGCTCATAACGTTTGCGGCGGAGCAGCCGCTCCTTGCCCTGATGTACTTTGCAAAGCAGACCAAAAAAATCCTCCGGGGCAGACGCTCCGAAGGATTTTTTGCTGCGCCAATATCATGTTTCCGAAAAACTCCTGCCGCTGGAAATCGGGCGCTGCCGTTTCCGCGGCGTTCCGCGCGGGAAAGTGCGGACGCGGCGTTGTGATGTATGCCTTATGCGCGGGAGAAAACGATCGCAGTACCGGCAATGTCCTCGTCAACAACGGAGAGCGTACCGGCGGCCTCGTCATAGACGGCGGAGCTCTGCGTCTTGCCGATGGTCAGAACGATCTCACCGTTTTTCACGGCATACACGCCGTTGACGGTGCCGCTGTCGAGAAGCTCCTTCAAAGTCTCCTTGGGAAGCAGGCTGGCCATAAAGTCTTCCAGAGGCATTTCCAGCATGGCATCAATGAGTTCGCGCGTCGTTGTGCAGCCGTAAGTCTGCATAAGTCCTTCCACGGTATAGCCGTTGTTCGCAGCGTCCTGCTCGATCTCTTTTTCCAGATAGGCGGTGAGACCGTCCGTAAAAGCTGTATAGAACGTGTCGATCATCGCGGCGGCAGATTCGCTGTCAGCCGCCAGAAGGAATGTACCCTCGCCGGTGAACTCGATGGTGTACTTCAGGGGAAGAGCGCCGAGCTCCATGCAGTCCAGAAGCGCTTTGGAGGATTCGTCGTCATCAATGGCATCGTATAGGGAGTCGATGAAGATCGACGATACATCCATTTCGCTCGATACCCAGCTTCCGAGCAGCTTTTCGGCAAATACTCTGTCGCCGGCCTGCGCGGCGAGAGCGGCGCTGTTTTTATAATCGCCGAGGGCAGTGAAGAGCTCCGCGGCGTGCGCGTACTCTCCGGCGTCATAGGTGTTCTGCGCGATCGCATAGTCGCATGCGGTGACGAGCGAAGCGCTCTCTTTATAGTCGCCGAGCGCGGCGAAAAGCGCGCGGGCCTGCTCGTAGTCTTCGGCAAGGTAGGCGTCCGTCGCAATCGAGTAGTCGCACGCCGAGGCGAGCGCCGCGCTGTCCTTGTAATCGCCGAGCGCTTTGAACGCCGCGGAGGCCGCGGCCGCGTCGCCGCTGCCCATGAGCTGCACGGCTGTCTGGTAGTCATTGGCGCCGCAGCCGGTCACAGTCAGCATAAGAGCGGCGGTGAGAAGTATCAGAGCCAGTTTTTTGATCGTCTTTTTCATTCTTTCTTCCTTCTTCCGATACGTTTTTGCCGGAGATCGTATAAACTCAATATAGCATCAAATTTATCGGTTTGTAAAGAAAAAAACGCCCGCCGCTTTGTGAAGGAAAACAGAATGCGCGATCCATTGTTGACCAGCTTTCCCCGGAACTCTACTGCGGAAGGATCTCGGAGAGCGGGGGGAGGGAGGAGAAATACTCCTGAATACACTCCAGTGCGATTTTCTCGTTCTGATGCAGGTTGGAGAGCCGCTGATGGATGAGATAGAGCTTCATGCTGTTTACCCGTTCCTGACCGGGGAGCGGTACGAGCGAAAACTCATCGTTATCCACGCTATGATCCTGCGTGGCGGCATAGCCGCTCATAACGCCGAGAACGTTCCACCGGCGCACGGCATTTTTTATGAGCGGAACATTGGGATAGACTGTGATGCGGTTGCTCGGATCCATACTCTGCGAATAGAAGATGCGGCTGTAGCTGTAGAGGAACTGCGGCAGGATAGCGAACCGCTCGTTTGTGAGCGACATTACATCAACGGTTTTCTGCCGGTGGATGGGGTGATCGCGCCGCGCGATAAGATAGAGCATGTCGTCGTATACCGGCGTGATCTGCACCTGGTATTTCTGCGCCATGGAGGAAAAATCGTCGAGTCCGTCCGGAGAGAAATAGGTGAGCCCGATGTTGTAGTTGCTTTGCACAATCTCCGAACCGACCTTCATGCCGACGATCTCGTGAAACCGGAGCTGGCCGCGCGACACCTTTTTCTGATACTGGTGTGTGAGCGGCAGCGAAAGACCACATGTGATGCTTGGCGAGGCGAGAATACTGACGGGGAGCGAACGCTTCTCTGCGTTGGAACTCAGAGCAATGACCTCCTGCCAGCGCGAGAGAATATCCCAGGCGTTGGAGAGAACCTCTTTGCCCTCCTCCGTAGGAACAACGCCGTCGCGCACGCGCTCAAAAACGGGAAAACCGAGCTCGTCCTCGGTTTTGCTGACAATGGCGGAAAGCGCTGTCTGGCTGATGAAAAGCTCGCGCGCGGCTGCGGAGATGGAGTGATGCTGCGCCACACACAGCAGATAATGCAGATGTTCCATTCTCACTTCTCCGTACCTCCTTCCATCAACTGTTTGCCGTGCTGCAAGGGAGAAAACGAAGAGAAATACTCCAGGATCTCGTTGATCAGGATCTTCTCCTGATAACGGAGATAGGATTCCTCACGCTGTATAAGACAGAAGTGCATCCGGGGGGAGAGAAGATCTTCAGAGAAGTGGAGCAGCTTGTGGCGCGCCGGATCGTAGATATTTGCGGCAGCCAGCGTAAACGCCGGGCCGACGCCGAGCATGTTTTCCTGCTCCATGATCGATTGGAGAAGATAGAAATTCGGAACGGATGTGATGTTGCAGTGCTGCGATGCCCAGCGGGAAAAGCGTGCGCCGCCGGAGAAAAAGCCGGTAGCCGTGATGATGGAATAGGCGGAAAGCTCCTCCTTTGTCAGAACATTATGCGCAGCCAGCGGATGATCCAGCTTCACGATACCGCAGAACTCCGTGGCATACAGAGAGGTGACATACAGCCCCTGTTCTTCCAGCGCCTGCCGCAGCTCGTCGATCTCGTTGTCAGAGACATAGAAAAGGCAGATGTTCGCATTGCCCTGCAGTATCATCGGCAGCGCCGCCGGACGCGGCTGCTCTTCGAAAAAGAGATCACATTTGAGTTCATATGCATGAAAGCGTCGTGTGAGCTCGAGCGCAATGCCTGCGCTCGTCGCCGGAGTGACGACGACATGCACCGGCTGCGCATGGATGCCCTCATGCGCCGTAAGGCTATACAGCAGTTCCGTTTGTACGTTGATGTCGCGCAGCGTGGCGAGAAACTGTTCGCCGAGGATCGTGGGGACCATGCCGTTCGGCGTGCGGCAGAAAATGGAAAAGCCGACCTCCTCTTCCACTGAGCTGAGGATGGAACTGAGCGTTGTCTGGCGTAGATTGAGAGCCTTTGCCGCAGCAGAAACGGATTTCTGCCGGCCGATCTTCAGAACATAGGGAAAATACTCCAACTGCATGGCCAACACACCCTTTTCTTTCTGATTGTTCTCAAACGAGAATGATTGAGCACAAATAGCCGAACAGGAGGGGTCGAAAAAACGACTCCTCCTGTAGTGCTTTTAACCGGGGATACGGGAAATTATGCGGTTTTGAATAAAGTTTTTTTAAAAATCATTCAATGGCTTTGTAGATTTCTTCCAGCGGCATGTCCTTCGGGAAGCCGAGATTCTCGAGCGTGCGGCCGCCGTGGATATAATCGCGGTCGTTGATCGCGCCGGCTACGCCGAGGAACGAGCGCAGCACCGGCATATCCATGCCGAGGTGCTCCGCCACGGACAGGGCGAACGCACCGCCGCAGCCGCAGTCCTCGTGGAGATAGCGGTGATCCAGCGCGAAGGGGCCGTCCATGTACTTGTAGAAGATGTGAACTTCGGGATGCTCGTCGAGGTGCAGCACCTTTTCGATCATGCCCATCGGGTTGCCATGCTCGGTCATGCCCATGGCCTCGATAACGGCCTTGCGCTCCTCGCGGATCTTGCCGACACAGTGCACGACGCGCGGCGTGAAGGCATACTGGAAGAGAGAGTAGTCGTGACCCTTGTGGTCGATCTCTGCGGCGGAGAGAACGGTGCTCGCGATGTGGTTGATGACGTTGCCCGCGTTGATGACGCCTTCAAAGACGTTGCGGTTGGCGGTGTATTCCACGACGCCCTCGAGATCCTTGAGCACGCGCGCAGTATCGGAGGCGGGGAGGGAAGCGACCTTGCCCTTGAGATTCAGGGGCATGCCGGTCGTGACTTCGGCCTTGCCGGTCAGACGGCAGGGGCAGAAGTTGCCTTCCTTCTCGGTCAGGGTGATCTTGGCGGTAACGCCCATCTCGTCGAAAACCTTGCGGAACACGAAGGAGGCGAGGTTGCCGGGGATGATGAGGATGTGCTGGCCATCTTCAACGTAAGGGGCGATGCGGCGGGCGATCTCCTCGTGGCGGTCGGCCATGACGTGGACGAAAATGACTTCCGCGCCGCGGACGGCCTTTTCGGGGTCGGTGGTCATGCACACGGGCTTACCCGTGCCGTGCATGCCGCCGCGCAGTGTGATGCCGCCGAGCTCTTCGATATCCTGGAAGCGGGAGGCGAAGCGCTCGTCGTCGTGGAAGGTGACTTCAAAGCCGCGCTGGGACATAACGGAAGCAACTGCGTGGCCGGTGGAACCGGCGCCGATAACGGTAATTTTACGAACCATAATACATTCTCCTTTACATTATAGCACGATCCTTTGCTGCCGGAAAGGGGCTGAAACCGGCTTTTGATCCGATTTTTTCAGCCCCTCGCCAGGAGTTGGGCAGCGCAGGAAGGGAAGAGAGGGATACTGTGTGACTTTACGAGTTTAGAGACTATACGAAAAACTCAGTGGACAAGCAGGTTGATGAGCAGGAACACCGGGATGCCTACAACAAGAACGGAAAGCGCGCCGACCGTGGCCGTCTTGATGCGCATGCCGCCATTGGGCAGCGTCGGCTGGGAGTGGAAGATGGCCGCGGGAGCGGAAGCGCCGGGGAGGATCAGACCGACGTTGACCATGTAGACCAGCGCGGCGCCCGCAAGCGTCGGGTTCATGCCGGCGGCAACGGTGAACGGAGCAATGATGGGGATCAGAGCCGAGCCGAACGCGATGTTCGAGCCGAGGTTGGTGAGGATCATGGAAACGATAATCGTGAACACAAGGATAAAGCCGGGGCCCTTTCCGGCGAAGATCGGGGCAAACACGCCGCTGATCCAGGGAACAACGCCGGTGCCCTCGCTCGTAACGGCGCTCGAGAGCGGCAGCGTTACGGCGCACATGAGAATGACTTCCCAGCTGATGGCGGTGTTCTTGACTTCCTTGAATACGATGCAGGGCTGTCCGTCGCCTTCGCCGCTCGGAAGGATGAGCAGGATGGCGGCGCAGATGCAGTAACAGCCGGCGACCGTGATGGTCTGGTTGACGAGCGTAGCGAGCTTGGAGCCGATGAGGGTGTTGCCGAGAATGCAGATGATAACGGTCAGACAGTAGACGATGAGGATACGCTTGACGCGGGGACGCATGACCTTACTGTCCTCGCCGAGCTTGGTTTCATCGAAGCGCTGCATCTTGCTGTAGTCGATCTTGAAGATCCACTTGGAGACGAAGACGTAAGCCGTGATGATGAGCACCGTCGTGGGGATGGTGATGCAGGCCATGACGCCCATGTTCAACTGCGTGCCGACAGCGGCGGACCAGTTGTTCGCCAGACCGAGCATCCAGCTCTGGTAGGGAATCATGCCGCCGCCGAGCACGGTGCTGAGCATAACGCCGCCGAAGCCGACATAGCGGAAGCCGCTCTTCTCATCGTAACCGCAGTTGTCGGCGATGTCGTTCCAGATACCGTAGAGGATCAGGGAGAGAACGATCTGGTTGACGACGACGCAGGACAGACCGAAGATCACGAAGAACGCCCAGACATAGAGCATCGGGCTCTTCTTGAAGATGGGCTTGGAGAGAGACCAGCGGACGAACCACTTGCCGAAGCCGTAGTAGGAGAGGGAACCGGCGGCCACGAAGCCGACGATGCTCTGGAACACTACGTTATGGCCGAGGCCGTTGGTGATGACCTGCGCCATGCTGGAGTAGCCGCTGATGCCGAACGCGATGATCGCAAACAGCGAGGGCCAGATGATGTCGCCGCAGGCGGAGTAGCCGTAAATGACGCCGATGAAGACGCCGAGCAGCTTCATGCCGAGCGGAGTGACGGTCGCGAACGGGGGAAGGTAGCCGAAGAGGAACATGAGCGCCAGCGTGATGACCATGTGGACCCACTGCATGGGCGAGTAGCCCTTTCTCTTCGCGGGAACGGAAGCAGAAGTCTTTTCCATTTGATTGCACATCCCTTTCATTTCTTTTCTCAGGATGCAGAGCGGAGCGGGGAGCGGGAAGCTCCTTCGTCCTCTCTGCCGTCAAGTCGTGGACTGCCGGATTTGAAGAGAGCGGTACGCACGGCTTGCGGACAAATGGGAAAATTCGGAAAGCTGTCAAAGCGCCGGGCATCGGCGCGGCAGATTACCGGATTCCGCCGTCATCATAAAACAGATATCCCCCAGAATCAACCGTTTCGACTATTAGGTTTTTTGGTATGGGATATCAGAAGCGCCAAAATATGGGATACGGAGCATTACTCTTTGACATTATGGAAGGAATTGACGAGAATAGGAGACGAAGAGAGCGGTATGTGCGGCGGAGATAATCCCCTGCACCATCCGAAAACGACCGGCGCGCGGCGAGCCGCTTACAACTTCTTTATTATAATGCGCTGCGAAAAGCGAACCGATGCGCCAGACAGAAAGGAAACAAAGCATATGTATGGTTGGAGAGCAAAGATCGGCCTGATCACTCCGATGAGCGAGAACGCCGAGCACGCATTTCACCTCTACGCGCCGGAAGGCGTATCCTTTGCGTCCATGAAGATCAACTTCCCCGGCCCGACGCCCGAGGGACTGACCATTCTCACCGATCAGCTCGAAGAGACGGCGGCCAAATATAAGGGCATGCCGTATCAGCTCGTGGTGTTCGGCTGCACGTCCGGCAGCTGCATCAAGGGCGTCGGCTGGGATCAGGAGTGCATCAACCAGATCGAGCGAGCCTCCGGCATCCCCGGTCTCACGACGAGCACCGCTGTGCTGGAGAGCCTGCGTGCGCTGGGAACCAAGAAGGTGGCCGTCCTCACGCCCTATCCTGAGGCGACGAACGAGGCCGAGAAGAAATTCCTTGAGGACAACGGCTTTGAAGTGACGAACATCGTCGGCATGGACATGAGCCCGTTCAGCCGCGCCGACGGATTGAGCTTTGAGGATGCGGACGAGGTGTTCCTGTATCGGAACGCCACGCGCATGGATCTCAAGGGTGCGGATACCTTTTTCCTGAGCTGCATGGGTCTGACCACGATGGAGATCATTGACGATCTGGAAAAGAACATGGGCATTCCCGTGATCACCAGTCATCAGGCGACGCTCTGGAGTGCGCTGCGGCACTGCCGGATCGGCACGAAGATGCCGAAGCTCGGCAAGCTGTTCACCCTGTAAACTTCACGAAAGGAAAGGGTAGATAACATGGAAAACTACTACGGTTGGAGAGCAAGGATTGGCGTGATCGCGCCGATCGACGACAAGGTCGAATATGCTTTCAACAAATACGCCCCGGAGGGCGTGTCCTTCGACAGCACCCGCCTCTGGTTCCCCGGCCCGACGCCGGAGGGACTGGTGTTTCTCTCGGATCAGCTCGAGGAAGCGGCGAAGATGTACCGCAAGAGCCCGCACGATGTTATCCTCTTCGGCTGTACGTCCGGCAGCTGCATCAAGGGCTACGGCTTTGACAAGGAGTGCATCGAGCGCATCGAGCGCGCGAGCGGCTGCCCCGGCCTCACGACGAGCACCGCGGTGCTCGAGGCCTTTGAAGCGCTCGGTCTCAAGAAGACCGTCGTCATGACGCCCTACCCGGAGGATACGAACAAGGCGGAAAAGAAGTTCCTCGAGGACAACGGCATCGAGGTAACGTCTATCACCGGCATCGGCTTCAATAAGGTCGGCGAGTTCGGACACCCCAGCAAGCGCCACCTTTATCGTAACGCGATGAAGCTCGACACGACCGGCGCGGAGGTATTCTTCCTCAGCTGCATGGGCCTTGCCACGATGGAACTCATCCCGGCGCTCGAGGACGATCTCGGCATGCCGGTCATCACCAGCCATCAGGCCAGCCTTTGGGCGTGCCTGCGCCACTCCGGCGTAAACGACAAGCTTCCCAATCTCGGGAAACTCTTTACCATTTGAAAATCGCCATGCGGCGACTGAAAACTGCAAGGAGGAAATATAATGGGATTCAATTATCACGGAATTACCACCGATAACACCAAGCAGATCGTCCATTTCGTTAAGGAACTGAAATACGAGGACATCCCGCCCGTGGTTATCGAGCGTGCCAAGATGATGGTTCTGCACACCGTCGGTGTCTGCCTTTGCAGCTCCGAACTGCAGGAGATCAAGGACGCCATCGAGATCGCCAAGGAAATGTCCCCCGGCGGCGAAGAGATCGCCACCATCTGGGCGGACGGCAAAAAGGTCAGCTGGGAAGCGGCCACATTTGTCGCCGGCACGATGGGCGACATGCTCGACTGGGAAGACTGCTCCGTGACCGGCCACCCCTCGGCCGGCATCATCACCACCGCCGTCGTGGCGGGCGAAGTGCTCAAGAAGAGCGGCAAGGATGTGCTCACTGCCATCGTCGCCGGCTATGAGGTCTACCAGCGCATCGCGCTCGCAGGCCGCACCAACATCGTCAGCTACAACATCTTCGGCAACCTCACGGTGCTCATGAAGCTCCTTGACCTGTCCGAGGAAAAGATGAACCGCGCCTTCGGCATCGGCACCGCATGCTCCATCATCTCCTGCAACGTCCACGAGGCGACCATGTCCGACTCGCTCAACTATCTCTACGGTTTCAAGAACGAATCCACCGTCACCATGATCAAGACCGCCATGCTCGGCATCGAGAACATGGAAGACGCCTTTGATGACGGCACGGCTTACTTCAACCACACCGTTGAGCCCGATATCACCTGGCTCACGAAGGATCTCGGCACCGAGTGGTTCCTCATGAGCATGATCCTCGTCAAGCACAGCCCGGCGAACGTGTTCGTGCAGACCTATGCCGAGCTTGCCCGCAACCTCATCAACAAGTACAAGTTCAACCCCGATGATGTCGAGGAGATCATCATCCGCCCGTCCGTGGCCTTCCGTCACTGGTACTCCGATTGGGGCTACAAGTCCGTTACCCAGGCGCAGTTCTCCATCCCGTACTGCACTGCGTGCGCCATGTATCACCCTGAGCCGGGCGCGATCTGGTATCAGCCCGAAACGATGGTCGATCCGAAGATCGTTGCGCTGATGAACAAGGTCAAGGCCGACGGCTTCGTGAAGATGGGCGGCAACAAGTTCATCAAGGATCTCATCGAGGGCAAGCACCCCGAGAAGTTCATGACCGTGCGCCTGAAGGACGGCACCGAATACACCGAGAGCCTCTTCACGCATCCCGGCCACCCGAGCTATATGCTCACCCGTGACGAGTTCAAGGATGACTTCCGTATGCTCACGCGCTATGTCCTGACTCCGAAGAAGATCGAAGGCGCCATTGAGACCATCTGCCATCTCGACGAGTATGACGATGTGTCCGGTCTGCCGCAGTATTTCTATTGATCTCGCGTGCACAGGCACAAGAGTTCAGAATGACATCATGAAGTAGGAGGTACAAAATGCGATACAATCGTTTCCATAAGGATAACAATTTTCTCACTCCGACTACCTATACGCAGGAACTGAGCGAGTATACGGTCAACCTGAAGTATGAGGATATTCCCGCCGAAGTTATCGAGCGCGCCAAGATGATCATGCTCCAGACCATCGGCGTCACGCTGGCTGCGCGCAGCACCCCTATCAGCGAGAAGGTTCGTGAAATGTCCCGCGAGGCCAACGGCGGTCTCGGCGGCCCGACGACCGTTTGGGGCACGGGCGAAAAGCTTGCTCCCGTGAACGCTGCACTCGCTCTCGGCACCATGTCCGACTCCCTCGACTGGGAAGACTGCTCCTGGACGGGCCATCCCTCCGCGGGCATCATCCCCTGCGCGTGGCTGGCTTCCGAAGAGAAGCACAAGAGCGGCAAAGACCTGCTCACCGCCATTGTTGCCGGCTATGAAGTCTATCAGCGTATCGCGATGGCTGTGCAGCCGTCCGATCTCCGCTGGAAGACGAAGGGCTGGGGCCTGACGAGCTGGCAGATCTTCGGCTGCATCATCCCCATCGCGAAGCTCTACGGCTTCGACGCGCGCAAGGTCAACCAGGCCATCGGCGTCGGCTGCGAGAGCAGCACGCTGCCCACGGCGTACCATGCCACCACTATGTCCGACTTCTACCACTACGAGCACGGCTACCGCGCCCGCGACGGCTTCATGATCGCGAAGGCGGTGGAGAAGGGCATCCACAACCAGCTCGACGCGCTCGATGAGCCCCGCTGCTACACCGGCGTCATCTGCGGTGACGACGCAAACAACGGCAGCGGCGAGACGAGAGTCGTCTCTGGTGAGGCCGATATTTCCTGGCTTACCAAGGATCTCGGCACGCGCTATCTCACGATGGAGACCCTGATGAAGCACTGGCCTGCCAACATGTGGGTGCAGACCACCGCGGAGATCGTCGCCGATCTGCGCAAGGAGCACGGCTTCGGGCCCGAGGACGTCGAAGAGATCATCGTCGATCCTCCGGTCGCCGAGCGTATGTGGGCTCCCGCCGAAGGCTTCACTTCTGTGACTCACGCGCAGTTCTCCATCCCGTTCGTCGTGGCCGCCATGCTGTATGATCCCAACCCGGGCGCGCAGTGGTTCACGAAGGAAAACATGGTCAACCCCAAGGTGCTTACGCTGGCGCAGCGCATCCACGGCGGCGAGTCTCCCACGGATTCTCCGCTGACCGGCTTCAAGCAGTTCCGTACCGGCTCTTACCCGATGAAGACCGTTACGATCAAGCTGAAGAATGGCGAAGTGTTCCAGAAGTCCATGGACGCTCACCCGGGTCACCCGAAGAACATGATGACGCGCGAGCAGTTTGTGGAGCGCTTCCGTGTGCAGGCCGCGCCGGTCCTGCAGGGTGAAAAGCTCGAAAAGGCGATCGAAGTTCTCTGCAACATTGAAAACTGCGAGGATATCGCCGCACTCGGCAGCCTGCTTTCCTAACGCAAAATACGGCAGCCAGGGATACAGCATCCGCTTTATCCCTGGCTTTCGGTGCGACTCGGACGGGTGAGGCAAGCATCGTCCGTCCGGCGTTTACAACGGGAGGATTTAAGGATAATATGAAGAAGATCGCTATCATCGGCTTCGGCGGCGCCGGGTACAGCGCGGCAAAGGAAGCCCGGCAGCGGGACGCAGAGGCGGAGATCCATGTGTATTCGGACACGGATCTCGGTCCGTACAACCCAATGCTGACAACGTATTACGTCAAGGGAACGATCCCGTATGACGCCCTGTTCCCGTTCGGCTCTCTGGAAGAGGTGCAAAAGGAACTGAACCTGATCGTGCATCCGCACACGCCGGTCACGGGGCTTGACCCTGCGGCGAAGACGGTGCGGCTGTCGGACGGGAGCGAGGCGCGGTACGACGCCATTCTCATCAGCACTGGCGCGTCGGCGGTAAAGCCGCAGCTCGAGGGGATAGAGCTGCCGGGCGTATTCACCATGCGCACCGTAGAGGACGCCGTGCAGCTCAAGGAAGCGCTTGCTTCCGGCAAGGTACGCGCAGGTCTTGTGTTCGGCGCGTCGTGGAGCGGCATCAAGGTCGTGGAGGACTTTGTGGAAGCGGGCGTGGACTGCACACTCATGAACCGCAGCCGCCAGGCCTTTTCCAAAGCACTCTTTCCGCAGACGGCGGAGCGCGTGCAGGCCGATCTCGAAAAAAAGGGCGTGCACCTGGCATTCGGCCGGACGCTCGACCATATCGAGCCTTCGGAAGACGGACGGCTCGTCGCGGTTGCAAACACCGGCGAGCGGTATACGGCCGATCTCATCGCCGTAACGAGCGGCGTGCGGCCGAATCTCGCGTTCCTGAAGGGAACGGACATAGCCGTCGGCAAGGGCGTGACCGTCAACGAGCACATGGAGTCGAATTACCCTGGCATCTATGCCGCGGGCGACTGCTGCGATGCCTTTGAAACGCAGAGCCGCACCGTGAAGAATCTGGCGCTCTGGCTCAATTCGATGCAGCAGGGGCGCGTAGCAGGAAACTGCATGACCGGCGGCGATGCGCGTTTCGGCGCGAATGTGTCGCTGAGTCTTGCGCATTACCTGCATTATGATTTCTTCAGCATCGGCGACGTAAGCATCTGCAAAGATGCGGATGAGCTCTATGAGTATGAGGATGAGCACCTGTATATCCGCGGCGTCCGGGTTGCGGACGCGATCAAATGTCTGAACGTGATCGGCTCGGCCGAGAGCAATGGCATATTGAAAAGCGCGTTTATAAAGGCGATAGAGAATAAGGACGCGGGTCTGGATCTCAAGTCTGTCTGCTATCTCAAGTGGAAGGGCTTCCCGGACAGCTTCATTGAATTCTTAGGAGGGCTGAACCTTGACTGAACTGGAAAAGATAATAAAAGCCAAGATCCCGGGCGAGGACACCGGCATCGAAATAAAGCGCTCTCTGTGCGCGATCTGCAGCCCCGGTCTGCACTGCGGTGTGGACTGCTATGTAAAGGACGGAAAAATCCTCCGCATCGAAGGTACGCCGGAGCATCCGTTCAACCACGGCAAGCTCTGCACGAAGGGCTCGGCGCTGCGCAACTACGTGTATCGCGCCGACCGTCTCAAGACGCCGCTCAAGCGCGTCGGCGAGCGCGGGGAGGGTAAGTTTGAGCCCATCAGCTGGGACGAAGCGTTTGACATGATCGCGGAGAATCTGCTGAAGATCCGTGAAAAGTACGGCGCGAGCTCCGTCATGTTCTTCAGCGGCTACTGCAAGTGGTACCGCCCGATCCTGCACCGCATGGCGCATGTGTTCGGCAGCGTGAACTTCGCCACCGACGACAGCACCTGCATGACCGCTATGATGCTCGGCAGCAAGACGACCGCCGGTACCGGCGGCGGTCCGGATATGGCTCATACCAGCACGTTTCTTGGCTGGAACTACGATGGATACTACTCCAACCATCTGTCTGTCGGCGGCGTGCAGGCTCTCAAAGCGCGCGGCGGCAAGGTCATCATCATCGACATCCGCGATACGCCTGCAACGAAAAATCTTGCGGATATTTTCCTCAAGATCAATCCCGGCACGGACGGCGCTCTCGCTCTCGGCATGGCCAAGCTCATCATCGACAACGGCTGGATGGATAAGGAGTACGTTGAGAAGTACACGTTCGGCTTCGATAAGTATAAAGAGCTTGTTGACCAGTATCCGCTGGACAAGGTCGCGGAGATTACCGGATTGGATCCGGATCTCATTTTCGAGGCCACGAAGCTTTATGCCACGAACGGCCCGGCGTGCACGAACTATTCCGCGTCTGCGCTCGTGCACCACATCAACGGCTTCAATACGCACCGCGCGATCGTGTGTCTGTCGGCGCTGACCGGCAACTTTGACCGTGTCGGCGGCAACGTGCCGAACCCGGCCTCGTACATCCACAAGCCCGCAGGCTTCCCGACGCGCGAGCATCAGTTCCGCTCGGAGTGCTACCCGAAGGATGCCCCCGAACGCATCGGCGCGGAGAAGTTCCCGCTGTGGAACGCTCTCTATGACGAGTTCCAGGCGGTCGATCTCATCCGCCAGCTTGAAGAGGGCACGCCGTATCCGCTCAAGGGCATGGTCGCCTTCGGCCTGAACGCCAAGATGCTGCCGCAGTCGGAACGTCTGCTCAAGGCCATGGCGGATAACCTAGACTTCTATGTCGATACGGACATATTCATGACGATGTCGGCCAAGTACGCCGATCTCGTCCTGCCCGCGTGCTCGTCGCTCGAACGCGGGGAGATGAAGGCGTATCAGGGTGGCTTCCTCACGTTCACGCAGCCGGTCATTGAGCCGCTGTATGATTCCAAATCCGATACCGACATCATGTACGGCATGATCAAGGCGCTCAAGCTTGACGATGAGCTGCTGCAGCAGGGCTACGAGGCCTGCTGCGACTGGATCATCGACGGCTGCGGCCTCACGGTGGCGGATCTCAAGAAGAGCGATCTTCCCGTGAAGGTACCCACCGCCAAGTGGCCGGTGCAGGCGGGCAAGGTGCTTGCCAACGGCTTCAATACCCCGTCCGGCAAGTTTGAGTTCTACTCAAACGCCATCGCCCGGATCGTTCCGGGGCTCGACCCGCTGCCAAGCTATTCCGATCCTCTCTCCGACGAGAACGACCCCGAAACGAAAGCAAAATACCCGTTCTACCTCTGCACCGGCGCGCGCCGTCCGCACGCACTCCACTCCCGCACGCACGAAGTGCCCTGGTTGCGCTCGCTGCAGCCTGATCCGACCGTGGAGGTGCATAACGAGGATGCCAAGCGTCTCGGTCTCAAAGACGGTGACTGGGTCGCCATGTCCAGCCCATACGGCGAGATCCGTATGCGCGTCAAGGTGACCGCCCTCGCGAAGCCTGGCGTGCTGTTGGCCATCCATGGCTATACCGAGGCGAACGTCAACGAGCTCGTGGGTCAAAACCACGTTGACCCGTACACCGGGTTCCCCGGATTCAAGGGTCTGCGCTGTAACATCCGCAAAGTGGAGGGCAAGTGATATGAAACACATTTTTGTATTTGACGAGAACAAGTGCTCCGCCTGTTCGGCCTGCATGATGGGATGCCTCGACCAGAACGATACGGACATTGAAGCCGGAGATCTCTGCTTCCGCCAGACGTTCGACACGGAAGTCCCTCTTGCGGACGGCAGCACGTATTTTGCGTATCTCTCCACGGCCTGCATGCACTGTGTGGATGCGCCCTGCATCCCGGCGTGTCCGGTGGGCTGCATCAGCAAGGATCCGGAGACGGGCTTCACGGTGTATGACAACACGAACTGCATCGGCTGCAGGAGCTGCGCGATGGCGTGCCCGTTCGGCGCGCCGCGCTACCGCAAGTCGGACGGCAAAATGGAAAAGTGCGACGGGTGCAACGAGCGCGTAAAGGCCGGGCTGAAGCCCGCGTGCGTGCGCGCCTGCTCCTTCGGCGCGCTTGACTGTGTAACGGAGGAAGAATATATCGCCAGCGGCAGCAATAAAGCCTGCAACGTCCTGATTGATAAACTCAATCTCCGCAAAAAGCACTGATACATTACTGTTCCCAGCTATCCTCTCTCTTTCTTCTTACCCCCGTACTCTCCCCCTGCGGGGAGAGAGTACACCATCCCCGTTCCGTGCGGCCTGATGCCGAACGGAATACGATCGGAGGAACTTAACATGCATGAAGAGCTTCTGCTCCTGAGCGAAGAAAATGTCCGGGAACTCCTCTCGGTGGAGGACGCCATTGCCGCGGCGGAAGAAACCTTTTACCGTATCGGCACGGGCGATATCACCGTCGGCAATATGTCTCTGATGTTCACGGACGAGACAAGAAAGAATAACTTCCATTCCATGCCCGCGGTGCTGCACTTCAAGCACGTCGCCGGCGTGAAATGGATCAGCACGTTTTCCGCGCCGCTGCCGGGGTATACGTTCTGCCACGGCACGAGCATCCTCCTGAGCGACACCAACACCGGCTCGCCAATCGCCCTGGTCGGCGGGACGAGCATCACCGCCATGCGCACTGCGGGCGGCCATGGTGTTGTGCAGGCAAAGCACCTTACGAACCCCGACCCCGAGACGCTCACCGTTATGGGCTGCGGCCTGCAGGCGAGAGCCGGTATCCGCGGCTTTCTGACGCAGTTTCCGTCCATCCGGCAGGTGCGGCTCTATAACCGCAGCCGCGCGCCGATGGAGGAAGTGCAGCGGCAGTATGCCGGCCGTGCTGAGGTCGTGATCTGCGATACACCCGCGCAGGCGGTGGAAGGCAGCCGCCTGATCCTCATGGCCTCGGGCGCACGTGAGCCGCTGCTCAAGGTCGGCATGGTCAAGCCCGGCACGACCGTCATTGGTATCGAGGGCTTCCGGGATATCGAGCCGACGCTATGCCAGACGGCGGACAAGTGGTATCTTGGTTACCGACGTCCCGATCAGGACATTATCAACAGCACGCATCTGAACCCCACGGGGTTCGTGAAGAACGACTATGTCTTCGGCGATATGACAGAGCTGCTCACCGGGAAGGTGCCCGGCCGCGAGTCGGAGGACGAGATCATCGTGTCCACGCACATGGGCATGGGCGCGCATGACGTGAACTGCGCGGAGATCGTGTACCGCCGCGCGCTCGAAAAGGGTATCGGACAGAGATTTGTCATGGAGGGATAAGCGATGCTGACCGTCATTCTGACCGGAGGACAGAGCCGGCGCATGGGGCGCGACAAGGCGCTCCTTCCGGTGGGGAACGAAACGATGAGCCTGAAGCTGGCAAAGTGCTATGCCTGCCTCGGCCCAGTGGCGTTTTCCGTGGATCGTCCCGGGCGGTTTGACTGCGGCGGCTATCTGGAGCTCCCGGACGCTTATCCCGGAAAAGGGCCGCTCAACGGCCTGTATTCCGCATTCACGCAGACAGACGAGAATGCCGCGTTTTTTACCGCCACCGATATGCCGAACGGCGATCCCGAGCTGGCTCGCACCCTGTATTACGGGCTGGGGGAATACGATGCGAGCATCATCCGGCGTGCTGACGGGCGGATCGAGCCGATGTTCGGTGTGTTCCACCGGCGCTGTCTGCCGCAGGTAAAGGCGGCGCTTGAGAGCGAGTGTCGGTCGTTCCGTGCAGTATTTGAGCGGATGAACGTGCACTATTTCAGCGAGGACGATTTGAAGGAATGGGATCTGAACGTCATTCTTGCCAATCTGAACACGCCTGAGGCATATGAGAGCTTCCTTGCCCAGGAAGCACTTGACGACCCCTCCGAGGAGAAAAGATAAGAAATACCCCCGGTTTGCACGAAAATTGCGTGCAGCTGGGGGATTTTTTGCGCTGTTCGGGATGTGCCCCTCCGATAAATGTGTTACCCCATAGCAACTTAATGCATATTTGAGCAACTTGACTGCGTCCGGTGCAGCCTCTATAATTAACATCGTAACAAACCAAAAATGTTTCCGAGCCGTACAGCCTAAGGCGAAAGCTATGGCCTGCGGCCGTCCCCGCACAAGCGGGACAGAGCCCTGCCGGAAACGGCATGACTTTCCGGATTTGAGAAGGAGACGACGAACTTTTGGGGCATGCTGTACGTATGACCCTGTGGTATGCATACTGCTTTTTAAGGCCGTCTCGTTCGAGACGGCCTTTTTGAATTGCATTATTTTCGCTGGAGGAAGAAACCATGCTGAAACGACCGAAATATGAAGAAGCCCGTGATCTGCTGCTCTCGCTTGTCCGTCCGGGGGAGACGGAGAACGTGCCGCTTGAGGAAAGCGCCGGACGGGTGCTTGCGCAGAAACTGTACGCTGCGGAGAACGTTCCCGCGTTTGACCGCTCGCCCTATGACGGCTATGCCCTTCGCGCCGCGGACGTGAAGGATGCCTCACGCGAAGCGCCCGTAACACTGCGTGTGCTCGAAGAGATTCCGGCCGGGAGCGCGCCCACGCAGCGCGTCACCGCCGGAACGGCCAGTCGTGTTATGACCGGCGCGCCGATCCCCGAAGGAGCAGACACGGTCATCATGTTTGAAAGAACGGAATTCACCGAAACGTCCGTCACGCTCTTTGCTCCCGTGCGCCTCGGCGACAACGTCGTCTGCGCCGGGGAGGATATCCGTGCCGGCGCGCTGCTTGTCCCGGCGGGAACACGTATTGACGCCGCGCTTGCCGGTTCACTCGCGGCGCAGGGAGTGACCGAACCGCTCGTTTACAAAAAGCCCCGCATCGCCGTTCTCTCCACCGGTACCGAACTTGTGGAGGCGGATGAGACACCCGGCGTGGGAAAGATCCGTAACTCAAATGCCTATACGCTTATCGCCGCCATACGGTCCATCGGCTGCGATACCGAATATCTCGGCATTGCGCCGGACAGTACGGAGGGCATTGCCGCGGCAATCGCGAAGGGACTGAGCACATGCGATGCCGTCGTGTCCACCGGCGGCGTTTCGGCGGGCGACTATGATCTCACGCCCGATGCTATCGAAAGTCTCGGCGCGGAGATGCTAGTACGCGGTCTTGCCATGAAGCCGGGCATGGCATGCGCTTTGGCTGTGCGGGAGGGAAAGCTCATTCTCTCGCTCTCCGGCAATCCGGCCTCCTCGCTCACAACGTATTACGGCGTGGTCGTGCCGGTGCTCCGAAAAATGGCCGGACTTTCGGACTGCGTGCCGGAGGAGATCACCGTGACGCTCGCGGACGAATTTAAAAAGAAAAGCCCGGTAACGCGCTTTCTGCGCGGAAAACTCCGTATCCGCGGCGGTGAGGCGTTTATTGAGCTCAGCGGCGATCAGGGCAACGTGGTTCTCTCAAGTGCTGTCGGCTGCGACGTAATGGCGATCGTTCCCGGCGGGAGCGGCTCAATCAGCGCCGGAACAAAGCTGAAAGGATTCCTTCTCTGATATGATCGACAGCTATGGAAGAAACATTCATTACCTTCGCTTATCGGTAACGGATAAGTGCAATCTGCGCTGCCGGTACTGCATGCCGGAGGATGGCGTGTGCCCAAAGCGTCATGACGAGATGCTCACGGAGGAGGAAATGGTGAGCGCAGTGCGTGCAGCGGCCTCGCTCGGCATCGATAAGCTGCGCATCACCGGCGGCGAACCGCTGGTAAAAAAGAACATCCTCTCGCTGTGTGAGAAGTGCGCCGCTGTGCCCGGCATCCGTGAGGTTTGCGTTACGACAAACGGCACCCTTCTCCCAGAGCTTGCCAAACCGCTGCGCGCGGCGGGCGTGCAGCGGCTAAACATCAGTCTTGATACGCTCAACGCCGAAAAGTATGCCTATATCACGCGCCGCGGCACGCTCGAATCGGCGCTGCGCGGCATTGAATCTGCATATAATGCCGGATTTGAACATTTGAAGGTCAACGCGGTTCTCATCGGCGGCTTCAACGATGACGAGATCCCCGCGCTGGCAGAGCTTACGCGCTACTATCCCATGGACGTGCGCTTCATTGAGCTCATGCCAATGACAGAGAGCGAGGTGTTCGGCGCGAACGCCTACGTTTCCGGAGACGCGGTGCTCAAAACGCTGCCGCAGCTCACGGAGACCGTGTGGGACGACGGTGTGGCAAAGCTCTACCGGCTCCCCGGTGCGCAGGGGAACATCGGCCTCATTCGTGCGGTGAGCCGCCATTTCTGCGCCGCCTGTAACCGCATCCGACTTACATCGGACGGAAAGCTCAAACCGTGCCTGCACTCGGATCAGGAGTATCCCATCAAGGGGCTCGACGAAGACGGCATGCGCCGCATGATGCGTGAGGCCATTCTCGCAAAGCCCGCATGCCACGACCCGCTCTCAGCTGTGGAACGCAGCCACGCCGGGCGCAGCATGAACGAGATCGGAGGGTAAAATGGCGAACATACCCATTATGGCGTTCGCCGGGTATTCCGGCTCGGGCAAGACGACGCTTCTGGAAAAACTCATCCGAGAGATCAAGTCGCGCGGCGTGCGTCTGGCCGTTATCAAGCACGACGGCCACCAGTTCGAGATCGACCACGAGGGCAAGGACTCCTGGCGGTTTACCCACGCGGGCGCGGACATTACTGTGGTGACCTCTGCGGATAAGACGGCGTGCGTTGCACTCGGCGAGTGTCCGCTCTCCAATCTGCTCAACGGCATACACGATGTCGATCTCGTTTTGATCGAGGGCTTTAAAAACGAAAAGCTGCCTCAGATCGGTGTGGCTCGCCGGGAAAACGGCAAGGGTTTTACCGCGCCGCTCGAGCGCTTCCTTGCCATCATCACCGACATGGACGTGGAAAGCCCCGTGCCGTGCTTCGGCTATGAAGACATTACGGCTATTGCCGATTTTATATTGGAGAATACGATCATGGGAAAAGCGAAGGACTTTACGCATTTTAACGACGAAGGCCGCGCCAAAATGGTCAATGTCGGCGAAAAGCCGGAGAGCCGCCGCACCGCAATCGCCGCGGCGCGTGTGCTCGTGAACCGGACGACATTCGATCTCATCCGCTCCGGCGGCATGAAAAAGGGAGACGTGCTCACCGTGGCGCAGATTGCTGGCGTTATGGGCGCCAAGCGTACGCCAGATATCATCCCAATGTGCCACCCGATCCTGCTCGACGGCATCAACCTCTCTCTTCGGCTCGACGAGAGCCGGTGCAGCGTGGAGATCGAGGCCACGGTCACCTGCGATGGGCGCACCGGCGTGGAGATGGAGGCACTCACGGCGGCATCCACGGCGGCGCTGACTGTATACGATATGTGCAAGGCCGTACAAAAGGATATGGTGATCTCCGATATCCGTCTGCTGCGCAAGAGCGGCGGCGTCCACGGAAATTTTGAAAGAAAGGAAGAGTAACTATGGGTTATACCGCAGCAGTCATCACCGTAAGCGACAAGGGTGCGCGCGGCGAGCGTGTTGATACGAGCGGGCCGCGCCTTGTCTCCATGCTGAAAGAGCACGGCTACGACGTGCGCTATACCGCCATCATTCCCGACGAGCGGGAACAGATCAAAGCCGAACTTGTCAAATGCGCCGATGAGCTGAGGATCTCTCTCGTGCTCACGACCGGCGGCACGGGTTTCTCCTCTCGCGACATCACGCCCGAGGCCACGTTGGAGATTGTGGAGCGGCGCACGCCGGGTATTCCGGAGGCCATGCGCTCTGAGAGCCTCAAGATTACGCCGAGAGGCTGCCTATCCCGCGCCGAAGCCGGTATCCGTGGTTGGACGCTCATCATCAATCTCCCCGGCAGCGAGAAGGCGGCCAAGGAAAATCTTGAGGCCGTGCTCGAACCCATCGCCCACGGCGTGCAGATGCTGCTTGGCAGCGGCTCGGGCGACTGCGGCGAGCCAATTGGGCACGAGCACCATCATCACCACGGGAAAAAGAGCCCCTCGATGGACGAGTGGCTGCGCGAGGCGAAAAAAGACCCGTCGGCCAAAAGGATCGGCATGTACCTGACGCACAACGGTATTGTGCGCGCCACAGCGAGAGCGCTTGCACGCGAGGGCGATACGTCCGCAGCGCCGGTCTCCGGCATGGCGTTCTCGTATGACCGAGAAAGGGTCGAAGCCGCCATTGCCGATACGTACAAGCTGGAGGGCGTCTACTACGTACGCGTGTGGCTCAACGAGGGCGAGCTCTCCGTGGGCGACGATATCATGTACATCCTTATCGGCGGCGATATCCGCCCGCATACAGTCGATGCGCTGCAATACCTTGTCGGACGAATCAAAACCGAGTGCGTCACGGAAACCGAAACGTTTTAAAGTCAGGGATTTTCGCCACTGAAAGGCACGATTCTACTTTCAGGGGGTGTTCTTTTCGCCGCGGTTCTGCTATAAAGAAACCGATCAGCACAAAGGAGAACGGTTTTATGGATCTTATCAAGATCGGACAATACATCGCGGGCAGGAGAAAGGCGCTCGGCCTCACGCAGAAGCAGCTCGCCGAAAAGCTCGGCGTGAGCGATAAATCGGTCTCCAAGTGGGAGCGCGGGGTATGTCTGCCGGACGTGTCGCTCTATACGGAGCTGTGCGCGGCGCTGGGCATCGGCATCAACGAATTCCTTTCGGGCGATGATATCGCGGAAAACGATCTGCCGCGCCGGGCAGAGGAGAATATCCTTCAGACGGCGGCGGACGGAAAGCGGCGGCAAAAGCGGCTCAAATGCATGGTCGCTGCGCTGCTCATCGTTTCCGCTGCGGCGCTCTCCATCATCGGAGCGTACCTGATCCGGACGAACCGTCCGGAGAACGTGATCCGTCCCGTGGAAAAAGAAAGCACGGAGATGCAGACGCTCAAGCTCCTCGCCGGTCTGGACGGAGCCTATATGTACCGCTATACAGCCTCGGACGATTTTCTCTCCCTGCGCATCTATCTGACGGAGTATCATTTCGGGAAACAGGTCAGCAAAGAGAACTGGGAGCTCAGCTACCGGGACATCGGTTCGCCGAAGGAGGGGACGATCCTCATCGTCCCGGATTTTGAAAACTTTCAGGTGAAGCTCATCCTCGCCGACGGTGGGTCAAAACTTTCGACGAGCTTTCCCATACTGGAGGGCGAGGAAAATCGAAAGTATTTCGCCAGAGCTGGGGCGTCCATTGAGGACGAAACGCCCATAACGTTTGAGTCGGAGCAGCCGCTCCTTGCCCTGATTTACAGCGAAAATAGCCTTCAGCTCAGAGCCGTTCAGGAGTTCGCAGCCGGAAGCGTGTCGCCGGTAAACGACTATGCCTACTATATTTCTCTCGAATTTTGCAAAGCAGAGCAATAAAAAAATCCTTCGGGGCAGACGCTCCGAAGGATTTTTTGTTACGCTAGGATCATTTTTCCGAAAAACTCCGGCCGGTGGAAATCGGGCGCTGCCGTTTCCACGGCGTTCCACGCGAGAAAGTGCGGATGCACGGTTTTGTCGCCGCATTTGTAGCAGTTGGCACGGAAGGAAACGCCGGAGCGCAGGGAAAACTCCGGATAGAGGATGCGCAGAAACGAGAGCGGGATGCGGTATTCCGCCGTCCAGCCGTCCGGCGTCCGGGTACAGACGGGACGGAACGTTTCCTGTTCGGACTTGTGGCAGAGCCGGACGCGCTCGCGCCGGTTCGGGCCGAAACCCAGCTCCATGCAGGCGTTGGGGTTGATCTCGAAGTTTACATAACGCCCATCGTCCGTGAGAGAGAAGAAAAATTCCATGCAGCTGTCCTCATGGACGGGGCTGAGCGGGGCGCTGCACTCCGCTCGGATGTCCGATTCCCACGCGCGCTGGAAAACATAGAGCGCGGTATCGTCGTAGCAGAGCTTCTGCTCCATGCGGACGCCGCAGTCCGGCTCCCACAGCACGCAGTCCGCGCGCAGCGGCTCGATCGCGTCCCAGCCGGGCGCGCCGGATGTTTTTGCTATCGTATAGCTTTTCATATCGCCTGTCCGCCGAGATATACGGCGCTCCGGTTCAGCGCGGCGTCGCACACAACAAAGTCGGCGAGCTTTCCGACGGCGATGGAGCCGATCTCCGCATCCTGACTGATCTCGCGCGCCGGGATGATCGTTGCGCTCAGGATCGCCTGTTCCGCCGGGATACCGAAGGATACGGCGCGCTGCATGCATTCATAAAGGTTGGCGGCGGACCCGGCGATCGTCCCGTCGGCGAGCTTTGCAACGCCGCCCTTGAGGAAAACGTCCTGCCCGCCGAGCGTATACTGCCCGTCCGGCATGCCGCAGCAGCGCAGCGCGTCGGAAATGAGGCAGATGCGGCCGGGGAAGAGCCTGAACGCCATCCGCACGGCGCTGGGGTGGATGTGGTATCCGTCGCTGATGAGCTCCGCAACGACGTTTTCGCGCTCGGATCCCGCCCCGATGGGGCCGGGCTTGCGGTGGTGGATGCCGGGCATGGCGTTATAAAGATGCGTCAGATGGGAAGCACCGGCATCGAAAACGGCGCTGGCTTCCTCATAGGTGCAGTCCGTGTGCGCGATGGACACCGTGCAGAGCTTCGAGGCCTTTTCCGTGAATTCGACCGCGCCGGGCAGCTCCGCGGCAATGTCCGCGATGCGGAGCAGACCTTCGGAGGCATTATACAGGCGTTCAAACGCGGCGTAGTCCGGCAGGCGGAGATAGCTTGCGTTCTGCGCGCCCTTTTTCTTCTCGGAGAAGAACGGCCCCTCCATGTTGATGCCCATGAGCCGCGCGCAGCCCTCGGGCGCGGCTTTTTTGAGCGCAGCGGCAGTTTTGTACGCGGCTTCGAGTACGTCGTAGGGCAGCGTCATGGACGCGGGGGCAAAGCTCGTGACGCCGTTCGCGGCGAGATACTTTGCCATTTTGACAAGACCGTCGTAGTCGCCGTCGGAAAAGTCCGCGCCGGAATTGCCGTGGCTGTGGATATCCACCAGACCGGGGATCACATACTGCCCATGCAGGTCGATCCCGTCTCCGGCGGCATCGGTGAGAATTTCCGCAAAACGCCCGTTTTCCACGCGGAACGCGCCGCGCTGAAAGCACCCGTCAAGAAATAGATTGGCATTGGTAAAAAGCATGATGTCATCCTCCTGTGAACGTTGATCTCCGGTGGTATGTTTGAATTTACGCCTTCGTTTCCTCGGCGACGATACGCCGCATATCGTCCCATTTCTTTTCCATGTCCGCCGCGAGCTTGAACTGCGCCCGCGCACGGTCAAGATTCTGCCCTTCGCGGTGGACGGCAAAGTACAGATCGCCGTCGATATGGTCGGTCAGAAACCGCATGCCGCACTCCAACGTTATTGTTTTCGCCCCCAGCGGAAGGAGCTCCAGCTCCCTGGCGGTCAGATTCGGGCAGGCGCGGACATATCCGCGCGTGAAAACGCGGAAGCGCTCCAGACTCATTTCCACCTTGGAGAGATCGCGCTCGTCCTCCGCCGTGGTCGAAGCGCCGTAGCGGATGGCGTCGCCGAAATCAAAGAGGCTTGAGCCGGGCATCACGGTGTCCAGATCCACAACGCAGAGCGCCTTTCGCGTCTTCGCGTCCAGAAGGACATTGTTGAGCTTCGTGTCGTTGTGCGCAACGCGGAGCGGGATCTCTCCGGCAGAAAGAAGGTTCTGGAGTATGGACATCTCCGTTTCCCTCGCAAGAGCAAAATCGATCTCCGGCTGAACGGCCGCGGCGCGGCCCACCGCGTCGCGCTCGATCGCCTCGCGGAAAAGGCGGCAGCGGTCGGGCGTGTTGTGAAAATTCGGGATAGTCTCGTGCAGCTTTTCCGCCGGGAAGTCGGAGAGCAGCTGCGCAAACGTACCGAAACCGACGGCGGCCTGATAGAAATCCTCGTCCGTCTCCGGCTGCTGGAGGCAGATCGTCCCGTCCACATAATCGTATACGCGCCAGTATTCGTCACCATACCGGGTGTGGGGCGCGCCGTCCTTCGTCCGGATGAGGGACATGACGCTGCGCGGATCGCTGGACTTGGAGCGCAGAAAATCCGTCACCGCCGCAATGTTTTCCGAAAGCGCCTGTACATTGCGAAAGGCGTGGTGATTGATTTTTTGCAGAATATACTGGCGTCCGGTGTCGGTCACAACGAGAAATGTGACGTTAACATGCCCGCTGCCGTAGTCTTCGCAGGAGACAGGCGTTCCGTCCAGCTGAAAGATGCGCAGAATATTTATCTTATCCTGATCCATGGTAAATGCTCCCTTTGCAGTGTTCCCGTCTATTTTAGTCAGTCCGGCGGAAGATAGCAATCCTTTTGTAAGATTTGGGCAGGATTTTTCAAAAAAAGCCAAAGCGCGGGCATCCGGCCCGCGCTTTGGCTTATTGCAAAAAAAATCGAGTGTTCTCAAGGAAAGATCCCTTAAGAACACTCGATATGGTCCGAGTGACTGGACTTGAACCAGCGGCCTCCTGAACCCCATTCAGGCGCGATACCAAACTTCGCCACACCCGGATTTCTAACAGCTTTGTTATACTACCACAAGGTGCGAGCAAATGCAAGTCTTTTTTTACGATTCCTGCGGATTTTCCGCGGTGCCGATGTCGCGGTAGAGCGAAACGAAGGTTTCAAAGCAGATATTGTTCTCTGTAATATACTTCGCGGCCTCTACGCCGACATAGCGGAAATGGAACGGCTCATACATTACGCCCGTGATCGGCTCCATGCCGTCGGGGAAGCGCAGGATGAAGCCGAACTCCTGACAATGCGCGTTCATGTACTGGAACATGGCGGTATTCTCGATGGAGCGGTTTTTCGTCGGATAATAGATATCCGTGATATCGCAGCAAAGGCCGGTCTGGTGCTCGCTGTGACCGGCGGGCATGGTGATATAGTAGCCCTGACTGTCCTTGCCGTCGGATACGCCGTTGTTCCGGCAGACGCGGAGGAAGTTCGCGGCCTGATCTGCATAGCTCCGGTAGCCGGAGGAGAGATAGACGGAGAGACCCTGCGCGCGGGTGTCCGCTGCCATCGCGGCGAGCGCATCGGCAATACGGCTGTCCACGAGCTGCCCTTCGAGCGTCACAAGCTCCGGCGGGGCGTACTCGGCGATGGAGTTATCGGCGTTTGCGAGGATATACTCCCAGCTGTTGATATCGATGTCCGGCGGCTCGGGCAGACCGAGCGCCGCGGCGCGGCCGGCAGGGGAGTCCGGGTCCAGTGTCGGCTCGGGCGTAGCGGTCGGCTCCGGCGTCGCCGTGGGTTCCGGCGTAGCGCTCGGCTCCGGGGTAACATCCGGCGTTGCGGTCGGTATGGGCGTTGCCATGGACTCCCGGAGCGCTGCGGCGTCGGACGCCTTGGCCGCGCTGAAACGCAGAACCATCAGCACCGCGCAAAGTATCAGCAGAAGGACCATGAGAATGATCCCGATCGTCTTTCGCGTGTTCATATTATTCCTCTTCCAGTTTTCTTTTGAGTTTTTCGAGCGCCTTTTTCTCCAGCCGCGATACATAGGAGCGGGAAATGCCGCAGCGCCTGGCGGTCTCGCGCTGCGTGAGCGCGGCGTCTCCGTTCAGCCCGTAGCGAAGGCGGAGGATCTCGGCCTCACGCTCGTCGAGCACGTTGTCGATCAGCTGCGACAGATGCTGACAGAGATCGGTCTGCACGACGCGCTCGGACATATCCTCCTCGTCGGCCAGAACGTCGATCAGTGACAGGGAATTGCCGTCGGAATCCGTGTCGATGGAGTCGGAGAGCGAGAGATCGCCCGCGCTTTTCCGGCTGCCGCGGAAGTGCATGAGAACTTCGTTCTCGATGCACCGGGAGGCGTAGGTCGCAAGGCGCACGCCTTTGTCCGGGCGGTACGTCGAAACGCCCTTGATGAGACCGACCGTTCCGATGGAGATGAGATCGTCCTGCTCGCTCTCGCTCGTATAGTATTTCTTGATGATGTGTGCTACAAGACGCAGGTTATGCTCGATGAGCGTGTTCCGCGCTTCGAGATCGCCCTGCATCCAGCGCTCCACGCAGCGCCGCTCCTCCTTGGCAGGCAGCGGCCGCGGAAACGAGCCGGAACCGGCACCGAGCCGCAGCGAGAGAAACGCGCCGTTGAGCAGCAGTAGAAACGCACTTGCCAGCATACAGCAAACCTCCCTTAACGGATGGTTCATTGTATTCCGGCGCGGCAAGTCCCTATGTGCCGGGACGATCCGGCATTATTTTCCCGTCTTGCTGTTGAGCCAGCTCAAAACGTCCTCGTATACCTCGGCGCGGTTCGTTTCGTTGAGCATTTCGTGCCTTCCGCCGTGATAGAGCTTCATGGTGACATCCTTCATGCCGGCCTTGAGGAAGCATTTGTAGGCGCGGATCACGCCGCGTCCCTGCTCGCCGACGGGGTCGCAGTCGCCGGAGACGAACAGGATCGGCAGATCCTTTTTCATCCGGGCGATGTTCTTCGGCTGGGTGACGAACGCGATGCCGTTCATCATGTCGTGCAGCAGCCCCGCCGTCGGAACAAAGCCGCAGAGCGGGTCTTCGTTATAGAGATCCACGGCGGCCTCGTCACGGCTGAGCCAGTCGCTCGAGGTGCGGGGATTTTCAAACTTGTCGTTATAGGTGCCGAACGCCATCTTGTTGAGAAAATCGCTCTTGTGCATTGACCCGTTCCGGCGAATATCGATGGCGCTCATTACCTTGCCTGCCGATACGAGAGCGGGGCTCTGGTGGCCGGTGCCGCTGATGACCGCGCCGTCCAGCCCCGTGCGGAAGCGGATGAGATACGTCCGGGTCAGGAACGAGCCCATGCTGTGACCGAAAATGAAATACGGCTTTCCGGGGTACTTCGCCGCCGTCTTGTCGTGCAGCGAGCGGATATCCTGCACCGCCTTTTCCCAGCCGTTTTCCTCGCTGAAAAAGCCGAGATGCGCCTCGTCCGGCGCGCTCTTTCCGTGACCGAGCTGGTCGTGCAGCACCACGATGTAGCCGTGTTCGGCGAGAAACGCGGCAAACGCGTCGTACCGGGCGATATGCTCGGCGATGCCGTGCACGATCTGAACGATGCCGACGGGATCTCCCACCGGGAGGTATTCACGCGCGGAGAGCGCCGTCTGCCCGTCCGAAGATAAAAATGTAAATTCCGACATACGTGCCATAGCCAAAGATCCTTTCTTGTGCTATAATGCCTATATTATAAAATATATTATATACAATTCCCAGCGAAAATCAAGGAGGTTATCCCATGAGCCAGCACGTTATCGCCCTTGACCAGGGGACGACGAGCTCCCGCGCCATTATTTTTGATGTGAACGGGAAGGTCGTGTCGCTCTCGCAGCACCCCTTCGCGCAGATCTATCCGCAGCCCGGCTGGGTGGAGCACGATCCGATGACGATCCTCTATACGCAGCTTGAATCGCTCTCGGAGGCATTCCGCACGAGCGGCCTTTCCGCCGCGGACATCGCCGCCGTCGGCATCACCAACCAGCGCGAGACGACGATCGTCTGGGAAAAGGAAACGGGCCGCCCCGTGTATAACGCGATCGTCTGGCAGTGCCGCCGGACGGCGCCTCTGTGCGAGGAGCTGCGCGCCGATGGCTGGGAAGAGAAGATCCGCGAAAAGACCGGCCTTCTGATCGACGCCTATTTCTCCGGCACAAAGCTGCGCTGGATCCTCGATAACGTCCCCGGCGCGAGAGAGCGCGCCGAGCGCGGCGAGCTTCTCTTCGGCACGGTGGACACATGGCTTATCTGGAATCTGACCGGCGGGCGCGTCCATGTGACCGATTACAGCAACGCTTCCCGCACGATGCTCTTCAATATACATACGCTGCAATGGGACGCCGAGCTCTGCGAAGCGCTCCGTATCCCGATGTGTATGCTCCCGAAGCCGGTGTCCAACTCCGAAGAGTACGGCACGATCGACTCGCATATGCCGGGGCTCGAGGAGCTCTCCGGCACGCCGATCTGCGGCGCGGCGGGCGACCAGCAGGCGGCCCTGCTCGGACAGGGCTGCATCCATCCGGGCGAAGCGAAAAACACCTACGGCACCGGCTGCTTTGCCATGATGAACACCGGCCCGACCGTCCCGGTGAGCCGAAGCGGGCTTCTCTCGTGCGTGGCGTGGAGCATCCGCGGCGAGACGAATTACTGTCTCGAGGGCAGCGTATTCAATGCCGGCAGCACCGTGCAGTGGATGCGCGATGAGCTCCATCTCATTTCCTCGGCGGAGGAAACGCAGGCGCTTGCCGAGTCCGTGCCGGACAACGGCGGCGTGTATCTTGTCTCGGCGTTCACCGGTCTAGGCGCGCCGTACTGGGATATGTACGCGCGCGGCACGCTCGTCGGCATCACCCGTGGGACGACGCGCGCGCACGTTGTCCGCGCGGGACTTGAAGGCATCGCCTATCAGGTGCGCGATCTCATCGACGCAATGGAAAAGGACGCCGGCGCGCCCATGCAGATCCTGCGCGTGGACGGCGGCGCTTCCGTCAACCGCTTTCTCATGCAGTTTCAGGCGGACGTCCTCCGCTGTCCCATCGACCGGCCCGTTATGGTAGAGACAACGGCGCTCGGCGCGGCGTTCCTCGCCGGGCTGCACGCCGGAGTGTGGTCGAATGTCGGTGATATCGTCCGCATCCGCGAGTCGGCGCACATTTTCCGCCCGAAAATGGACGCGGAAAGCGCGCAGGAGCTCTGCCGCCGCTGGCATAAGGCCGTGGAGCGTGCCAAAGATTGGGAATAACTTGTTTTTTCGTTGGAGATATAGTATAATCCCTTTTCAGGCAATTTGAACTTGGTTAGGAGAGTATGTCCATGCCATCGTTTTCGGAATATTACTGGGCGGGACGCCGCGGTCATCTGATCGGCGTCGGCGGCGTATCCATGTCGCCTCTGGCGGAGGTCCTCGCGGAAGCGGGCCTTGTCATCACCGGTTCGGACATGAACGAGGGGGCGAACGTGGCGCATCTGCGCTCGCTCGGCATTCCCGTGTTCATCGGGCATCGCGCGGAGAACATCCCGGCGGACGCCGAATTTGTCGTCCGCACCGCCGCCGTGCACGACGAAAACCCGGAGATCGTTGAGGCGCACCGCCGCGGGCTTCCGGTGTTTGAACGCACGCAGGCGTGGGGCGCGATCATGAAGGATTACCGCAACTCGCTCTGCATCTCCGGCACGCACGGCAAGACGACGACGACCTCCATGTGCACGCACATCCTCATGGCCGCCGAGCGCGACCCGACCGTTATGATCGGCGGAACGCTGCCGCTGCTGCACGCCGGCCACCGCGTCGGCGCGGGCGACACGATCGTGATGGAGGCGTGCGAATATTACAATTCCTTCCACGCGTTTTCACCCACCGTGGCGGTCATCCTGAACATCGAGGCGGACCATCTCGACTTCTTCAAGGATCTCGAGGATGTGAAAGCGTCGTTCCGGAAGTTCGCCTCGCTCGTGCCGGAAAACGGATACATCATTGCGAACGCCGAGGACAAAAACACCATGGACGCTCTCGCGCCGCTCGGCCGCGATATCTTCACGTTCGGCCTGAACAAGGGGGCGGATGTTTACGCCGCCAATATCGTGCAGCACGGCGCGGAGACGGAGTTTGACGTTATATACTGCGAAGAGGTGTTCACGCACGTGAGCCTCCGCGTCCCCGGTATCCACAATGTGAAGAATGCGCTCGCGGCTTCTGCGGCGGCGATCTGTCTCGGGTGCAGTCCCGCGGCCATCCGCTACGGTCTTGCCGGATTCTCCGGTGCGAACCGCCGGTTTGAGTTCAAGGGCAAGTACAACGGCGCGGATGTTTACGACGATTACGCCCACCATCCGAGCGAGCTCAAGGCGCTGCTTGACGCGATCGAAACGCTCGGCTACAAGCGCACGATCGTTGTGTTCCAGCCGCATACATACTCCCGCACGCAGGCGCTCTTCAGCGATTTTGTTGAACAGCTCCGCCGCCCGGACGTGTGCTATCTCGCGGAGATCTATGCCGCGCGCGAAAAGAACACCATCGGCATCTCGTCCGCGGACATCGCGCGCGAGCTTCCGAACGGCATATTCTTTGCGGATAACGCAGAGCTTGAAAAGACGCTGCGCGCAACGGCCAGCCCCGGCGACATTATCCTTACCGTCGGCGCTGGCGATGTGTACAAGATCGGCGAACGCCTTGTCGCCGAGGGAAAGGATAAGGTATGACGCGAGGAGAAATGAAGCTGCGCGCCCGCAGCCTGATCCTTACAAATCCGCCGCGTCCGCATCCCTGCCTCGTGACGCTGGCGCTGTTGGCATTCATCTGGATCGTCAACTATCTGGCGCAGAAGATCGGCGGTCAGCCGATCCTCATCGATCTCAACGCAGTCCAGAAGCTCGATTACCAGAACATGATCCGTATCGACTTCGCTAACGCGGAGTTCGTCCCGACGGCGATTCTGATCCTCTTTCAGCTCGTCGATATTGTCCTCTCTTATGGCTATATCGCCTATCAGCTCCGCGTCGTGCGCGGAGAGGCATCCGGCTTCGGCAATCTGCTCGACGGTTTCGCCATCACCGGACGCGCCATCGCGCTCACGCTGCTGATCGATGCGCTCGTTATGGTCGCATCCGCGGCGCTCCTTGTCCCCGGCCTCATCCTGTCGTATGCCTATGCCATGGCGTCGTATCTGCAGGTCGATCATCCCGACTGGTCGCCGGTACGCTGCATGCGGGAGAGCCGTCTCATGATGCGCGGGCATAAATGGGAGCTTTTCGTGCTGCAGCTGAGCTTCCTCGGCTGGCAGATCCTTGCGACGATCCCCGGCGTATCGATCTTTGTGAAGCCCTATGTGGCGTTCACCGAGACCGTGTTTTACGAAAACCTCCGCGCTCCGGCTGCTCCGCAGCCGCCGCAGGAATTCTGAAAGAATAACGCAGAAAACCGGCTGGCGGTCACCAGCCGGCTTTCTCGTAAAAGGGAGAATGGATATGAAAAAGATCGCTGTCATCACAGGTGCTTCGAGCGGCATGGGCCGCCGCTTTGCGGAAACGGTGCAGGAATTTGGAACGTATGACGAGATCTGGGCAATTGCCCGGCGGGTCGACCGGCTCGAGGAGCTCAAAAATCATACGGCTTTCCCGGTACGTACCATCTCACTCGATCTTTCCGACCCGGCGTCGTATGAGACGTATGCCGCCCTCCTGCGCGAGGAGCAGCCGGAGGTCGGCCTTCTCATCAACGCCAGCGGCTTCGGCAAATTCCGCGCCGTGATGGATACGCCGCTCGAGGTCAATCTCAATATGGTCGATCTCAACTGCAAGGCGGTCATGGCGCTCTGCCAGCTCACGGTGCCGTATATGCCGTCCGGCAGCCAGATCATCAATATTGCGTCTGTTGCGGCGTTTCAGCCTATCCCGTATATCAACGTTTACGGCGCGACAAAGGCTCTTGTTCTGCACTACAGCCGTGCGCTCAACCGCGAGCTGAAAAAGCAGGGGGTGCATGTTATGGCGGTATGCCCGTTCTGGACAAAGACCGAATTCTTTGACCGCGCCGTGGCGTCGGACGAAAAGCCGGTCGTCAAGAAATACATTGCCATGTACAAGCCCGAGGAGATCGTCGCGCAGGCCTGGAAGGACGCGAAGAAGGGCAAAGACATGAGCAAATGCGGCTTCAAGGCGCGCCTTCAGGCGCTCGGTGTGAAGATCCTGCCGCACAGCATGGTAATGGACACCTGGCTCCGCCAGCAGGAGCTGGAGTAAAGAAAATCAAAAACCGGGGCTGCACGGCATTATCGGCTGTGCGGCCCCGGTTTTTTTGTTTCAGGTATTTTCGCTTCTGCGGCGGCGATGCCCGCGCCCGCGGCGGCGGCTCTGCGTCGCCTTGTCGCGGTAGAATTTCTCCATCTCGTCGTCGGCGCGGTAGACGATGCGGTTCACCGACCAGCTGTCGTTCTCCGTTTTGCGGAACTTGAGCCGGACGAGGAATTTGCGGTGCTCCTCGCATGTGCCGATCGTCATATACCGTCTATCACCCTGATTGACCCAGCGCGTCAGCTCCAGCGGCTCGCCGCAGTCGGGACAGACGGCGCTCGTGACCTCTTCGTCGAGAAACGCCTCAGAGCGGGAATTATATCCGGTGAAGGCACGGTGCTCGAGCGCGTCCGGTTCATCGGTGTGGTGCTTATCCTCCGGAAGCCGAGTGGCGAGAAGGGAAGTGGCGTTGTCGTACTGCTCCAGTCCCTCGGCAAAGTCGAGCTTGGAGCAGACGAGCGCCGTGTTGTAGGCGTCGCCGAGCGCGTCGTGCGCCACGCGGGTCTGCGCAATGGCGAAGTGCTCCATCGCCGTGGCGAGGGATTTCTGATTTTTGTCGCCGCCGGTCTGGATGTTGTAAATGAGCTGGAGATTGATCCAGTCTGCGATCCAGTCCCAGTCGAGATCGTGGATGATGATGTTCTGCTCCATGATCCGCCGGTCATCGTAGCCCCAGGTGACGAACACCGGGTCCTCGCCGCACCATTCGCGGAAATGCTCAAATACTGTGGGGAACGTGTCGCCGTGGCTGAGGCGCTCCTTGTCAATGCCGGTAAGCTTTTTGACTTTGTAATGCATGCTGCGGAAGTATATGGGCCGCACGTCGGACTGAAATTCCTCCGCGGGGCAGAAATCATCGTCGAGCTTCACCGCGCCGATCTGGATGATCTCGCCGCTCAGATGGATGGGGAGACGGTTGAATACGGACGCATTGGAGCTCATAGCCTGGTTCCATTCCAGGTCAAGGACAATATAGGACATTCGGATTACCGACCTTTCTTATAACCAAATCATTATACCAATGCATCGGGGAAATAACAATCCCTTTTTTCCGGAAAAATCACAGCTGCGGCGGACAGTTTTCGCAGAACACACTTTTTGCAGACCAAAAAGCAAATATTGTGTTTCCATTCTCCCGCAGGTGATGTATAATGAAGAGAATTGCAAACATGGGAGGCATGACTCTTGTACATAGCTGTTATCTGCGGCGGATTGAGCGCCGAGCGCGATGTTTCCATCAGCTCCGGCACGGGCGCGGCACGCGCGCTGCGTGCGCGCGGACACAAGGTCGCGCTGGTCGATCTTTTTCTCGGAAACCCCTCGGCGGTGAATGATCCCCGCAGCGTCTTTACGTCCGACGCCGGAGACTCCGTTTACTCCGTGCGGGAGACCGAGCCCGATCTTGACAAGATCCGCGCCCAGCGCGGCGGCAAAGGGCTGATCGGCCCCGGCGTGATCGAGATCTGCCGCGCCGCGGATATCGCGTTCCTCGCGCTGCACGGCGCGGAGGGCGAAAACGGAAAACTGCAGGCATGTCTGGATCTTTACGGCGTGCCGTATACCGGCAGCGGCTATCTCGGCAGCGCGCTCGCCATGGATAAGGAATTGAGCAAGATCCTTTTCCGCAGCAGCGGCATCCCTACGCCTCCGGGCGTCACGCTCCGCCGCGGCGACGCGGTGCCGGAGAGCATCGGCTTTCCGTGCGTCGTGAAGCCCTGCTCCGGCGGCTCCTCCGTCGGCACGAGCATTGTCACCGAGCCGGAAAAGCTCCCCGGAGCGCTCGAAGAGGCATTTTCCTGCGATGAGGCGGTGCTTGTGGAGAAGTATATCCGCGCCCGCGAGCTGACGGTCGGCGTGATGGACGGCCGCGCCATGGCGGTCATTGAGATCATTCCCAAGACCGGGTTCTATGATTATAAGAACAAGTATCAGGCGGGCCTTACCGAGGAGATCTGCCCCGCGCCGATCAGCGCGGAGGACACCGAGCGCGTGCAGCGCCTTGCCGAGCGCGTATACGAAGCGCTCCATCTCGATGCTTATGGCCGCGTCGATTTTCTGATGGATAAAGCGGACGGTGAGCTCTACTGTCTGGAGGCCAATACGCTCCCCGGCATGACGCCCACAAGCCTCATCCCGCAGATGGCGGCGGCCGAGGGCATGGATTACGGCGAGCTGTGCGAGAAAATTATCGAAGTATCTTTGAAGAAGTATAAGAAATGAACGGAATGACGATCGGCGAAATGCTCCGCGCCTGCCGCGGCGAATGGCAGGGAACCGAAGAGACCCTCACGAAAGCGCCCTCGTCCATCGTGACCGACAGCCGGCAGGCGGGGGAGGGAAGTCTCTTTCTCGCGCTGCGCGGCGAGAAAACGGACGGACATAAGTACATCCCCGACGTGCTGCGGAAGGGCGCGCTTGCGGTGCTGTGCGAGGAGCGCGGCGCGGCGGACGAGCCGCGCATCGTTGTGCCGGATACGCTCGCAGCCATGCAGCAGATCGCTGCGGCAAGCCGGAAGCGCTGGAACATTCCGTTTATCGGCGTCACCGGCAGCGTCGGCAAGACGACGGCGAAGGAAATGCTCGCCGCCGCGCTCTCCGGAAAATACGAAGTATTCAAAACGCCGGGAAGCATGAACGGGCAGATCGGCATTCCCGTTTCACTCATCGGCCTGCACGGAGAGTATGACGTTGCCGTGATCGAAATGGGCGTTTCCCTCTTCGGGGAGATGACGCGCCTTACGAACATGGTGCACCCCGATATGGCGGTGTTTACGAACATCGGCGACGCGCATCTGGAGGCGCTCGGCGACCGTCCCGGTATCCTGCGGGCCAAGTCTGAGATATTGCAGGGTATGGGGCCCGATGCCGTCATCTTCGCCAACGGCGACGACGCGCTCCTTTCCGCAGCGGACTTCGGACGGAAGACCGTCCTCTTCGGTCTCGGTGAAAACTGCGCTGTCCGCGCTGCGGATGTTCAGCACTGCGGCGAGAGCCTTTCCTGCTGCATTCTTGCAGGGGAACGCAGCTTTCCCGTGACTGTCCCGGCCTACGGCACGTATATGATCTACTCCGTGCTCGCTGCGGCGGCGGTATCGCTTGAGCTCGGCCTTTCGGACGCGGAGATCGCGCGCGGGCTCGCCCGGTATGAAACGGTGGGCCGCCGCTCTCGTGTCGTAAAAACCGGGTACTGCACGCTTGTGGACGATTGCTATAACGCCAACCCGACGTCCGACCGCGCGGCGATCGACTCGCTTGCCTCGCTTTCCGGACGGCACGTATGCATTCTCGGCGATATGCTGGAAATGGGCGGAAACGCCCCGGAGCTTCACCGTTCGGTCGGTGAATACGCTGCGGCGCACGGCGTTGATCTTGTGATCACGCAGGGGGAGCTGGCAAAGTACATTGCCGAAGGCGCGGGGACGGCCGGCGCACATTACGCCGACCGCGCATCGCTTCTCGCCACGCTCCCGGAGCTGCTGCATGAGGGCGACGTGGTACTCGTCAAAGCCTCCCACGGCGCGCATTTCGAGGAAATATCGGAAACCGTTAAGCAGCTTTCTTAAAAGGCTCAAAAATCCTGTGCTCCGGCACAGGATTTTTTGTAACGAAACAGGAAAAACGCGCACTTATATACGACGAAACGGAAAGGAGAGCGGTACGGATGCAGAGCATGGAAGAGATCTACCGGCAGCACGCGCAGACGGTGTACCACTATCTCCTTGCCCAGACGCGCAGCGCCGATCTTGCGGAGGAGCTGACGCAGGAGACGTTCTATCAGGCCGTGCGCACCGCCGGGCAGTACCGCGGCGAAGGAAAGCTCACCACATGGCTCTGCGGCATTGCGAAGAACGTCCTGCGCACCTATCAGCGCCGTCATCCGGTTGAGGAAGAGCTGGATGAAACGGCGGCTGCTCCGGACACGCCGGATGAAGCGTTTCTCGCGCGCGAATCGCAGCTGGAGCTGCTGCGGAAAATGCAGACGCTCGGGAGTGACGCGCGCGAGGTGATGTACCTTCGTATCTTCGGCGCGTTGTCGTTCCGGGATATCGGCGAAATACTCTCGCGCACGGAGAACTGGGCGCGCGTCACGTACTACCGCGGCAGGGAAGCACTGCGAAAGGAGCTGGAAAAAGACGATGAAAAATGATCTCAGCTGCGAGGTCGTCCGCGACCTTCTGCCCTCGTACCTTGACGGCGTAGCGAGCGGCGAGACGAAGGCCGCTGTGGAGCGGCATATGGAAGAATGTCCGGACTGCCGCGAAACGCTGCGCCGGATGAAGGAACCGGAGGAGACCGCGCTGACAGAAGAAAAGGAGATCGACTATCTCAAAAAGGTGCGCCGACGCAGCTCCCGCAAAGTGGCTGTAATTCTGGCGATCGTCGTGCTTCTCTCGATGGCAGCGATGTTCCGGCTGTTTTATATTGGCTTTCCTGTGGACTCGCGCGCGATCGCCGCGGTCGTCACCGTAAGGGACGGTACGGTGCGTCTCACCGGCACGCTTACCGACAGCGGCCAGAGCGTGTGCCGGGCGAACATCACGCAGAACGAGGACGGCGGCGTAGAGGTGCAGATGTATGCTGCGCTCCCGCTCTTCGCGCATAGCGGAGACTTTACCTGGGAATACCCCGCGGCGAAGGATGTCACCAGCGTCTCGGTCAACGGCCTTGTTCTCTGGGAAAACGGCGAGTCGATCGACTCGCTCACGGCGAGGCTCTACGAGGCGAAGAACCCCTATGTCGGCGATATGAGCGCGAACGCCAATATTGCCTCGCTCCTCCGCGTCGGAAACCGCGTCGGCAGCTTTACGAATGAATTGCAGACGGACGCAGAGCCCTACGGCTGGACGCTTATTCTGGACGATCCCATCGCGGCGGAGAACGAGAAGAGCACAAAAGAAGAGATGCGCCGCTGCTCCTGCGTGCTGCTCGCGGAGATCGAAAATCTCGGCACCGTTTCATGGAAGTATGAGACCGAAGCAGGGGAGAAGACCTTCACCGTCACGGCCACGGACGCATCAAAGCTGGTGGGACAGGATATCAAGACCTGCGCCGTCTCCGCCTCGGAATTGCAGAATCTCTTGAATGACCTCGGATTTTAACACAAAAGCACCCGTGCCGAAGCACGGGCGCTTTTGCGTTGTTGGATCAATCTTTTTCAAATACGATAACGCCGCATTCGTAGGGATGGTCGTAGTATACGGCTTCCTTTCCGCGCTGCCTGTGGAGCAGTATTTTGAGTATAATGGTGAAATCACCGCCGCCGCTGAAGATCATGGCGATCGCCAGAATAAAAACGGAAAAACTCCCTGTAAGTGCGGCAGCAGTCGTCAAACCGATGCCGAGCACGAGCGTGGGCATAGCCGCGCCGAGAATATACTGCCCGCGTTTTACTGGCCGCAAACAGGTGCAGTAAGGCGTAAGCGCTTTCCAGATCACGCCGAAGCGGATGGATTTCCAATGATCTTTGGCAAACATTGCCCATGTAAGGGCGTGGATGCCTTCATGGACTGCGGTAAGCAGAAGCAGTGCGGGAAATAAAAAGAGGAGAACCAAAGACGTGATGGGTGATTCAATCATTGAGCGGAGCGAATAGCTGGAGAGCACAACGGCTCCGGAGAGTACGGCAAACGGCAGCATGACGATAAGCGCCAAGAGATTCGCCTTTACTACGCCGATGGTGAGATCGGTCTTTCGGTATCCCTGCCGTTCCATTTCCTCACAGACGAGCGCAAGCTGTTCCTTGCGTTTCTGCTCGGCGGGGGTGAGCTTTCTCTCATTTTTCGCCATTGTATCTTGCTCCGATCCAAAGATTTTCATCATTGTACCACGGCAGACGGGCACTTGCAAGAAAGTATAAAACTCCGGCATGACCCTGCGGATCATGCCGGAGCTTATCGCTATATGCTTAGATCAGGTGGAAGGCAAGGATCAGGCCGGAGAACACGATGGAGACCGTGGAGCACAGCTTGATCAGAATGTTCAGGGACGGGCCGGAAGTATCCTTGAACGGGTCGCCGACGGTGTCGCCGACAACGGCAGCCTTGTGCTGCTCGCTGCCCTTGCCGCCGTGGTGGCCGCCCTCGATATACTTCTTCGCGTTGTCCCAGGCGCCGCCGGCGTTGGACATGAACACGGCCATCGCAAAGCCGGTGACGGACACACCGCCGAGCAGACCGACAACGCCGGTGGGCCCGAGGATGAGGCCGGTGGCCAGAGGAACGACGATGGCGAGCAGAGCCGGAGCGACCATCTCGTGAAGGGCGCCCTGCGTGCAGAGCGAGACGCACTGCGCGTAGTCCGGATCGGCCTTGTATTCCATGATGCCGGGGATCTCCTTGAACTGACGGCGGACTTCCACAACGATGGACTGCGCCGCGCGCTGCACAGCGCTCATGGTGAACGCGGAGAAGACGAACGTGAGCATCGCGCCGATGAAGAGACCGACCAGAACGGTGGGGCTCGTGAGCGTGAAGTTCAAAATCTCTTCCGTGTTGTCCTGCACGATGTTGACGTAGGACACAAGCAGCGCAAGAGCGGTCAGAGAAGCGGAGCCGATCGCAAAGCCCTTGCCGGTAGCGGCCGTGGTGTTGCCCAGAGAGTCGAGAGCGTCGGTGCGCTCGCGGACTTCCTCAGGGAGACCGGCCATCTCGGCGATGCCGCCGGCGTTGTCGGCCACGGGGCCGTAAGCGTCGGTCGCGAGAGTGATGCCGAGCGTGGAGAGCATGCCGACGCCGGCGATGCCGATGCCGTACAGACCCTTGTTGAAGGCCTCGGTGAAGTGACCGGCGCCGTCAACGATCGTCTTGGAGCCGCCCGCGGCAAAGTAGCTGATGAGAACGGCGGCAGCAACGATCAGAATGGAGGTCAGCGTGGACTTGAGACCGAGGGAGATGCCGCCGATGATGATCGTGGCAGAGCCGGTCTCGGAAGCCGCGGCGAGCTCCTGGGTGGGCTTATAGGTGTCGGAGGTGTAATACTCGGTGAAGTAGCCGATGGCGCAGCCGCCGATCAGACCGCAGAGGATGGCGACGTAAACACCCCAGCCCGCCGTGCCGAGAAGGAGATAGCAGAGGGGAGCGGCGAGCACGGCGGCGAGAATGGCCGCGGTGTAGGTGCCGGTGCGGAGACTCTTGAGCAGGGCCTGCTGGGAAGCATTTTCCTTCGTCTTGACGAGGAAGGAGCCGATGATGGAGCAGATGATACCGACAACGGCGAGAGCCATGGGCAGCAGCATACCGGCGAAGCCGTAGCCGCCGACAGCGCTCAGCGCGAAGGTGGCGAGAATGGAGCCGACGTAGGACTCGTACAGGTCAGCGCCCATACCGGCAACGTCGCCGACGTTGTCGCCGACGTTATCGGCGATGGTGGCGGGGTTGCGCGGGTCGTCCTCGGGGATACCGGCTTCGACCTTGCCGACAAGGTCAGCGCCGACGTCCGCGGCCTTGGTGTAGATACCGCCGCCGACGCGGGCGAAGAGCGCCATGAAGGAAGCGCCCATGCCGTTCATGACCATGATGTTGCCGAGCTGCACGGGATCATCAATGCCGAAGGCATAACGGAGCAGGAAAAACCAGATGGTGATATCCAGCATGCCGAGGCCGACGACGGTGAAGCCCATAACGGAACCGGAGGAGAACGCCACGCGAAGACCCTTGTTCAGGCTCTCGGAGGCGGCCTGCGCGGTACGCGCGTTGGAGCTCGTGGCGATCTTCATGCCGACGAGACCGGCGAGCATCGACCAGATGCCGCCCGTGACGAACGCGAACGGGGTAAACTTGGAGAGCATTTTGCCGCCGGAGGCAAAAGCGATCACCAGCAGAACCACGAACACGATGGCGAAGACCTTGAGAACGGTGGTGTACTGACGCTTCAGATAAGCGTTGGCACCTTCACGAATGGAAGCGGCGAGCTTCTGCATCTTTTCGGTGCCTTCGGAATAGCCCATGACTTTCTTTGCCTGAAGAACAGCAAAGAGACCGGCAACGACAGCACCGACGAAGCCGATCCAAAACAGTTTGTCCAATTACTTCACTCCTCAAATTATTTTTTGCTTGGGGTATCAGGGCAGAGGTAAATTTTACAGGAAAAAACATTTTTTTTCAATACCGTTTTTTATGAAAAACAAGTCTTGACAAAAAATTGACCCGCAAACCAATTGCGGGCCATTCGGAAACGTTTCACTTGTTTAAAATGTATATTGATATATTCAACACGCCGGCGAAAACCAGCCACAGGAGATACGGAATGTTCAGTTTTCCGGCGTCGGGACGGATATTTCCGAACCGGAACGCCATTACCGCAGCGAGAACGAGCAGCAGAAGGAGCCGGAAAAAGGCGGTCAGACGGAGGCGCAAGGCAAAGAAAAAGATGGACCACCAGAAGTAAACGAAGAGCTGTGCCCAGTACGTGAAAAGCGTGTCGCGCGGCGTCGGATGCTTATGCCGAAAAGACCTTTTCCAGATGCTTCTGCTCAAAACGCGTCAGCGCGCGGAAATCCACAAACGGATGATATACCGCCTCCAGTTCGTCGTGCAGCTCCTTCGCCCGCCGCAGCGCGGAACACGCCTCCGCCGCGAGCGAACGGCGCAGCGCGGCGGCGCGGCGGACTTCCTTTCGCTTTGCGTCGGAAAGCTCCGCCGCCGTGTCGAGCCGGAAGTGCCGCGCGGCCTTGCCGTCAAAGCGGAAATCGCTGGACACCGCGACGAGCGACAGTCCATCCTCCGGCAGGATCAGCGCCGCGAGCTTTTCCGGATCGACCGGATCGGGACAGACGATGCGCGCCGCGCCGGCCGAGCGTGCCAGGCCAAGCACCGCCTGCAAAAAATCGTCCGCAAGCCCAAGCTCATTATCCAGCGTGTACACCCGCCCGAACGACGCGGCGGTCTCCGAGAGCAGCACCGCGCCGCGGCAGGTATAGGCCGAGAGAAAACGCCTTTTTTCGTATTCCTCCGCCTCCGAACGATGAACGGCCTTTTCTGCGAACGCTTCGGCGCGTTCTCGCACGTGCGCTTTAGCTTCTGCCGTAAGAATGCCCGGAATGCCGCCGGGGGAGACGAGCCTTGCCGCGTGCAGCATGTCATAGGCGCGCGCATACTCGCGCCGGTATGCGGCAAAGAGCCGCCGCATTTTCTCCGCCTCCTCCGGCGGAATGGGACGGTAAAATGCGCTGAGATCGAGATACTTTCCCGAAGCGCCCGGAACGGCGGGCTCCTGCACATGCGGAGACGTGGCGTCCACATACCCGAGCTTCTTTTCCGGAATGTATATCCCGTCGAGCGAATCCGGATCGCCGGAGCACAGAATGGACTCAACGGCGAGTCCCGCTTCCTCCGCGCGCTCGGCGGCGCGGCGCATGAGCGTGGATTTCCCGTTGCCGGGGCCGCCCTTGATGTACCAGACAAATGCGCCGTCCTCCGGTGCGGCAAACGCCGAATAGAGCGAAACGAACCCCGCGCCGGTGTTTGCGCCGAGGAAAAACTGCCGGGAATTTTTTTGTTCCATAACGATGCACACCCTTTCCATGTATCAGGATATGCGGGAAACCGAAAACACGACGCAAAAGACACTTGATATTTTTCCACGTATCCGATATAATAACGAAGCGGTCTTTGGCAAGGCTGCACTAGTCGGGGAGCCAGCGGTGCCCTGTAGCCTGCAATCCGCTATAGCAGGGATGAATTCCTCTCCGAGGGTATGCGATGTGTCGTCTGGCGGCAGTAAGTGGCGCTGACGGTCTGGTCTCGCGCAACACAGCCCCGTGAACCATGTCAGGCGGGGAACCGAGCAGCATTAAGCGGATCGCTGTGTGTGCCGTGAGGGTGCCGGACCTGAGCCGGCTGCTGTTGCACCGGGCATACCGCATCATTCAAGGAAAGGTGTGCAGTCTTGCCAAGGATCGCTTTCTATTTTCCCAAAAACGGAGAGATGGATTTTGTACGAAGCTCTGTACCGGAAATACCGGCCGAAAACCTTTGACGATGTGGTGGGGCAGCCGTTCATCACCGAAACGCTCAAGACCCAGGTGCGTACCGGACGGCTTAGCCACGCCTATCTTTTTATCGGCACCCGCGGCACGGGCAAAACGACCTGCGCGCGCATTCTCGCCAAGGCGGTCAACTGCGAGCACCCGGTGGACGGAAACCCCTGCAACGAGTGCGACGCCTGCCGCGGCATTGAGGACGGCTCCGTTCTCGACGTGGTCGAGCTGGACGCGGCGTCCAACAACGGCGTGGACGATGTGCGCATGCTGCGCGACGAGGCGATCTTCTCTCCGACCACAGTACGCAAGCGCGTGTACATCATCGATGAGGTGCACATGCTCTCCAAACCGGCGTTCAACGCGCTGCTGAAAATTTTGGAGGAGCCGCCGCAGCATCTCATGTTCATTCTCGCAACAACGGAGCTCCATAAAGTTCTTCCCACGATCCTCTCCCGCTGCCAGCGCCACAGCTTCCGGCGGCTCGACGGCGACACGATCGCCAAGCGCCTCGCCTATGTCGCGGAGCAGGAGGGCATCAACCTCACGGCGGACGCGGCGCAGCTTCTGGGCCGCCTTGCCGACGGCGGCATGCGCGACGGCCTTTCGCTGCTCGACCAGTGCTCCGCGGCGGAAACGGTAGACATCGCGGCGGTGCTCAACGCCATGGGACTGGCCGGAACGCTCCGCACGCAGTCCATTGCGGACGCCGTTCTCGCCGGGAATACCGAGGAAGCGCTCACGCAGTTTGAATCGCTCTGGCAGGACGGCAAGGATCCTGCGGCGCTGCTCGGCGAGCTCTCCGGGCTCTTCCGCGACGCGCTGCTGCTCCGTCTCGCCCCGAAGGGCGGGCGGACGCTGATCTCCGGAGCTTATGGGGAAAACGTTCTGCGCGACATCCGCGCGGGCGACGGAAACCTTCTCTGGCTTCTCAATACGCTGCAGAAGCACCAGGCGCTGCTGCGCGAAACGGGCAATCCGCGCCTGCAGACGGAGCTTTGTCTCGCGGAGCTCTCCGGCGGCGGAGAGATCGCGCCGCCGCGCGCGGCCGCTCCCGCGCAGAGACCCGCCGCGCCCCGGCCGGAACAGCGGGATATCCCGACGCCCCCTCCGGCGCCGCCGGTACAGGAAACGCCGGCTCCGGCGAAGAACGATCCCGTATATGCGCCGCCAATCACGGCGAGCGAGCCTGTCCCGGCAGTAGAAGCAAAACCGGCGCCTCCGGCGGAGGAAAGCGTCCCAGTGACAGAAGCGTCGGAAAGCGTCCCGGTGACAGAAGCGTCGGAAAGCGTCCCGGTGACGGAAGCGGCGGACAGTGTCCCCGCGGGCGGCGTCAGCTGGGAATACGCGCTCTCGCAGCTTGAAAACGATCTGCCCATCGGCGTTCGCATCGTTCTGACGGACGCCACGCAGTCCTCGGGCGAGATCCGCGGGAGCGAACTTATTCTGCATCTGCTCCCGGGCTTTGCGAAAAACGCCGTCAACGTCCCGGACGTGCTCAACAAGATACGGCAGAAGGTGTCTGCGCTCTGCGGCGCACCGATGCAGATCCGGCTGGAGGAGCTGCAAAGCGGCGGCGCACAGGGGGAGGATAAACTTGATTTTCTCGGCAAATTCGGCAATGTAACCATCCAATAAAAAGGAGACAGGAAACTATGGCAAAAGGATACAGAGGCGGCAGCTTCGGCGGCGGTATGAGTATGGGCGGCGGCATGAGACAGAGCGATCTTATGAAGCAGGCACAGAAGATGCAGCAGGACATGCTGAAAATGCAGGAGGAGCTGGACGCCAAAACATACTCCGCTTCGGCGGGCGGCGGCGTCGTCACGGCGGAGGTCAACGGCAAGCGCGAGCTCATCACGCTCACGATCGACCCCGAGGCCGTCGATCCCGACGATGTGGAAATGCTGCAGGACATGGTCATCGCGGCGGTCAATTCCGCGCTCAAGGCGGCGGAGACCTCCCGCGAGGAGAGCATGGCGAAGGTCACCGGCGGGCTGAACTTCGGCTTCTGATTTTAAATTTTAAATTTTATCATGCAGAAACGGCGCGGACAGGGGAACTGTCTGCGCCGTTTTGTGCTGTAAGCGGTATTAGAGATGCTTTACCATCTGCATTTCACGGTAAAGATGGCCGGAATAGGAGTATTCTGTTTCTTTAATCTCCCGAAAGCCGAGATCCGAGTACATTTTCCGCGCGGCGGCGTTGTCGAGAGATACGCTGAGATAAATTCTATCTGCGCCGTGTTTTTTTTTGAAATAATCAAGAAACTCCCGGACGGCTCGCTTGCCGTACCCATTACCCTGAAACTGACGGCCGATCATAAACCGGCTCATCGACCAGCCGGGATAGGTGTCGTCGTAGTCGTACAGAACAAACCCGACCATGGTATCGCCATCGTATACCCCGAGCGTGTACAGCCCGTCCTCATAGGCGGCTTCAACGAGGGAACGCGTATTGTCTGCGACAAAGTATTTCTGACTTTCCTCGACCTGCAGTTCCATGCATTCCCGGTAGTTTGACTTATCGATCGTTTTAAAATCCATGCCCCAGCTCCTAGACATTTTCCAGCGGCAGATGCACGATCTGGATATCGTGCTCGATGGCATAGCGCAGCGTGTTGAGCGTGCCGCCGGATTTGCCGTCGTAGCAGGCGATGACGAGATCGGCGTGATCGACCATGTACCGGTTTCGCTTCATCATGCAGCCGGGGGAGTAGTGCTCCTGCAATACGGTGACGGTGTCGCAGCGCGCGAGAAGGGCTTCGTACCGCTGCCGCTGCGCCGCGCCCCAGTGCTCCGCCTGTCCGGCGAACGGGACGGCGGCTTCAAGCATTATATCGGGGTGATCCTCGCGCAGCGCGAGAACAGCCTCGCAGAAATAGAGATCGCACCCCTCGGCCATGCCGCAGATGAACCGGTGAAAGCCGGATTCATATACCGCTTCCAGCGTATCGTACAGCGTCCGTTTCAGTCTCCGGCAGCGCGGATCGTTTTCGTTATAGCCCCATGGCAGCTTTTCGGCCCGGTGGCCCGTAAAGGTGCAGGTCGGCTCGCCCATGCGCATCACATCCTTTTGCCGCTATTGTAAGGTTTTTCGGCCGGATTGTCAAAGCTCTTGATTTTTTTGCGGGGCGTGTTATAATACGGCTATCTGAATATGGAGCTATTCTTCAGGGCAGGGTGAAATTCCCGACCGGCGGTAAAGTCCGCGAGCCGTAAGGCAGATTCGGTGCAACTCCGAGACCGACAGTATAGTCTGGATGGAAGAAGAAGCGGTAAGGCTCTCCTTACATTCTTGTGCTGCGCCCGGAGAATGGCTTTCTTCGGACGAATTTTTTTTAAGGGGGCCTTTCCCATGACAAACACCCGTAAACTGACGACGATGGCGATCCTGACGGCACTCTCCGTCTGCTTCGTTGCGCTGATCCATTTTCCGATCTTTCCGGCGGTCGCGTTCCTTGAATACGACCCGGCGGATATTCCCATTCTGATCAGCGGCTTTGCGTTTGGCCCGGCTGCGGGATTCATCGTCACGCTGATCGCCGCATTCATTCAGGGCTTTACCGTGAGCGCCCAGAGCGGGATCTACGGCATCATCATGCACATTGTCGCAACGGGCGCGTATGTGCTCTCGTCGAGCCTTTTCTACCGGAAACACAAAACGAAGAAAATGGCCGCGGTCGCCATCGGCATCGGCACGCTGACGATGGTCGTGTGCATGTTCTTTGCCAATCTCGTCATCACGCCGTATTTTCTGATGGGCGCGGTGAACGGCGGTACGGTGTCCGCCGTGCTCTCGCTCATGCCGTTCATCCTGCTTTTCAATCTTATCAAAGCAGGCGCCAACGGCGCGATCACGTTCTTTATCTATAAGCGCGTCAAGCACCTGTTCTTCAAAGACTAAGAAACCGAGGATATCTCTCCATGACCGAGGACTTTTCCCGCCGGTTTGCCGCCGCGCGGCGGCAGATCATTGAAAAAGAATATGCCAATCTGAACCCGGAACAGCGCGAAGCTGTTCTGACGACGGAAGGCCCGCTGCTTCTGCTCGCGGGCGCCGGCAGCGGGAAAACGACGGTCTTGATCCACCGCGTGGCCAACATCCTGCAGTTTGGCCGCGGTGCGGACACGAGAGAGCTTCCGCCCGATGCGGACGAGACGATGCTCGCCGCGCTCGAGGACGCCGCAGCCGGACGCACGGACGTGACGGACGATATCCGCCGCCTGTGCGCCGTCGATCCCGCGGCGCCGTGGCAGGTGCTCGCGATCACGTTTACGAACAAGGCTGCGGACGAGCTGAAAAACCGTCTGGAAGCCAAGCTCGGAGAGATCGGGCGCGATGTCTGGGCGCTCACGTTCCACGGCACGTGCGTGCGCATTCTGCGGCGCTGCGCTGACCGTATCGGCTTTCCGAACAGCTTCACGATCTACGATCAGGCGGACAGCCTCTCGGTTATGAAGCGCATTCTGCGCGATATGAACATGGACGACAAGGTGTTCCCGCCGAAGGCCATGCTTGCCGCGGCGGGCCGGTACAAGGGATCGCTCGTCTCGCCGGAGGAGGCTGTCGCCGCCGAGGAGCGCTCCGGTGATATCCGCCGCATCCGCACGGCGAAGATCTATGCAGCCTATGCCAAACACCTGCAGGACGCCGGAGCCATGGACTTCGACGATCTCATATACTATACCGTCCGTCTTCTGCAGGACGAGCCGGATGTGCTCGCGTATTATCAGAAAAAATTCCGATACGTCCTCATCGACGAGTATCAGGACACGAACCATCTGCAATATCTCTTTGCCGCGCTCATGGCGAGCGGCAGCTGGAACATCTGCGTTGTCGGCGACGACGACCAGAGCATCTATAAATTCCGCGGCGCGACGATCGAAAATATCCTCTCCTTTGAAAAGCAGTACCCGGACGCACGTGTCATCCGGCTCGAACAGAATTACCGTTCGACCGGCAACATTCTCGCCGCGGCGAACGCCGTCATCGCAAACAACCGCGAGCGCAAGGGCAAAACGCTCTGGACGGCGCAGTCCGGCGGCGACCCCGTCACGCTCTTCGAGGCGCGGAATGAGGATGACGAGGCCGACTTTGTCGCGCGTACCATCGCCTCCGCGCGCCGGCCCATGCGTGATTTCGCCGTGCTCTACCGGACGAACGCGCAGTCGCGCAGCATCGAGCTTGCGCTCAAGCGCCGCTCCATCCCGTACCGCATTTTCGGCGGCACGCGCTTCTTTGACCGCGCCGAGGTCAAGGATATTCTGGCATATCTTAGCGTGATCGCGAACCCCACGGATGAAACGCGGCTTCTGCGCATTGTGAACGAGCCGCCGCGCGGCATCGGGGCGACAAGTCTGGAAAAGATCCGCGAGATCGCCGCGGCGGAGAACATTTCCGTTTTTGAAGCGATGACCACGGCATCTCACCGCACCGGCATCGCCGCCGGAAAGCGGATGGAGGAGTTCTGCCGCATGATCGCGGAGCTGCAGGAAGCGGTTTCTGCGCTGCCGCTTGATGAGTTTTACGACGCGGTGGTCGAGCGCACCGGCTACGCGCTGGCACTCGAGACGAAAGGCGGTGACGAAAATGTCACCCGCCTTGAAAACATCGCCGAGCTCAAGTCCAGCATCGTGAAGAGCGTGGAAGCCAACCCTGACCTCGATCTCTATTCGTATCTGGACGAGGTAGCGCTCTATACCGATCTGGACAATTACGACCGCGCCGAGGATGCCGCCGTCATGATGACGATGCACGCGGCGAAGGGTCTGGAATTTCCGGTCGTGTTCATTATCGGTGCGGAGGAGGGCCTGTTCCCGAGCATGCAGGCCATCGGCCAGAGCGAGGATATGGAGGAGGAGCGCCGTCTCTGCTATGTGGCGATCACCCGCGCGCGGGAAAAGCTCTATATCACCTGCGCCGCGCAGCGTATGCTCTATGGCCGCACATCGGCCAACCTTCCGTCCCGCTTCACCGAGGAGATACCCCAGACGCTGCTCGACCGGCAGGGGCTGGCGAAAAAGAAAACGAATCTCTGGGATGATGACGGCACATTCATCTCCGGGAAGAGCGGAACATGGGGCGGATGCTCCTCCGGCTATTCCGGCGGAGGGGTGTCCTACCGGCCCGGCAGCTTTGGCACGAGCTATGCTGCACGCACCGGACGAACCGGCGCGGCAAAGCACGCGGCTCCGGAAAAGCCGAAGACCGTCCTGTCCGCGCCGAAAGCGCCGGACTTCAAAAAGGGCGACCGCGTGGTACATAAGGCGTTCGGTAAGGGCGTGATCGAAAAGATGACGCCGATGGGCGGCGACGCGCTGGTCGAGGTAAAGTTCGATTCCGGGGAAACGAAACGAATGATGCTGCGCGTTGCCGCGCAGCACATGACGAAGGACGAGTGAGAAGTTATGGAACATACGGAATCCATGCATACTGCGGAGGAGCACGTTCACGTCCATGCCGACGGAACGGTGCATTCTCACTCCCACGCGCATACGCACCAGAACACCAAAACCGTAAAGAACCGTCTGGCGCGCGTGATCGGACATCTGCACGCCGTTGAGCGCATGATCGACGACGGGCGCGACTGCGCCGAGGTGCTCGTACAGCTTGCCGCCGTGCGCAGCGCGATCAACAACATCTGCAAAATAATTTTGCGCGACCATATGAACCATTGCGTCATCGACGCCGTCCAAAAAGGGGACACCGAAACGCTTTCTGAACTGGACAAGGCGATCGATCTCCTGATGAAATAATGATAGGGAGGTATTCTCCATGAAAAAATCCGCGGCTCCCATTCTGATCCTCGTTTTCCTGCTTGTCGCTGTCGGCATTTTTGTTGTGTTCCGTATATCGAAAAACAATGCTTCGGATACGCAAAATCCCGGGACGACGGCGACCGCAACACCCGAACCGACGGCCACGACGCCCCCCACGGCGACGCCGGAGCCGACCGGGACACCTGTTCCGACAGCCGTCCCGACCGCTGTTCCTACAGCAACGCCTGTTCCGACCGAAACACCGGTACCCACTGTGCAGCCGACGGCGGCGCCCGTCCAGGACCAGAGCGGCGAGTTCCGCTCGGACACGGGGACGTACATCAACATCGTCGTCAAGTGGACGGTGACCGGCAGCGGCGGCACGAAAACGCTCAAGCTCGACACTTACGTCGAGTCGTACGCGCTCGTAACGGGTGACCGCACCAGCGACGTTGTGTTTACCGTCGGCGGCAATGTGTCGTACGCGTCCTCCAAGGCCATCCGCCTTGACAATGTCCCCCTGACGCAGACCTTTCTCGGCAGCACGAGCGTGGACGTCACGTCCGGCACGGACGTGCCGGTGAACGTGACATGGCACTTCAACGGCACCTACAGCAACCAGAACATCGCCACCATCGTGGCGGAGGACACCCTTCACATTAATTAAGGAATAGTAAAAGAATGCGGCGCGGTTTGAAGAACCGCGCCGCATTCTTTTGTCTATATGTCGGATAGTTCGGGGACGCCGCATTTACGAACCCGGAGAATTCCCGGCGGATCGTCTTGTCAGCAGAAGCGCCAAAGCCGCACCCATAAGACCGCCGGTCAGCTTGGTGATAAGCAGCGGAAAGATTAGGCTCCGCTCGACGGCCACGGTAAAGCCGAGATGCGAGGCCAGCGCGGAAGCGCCGCAGACAAGAAAAGCGGCATTCATAACTTTGCCCCGCAGATCCATTCCCTTGATCATGCTGATGGCCGGAGTGGCGCTGACAAAGCCGACGAGCAGGGCGGCAAAGCTGCGGTCATCCATATGCAGCTTTCTGCCCAAAGCAGAAAACGGCCGGGAAAGGCCGCGCCGGAGAAGCTCCGCCGCAGGGAGACTCCCCAGCATGACGATCCCGATGGACGCGACCACCTGCATTGCCTCTTCCAGCGGCATCAGGGAAGGCAGCAGCTTTATATTGCCGATGTACTGCACCGCGCCGAGCGTCAGCCCGATCAGAGAAAGAGCCCGAAGGAACTTGGCAAAGCCGCCGAATACTTTCAGACTTTTCTGCGGGGCAAAATGAAGACAGAGCATCAGCGCCGCGGAGAAAAGCAGGATCGGAATGCTCTCTTTCAGAAGGGAGAGAAACTGCATCCCTCCGGCAAGACCGCCGAGTATCTGCGCCGCGGGCATGGGAATGAGACCGATCAATATCCCTCGGGAAAAAGCGTTCGTGTCCTCCGGAGAGAGAAGCCCCATGCCCATCGGAATGGTAAATGCCAGCGTGCACCCCGTTGTGGCGGAGATCAGAATGCCCGCGTAAAGCCCGATGGTCGGATCGGAGGCAAGATCGACTGCCGCCTGGTAGCCTCCCATATCGATGGGAATAAAACCGCCCAGCATTCCGGGGTCCAAACCGATCCTTTGCCAGAGCGGAGAGAGCGTCAGGGAAAGTACCCGGACAATGAGGGGAGAAAGACAGAGAATGCCCGCCATGGAGAGAGCCGTTGGGCCCAGCAGACGGAAACCCTCCTCAAATCGTTCTCCCAAGCCCAGCCGGTTGCCGAGGAGAGAGTCGATCCCGCCGATAAGCGCTCCGGCGGCCAGAAGCCAAAGCAATATCCGTTCCATAGGTCAGATGCGGCGGATCTCCGCTTCGATATCGGCAATGGTGCGCGGAATACCGGCCGAAAGGTTTTCGCAGCCGGTTTCCGTCACGAGGCAGTTATCCTCCAACCGGAAGCCGATGCCCCATTCCTCGTGGTACACACCGACATCTACACAAAAGACCATGTTGGGCGCGAGGACGGCAGGACGCTCTACCACATCGTGCACATCGTAGCCGATGTGATGCGAGCCGCCGTGCCACATGAGCTTCCCAATCTCGTCCACGCTCCGGAGAACCCCTGCTTCCACCAGACGCTCCGCGTTGTAGCGGCGGATCGTGGCATCTACCTCTTCCATGGGCATACCGGGGCGAATGATCGAAAACATATAGTCCGAGGTAGCCAGCACGCACTCGTACAAAAGCCGCTGACGAGGCGAGAACCGTCCGTTGCACGGCCAGCCGCGGGATACGTCGGTGATTATGTTGTCGTACTGCGCGCCGACGTCGTTGAGGATCATGTCGCCGTCCTGCGCCTGCCCGGTGTAGCTGTAATAGTGGATGCAGAAGTTGTTTTTTCCGGCGGAAATGATGGAGGGAAATCCGGGACCGTCCGGGCCGAACTGCGCCAGCGCATGATCAAAATCCGCTTTGTATTGGTACTCATATTTTCCGGGGCGGGAAGCGTGCATCATGGCCAGAATGCCCGCCTTGGTGATCTTCTCGGCTTCACGCAGCGCCTCGATCTCGCAGGGCTGCTTTATAAGCCGCAGCCGGCGGATCAGTATGTTGGCGTTTTCCAGACGCAGGAACGGATATTCCCGCTGGATCACGTTTCGCCAGCTGTGCGCCGGGCGGTCAATGTCAGCGGGGGAGATGCGGTAGAGGTCGAGATACACGGCCCCGTAGTTTCCGCTGTTCGCCAGCGCGGAAAAATCCGTTTCCAGCGCGCCGACGAAGCGCACGTCCTTAACACCGGAAACGCTTTCCGCTTCCTGCGGCTTGATCCGAGTGCCGGTCCAGCGCTCGGCAATAGCGTCCGGCGGCAGCAGATACAGCCGCTCCGCAACACTGCCCTCGGCGTCTTTCAGCGCGAGCAGCACCGCCTGCCTGCACTTAAGTCCCGTAAAGTAGACAAAGCTCCGATCCGCGAAAAACGGGTAATATTCGTCGTTCGTTTTCCGGATCTCATCGCCGGAAAAAAGCATCAAAAGCGAACCCGGCTGCATCATGGCATAGAGCCGATCCCGGTTTCCCTGATAGTATGCGGTATTCATGGTTTATTCCTCCTTATTCAGACGTTCTTATTATAATGACTTGGTGAAGGTTTGAAAAGAAGAAAAACACAGGATATCTATACGGCATACTCAGCCCCATTGACAAATTTTTCATAAGCGGCTACAATGCCGCCTACCCGCGAAAAACGCGGGATATCAAACGAGAAAAACGAGGGATACCAAAGTGGAACACAGCGAACTGTTCCGAACGGAAAAAATCAGCAAAGTTCTGTTGCGTCTGGCGCCGCCGGTGATGCTCGCGCAGCTCATTCAGGCGCTTTATAATATCGTGGACAGCCTGTTTGTGGGGCGGTATTCGGAATCCGGTCTGACGGCTTTGTCCATCATCTATCCGATCCAGCTTTTGATGATCGCTCTCGCCGTCGGAACGGGCGTGGGGATCAACACGGTGATGGCGGCAAAGCTCGGCGTGGGCGAGGCGAAAAAGGCGGATGAGTATGCCGGTGTGGGAACACCGCTCGCCGCCGCGCTGTGGCTTTTGTTCGCTGCGGTCTGCTGGGCGGTCATGCCCGCCTATGCGAGAATATCCACCTCGTCTGATGCGGTGATACGCGATGTGACGGTATATGGCCGGATCGTATGCGTATTCAGCTTCGGGCTGTTCCTCGAGAGCATCTGGACAAAGGTGCTGCAATCGATCGGCGATATGAAAACGCCAATGATCGCCCAGATCCTCGGCGCGGTCGCGAACATCGTTCTCGACCCGCTTTTGATCTTCGGCCTTTTCGGCCTTCCGGAAATGGGTATCGCCGGTGCTGCCGTTGCTACTGTTGCGGGGCAGATCGTGGCGGCGCTCGTCGTGATGAGAAAGGGCTTTCGCCGCTCGCCCGCGGCAAAGGCGTATCCGCACCACGTCGCAAAGATCTTCCGTCTCGGCATACCGAATATCCTGATGCAGTCGGCGTACACTTTTTATATTTTCGGCCTTAATCTGATTTTAGCGAGTTTCTGCGACGAGGCAGTCACCGCCCTCGGCATTTACTATAAGTGGCAGACGTTCTTCTTTATCCCGCTCGGCGCGATGCAGACGTGCATCGTTCCGGTCATCAGCTACAATTACGCCGCGCGAAACATCGACCGCTGCAAAAAGACGCTTTCGGCCTCTGTCCTGTTTGGCGCGGCGCTGATGGCCGTCGGCACGCTGATCTTCGTTTCTCTGCCGTCACAGCTGCTGCGGACATTTACCTCCGATGCGCTCGTGATCGAGATCGGCACGGTCGGCTTCCGCATCATCGGCCTCGGCTTTATCCCGATGGTCACATCGCTGATCTTTCCGGTGTTCTTTCAGGCGGTGGGCTCAAGTCTGAAAAGCTCGGCGCTCACGGTGATCCGGACAGTCGTGCTGTTCGTCCCGCTCGGCTATCTTTTCTCCCGCTTCGGGCTGAGCCGGTTCTGGCTGACGTATCCGGTTACGGAGATCCTGACGAGCATCGTGGGGTTTGTATTCTACCGGCAGTTCCTCAAAAAGGACTATGTCAGCGAGCCGAAGCCGCTGCGCGCGGATGACGGAGACGCCGTGGCGCTCAAACCCTCGAAGCCGGGCGTCATCATCACCATCGCCCGCGAGCACGGCTCCTCCGGCAAGCAGATCGGAAAGCTCGTTGCGCAGAAGCTCGGCATCCCGTTTTACTACAAGGAGATGGTGGCGCTAGCCGCACATGAGAGCGGGCTCAACCGCGAATTCATTTCCGATATCCACAAAAACGCTCCGGACGCGATGCGTGATCTCTATCTCAGCTCGCAGGTGGTCCAGCGGGCCATCGCGGCGCAGGACCGGATCATCCGCCGCATCGCCGACAACGGTTCGTGCGTTATCGTAGGGCGCGCCGCGGATTATGTTCTGCGGGAGCATAAAAATGTTGTCCGTGTGTTCGTTCACGCGCCGCTCGACTACCGAATCCGTCGTGTCATGGAGGTATACGGGGACACGCTGCGGGAGGCAAAACGCAATATCCGCCACTCCGACAAGGCGCGGGCGTCGTATTACCGGCACATCTCCGGCCGCCGCTGGGGCGATGCCGAAAACTATGAGCTGACGGTGGATTCCTCCACCGGACTGGAAGAAACGGCGGCAATCATCGTCGCCTACGCCCGCGCCGCAGCGGGGGAAAAGTGATCTTCCGTTTATCCCCGATAACAGATACAGATTATGACGCCGTATCCGGTTTTTCCGGATACGGCGTCATTTTATGCGCTTATGCAGTTATCGGATCAGATGTACTGCGCGAGGTTGTAGGCGGCTTTGGTAGCGCCCCAGACGAGGCCGGCCTGGAAGGAGTCGCCGATGTTGTAGATCTCCTTGGCAACATGCTGCTTCACGCCCTCAAGATACTGGCTCTCGTCGGCGCGGCGGCCGAGCGCGTTGACGAACAGCTCCGCGTGGTGCTCTTCGACGACCGTTTCGGGACCCATCTTCGGCGCGAGCGGGTTGACGACGTTCTTCGGCAGAACCGGCGTCCAGGTGCAGTAAACGTCCGGCGCGCCCTTGGAGATGTTGCGGCTGACGAGCACCCTGCCCGGCTCGAACGACTTGATCGTCGCGCAGTTGACGAGCTTCGCGCCGTTATCCTCAAGATAGTGGATGATGTGGCCGCGGTTGGCGGTGCAGGCGCCGTCCATGAAGTTGCCGAGCATGTCGATCACGGTGATCCTGCAGCCGTGCTCGTAGCTCAGCCAGTAGGCGGTCTCCATGCCGACCGCGCCGCCGCCGAGAACGACGACCTTCTTCGCACCGCCGAGCTTTTCGGGATTGCGCAGAAGCTCGGTCGCTTCTACCATGTTCACGGTGTCGATGCCGGGAATGCGCGGGCTGATGCGCTTGGCGCCGACGGCATAGATCACGGCGTCGTAGTTCTGCGCCTTGAGATATTCCGGCGTGGCCTCTACGCCGAACTTCACCGCAACGCCCTTCTGCCCGAGCGTCTGGCGCTTGAGCCATTCGACATAGTTGTGCATGTCGTACTTATTTTTTGGAACGGCAGCGGCGTTCGCAATGCCGCCGAGCTCGCTCGTTTTCTCAAGGATCTCGACGGTGTGGCCGCGCTGCGCGGCGTAGATGGCAAAGTTCATGCCGGCGGGGCCGCCGCCGACGACGACGATCTTCTTCGCCGTTACAGCGGGCGCGGACTGCTTGGGTAGCACGTCCTCATGGCCGGTGCGCGGGTTGACGGCGCACTGCGGGTGACCGCCCTCGACGAACTCGTTGACGCAGGCTTCCTGACAGCCGATGCACGGACGGATCTGGTCCACGTCGCCCGCATAGGCTTTCCTGCACCAGTCGGGATCGGCGAGCACCGGGCGGCCGAGCATGATCATGTCGCACTTGCCGTCACGCAGGGCCTTCTCGTCCATATCGGGATAGTTGAGCTTGCCGACAGCGACGATGGGAACCTCAAATCCGGCGTTGGACTTCACGCCGCGCTCCTTGAAGTATTCCTTGGCCACCTTCGCCACGTTAAGGAAGCAGCCGGCGGGCATGTACGCGGGCGGATGGGGGAGCCACCAGTTGTCGTAGCAGCCGAGGTCCACGTCGAACATGTCCACGCCCGCCTTGACGAGATTTTCCATATAGTCGAGCGTTTCATAAATGGAACGGCCGTTCTTGAAACCCTTGAGGGAGGAAACGGTGTCCATACGCTCGCCATAGGTCTCTTCGAGAGCGCAGCTCAGATCGATGCGGTACATGATCGGGAACCACGGACCGGTACGCTTGCGCATCTCCTTGACGATGTTGATGCCGAAGAGCTGCCAGTCGGTATATTTGCCGAGCTTGCGGTGGTTGAACGCGGTGTTGGTGAGCTGATCGATGAGATAGCCCTCGTGGCCGTGCAGATACACGCCGTCGATGCCCATCGTCTTGGCGTCTGCTGCGCCCTGACCAAAGTTGCGGACGATCTGGTCCAGCTCAAGGTCGGTAAGGGGACGGCAGGGAATGCTCGGAATATAGAAGTTCGGATTCCAGGAGGCGGACACGGGCAGCGCGTACTTCGTCATAAGGCACTGCGGGTTGCCGACACGGCCGAGACCGGCGGTGAGCTGGATGAAAATGCGGCTGTTGCGCGCGTGGACGCCCTGCGCCAGATCGCGCCAGCCCATGAAGTTGGTGCGGGTGTTGTCGATGCGGGGGAAGTAGGAGAAGTTGCCCTTTTCCGTCACGGACGAGTCGATGTGGTGGCTGATGGGGATGAGGCCCGTGGTGAGAAGGCCGACGCCGCCTTCGGCGCGGGCAAAAAAGTACTCGCGCATTTTGTCGTTCGGGCGGCCGGTCTCTTCCGCCATCTGGCAGTTGCCCATCGGTGCCATCACAAGACGGTTCTTGATCGTCAGACGGTTGACTTGGATGGGGGAGAACATCGTGTCATACGGCCAGAGCTCCCTGGTATAGCGTCCGGTACCGCCTTCGGTATTTTCGCAGTCCTTCTGCACCCAGTTGCCGTAGCTGTTGACGAGTCTTTCGACCAACGCATCGGTTTTCAAATCCAAATCCCTCTTTCATACTTTATTTTTAATTGTTCGCATTTTCTTAATGGTTTGTTCACAGGCATTGTGAATCCTATACCAACATCATGTTCAATTTAACACAACCAGCACAGATAATCAACAAAAAATAATAAGAAATCCTTGATTATTTTAGTAGAAAGTGATACAATGATTATGTGGTTAAAATCTATAAAAGTGTCTAAAAACGTACACAAATTCATCAAACTGCGCGAAAGGAAACTTGCGATGGAAACAACTGCAAAAGTGATTGCCGTATCCGGAAAGGGCGGAGTGGGAAAAACGACGCTGGCGGCGGCCATGGTGCGCCACCTGACGGAGTGCAAACCGGACGCGAGGATCCTCGCGATCGACGCCGATCCCGCCGTCGGTCTTTCAACGTGTCTCGGCGTGGAGGTCACGCTCACGCTTGACGAGATCCGCAAGCAGATCATTGATAACGTGGAAGAGGGCCGCACGAAGGAAGCGATGGATCTCGTGGAGGAATCCCGTTACCGCATCTTCGACGCGCTGGTGGAAAAGAACGGTTTCGCCTTTCTCGCCATCGGCCGTCCGGAGGCGGAGGGCTGCTACTGCCGCATCAACGCCTATCTGAAGGACGTTATCACGATGCTCTCCCGCGAGTTTGATTATGTTGTTATCGACGGCGAAGCCGGTATCGAGCAGATCAACCGCCGCGTGCTCGAGAAGGTCACGCACCTTCTGCTCGTCTCCGACCAGAGCCGCAAGGGCATTCAGGTCGTCGGAACGATCAAACAGGTCGCCGATGAGCTTGTCATGTACGACCGCATCGGCGCGGTGATCAACCGCGTGACGAACCCGGAGCTGAATAAATACATCACGATCCCCGGCGTGGAGATTCTTTCCTATATCGAGTCGGACGATTACCACGCCGCCAACGACATCCAGGGCAAAACGGTGTACGATCTTCCGCCGGAGTCGAGCGTGTACCGCGGAACGAAGGAAGTTCTGGAAAAGTTCGGCATTCTCTGAAAAGCACGCAATTAAACTTATAAATAAAGGGCAAACAACAAGAGAAAGAAATCAAAAAAGGGGTGTGACATTTGAAGGATCTCAAGCATCTGATCTACTTTGAGCAGCTTCTGGATAATGCCGACAACGAGCTTGTGCGAAAGGCAGCCGCGGAAGGAAATCTGGCCATGGGGTACACCTGCTACCATGTCCCCGAACCGATCCTCAACGTTGGCAACTGCTTCTCCGTCCGTCTCCGCGCTCCGCACACCGGCTCCATCGACATTGCAACGTACTACATGTCGAACTACACCTGCGAGTTCGCCAGAGCGCTCACCGAACGCGCCATCGAGGGCGGCTACCAGTTCCTGGACGCCATGATCGGCGTGGACGCCTGCTCCATGATGAACCGTGCTATGGAGCACTTTGAAATCCTGCAGGTAAACGACAAGCCCAACTTCTTCGTGACCCACGCGGACATTCCCTTCAAGATCACCGACTACACGCTCGAGTCCTATGTGAAACAGATGCGCTATCGCGTACTCGATGTTATGAAGGAAAAGCTCGGCGCGGACACGTCGGACGAGGCGCTTCGCAAGGCCGTGGAGGAGCACAACGAAGTCTGCCGCATCCTTACCGAGATCGGCGAGATGCGCAAGATGGAAAATCCGCCCATCACCGGCTACGAGTACCACGTTCTCAATCTGGTCTCCTACACCTGCCCGAAGGCGCTTATCCTGCCGTACCTGCGCGAGACGCTTGCCGAGATCAAAAAGCGCAAGGTCGATGCGAAGCCCTGGTACCGCGCCCGTGTTTCCATCGTCGGCAGCGAGATCGACGATCCCATGCTCACCAAGCTCATTGAAAACTGCGGCGCGTTCGTAGTTTCCGACCGCTACTGCTTCGGCTCCACGCCGGGCCGCGAGGTCATTGAGCTTAACGACACCGACGACGTACTTACGCAGCTCTGCCTGCACTACATGCAGCATTCCGAATGCGCCCGCTACATCTCCGATGAAAAGGTCCAGCAGCGCCGCGATACCGCCGACCGTCTTGCCCGCGAGTTCGGCGCCGAGGGCATCATCTATGAACAGATGAAGTACTGCGACTACTGGGGCTTTGAGCGCGCGCTCGTCAGCCACATTATGGCGGAAGAGAAGAACTGGCCGGTCCTTTCGGTCGACCGTCTGTACAACAACGGCAATTCCGGACAGCTCCGCACCCGCGTGCAGGCGTTCGTTGAATCGCTGGAGATCAAGCGCATCCGCAAAGAGGGAGGGGAGAACTGATGGCGAAAACTCCGAAATACCCCAATCCTGCGTTCTTCCGCACAAAGAACAACATGGATTGGAAGGCGCAGGGCGAAAACCTGAAGGAAGTCTTTGATATCGCCAAGGATATGCTCCTTGCCACCGACTGGAAAGCCTTCGGCGCGCGCCAGAAACAGGGCTGGATCGATTTCGGCAAGCGTGTTGCCGAGGAAGCCGCCGAGATCGCCGCCATGTCCTGCGCCGAGCGCCGCGAGCTTTTGCTCAAGGGCGAAAAGAAGCTCGGCCGTCTCTACAAGAAGGGCGCTATGGCTACCGTTCGCCGCGAATGGCGCGGCGTCGCCGACACGGCGTACGATTTCTATGAGTGGCTGCGCATTTGGGGCATGCTGCTCGGCACGTTCTCCAAGGATCTCATTCCGGCGCTCAACTCCGTGCTGCACTATCGCTGGATGATGTCCTATCTCTGCTGTGTCGGCTTCATGGATAAGAACACCATGGGTCAGCACGGCGCGGCTCTCAAGATGAGCCACCTTATGATCTACGACATTTTCCGCTACGTTGCCGAAAACCTCGTCCTTCAGGCGAAGGGCGACGCGAAGAACGGCAACAGCGCCGAGCTGAACAAGAAGGTCGTTCTCTTCGACGAGATGACGATGGGCCAGATCATGGCGGGCTTCCCCGACCTGATCGGTATTCCGTATCAGCTCTTCGCGGTGTTCCTGGTCTCCGAGATCGACCAGCTCACCTGCGTGCCGTACATCGACGCGGTCGAGAGCTTCGGCCTGCCGGCGGACTGCTGCCCGGTGCCCTCCTCCGAGTGCGGCGCTCTGGTGCTGGATGCGCTGCCGCATATGGGCAAGTGCTTCATCTCCAGCTCCATGCCGTGCGACGGCTCGACCATGGCGTCCTCCTATATGTCCCGCCGCTTCCCGGATCTCCCGGTGTTCCATCTGTGCTTCCCCGTCCGCTACGAGGACGAGGAGACCGTGCAGTGCGCCGCCGAGGATATCAAGGCCTGCATCAAGTTCATTGAGGAGCAGACCGGCGCAAAGTGGAGCTGGGATGCTTACTTCTCCGCCATGAAGCGCTTCAACACAGAGACGAGCTACGAGCTCGAAAAGTGGGCGGTCAACCAGACGGCGTATCCGCAGATCATCGGCCCGTGCTACGAGCTGTTCCGCAAGTGGAACTACGAGATGGACGGCGGCATCGACCCGCGCATCTTGAAGACCTTCAAGAAGGTCAACAAGATCATGCTCAAGGCCTACGAGCGCAAGGAAGAGGCGTGGCCCGGCAAGATGAAGTACCGCGCGATCGTGTGGTCCTGCCCGGCGCACTACTATGCCAACTTCTCCAACTGGCTGGCCAACTGCTGGGGCGTCAACGTTCTCGTTGAGATGGAGAGCCTTAACTTCACCAAGCAGCTCGAGACCGAGGACAAGGAAGAGGCGCTGCGCGATCTCGGCCGTCTGTACGAGCGCATGGTCATGCGCCGTCACACGAACGGCGGTTATCAGCACGTTGTTGACGAGCTGTGGAAGCAGTGTGAGATCTGGAACGTCGATCTCATCATCATGTATCAGAACGTTGCCTGCAAGAACATGGCCACCGTGCAGGGCATTCTGGACGATCAGGCGCGCGAGCAGAACCGCAAGATGATCTGGATCGAGCACGATCTGATGGATCCGCGTACCGTCTCCCGCCGCCAGATGCGCGACAAGGTGAGCGAGTATATGCGCACCGTAATGCATGCCGAGCCCTTGGATCCCACGCTGGTTGATTTTGAAGACGAGATCTGCCTGTAAAAAAAAGAAATAGAATCATTATTGGAGGGTATTTAACCATGGCCAAGAAGTATTTCGCCGGATGCGATGTCGGTTCCACTTACACCAAAGCAGTCATCCTTGACGAGCAGGGAAACATTGTCGCGCACACCACCATCCGCAGCAAGATCAACTCCGAGCAGTCCGCTCAGATCGCCATGCAGGAAGTCATCGATCAGGTCCCCGACCTGCATTCCTCCAAGGACCTTGAGTATCTCATCGGCACCGGCTACGGCCGCAACAAGGTCCCCTTTGCCGACGAGAACGTCTCCGAGATCAGCTGCCACGCCATGGGCGTCCACGTCACCGACCCGACCGTCAAGGCCATCATCGACATCGGCGGCCAGGACGTTAAGGGCATCAGCATCGACACCGACGGCACCGTCAAGAACTTTGCCATGAACGACAAGTGCGCTGCCGGTACCGGCCGTTTCTACGAAGCGATGGCGCGCTCCTTCGAGATGACGCTGCCGGAATTCTCCAACCTGTCTCTCGGCGCGAAGAACGTTATCCCCATCACCGCCCAGTGCACCGTCTTTGCCGAGTCCGAAGTCATCACGCTCGTCGGTGAAGGCAAGCCCATGGACGAGATCGCCGCCGGCATCCAGATGGCCGTTGCCAAGCGCTGCTTCGTTATGGCGAAGAAAGCGGGCGCGACCGACAGCATCACCCTGACGGGCGGCTGCGCGAAGAACGCCGGCCTGAAGCAGGCCATTGAGCACGTCCTCAAGCTCAAGGTCATCGACCTCAAGACCGACCCGCAGCTCATGGGCGCTCTCGGCGCGGCGGAATACGCCCGCCAGAAGGGACTTTCGAAAGGAGTATAATTCCCTATGAAAAAATTCTGGAAAGTGTTTGGTAAGATCGCCGGTATTCTGACGGCAGTCATCGGCGTATTGTTTGTGGTCTATTTCTGGAATCTTGACCAGAAGCTGCTCTCCTGGGCGTATGTACAGGTCAACCGGATCTTTGACCGCAAGAAAGCGGACATCAAGTTCTGATGGAGCTTTTTAACGGATGCATTCATGAAACGGAGGAGCTGCTCAGCGGCTCCTCCGCGAAAAAATGGACGTATGACCCGGCGGCCTGCTGGGCGGAAACGTCCCGAAACGAGCTCGTCATGCTCCGCGAAGCGGCGTATGAGCTCGGCGGCAGCGCCAAAAGCGCCGTGTCCTATAGCTGCTTTACGACCGACGAGCGTCTTGTCGGGCCGGACGAGGTCTGGCTGTACGGCCCCGATCTTTCGGAGATCCGCGGCGACTGCGCCTTTGCCCGCATCGTTCTGTTCTCCATTCAGGACGTGGGAGAAGAGGACGAAGCGTACCGCGCGCTGCAGGATATCGAATTTGTCAAATACCATGTCTTCCCGAAGGGATACATGATCCGCGCGCTCTCGGAGGATAACCGCGAGCAGGTGCGCGTCAGCCGCGACGCCATCCGCGGCGGCATCTCCTTCCGGAACGTCGGCTTTGACTATATCCGCAAATTCCGTGAGAAGGAAAATGTTCGCGGTGTGCGCGTGATCTTCGTCACGGCGCCGGAGGCGGATTATCCCGGCCTTCGTGCACAGGCGCGCAAGGTCACCGACATTACCCGTTCTCTCAGCACCATTCTGGACGGTATACCCACCGACTGCGACTCGTGCGGACTGCGCGAGATCTGCGACGAGGTCGAAGGTATGCGTGAGCTTCACTTCCAGCAGGCGGGAAAAAAGTCCCCGTCGGAATAAGAAACCATCAACGGAGGAAGCCCCATGCGCGATTTGAAAAATGTGATCTTCTTCGACGATCTGCTGCAGGAGTCCTATAACGCTCTTGTTCGGCAGGCGAAGGAAGAGGGAAAGTATGCTCTCGGCTACACCTGCTATTTCATGCCGGAGGTCCTTCTGGATCTGCCCGGCTGTTTCAGTGTTCGCCTCCGCGCCCCGCGCTGCACCTCCCCGGATATGGCCACCTATTATATGTCCAGCCGCGTCTGCCACTATGCCCGCAGTCTTCTCGAGCGTGCGCTCGAGGGCGGCTACAACTTCATCGACGCGCAGCTCGGCACGGAGACCTGCGCCGGCACTTGCCGGTTTCAGGAGCATCTTGCCGAGCTGCCTGACCTCATTCAGAACGAAAAATTCTTCGTCACCTTCACGGATGTTCCGTTCAAAAAGAACGAGAACAGCATCGAACACTTTGCCGCCACGCTGCAGAAGCACGTTCTCGACGAGCTGCACGAACATTTCGGCATCGACACGTCCGACGAAGCTCTGCGCGCCACGATCGAGGCGCACAACGAGATCTGCGACATCATCACGCAGATCGGCGAATTCCGCAAGCTCGATAAGCCCACGATCACCGGCACGGAGTTCCACATCATCAATCTCGTCTCGATGGTCTGCCCAAAGTACCTGATCCTCCCGTATCTGCGTGAAACGCTCGAGGATCTCAAGACCCGCGAAGCCGATGCAAAGCCCAACTACCGCGTTAAGGTCGTTCTCGCCGGTTCGGAAAACGACGATCCCGATTTCACCAAGCTCATCGAGAGCTGCGGCGCGCTCGTCGTGGCCGACCGCTACTGCTATGGTTCTCTGCCCGGACGCGAGAAGATCGAGATCCGAAAAGGGGAGACGGCGCTTCGCGCTGTCGCCCGCCACTATCTTGAAACAAGTGTTTGCCCGCGCTCCATGGAGCAGAGCGCCATGCGTCAGCGCAAAAAGTACATCGCCGATGTCGCCAAAGAATACAAGGCGGACGGCGTGATCGTCGAATCCAACAAGTTCTGCGAGTACTGGAGCTACGAGCGTGTGGCGGATACGATCATCCTGCCGCGCGACTTCGGTCTGCCCGTGTGCTCGATCGAGAAAGAGTACATCAACTCCGCCTCCGGCCAGCTCCGCACGCGCTTCCAGGCGTTTGTGGAAAGTCTGGAGATCAAGAAGATCCAGGAGAAGGAGGGCGTGAAGAATGGATAAGGCGAAAATGAAAAAAGCCCTGAAGGATTTCTGGTACGGCAAACCGCACGGCGAGCGTCGTCTCGGCGATATCCTGGAGGATAAGACCGGCCTTTACAAGCACCGTGAGTGGCGCGGCGTAAAGGACACGATGTACTACTTCAACAACATCTGGCTGTACAACTACGCGCAGATGGTGGCGGACATTCTCAAGAGCGAAGAGCCTCTGGCCTTCTTCAAGGGCGTGTGGCGCTACCGCTGGGTCGGCCAGACCTATCTTCCGGTTCTGCACTGGTTCGACCGCGGCCTGCAGGGACTCCGCGGCGAGGCGCTGCGTGCCTCCGCGTGGCACTACCGCGCCATGGTCAGCATGACCATTCAGCAGTTCCAGCGTATGTTCGCCGCCGACACGAAGCTGCACAACGGCAAGCAGAACGATTATTATGACCATACCATCGCCCACAAGGAGACGGTATGGGGCGGCGTGTTCTATCCGTGGGCGGATAAATTCAAACACGTTCCGCTCGAGATGATCCCGTATTTTGTCACCTGCCACGTCAACAGCCACACCGTTCTCCACTACATCGACGCCGTGCAGTCCATCGGTCTGCCGGGCGACCCGTGCCCGATGTGCCAGGCGGAAGCCGGTATCTTTGTGCAGGACGATGTGCCTGATTACTCCCCGATGTTCATTACGTCCAACGAAGCGTGCGACGCTTCCGTTGCAAGCACCGCTCTGCAGGACTGGTTCTTCAATAAGCCGCTTTACGCCATGCCGCAGCCGATGCAGTTTGACGATCCGCTCGTCAAGAAGCACTGCGCCAAGGAGATCGAGGGCGCGTGGAAATTTGTTGAGGAAATGACCGGCGTGCCGTTCAACTGGGATCAGCTCGTCAAAAATCTGGAAGCTCAGAACGAGCTGCAGCGGTTCGAGTGGGAGAAGTGGGACGTTGCTTCGAACACCGATTACTATCCCATCAACGGCGTCGCGCAGGCACTCTACCGCATCTACCAGTCGCAGTATGGCGAAAACTTCATTTGGCATGAGGTCGATGCCCGCGTCCGCAAGATCATGGAGCGCTGCGTGCGGAACAAGACCGTGACCTTCCCCGAAACCCGCCACCGCATGATCGCGTGGTCGTGCGCGCCGCTGTATTACTCCAACTGGTGTACCTGGGCGTACAACTGCTGGGGTCTCAACGTCATCATCAACATGGACTCTCTCATGTTCGACATGACCATCCGCACCGACAACTACGAGAACACGCTCGAGGATATGGCGCAGTACCACATGTGGGCCCCTATGCGCCGTATGGCAGTCGGCGGCATGCACCACTTCTTTGAACTGTGGAAGTATATGGAGCAGTTCAACTGCGACATGGTCGCCATGTACGACCAGCTCCAGTGCAAGGGCGCGCAGGGCATGCACGGCGTGTTCGAGGATGAGTTCCGCAAGCGCAACATCCACGCCATCTGGATTCCTCACGCTCTGCCGGACAGCCGCACCGTTTCCCGTGCGGAGATCCGCCGCATCATCAACGATTACATGACCACCGTCATGCACGAAGAGCCGCTCGATCCGTCGCTGCTTGAGTTTGACGATTCCATGAGCTGGTAACAGGGAGGAAGAAAGAATGCGTAAACTGTTTAAGATCCTCGGCAAGATCGCCGGCATTCTGGCGGGGCTTTATGCGCTGCTGTTTGCGGTGTTCTATTTCGACCTCGACGGCAAGCTGCTGTACTACGTGGTTGAGCCGTTCCTCTGCAGGCATTACGATAAAATGGAACGCGAGGACGTCACCAAGCGCGCCTATAAGATCGACTGAGCAAAACGGACCCTCCGGGAAACTCCCGGAGGGTCAGCTTTTTAACAACCCAAAAGAGGGAGAAGCTGCATGAGCTTCTCCCTCTTTTGGGAATCATACCGGCATTTCTCTTTTCAGTTTCCGCTGCATGGCGCTGCACCAGTCCAGGACGGCGGTCGAATTTTCACGGAGAAACTTCTCCAGCTTTTCGCAGGCCTCGATTGCTTCCCTGTGCTGTAAGACGGTGATCGCGCCGCTTTGCAGCGCCTCGTCCAGTTCATCCCGGTCAACGACCTCGATCGAGCCTTCGGCGGATACGACAATGTCGAGATACATATCTTCAAACGTCGGGTTTTCCGGATCGTCAAACCGGCTGCCGCCGGTGATGTCAAAATAGATCTGTATGATCCGGTCCCTCTCGTCGAACATCGCCGTCAGCCACCAGCGCGCGCCCGGAACGGCGGCCTGAAACCACGAATAACCGGCGTCAGCGATGAGAACAGTCCGGCTTTTATAGTGCACCGTGAGCGGCCCGGTCACCTCGTCAATCAAAGTAAGAGAAATTCGCCCGGCGCTGCCGAAGATGTCGGCTTCTCCGCGGGAGACGTACCGCCGCTTCGTGATGCGCTTCCAGTCGGTGCGGCGCATATCGCGTTCCTTGCTCATGGGTTTACCTCCCGAGATACTCACCTTCGGCAACAACGACCGTCGGGCCGGTAAGATAAATGTCGCAGACGGCATCCTCCTCTACAGAGAGCGAGACCTGCAGCTCGCCGCCGGGGAAATCCAGCCGTAGTGTTTCATCTCTGATCTCGCCGCGCAGCCGCATGGCGGCAGCGGTGGCTCCCGCGCCTGTACCGCAGGCGAGTGTGAAGTCCTCCACGCCGCGCTCATAGGTGACCGCCTTTACATGATCCCGACCAAGGCGTTTGCGGAACGTCACATTCGCGCCCTTCGGAAAGGCGGCGTAGCTGCGGATGTAAGCGCCGAGCGAGCGCAGCTCATCCTCCGGCATCATGTCCCATTCCGGCAGCTCCAAAACGGCATGCGGGATACCGGGGTCGCCGAGTTCCATATACGATACCGAGAGGATCTGTCCGTCCCACGGTATGCCGATCTCGGTCTCCACAGCGGTGGGGTCGTTCAGCCGGACACAGTAGAGATTCTCTTCGATGCGCTGTCCGACGACGATCCCGGCGGTCGTTTCAATGCGCTGGATGTCTCCGGCGAGACCGCGGTCATAGCCGTAACGCGCGATGCACCGCGCGCCGTTGCCGCACATTTCGCCGAGTGAGCCGTCGGAATTGTAAAACCGCATGGCGTAATCGCCGATGCCCTGCGCGGGGAGGACGATCATCAGCCCGTCCGCGCCGATTGAGAGACGGCGGCGGCAGAGACGGGCGGCGAGAGCGGAGTATTCGTTCTCGCGTATTTCGCCGGACCGGTTGTCCAGAACGATGAAATCGTTCCCGGCCCCCTGCATTTTTGTAAATTTCATAGGATGCACCTCTTTGCCTGTCATTCGTCAAAGTCGTCCGCGTGGAGCGTCTGCACGATGCGTCCGGTCGGCGTGGCGCCGAAGAGCTTTCCGTAGGCGCGGGAAAAGGCGGAATAGCTGCGAAAGCCGCAGCGGAAGCAGGCGTCCGTGGCGGAAAGTCCGGACTGGATAAGATCGCGCGCCGCCAGAAGCCGTTTGTCGGAGAGATAGTTGTGGATGGATGTGCCGGTTTCCTCGCGGAAGCGGCGCATCATATGGTATTTGCTGATAAAAAACTGCGCGGCCAGATCGTCAATGGAGATGTCTTCGGCAAGATTGGCTTCCAGAAAGCGCAGAATGTCCAGAATCTTGCCGTCCCTCGGTACGACCGGCTGCGGGAGCTCGGAGCCGGTTTTCTGCATTGCACGCCCGATTTCCACGAGAAGGCGCAGCAGCGTACAGCGCGAAAGAATCGCATTCTCGCCGCCGCTCGCGGCCATTTCGCTCTCGAGCTGCTCTGCCAGCGAGCGAAGCCGCCGCCGGACGTCCTCCGCCGGGCGAAGCACATGGCCCGGCTTACCGGAGAATACGTCTTCGAGCGAATAGTCCGGCACGGAATTTTCCGCGAGCAGGGAAGGGGAGATATAAAGGATCATGCGCTCATAGGAAATCCCCTCTTCAAATTCGGGCTTATGTACGCACCGGCTGCCGACGAGCACGATGTCGCCGGGCAGCAGAAGATAGCGCCGCCCCTCTACGGTATAGCTGCCGCTGCCCGAGAGAAGAAGCACGATCTTGCAGAATTCGTGATAGTGGTAATCAACCTTCGTGCCGCGGTCGTCTTTCAGGTGAAAGAGTCGGAAATCCTCCAGCAGGTATCCGCGCTTTTCGTAGTTTTCGTCCATGACGGCCTCCATAAAAGCATCTTTTGCAAAGAGTATAGCATAGATTGCGTTTACTTTGCAAGGCGTGCGCAGTAAAATATAGCACGAAAATACTCAGTGGAGGTTATGTGCAATGAAGAAGTTTATGAAGAAATACGGTTTCATTACACTGATGCTTCTCGGCATCGTCGCCGGCTGTATTGTCGGTGCGGCATGGCCGGGGGCTACGGCTCTCGAACCGTTCGGGACGCTGTTTATTAATATGATGTTCTGTGTCGTTGTGCCGATGGTGTTCTGCTCCATCGCCTCGGCGATCGCAAACATGAGCTCGGCAAAACGCGCCGGGCGCATCATGGGCATCACGGTCGGGACGTTCCTTTCCACCGCTGCCATCGCTGCGATTTTGATGTACGTCATCGTCCGTTTCGTTCCCGTGTTTACCGCTGCGCCCAGCTATGAGGAGTCCGGCGTCGGTACCGTGGATATTGGAACGCTCATCATCAACTTCTTCACGAAGCCGGACTTCACCGAGCTCTGGAGCCGCCGCGCTATCCTTCCGCTGATCGTTGCGGCGATCATCTTCGGCTTCGGCATTCAGATGTGCGGCGGCCGCGAGTCCCGCGTGGCGCTGCTGCTCAATGACCTCACGGACATTCTTCTGAAGGTCATCAAGCTCATCTCCTACTATGCGCCTGTCGGCTTCTTCGGCTTCTTCGCCTCCCTCGTCGCGACGCACGGCTCGGACTTCGTTTCCAACTACGCCCGCGCCATCGGCATTTACTATGTTGTTTCCGTGATCTACCTGCTCATTTCCTCCCCGCTGTACGCCCGCTTCGGCGGCGGCAAGGGCGCGGCAAAGGTCATGTTCCAGCACCTCTTCCGTCCGGCGGCGACTGCGTTCGGCACCTGCTCCTCGGTCGCTACGATCCCGGTGAATATGGAAGTCTCCGAAGAGACCGGCATTTCCAAGGAAGTTTCCGATATTGTCATGCCCCTCGGTGCTACGATGCACATGGACGGCTCGGCCATGGGCGCCATCATCAAGGTCGCGTTCCTCTTCGGCATGTTCGGCAAAGACTTTGGTACGGGTGAGGCGATCCTGGCGATCGTTGTGGCGGTGTTCTCGTCGGTTGCCATGTCCGGCATTCCCGGCGGCGGCGGCACGGGCGAGCTGGTGCTCTGCTCGATGTTCTTCCCGGATCACCTCAACGTGGCGTTCCCGATCGCTCTTGCCATCGGCGAGCTGATCGACCCGCCCGCGACGATGGTCAACGCTGCCGGCGACTACGTGGTGAGCTTCATCGTCTCCCGCTTTGTAGACGGCAAGGACTGGCTGCAGAAAAAGCTGCATGGCGCGAAAACCGACGCTGTCAGCGAATAAAATATAGCTAGACAAATGCTCCGGACGATCCGATCGTCCGGAGCATTTTCTCGTAATATGCCGGTTATCGCTTCGCGGCGCGCATCGCGCGGCCGCTCGTGCGCATGGCGTCGGCGTTAAGCTCTTCACCGTCAAGAATGAGCTGGCCGTTGATAAAGACCTTTTCTATACCGAAGGAATGTCCGCGATCCTCTTCTCCGGCTTTGAGCGTATCTTCGTTGAATACGGTAAGGTCGGCGAAATAGCCTTCGCGGACGTATCCCCGCTCCGGAATGGAGAACCGGTCGGCTACGCCGCCGGTCATTTTGCGGATCGTCCGCGGCATAGTGTCGCCGGTGCCGTTGAGGGAGTATTTGAGAAATTTGGGGAAGCAGTCGTAAATGGCGGGGTTCTGCACGCCGTGCGGCTCGACCCAGGCGTCAGTCATATAAAGGCACACATCGTCGCGGGAGAGATCGCTGACGATCTCCGGCGTGCTGTACGGCCCCATGTTGACACGGCCCTTGAAATCGCTCATTTCGCAGAGATCGAGATAGGCGTCGATGTCGGTTTTTCCCTTTTCCCTGGCAATTTGCGCAACGGTCTTTCCCTCGTATCGCTCGTTCCCCTCACCGACGTAAGCAATGGTGATGTCATCCCAGCCAAAGCCGAGAAGCGCGATGCACATTTTGGCGAGCAGGGAAAAGCGGAGCTTGTTCACAGGACGGCGTTTTTCTTCCGCACTGAGCGCCTGATACCACGTCGGCATAACGACCGTGATAACGGATACGCCGAGCAGCTCGCTGTATATATCAAACTGCGCGTCCACGCCGTTTTCCCGCATCCGATAAATGATCTCCTTGAGCTCATCCTTACAGCGGAACGAGCGGCGTCCAACGAAGATCGCGTGGGAGTACTGGAGCTTCATGCGCGTGCCGCGCGTGATCTCTTCCAACTCGTCGAGCGCGCGGAGAAGGTGCGGCCGGCCAAGCAGGGGATAGGTCATGGAAACGGCGCTGCATGCTCTCGGATGCACGGTCATCGGAAGGTCATACCGTTCGGCGAGACGAGCGACCTTTTTCAGCTCTTCGATCGAAACATACAGTCCCGGTTCGTACATCAGCCCGAGCGACACGCCGCAGGCGCCCTCCTTCAGGCTCTGCTCCATGGTGCCGAGCATCTGCTCCTCTTCGGCGGGCGTCAGATCGCGGCCGTCAAAGCCGGTGATACCGGCGCGCGCGGAGCAATGGCCAACGAGAACGGCGATATTGCAGGGGGAGCGTCCGTCTGCGGCGTCGAGCAGCGCGCCGGCCGACGGGTACACGCCGGTCTCCTCGCCGCGGTAGCCGAAAAGCCCGCCGCCGATCTTATCAAGATACGGCGTATCCGGAGTGAACCCTGTGGCGGAAAGACCGCAGTTGCCGGTGATGAACGAGGTGATGCCCTGTCGGATGAACGGCTCAAAAAACGGCCGGGGATCCTTGCGGATAGCGAACCAGTCGTTGTGTGAGTGAGCGTCCATAAACCCGGAGGACACGGATAGCCCCTGAAGATCGATCACCTGCGCTCCGTCGCAGATAAGTCCCTCGCCGATCTTTTCAATGCGGTCGCCGCGGACGAGAATGTCGCCGAGAAAAGCGTCCGCACCCGTCCCATCATAGATCTTGCCGTTTTTTAAAAGAATATCCATAAGCGCCTCCGTTTCAGAATCGGGTATTTCTGCTTTGCGGTCCTGTAATTCCTCGTTAGAACAGGCTCAGCTGCGTTTCATCGGATTTGTCTGTGAATGTGCGTAGGAAGGTGAATATTTCCGCATTTTCATGCATCATGCCGTGCTCCTCACAAAAGGCGTGATAGAAACGCATGAGCTCGGCATTGCGCGGGCTGGTGTTTTCATAGGAAAGACCGAAGGTGCGGATGTACTGCTCCTTCATGCCGGGAAACAGCCGGTCGAGCTGCGCAAAGAAGTATTCGCGGTTCCCCTCGCGGAGCGTTACCCCCATGCCGAAGCAGATGACGCCCTTGACCTTTGCTTCAGCGCAATAGCGCAGAATGCCGAGAATGTTTTCCTCCGTGTCGTTGATGAACGGCAAAATGGGGGAGAGCCACACAACCGCGGGGATCCCGGCCTCGCGGAGTTTTTGCAGCGCGGCGAAGCGGGCGGAGGTGGTGCAGACATTTGGTTCCAGCTTCCGGCAAAGCTCCTCGTCGTATGTGGTGAGCGTCATCTGCACCACGCATTTTGTCCGCTCGTTGATGGCCTGCAGGAGATCAATATCGCGCAGCACGCGGTCGGACTTCGTTTGCAGCGTGAAGCCAAAGCCGTACCGGAGCGCGAGCGAGAGCGCGCCGCGGACATAGCCGAGCTCCGATTCAAGCGGGATGTAGGGGTCAGTCATTGCGCCGGTGCCGAGCATGCAGGCGCTGCGCTTGCGTCGGAGCGCGTCTTCCAGAAGCGTGAGAGCATTTTCTTTGACTTCAATATCCTCGAAAGCGTGATCCATGTGATAGCAGCGGCTTCTTGAATCGCAGTAAATGCAGCCGTGCGTGCAGCCGCGGTAGAGATTCATTCCGTTTCCGGCGGAGAGTATCTCTTTGGCCTGAACGTAATGCATCTGTCTCAGGCGTTGTTTTTCAGGGGGAGCACCATGTAATCAGAGGCAAAATCTTCCCCGTTGACCTTAAGAAATGCGGGGATCGTTCCGATCCTTGTAAATCCAAACCTTTCATACAGGCGAATGGCGCGGCCGTTATCGGAGCGCACCTCGAGCTCCAGCTGTTCTATGCCGTTTTTCCGGGCGAAAGCAAGGAGTGCCTCCATCAGCGCCGTACCGACGCCGCAGTGCCACGCGCACTGCCGGACACTGATGCCGATCGAGGCGCGGTGACTCATGCGCCGTTTCAGCCGGCTGACGTTGGCGATGCCGATGATCTCGCCATCCGCTTTTGCCGCGTACATCACGTCGTCGGACGAATTGAGCATGGAACGAAGAAACGCTTCTTCAACTTCCTCGGTAATGGGGATACCTTCCGCACCCATGTTGAGATTGTCCGTCTCCCCGCCGACGATTTTCAGATACTCCAGTATTGCCGCGGCGTCCTCCGGACGGGCATTTTCTATGATAAAATCCTTCATGGCTATACTCCTTTTTCTGATTTACATTTAATTATTTATATTTATAGCATATCCAATAGAAAAAACAAGAGAAAATGTGAAAAGCCGCCGCAATCCAAAACGAATTGCGGCGATCCAGGCGAAGAACACGGAAAAATATTCTTTGATGAAAGGCACCAAGTCAATTTATCGCGGAAAAAAACAAACTGGAAGCCCTCTCAAACTATGCCATATGGCATGGTTCGAGAGAGCTTCTTCTTGCTATACTTCGGGCATAAGGAAAACCGAACGCACTATGACGACAAAGGAGGACAACATGAAAAACACGCTGAACACTGAATTTCCCGGCATCGGGGACGCACAATTTCACATCCGCTTGACGGAAGGCCAGATTTCCCCCTACGTTCTGCTGCCGGGCGCGCCGGAACGGGTCGAGCTTGTCAAAAAGCAGTGGGAAAATGCGGTAGATCTGGAATTCAACCGGGAGTTTCGTTCTGCAAAGGGTACCTATGACGGCATGGATATTGCCTGCGTCTCCACCGGCATCGGCACGACGAGCGCTGAGATCTGCCTGCACGAGCTGAAGAACATCGGAGCGCACACCACCGTTCGCATCGGCACCACAGGCGCAATCTCGGAACGGTTTCAGCCGGGCGACCTTATCATCCCTGTGGCTGCCATCCGGGCAGATGGTACCAGCGATTGCTATGTGGACAAGGCGTTCCCCGCCGTTGCCGATCGTATGGTCGTGAATGCCCTTTGCGAGGCCTGTGAGCGCCTTAGCTACCGTTATGGGACAGGGATCATGTACAGCCCGTCTTCGCTCTACATCGGGCAAGGGCGCAAAATCAGTGAAAATGGTTTCTGGCCTTCTCGTTCCGAGCACCTGATTGAAGATTTGCGGCAGGCCAGAGTGACCAATATCGACACGGATTCCGCCGGGCACTTCATCGTAGGGTATCTGCATGAGATGCGCAGCGCCTCCATTCTGGCCGTTATAACCAACCGTATTACCGGGGAGTGGGCAACGGATAAAACCGGTGAAGACCGCGCATGCCGCGCCGCCTGCGAGGCGATGAAGATTCTGAAGGAGTGGGACGAGCATCCCGCCAAGTATTCCATTCGCTGAAACGGCACGGTGAAAGAAGACAGAAGCCGCGACCCCTATAAAGCACGAAACCCCGCCGCAGAATCGCTCTGCAGCGGGGTTTACAATGTGCCGGACTAGCCCAAAAGCTTTGCTTCAAACGGATTTCGGGCATAGAAAAGTCCATCGAATTTTTGATAGAAACCAATTAAGGGGGGCAGCTTTTACCGATTGCATCACTATTGGGGAAAAGGATATGGCTGTGCTATGCCCGACAAACTGGAAGCTGTCAGCCTGTATAAGCATCCTCCGCCGTGTTCTTGAAATTCTGTTTTGTCTCCAATACCGTTATTCTGCATTCGCAGTTCGTAAAAACCTCCTGCGTCTTCAATGTGTTGAGTTCAGCACGCTTGAAATCTATCATCGTGTATGTGGTTTTATATGTTCCAAAAGAGAATCCGCACAGGAGTATTTCGTATGGTATAATTTGAAGCGGTAGATTCGATCCTCCGTCCTATCAAAGCGGCATTGGTGTCCGGGCAATCAGAATGACCGCCAGAATCGCACCCATAAATGCCGAAGCTCCTATGACCGCCAACACTTTTTTGCCGGGTTTCTTCTTCGCTGCCTTGCAAATCAGCGCGGCGAAAGCCACGCAGACAGCCGCAGCCACAAGTGCAATGCCTAGGGTTTTCCATAGCCAAGATAGTTCATATAGGATTTTCATGCAATTATCATCTCCTGTTCGTCAAACTGGAATTTATAAGTGTCTTTGCAAATATATCATGTCAATAAGTTGAACACCACACTCAAATATTGGATGATCATAATGATCAGTAAAGAAATTAGGGATGTAATGAGAGCGTGTAAAACCGCATTTCTCATAAAACGGAATAGTCAACGCACTATCTCCCGTCCCTACTTGCATAATAGAGTATTTTCCTGTATATCGGTGAATTAAGAAGTTAATTAGGGCTTTTCCGTAGCCGCAACCTTGATATTCTGGCTTTACAGCAATATTCTTGATTTCAAGAATCCCGTTTCTCTCGTCAGTAACGATACACTCTGCTTTCACGCCATTATCATCAAGTACATACATGGTTCCCTTTTCAAGATAGCGGTGAATCATATCTTCCTGCTCATCTGCCAGTAGCAGTAAGTCCATATAAAGCATCTTATCATCAATAATTTCTTTGATTACCATATTGGGCCTCCAGAAATTCCGATTTATCGGCTGCACATCATTTAATCTTACGCTCTAAAGCCAAATTCTTAGTAAAATTACCACCTTCAAAATAAATGTTGTTGCCAGCATCATCTTTGAAAAAAATAATCTGCTCTGTGCTTGTCAATTCAAAACCAAGACTTTTTAATAACGCCACAGAAGGAGTATTCTTTAAGGCTGTTCCTGCATGAATTTTTGTAGCACCAAGCTCTTTCATATAATCAAGAATGGCGGTAAGCGCTTCTTTTGCAAATCCATGTCCTTGTGATTTACTTGTATATCCGTATCCGATCTCGTACTCGGATGGTGCGACAATATTCATAGAAGTAAACCCGATCGTTTCGCCTTTTAAGCACGTTGCAAAGAACATGTGCTCCTTGCCTTTTCGAGTAGCTTCTTCCCATTTTGCAATTCGTGGTTGTAAAGATTCCGGAGATGTATCCTTATAGTTATCGTAGATAACGAATTCTGTATTCTTGAAATCATCCCATATTTCTTTAATAGCAGTCCAATCATTTTCTTCAATTGGACGTATTGTCAATCTATTTGTAGTAATCATGATTATCCCCAAAATCTCGTTCTTGATCATTAAACGATAATTTGTCGAAATCATAGTACCATAATGCAGACTCTCAAACAAGAAAAGTCCACCGTAATTTTCATCAAAATTACGGTGGACTTATGGTGGAGACGAAGAGATTCGAACTCTCGACCTCTCGGATGCGAACCGAACGCTCTCCCAGCTGAGCTACGCCCCCACAGCGCGAATGTGATTATAACACATATTTCGGATTTGTAAAGCACTTTTTTCAAAAAAATCGTTCCTACTTGTAAACAGGGGAAAATCGTGGTAAAATTAATTGTTAAAGAATATACTTTTCTATCATACTCTACTCTCTGCTGCTGCCGTCCGGCGGCAGAACCGTGAAACCAATCCACGCAAAAGGAGGAGAATCTTTTGTCGATCCTTAACGCGATATTTCTCGGCTTCGTTCAGGGCGTGGCGGAATTTCTGCCCATCTCCAGCTCCGGCCATCTCGCGGTGCTCCAGAATGTTTTCAACCTGCAGACTGCGGAAGAGGGTCATATGTTCTTCGACGTGCTGCTGCATTTCGGCACGCTGATCTCCATTATGATCATTTACTGGAAGGATATTGTCTACATCGTATCCGACACCGTCAGCCTTGTCCGCTCGTCACACGATACCTTCCCGGAGCAGCGCACGGAGCGCCCCGGCGCGCGGATGCTGCTGATGCTCTTTTTCGGCACGCTGCCGCTTTTTATCATTCTCCCATTCCACGATTCTCTGGAGCAGCTCTATTATAAGACCGGCTTCATCGGCGCGGCGTTCCTGCTCAACGGCTGTTTGCTCTACGTTTCCGACCGCATTGTTCCGGGCCGCGGCAACGAGCGCTCGATGCGCATCCGCGATGCGCTGCTGATCGGCTGTGCGCAGGCTGTCGCCACCATCCCCGGCATTTCCCGCTCCGGCAGCACCATCACCGCCGGCATCGCTACCGGGCAGTCCCGTCCGTTCGCAATGAAATACTCTCTGCTCATGAGCATTCCCGCCGTGCTCGGTGCGAATCTCCTTTCGCTCATCAAGGCGCTCAAGGCGGGCGTGGAGTGGTCCAATTTCCCTGCGTATCTGATCGGCATGATCGTTTCGATCGTCGTCGGCTATTTCAGCATCATCCTTCTGCAGCGGCTGCTCAAGAAGGGCAAGTTCGGCAATTTCGCTTATTATATGTGGGGCGTCGGCGTGGTCACGCTTATTGCCTCGCTTTTCTGAGGAGAACAATATGGCGCAATCAAGATCCGCGTCCGGAGCAAAAAAGAATATGTCCGCGAAGAAAAAAGCCAGAAAGCCGATTCGCCGCGAGGTCGGTTCGGTCGTGTGTCTGGCTCTTGGCCTCTTTACTCTGATCGGCTATTTCGTAAGGGATTACTGGCTGATCGACTGGCTGTGCCTGTATGTTTTCAAGGGTCTCTTCGGCTGGGGCTTTCTTGTCGTGCCGCTGTGCTTCCTCTGGGCGGCGGCCATTCTCGGCTTCCACCGCGGACGCCCTGTAGCCGGGCGGATTGTGGCGCTTTCCTTCATCCCGCTGCTCTTCGGCGCGGCGGTCCATCTGCTCGTATGCAAGACCGATTACGGGTTTGACTGGCTTTCCATCCGCAGCCTGTACTACGGCGGCATAAATCTGGAGACCGGCGGCGTCGTTTCGGGACTGCTGTCCATCTTCCTTGAGAGGGCCGTGAGCGTATACGGCGCCCTGCCGGTGTTCATCATTGCGCTCTTCAGCGTTATCTGTGTTGCGGGAAAGGTCTCTCTCCGCGAGAGAGTGGAGGATATGAAGAATCGCCCGCGTGCGGAGTATGAACCGATGCCGGAGCCCGTTCCGGAAAAGACCCGTGCGAAAAAGGAACGCGGCGCGCCGCGCGAGCGCGCACAGGAGCTTCCCGCTCCGGAGATCTTTGCCGTGCCGGAACCGGCGAATGCTACGGCACAGCCGCACGAGGAGGGCTCCGGCGGCATATTTTCCCGCCGCCGGAAGAAAGCGGCGATCGATATCCCCATCGAGGACGAACCTCTGCCCGAAGAACCGATCCCGGATATGCCGCAGGGCATCCTCTATCAGGGACAGCCGGATATGGCAGCGGTAGCGGACTGTATCCGCCGCGGCGAGGAAAAACGCGCAAAGAACCGCCGTTCGGCCGAGGAAGACCCGTTCATCGAAAACGCGGCTCCGGCCGAAGAAGAGCCGTTCATCGAGAACGCTGTGTCGGCCGAGGAGGAGCCCTTTATCGAGGAAGCGGCTCCGGCGGAGGATCTTTCACTGGAGGACGGTTCTGCCGAGATCGGCATTGAGTCCGTCCGCGAGCCTGTGCCGTTTGTAAAGCCCGAAAAGCTCCGCCGCGAGGATGTGGATGCCGCCGCGGATGAGATCGCGCAGACGATCGAGGAGGCGGAGCAGATGCCGGAATACCAGTATCCGCCGGTAACGCTCCTCAAAGCCGGAGACGGGATCACGTCCGACGGCAGGGAGGAGGTATCGCTCAACCGCGAGCGGCTGGAAACGACGCTCCACAGCTTCGGCATCGGCGCCTCGGTGACCGAGATCACCCGCGGGCCTACGGTCACGCGCTACGATCTCGAGCTCGAAGCCGGCGTGAAGCTCAGCAAGCTCACGAACCTTGCGGGCGATCTGGCGCTCTCGCTCGGCGTTGTCAGCGTGCGCATTGCCCCGATCCCCGATAAGATCTCCACGGTCGGCGTGGAAGTGCCGAACAAAGTTGTCAGCACCGTTTACCTGCGTGACATCATCGATTCGCCCGCGTTCCAGAACGCCGCTTCCAAGCTCAGCTTTGCCATCGGCAAGGACATCGGCGGCAACTGTATCGTCGGCAACATTGCCAAGCTCCCGCATATGCTCATCGCCGGTACGACCGGCAGCGGCAAGAGCGTGTGCATGAACAGCCTCATTCTCTCGCTGCTCTATAAGGCGACGCCGGACGAGGTGCGCCTTATCATGATCGACCCGAAAATGGTCGAGCTCGGCATCTATAACGGTATCCCGCATCTGTACATCCCGGTCGTGACCGACCCGAAGAAAGCGGCGGGCTCGCTGCAGTGGGCAGTCGTGGAAATGATGAAGCGCTACCGCCTCTTCTCGGAGATCGGCGTGCGTGATCTCAAGGGCTATAATACCTACAAGACCCGCCTTGGCGAGCCGACGATACCGAGTGTTGTCATCGTGATCGACGAGCTGGCCGACCTTATGATGACCGCCGCCAAAGAGGTGGAAGAGAGCATCTGCCGCATCGCCCAGATGGGCCGTGCCGCCGGTATGCACCTCATTATTGCCACGCAGCGCCCGTCCGCCGATGTCATCACCGGCCTTATGAAGGCCAACATCCCGAGCCGCATCGCGTTTGCCGTTTCGAGTGCGCTTGAATCGCGCATCATTCTCGATAACCCGGGCGCGGAAAAGCTCATCGGCATGGGCGATATGCTCTATGCGCCGCTCGGCGTCGGAAAGCCGCTTCGTGTACAGGGCGCTTTCGTCTCCGACGAGGAGCGCGAGAAGGTCATCGACTTTATCAAGCAGGGGACGACGCCGGAGTACGACGATGAGATCCTCCGCCAGATCGAAAAGGCCGCCGCCGGAAAGGACGCGCCGGAGGAGAAAGACGAGGACGGGCATTCCGCCGCGCTGGACGATAATCCGTTCAGCGGCTGCGATGAGCTGCTGCCGCAGGCGGTGGACGTTATTCTCGATACGAAGCAGGCGTCCGTCTCCATGCTGCAGCGGCGGCTGAAGCTCGGCTATTCCCGCGCTGCACGTCTGGTGGACCAGATGGAAGAGCTCGGCATCGTTGGGCCGTTTGAAGGCTCCAAGCCCCGCCAGCTTCTCATCACCCGTGAGCAGTGGCAGGAGATGAGCATGTCCGGCCGCACGCCGATGGAGCAGCTCATCGAGGAGCAGAAGGACGATTTCTCCGCGGAGGAGCGGCTATGATCCTTTCGGACGGTGAAGTGCGCGCCATGAGCGCGCTGGCGCTCGCCCACATGGGCGACGCCGTGTATGAGATCCTTGCCCGGCGGGAGGTTTGCCGCTCCGGGAAGCTGACCGCCGGTGAGCTGCACCGGCAGACCATCCGGTATGTATCCGCTCCGGCGCAGGCGCGCGCGGCGGAAAAGATCCGCCCGCATCTTACGGGCGAGGAGGATGCCGTATACCGCCGCGGGCGCAACGCGCACAGCCATGCCGCGCCCCGCGCCGCGACGGAGGCCGAGTACCACGCCGCCTCCGGGCTGGAGGCACTGTTCGGGTGGCTCTATCTCCGCGGACAAAACGAGCGGATCGAAGAACTCTTTGCTATCATTTTGGAGGAAAACAATGCCTCTGGACGCCATACTGCTGACGGCGCTGCGCCGTGAGCTGGAAAACTCCCTTCTGGGAGCAAAGATCGACAGGATCAGCATGCCGGAAAAGGATGTGCTGATCCTGTCCGTGCATTCCCGCGAGCAGGGAAGCCGCCGTGTGCTGATCTCCGTTCGGCCGGGCAGCGCCCGCATTTCTCTCACGGAGCAGACCATGGAAAACCCGCCGCAGCCGCCGATGTTCTGCATGCTGCTGCGCAAATATCTGATCGGAGCGCGCATCACGGCGCTGGAGCAGCCCCTCGGCGAGCGGCTGCTTATCCTGCGGCTGGATACTGTGGACGAGCTGAACTGCCGCGGGGAGAAAACGCTTGTGCTTGAACTCATGGGCAAAGGGCTGAATCTCCTTCTGCTGGACGGCGACGGGCATATATTGGACTGCATCCGCCGTGTGGACTATGAGGACCCGAACCGCCGCGCGCTGCTGCCGGGACTTTTCTACACGCTGCCGCCGCAGCAGGAGAAACCGTCGTTTTTCCGGACGGAGAGGGAAGAGTGCGAGCGGCTGCTCGCACACGCCAACCGGACGCAGCCGCCGGATAAGTGGCTGCTCGATACGTTCGGCGGGCTATCGCCGCTTCTCTGCCGCGAGCTATCGCTCGGCGGCTGGGAAGGTCTCGGCGCCGCGCTCGACGCGCTTCGAGTGCGTATCGATACCGGAGACTTCACACCGGTGATGATCTCCATCGACGGCATGCCGAAGGACTATACGTTCCAGCCGGTGTATCAGTACGGCAGCTGCGCCGAGCTGACGGAGTTTTCATCGTTCAGCGAGCTTCTGGATACGTTTTACCGCAAAAAGGATCAGCAGGAAAATCTGCGCCGCCGCAGCGCCGATCTCACGCGCACGGCGAAAACAGCACGGGATCGTCTCCTGCGCAAGATCGCGGCGCGCGAGCAGGAACTGCTCGAAACGGAAAAACGCGAGGAATACCGCCGCCGGGGTGATCTCATCACGGCAAATATGTACCGCCTGAAGCGCGGCATGCGCTCCTTTGAGGCGCAGGATTACTATGAGCCGGACTGCCCGACGGTCACCGTGCCGCTGGACGAGCGCAAAACGCCGCAGCAGAACGCCGCTTACAATTATAAGCTCTACAACAAAGCGAAAACCGCAAACCGGATGCTCACGGAGCTGATCGCCGCGGCGCGCGAGGACGAGGCGTATCTGGAGAGCGTACTCGACGAGCTCTCCCGCGCCGAGTGCGACCGCGATCTCGCCGACATCCGCCGCGAGCTGGTGAACGCCGGATATATCAAAGAGAAGGCGCAGGGCAAGCGGCAGAAGCAGCCCGCAGCGCGAAAGCCGCTGCGATTCGTATCCGACAGCGGCACGGAGATCCTTGTCGGCCGCGGCAACGTGCAGAACGACGAGCTCACGCTCCATATGGCTCGCCGCACCGATCTCTGGCTGCATGTGCAGAAGCTCCCCGGCAGCCATGTGATCGTGTCGCAGACGGAGGGCGAGGCGGACGAGGAAACGATCCGGCAGGCTGCGGCGCTCGCTGCAACGTATTCGCAGGCGAAAACCGGCGGTAAGGTGGCTGTTGACTGCACGCAGGTGCGCTTTGTGAAAAAGCCCTCCGGCGCGAAGCCGGGGCGGGTGATCTACACGGATTACCGTACGATCATCACCGCTGCGGACGAAGCGCTGGCCGAACGGCTGCGAAAAGACTGAAATACAGAAAACCGGCAGGGGAGACCCTGCCGGTACAGCCTGTCGAAAACGCCTCGCAGAGTTTGCGCCCGCAGGCGCAAATAGAGTTTTAATTATTTTCTCCGGCGACATGTGCGTCGGAGAAAATACTTTTCGGCTCGCAAACGTGCGAGCGTAAGCGAGTGCGCTGCGGCGAGCCGCAGCCTTTTCAAACGAGAGCCCAACGAAGTGGGGCTCGTTTGAGAGCTTGTCAAAAAAACTTTTTTGACAAGCTCAACCGGCAGGGGAGACCCTGCCGGTAAGCGTTTCAGCAAGTATGTTTCTGAAAATCATTCTTGCGCATATTCGTGAATTCGTGTTCTTACTTTTTCCAATTTGGAGTGATCCGGGACATACGCTTTGCGGGGCTTTACAAAGTTTTGGCTGCCCCGCTTTTCGTCCTGGTAGCGGGGGATAAGCTGGATGTGATAATGATTGTTGAGACCGTCGCACATGGTGCACAGGTAGACCCGCTCACACCCATAAACCTCGCAAAGGATCTGCATGAACCGCTTCGCAAATCGAATGATCTTCTCATTGATGTGATCAGGAGCTTCGCTCATGTCATGATAGTGTTCCATAGTGGAAATGCACATATGACCGGCCGCTCTCGGATTGCCGACAAAGAAGCATTCAATATCTTCATCCTCATAGAGCATCTTATCCGAGTTATCACCATAAAGCGCGCCGCCGTTTTCCCGGTTGAAACAGGTCGGGCAGATGCCCAAATCGGTCAACTCCCCGGGAGAGAGCTTCAATAATTCTTCTTTATTCACTGTCAAATCCTCGTATATACGCTCCCTTATGCTTTAACGACAACATACATCAGGCAGTTAAAATCAGGAAGGGAGCTTGTAATCCCTTTCTCAATGATGGTCAGGCCGTTTCTTGCTAACTCATTTTCCAATGTATTCCATGATACCATCCTGCACGATGTTCCGGCGACCATCATTTTGCCGGAGTCGTGGTTTCTCTCCTGTAAGGTAAATGCAGTGGAAATGTCGCTCTGCATTTCAAATTCTCCGTCGCCCATGGTGCAGATCAGAGCCTTTCCTTCTGCGGTCAGGTGGCTGCGGATAAACCGATAAAAGCCGTCTCTGTCCTCGTCAAGCACCAGCATATGAACAACGGCTATGGCAAAGATAAAATCAAACGTTTCTTCCAGTCGGGCAGATAAGCAGTCCAAAACGCGGAAATGTTTTTCGTACCGGGGCATCTGCTGCCTGCAATACGCAATGGCTTCTTCGGAAATATCCGTTGCCATTAACGGAAAACCATGATCCAAGACCGTCCTGGAATCTCGGCCTTCCCCGCATCCGATCTCAAGGAGTTTATGCTCCCGACGGATTTTATACCTGTCAATCACTTCCATCACGATAGGCGTATTTACATCGCTTGACCAACTAACACCGTTTGCATGGGCGGTTTTGTAGCGTTCCTCATAGGCGGCGTAGTATTTTCTATTGTCTTTTTTCATTATATGTACCTGCTATCGTTAAATGTTTTAACAATTATAACACATCGACCATATACTTTACCTGCTTTTTAAGTCAAGAGGTTCTCCGGATTATGCTGCATCAAAAAGCATTTTTTTCGGGATAAAGCCATTTGAGCGGTCATGAATAGACAGTTTGCGCCACAAAGGCGATCTTTGCGAAGAAAAAAAGCGATTTTCCGCCCTTGAACACCCAAAACCGGCAGCACCCAACCGAAGTTGAATGCTGCCGGTTTTTGTCAGCTGCGCTGTTCCAGAAGATCGAGCGCCTTTAGAAAAAGCTCCGCCGCCTGACCGCGCGTGAGCGACGCTTCCGCATCCATTCCGACCGGCAGAAGACCGCACGCCACCAGCTCCTGTATGGCGCGCGCCGCGGCGCTCTCTTCGCTGCTCGCGGACGAGAGCGGCGTGATGCGCAGCGCTTTGGAGAGTGTCTGCGCCGCAGCGCCGAGCGTTACCGGCGCGTCCGCGTCGAAGGAGGCTCCGCCAAACGTCGGTACGGGGCAGCCCTCGGACACGGCGGCATCGACATACTGCTGTATCCACACGGGGGCGGCGGTGGCGCTGCTTTCTGCGGAAACAGTCGTTTCCACCGGCTCGATGCCTGCCGTTTCCATGCAGAGCGACAGAAACTCGCCGCAGGAGACCGTCTCCTCCGGCTCAAAGAGATATTGTCCGCACACGCACCGGCCGGTGAAGAGTCCTTCTTCCGCGAGGACGCACGCGGCGTACTCGCAGGAGAGACCGGCGGTATCGGCATAGCCGGCGCCTTTCCCGGCCTTGCGGATCGTGATGACGACGGTAGCTTCCTGCGAAACATTGCCTTTCGGATCCGAGGCGCAGTAGCCGAAGTAATCTCGCCCGCGCTTGCCTTCGGCGGGGGTGTAGACAAATTCGCCGTTTTCTTCAAGCGTCAGCGTGCCCTTTCTCGGCTCGGTCGTAATGCGGAAGTGTACCTCTTCGCCCTCCGGATCAAACGCTTTGAGCTGCCCGCCGACGGATATGCCGCGGTAGGTCATGATCTCCAGATTCTCCGCGATGGGAGCGCCGTCCGCTGCCGCCGCGGTGAGCAAGCCGGAAAACAGCAGTACGCAGAGCGAAAATAGCAGAATTTCTCGTATTTTTTTCATGGTTTTCCCTCCGGTAAAGAAGTCATTTCCTATTCTGCCGGATTTCGGGTGAAATATGCGCAGCCGGTCGGAAAAGGCTGTGAAAAAATACTTGCAAAACCGGACAGGATATGGTATCCTCTTATGGCTCGTGCCTTGGGCACGGCATATCAAGGCGGTCCGCTGCCGCAGTGCTTACGCGGTAAGAACGTCTCATGTAAAGGAAGGATCATCATGGATCTCATCAAAACTCTCACCGCGAACTACATGAAGCCGGAGCTTCCGCAGATGAACGTCGGCGATACCGTGCGTGTCACTCTGCGCGTCAAGGAAGGCTCCCGCGAGCGCAACCAGGTGTTTGAAGGCACCATCATTGCCAGAAAGCATGGCGGCATCAACGAAACCATCACTGTCCGCCGCATTTCCTACGGCGTCGGCTGCGAGAAGGTTTTCCCCGTGCATTCTCCCAGCATCGTCTCCGTGGAGACCATCCGGCGCGGCAAAGTCCGTCGGGCGAAGCTGTACTACCTGCGCGACCGCGTGGGGAAGGCTGCGAAGGTCAAGGGCCTCATCAACTGAAGTCCGGCCGCATAGAAAAAGGACGCCTCATCGAGGCGTCCTTTTTCCCTATTGCTGACAATTGCATTATATTGCATTATGTAGTATAATGCCTGTAATTACAATACCGGAAGTGTGCTCTTTATGAATGAAACCTGGCCTGAGATCAAAAAGAGAAAACTGAAAGAACGCCGCGGCGAGACGTTTGACTGGATCCAGTCGCTCGTGGTGGCGCTGTTTGCCTGTGTTCTGATTTTCACGTTTCTTGTCCGCGTGGTCGGCGTTGTCGGCACCTCCATGCTCAACACGCTGCACCCCGGCGACCGCATTCTCGTCTCCAATCTTTTCTATACGCCGAAGCGCGGCGACATTATCGTGCTGCGCAAGGAGAGCTTCAACAGCGAGCCGATCGTAAAGCGTGTGATCGCCACCGAGGGCGAAACGGTCACGATCGACTTTGAAGGCGGCATCGTGTATGTGGACGGCGTGGCGCTGGATGAGCCTTATACGCTTGAGCCGACGCACCGCCGCATCGATTTCGGCGATTCCGTCACCGTGCCGGAGGGATGTCTCTTTGTCATGGGCGACAACCGCAACGGCTCTACCGACAGCCGTGATGACCGGATCGGCTGTGTGGATGAGCGCCTTGTCATCGGACGGGCGTTTTTCCTGCTCGTTCCGGGCGGCGATTCCCAGCACGGAGAGAGCCGTGACTGGAGCCGCATAGGAGTGATCGACTGATGGCCAACGAAACGATCAACTGGTATCCCGGTCATATGAAAAAGGCGACCCGCATGATGGAGGACAGCCTCCGTCTTGTGGATGCCGTGGTGGAGCTGCGCGACGCGCGCATCCCCAATTCCAGCCGCAACCCGGATGTGGAGCGCATCGTCGGCAGCAAGCCGCGGCTGATCGTGCTCAACCGCGCGGATCAGGCGGACGCCGCCGCGACGGCGCTCTGGAAAAAAGCGTTGACCGGCGAGGGGGCGCTCGCGCTGGAAATGGACTGCAAAAGCGGGCGCGGCGTAAACGCCTTTCCTGCCGCGGCACGCTCTCTTCTGAAGGAGAAGATCGAGCGCGCCGAGGCAAAGGGACAGGTGGGCAAGGCCCTCCGGTTCATGGTTCTCGGCGTCCCAAACGTCGGAAAATCGAGCTTTATCAACCGGCTTGCCGGGCGGAAGGCCGCCGAAACGAGCGACCGCCCCGGCGTCACGCGCGGCAAACAGTGGATCACGCTCAACGGCGGCATCCTTCTGCTTGATACGCCCGGCATCCTCTGGCCGAAGTTTGAGTCGCCCGAGGTCGGGTATTCGCTTGCCTGGACGGGCGCGATCAACGATAACATCCTTGACGTGGAGCTTGTCGCCTGCCGGCTGCTCGAGCGGCTGCGCGAGCTTTACCCCGACGCGATCGAGGCACGCTATAAATTCACGCCCGACCCGGAAGCGCCCGGCTACGAGCTGCTCGAAGCCGCGGCGAGAAAGCGCGGCTTTCTCATTTCCGGCGGCGAAGTCAATACCGAGCGCATGGCGCACGTCCTGCTCGATGAATTCCGTGAGGGCAAGCTCGGGCGCATGACGCTGGAAAGGCCGTGACGATGGAACACCCCGAAATGGATATGTATGCCTACGAGCGTTTTCTCGCGGACGGCAAGACGCCGTTCTGCGGTGTAGACGAGGCGGGGCGCGGCCCGCTGGCCGGGCCGGTGTGCGCTGCGGCGGTCCTTCTGCCGGAGGGGCTCGTGATCCCGGGGCTTAACGACTCAAAAAAGCTCACGGCGAAAAAGCGCGACGCGCTCTACGACATCATCTGCGAGAGCGCCGTGGCGTTCGGCATCGCATTTGCCACGGTCGAAGAGATCGAAGCGCTGAACATTAAAGGCGCAACGTATCTCGCCATGAACCGCGCCGTTGCGGATATGGAGCCTGCGCCCGTACTCGCTCTCGTGGACGGAAATGATAAAAACGAGCTTGACATCCCGGCGATCAAGGTAGTCAAGGGCGACAGTCTGTGCGCTTCGATCGCGGCGGCCTCGGTGCTTGCCAAGGTCACGCGAGACCGGTATATGGATGATATGGACGCACTCTATCCCCAGTACGGCTTTGCCAGGCATAAGGGCTACGGCACGGCGGCGCACTATGCCGCGCTGCGCGAATACGGCCCGTCGCCGATCCACCGCCCGACGTATCTGAGGAAGATGCATTGAGCGGCACGATGCTGCTCGGCCGCTACGGCGAGGCGCTCGCGGCGGAATACCTGCGGAAAAAGGGCTGCCGCATTCTTGCCATGAATTACCGTACCCGCCTCGGCGAGCTGGATGTGATCGCTGCCGACCGGCGATATGTGATCTTTGCGGAGGTGAAGCTGCGCAAAAACGCCGCATTTGCCGAGGCGCGCGAGTTTGTGACCTTTGCCAAGCGGCAGAAACTGGCCGCCGCCGCGGAGGAATGGCTGCAAAAGAATCCGCAGAAGCTGCAGCCGCGGTTCGATGTGATCGAAATATACGCCCCGGACGGGGTGGACACGAAAAAACCCGACATCCGCCATTGGGAGAACGCTTTCACGCTGGATTAAAGTATGTACGGGGCGAAAGCCCCGTCCGGTCAGCAATTGCAGCGGTTCTCGAACGTGGCGCAGAACGTCTCTGCCTTGCGCTGGGCGTCCTCGTTGGAAACGTTGATGTGAGAAGCGGTGCACTGGTCCGCCGCGGTGTGATACTTGCAGTCTTTTACGCAGCAGTCGATCTTGCAGTTCGTTTTTTCGTTCATGATTTTATCCTCCCTTGTTGGATTACGGGGAGTAGTTTCTGCGTAAATTCCCGCTTTATTCGGAGAAGGGAGGGAATATGTCCCTTTTTGCCATTGGAGATCTGCATCTCGCCATCGGCGAACCGGACAAGACCATGGAAGCCTTCGGCGGACGTTGGATCGGCTATGTGGACAAGATCCGCCGCGGCTTTGATCTGCTGCATGAGGACGATACCTGCGTCATCTGCGGCGATTTCTGCTGGGCAATGAGTCTTGCCGAGGCGCTGCCGGATTTTCAATTCCTCAACAGTCTGCCCGGCAAAAAGCTGATGGTAAAGGGAAATCACGACTACTGGTGGACGACCGCGGCAAAAATGAACGCTTTTTTTGCGCAAAACGGTTTGGACACCATCTCTTTGCTGCATAATAACTCTGCGGAATGGGAAAATCTGGCGCTGTGCGGCACGCGCGGCTGGTTTAAAGACGAAGAGACCGGCACGGAGCATGACGCCAAAGTCCTCCGGCGTGAGGTCGGGCGGCTGGAAACATCGCTCAAATGTGCAGGCGAGCGGGAAAAGCTCGTCTTTCTCCATTATCCGCCGCTGTATCTTCATTATACCTGTCCGGAGATACTGCATGTGCTCTCCGAATACGGTGTGCATGAGTGCTGTTACGGCCATATCCACGGCTACGGCTGCCGCAGCGCGTTCATCGGCGAGAGCGATGGCGTCCGGTACCGTCTTGTTTCCGCAGATTTTCTTGATTTTGTTCCGTATAAGCTCAGATAATCCGTTGCAATTTGCATTTTGATTTGCTATAATGTATCGGCTTGAAATTTGCATATTCAGTCCCGGCTGAAATATAGAGAGGAGTAACCCCCACATGATTGTCAAGAACAGCAAGAAAGAAAAAAACACCGTTACCTTTGATGTCGAGCTCGACGCCGCCGAGTTTGAAAAGTATGTCAACGGTGCATATCTGAAGGCTCGCAGCCGCATCATGGTCCCCGGCTTCCGCAAGGGCAAGGCGCCCCGCATGGTCATTGAGGGCATGTACGGCAAGGACGTGTTCTATGATGACGCCTTTGATAACGCCGCGAACGACGCTTTTGCGTTTGGCGTCGCTGAGGGCAAGCTCGAGACCGTCGGCCGTCCGACCATGACCGATTCCAAGGTCACCGAGGAGAACGGCGCGCTTCTGAGCTTCAGCACCGACGTTTACCCCGAGGTCACCCTCGGCCAGTATAAGGGCCTTGAGGCGGAGAAGCCCTCCGTTGAAGTCACCGACGAAGAGGTTGACGGCCACATCGAGCGCCTGCGCAAGCAGAACGCCCGCCTCATCACCGTGGAGCGTCCCGCGCAGGACGGCGACACCGTGAACATCAACTACGCCGGCATGCTCGACGGTATCCCGTTCGACGGCGGCACGGCGGAGAACCAGAATCTCGTTCTCGGCTCCAACACCTTCGTTCCCGGCTTTGAGAGCCAGCTCGTCGGCATTTCCGCCGGCGAGGAGCGCGATCTTGACATCACCTTCCCGGAGAACTACGGCCACGATCTCGGCGGCAAGGCTGTCGTGTTCCACGTCAAGTGCAACGAGGTCAAGTTTGAAGAGCTGCCTGAGCTGGACGACGAGTTCGCGAAGGACAACGACTTTGACACGCTCGCCGATCTCAAGGCCGACATCCGCGCCAAGTCCGTTGAGGAGAAGGAAAAGGCCGCGAAGAACGCCTTTGACGACGCCCTCGTCGATCAGGCTGTGGAGAACATGACCGTTGATATGCCTGAAGGCATGATCGAAGAGCGCATGGACGGCATTGTCCGCGAGTACGCCCAGTACATGGCCAACCAGGGTATCCGCATCGACGATTATCTCAAGATGATCGGCACCGATATGAAGACCTTCCGCGAGAGCATGCGCGCCACCGCCGAAAAGCAGGCCCGCACCGAGGTCCTGCTCGCCGCTGTCGCCGAAGCCGAGAATGTCCAGATCTCCGAAGAGGATCTGCAGGCTGAGTATGAGAAGCTCGGTGAAGCCTACGGCATGAAGGCCGAGGACGTGGCGAAGGCCATCGATGTCGCCGGTCTGACCGCTGACCTGCGCCGTGAGCGCGCTATGAGCATCATCTCCGAGAGCGGCGTTGCCGTGGAGAAGAAGGCCGAGGAGCCCGCCAAGACGGAGGAGGCGTCCAAGGCCAAGAAGAAGCCCGCCGCGAAGAAGGCCGCCAAGACCGAAGAGACCGAGGGCGAGGAAGCGCCCAAGGCCAAGAAGACCACCCGCAAGAGCACCAAGACCGAGGAGAAGACGGAGGAGTGATCCGTCTCCCCACGGTAAACTGACATACACGGGAAAGGGCGATCCGCCCTTTCCCGTATCATCGCATTTTAACCCCGCAAAGGAGGATTTATTTCATGAGTCTCGTACCGTATGTTGTAGAACAGACGTCCAGAGGAGAACGCTCCTATGACATTTTTTCCCGCCTGCTGAACGACCGCATCGTATTTCTCGGTGAGGAAGTCAACAGCACGTCCGCCAGTCTCGTCGTGGCACAGCTTCTGTATCTCGAAGCGCAGGACCCCGACAAGGACATCCAGATGTATATCAACAGCCCCGGCGGCTCCATCACGGACGGTATGGCGATCTACGACACGATGCAGTATATCAAGTGCGACGTGTCTACCATCTGCGTCGGTATGGCGGCGTCGATGGGCGCGTTTCTGCTGTCCTCCGGCGCGAAGGGTAAGCGCATCGCGCTGCCCAATGCCGAGATCATGATCCACCAGCCCGCCGCCGGAACGCAGGGCAAGGTCACCGATATGGAGATCGATGTGGAGCGTTTTCTCAAGATCAAGGCGCGCATGAACCGGATTATGGCGGAGAACACCGGCAAAACGCCGGAGCAGATCAAAGCCGACTCCGAGCGCGACCACTGGCTTCTGGCGGAAGAGGCGCGCGAATACGGCCTCATCGACAAGGTCATTTATAAAAGATAATTCAGGGAGATCGAATGGCAAGATCAGACGATAGAAAGATCCGCTGCGCTTTCTGCGGTCGGACACAGGATCAGGTGGACAAGCTGATCGCCGGCAACGGCGCCTACATCTGCAGCGACTGCGTGCGTCTTTGCATGAACATCGTGGATGAGGACCTGCCGCAGCGCACCGATCCGGGAAAGAGCGCGCCGAGCGCGCCGTCCGTGGACGACCTTCCGAAGCCGGCAGAGATCAAGAAATTCCTCGACGAATACATCGTCGGGCAGGAGACGGCGAAGATCGCGCTTTCCGTCGCCGTTTACAACCACTATAAGCGCATTTATTACAACCAGCAGTCCGATGTGGAGCTGCAGAAGTCCAATATTCTGCTCATCGGCCCCACCGGCAGCGGCAAAACGCTCTTTGCGCAGACGCTCGCGCGCGTGCTGGATGTGCCGTTCGCCATTGCCGACGCCACCACGCTCACCGAGGCGGGCTATGTCGGCGAAGATGTGGAGAACATCCTTCTCCGCCTTCTGCAGGCGGCGGATTTTGATGTGGAACGCGCCCAGCGCGGCATCATCTATATCGACGAGCTGGACAAGATATCCCGCAAAAGCGAGAACGTTTCGATTACGCGTGATGTCTCCGGCGAGGGTGTGCAGCAGGCGCTGCTGAAGATCCTGGAAGGGACGATCGCCGCGGTCCCGCCGCAGGGCGGACGCAAACACCCGCAGCAGGAGTTCATCCATATCGATACGACGAACATTCTCTTCATTTGCGGCGGCGCGTTCGACGGTCTGGACAAGATCATCGAAAACCGCATGGACCGCAAGAGCATGGGCTTCGGCGCGGAGATCACGAGCAAGAAGGAAAAGAACCTCGGCGAGATCCTCGCGCAGGCGCAGCAGCACGACGTTATCAAGTATGGCATCATCCCCGAGCTGGTCGGCCGCCTGCCGGTCATTGCGCCGCTCAACTCGCTCGACAGGGAAGCGCTTGAGCGCATCCTCACCGAGCCGAAAAACGCCATTACCAAGCAGTATACAGCGCTCATGGCGCTCGACGGCGTCAAGCTTGAGTTTGACCACGCAGCCATCGAGGCCATTGCCGATAAGGCGCTTGAAATGGAGATCGGCGCGCGCGGCCTGCGCAGCATTCTCGAAAAGATCATGACCGATATCATGTTCCGCGTCCCCTCGGACAAGAGCATCAAGCGCGTCATCATCACCGCTGACTGCGTGAAGGACGGCAAGCCGCCTGTAGCGCTGCGGAACGATAATTCAGACAGTGTGTAACCAAACGGAACACATGGCAGACAGCGGGGCACGTCCCCGCTCGTTTGCTATGGAGGACAACATATGAGCGAAAATACCAGCCGAATCATGACATTGCCGACGCTCGCGCTCCGCGGCGTTTCAGTATTTCCCGGAACGGTGCTGCACTTCGATGTGGAGCGCCCGATGAGCATTGCCGCGCTCAACGCCGCCATCGGCACCGACCGGATGATCTTTCTTGTAGCGCAGCGTGACATCGCCTGCGACACGCCCCGCGCAGACGATCTCTACACGGTCGGCACGATCTGCCGCCTGAGCCAGATCCTGCGCGCGCCCGGCGGCGGAAACGTCAAATGCATCGTTGACGGGCTGTACCGCGCGAAGCTCCTGCGCCTCACGGCGGAGACCCCGGCGCTTTGGGCAAATGTCCGGGTGCTTGCCGATAAGCCGGTCGATGCGGACACGCTCGAATGCACGGCGCTTATCCGTTCGTGCAACGACCTCTTTGCCGAGTACGCCTCCGCGTCGGGAACGATCGGACCGGAGACTCTGCTTCGTGTAGCGGACCGGAAGGAGCCGGGCTTCGTCTCGGATTACATTGCACAGAACGTCTTTCTGCAGCCGGCGGAAAAGCAGCTGCTTCTGGAAGAGTGCTCGCCGCTTCAGCGGCTCACCATGCTCTGCGATATGCTGCACCGCGAGCTGGAGATCATGGATATCCAGCAGAATCTCCAGTCCACGGCGGCGGAGCGCGTGGCGAAAAATCAGAAGGACTATTTCCTGCGCGAGCAGATGCGCGTGATCCAGGAGGAACTGGGGGAAGCGTCCGAAACGGACGATCTCGACGAATACCGCCGGAAGATCCTTGATCTCGGACTCGATGCGGAGATCGAGAAAAAGCTTCTCAAGGAGCTCTCCCGTCTCGCCAAGCAGCCGTTCGGGTCGGCGGAAGGCGCGGTGCTGCGGACCTATCTTGACGTCTGTCTCGAGCTTCCGTGGAACGAGAGGACGAAGGACGTCACCGATATCGCCCACGCGAAAAAGGTTCTGGATGAGGATCACTACGGTCTTACGAAGGTCAAGGATCGCATATTGGAGTATCTTGCCGTGCGGCAGCTCTCCGCGCAGGTCAAGGGCGGCGTGCTCTGTCTCGTAGGGCCTCCGGGCGTCGGAAAAACGAGCATCGCCATGAGCATTGCCCGCGCAACGAACCGGAAATGCGCCCGCATCTCCCTCGGCGGCGTGCACGACGAAGCGGAGATCCGCGGCCACCGGAAGACCTATGTCGGCGCGATGCCGGGGCGCATCATCGCCGGCATTCAGCAGGCCGGCTCCCGGAATCCCGTGCTTGTGCTCGACGAGATCGATAAGCTCGGCTCGGACTACCGGGGCGACCCGTCCGCCGCACTGCTCGAAGCGCTTGACGGCGAGCAGAACGGATCCTTCCGCGATCATTTTCTGGAGATCCCGTTCGACCTCTCCGAGGTCTTGTTCATCACGACGGCCAACACCGCCGACACCATCCCCCGCGCCCTGCTCGACCGTATGGAGGTCATTTCCCTCGGCAGCTATACCGACGAGGAAAAGCTCCAGATCGCCAAGCAGCATCTGCTGCCGAAGCAGCGAACGAAGCACAGCCTTTCCGGAAACCAGCTGCGTGTTTCGGACGATGCCATCCGCGAGATCATAGCGCTCTATACCCGCGAGTCTGGCGTGCGCATGCTCGAGCGCGAGCTGGCCGCGCTCTGCCGGAAGGCGGCCCGCGGCATTGCCTCCGGGGAGAGAAGGTCTCTGCGGCTGCGCGCGGGCGAGCTCGAGCCGTGGCTCGGCCCCGTCAAATTCAAGCCGGAGGTCAACTTCTCGACCGATTCCGTAGGTCTTGTTCACGGCCTTGCGTGGACGAGCGTCGGCGGCGAGGTGCTCGATGTGGAGTGCTCTGTCGTGCCGGGCAGCGGAAAGCTTGAGCTCACCGGCAATCTCGGCGATGTGATGAAGGAATCGTGCCAGGCGGCGGTAACGTACATCCGCAGCCGCACTTCCGAGCTCGGCATTGATCCGGCTTTCCATAAGAATACCGATATTCATCTGCATTTCCCGGAAGGCGCCGTGCCGAAGGACGGCCCGAGTGCCGGCGCCGCGATCTGCTTGTGCGTCGTTTCCGCGCTTACGAACCGTCCGGTCCGCGCCGATATCGCCATGACCGGTGAGATCACGCTGCGCGGCCGCGTGCTGCCGATCGGCGGCATTCAGGAAAAGACGATGGCAGCGCTCCGCGCCGGGATCCATGAGGTGCTTCTGCCGGAGGACAACGTGAGCGATCTTGCCGAGATGGATCCGAACGTGCGCAACGCCGTGAACTTTACGGCGGTTTCCCACATGGATCAGGTGCTGAAAAAGGCGCTCCGCCCGGCGGGGGAGAAGGTGGCGGAATGAATACACAGAAAGTAGATTTCATAAAATCCGCCGCGAACAAAAAGGCGTTTCTGCGCGACGGCCGCCATGCCGTCGCGTTCGCCGGGCGTTCCAACGTCGGCAAATCTTCGGTCATCAACAGTCTGCTCAACCGGAAAAACTACGCCCGTGTCGGCGCGACGCCGGGAAAGACGGTGCAGGTCAACTATTTCCTTGTGGACGGGACATATTTCATCGACCTTCCCGGCTACGGCTACGCCCGCGTTTCCGGCGACGAGCGCCGCCGCTGGGGCGCGCTCATGGAAGATTTCTTTCAGGAGCCGAACCTCTTTACCATGGGTGTCCTGATCGTCGATTCCCGCCATGCGCCCACGGCGGACGATGTGACGATGGCGGAGTATTTCTTCGATGCCGGCCGGCCGTTCGTCGTTGTGGCAAACAAGTGCGACAAGCTGAAAAAAAGTGAGATCGAGCCAAATCTCGAGCGTATACGGGACGTGCTGGGGCTGGACGACGATTTTCCGCTGCTTCTCTATTCCTGCACAGCAAAGGTCGGCCGCCGTGAACTGCTCGGATTCATCGAAAACAATATTTAGTGTTGTATTCTGCCAAATTTTTTGGTAGTATTAACTTATCTATGAGTGACTTTGTAAATATCTGGAAGAATTTGGACTGGACGGTTCCGGTGCAGATCGTGATGAACATTCTCCCGTCGCTTCTGTGCATCACGCTGCATGAGCTGAGCCACGGGTATGTGGCTTATCGGCTTGGCGACACGACGGCGAAAGACGCCGGGCGGCTGACGCTCAACCCCATAAAGCACATCGATATTATGGGCCTGCTTATGATGGTCGTGTTTCGCTTCGGCTGGGCAAAGCCGGTTCCGGTCAATATGTACCGCTTTAAAAACCCGAAAAAGGGTATGGCGGTAACGGCGCTGGCGGGCCCGGCGTGCAACTTCCTGCTTGCGGGAGTGTTTCTGTTTCTGTACGGGCTGCTCTTTTACCCGCTGTATACCGGCGGCGCGGTCGCCGAAACGATCCTCCAGCTTATTTACACAACGGCGTATCTCAGCCTGTCGCTTGCCGTATTCAACCTCATCCCCATTCCGCCGCTTGACGGGAGCAAGGTGCTTTTCTCCTTTATTCCGGATGAGAGCTATTTCAAGCTCATGCGCTACGAGCGTTATGGCATGATATTGCTCCTCGTACTGGTCTCCACAAAGATCCTCGGCGGGCCGCTCTCCACGGCAACATCCTGGCTCTTTGATAAACTTCTCGTCTTTGCCGAATTCGGCTTTCGGCTTGTGACGCATTTCGTGTAAAGGCATACGGTATACCCATGATCCAAGAACCGAGCTATCATCTGGAAGGCGTCGTGCATGCGCGCGACGAGCTGGAGGATTTTACCGGCCCGCTCGACCTCATACTGATGCTGCTCGCCAAAGATAAGATCGAAATACGCGATATCCAGATCTCCCAGCTGCTTGACCAGTATCTGGCCTATCTTCAGAAGATGCAGGAGATGGATCTGGAAATCGCGAGCGAGTTTGTCCAGATGGCGTCGCATCTCATGTACATCAAAACCAAAATGCTCCTGACGGAGGAGAAAGAGCCGACGGAACTCGAAGTGCTCGTCTCAGCGCTCGAGCAGCTTAAAAACCGCGATGCGATCGCCGCTGTGCGGGAGATCGCCCCGGAGATCGGACAGCTTGCCGAGGTGGGCATGAAAATGCAGACCCGCGGCCCGCTTCCGCTGCCGGAGCGTCCGTATGACTACCGCCATACGCCGGCGGAACTGCTCAGCGCGCTCGCGCAGATCCTGCTCCGCGGCACCGGCGAATCGGCTCCAGAGGAAAATGAAACGCTGCGCCGTGCCGCGCCGAAGCCGATCATATTCAGCGTTCGGGAAAAGAGCGAACAGCTGCTCGGCCTTCTCCGGAAAAACGGGCATATGTCGCTTGGCTCCATGTTCGGCATCTGCAAAAGCCGCAGCGAGCTGGTTGCAACGTTTCTGTCCGTGCTGGAGCTCTGCTCCGACGGGCATATCCGCGTCAGCGGGGAAGAAGGAAATTACGATGTGAGCCGTGCGCTCACGGATACGGAAGAATAAATGGTAGGAATCAATGAGATCCGCCCGGCGCTGGAAGCGATCCTCTTCGCCGCCGGGGACAGCGTGGAAACGGAACGCATTGCCAAGGTCCTCGGCGCGGAGCCGTGGGACGTCCGGCAGGCTGCGGAACAGCTTGCCAGAGAATACGAGGAAAACGGCCGCGGTTTTCGTCTGGCAAGAATGGAAAACCGGCTGCAGCTCGTTACGGCGGGCGAATACAGCGACGTGGTCAGCCGCACGCTCGAAAAGCGCGCGCAGCCGAAGCTCTCGCCGACGGCGCTGGAGGTTTTGGCGATCGTCGCGTACTATCAGCCCGTAACACGCTCTTACATAGAGCAGCTTCGCGGCACGGACAGCTCCTATACCGTCGCACTTCTCTCCGAGCGTGGGCTGATCGCTCCCTGCGGACGTCTGGAGGCGCCGGGACGGCCGGTTCTCTTCGGGACGACCGATCAGTTTCTCCGCGTTGTCGGCATTTCCTCTATCGAGGAGCTGCCGCCGCTGCCGAATGTCGCCACGGGCGAGGGAATACAGGAACTCCAGGCCGCCATTGACGCGGCAAGCGATAAAGATGAACAGCTCAAAATCACGGAGATCGAATGACTCCGGACGAGGTGATGTGATTGGTTGGATGGATCATACTGGCGGTACTGGCGATTTTGATCCTGCTTGTGTTTTTCCTGCCGTACGGCGTGGACGTCGGCTATGCGGATGAGGTGCTGCGCGTGGGGATCAAGGCCGGACCGCTGCGCATCTGGCTGCTGCCGAAAAAGCCGCTCACGGAAAAGCAACGGCTGAAAGCCGAGGCAAAAAAAGCCAAAAAGGAAGCGCGCCGCGCTGCCAAGGCCGCAAAGAAGGCCGCCGCTGCCAAGGAAAAGGAGATCAACGACAGCGTGACCGTCAAGCCGAAGCCTAAGCTCGACTTTGACACCATCGTTGCCCTGCTCCGGATGGGCTCGCATGCAATCCGCCGCTTTTTCCGCAGCTTCACCGTGAACTTCTTCCAGCTGCACTATACCGTCGCCTGCCGGGACCCCTATGATACGGCGATCCAGTACGGCATGACGTGCGCCGCGGCGGAGACGCTCCCGGCGCTGGCGGGAAAGAAGATCCGTGTTCTCCGGCGTGACATCGAGATCGGCGCGGACTATACATCGGAAGAGCCGACGGTCTCTGCGCGCATCGTTCTCTCGCTGCAGCTGTTCCGGCTGGTGCATCTGGCCGTGGCGCTCGGCGTGGAGTTCTTGAAATGGAAAATAAACAGCCGTCCGGAGGATAAACCTGCCGCGGCGACGAATGAAAGGAAAGACGACAATGGAAGAGAATAAGATCAACGCTCTCATGGACATGACGGTCAGTAAGATCCGGCAGCTGGTTGACGCAGACACCATTATCGGCAAACCCATCAGCACGCCCGACGGCATTACCGTCATTCCTGTCTCGCGCATGAGCTTCGGCATCGGCACCGGCGGCACGACCGGCAGCAAGGGCATTTCCTTTACCGGCGGCAACGGCGCGGGCGTCAAGGTCGAGCCGGTCGGCTTCTTTGTCATCAAGGACGGCACCTGCCGCATGATCAGCGTTTCCTCCAATCCGCTTTCGACGATGGACCGCGTTGTGGAGATGATGCCCGATGTGCTCGACCGCATCGACAACATCGTAAATAAGAAGAACAAGGAATAATTTCCCCGGCATACCGGTCATACTAAGCACCGCCCGAATCAATCCATGGGTGGTGCTTATTTATGAATAAAACGGTAATTCTGGCTCTGGCAGCGGCGATCCTGTTCTCCGCCTCCGCTCCGGCGGTATTCTCGCCGCCCGGCACTTCGGCGGAAGCGATGATCGTGCTCCACACAGAATCCGGCGCGGTACTTGCAGAGAAAAATGCCGATACGCCGATGCTCATTGCGAGCACAACAAAACTTATGACGGCGCTTACCGCACTCGATCTCGCCTCGCCGGAACGCAGCGTTACGGTGCAGAGCGAGTGGACAACGGTAGAGGGCTCGTCCATGTACCTTCGTGCCGGGGAGAGCTATACGCTCCGCGAGCTTTTAGAGGGGCTGCTGCTCGCTTCCGGCAACGACGCCGCGCTCGCTATCGCCGGTTCGCTCGGCGGCGATGCGTTCATTGAGCAGATGAACCGCAAAGCGGAGGAACTTGGCCTTGCCGGCTCACATTTTGCCAATCCTCACGGGCTTGATGCCGACGGACACCGCGCCTCCGCGCACGATCTCGGCCTCATTATGGCGGCGGCGCTTCAAAACGACGTTCTCGCGGAGATCCTCTCCATGCGCAGCAGCTGTATCCACGGTTTGACGTATGTGAACCACAACAAGCTGCTCTGGAGCTGCCGCGGCGTGAACGGCGGCAAGACCGGGTACACGAAAGCCGCGGGCCGATGCCTCGTCACGAGCTGTGAGCGCGACGGTATGCAGCTCATCTGCGTAACGCTTTCCGACCCGAATGACTGGAAGGATCATGCCGCGCTCTACGACTGGGCGTTTGATGCCTACGCGGAGTTCAAGCTACCGGAAGGGAAGCCGGTGGAGCATGTGCCGGTCATTGGCGGTCCGGAAGCGGAAAGCGCTGCCGTGCTCGACCGCGGCGTCTGCCTGTGCCTTCCAAAGAGCGCGGAACTTCAGCTTACCGTCCGTCTGCCGCATTTTATTTTTGCGCCGGTTCCGGCGGGGGCCGCAGCGGGTGAACTTGTTATTTGGGCGGATGGAGAGGCCGTGTGTACGGCGGCGCTCCGATGGGCCCGGGAGAAAAGCGCGCGTGAATCGTTGTTTTCCGGCATATACCCGGCATAACCGATCAGCAAAGGAAGAAAGAGAATGAGACTTCAAAAATACATTGCCGCGGCGGGCGTTTGCTCCCGCCGCGAGGCGGAGGAATATATCCGGCAGGGGAGAGTTACGGTCAACGGCGTGACCGCCTCTCTCGGATCGGGCGCAGAAGAAGGCGACGTTGTCTTATTGAACGGCAAGCGTCTTTCGCTGCCGGAGGAGCATACATATGTTCTTCTCCACAAGCCCCGCGGATACGTTACAACGCTGCGCGACACGCACGGCCGCCCGACGGTCGCCGAGCTTGTGCAGGATGCCGGTGTGCGCCTTTTCCCGGTCGGTCGGCTCGACTGCATGTCGGAAGGACTGCTGCTCTTCACCGATGACGGTGAGATGGCGAATCGTCTGGCGCATCCGTCGCACGGCGTGAGCAAAACATACCGCGTATGGGTGAGCGGCCCGGACGCGGCAGAAGCCGCCGGAGCGCTGCGCCGCCCGATCGTATATGAGGGGGTGCGGTACCGCGCGGCGGAGGTGCGCGTTCTTCGTTCAACAGAGGATCGGGCGCTTATCGATGTCACGATCCGCGAGGGGAAAAACCGCGAGGTGCGAAACATGTGCGCCGCCGCGGGGCTCAAGGTACAGCGGCTTCTCCGCATCCGGCAGGGGGAGATTTCCCTTGGCGATCTGCCCGCCGGACAGTGGCGGTATTTGACGGAAAAAGAGCTGGAATACTTGCAAAGTCTGCGCTGATGGCTTCTTTTTGCAGGATTTATCCACATGAATTGCAAAATTAGCTTGCATTTGCAGGAAAATAGGTCTAAAATGAAACTCCCGGATATCATCCGGGAGATTTTTTGTAAAGGAATTATGAGGGGCCTGCCATGGAACGCGATATTCTGGCGCTTATCAATAAAGAGAATCATAAATTTTCCAAGGGCCAGCGGATGATCTGCCGGTACATTTCGGAAAACTACGACAAAGCCGCCTTTATGACGGCGGGAAAGCTCGGGCAGACGGTCGGCGTTTCGGAATCGACGGTCGTCCGCTTTGCTACGGAGCTTGGGTATGACGGGTACCCGGGGATGCGGCGCGCCATGCAGGAGATGATCCGCAACCGTCTTACGGCGGTGCAGCGCATTGAGGTTGCTAAGGAACAGATCGACCGCGGCAACATTCTCGACGCCGTGCTCTCCGCGGATATGGACAAGCTCCGCAGCACGATCGACGAGGTGAGCAAAGAAGACTTCAACCGCGCGGTCGATGCGATCCTCAAGGCCGAGACCGTTTACATCGTCGGCATGCGCTCGTCCACATCGCTTGCGAGCTTTCTCGGATTTTATCTCAATCTTCTGCTCGACAATGTGCGGCTGATCCATGATACGTCCGTGAGCGAGGTCTATGAGCAGGTGTTCCGCATCCATGAAGGGGACGTTTTTCTCGGCATCAGCTTCCCGCGCTATTCCTCGCGCACGATCAAGGCAATGCAGTTTGCCAAATCCACCGGCGCAACGGCGATCGGCATTACGGACGGTCAGTCCTCGCCGTTTGTCGGCGTGGCGGATATCAATCTTTTTGCCAAGAGCGATATGGTTTCGTTCCTGGATTCGCTTGTAGCGCCGATGAGTCTCATCAATGCGCTCATTGTTGCCATCGGCTACCAGCGTCCCGACAACCTATCCGATACGTTCCGGAAGCTCGAAGGGATCTGGAGCGAATATGAGGTATACGAAAATCTCAATGACTGATGTGATAATTGCCGGCGCCGGAGCCGCCGGGCTTATGACGGCGATCACGGCGGCACGGCGCGGACTTTTGGTAACGGTCCTCGAGCCGAACGGAAAAACGGGGAAGAAGCTCCGCATCACCGGAAAGGGCCGGTGCAATGTTACGAATGACAGCGCGCCGCAGGAATTTCTGCAGAAGGTGTGCACCAATGCGCGCTTCCTCAAAAGCTCGCTGTACGCCTTTCCGCCGGAGGCCGCGAAGGATTTTTTTGAAGAGGCGGGCGTGCCGCTCAAAACCGAGCGCGGCGAGCGCGTGTTTCCCGTTTCCGATAACGCCAACGACATTGCCGATACGCTGGAGCGCATGGCAAAAAGCGCCGGCGTTCGCTTTGTCCGGGAACGTCTTGCGGACATCCGAACAGAGAGCGGACACGTTTCCGCAGCGGTAACAGACCGCGATGAATATCCCTGCCGGGCGGTCGTTTTATGCACCGGCGGCATATCGTATCCCGCGACCGGCTCCACCGGCGACGGTTACCGCATTGCCTCGAAGCTGGGCCACACCATCGTTCCGACGCGCGCGTCACTCGTGCCGTTGGAGGCGGAGGCGGACTGCGCCCGGATGCAGGGGCTTTCTCTGCGGAACGTCGGACTGACGCTTTTCTCCGGCGATAAGGTCCTGTACCGGGAGCAGGGGGAAATGCTGTTCACACATTTCGGCGTATCGGGGCCGCTCGTGCTTTCGGCGAGCGCTCATCTTCCGGAAAAAGTCTCTTCCTGCCGTCTGGAGATCGATCTCAAGCCGGGGCTCACGGCGGAAAAGCTCGATGAGCGGCTGCTGCGGGACTTTTCCGAGAACATCAACCGCGATTTTACGAACGCGCTCGACGCTCTCCTGCCGCAGAAGCTCATCCCGGTCGTGATCGAGCGATCCGGCATCCCGGCACGGCTCAAGGTGAACAGCATCCGCCGTGAGCAGCGTCTCGCGCTGCGCGATACGATCAAGCGCTTTACGATCCGGCTCACCGCCCGCCGCCCGGTGGAGGAAGCCATCGTGACCGCCGGAGGCGTGGATGTGCGGGAGGTGAATCCCCGCACTATGGAATCGAAGATCGTTTCCGGACTGTATTTTGCCGGGGAGATCCTTGATCTGGACGCCTGCACCGGCGGATACAATCTGCAGATCGCCTGGAGCACCGGCTATGCGGCCGGACGGGCGATACCGGAAAAGGAGATTACGGAATGAAACCCATATCCATTGCTATTGACGGACCCTCCGGCGCGGGCAAGAGCACGATCGCCCGCAAAACGGCGGAAAAATTCGGTTTTATCTATGTAGATACCGGCGCTATCTACCGCACGGTCGGTCTCGCGGCGTACCGGCGCGGCATCGCCTCCAAGGACAGCGCCGCGGTCATTGCCATGCTGCCGGAGCTGCACATTGAACTGCGCCACGGCGCCGACGGTCTCCAGCGGATGTTTCTTGACGGGGAAGATGTTTCGGATGCCATCCGCATGCCGGAGATATCCATTTATGCTTCCGACGTGTCCGCTGTTCCGGAAGTCCGCGCGTTTCTCATGGAGATGCAGCGTTCGTTTGCACGTACGCAGAACGTCATCATGGACGGACGCGATATCGGCACCGTAGTGCTGCCGGACGCGGGGCTGAAGATCTTTCTTACGGCGTCCGTGGAGGCGCGCGCCAAACGCCGCCAGCTGGAGCTGGAGAAGAAGGGGAAGAGCCTCCCCTTTGAAGAAGTACTGCGCGATATGGAATACCGCGACAAAAACGATTCCTCCCGCGCTGCGGCGCCTCTCCGCCCGGCGGAGGATGCGGTGCGTCTGGATACGACGCAGCTCGATTTTGACGAGAGCTGCGCGGCGGTGGAATCCTTGATTCGGGAGCGTTTTGCACTATGACAAAAGAAAAATGGTACCGTCTTGTTTATGATGTTCTTCGTCCCATCGGGGCGCTGCTGTATCCGCAGAAATTTTATGGGCTGGAAAACATTCCGGAGGGGCCGGCGATCCTTTGCGCACCGCATTCCAATGTCGCCGACCCGATCCTCATTTCCTTCGCTCTGGGACGCAAGACCTATGTGCATCACCTTGCCAAGGCGGAGTCGAAAACGATGTTTATTTTCGGCTGGCTCATGAAAAAAGCCGGGTCGATCTTCGTCAAGCGCGGCGAGCGCGACATTGATTCCTTCAAGCAGTGCATGCGCGTGCTCAAGGCGGGGGAGAAGCTCATCGTGTTCCCGGAGGGGACGCGCGTGCACGGAGATGCCGTCGTAGAACCGAAATCCGGCGTGATCCATATGGCTGTGCGTATGCATGTGCCGATCGTACCGGTATATATTCCGCGCGACAAGAAGATCTTTCACGAGGTGCCGACCGTGATCGGCGAGCCGTATTATCCGGAGCTGGGCGACCACCGTGATTATGACCGGCTGGCGCGCGAGCTTATGGAACGCATCTGGGCACTCAAGCCGGAGGAATGATCGCGTGGCAGCAAAGTATATTCTGGCCCGCAGCGCGGGATTCTGCTTCGGCGTAGAGCGGTCGATCCGCATGGCGGAGGAAGCGCTTGCTTCCGGCGCGTGCCGGTGTCTCGGTGAGCTGATCCACAACCGCGACGCCGTGACCGCGCTGGAGAAAAAAGGGCTTTCGGTCATCGAGAAGCTTTCGGAGCTGCCGGAGGGGGAACGGGTCATTATCCGTGCCCACGGCGTTTCCCGCGCGGTATATACCGAGCTGAAAAACCGCCGCGCCGGAGTGATTGACGCGACCTGTCCGCTGGTCGAGCGCATCCATAAGATCGTTCGTGAGGAATCCGAAAAAGGGCGGCAGATCGTTGTCATCGGCGACGCGGAGCACCCGGAGATTCGGGGCATTTGCGGCTGGTGTACCGGCGCTGTCGTGCTGCCGGACGCCGCGGCGCTGGACGAATGGCTCTCGACGTCCGTGGAAATGCCCGAAAAACCCCTCTCCGTTGTATTTCAGACTACACAAATTCAAGCAAATCGCATTTTGGCAGAAAAAATATTAAAAAAAAGATGTACAAATTTCAAAATATTTGATACTATATGCGGAGCAACGTCCAAGAGGCAGAGAGAAGCAACCTCTCTTGCCGGGATATGCGATGCAATGATCGTCATCGGCGGTGCGCACAGCGCGAACAGCCTGCATCTGGCAGAGCTTTGCCGCGAAAAATGTGCGAGCGTTTTCTTTGTCGCCGACGCGTCGGAGCTGGACACATCCCGGTTGCCGGGCGAGGGCCGTATCGGAATTACGGCGGGAGCCTCGGTGCCGTCCTGGATCATTAAGGAGGTAGTAAAAAAAATGAGCGACGAGATCAAGGTAGAACAGACCACGGCAGAGGAAGTCGCTGCGACCGCGGCCGAAGAGACCGCACACGTTGAAGCCGAGCCCGCTGCGGAGAATGCCGCCGGGAAGCCCGACTCCGAAAAGACGTTTGATGAGCTGCTGGAAGATTCCATCAGAACGATATATAACGGAGACACCGTCTCCGGTTATGTTGTCAGCATCACGCCCACGGAAGTCACCGTCGATCTGGGCACCAAACATTCCGGCTATATCCCCGTGACCGAGTTCACCGAGGATGGCGCTGCCAAGGTGGAAGACGTTATCCACGTTGGCGACAAGATCGAGGCCTGCGTTGTGCGCGTGAACGATGTGGAAGGCACTGTGATGCTCTCCAAGAAGCGCCTGGACACCATCAAGTCCTGGGCTGACATTGAAAACGCTGCCGCCGACGGCACCGTTGTCGAAGGCAAGGTCACCGAAGAGAACAAGGGCGGCGTCGTTGTCTCCGTGCACGGCGTGCGTGTGTTTGTTCCCGCTTCCCAGACCGGTCTGCCGCGCGAAGCCGCCATGTCCGAGCTGGTCGGTCAGACCGTCCGTCTGAAGATCACCGAGGTCAACCGCGGCCGCAAGCGTGTTGTCGGCTCCATCCGCGCCGTGGCCAACCGCGAGCGCAAGGAGCGTGCCGAGAAGATCTGGAACGAGATCGAGGTCGGTAAGCATTACGAGGGCGTGGTCAAGTCCATGACCTCTTACGGCGCGTTCGTTGATATCGGCGGCATCGATGGCATGGTTCACGTGTCTGAGATCAGCTGGAACCGCATCAACAAGCCTTCGGATGTCCTGAACGTCGGCGACAAGATCGACGTTTACGTCATCAACTTCGATAAGGAGAACCACAAGATCTCCCTCGGCCACCGCGACCCGAACCTGAACCCCTGGAAGGTGTTCACGGAGACCTACTCCGTCGGCGATATCGCGAAGGTCAAGATCGTCAAGCTGATGCCCTTCGGCGCTTTCGCGGAAGTGCTGCCCGGCACCGACGGCCTGATCCACATCTCCCAGATCGCCAACCGCCGCATCGGCCAGCCCTCCGAGGTGCTGAGCGTCGGCGATGTGGTCGAAGCGAAGATCACCAACATCGACAACGAGAAGCAGAAGATCTCCCTGTCGATCCGCGCTCTCTCCGAGCCCGCTCCCGCCGCCTCCCGCGAGGAGACCGAGGACGAGCCCCGCGAGGACGCGCTGGTCTACTCCGTTTCTTCCGACGGCACCGCCTCCGGCGAGGCCCCCGAAGTGGAGTAATTCCGAACTAAAAAATCCCTCTGTCGTTGACAGAGGGATTTTTTGCATATATCTGCCGCCGGAAAGCCTTGCAAAATCAGCATTTTTGTGTATAATTACATTTGTAGGATTTTTCACCTTTCGGAAGTGCCGCCGCATAAGGCAGGAGGATCGCGATGAGTTTCCAGATCGGGGATCGCATTGCCCATCCGCTTCACGGAGCAGGGGTGATCGATCGCATTGAAAGCCGGCGTATCGGCAGGGAATCAAGGGAATACTTCGTTCTCAAGTTGCAGGGAAGCGGCATGGTCGTCATGGTGCCGAAAAACGCCTGTGATGAGGTCGGTGTGCGCCCGATCGTCGATGCGGACACGGCATATGACCTACTCCGGCGTATTCCGGACATGGACGTTTCCATGGCGGACAACTGGAATAAGCGCTACCGCGAAAACATGCAGCGCATTAAAAGCGGCGACCTTACCGAGCTTGCCGCCGTGATCAAGGCGCTTACGCAGCGCGATGAAAAACGCCCTCTATCCACCGGCGAGCGCCGGATGCTCAATCAGGCGCGGCAGATCCTGCTCTCGGAGATATCCCTCTCCGTGAACTGTCCGTATGACTTCGCGGAGGCTCAGCTGGATCAGTGCCTGCGCAAACCGAATAAACGGAGTGTATTAAACCGATGAGTCGCTTTTCTGATTTTCTTCGCCGAGCCAAAAACACCTCCTGCAGCGTTGTTGTCGTTGCAGCCGGAGCTTCTACACGGATGGGCGAGGACAAGCTCTTTATGGATCTCGCCGGAAAGCCGGTGCTTGCAAGAACGCTTACCGCGCTGAACGCCTGCAGCTGTGTGGACGAGATCGTTGTGGTAACGCGTCTCGAATCGCTCGAAAAGGTCGCCGCGCTCTGCCGCGAATACCGTGTCGATAAGGTTGGGAAGGTCGTTGTCGGCGGCGCTTCGCGCACCGAATCCGCATTGGCCGGTCTCGTACAGATCCGGCGCAATGCAAAATATGTACTCATTCACGATGGCGCTCGTCCGCTTGTAACGGAGGAGATCGTGTACGATGCGATGCACAGCGCCGCGCTCTATAAGTGTGCCGCTCCGGCTGTGCCTGTTACCGATACAGTCAAGGAGACCGATCACGACACCGTTGTGCGAACGCTAAACCGCAGCGCGCTGGCCGCCATCCAGACGCCGCAGGCGTTTGTTCCGGAGATCATCAAGGCCGCTCTCACGCGCGCTATCGCGGAAAAGAAAGAATATACGGACGACTGCGCCGCAGTGGAGGCGATGGGTGTGAAAGTCCATCTCTCCAAGGGCTCGCCTGAAAACATCAAGATCACCGGACCGGTCGATATCCCGACGGCAGCGGCGATCTTAAAAACGCGCGGGGAGTAAGCGGATGCGGATCGGACAGGGTTACGATGTTCACCGGCTGACCGAGGGGCGAAAGCTCATTCTCGGCGGCGTGGATATTCCATATGACAAAGGGCTGCTTGGTCATTCGGATGCCGATGTGCTTTCCCATGCGATCATGGATGCGCTGCTCGGCGCGGCGGCGCTCGGCGATATCGGGCAGCTATTTCCGGATACGGACGAGCGGTACGCCGGAGCGGACAGTCTGAAGCTCCTATCCGCTGTGTGCGCACATCTGCGCTCTCACGGCTGGGAGATCGTTAATACGGATGCTACGATCGTTGCGCAGCGGCCCAAACTCATGCCGTACATTCCGGAGATGCGCTCCCGTCTTGCGGCAGCAATGGGTGTTCCGGAAGGCTGTGTGAGCGTGAAGGCTACGACGGAGGAGCACCTCGGCTTCACCGGCCGCGGCGAGGGCATTTCCACCATGGCCGTGGCGTTGATCTCGGAGAAATAAACCATAGTTTTTCCCTCTGCATAGAATGGGGTGCCATCTCGTATGCAGGGGGATTTATTATGTATGCGATCATTTTGTTCCGCTCGCTGACGTATGCGCAGCGGGGGAGCCGGGCGTTAAGTCTGGCCGGAATTCCGTCGTACGTTATGAAAGCGCCGCAGGGACTCACCGAAAAAGGCTGCGGCTACGGTGTGCGGCTGAACGAAGCAAAGCTGCGCCGGGCGGTCGCGCTGCTCGATGAGCGCGGCATCGACCGCGGCAGGGCGTTTCTGCTCTCCCGCCTTACCGGGGAATACCGGGAGGTGCCGCTGTGATCTATCTGGACAGCGCGGCGACATCGCTCCAGAAGCCGCCGGAAGTAGCGCGCGCCGTGGTGCGCGTCATGCAGAGCTGCGCGAGCCCAGGCCGCGGTGACCACGCCGCCGCCATGCGCGCCGCGGAAACGGTTTTTGCCTGCCGGGAGGAAGCGGCGGCACTCTTTCACATGACGCAGCCCGAAAACGTGGTCTTTACGATGAACGCCACACACGCACTCAACATTGCCGTTCATTCTCTGGTGCGGGAAGGAATGCGCGTTGCGGTGTCCGGCTTTGAGCACAACGCTGTTATGCGTCCGCTCTACGCTTCCGGCGCGAGCATTCTGACTTCGGATACGCCGCTTTTCGATTCAGCGACGCTGATCGACTGGTTTGAGCGGCATCTCCCGGAGTGTGACGCTGCCGTCTGCACCTGCGTGTCCAATGTATTCGGCTTCATTCTGCCGGTGCGGGAGATCGCGGCGCTCTGCCGGCGATTCGGTGTGCCGCTGATCGTGGACGCATCGCAGAGCGCCGGTATTCTGGATCTCGATTTTCCAAGGCTCGGCGCGGCGTTTGCCGCCATGCCGGGGCACAAGGGACTTCTCGGCCCGCAGGGAACAGGAATCCTGCTCTGCCGGGACACGGGGATGCCGCTTTTGTCCGGCGGGACCGGCGGCGACAGCCGCAGCCATTTTATGCCCGAAACGCTGCCCGAACGGCTGGAAGCCGGAACGCACAACGTCTGCGGCATTGCCGGTCTGCGTGAAGGCATCCGTTATATACGACGGAGGACAACGCAGCGCATTTATGCCGAAGAAGAGCGGCTTATGCGCCGCCTTGCCGCGCGACTGAACATTCTGCCGGGGCTGCGCGTCTATTATTCGGATAAGAATGACCAGTCCGGCGTGCTCTCCGTCGTGCCGGAGAACATGAGCTGCGATGCGCTCTCCGAACGGCTCGGCGCAGCGGGAATCGCCGTCCGGTCCGGGCTGCACTGCGCGCCGCTCGCGCATGATACGGCGGGCACGCTCCAAACTGGAACGGTCCGGCTGAGCGTTTCGCCGTTCAATACGCCGCGGGAGATTGACCGCGCGGCGGACGTTATCGAAAATATTTTAAAAAATAGCTACAAATTGTAACCAATTATTTGCTATAATCCGTTAAATCCAGTATAATGTAATTTGCACAGCAAAAACCAAGGAAGGGACAGTCCTATGGATAATTTCTGGTCATCGCTGAGACAGGCGTTCGGTCATCTCGGCACGATCCGCGTGATGGATATCGTCGATATCCTTCTTGTCGCAGCGTTCTTCTATTTCCTGATCACGCTGGTCCGCCGCACGAAGACGAACAAGCTGTTTCAGGGTATCGTATATATACTTCTTGCGCTCTGGCTGTCCGGCGAGATGCAGCTCTACACTGTGAACTACATTCTCCGCAACGCCGTGCAGGTAGGCCTTCTCGCGCTGGTCGTGCTGTTCCAGCCGGAGATCCGCCGGTTTTTGGAAAAACTCGGCACAGGGTCGATTTTCTCCCGGCTTTTGGGCGCGCCGCACACACTGAATGCCGACGCCGCCATTACGCAGACGGTGCTTGCCTGTGTGGATATGTCCGCAACGCGCACCGGTGCGCTTATCATCTTTGAGCGCGATAACCGTCTCGACGACCAGATCCGCACCGGCACGATCCTTGACGCGGAAACGACGGCGGAGCTTCTGAAAAACATTTTTTATCCCAAAGCGCCCCTGCATGACGGCGCTGCGATCATCCGCAGCGGACGGATCCAGGCGGCCGGATGCATGCTTCCGCTCTCCAACAACCCCAACCTGAGCAAGGAACTCGGCATGCGCCACCGCGCCGGCATCGGCATGAGCGAAGCGTCAGACGCCGTTGTTGTGATCGTATCGGAAGAGACCGGCGCGATCTCCGTGGCGGTCAACGGAATGCTCAAGCGGCATCTCACAAAGGACACCTTTGAAAAGATCCTCCGCAATGAGCTGATTCCCGAAGTGAAAGAGGAACCGACGGGCGCATTCCGCTTCCTCCGCCGGAAAGAAAAGGACAAAGCCGATGAATAATTCAAACGAAACGAAAGAAAGGAAAAAGCTGGATCTCAAACGAATCACGGACAGCCGTGTTTTCTGGATGATCCTCTCGCTGCTTGCGGCGTCGCTTCTCTGGATGTATGTGACGACGACCGAGGGCGTTGAGGTGGAAAAAACGCTCACCGGCGTAAAGATCGAGTTTCTCGGCGCGGACGCGATGCGCGCGTCGAGCGATCTCATCGTCACCGAGCAGGACCGCACCACCGTTAACCTGACGCTCTCCGGCACGCGCCGCGTACTCTCCAAGCTCACAAACTCCAACGTGACGGCAACGGTGAATCTCAGCAACGTTGTGGCGGACGGACGGTATTCGGTTTCCTACGATATCTCCTATCCCGCCGGCGTGAACGCGAACGAAATAACGCTCGTCCACACGTCATCGGACGTCGTGAATTTCTATGTGGACAAGCTAGCCCGCAAGACCATTGAGGTCAAGGGCGCGTTCACCGGCAACACGGCGGACGGATATCTTGCCGACGAGAGCATGGTGTTCGATCCTCTGGTCGTTGCCATCAGCGGGCCGAAGACGGTCATCTCCAAAGTCGACCATGCGTTTGTGGCCATTACGCGTGAGGACGTGGACCGCACGCTGAGCTATTCCACGACGTATTCTCTCGTCGATTCCGACGATAACCCGATCGAAGACTCTTCCATCCAGCGTGAAACGGAAGAAGTCACCGTGACGCTGAACGTGCTTTCCACGAAGGAAGTTCCGCTTGACGTAACGATTATCGATGGCGGCGGCGCAACGCGCGACGCCAACACCCGCATTGACATTGAACCGAAGACGATCATGCTTGCGGGAGATGCCTCCGCCATCGACAGCACGACGAAGCTCATTCTCGGCACGATCAATCTTTCGAGCTTCGCCACGGACTTCTCCGCCACCTACACCATCATCCCGCCGAACGGCACCGAGAATATGACCGGCGTTACCGAGGCAACGGTGAGAGTATCCATCACGGGCGTTGCTACGAAGTCCTTCTCCGTGAATCCGGAAAATATCGTCTGCATCAACGTTCCCGACGGCTACACCGCGGAGAACATCACGCAGGCGCTCAACGTTACGGTCCGCGCCCCGCAGGAGGTCCTTGACCAGATCAGCGAGGTGAATCTCCGCGCTGTGGCGGATCTCTCCAATCTCGGCACGAACGCCTCCGGCGTTTTCACCCCGACGGTCGAGATCAAGATCGACGGTTTCCCCGAAGCGGGCTGCGTCGGCGAATATAAGATCTATATCACGCTCAAGGAAAAGCATTAAGAGAGTATGTACGGCTACATTCGGCCGGATATCGGCGAGCTTCGCATAAATGAATACCGCCGGTTTCGCTCGGCGTACTGTGGCCTCTGTGAGGCGCTCCGGCAGCGGTACGGAGTGTTGGCCCGCTTTCTCATCGGGTACGACATGACGTTTCTCGCACTGCTCTCGCTATCGCCGGAGACGGCGATCGAGCAGCGGCGATGCGTAGTCCATCCGCTGCGAAAACAGCCCTGCATCTGCGGCATGACGGAGCTTTTCGACGCCGCAGATTACACGGTCATCCTCGCGTATCAAAAAATGCAGGACGATGCCGCCGACGAAAAGGGCTTTCGGTCGATACGCGCCCGACTTGCTCTCCGTCTCCTGCGAAGCCGCTGCCGCAAAGCGGCGGCCCGACAGCCGAAATTTGACGAGAACGTCCGGCAGTGCCTTTCTCAGCTCGCGGCAGTAGAGGAGCGCGGCAGCGCGTCTCTCGACGAGGCGGCGGATTGCTTTGCCCGTCTTATGGCGTTTCCTGCAGACCGGTTGGCGGACGAGATGCAGCGGCGGCTGCAAAGCGAGATACTCTATCACGTCGGACGCGCCGTATATATTCTGGACGCGGCGGACGATTACTCCGACGATCGGAAAAACGACCGGTACAACCCGCTCTGCCTGCGCTTCGGCTCCGAAGTCATGACGGCGGAGGAAAAAGCGGAGATTCGCGCCACGCTGAATCTCTCCCTCTCCCGCGCGATGAGCGCCGCGGCGCTCCTGCCGGAGAGCACGTGGACGCCCATCATCGAAAACATCCTATCCTGCGGTGTTCCGCATGTTGCCGATGCGGTGTTTGCCGGAACATGGAAGAAAAACAGAAAGAATACGGAGGATCTCTGATCCGTCCGACAGGGAGTAAGTGAATGACAGATCCTTACGTTGTTCTGGGCGTTTCCCGAACGGCATCCGATGAGGAGATAAAAAAGAAATACCGCGAGCTTGCCCGGAAATACCACCCGGACAACTACGCCAACAACCCCCTCGCCGATCTCGCGCAGGAGAAGATGAAGCAGATCAACGAGGCATACGACGCGATCACGAAGGAACGCGCAGGCGGTGGGGCGCAGTATAAGACCTATACGCAGCCCGGCAGCACATCCTCCGGCAGCGCGAGCGGCCCCTACCGGGATGTTCGCTCGGCGATCATGGCGGGCGATCTCGCCCGCGCGGAGATGATCCTCGGCTCGATCGTGGATCGGAATGCGGAATGGTATTTTCTTATGGGTGCGGTGGCATATCACCGCGGCTGGATGGACGAGGCGTCCAAATATTTCCGCCAGGCGGCGTCGATGGATCCCGGCAATGCGGAATACCGTCAGGCGGTCGCTCAGATGGAAAGTCAGGCGAACGGCCCGTTTGCGGGCGGAAGCGCCGTTGGAATGAACATGCTCGACTGCGGCGCGTTCTGCCCATGCATGGCGCTGATGGCCACCTCCGGCGGCTGCGCGCCGTTTATTTGCTGCTGTTGATAACATTTTGATTCACATATTTGGGGAGATGGGAAGAAATGGGAAAACTGCTCAGTATGACCGGTTACGGAAGCGCCAAGGGCTCCGTAGAGGGTCAGGAGATCACCGTTGAGCTGAAAAGCGTGAACAACCGCTATCTGGACTGTTCGGTCCGGCTGCCGCGTAATTTCCTTTTTGCCGAGGATACGGTAAAGCAGGCGGTCTCCGCCGGCGTTTCGCGCGGCAAGGTGGATGTTTTTGTATCGGCGCAGGCTTCGCAGGATTCCGGGACGGTCGTTTCGGTGAATGAGGAACTTGCCCGCGGCTACCGCGACGCGGTCGCGCGCATCGCCGAAACGCTCGGACTCGAAAGCGGACTCAATGCATTCAGCCTTGCCCGGTTCCCGGATGTGCTCACGGTCGAACGGCGCGAGCTGGATAAAGACAAAGCCGCCGCGGCGCTCTCGGAGATCACGGCAAAAGCCGTGGAGGAATTCAACGCCATGCGCGAGCGTGAAGGCGAACGGCTGCGCCGGGACATGCTCGGAAAGCTCGAAACCATTGAGGGGCTTGTTTCCGTTGTGGAGGAGCGATCCCCGCAGACGGTAAAGGAATACCGCGAGCGTCTCGAAGCGCGTCTGCGCGACATTCTGGCCGACCGCTCGCTCGATGAGCAGCGTGTCATCACCGAGGCCGCGATCTTCGCCGACCGCACCGCCGTGGACGAGGAGACGGTCCGGCTCCGCAGCCACATTGCGCAGTTCCGTACCATGCTGGAGGAAGGCTCTCCGATCGGCCGGAAGATGGACTTCCTTGTGCAGGAATTCAACCGCGAATCCAACACCATCGGCTCCAAGTGCAGCGATGCGTCTCTCGCCAAGGTCGTGGTCGATCTCAAATCCGAGATCGAGAAGATCCGCGAGCAGCTGCAGAACGTGGAATGAGGTGCGGATATGAAGCTCATTAACATCGGTTTCGGCAATCTCGTTTCCGCCTCGCGTCTGATCGCTATCGTCAGCCCGGAATCCGCGCCGATCAAGCGCATCGTTCAGGATGTCCGCGAGCGCGGCGAGCTGATCGACGCGACCTATGGCCGCCGCACGCGCGCGGTCATCATCATGGACAGCGGCCATGTGATCCTCTCGGCGCTCCAGCCCGAAACGGTCAGCGCCCGCATGATCGGCCGCAGCGAAGAGCCTTCGGCGGAAGAGAGGGACGAGGAATGAAACGCGGTAAGCTGCTGGTGATCTCCGGGCCGTCCGGCTGTGGGAAATCCACCGTGATCGGAAAGATGATGGCGGGGCGGGAGAATGTGGAGTTCTCCGTATCCGCCACAACACGCCGCCCGCGCCCCGGAGAGAAGGAGGGCGTCGATTACTTTTTCGTTTCCCGAGAGCGCTTTGAGGAAATGCTCCGAAATGACGAGCTGTTAGAGCATGCCGAGTTTGTCGGCAATTGCTACGGTACGCCGAAGTCGCAGGTCTGTGCGCGGCTGGAAAGCGGCGTGTCCGTGATTCTGGACATTGAGGTCCAGGGAGCGGCGCAGGTGAAGCGGAAGCTGCCCGAAGCCGTTACCGTGTTCCTTGCTCCTCCGGGGCTGGATGCGCTGGAACGCCGTCTCCGCGGCCGCGGGACGGAATCGGAAGAGACGATCCGTGCGCGGCTCGACACAGCACGGCGCGAGATGGCGCTGGCTCCAAGCTATGATTATACTGTGATCAACGATGACCCGGACCGCGCATCCCGCGAGCTCGGAGCCATCCTCGACAAATAAATCGCACACAATGTTTTGCACCGGTAAACGCCGGATCAGAAAGGAATGGAATCTGTTATGATGCTTTATCCCCCGATGGCGAGCCTTGTTGATAAGGTCGGCAGCCGCTACCTTCTCGTGAACCTTGTTGCGCGCCGCGCCCGCCAGATCGCGAACGAAGCCGAGGAAAACGGCGAGATCCTTGATAAGAAGCCGGTCTCCATGGCGATCGACGAAGTGTATTCCGGCAAACTGACGCTGGAAAAGACGGATGACTGATTCGCCGGCAACGGCAAAAGTCGCTGTCGCCGCCGCGACATACTGGGTAGACCGACCGTTTGACTACCGCATTCCGCCCGCACTCGCAGATAAGGTCGTGCCGGGCGTGCGTGTCGTTGTCCCGTTCGGCGGCGGCAACCGCCGCACGGAGGGGATCGTTCTGTCTCTCGGTACGGCGCAGTCCGGTATGCGGCTGAAAAACATTGCCTCGGTGCTGGACGCGTCGCCCGTGCTCTCTCCGGAGATGATCCGCTTGGCGGTCTGGCTGCGCGAGCGGTATTTCTGCACGGTATACGATGCCGTACACGCGATGCTGCCCGCCGGACTCTGGTACCAGATGGAGTCGGTATATACGCTCTGCGCCGGTTTTGACCGGGAGAGCGCGTATGCCGCAGCGGGAAAGTCTGCGCAGGAGCAGCTTGTTCTCGATGCCGTTTTTGCCCATGGCGGAAGCTGTCCGCTGGTCGATCTGGAGCGGCTTTTTGAGAATGTGAGCCCGGCACGGGCGCTGCAGTCGCTCGTGCGCAAGGGCGTTCTGGAAACGGACAGCCGCGAAAAGCGCCGCGTCGGCGATAAAAAGATCCGCATGGTCTCTCTGACTGTTTCGGCGGAGGACGCGCAGGTCGCGGCGGACCGACGCGAGAAGCGCGCGCCGCTGCAAAGCGCGTGTCTGCGTCTTTTGTGTACGCTGGATCGGGTTTCCTTTTCCGAGCTCTGCTATTTCACAGGCGCTTCGTCCTCGTCCGTCAATGCGCTGGTAAAAGCGGGACTGGTGGAGATCACGCAGGACGAGGTGTTCCGCCGTTCTGTTCTCCGCAGCGAGGAGCAGTCCCCGCTGCCGGTGCTCAACGAGGAGCAGCGCGCGGCGTTTGAGGGCATCCTATCGCTGTACGACGGCGAGCTTGCATCGGCGTCACTCCTCTATGGCGTCACCGGAAGCGGCAAGACATCTGTGTACGTCCATCTGATCGACGCCATGCGCCGAAAAGGGAAGGCGTCCATACTGCTCGTGCCGGAGATCGCGCTCACGCCGCAGATGATCCGCATTTTCTCCTCATACTTCGGAGATGACGTCGCGGTACTCCACAGCTCTCTCGCCGTTGGCGAGCGCTACGATGAGTGGAAGCGCATCAAGACCGGAAGAGCGCGCGTTGTGATCGGCACGAGAAGCGCCGTCTTCGCCCCGTGCAGCGATCTCGGCCTCATCATCATGGACGAGGAGCAGGAGTATACCTACAAATCCGAAAACTCCCCGCGCTACCACGCCCGCGACGCCGCCAAGTTCCGATGCGCATCTTCCAATGCACTTCTGGTTCTCGGCAGCGCGACGCCGGATGTGGAAAGCCGTTACCGCGCCGAAAAGGGCGTGTATCATCTGTTTACCCTGAAAAACCGCTTCAACGCCCGTCAGCTGCCATCCGTCCGCATCGTAGATATGCGGCAGGAGCTTCGCGGCGGAAACGGCAGCGAAGTAAGCGGTGTGCTGCTGCACGAACTGCGGGAAAACATTTCCCGCGGCGAGCAGAGCATCCTGTTTTTGAACCGCCGCGGCGCGGCAAGCCTTGTCGCCTGCGGTGAGTGCGGCTATACCTACAGCTGTCCGCATTGCAGCGTGAATCTCACGTGGCACAGCGTCACCCGGCGGCTCGTCTGCCATCACTGCGGCTATACGCGAGCGCTCGACGATGCCTGCCCCGAATGCGGCGGCTTGCTCAACCAGTTCGGCACCGGCACGCAGAAGCTCGAGGAGCATCTGCGCGAGGCACTGCCGGATGTGGAGATACTGCGTATGGATGCGGATTCCGTTTCCCCTGCGGGTTCGCACGAGAAGATCCTCTCCCAGTTTCGGGAGAAGAAGGTGCCGATCCTCATCGGCACGCAAATGGTCACAAAGGGTCTGGATTTTGAGAATGTGACGCTCGTCGGCGTTATTTCCGCCGACCAGCTCCTGTATTGCGGCGATTACCGCGCGGGAGAGCGCTGCTTTTCTCTGATCACGCAGGTCGTCGGTCGCTCGGGACGCGGCGCGAAGCCCGGACGGGCGATCATCCAGACGTTCACGCCGCAGAATCCCGTGATCGGCATGGCGTCCCGGCAGGACTACGAGGGCTTTTATGCCGAAGAGATCGAGCTGCGTCGGCTGCAGAACTGTCCGCCGTTTTCGGATATCGTGACCGTCACGGTGTCGGCGGAGGATGAATCTGCCGTCCTCCGGTGCTGCACCTACATCCGCGACCGGATAAGATCGGAGCTTCGCGGACGAAAGGATGCCGCTGTGCTCGGCCCCGCGCCGCTGCCGGTCGTGCGCGTCAGCAACCGCTACCGCTACCGTGTAACGCTGCATTGCCGGTTTGACAAGGAGATCCGGACGCTTGTATCCGGTCTTCTCATTCAATGCAATACCGCAAAAGAATACAAGGGTGTGTCGGTCTTTGCCGACTATAACCCAATGGAGTGAATACTATGGCGCTTAGAAATATTTTGACTGAGGAAAACCCTGCGCTGCGGAAGGTCTGCCGTCCGTATACGGCCTTCGACGAGCGGCTGCATCAGCTGCTGGACGATATGAAGGAGACGCTTTCGCAGGCGAACGGTGTCGGCCTCGCCGCGCCGCAGGTCGGCATTATCCGCCGCGCCTGCATTGTGATGGAAACCAACGTCCCGGAAGGGGAGGACGAGTATTTTATCGAGCTCGTGAACCCCGAGATCATCGAACGGGACGGCGAGCAGGAGGGCGGCGAGGGCTGCCTGAGTCTGCCGGAGCGGTACGGCGTCGTCAAGCGTCCGAACCATGTCAAAGTCCGCGCACAGGATCGGAACGGCAACACGTTTGAGGTCGAAGGCACCGGCCTTACCGCCCGCTGCTTCTGCCACGAGATCGACCATCTCGACGGCGTTCTCTTTACCGACCGCGCGACGCATATGTACACAGACGAGGAAATGGAAGAGCTCTACGGCGGAGACGATAAAGAATGAGAATTGTTTTTATGGGTACGCCGGACTTTGCGGAAGAATCGCTGCGCGCGCTTCTCGAGGCCGGTGAGGATGTTGCCGCGGTTTTCACGCAGCCGGACAAGCCGCGGGGACGCGGCATGCAGGAGAGCTTCTCTCCGGTAAAAACGCTGGCCGTGGAGCGCGGCATTCCCGTATATCAGCCCGCAACCTTCAAGGACGGCGCGGCAACGGAGCTTCTGCGCACGCTCGCGCCGGAGCTTCTTGTGGTCGTGGCTTACGGCCGTATTCTGCCGCAGACGTTTCTTGACGTGGCACAATACGGAAGCATCAATGTCCATGGCTCGCTCCTGCCGAAATACCGCGGCGCCGCGCCGATTCAATGGGCGGTGCTCAACGGGGACAAGACGACCGGCGTTTCCGTGCAGTACATGGCTGCGGCGATGGACGCCGGGGACGTGATTGCTTCGCGCGAAACGGAGATCGGCGAGTTTGAAACGTCCGGGGAGCTCTTTGACCGGCTCAAAACGCTCGGCGCAGAGCTTCTTGTGGAGACCGTGCGGAAGATCGCTTCCGGTGATGCTGTCCGCGTACCGCAGAACGAGGCGGACGCCACCTACACGAAAATGCTCCATAAGGAAATGTGTCCGATCGACTGGAACAAATCGCCGCGTGAGATCGTGAAGCACATCTGCGGTCTGGATCCGTGGCCGGTGGCCACGGCGGAGCTCGGCGGCGTATCGTTTCGCGTGTTCGGCGCGGAATACACCGATACGAAAACAGCGCTTGCGCCCGGAAAGATCGTATCCGCCGGAAAAGCGGGCATTGAAGTCGCCTGCGGCAGCGGCCAGACTCTTCGCATCACCGAGATACAGGCGGCAGGGAAGAAGCGCATGAGCGCAGCGGCTTTTCTGCTCGGCCACCCGATGAAGGCCGATGGCTAACGGCACGGCGGGCGCCCGCGAGGCGGCGCTGTATGTCCTCGCCCGCTGCCGGAGGTTTGACGCCTGGTCGCAGCAGACGATCCAGACGGCGGCGGAAAAGTTTTCTCTGGATGAGCGCGACACGGCGCTCTGCACAAAGCTCTGTCTGGACGTGCTGCAGAACGCGGCGCTCTGTGATTATTACATCGGCTGCTATTCCAGCGTTCCGGCCGCAAAGCTCGAGCCGAACCTTCTGGATATTCTCCGGCTCGGTGTCTGCCAGCTCCTGTTTATGGATAAAATACCCGTGTCGGCGGCGGTCAACGAAGCGGTCGAACAGACGAAACGCTCCGGCTCCCGTGCCGCAGGTCTGGTGAATGCCGTGCTGCGCCGCGTTGCGGAAAACAGGGAAAACCTCCCGGAGATCCCAAACATCGGAACAGCCCAGGAGCTCTCCGTCCGGTTCAGCCACCCACTGTGGCTCTGTGAGCGGATGGTTTCCGAGCTTGGCTATGACGGGGCGCACGCCTTTTTCGCGGCAAGTAACCGCGCGCCGCAGCTCACAGTCTCGGTGAACACCCGGTACGGCGACGCGCCGTCACTTGTGGAGCGTTTTTCCTCGGCGGGCGTTCGCGCGCATGTCAGCGAGCTTTCCTCCGTGTCCGTGTGCGTGGAGGATAAAGGCAGCGCTGCCGCGCTCCCCGGCTTTGCTGCGGGCGAGTTCTTTGTGCAGGATGCTGCCGCAGCGATGAGTGTTTTGTGCGCCGCGCCGAAAAAAGGGATGCGCGTGTTGGATGCCTGCTCCGCGCCCGGCGGAAAGAGCCTTCTCTGCGCGTCGCTGATGGAAAACGAAGGGGAAATTCTCGCATGTGATCTTCACGAAAAAAAGCTCCGGCTTGTAGAGGAAAATGCCGAGAGACTCGGTTTTTCCATCATTCGCACTGCACCGATGGACGCTTCCAAACCGTATGAAGCGCTCCGCGGGAGCTTCGATCTTGTCATTGCGGACGTACCGTGCTCCGGCATGGGCGTTATCCGCAAAAAGCCGGAGATCCGCTATAAGGACCCCAAAGCGCTTGCCGGTCTCCCAGCAATACAGAAGCGGATCGCGGACGGACTTGCCGCGTGCGTCCGGCCGGGCGGAACCTTTCTTTATTCCACCTGCACCGTTTTCCATGAGGAAAACGGGGATGTTGCGGAACGATTTCTTCACGATCATCCGGACTTTGTCCGCGAGGAGCAGCGGCTCATATTGCCGCAGGAATATGATACGGACGGCTTTTTCTATTGCCGTATGAGACGAAATGGCTGAACTGACCGAAAAAATCGATATAAAATCCATGCTTCCGGAAGAGCTGGCGGAGTATCTCCGCTCGCTCGGACAGCCGGCGTATCGGGCAAAGCAGCTCTTTCGCTGGTTTTCCGCCGGCTGCGGCTCGTGGGATGAAATGACGAATCTCCCCCGTGCGCTCCGGCAGGAGCTTTCCGAGCATTGCACTCTCTCCGCGCCGCGGGTGCTTAAAAAGCAGCAGTCCGCCGAGGACGGCACGATCAAGTTCCTCTGGGAATTGCAGGACGGAAACGCCGTGGAAACGGTCGTCATGCGGTATCACTACGGGAATACGGTCTGCATCTCCTCGCAGGTCGGCTGCCGGCAGGGATGCGCGTTCTGCGCTTCGACCATCGGCGGCCTTGTGCGGAATCTCACGCCGTCGGAAATGCTTGACGAGGTGTTGTTTTCCGAAAAGGAATCCGGTCTGCCGGTTTCTCACATCGTTCTGATGGGCATTGGCGAACCGCTGGATAATTTTGATACCGTCATGCGGTTTTTGGAGCTCATCAACCACCCGGAGGGACGCAACATCAGCATGCGTCATATATCGCTCTCCACCTGCGGGCTGACGGAGCGCTTCGACGATCTGGCGGAGCGCGATCTCCAGATTACGCTTTCCGTATCGCTGCACGCGCCGGACGACGAAACGCGCAGCCGCATCATGCCGGCCAACCGCGGCCGCGGCGTGGACGAGCTTTTCCGCAAATGCAAAGCCTATTATGACAAAACCGGACGGCGCATATCGTTTGAATATGCGATGATCGACGGCGTGAACGATTCCCCGGAGCAGGCGGAGCTGCTTGCCCGGCGGGTAAAGCCGCTCGCGGCGCATGTCAATCTCATTCCGCTCAACCATGTGGATGAGCGCAGCTTTGAGCCATCCAAACCGGAGAATCTCAAACGGTTTGTGAATATACTTACGAAGAACGGAGTTAACACGACCATACGGCGGCGTCTCGGCAGTGATGTGGACGCATCCTGCGGACAGCTGCGCCGCAAAATGACGAGGGAAGCAAAATGAACGCTTTCGGCATTACCGACAAGGGAAAAGTACGTTCCGCCAATCAGGACGCCTACCGCCTGAGCCTTTCGCCGGATGGCGAATATGTTCTTGCGGTGCTGTGCGACGGCATGGGCGGCGTGCATGGCGGCGAGATCGCCTCGGCGGTCGCCGCGGACTCATTCATGCAGTATGCGGAAGATATGCTGCGCCGTGAACCGAAATCCGATGCGGCGCAGGTCCTGCGCGAAGCGGCGGCATATGCCAATCTGAAGGTATATGACCGCGCCTTCCGCGACGAGAGCTGCCGGGGTATGGGTACGACGCTTGTGGCCGCGCTTGTGCGTCCGGAAGACGCCGCCGTCGTCAACATCGGCGACAGCCGGTGCTACTGGCTGGCGGACGGCCAGCTCCAGCAGGTCACGCGGGATCATTCGCTCGTGCAGAGCATGGTCGACCGCGAGCTGATTACCGAGGATGAAGCCCGTTCCCATCCGCGAAAGAACGTGATCATGCGGGCTGTCGGATTGGAACGAACCATTCGCAGCGATATTTTCCGGCTGGACATCCGTCCCGGCGACGCGCTGCTGCTCTGCTCCGACGGGCTCAGCAATCTTGTTGACGCCGGGGAGATGGAATCCCTTCTTCTGGCGTCCTCGGATGACGATGCGGTCTGCCGCGAGCTTCTGCGCATGGCGCTCGACCGCGGCGCGCCGGACAACGTCACGCTGGCGCTCGTGCGCCGATGAACCTACGGGGGAATGATATGGATACGAAAAATCAGGATAAATACCGCGGCATGATGCTCGATGGCCGGTATGAGCTCGTAGAGCTGATCGGCAGCGGCGGCATGGCGGTCGTATATAAAGCGATGTGCCACCGGCTGAACCGCTATGTGGCGGTGAAGATCATGCGTCCGGAGCTTGCGAAGAACGAAAAGTTCCGCCGCCGCTTCCAGACGGAATCGCAGGCGATCGCAAAGCTCAGCCACCCGAACATCGTCGGCGTGTACGACGTGAGCCGCACCGATCATGTGGAATACATCGTTATGGAGCTCGTGGACGGCATCACGCTCAAACAGTATCTGCAGGACCACGGCCCGCTTGACGCGGTGCAGGCAGTGGATTTCTCGCTGCAGATCGCGCGGGCGCTTGCCCACGCGCACGGGAAAGGCATTGTCCACCGTGATATCAAGCCGCAGAACATTCTTGTCGTCAATGACGGCGTCATCAAGGTCGCGGACTTCGGCATCGCCAACCTTCAGTCCGAAGTGCCGGACGTGGAGAACGAAGCCATCGGCTCGGTGCATTATATCTCGCCGGAGCAGGCCAGGGGCCTTCCGGTGGACGGACGGAGCGATATCTATTCGCTTGGCATCGTCATGTACGAAATGCTCTCCGGAAAGCTGCCGTTTGATGGCGACGATGACCGGACGGTAGCGCTCAAGCACCTCTCGGCGGTCCCGACGCCTCTGCGCGAGATCGCGCCGTCGGTGCCGGAAGCGCTCGAAAAGATCGTGATGAAGGCGATGGAAGCCTCGCTCGATAACCGCTATCAGACGGCGGACGCGCTTGCCGCCGATCTCGAGGCGCTGCAGAAATCGCTCACCGGCTCACTCGACAGGATCGAGGGCAACGTTGCGCCGCTGAGCACGGCGGGCGAGCTTGGCAGGGAGGACTATGTCCGCCGCCGCCGCCGCGCCCACCGCGTCAGCATGCTCTCCGGCTTTTTCGGTGTGATGGCCGCCATTTTGATCATTGCCGTCTTTCTCTGGAACTATTTTCTGAGCGATATATTCGTTGTTAACCAGCGTGTCGCCATCCCGAACTTTGTCGGCAGCAACTACGAGACCATCATCAACAGCAAAGAATTCAAGGGGAAATACAACTTTGATCTCATTTACGAGATCGACCCGAACGTCGAGCGCGGAATCATCATCGGCCAGGCGCCCGACGCGGGAAAGAGCTATATGCTGACTTCGGACGGCATCCATGTGACGCTTACGGTGAGCACTGGCGTTATGTTAACCGAAATCCCGAACCTTCTCAACTACGATTATCGCGAAGCGACGAGCGAGCTGGAAAAGCTCGGCTTTGTTGTGGACAAAACGTTTGCCGATTCCGACGATGTCGCGGCGGACTGTGTAATGCAGATCAGCCCCTCGCCGGGGGAGAAGCTCCCCGCGGGCTCGACGGTCTATCTCACGATCAGCCAGGGAGCCAAGACTGAAACGGTCATCATGCCGTATCTCGTCGGCAAGGACTATGCCACAGCGGAAGCAGAGCTTGCCGCGGCGCGGCTGACGCTCGTTTCCGTGAGCTACGTTTACAACAACACGATCCCCGTGGACTATGTTGTCAGCCAGACGGTCGAGGCCGGGACGGAGATCCCCGCGTACTCCAAGATCTATCTGCAGATCTCGCTCGGACCCGAAACGACGCCGACACCCTCGCCCACGCCGGTCCCGACGCAGGATCCGAACGCCGAGTGACGCGCATGGAAGGACGGATCATCAAGGCGCTGAGCGGCTACTACTATGTCGATACCGGCGCGGAGCTCGTCACCTGCCGCGCCCGGGGAAAGTTTCGTCTCGACGGAACGAGCCCGCTCGTCGGCGACCGTGTGCGTCTGGATGTGTCATCGGACGGCACAGGCAGTGTGCGGGAGATTCTCCCGCGGCGGAATTATTTCATTCGTCCGGCTGTCGCCAACATCGATCTCATGGTGATGCTCGCTGCGGCGGTCAATCCGGTCACGGACCCGTTTCTCATCGACCGTGTATCCACGCTCGCGGCACATCATTCCTGCGACTTTCTTCTCTGCATCAATAAGGCCGATCTCAATTCCGGCGACGAGCTTTTCTCCATTTACTCCGCCTCAGGCATCCCCGTGCTGCGGACGAGCGCCGTCACCGGCGAAGGGCTCCCGGAGCTTTCCGAGCGGCTTGCCGGAAGAGTCTGTGCATTTACGGGCAACTCCGGCGTCGGAAAATCCAGCCTTTTGAACGCGCTTTCGCCGGAGCTTTCCCTGCTTACCGGCGAGGTGAGCCAGAAGCTCGGCCGCGGCCGCCACACGACGCGCCACGTGGAGCTTTTTGCTCTGCCGAACGGCGGGTACGTCGCCGATACGCCGGGCTTTGGCTCCTTTGATATCGAGCAGATGGAATCCATCCGCCCGGCAGAGCTGCAATATTGCTTTCCGGAGTTTGAGCCATATCTCGGGGCCTGCCGGTTCACGGACTGCACGCATCGGAATGAGCCGGACTGCGCCGTGAACGCCGCGGCGGACGAGGGGGCGATCCATCCCTCGCGGCTCGACTCCTACCGCCGTCTGTGGGAGCAGGCGAACCGGAAAAAGGACTGGGAAGTCCGCCAAACGGAATAAGAACATATGGTCCCCCGGTGCGTACTATGTAATAAACAAGGTGCGCATCGGGGGACTGTTTATGCAGCGCGGAAATCGGCGAAAAAAACCGGTGGGGTGGATCATCGTAACGGTGGGGGTCATCGTCCTGCTCTCACAGATCCTGCCGGAGGGTTTCTGGTGGTTTTTGCTCGGCGCGTGTCTGATCGGCGTCGGCATATGTATCAATCGAAATTGCTGTTGAGGAGGATCGTATATGTATATGAAGGTCATTTATATCCGGCTTCCGGGATTTTTGTATCGGATGCTTTCAAAGCTGTGACATATTTTTCGGGCGTTCCTCATACGGTATATTGAAAACGGACAAGGAGAGGAATGTCTATGGAAGTCAATCTGAAACGGGAAGCCATTCAATACTGTACTCCTGTTTATTCCGATACACTCAGCCGCGAGGAGACGCTCGAAACGGTCGTTTCCGATACGCTGCCGGACGTCGCCCGTATTCTGGACGTGGATGCCGCGGTGTATCTGCGCTCCAAAACGCTGCTGCAGGGGAGCATCCGGATCGAGGGAAGTATCCGCGGAACGGTTCTCTATATCGGCGAGGATTCGGAGCGGCTGCAAAGGATCGACGCGGAGCTTCCGGTCAGCTTTTCCGCGGAGGCAGAGGGCACGGAGGATACCGATATACTTGCCGCGAATCTCTGCGTATCGTCGGCGGACGCCAGGCTTTTGAACCCGCGGAAGATCCAGTTTCGCGTCGGGGTCTGTGCCGCGGTCGCGGCGTATCGCAGCGTGACGGCGGAGCTCCCGACAGAGGCGGAGCCGACGCCGGGACTTTATACGCTGACCGACACAAAGACGGTCAGCTTTCTCTCCGGCATCGAGGAGAAGAGCTTTCTTGTATCCGACGAGGCAGAGCTTCCCGCCGGATGCCCGCCGATGGAAAAACTGCTCTGCTATTCGCATACGGAGACCGTGGAGGAGCTCAAGCAGGTCGGCGGAAAGATGATATTGCAGGGAACGGTTCGGCTCGATACGCTGTATCTGACGGCCGGAGACGATGCGCCGCAGCAGCAGAGCTTTCGCATCCCATTCTCCCAGATCCTTGACATAGCGAACGGAAAAGCGGAGCTTTCCACCGTGATATTGACCTCCGGCGGGTGCTATCTGGAACCGCTCTCCGGCAGCAACGGCATAACCTCGCTGCATTTGGAGCTGCACCTGTGCGCGCAGACGCTCTGCCGCAGCGAAACGGAGATCCGGTATATCGCGGACGCCTACAGTCTCAAAAACGCCTGCCGCCTGAAAACAGACGTCATCCGCACACTGAATACGGCGCGAGCGTCGGTCCTTCGGCAGTCGGTGCGTGAGACGCTGGAAGCACCGGATTCCCCGAAGGAGATCGTGTATACCCGCGTGACGGCGGCGTTTCCTGCCCGGACGGAGAACGGCGTTTCGGAAAACATCTGCGTCCGCGTGCTCTACCGCACCCAGCGCGGCAGTCTCTCGTCCATGAGCCGCGTTCTCACGCTCACGTTCGAGGGCGGCGGGACAACCGGGATGACGCTGCCGGAAACAGCACGCTTCGGCGAGGTGTACGCCGCCGCCGGAGACGGAGCTGTGGAGCTGCGCTGCCCGGTCGAACTCTCACTCGACGCGGCGGACGTTTCCGAGCTCACCTATGTGAGTCAAATGGAACTGGAGGAGACAGACACCGCGGATGAGACAGAGCGCCCGTCCCTGATCGTGATCCGGCTCGGCGAGGAATCGCTCTGGACGGTCGCAAAGAAATTCGGCTCTACGCGCGAGCTGATCGAATCGGCCAATCCCGGGCCGGTGAACCCGGGGGATCTGATCCTTATTCCGCACGGGAGATAAGGAACCCCCTTGTCATCCGGCAACGAAAGTGCTATAATTTCTTTAAACGTATTTTTGTTTGGGGGAATTACAGCATGTCCGGACATTCCAAGTGGCATAACATACAGAAAACCAAAGGCGCCCAGGACGCCAAGCGCGCACAGGCGTTCACCAAGATCGCCCGTGAAATGATCGTTGCCGTTAAGGAAGGCGGAAGCGGCGATCCGGCGAACAACTCCCGTCTCGCGGCGGTCATCGCCAAGGCGAAGGCGACCAATATGCCGAACGACAACATCAAGCGCACCATTGAAAAGGCGCTCGGCAGCGGCGCGACCGATAACTACGAAAGAGTTACCTACGAAGGCTACGGCCCCTCCGGCGTCGCCATCATCGTGGACGCCATGACCGATAACCGCAACCGCACCGCGTCCGATGTTCGCCATTACTTTGACAAGTACGGCGGAAACATGGGTGCTGCCGGCTGCGTTTCGTGGTCGTTTGATAAGAAGGGCGTCATCGTGATCGATAACGAGGACGAGGATCTTGACGAGGAAGCCGTTTTTGAATCGGCGCTGGAGGCCGGCGCGGACGATCTCGAAGCGGAAGAGGGCATCTTCACGGTCTATACTCAGCCGGACGATGTTGCCGCTGTCGCCGAGGCGCTCTCCGCCAAGTACCGTCTGCTCTCCGCGCAGGTGGAAATGGTTCCGCAGAACTACATCACCCTCACCGACGAAGGCGATATCAAGAACATGTCCAAGATGCTCGAGATGTTCGACGATAACGAGGATGTCCAGAACGTCTGGCACAACTGGGAGAACGAAGAGTAAATCCCGCCGTATAACAAAACCCCGACTGTCCGCGGACAGTCGGGGTTTTGGCTTATGTGTGCCGTTTCAGGTATTCTACGATCTCCGGATACCGGTCCGACTGGATGTGGATTCCGTCGCCGGAGTTGAAGCTGTTGAGAAAATATCCGGCCTTGTCGCACATCATGCGGAAAAGATCAATATATTCCGTGTCATATTCACGGGAGAGCGTTTTGACGAGCTGGGAATAAAACACTGTACTGTCAGGATTGTAAAGCTCGTTCATTGGTGTGTAGCGCCCGACGGGAACGAGCGAGAGAAGATAGATCTTCGCGCCCGGCTGCGTTTCTTTTACAAGATCGAGGATCGTCCGCATGGGGTTCATGAACCGTTCCACACGGTCGTCACGCAGCGAACTGTCGTTGATGCCGAGCATTATGTAAACTTTTCCGTAGGACTTGGCGTGCAGCGCGTCGCTGAGCGTGCCGTATCGTCCATCGGGCAGCTCATAGAATTCGTAATCTACAACGGCCTGTGCCGTGTGGCCGACGACGGCGTAGTAATCCGGACCGGATAGGCCGGAGTATTTCTGCATGCCGACGATCTGCGAATGGCCGATGAAGCACACATCGTTAAACCAATCGTCCGATACCGGCTCGCTCTCCGCAACGGTGGAGACGGGGAGCGCGGTCAGGATATCCCGCTGGGAGCCGAGAAAGCGGAGGATGATCTCCTCGCCATCGGCGAGCGGCACGGCGTCGCGATAGTGGAAGTATCCGTCCGTATCCTCGATCATCACACCGGCGCGCTGGATGGTGAAGGCGGCGGTCTGCGCCTCCGGTGTCATCAGCCCGCCGTCGAGGAACGAGTACCAGGCGTTGATCGCGGGGAGAGACACGCCGTAGGCGTTAGCGCAGCGGTAGAGCGTGATGAGAAACGCCTCGCGCGTGATCGGCATATCGGGGCTGAATGTACCGTTTCCGTCGTTCGGGATGATGTTTTTCTTCAGCGCCCACGCCGTTCCGGCGGCGTACCACCGGGAAGCGTCCACGTCCGAGGGGATCGTTTCCGCGTCCTCCGCGCTGCCGAAAATGTTATAGAGAATACCGGCGAGCATCGCGCGCGTCATGTCTCTGCCCATCCCGCCGCTTTCCGCGTCGCGGAAGAGCTCGCGATAGTCGGACATCGAGGCGGCCTCGCAGTATTCGGATACGCGCCGGCTGATTTCTTCCTCGCCGTCGGCACGGGCCGGCAGACACAGCGCGGAAAGAAGAACGGCGGTCAGCAGTAGGGATAATACTCGCTTCATGGGTACACTCGCTTTCGTAATCTAAAAAAATCAGAGAAGCTGCAGGCTCTCCAAACAGTTTTGCAGTTTTGCGGCGTTCCCCTCCGCCATCGGGCAGAGCGGTAGACGAAGCCGGCCGGAATCCCAGCCGAGCATCTGCATCGCGGTTTTTACCGGGATAGGATTGACCTCGTAAAAGAGTGCGTCGAAAAGTCCGGCGTACGCCTCGTGGATGGCGCGGGCAGTGAAAAAGTCACCGCTGAGCGCTGCGGCGCAGAGCGTCGCCATGACCTGCGGCACGATGTTTGACGCCACGGAAATCACGCCCTTTGCTCCGAGCGCGAGCATGGGGAGCGTCTGGTCGTCATTTCCGCTCCAGATGTTCAGCGCATCGCCGCAGAGATGCCTCGTTCGGGAGACAAGGGAAATGTCACCGGAGGCTTCCTTTACGCCGTTGATGCGCGGTATCTCCGCCAGACGCGCGTAGTGCTCCGGTGTACAGGATACGCCGGTCCGGCCGGGGACGTTGTAAACGATGAGCGGCAGTTCGGAATGCTCCGCGACGTAGGCAAAGTGCCGGACGATTCCTTCGGAGCTTGCTTTGTTGTAGTAAGGCGTTGTAAGCAGAAGTGCGTCCGCCCCGAGCCGTTCGGCGCGCCGCGCGGCGTTTGCCGCGGCGAGCGTGTCGTTCCCGCCGATCCCGGCGATGACTTTCATGCGGGAACGGGTGTAAACCGCGGTGAACTCGATAATGGAAGCGCGTTCCGCCTCCGAAAGTGTCGCGGCCTCGCCGGTCGTGCCGCACATGACAACGGCGGCGGTGCCGCCTTCGGCCTGCCGGTCGAGCGCTGCGGCAAGACGGTCGTAGTCTACGCCCCGGTCGGTGAATGGGGTAACAAGCGCAGCTGCGCTGCCGGAGAAAACAGGTTTTTTCATGTTCCGTCCTTTCTGCCGGTCCGTGCCGCACGGCGTGCGGCAGGGAAGGGAACGGCAAAAAATACTCCCGTGCCATTGTATGCAGCGGGACGGGCCGCGGTGAGCGGAAGTTCGGCGCTTTTGCGGTTGCAAAGGGAGCGGAACATGTATATAATATTTTAAAGTATAATAACACTCCGCCGTACTCCCGTCAAGGTGAGCACGGCGGCAAAACACAGCAGCCGGACATACCGGCAGATGGAGCAGCTTTGAAAAAATCGGACTTTTACTATGATCTCCCTCCGGAGCTTATCGCCCAGACGCCGCTCGAGCGGCGCGACGCCTCGCGCCTTCTGACACTGGACAAGCGCACGGGGGCAACCGAGCACCACGTCTTCCACGAGCTCCCGGACTTTCTCAACGAGGGCGACTGCCTTGTGATGAACGATTCCCGCGTGATCCCGGCGCGGCTCTTCGGTACGCGGCCGACGGGCGGCAGCGTGGAGGTCGTGCTGCTGCGCGATCTCGGCGGCGGGGACTGGGAATGCCTTACCCGTCCGGGGCGCAAAACGCAGCCCGGAACGCATATCTCCTTCGGCAACGGAGAGCTGACGGCAGAGGTCATCCGTGCGGAAGCGGACGGCAACAAGGTGCTGCATTTCAACTATGACGGTATCTTTCTTGAGTTATTGGACAAGCTCGGCAAAATGCCGCTGCCGCCGTATATCAAGGAAGAGCTGACGGACAAGGAGCGTTACCAAACGGTATATTCCCGCGACCCCGGTTCCGCGGCGGCGCCGACGGCGGGGCTGCACTTCACGCCGGAGCTTCTGCAGCGCATCGCCGATAAAGGCGTTTCGCTCGCCTATGTTACGCTGCACGTCGGACTCGGCACATTCCGTCCGGTCAAGGAGGACAATATCGAGGATCACCCGATGCACGCGGAATTCTGTATAGTGAGTCAGGAGACGGCAGACATCGTAAACCGCACGCACGCAAACGGCGGGCGAGTGATCTCTGTCGGAACAACCTCCTGCCGGACGCTCGAGAGCTTTACCGGCGAAGACGGCATATTGCAGCCGAAAAGCGGCTGGACGGACATTTTCATCTATCCGGGCTACCGCTTCAAGGCCATTGACGCGCTTGTGACCAATTTCCACCTGCCGGAGAGTACGCTCATCATGCTCGTCTCCGCGCTGGCCGGGCGCGAAAACGTCCTGCGCGCTTATGAGGAAGCGGTAAAGGAACGCTACCGCTTCTTCTCCTTCGGCGACGCGATGTTTATCCATTAACGATAAGGGGAGTACAAATGTATAAAAGAATCAAGCTCGAAGGACACGCCCGACGGGGCGAATACACCACGCCGCACGGCACGGTGCAGACGCCGGTATTCATGAACGTCGGCACGCAGGCGGCGATCAAGGGCGGCCTCTCCGCGGATGATCTGCGCGAGATCGGCTGCCAAGTCGAGCTTTCCAACACCTATCATCTCCACGTCCGCCCGGGCGACGAGCTGATCCGCGATATGGGCGGACTGCATAAATTCATGCGCTGGGACGGACCGATCCTGACCGACTCCGGCGGATTTCAGATCTTTTCCCTTGCGCAGCTGCGCAAGATCAAAGAAGAGGGCGTATACTTCAATTCCCATGTGGACGGTCGGCATATCTTCATGGGACCCGAGGAGAGCATGCGCATTCAGGCTAATCTCGGCTCGGATATCGCCATGGCGTTTGACGAGTGCGTCGGCATTCCCGCGCCGCGGGAGTACTGCGAAGCGTCGTGCGACCGCACGGTGCGCTGGCTCGCCCGCTGCAAGGAGGCTCTCGCGCGCTATACCTCGGAGGACAACGCCGTCAATCCCGGACAGGTGCTCTGGGGCATCAATCAGGGGGCAGTGTACCACGATCTCCGCGTCCGCCATATGCAGCAGATCGCGGAGCTCGATCTCCCCGGTTATGCCATCGGCGGACTCGCGGTAGGGGAGACCGCCGCGGAAATGTACGATACCATTTCTGCGGTCGAGGAATATATGCCGCAGGACAAGCCGCGCTATCTCATGGGCGTCGGAACGCCGGGAAACATCATCGAGGCAGTCTACCGCGGCGTGGACTTCTTTGACTGCGTGATGCCCGCCCGCAACGGCCGCCACGGGCATCTATATACCTGGAAAGGCGTCATCAATATCAAAAACGAGAAGTACGCGCGCGACGAGCGCCCCATTGATCCCGAGTGCCATTGCCCCGTCTGCCGCAAGTACAGCCGCGCGTATCTCCGCCATCTGATGAAGGCGGAGGAGATCCTGGCGCTTCGCTTCTGCGTGATGCACAATCTCTATTTCTATAATTCCCTGATGGAAAAGATCCGCGCAGCGCTCGACGAGGGGCAGTATCAGGCGTTCCACGACCGGTATGTCGAAAAGTTGGATAAGCGGATATAATTTTCTTGCTTTTATCGGAAAACACCGGTATAATCAATACTTGTAATTTACATTGGAGGGTTAACCCATGAAAAAAATCCTTGCAACTGTTCTTGGCGTAGTTTTTGCCATGTTCGCGTTTGCCGGCTGCAATATGGCTGCGGCGGACGGAACCGCTACCGGCGCCAGCGGCATTACGAGCATCGTTATGATGGTCGTCATCATCGCTGTGTTCTACTTCCTGATGATCGTCCCCGAAAAGAAGCGCAAGAAGAAAGCGCAGGAGATGCGTGACAGCATCGAAGTCGGCGACAAAATCGTCACCATCGGCGGCATGGTCGGCAAGGTCGTCCACGTCACCGGCGACAAGCTCACCTTCGAGACCGGCGAAGACCGCGTCCGCATCGAGATCACCAAGTGGGCGGTCTCCAGCAATGAGGGCAAGGGCGCCAACAAGGAGACCTCCGATTCCGAGGAGTCTCTGGGCAACTGATCGCACCGGACACAGGCGTATAAAAACACCCCCGCAGGAATAAGTATGAACGTACTTATCTGCGGGGGTGTTTTTATGGTCAAACAACAGCCGAACCGGAAAGGGCAGGCTGCGGATGCCGTGCGGTCGGGAAGCGTTATGGCAGGAGCGTCGCTTCTGCTTGCGCTTCCGGCGGCGCTGCTGATCCGCGAGGGAGTGCTGCCGGAAACGTCGGTGCAGCTTACTGCGCTTGTATGCGCCGGTCTTGCGGCGCTATTGTCCGAGTGTCTTTGTTTCGGGAAGCGAAGGGGAGGGTATGCGTATATCCCGCTTTCCGCGCTGGCCGCGGCGCTCATTTTGCTTCTTGTCGGAGCCTGCCTTCCGATGAACGGCTGGGATATCGGTTGCGTTTTGAAAACGCTGTGCGTTATGACGGCAATGATGACGGGCGTGTATTTCATAAAAATGAACAAAAATAACAAAAAATCACGAAAAAGCCGCGCGGGCTATTACAAATAGGAATCAAATAACAGAGTTGACATAAGCGGAGATGTCTCACCGATATCTTGGGGGTATTACAAAGCGTAATCGCAAAATACGGTGAAAAACCCTTGATTTTCAATGGTTTTTCGGTATCCGGTTGCAAAGGATAACATAATACAGTTGACATAAAAACTGGACATAATTCACAAAATTCTAAAAACGCGGAAAAAGGGATTGATAACTTTATGAATCTGCGGTATAGTGTGCATACAACAGATTATGTAAATTATTGTTTTATGTTGTTTCTTTTGCCGCGAGGCGAGGTGACGACATGAACATTTCACCGGATGACGCGGCGATCTCAGCGCCGCGCATTTTACGCCTTGCGCGGCCAGCCCGCCGTGTTTTGCCGCTGGCGATGCTTTTCGGCGCGTCGCTCGGGACGCTTGCCGGATCACGCATTTTCCCGCCGGTTCCGGAGTCCGTCGCGTCGCTTGCCGACGCCTCTCTTTCGGGCTCGGCCGGATACCTCCGGCTCCTCTGGACATATTCCGCGCCGTGTTTCATCGCGATGTTTCTTTCCGCCGTTTTATTCGGCTTTCTGCTTCTCCCGATCCTTTTTCTTTTTCGGGGGTTCCTTCTTTCCTATAGCGTGTCGGTGCTGCTTGCGGGCGTCGTCCCCGCGGGAAGAGCCTGTCTCATCGTAGGGCTCCCGGCTCTCTTTTCTCTTACGGCTTTGTTTTTGCTTGGCGAGGAGGCGTTCTGCTCCTCTCTGGATATATACCGAACCTGCCGCGGCTATCCGACCGTCCGGTTTTCGTTCGTTTCCGCAGACCGGCTTCTGATCGCCGCGCTGCTCGTGTCTGCCGCGGCATTCGTCCGGCAGCTTTTGATCCCGTTACTACTATAAAGCACAGCATAGAGAGTAGAGAAAGAAAAGAGGAAGGAGGGCGTTGCTATGGATAATTCCGTATGCTTTGAAAAATTCAAAGACTACCTTACGAATGTGAAAAAAGCTTCCAGCAACACCCTGAGTTCGTATCTCCGCGATATCCGTCAGTTCGGAGAATACCTTGACTCACACGAAACTGTCGGATACACCGAGGCGGACGAGGAGGTCCTGAACGGATACATTTCCTGGCTGCGCGGGATGGGAAAATCGGTAGCGACCGTTTCCCGCTCCATCGCGTCGCTGAAATGCTTTTATACCTTCCTCATTCTCCAGCGCATCGTGAGCGAAAACCCGACCGGCAAGCTGGTTCCGGATAAATGCGAGCAGAAGCTCCCGCAGATCCTCACGAGCAGCGAGGTCGAACTGCTGCTTGAGCAGCCGGAGTGTACCGACTTCAAGGGCTACCGCGACAAGGCGATGCTGGAATTGCTGTATGCCACCGGCATCCGTGTGAGCGAACTCATTTCGCTCAATGTGACGGACGTGAATCTGACAGCCGGCGCGATCCGCTGCATCAGTCACGACAAGGAACGTTTTATCCCGCTCTATCCGGCGGCGATCCGGGCGTTGAGCGAGTATATGGAGTTCGTCCGCCCGCAGATGCTGGCGCGAAAGGATGAGACCTCTCTCTTTGTGAATGTCAGCGGCGAGCGCATGTCCCGGCAGGGCTTCTGGAAGATCATCAAGTCCTATCAGGCCAAGGCGCACATCGAGAAGGACATCACGCCGCACACACTGCGCCATTCCTTTGCTGCGCATCTGCTGGAAAACGGCGCGGATATCCGTGCGATCCAGGAAATGCTCGGCCATGCGGATATCAGCTCCACGCAGGTCTATTCGCAGCTCGTCAAAAAGCAGCTCAAGGACGTGTACCAGAAATCGCATCCGCGAGCCTGATTTCGAGCCGCTTCAACTATATCGGCAGCGAGGCGTTCCAAAAGTTTTTTGGGACGCCTCTTTATTTTTTGTAATCGTTGTGTTACAATGACATGAATACATTGGGAGGTTAGCAGCTATGCCTGAAAACTATATCACCAGCCAGACGGAAAAAGGAAATATCAGCATTTCGGAGGACGTGATCCAGGTGATGGTCAACGCCGCTGTTTCGGAGATCGAAGGCGTTGCAGGGCTTTCGTCCGTGCCCGGCGCGGACATCGCCGAGTTCCTCGGCATCAAGAGCGCGACCACGCCGCCGAGTGTGAAGATCGCCGCGGAGAACGGACAGGCCGTCATTGACATCCTCATCATGGTCCGCTACGGCTACGGCGTCACGGTCGTTGCCAAGAAGGTGCAGGACCAGGTCGCCGTGAGCGTGGAGGACATGACCGGACTCAAGACCGTTGTCAACGTGCATATCACGGGCATTGCCTTTGATAAGACCGATATGAAGGGGTAAGTCTCTCTATGACGAGAACGAATGCACGGCAGCTGGCGCTTCAGCTCAGCTTTGCCGTTAGTGCCGGCAGCGACGTCGGACCGGACGCCTTTTTTGACGAGGACTATTTCCGCGCCCTTCCGGCGGAGGATGCTCTTTTCACGGAGATCCCCGGGGAGGAGGAGCGCGCTTACATCAACGCCCTTGTGACCGGTGTGCACGACCACCGCGAGGAGCTGGACGATCTCATCGAGCAGTTCTCCCACGGTTGGAAGCTCTCGCGCATTTCGCGTACGGCTCTCGCCGTGCTGCGCGTTGCGCTTTATGAGATCCTTTATATGCCGGATATCCCGGCGGCGGCGTCCATCAACGAGGCCGTTGAGCTGGCCAAGGGGTACGATGAGCCGGAGACCGTCCGCTTTATCAACGGCATCCTCGGCAGCTTCATGCGCTCGCGCGGCGAGACCGTGGAGGAGCAGCCGGCGGAGACGGAGCCCGCGGAAGACGCGGCAGCGGCGGGGAATGGACCCACGACGGAAGAATGACGGAGATTTCGCCGCTCTCCGTATCGGAGATCACGGAGCACATCCGCGACATCGTAGAAAGCGACGGCGCGCTGCGCCGCGTTTATGTCCGCGGCGAGCTTTCCAATTATAAGATCTATCCCTCGGGCCATCATTATTTCACGCTCAAGGATGCGGGCGCGTCGATCCGGTGCGTCATGTTCCGCGCCGACGCTTCGCGGCTGCGCTTCCGCCCGGAAAACGGCATGGCGGTGATCTGCTCCGGGCGCGTCGCCGTCTATCCGCGGGACGGAGCCTATCAGCTCTATGTCACCGCCGTTCAGCCGGAAGGTCTGGGCGATCTTCACGCGGCGTATGAGCAGCTCAAGGCAAAGCTGCTTGCGGAGGGGCTGTTTGCGCAGGAGCACAAAAAACCGCTTCCCGCCATGCCGGAGAAGATCGCGCTCATCACCTCCGGGGCCGGCGCCGCTGTACAGGATATGATCCGTATTCTCGGCAGGCGCTGGCCGCTCACAAAGATCCTTGTGATGCCGGTGCGCGTGCAGGGAACGGAAGCCCCCGCGGAGATCGCCGGTGCGATCCGGTACGCGAACCGGTGGAATGTGGCCGATCTTATCATCACCGGCCGCGGCGGCGGCTCCATCGAGGATCTCTGGGCGTTCAACGACGAGCGCGTTGCCCGCGCGATTTTTGCGTCCGAGATACCGGTCATCTCCGCCGTCGGGCATGAACCCGATGTGACCATCGCCGACTTTGTCGCCGATGTACGCGCGGCAACGCCGTCAAACGGTGCGGAGATCGCCGTACCGGAGCAGGCCGATGTCCGCGCGCTTCTCCTCTCGCTGGAAAACCGGCTCGGTCAGGCGGAGCGGAAGCGGCTGGATGCTCTCGCCTCGCGGCTGAACGAGCTTTCGGCACGGCCGGTGCTGCAGAGCCCGACGGGCTTTCTTCAGAACCGGCGGCTGGATGTGGATCGCCTTTCCGACCGTCTGAATGCGGCGGAAAAGCATCTCCTGCTCGCCAAACGGCAGGAATATGTCCGGCTCGTATCGTCGCTTGAGGCGATGAGCCCGCTCAAGGTTCTCGCGCGCGGCTTTTCCGTGACGACCGACGCGTCCGGCGCGATCCTCAGAGACACCAAGGCTGTCGCACCCGGCGACAGCGTCCATATACGGCTTGAACACGGCGCGCTTGACTGCCGTGTGGAGCATCAATCGGAGGTACAATGATGAAAAAGCTATATCGCATGGTTGCGCTTGCTCTGGCAGCAGCGGCTCTTTGCTTTTCTCTGACGGGCTGCGGCATCTCCGACTTTTTCAAAAACAAGGACAACAAAACGCAGGATGACCTGAACGCGTCTCCCTCGGCGGCTTCGACAACGACGCCCGAAGCGGCGACGCCTGTCCCGGAAGTCTCCGCAACACCGGAGGCAACGAAGGAGCCGGTCAAGGTCGAGATATTCTATGAAAACAAGGCCGTGACGGAGCTGAGCTTCCAGACCTCCACGGTCATCCGTCTGCAGGCGGTTGCGAGCGACGGTTCCACCGGCGGCATCTGGACCTCCAGCGACGCGTCCTCTGCCAGTGTGGACGAAAACGGCATCGTCACCTGCTGGAAGGTCGGCAATCCCAAGATCACCTATACCATCGGCGATGCGTCCGCGTCGCTCTCACTGACCGTTACGGAGCCGACGATCAAGATCTGCTACGGCGGTGTGGAAAAGACCGACATCAGCCTCAGCGGTCAGTGGGGATATGAGATCCAGCTCACCGCTGCCGTTACGCCGGAGGGAAGCGAGGTCACATGGTCCTCGGAAGACCCCGCCATCGCGACGGTATCCGAGACCGGTCTCGTCACCGGTAAGAAGATGGGCTATACGAACATCGTCTGCAAGTCCGGCACGGCCAAAGCGGTCTGCATCATCCGCGTGGTCGATAATCCGTCCGCGGCAGCCGCTGCCGCGGCGCAGGCGACGCCTGACCCAAACGATAAGACGCCGCGCGTCGTCATCACCTGCTTCGGCCTGCCGAATTCCGACTTTACCATTACTGTCGGACAATCGGTCGATCTCAACTGCACGATGTACAACATCGATCCCAGCACGAACAAGGAGACATGGACGATCGAGGATACCGCCATCGCCACTGTCAACGAAAATGGCGTCGTCACCGGCGTGAAGGCGGGAACGACCAAGGTCATCTGCACCGTCGGCGACGTGAAATGCGAAACCATCGTCCGCGTTACCGATAAAAAGAGCTGATCGAAACGGACAGGAGGATCACCATGGCTGAACGGAAAACCGCAAAACCTAAGACCTTTGAGCAGATGCTTGCCCGTCTGGACGAGATCGTTCGCTCGCTCGAAAAGGGCGACGCTCCGCTCGAGGAGTCTCTTTCGCTGTATACCGAGGGCGCGGAGCTGATCCGCACCTGTACAAAGCAGCTCGACGAGGCCGAGCAGACCGTTGTGAAGCTGCAAAAGGGCGCGGACGGGGCGCCGGTCGAAACATCCTTTGCATCGGAGAATGAATGACCATGGATCATTTCAGCGAATATAAAGCCATCCAGAATGAGATCAACGCCGCGCTGGAGACGTATTTCACGGCGGACTGCCCGCAGAAGGAGCTTCTAGACGCCATGCGCTATTCTCTCCTTGCCGGAGGAAAGCGCATCCGACCGCTGCTGCTCGTGAAGTTCTGCGAGATCTCCGGCGGAGACCGCACCGCGGCACTGCCTGCGGCCTGCGGCATCGAAATGCTGCATACCTATTCGCTGATCCACGACGATCTTCCGTGCATGGATAACGACGATCTGCGCCGCGGAAAGCCCACCTGCCACAAGATGTTCGGCGAGACCAATGCCGTTCTCGCCGGAGACGCGCTGCAGTCGGCGGCATACTGCGCCGTGTTGTCCGCGCCGGCTGCGCCGGAGCGTACCGCGGCGATGGCCAAAACGCTGGCCTTTGCCGCAGCCGAGCAGGGCATGTGCGGCGGACAATATCTGGACACGAGCAAAGAGGGACTTCCGGTCACGGAGGCGGAGCTCTACGAGATCCACCGCCTGAAAACCGGAGCGCTGCTCCGCGCCGCGTGCGTCATGGGCGTGCAGTGCGCCGGAGGTACACCGGAGCAGGTGTCAGCCGCGGAAGAGTACGCGATGAATCTTGGTCTGGCTTTCCAGATCCGCGACGATGTGCTCGACACGATCTCCACGGAGGACGAGCTGGGCAAGACCATCGGTTCAGACGCTGCAGAGAAAAAGACAACGTTCGTTTCGCTTCACGGCATCGAGGAGTGCGGCCGGCTCGTACATCTCCATACGGAGAAGGCAAAAGCCGCCGCTGCCGGACATTTTGCGGATACGGAATTTCTCTGCTGGCTTGCCGACCTTCTGGCGGACCGCAGAAAGTGAATATTTCTCGGATAAAATGTGAATATTTTTTGTCAAAACACCCTTTGCTCTTGTAAAGGGTGTTTGTTTTTGTTATTATACTTAAGTTAAGAGTATGAGGGGATGCAGTTGTGTTGAACCAGAACGAAAAAGATCTTTTATATAGAATAAACAGCAATGCCGATCTCCGTGCCGTACCGGAACGGGACATTCCGGAGCTATGCCGGGACATCCGCGAGTTTCTTGTGGAAAACGTGTCGCACACCGGCGGGCATCTTGCCTCGAATCTCGGCAGTGTGGAGCTGACGGTGGCGCTGCACCGCGTCTATGACCCGATGAAGGACCGCATCCTGTTCGATGTCGGGCATCAGTCCTATGTCCACAAAATTTTGACCGGTCGGAGAGATTCCTTTGATACGCTGCGCCAGCTCGACGGTATTTCCGGCTTTCCCAAGCCGTGCGAGAGCAACGCCGATCCGTTTCTTGCCGGACACGCCTCCGATTCCGTGTCGCTGGCCGCGGGAATGGCACGAGCCCGAACGCTCATGCACGGAAATTACGACGTTGTCGCCGTTGTGGGCGACGGCGCGATGACCGGCGGCCTGTGCTTTGAGGGACTGAGCGATCTCGGTGCAAGCCGCGAGGCTGCCGTGGTCGTTCTCAACGACAACGGCATGTCCATCAACGAAAATGTCGGCGGCGTGGCGAGATTGCTCCGCCGCGCACGCACGCGCCCCGGATATCTCCGCTTAAAGCGGACATACCGCCGTGTGATGAAAAAGCACCCGCACGCCTATGAAGAGCTGCACCGGCTCAAGGAGCGCATCAAAGCGCGCCTTCTGCCGTCCGGTATATTTGACGATCTCGGGTTTTACTATATCGGGCCGGTGGACGGCCACGATGAAAAGGCGCTCGAAACGACGCTGCGCTGGGCGAAGGATCTTCATCGCCCGGTCGTTGTGCATGTGGTGACGGTGAAGGGAAAGGGCTATGCCCCCGCGGAGGCAGACCCGCAGACGTACCACGGCGTCAACCCGTTCGATCGGAAGACCGGCGTCACGACCGTTCCGGCCAACGATTTTTCTGCGGCATTCGGCGCATCGGCGATTGCGCTTGCGGAAAAGGATCCGACGGTCTGCGCCGTTACCGCGGCGATGGAACACGGCACGGGGCTGTCCGAATTTGCCCGCCGTTTTCCGAACCGGTATTTTGAACTCGGCATTGCCGAGGAGCACGCCGCCGCGATGTGCGCCGGCATGGCAAAGCAGGGGCTGACGCCCATTTTTGCCGTTTACTCCACCTTCCTCCAGCGCTCTTACGATATGCTCATCGAGAACATCGGGCTCATGGGGCTGCATGTCGTGCTTGCCGTGGACCGCGCGGGGCTTGTCGGGCGCGACGGCGTCACGCATCAGGGCTCTTTTGATATCGCGTATCTCGGCTCCGTGCCGAATATGACCGTATATGCTCCGGCGAGCTTCTGCGAACTGGACTCCATGCTATCCATCGCCGTGCGTGAAAAATCCGGTCCCGTAGCGCTCCGGTATCCCCGTGGGGGAGAGGGCGCATATACCGACGACCACTCCCGCGAAGATTCGACCGTTCTGCGCAGCGGCGGCGATGTAACGATCGTCACCTACGGCATCAGCGTCAACGCAGCGCTCGCCGCGGCGGAGACGCTTTCCGCCGAGGGCATCCGCGCCGAGGTCATCAAGCTCAACCGGCTGCTGCCGCTCGCCCCGGAGACCGTCCGTGAGTCGCTGCGGAAAACCGGACGGTTTATTATGGCGGAGGAAGCCTGCCGTTCCGGAAGTCTTGGCACGCTTCTTCTTGCAGACGCCGCGGCAAACGGCATTTCGCTGCGCGGCGCCCGGCTGCTGGATCTCGGCAGCGGCGTTATTAAGCACGCTTCGGTCCGTGAGCTGCAGCACTGCCTGCATCTGGATGCGGATGGCATTGCCGCCGCAGCAAAGGAGATACTGCATGAAAAAGATCCGGCTTGATCAGCTTGTTTTTGATAAAGGCCTCGCCGAGAGCCGCGAGCGCGCCAAGGCGTATATCATGGCGGGCAGCGTCTATGTGAACGGCCAGAAGGAGACAAAGCCCGGCACCTCCGTAGCGGAGGACGCCGCCGTGGAGATGCGGGGTGAAACGCTGCCGTATGTCAGCCGCGGCGGATGGAAGCTCGAAAAGGCGCTGCGTGTGTTTCCCATCGATGTGAAGGACGCCGTGTGCATCGACTGCGGCGCTTCCACCGGCGGATTCACGGACGTTTTGCTGCAAAGCGGCGCGGCCAAGGTCTATGCCGTCGATGTCGGCTACGGTCAGCTTGCCTGGAGCCTCCGCACCGATCCGCGCGTTGTCTGCATGGAGCGGACGAATATCCGCTATGTTACGCATGAACAGATCCCGGAGGAGATGGCCGTTGCCGTTGCCGACCTAAGCTTCATTTCGCTCCGTCTCATTCTGGGCGCGGTCGGCGCACTTTTGAAGCCGGAGGGCGAGATGGTATGCCTTGTCAAGCCGCAGTTTGAAGCAGGCAAGGACAAGGTAGGGAAAAAGGGCGTGGTGCGCGACCCTGCCGTTCACGCAGAGGTGCTGCGCGAATTTCTGCGCTATGCGCCGGAATGCGGCTTCGGCGTGCGGGGGCTGGATTTCTCACCCATCCGCGGCCCGGAGGGAAATATAGAGTATCTTGCCTGGCTCAAAAAGGGTGCGGAGAGCATTCCGGAGCCGGACATCGACGCGCTCGTCGCCGCGTCTCACGCGGCACATGGAAAGGACTCCGAAAAATGAAAGACGGATATGTTCTGCTCTGTCCGAACGCCCACCGCGACCACGGCCTTGCTTCCACGCTCGCCATTGCCGAGGCGCTGCGCGAGCACGGACATGAAGTGCGCATCTCGCCCTTCCTCAGCGACGGGCTGGAAAACACCTGGCCGCGCGATATCTCGACCGCTGCTCTTCCGATGGTGCTGCCCGGCGCGAGGCTCGTCGTCTCTCTCGGCGGCGACGGTACGATTTTGCAGCTTTCCCGGTATCTCGCCGGTTCCGGCGTTCCGATCCTCGGCGTCAATCTTGGCAACAAGGGCTTTCTCGCCGAACTGGAGCAGACAGAGACGGACTGCATACTGGAAGTGGCCGACGGCCATTACACGGTTCAGACGCGCATGATGCTCGATCTCAAGCTCTTCCGTAAGGGCGAGCTGGTCTATGAGGGAAGCGCTCTCAACGAAGCGGTCGTCCGTGCCTCGGTGAGCGTTGTGAAGCTTGAAGCATTCAGCGACGGAAGAGAAGTCACGGCGTTTTCCGGTGACGGAATGATCGCCTCCACGCCGACCGGCTCCACCGCTTACTCCATGGCGGCGGGCGGGCCGATCGTCGAGCCGTGCGCCGACTGCATCATCCTCACACCGATCTGCACGTTCCGCCTTGCGGCGCGCTCGTATGTACTGAAAGCGGACCGCGAAGTATCCATCCGCACCGTGGAGCAGGGAGACAAAGAGGTCTTTCTTTCCGTGGACGGCGTGGCCGTTCCGTTCCTTGACGGAGACGAGCTCGTCGTGGCGCGCTCCGATAAAACGCTTCTTATGGCGCGCGTTAAAGATCGCAGCTTCTTTGACATTGTTTTTGAAAAATTAGTCGATAAATGAAAGAGGTGAACGCCCCGTGAAATCAAAGCGACAGGAAGAGATCCTTGCGTTGATTCAGGAGCAGAACATTGAGACCCAGAACCAGCTGATCGAAGCGCTGCGCAAGCGCGGCGTGAAAAGCACGCAGGCGACGCTCTCGCGCGATATCCGCGAGCTTCGTCTGGTAAAGGAGCTTTCCCCGGATGGCGGCTACCGCTATACCGTCCCCGCGCGGGAGGATTCCGGCGATCAGCTCGACCGGCTGCGCAAGATCTTCCGCGAATGTGTCGTGAGCTTTGATACGGCGCAGAACATCGTCGTCATCCACACACTGCCCGGCCTCGCCAACGCCGCGGCGTCTATGCTCGACAATCTGGATGTTCCGAATCTCGTCGGGACGCTCGCCGGGGACGATACCGCGTTCCTTGCCATGCGCGATGTTGATACGGCGCTGGACTTCTGTCGGGAAATCGAGGCTATGCTGTAATGCTCAAAACACTCCACATTGAAAATATCGCCGTGATCGAGCGCGCAGATGTGGAATTTTCTGCCGGACTGAGCGTACTGACCGGCGAAACGGGCGCAGGCAAATCGATCATCATCGACTCGCTCAACGCTGTACTCGGCAACCGCGTCAGCCGCGAGCTTGTCCGCTCCGGCGCGGAGCGCGCGTCCGTCACGGCGTCCTTTGAATCGGCGCAGGCGGAGCGCTGGTGCGCCGATAACGAGATCGACGCGGATGACGGCGAGATCATATTACAGCGCCGCATTTCGACGGACGGCAAGAGCACCGGTCGTGTGAACGGCGTGCCGGTCACGGCGTCGCAGCTGCGCGAGCTGGGGGCGCTTCTGCTCGATATCCATGGGCAGAACGACGGCCGTCAGCTTCTCGACGAGCGGCGGCATCTCGACTATCTGGATGCCTTCGGCGAGTGCGGTGAGGCGCTCGCGGCCTATCGCGAGACGTATGATGCCTACCGCGCCTTCGTTCGCGAGAGCGAACGGCTCTCCATGGACGAAGCGGAAAAACAGCGTCTGGAAGAGAGCCTGCGCTACCGGATCGCCGAGCTCTCCAAGGCGGAGATCCGCCCCGGCGAGGAAGCGGAACTCACGGAGCGGCGTGATCTTCTCCGCAACAGCGAAAAACTGACGGAGCATATTTCCGCCGCCCTTGCCGCGCTCTACGATTCAGACAGCAGCGCTGTTGCACAGTGCGGCGATGCGGAGTATAATGTTTCCCGTGCCGGCGCGTGGAGCGCCGATCTTGCGGAGACCGAAGAGATCATCCGCTCTGCGCGGCTCGCGCTGGAGGACGCTTCCGAGCGGCTGCGCGAAAAGCAGCAGCTTCTGGACTTTTCCCCGGAGGAATATGACCGGCTGGAGGAAAGGATCGCCCAGCTGCGGCGTCTGGAAAAGAAATATTCCACAGACGAAGAAGGGCTCGCTGCGCTTCTTGCGGATTCCGAGCGCCGTCTTGACGAGCTGGAATACGCGGGCGACCGGCTCGCGCAGCTGGAAAAGGAAACGGCGAAGGCGTATGCGCTTGCCGAAAAGAAGGCACGCGCGCTCACCGATATCCGGCAAGCTGCGGCAAAGCGGCTCGAGGAGCGCGTCGTCGGCGAGCTTCGGGATCTCAGCATGCCGTCGGTCCGCTTTGAGGTGCGGCTCCTTTCCCGCGAAGGGAAAAACGCCCTGTCCGCCTCCGGCGCGGATGAGGTCAGTTTCGTCATGTCGGCGAACGCCGGTGAAGCGCTTGGGCCGATCAGCCGCATCGCTTCCGGCGGCGAGCTTTCGCGTATCATGCTCGCGCTCAAGAACGTCTTTGCTGAAAAGGACGGCGTAGACGCGCTGATCTTTGACGAGATCGACACCGGCGTATCCGGCGTCGCGGCGCAGCGTGTGGCAGAAAAGCTTGCTTCCCTCGGCCGGACGAAGCAGTTGCTCTGCGTGACCCATCTCCCGCAGATCGCGGCGATGGCGCAGCAGCAGTATCTGGTGGAAAAGGCCGAGCACGGCGGGCGCACATATACGAACATCCGCCTTCTCGACCGTGAGGGCCGCCGGTATGAACTGGCACGCCTGAGCGGCGGCGACATGATCACCGATATACAGCTTGCGGGAGCCGAGGAGCTTCTCGCACGGGATGAGCGGTTCCGCGCGTCCCTGTCATAAGGAATTTATCCGTATTACGCGGAAAAAGAATAAAAAGGAGACAGATTGATGCAGATTTACGAAGAGCTTGTCCGGCGCGGCCTTATCGCGCAGGTCACCGATGAACAGGAGATCCGCGACCTGATCAACAACGGAAAGGCTCGCTTTTATATCGGCTTTGACTGCACGGCGGACAGCCTGACGGCCGGTCACTTCATGGCGCTCACGCTCATGAAACGCCTGCAGATGGCCGGCAACCAGCCGGTCGCGCTCATCGGCGGGGGTACCACGATGATCGGCGATCCCTCGGGCCGCACCGATATGCGTAAGATGCTCACCAAGGCGGATATCGACCACAACGCCGAGTGCTTCCGCCGCCAGATGGAGCGCTTCATTGAATTCGGCGAGGACAAGGCCATCATGGTCAACAACGCCGACTGGCTGCTCGATCTCAATTATATTGAGCTTCTGCGCGAGGTCGGTACATGCTTCAGCGTGAACAACATGCTCCGTGCCGAGTGCTACAAGCAGCGCATGGAAAAGGGTCTGAGCTTCTTTGAGTTCAACTACATGATCATGCAGAGCTACGATTTCTACCATCTTTTCAAGGAATATGGCTGCAACATGCAGTTTGGCGGCGACGACCAGTGGAGCAACATGCTTGGCGGCACGGAGCTCATCCGCAAGAAGCTCGGCAAGGACGCCTACGCCATGACCATTACACTCCTGACCGACTCGCAGGGCAAGAAGATGGGCAAAACGGCGGGCAACGCCGTCTGGCTTGACGCGAACAAGACCTCTCCGTTCGATTTCTACCAGTACTGGCGCAACGTGGACGACGCGGACGTTATGAAGTGCATCCGTATGCTCACGTTCCTCCCGCTCGAGCAGATCGACGAAATGGCGACGTGGAAGGACGCGCAGCTCAACACCGCCAAAGAAACTCTGGCCTACGAGCTTACCAAAATGGTCCACGGTGAGGACGCGGCCGGCGCCGCGCAGGAAAAAGCGCGCGCCATTTTCGGCGGCGGCAGCACCGAGCATGTGCCGGAAGCCGTCATTTCCGAGAGTGACCTCGTAGACGGCAAGGCCGATATTATGAGCCTCCTCGTGCTGAGCGGTCTCTGCGCTTCCCGCAGCGACGCGCGGCGCAACATCCAGCAGGGCGGCGTCCTGTGCGGAGAGGAAAAGGTCACCGACATCGCCAAAGCGTTTGACGGTGAGGAACTGCGCAAGGGCGTTGTCCTGCGCCGCGGCAAGAAGAACTTCAAGCGAGTGATTTTGAAATAATGGCAGAAAAACGCTTTACCGCGGGCATCGGCGCGGCCAACATGGATCTGCACGGCCGCAGCCGTGCCGCGCTGATCCTGCATGATTCCAACCCCGGCTTTCTCCACACGTCGCCCGGCGGCGTCACGCGGAACATTCTCGAAAATCTCTCCCGCATGGGCGAGAGGACGGCTCTGTTCTCCGCCATCGGCAACGATCTATACGGCCGCGAGATCCTCGCCTCCGGCGAGGCGGTCGGCATGGATATGTCGCACATGCTGCGCTGCCCGGACTGCGGCAGCTCCAGCTATATGGCGCTCATCGACCCCGAGGGCGACATGTTCATCGGCATGTCCGATATGCGCATTCTGGAGCACATCACCTCCGACTGGCTGGAAGGGCAAAAGGATGGGCTGCGGAAAGCGGACGCGATCGTCTGCGACCCCTGCCTGACGCCGGAGGCTCTGGAATGGATCACCTCCGACGCGCTCGCAGGAGTGCCGATCTTTTCCGACCCGGTTTCCACAACGTATGCCCGTCGTCTTGCCCCGTTTGCCGGAAAGCTCCACTGCCTGAAGCCCAATGTGCTGGAGCTCGCGGCTATGACCGGCTGCGAGATCAGCGGCGACGCCGATATGGAGCGCGCTGCGGATGTGCTTCTCGAGCGCGGTACGCACTGCATCGTCGTCAGCATGGGACAGCGCGGCTGCTACTGGGCCGACCGCAGCGGCGCAAAATTCCATGCCGCGCTCCGTCCCGTGAGCCAGATGGTTGATGCCACCGGCGCGGGAGATGCCTTTATGGCCGGACTTTTATATGCTTACCTGCACCGCTTTCCCCCCGAACGGGCGGCTCGCTGGGCTCTCGCGGCGGGCATCATCGCCGTCACCAGCGCCGGTACCGTCAGTCCGGGGATGAGCGCGGAGCTCGTCAATAAAATTCTGGAGGAAAATGAACTATGAACAGCTTTGAAAAGTATCTGGACGTTCTTCCCGAGATCCAGCAGGCGCTGGATGAGAATAAGCCCGTCGTCGCGCTCGAGAGCACGATCCTCAGCCACGGCATGCCGTATCCGGAAAATCTGGATTTTGCGCACCGCGTGGAAGAGGTCATCCGCTCGCTCGGCGGCATTCCGGCGACCTGCGCGATCGTCAAGGGCCGCCTCAAGGTCGGTCTCACGGCGGAGGAACTGGAGATCATGTGCCGCGCCGAGAACATCGGCAAAGTCAGCCGCCGCGACGTGGCGGTGTATGTTGCTCTCGGCCGCACCGGCGCGACGACCGTCGCTTCTACGATGATCATCGCGGCCATGGCGGGCATCCCCGTGTTTGCTACCGGCGGCATCGGCGGTGTGCATCGCGGCGGTCAGGATTCCATGGATATTTCCGCCGACCTGCAGGAGCTTGCTCACACGCCTGTTACGGTCGTCTGCGCCGGCGCCAAGCAGATCCTCGACATCGGACGCACGCTCGAGTATCTTGAGACGATGGGCGTTCCCGTCATCGGCAACCAGACCGCCGATTTTCCGGCGTTCTTCTGCCGCAAGAGCGGCTTCGGCGTGGACTACGCGGCGCAGAGCGAAGCGGAAATTGCTTCGATCATCCATGCGCAGCGCGGCATCGGCTTCACCGGCGGCATTCTCGTCGGCAATCCGGTCCCGGAAGAATACGCGCTCGACCATGAGTATATGGAGCGTATCATCACCGTAGCGCTGCAGGCCGCGGACGAGGCGAATGTCCACGGTAAGAACATCACGCCGTTCCTTCTTGCCAAGGTCAAGGAGCTGACCGGCGGCGAGAGCTTTGAAACGAACGTGCAGCTTGCGCTGAATAATGCGCGCTGCGCTGCGCGCATTGCCGCGGCGCTTTGCGAGCTGAAAAAAGCGGAATAAAAAAATAAGCCAAAGAACTGCCTTTCGGCGGTTCTTTGGCCATATCTGGGCATACTACGAAACGGAAAATACGCTTTGTAAAGGAGTAGAAAAAATGTCGGAAAAGAACAAGTATTCCGGGACAAAGACCGAGCAGAACCTCCGCGCCGCATTCTCCGGGGAATCGGAAGCCCGCAACAAGTATACGTTTTTCGCCAGCAAAGCAAAGAAGGAGGGCTATGAGCAGATCGCCGCTCTCTTCCTGAAAACCGCGGACAACGAAAAGGAGCATGCGAAGCTCTGGTTCAAGGAGCTCAACGGCATCGGCGATACGGCGGAGAATCTTCTGAACGCCGCCGAGGGCGAAAACTACGAGTGGACGGATATGTACGAGGGCTTCGCCAAAACCGCCGAGGAAGAGGGCTTCCGCGAGCTTGCGCAGAAATTCCGTCTTGTCGGCGCGATCGAAAAGCACCATGAGGAGCGCTACCGCGCACTGCTGCACAACGTGGAAGCTGCCGAAGTGTTTGCCAAGAGCGAGGTAAAGGTCTGGGAATGCCGCAACTGCGGACACATTGTTGTCGGCACGAGCGCGCCGGAGATCTGCCCAACGTGCGCCCATCCGCAGAGCTATTTTGAGATTCACGCCGAAAACTATTAATACTTCATCGAAAGGATCGATTTACCATGTCGGAAATTACCATTACAAAAGCCAACTTTGAAAAAGAGGTTCTGCACGCCGATAAACCTGTCCTCGTGGACTTCTGGGCGAGCTGGTGCGGACCCTGCAAAATGCTCGCGCCGGTGCTGCACGAGTTTACGGACGAGCATGCCGAAGTGAAGGTCGGCAAGGTCAATGTGGATGAGGAAATGGATCTTGCCATGCGCTTCGGCGTATCGAGCATCCCGACGCTCATCCTCTTCAAAAACGGCGAAGCCGTCAAAACCTCCGTCGGCTTTGTGCCGAAGGCACAGCTGGAGAGCTTCGTTCTCTGAAATGTATCAAACCGCCCGCGGCAGGTACCGCGGGCGGTTTTTGTATATGCGAAAAAGATATAAATGCTTTGCTGCCGGACGGCCGTTCAGCCTACCGCGTCCGCGTGGAGATCATAGATCGTGATCGCTCCGGCAGAGAACGCAATGGAATAATTTTCCGTCAGATAATCAGTGATAATACCGGTAAGCGCGCGCTCGTGGTAGCCGATGTACACATAGTCCAGTCCTTCGCTTTCGCGGTTTGCTTCAAACACCTCCGCGTTAGTGAGCATCTGTTCGGCAAGCCGCTGCTGCCCCTGATAATTCAGGCCGTGGAAGTAGAGATATGAGCCGCTTCCGCAGACGATGTTCCGCCCGGTGAGGGTTGCTACGGTGTTATCGTGGTTATCCCTTGTCAGGAAAAGAGCGTCCGGCTCGGTGTTCTCAATAATGTACTCCGCCGCGGCGACCTCATCGCGGGAGAAAAGCTCATAACCGTATTTCGGGATACCGGAGGCAACCTCACGTCCAAGGGTAAACACGGCGGCATTGGAGCTGATAAAGAGTGTGAGAGCGAGAAGCACACCCTGCGCTGCCGGGCTCCGGAGCTGTCCGAGCCAACCGGCCAGCGCGTCGGCGCACACAAAGCATCCGAATGCATAGGCAACGTACAGGAGCTTGTTGTTATCGTATTCGTTCGGCTGAAATACGAGCAGCTCGCACACAACGAAAATAAATACCGCGCCGGAGAACGCCGCGCGCTGTTCTTTAGAAACAGCAAAGAAAGCAAACGGCGTCAGAACGAATACGAGCCCGACATTTTTGATCCAGAACCAGAGCCAGGGCTCTTTTCCGTTATTCACCCAGTCGATCACGACACGGACGAAGTGTTCATTTCCGCCGACGGAAGGAAATGTCCAGAGAAAGAGCTGCGGCAGCGCCAGCAGTACTGCCGGAAGCCCAAACCGGAGCCAACGGAGAAACCATTCGCGGGAAAGCCGGTCACGCACAGCGGAATACACGAGCCAGCATGCCGCCATCAGGCCAAGGGCAAAGTAGGAATGCGTGTGGACCATCGGCAAAAGCCCGCCGAGAATGCCCGCCGGGAGATACAGCCGCGTATCGCCGCGAAATACCGCCCGGAAAAGCAGGTACAAAACAGCGAACAGCGCCGCCCAGCCGAAGAGCGTCGCCCGCTGCGGCAGCAGCATGTCCGCAATGACGTTGACCCAGCGTATGCCCTTTTCGGTGAGATTCGTAGGCGTTTTGTAAAACGCGGTGAAGAGATCATGCAGGGAGTACTCACCGTTGAGAAAATAGATCATGCCGAGCCCGCCGTTGAGGAAAAAGAGAAGAAAAGCGAGCACCGGCGCGTACTTTCTCCGGCAGAATTCCCGGGCAAGAAACCATATGCCGCAGAACGCCTGCGCAAAGGCAAAGAACATCGGGATCATATACGCCCAGCGAAGCGGCGTCCCAAGCAGATAGAGACTTGAGGAAACGCTGTCACAGAGGAACGGATAGCTCACCGGCGTACCTGGAAGCAGGTTATACTCCGGCGGGAACGTCTGCTGCCCGGCGATGGATGTGATGAAGCTCAAATGCATCGCCATATCGCCGTAGGTGCACTGTCCGGTATAGAGCGCTCCGTCCACGTTTTGCAGCGTATGCGAGCCTACGAGATAGATCGCAAGCACCATAAAGGGAACAAGCAGATAGGGGAGAGGGCGGTCTATCGCGGCATCCTCCGCGCAGGGAACGGTTTTCCCCCGCCGCGCGAACCACAGCGCGTACAGCGCCAAGGCAAAGATCGCCGCGGCGATGTGCGCCGTGATGCTGAAGCCCCGGAGGAACGCAAACGGGATCGGCGCCCACATGGAGAGAAGCGTTCCGATCACGCTGCCGAGCCAGAGCCGGACAGCGATCCTCTTTTCGGGAAACAGATAATACGAAACGGCGATCCCTGCGCTTTGCCACAGGAAAAACCATAAAATTCCAAGCATACCGTTGTCATCCTTTTTCTCGTGGATATAATCCTATTATAGCGGATTATGACCCGTTTGCAATAGCGGACGCTCTGTGTTAGAATACAATTAATCAATAATCAAGGAAACAGTCCTTTCGGGAGGCCATTCCATGAAGCGGCGAAAACCGATTCCTTCTCTAATACTTCTATTGATCCTCTGCGCGGTGCTGCAAAGCGCCGCCTTTGCCGACGGCTCACTTTTATCCAATGCGGATTTCTCTTTGCCGGAGCTTCCGGAGGGGTGGGATACCGTGGCATACGAAGCGGAGAATTATTCCGTTTATACGCAGAATGGCGCGCTCGTCATCGCTTCCGCTGCGGAAAACGATGTGCGCGTCTGCCAAATGGTCCAAGTCGAGCCGAATACGGTATACCGCCTTTCGGCGGAGATCTCCGCCGAGGGCGTCCACGGCGGGCGTGGCGTGTGTCTTTCGGTCGATAATTACACGCTTGACGGCGCTTATGCCGTCAGCGCCGGACGTACCGGCAGCTTTGACTGGACGCGCGAAACACTGATCGTCCGTACCGGCGCAAAGCAGAACTATATCAATTTCGCACTCCGGCTCGGTTCCTACAGTGAGACATCCGCCGGTACGGCGCGGTTCCGTGCAGCGGAGCTTGTCCAAACCAACGATCCGGAGGAGATAGCGTCGGCGGTCTCGCTCGATGAACCGGCGCAGCCGGCCGTAAAAACCGTCAACGAATCGGACGAGGCCCGTGCGATCCGTCTCCGGTCGTATCTGCATCTGTTTATCGTCTGCGCCATCGTCCTCGCGTGTGTCCTCCTCTGGGGCTTTTACCGGAATCGCGAGCGTTTTTATTCGCTTTCCGCGGATTCGAAAATAGTAAAACGCTGCTTCATCCTCCTTGTCCTGACCGGCGCGGCGCTTCGTCTGGTTCTGACGCTTTTGTTCGGCGGCCATGATTACGACATAACCTGCTGGCAGGCATGGGGACGCGATATCGTGCAGAACGGCACCGCACAGTTTTATACCGCCCCCGGCCACGAGTGGTACGATTATCCGCCGGGGTATATGCTCGTTCTCGCCGCTGTCACTTGGCTGCTGGACCTTTTCCGTATTCCTTCCGGATCTGCTGCGGCGGTGTTTGCCTATATGCTCCCGGCCTACGCTGCGGATGTCGGCATCGCGATCCTTCTCATGCGCTTTGCCCGCAAGCGGGGCTTTTCCGAAAGCGCGTGTCTGTATCTCGGCGGCCTGGCGGTCTTTAACCCCGCCGCGGTCATTCTCTCCGGCGCCTGGGGTCAGATCGACTCGATTTTAACGCTGCTTCTCCTTTTGAGCTTTTCCGAACTTTTCGAGGGACGCCGCATTTCCGCCGGAGCGATCTACGGCCTTGCTATTATGATGAAGTGGCAGGCGCTTATCTATGGTCCCGTGCTTGCGGCGGAGTATCTCCTTTCCATCCGGAAAAAAGAGGATGCTCTGCGCACGGCCGGCGGCGTTGCGGCGGCGCTTCTCGTGATCTTCGCCGTTTCGCTTCCGTTCCGGGGCGATCAGGGCTTTTTCTGGGTCGTCGGACGATTTTTGAATTCCGCGGGCGGGTACGATTATGCGAGCGTAGAGGCATACAATTTCCTTGCGCTCTGCGGCGGGAACTGGAAATCCGCCGAACTTTCCCTTGTGCCGGGGATCTCGTACAAAGCCTTCGGCATGGTCATGATCGTGCTCGCTGTCGTACTCTCCGTTGCGATGCAGGTCGTTTCGCACCGGAGAGAAGGCGGAGAGACGCTTCGCGCTCGTCCCGAGCGGCTGCTGATCCCTGCGGCGTTCTGCATGTTCATGATCTTCACGTTTGGCCACTACATGCATGAGCGGTATGTGTTCCCCGTGATGGCTCTGCTGGCATTCGCTTATGCTGCCACACGGGATAATAGGCTTCTCGTTTCGTCCATGCTTTTGAGCGTTGTTCTTGCGCTCAACGAGACGACGGCGATGTACGTTGTATCCAACGCTGCCTCGGCAGCCGTCCGCGGCACGCAGCAGCACCAAATCGTGATCGGCGTATGCTCGCTTTTTGAAGTATTGACGTTTTTCTATACAGCCAAGGTCTGTCTGGAACGCGGTTTCGGGCAGAAGGATCGGAGGTGACGAGCCGTGCAGGAAATTTTTTCTTCCAAGGAGCGCAGTACCCGTTTAAACCGTGGAGATAAGCGCCTGATGTGGGCGCTGACTCTCATTTATACGGTATTCACGCTTCTGAATCTCGGCACGCTCTCGTTTCCGACGAGCGTGTGGACAGCGCAGAGCGGTGCGGCAGTACGCATCGATCTCGGTGCGGAATATGATGTTGCCGAAATATGGACGAACGGGAACATTGCCGAGGGCTCGGCGGTGTTCACCGGCGACGACGGCTCCACGGCGGAGTATACGCAGAAATACGCGACCATGTTTACCTGGCGCACGCAGACCGCCGCCATGCACACGCGGTATATAACACTGCAATGCACGGCGGGAAAGGTCTCTCTCAATGAGATTGCCTTCTTCGATGCCGCCGGCAACCGCCTCCCGGCTGTGATCGCCGCCGGAACAACGGAGGGCGCGGCGCTTCTCGATGAGCCGGACACGGTACCGGATGAACCAAGCTATCTGAACGGCATGTACTTTGACGAGATCTACCATGCCCGCACGGCGTATGAGTTTCTCCATACGATGAGCGTATACGAATGGACGCATCCGCCGCTCGGCAAGATCCTCATCATGCTCGGCGTTGTGATCTTCGGCATGAAGCCGTTCGGGTGGCGTGTCGTTCCGGCGCTCTTCGGTGCGGCGATGCTGCCGGTGTTTTTTACGCTGGCAAAGCGGCTGTTCCGCCGGAGAGATTTTGCCTTTCTTGCCGCGGCGCTCCTTGCGCTGGACACAATGCATTATACGCAGACACGCATTGCCACGGTCGATGTGTTCATCCTGTTTTTCATTCTGCTCATGGTTCTGTTCATGACAGACTATATCCAGATGGATTACATGAAAGAGCCGCTCAAAAAGCTCTTTCTTCCGCTCGGCGCGTGCGGCGTAAGCTTCGGTCTCGGCGTGGCATCCAAATGGACGGGCCTGTACGCCGGAGCCGGGCTTGCCGTAATGTTCTTTGCGCACATGATACGCGCCGGTATTTCCTGCCGGAAGGATACTGCGGCACGCAGGGAGTTCTGGCGCAGGACATGGGCGACGGTCGGTTTCTGCTGCGTGTTCTTCCTCGCGATCCCGGCGCTTATCTATTATCTTTCGTTTATTCCGTTTTTCCGCTATGAAGCTACAAAGCCGAACGGCGTCGGCAGCATAGCGCTTGTGCTGCAGCAGCAGGAGTCCATGTATCATTACCATCACGATCTGACCGCAACGCACACCTGTCAGTCGGCATGGTATGAATGGCCGTTCACATCCCGCTCCGTGTGGTTTTACTTCCGGTCGCTCGGAGAAAACCGCGTTTCCAGCATCTCTTCAACCGGCAGCCCGGCCGTGTGGTGGGTCTCCGCTGTCGGAGCCATTCTGCTGGCCGTAGAAGCATTGTTCCGTCGGACAAAGAAAGAGTCTGCACACTGGAAGCAGGCCGGGTATATCCTGCTCATTGCGATCGCGGCAAACTATCTGCCGTGGACGCTCGTGCCGCGCTGCACGTTCCAATATCATTTCTTTACCACGTTCCCGTTTGTCGTGCTTGCCGCCATTCTTTTTTTGCAGCACATGGAAGAGAGCGGGGAAGTGTCCGGAAGGGTCAAGTGGATCTGGCTCAGCGTCGCCGCTGCGTATTTTGTCCTCATGTATCCGGCGGCTTCGGGGCTTCCGATGCCGCGGCTCTACGCGCAGTTCCTTGAATATGTACTCCCGTGTGGGCAGCTCTTCTTCGGCGCGGTCTGACCGACAAAAAGATGCAATGCGGCAGCGATCTCAATGGGATCGCTGCCGCATTTTCATATGCATTGACTTTAAAAAATTCGGAAGCTGGAATCGGAGCAGAAGTTGTCGGTACTGTAGAGCAAAAGCACCCGGTCAATAGCGTTTTCTGCAATATATTCCTTGACAGAGCCGGTATAATATCGGAGATCGATCAAGTGGATCTCGGAAAAGGCATCTGTAAGGAACGGCACGAGCGAATCGGCGTAGGAATCGCGCAGAATGAGCAGGGAAGGGGCATTTTCCGTCCCGGTATCCACAACGGCGCGGGGGATGTTCCCGCCGAGGAAGAAGGTATATTTGTCCTTGATCGTGAGCTTGTCATAATTGTAGAGCGGCAGCGTCTCTTCGGTTCCGTTTGTTTCGTATCGGGTAACGGACGAATTCTCCGGCGCGGCGATCAACGTTTCCATCTCGTCCGGCGCGATCCAGAAAAAGCCGGAGGAGGAATAGAGTGTTCCGCAGAAGTCCTCGGAGACGGTTTCCTGTGTGAGTGTATCTTTATCGATCTCCGGCAACCCCCAGGAGGAACGCAGGGCATTGGCGGCATAATAGGCGCCGAGGGACGTCCAGTGGTGGTCGGTGCGATAGAAAATGTATTCGTTGCTGTGTGCCGTGAGGGTGGAGGAAAGATCGATCGTTTCCAGAGCCGTCTGCGCATAGGCGCTGTTGATCACCGCTTGCTGATCGTCGTTCGGAGCACCGTCCGGCAGAATGTCCGCATAAAGCTGTGCCGTCGTGGGGATCAAGGCGAGCGAGACCGGAACACCGGTGTCCGTGAGTAAATCCGCTGCCTGCACGGCGTGCGCGAGTACGTCTTCCTCCGGCGCTTCGAACGGCTCGATCAGACGGCCGCCGTCGCAGAGAAACACGCCGTTATTCTGCTGCTTTCCCTGCGCAAGCTCTGCGCCCGCTTTTGTTTCGATCCATGTATCCCGTCCGGCAAACTGGTCGCTGCAATAAGATTCAAAACGAGTGGCAAAAGAGCCGGAGAAAAGGGAAGAGAAGCTGAATTTCGGCAGCGTCTGCAGCTGCCGGTTTTCCTTTTCCGAAAAGTCCTTGTCCGGCAGAAGCAGATTCAGCAGGAAAAACCCGCCGATGAACACGGAAAAGAGGGCGGTAATAATTCGATTGGTCGTTTTTGACATCAATTTTGGCCTCCTTCCGTCAGAACCGGAAGTACAGGAACGGATTGTACGTCGCGTCCACGAGATATGCCGTAGAGATCACCAGACAAAGCGCGACAAGCACCGGCGTGAGTACATTTTGTACTCTCTGCGGAATACGCTGAAAGAGCTTTTTGGGAACGGGTGTCGCTGCGATGGCTGCGATAAAAAGAATGACGGCATAGCTTCGCGCGTAAAATGCGTCGGCTGCCGTTGCCGCAGCGCCGCTTGCGCCGAACATCGCCCCCCAATAGTGCACGACCTCGCCGACGGAGTTGAGCTGGAAGAGCATCCACCCGACGACGGCAACGAGCAGCGCGTAGATGTGCGCCAGTACCGGCACTTTTTCGAGCTTTTTGAGAAGGAAAACCTTTTCCAGAATCAGAAACACCGCATAGTACAGTCCCCAAAGCAGAAATGTCCAGTTCGCGCCGTGCCAGAGGCCGGTGAGTGCCCAGACGATGAGAATATTCAATATCTGCCGGGGCAGGCCGCGGCGGTTGCCGCCGAGGGGGATATAGAGATAATCACGGAACCATGTGCCGAGCGACATATGCCAGCGCCGCCAGAATTCTGTGACGCTCTTCGAGATGTACGGATAATTGAAGTTCTCCAGAAACTCAAAGCCGAGCATCCGCCCGAGACCGATGGCCATATCCGAGTAGCCGGAAAAATCAAAGTAGAGCTGGAGAGAAAAGGCGAGCGCGCCGAGCCACGCTCCGGCAAAGCTCAGCTCCGGAGCAGCGGCATAGATATCCCAGAGCGCGCCGATGTTGTTGGCGAGCAGTACCTTCTTCCCGAGACCAATGGCAAACCGCTGCACGCCGGAGGAAAACTGTTCGGAGCTGAGACGCCGCGTGCCAAGCTGGGAGGCCACGTCCTTATACCGGACGATCGGCCCGGCGATCAGCTGTGGGAAGAGCGCGACAAATGTGCCGAAGCGGATAAAGTTTTTCTGTTCCTCCGTGTCGCCGCGGTAAACGTCGATCGGATAGGACATCGTCTGGAACGTGTAGAAGGAAATGCCGATCGGCAGCGTGAGCCCGAGCGCGGGAATGCTTATGCCGGGAATGCGGCTGAGCGTCGCTGCGAGAAGGTCAAAGTATTTGAAGAAAATGAGCAGCGCGAGGTTGACAACGGTATTGACCGTCAGAACGGCCCGCGCTTTTTTATCGTCGGTCAGCCTATAGCGGGCGATGAGAAGTCCGGCGGCGTAGTTCAGCGCGATGGAGAATACCATCAGCAGGATGTACACCGGCTCGCCCCAGCCGTAAAACACGAGATTTACGATAAAAAGCCAGAGATTCCGATACCGCGCCGGGACAATATAGTATACCGCCAGTACGACGGGAAGATAAACAAACAGGAAAAGAATGCTTGAAAAGACCATAGATGTACAACTCTCCGTAATGCGTTATCTATTTATCGGATTTCTCCGGGGAAAATTTGCCGAGAGGATTGGCCTGCGCCGCAATGCGCAGCTCGGAATTATCCACATGCGTATAGATTTGCGTGGTGTTCAGATTTTCATGGCCCAGAAGCTCCTGCAAGGTACGCACGTCCACACCGTTCGAGAGCATAAGCGTTGCCGCCGTATGGCGCAGCTTGTGCGCGGAATACTTGTCGGCGTCCAGACCGGCACGCAGGAGAGATTTCTTCACCATGGCGTGCAGCGCTTCGCGGGTAATGCGCGTGCGGCGGCTGGAAAGGAACAAAGCGTTCCGATCAATGGCGGCAATATCCCGGCGGACGATCAGATAATCGTTGATCGCCTGCGCCGTGGCGTCGTTGAGATAGACGACGCGCTCTTTGTTGCCCTTGCCGAGCACGCGGATATGATCGCTCCGAATGTCTGAGAGATTCATCCCGGCGATTTCGGAAATACGAAGGCCACAGTTGAGGAATATCGTTAAAATGCAGAAATCGCGCTCCTTGTGCATCCCGTCCACGCTGTTTAGTAAACGCTCGCTTTCCTCCAGCGTCAGATAGCGGGGGAGAGACCGCTTGGAGCGCGGGGAGTCAAGATCCTGCAAAGGGTTCTCGTCAAGGAGCTTGGCTTTTGTCGTGAGATACTTATAAAAGCCGCGGATACTGGAGACCTTTCGGGCGCGGGACGCGGCGTTCAGGCCGAATTCCTCGCTGCGGGCGCGGGTGAATTTGGCTTTGTCGCGGGAAAGAAACGCCAGATAATCATAAACCTCCGCAAGCGTAACGCGGGAGACAAAGTCCAGATCCACGTCGAGGATCGAGATTTCGGAAAGCTCCGTTGCGCGAGGGACGAGCCCGCGTCCGATCTTCAAAAAACGAAAGAAATTCCGCAGATCGAGAAAATACTCATCGACCGTAGTGCGGGAGTGACCCTTGATCGTTTCATGGTATATTAAATAGTCCCGCAGAATGGGGGGCGCTTCATAGCGGTAGTCCATAGATGAACCTCACAGCAGAAAACCGCCGGACAGGGGAAGGCATTTCCGGCTATACATAAAATTAAACAAAATAAAGATTTTGTTTAATTTAGGGGAGCGCTTTTTAAATGAATATGGCGGTAACGGCATCGCGGACGTTTTTTGCCGGCAACAGCTTCATGTCCTTTGGGAGCTTTATGTCATCTTTGCAGTGCGCCGGTATAACGCAGCGCCTGAATCCAAGCCGTGCAAGCTCCTGCAGGCGTTGATTGATCGACGGAACGGATCGAATTTCTCCTGTGAGTCCGATTTCGCCGATCGCGGCAAGATCTTCCCCGATAGGCTTGTCCCGCAGACTGGACGCAATGGCCAGCGCGATGGCAAGGTCCGCCGCGGGCTCGTCCAGCTCCAGACCGCCGACAACATTTACATAGGCGTCGCACCCGGCGACGTGTACGCCGCCGCGCTTTTCCAGTACGGCAAGCAAAAGCATCAGCCGGTTGAAGTCCACGCCGTTTGCCGTGCGGCGGGACTGATTAGCATTCGACGGTGAAAGCAGCGCCTGAACCTCGGCGAGGATCGGCCGCGAGCCCTGCATCACACAGGAAACGCATGTACCGGGCGCGTTGACCGGACGGCCGGACAGCATGACCTCGGACGGATTCGGAACTTCACGCAGCCCCGTATCGCACATTTCAAATACGCCGATCTCGTTTGTGGAACCGAAACGGTTTTTTGCGGCGCGCAGAATGCGGTAATTGAGCGAACGGTCGCCTTCAAAATACAGCACGCAGTCCACCATGTGTTCCAGAACCTTCGGTCCGGCGATCGCGCCTTCCTTATTGACGTGGCCGATGACAAACGCGGTGATATTCATGGTTTTTGCAAGCTGCATCACCGCCATGGTACAGTCTTTCACCTGGCCGATGCTGCCGGGCGCGGAGGCGATGTCGTTATTGTACATCGTTTGTACCGAGTCAATGATCAGAATATCCGGTTTCAGATCCTCCACGCTCTGTGTAACGGCGTTGATATCCGTTTCTGCAAGGACGAAAAGATCGTCACTCGATACGCCGAGCCGCTGTGAGCGCATTTTAAGCTGGCGCTGGCTTTCCTCACCGGTCACATACAGGATCTTCGCGTCCGGGATATTGCCGCATATTTGCAGCAGCAGCGTGGATTTTCCGATACCGGGCGCGCCGCCGACCAGTACGAGCGAGCCGCGAACAGCGCCGCCGCCGAGAACGCGGTCCATTTCCGCCATGCCGGTGGAAAAACGAATTTCTTCCTCGTCGTCAAGCTGTGCAACGGGCTTCGGGACGCTCCGGCGCGTTCCGGCGATCTTTACGGCGGCGCTTTTTGCCGCAGCATTGCCGGACGGCGCAGAGGGCGCTTCCACGATCGTGTTCCACGCGCCGCACGCCGGGCAGCGGCCGAACCATTTTCCGGTTTCATTGCCGCATTCCGTGCAGAAAAACACACTTTTGGCTTTCATAAAACGCCTTTCTCTGTAAACTGGAGATAGCACGCCGTCAAGACGGACGCAATCTTTTTCTGATAGTCCGCGCTTTGCAGAAGCGATAGCTCCTGCGGATGCGAAAGGAATCCGCACTCGACCAGCACGGCGGTACATTGAACGTGGGACATAATGTAAATGTCCTTCCCCGCCGGCACCGGGACGCGCCGGTTTTCCGGCAGCAGCGCCGCGGTGAGCCGGGATTGGATGAGCTCGGCCAAAGCGCGGCTGGGTTCATTCTGCGCGTATAAAACCTGAGAGCCGTGCGGCCCGGATGAGGGATAGATGTTCTGATGGATGCTCAAAAAAACCGGAGAATCCACGCTTTCGGCGAGCTCTACCCGCCGCCGAGTATCCCATTTTTTCATGGCGGCAATGGTTTTTGCCTCCGACGGATAGGTGATCTCCTCGGTATCGCGCGTCATAACGGTATCAACGCCGAGAAAAGCGCATAGATCCCGTACGCGCAGCGCCATGGAAAGATTCAAAGCACTTTCCGCCGTCCCGTCCGGCGCTACAGCGCCGCCGTCCGCGCCGCCGTGACCGGGATCAAGGATCAGCACAGGCGGCGAGCCTGCGGCCTGTGCCGACACGGATCGGGTATCCGTACCCGATAAAAACACACATTGTATTATGACACAAATCCAAAGGAATGACAAGGTGAAAAGCGCGGCATCTTCCGCGCGGACGCTTCTATACAGCTTTTTAACAAACAAAATGCATCGCCTCCCTCAAGCTATGCTATGAGAGCGGCGATGCATTTTATGAGCGAAAGGACTCAGCCTTCCTTCAGGAATTTCTCCAGCCGGTCAAGGCCCTCTTTGATGGTCTCGAGCGACGTGGCGTACGTCCAGCGGACAAAGTTCGGCGCGTCGAACGCGCAGCAGGATACGACCGCGACAAGGCCTTTTTCCAGAAATGCCATGGCGAAATCGTCGGCGTTATGGATCACTCGTCCGCCGAGCGTGCGGCCGATGAGCTTTTCAAGATTCATCATCACATAAAAAGCGCCGTCCGGCTTCAGGCAGCTCACACCGTCGATCTGATTCATGCGCTCTACGAGATAATTCCGGCGCTCCTCGAACACCTTGCGCATTTCCTCCACGCTGTCCTGCGGGCCACGCATGGCCTCCGCCATCGCCGCCTGGTTCATGGCGCCGATGTTGCCGAGCGCGTGGCTCAGGCAGTTTGTCATAACTTTGGCAATGCGCTTGTCGCCGCAGGCGGCAAAGCCGCAGCGCCAGCCGGTCATGGAATAGCTCTTGGATACGCCGTTGATGATGATCGTGTGCTTCTTTACTTCTTCGCCGAGTGCTGCGACGCTGGTGAATTTGCGTCCGTCGTAGCAGAGGCGGTAGTAAATCTCGTCAGCGATGATGTAAATATCGTGACGCAGGCAGACCTCCGCAAGCGCTTCCAGCTCTTCCTTGGAGTAGATCATGCCGGTCGGGTTGGACGGGTTGTTGAGCACGAGCGCCTTTGTTTTATCCGTAATGGCGGCTTCAAGCTGTGCCGGCGTCATTTTGAAATGCTGCGCCTCCGTCGTCGGAACGATCACCGGAACGCCGCCGACCATACGGATCTGCTCGGTATAGCTGACCCAGTACGGCGCGGGAACAATGACCTCGTCGCCGGTATCGAGCAGCGTGAAAAAAGTGGCGTACAGGCACGCCTTGGCGCCGTTGGAGATGACAATGGCGTCATAATCAAAGTCCACGCCGAGGTCTTCCTTCATGCGGTACGCGACCGCCTTGCGCGCTTCGATCGTGCCGGGCGTCGGCGTATACTTCGTCTGACCTTCCTGAATGGCACGGATCCCCGCTTCCTTGATATGGTCGGGCGTATCAAAATCCGGCTCCCCTGCCCCAAAGCCTACAACGGGAATACCCTCCGCCTTCATCTGCTTGAATTTCGAGTTGACCGCCAGCGTTGCGGACGGAGCAACGGCGGAACGGATCTTGGATAATTCTTTCATGGCAAAGCCCTCCATACAAGTATGGCGTCATTATATGGCATAGATAACAAAAATGCAAGACCTAATTTAGTAAAAAATGCGCAGCCGAGGCGTTTTTTTCGCCTCGGCGTGCAAGTTTGTTTATATGATTATGCAAATCAGGGATCCGCCGCCTTCATTGACGATGCGTGTAAGCGTCTGCTGCAGCTTTGCCTGTGCATTGACGGGCATCTGCCGGAGCTTTGTGATAACGCCTTCGCTCGCAATATCATACAGCGATTTGCCGAAGATGTTCGACTCCCAAATTCGGCTCGTGTCGCCCTCAAAGCCCTGCAGGAGGAAGTTGATGATCTGCTCCGAGGCTTTTTCCCCGCCGAGCGCAGGGCTGACCTCGGTTTCGATGTTCGCCATGATCATATGGATGGACGGCGCAGACGCTTTGAGCCGCACGCCGTAGCGTCCTCCCTGCCGGACGATCTCCGGCTCTTCGAGCTTGAGTTCATCCGGCGACGGCACAACGATCCCGTATCCGGTCTCCCGGACATCTTTCAGCGCGCTGCTGATGCGGTCGTATTCGTTCTTGATGCCGCGCATTTCGGTCAGAAGCGCCATCAGATCGCCGTCATCGCGGATACCAAAGCCGGACTGCTCGCTGATCGTCTGATAATAGAGCGCTCTCGGCAGGTCCACCCGGATATCCGCGATGCCGCGCCCCATCTGCAGCGCCGCAACAGATACGGAGAGAATGTTTTCCTCCGCCCGCAGCGTGTCCGCCATCGGATAGACGTCACGGATACGGTAAATGCTCTGCGCCGAGGCGCGCACGCCGTTATAGAGCGATGTGCGCAGCGGGTGCTCGATCGGCAGCGCATCCACCCAACTTGGCAGGAAAACGTCCAGCTCGGAAAGCGGAAATTCACACAGCGCCGATTTGAGGATTTCACTGATATCATTTTCCGACAGCTCCAGACAGTTTACGCAGACGCAGCCCGTGCCGTATTTCTCCCGGATCGATCGGCACAGAGCTTTTGCGCTTTCCGTGTTTGGTTCGGCGCTGTTGAGAACAACGGTGAACGGCTTTCCGATCTCCTGCAGCTCGCGGATCACGCGCTCCTCCGCCGGGACATAATCCTCACGGGGAATCTCGCAGATCGTGCCGTCGCAGGTGACGACCAGCCCGATCGTCGAGTGCTCGGCGATGACCTTATAGGTTCCCTGCTCCGCTGCTTCGGTCAGAGATATCTCCTTATCGAACCACGGCGTTGTCACCATACGTTCTGCGCCGTCTTCAAACTGGCCGGAAGCGCCCTTGACCATGTAGCCGACGCAGTCGATCAGCCGGACGGAAAGATCGGTTTCTTCGCCGAGACGGATCGTCACCGCCTCTTCCGGAATGAATTTCGGCTCCGCTGTCATAATGGTGCGTCCGGAGCCGCTCTGCGGCAGCTCATCGCGGGCACGCTCTTTCCGGTAGACATTATCTATGCGCGGAATAACGAGCGTTTCCATGAAGCGCTTGATGAAGGTGGACTTGCCCGTCCGAACCGGACCCACCACACCAAGATATATATCTCCGTCCGTGCGGAGAGCGATGTCCTCGTAAATCGTTGATTCAGACACGGTCAGACCCCCTGTACATGATTTCAATGCATCCTATGGGGATAAGCCCGCAAATATGCTTGTTTTAGAATCCGAATCCGCGCGAGAGCGGCCCCTGCAGCCGTGAAAGACATACGTCGATCTCCGGGAAGCCCTGCCGCAGCATTTCTGCGAGGGACGGCATGACAACGTTTTCGGTGGCGAAGTGGCCTCCTTCCAGGAGATTCAGCCCCAGCTCCGCGCCGTCGATCCACTGGTGGTGTTTGATCTCACCGGTCAGTACCGTGTCGCAGCCGCGCTGTGCTGCTTCATAGAGTATGTCCCCGCCCGCGCCGCCGCAGAGCGCCAGATATCCTACACGGCGTCCGGCGTCGTAATACCGCATATCGGGCGCGGAGAGCGCTGTGCGTGTCTGGGTGAGGAACTCTGAAAGCGGCATCGCCTCCGGCAGACGGCAGAAGCAGCCGATGTCCGGCGTATACTCCAGCTCTTCCCCGCCGACGGCGTTGGCAAGAGCCGTATTTACGCCGCCCTCAAGCGCATCGAGATTCGTGTGCAGGCAGATGGCCGAGAGATTCCCCTGCAAAAGGGCAATGACGCGCTTTGCGTCCGGTGTGTCCGTGCAGACGCGGCGCAGCGGTGTAAAGATGACCGGATGATGGGAGACGATCAGCTCCGCATGAAGCGACAGTGCCTCCTCGATGGCCTGCTGCGTGATATCCAGCACGACGAGCACACGGCTCACCTCGCGTTCCGGAAAGCCGCAGAGCAGCCCAACATTATCAAAATCCAGTTTGAGCGAGGATGGTACACGCTCTTCCAGATAACCGGCTATTTCACGAACCGTCGCCATGGTATTTCCTCCTCATTTCCGCAATGTCCGCCGCGGCAAGGCGCAGCGCGTTCAGCCTCTCACGGTCGCTCTCCCGTCCGGAGCGTTCCAGACCGCGAACGGCGATATCGAGTCGTTTGTCCTGTTCCGCGAGGATATCGGAGAACAGCGTGTCGTTCGAGACCAACGAATACTTCCCGCAATACAGCTCTCCTGCGGAAAGAGCCTCCGGAGCACCGGCGCGCACGGTGAGAATAGAATAAAGGCGTCCGGCGTCACGCACAAGCCGCTCTGCGCGGATCGTAAGCCCGAGCGACGGCAGCGCGGCGCGAAGCTCCTCCGGCCTCGACATCGGCTGCAGAATGCAAAGGGCATTCCGGCACGCCCACGGCGCGGCGCGAAGGATCGCCGCGATATTCTCCCCGCCCATACCGGCGATCACGACCGTATCAACACTGTCCGGCGAGACGCCGGTCAGCCCGTCGCAGAGGACGCAGGAAAGGTCCTGCACGCCGGCGGCATAGGCATTTTCCTTCGCGCGGGAGAGCGGACCGGGTCGGATATCCGTGGCCACGGCACTTTGGATCTTTCCGTCCAGCAAAAGACGGATGGGAAGCAGCGCGTGGTCTGTCCCGACATCGGCAAGGCGCGCGCCGTCCGGAACGAGCGCGGCGATGGCCGCAAGGCGCGGCGGTAATTTAAATGTATGATCCATAAACCTTATGAAAAACGGCGAGGACGCTAAATGCCCTCGCCGCTTTTACTCCTTTGAATTTCAGCCCTGAGCCGCGATAAACTCGTTGACCTTCTCGACAAACTTATCGACATCGACGCCGTGCGCAGCGCAGGCTTCCTCGACGTTCTCGCCGCTCGCCATGGCGCAGCCCATGCAGTGCATGCCGATCGCCTGGAACATCGGCGCGACGAACGGAGCGTTCTCCATGATCTCGGCGATCAGAGTAGTCTTTTCAATCTGGTACATTGTTTGACCTCCTAAGAAGTATATAGACGTATTATACCCATGCTGTTCCTATTTTTCAACCGGTTTCGACGAAATTGAGAAAAAGAAAGCGGGAGCGGAATATCCGCTCCCGTTTCCTGTGGTCAGATGACCCTGAACGTCAAATTACTGCTGGTTCGCCTTGATCTTGGCGAAGCAATCGCTGCAGTAGACCGGACGGTCAGACTTGGGCTCAAACGGCACGCGAGCCTCGCCGCCGCAGGCGGCGCAGGTAGCCGTGAAGTACTCACGGGGACCGCGAGCGGAGTTCTTACGCGCGTCACGGCAGGCCTTGCAGCGCTGGGGCTCGTTCTGGAAGCCGCGCTCCGCATAAAACTCCTGCTCACCGGCGGTGAAAACGAACTCTTTGCCGCACTCTTTGCATACCAGGGTCTTGTCCTCGTACATTTGCTGATCCTCTCTTTGATTCTGCCCTTGGGCTTGATATTGCGTTCAGCTTTCGCTGTTGTCGCCTGAAGAAATTATCCGGGAGAGCTTGCGCCGGATCCGCTGTATGGCGTTGTCTACCGCTTTTTCGGTTCGTCCGCTGGCTGCGGCCATGTAAGAATAAGAATATCCCGCTAAATACAACGGCAGGATCTTCTGTTCAAAGGGTGACAAGCACCGGGAAAATGTCTGGAAAAATTCGTCTGTGCGCTCTCTCGCCAAAACCTGTTCTTCCGGGGAGTTCCGTAAATCAAGGGCCGCATACATACCGGGACGGATGCCTTCGCTGCCGAACGCATCCTCCAGCGATACGCCGCTGTTGAGAGGGATATGCTTCAAACAAGACGCCGATTTGATCGCACTGAAGATCCGCCGCCGGATGCACAGTTCCGCATACGCCTTGAAAGGGACGCCCTGCGCGGGTCTGTACTCCCGAATTGCGGAGAGAAGGCCGAGCATTCCCTCCTGCGTGAGATCTTCGCTGTCCCCTCCGGCAAGAAAATACGGTCTTGCGCAGATCCGGACAAGCTGATTGTACCGAGCTGCTAACGCATCTTCCGCCCCGACCGAGCCGGAAACAGACATTTGCTGAAGCTGCTCATCGCTGAAGCACTGAAAATCTTCCATAAAAAAACCATTTTATAAACGGATTATATTTGTTTTTATCAACAAAGTCAAGAGAAATATGAATGAATTATGAAGTTTTTTTCCAAATTCCCCGGTAAAATCACAGATCGAGCTGCTGCTGACCGTGAAACGGGATGCCGAGATGCTCATATGCCTTCTGCGTAACGCACCGGCCGCGCGGGGTACGGGTGAGGAATCCCTGCTGCAGAAGGTAGGGTTCGTAGACATCCTCGAGCGTAACGGATTCCTCGTTGATCGTGGCGGCGAGCGTTTCCACGCCGACCGGACCGCCGGAATAATACTCGATGATGCTGCGGAGCATGCGCCGGTCGAGCGAGTCGAGCCCGAGATGGTCGATCTCCAGCCGGTTGAGCGCCTCGTCTGCCACTTGCCTTGTGATAACGCCGTCTGCCGTCACCTGCGCAAAATCGCGCACGCGGCGAAGGATGCGGTTGGCGATACGCGGCGTGCCGCGGCTGCGGCGGGCGATCTCCTCCGCCCCGTCGTGCTCAATGCTTATGCCGAGGATACCGGCGCTGCGCTCAACGATGCGGCGGAGCTCCTCCGGCGTATACAGCTCCAGACGGAGAATGACGCCGAAACGGTCGCGCAGCGGCGCGGAAAGCTGGCCGGAGCGTGTTGTCGCGCCGATGAGCGTAAATTTCGGTAGATCGAGCCGAATGGAGTTCGCGGAAGGTCCCTTGCCGATGATGATGTCGATGGCGAAGTCCTCCATCGCGGGATAAAGGATCTCTTCGACCGCGCGGTTCATGCGGTGGATCTCGTCCACGAAGAGAATGTCGTTCTCCTGCAGATTTGTGAGAAGCGCCGCAAGATCGCCGGGTTTTTCAATGGTCGGCCCAGAGGTGATGCGCATATTTACGCCCATCTCGTTGGCGATAACGGCGGCGAGCGTCGTTTTGCCGAGTCCGGGAGGGCCGTGGAGAAGGACGTGGTCGAGCGCTTCCCCGCGCATCTTTGCCGCCTGAATGAAAATGCGGAGGTTTTCCTTTGCGCGCTCCTGCCCGATATATTCGTTCAGATACCGCGGGCGGAGCGAGCCCTCGCCGGCATCCTCCGACAGAGCCGTGGATCGGGTTATCAATTCATTTTCCTGCTCCGCATCCGAAAAGCTGATCGCCAAGCTGCTCCGCCTCCTTTTACTTCATCAGTTTTTTCAGCCCCTGCCGTACGATATCCTCGACGGACAGATTCTGAATATCCAGTCCTTTGAGCGCTGCGGCGATCTCGTTTCCGCCGTAGCCGAGCACGCCGAGCGCCGCCGCCGCATCGGAGAGCTTGTCTCCGCCGGATGCCGCCGCGGGCGCATAAGCGCCGGAAGAGTCGAAAGAGCTGTCCCCGACGGCGCCGCCGGAGAATTTATCTTTCAGCTCCATGATCACGCGCTGCGCGATTTTTTTCCCGATACCGGGGGCTGCCGTCAGCGCCTTCTCGTTGCCGGACATAATAGAGAGAGAGAGGGATTCCGGCGTGTTCGCGGAGAGGATCGCCTGCGCGGCCTTCGCGCCGACGCCGGAAACGCCGATCAGCAGCTCAAAGCAGCGCTTTTCCTCCGCTGTCGCGAAGCCGTAAATGTCAAAGCAGTCCTCACGGATGATCGTGCATGTATAAAACCGGGCCTTCTCGCCGATGCGGACCCGCGAGAGCGAGTTGACCGTGGTATTGACAGCATATCCCACACCGCCGCAGTCCACGACGGCGACGGGGCCGTCGATCAGGGAAACGACGCCTTCTATATAGTAGAACACAGATCCCGGTCTCCTTCCCTTGTTAAAAGCGATGTAGCGCTGCGGGCGTGGCAGAGCGCGATAGCGACCGCATCCGCCGCGTCATCCGGCCGCGGAACGGCGGTCAGATGTAAAATGCGGCGGACCATGTCCATGACCTGCCGTTTTTCCGCCATGCCGTATCCCACGACGGCCTGCTTCACCTGCATGGGCGTATACTCATACACCGGCACGCCGCAGCGAAACGCGCAGAGCAATATGACGCCGCGGGCATGCGCAACAGGGATGCCTGTCGTGATGTTTTTACTGAAGAAAAGCTCCTCAATGGAGATAGCATCCGGATCGCAGGAGCGGATCAGTTCCTCGAGATCCGAATAGATCCGGTCAAGGCGCGATGAGAGCGGGGTATGTGCCGGAGTCGTGATGACGCCGCAGGAAATCATCCTCTGATGCATGCCGGAGGATTCCACCAGCCCAAAGCCGACGGTAGCGACGCCGGGGTCAATGCCGAGAATTTTCATACCGCTCCCCTTTCTTATCTTATTGATTCTACCATAAAACCGTTCCCATGGCAATGCTTTTCCGAGAGAGGAAAAACGGGTTGGAGCAATTCCAACCCGTTTGAGCTTGTCAAAAAAGTTTTTTGACAAGCTCTCAAACGAGACCCACTTCGTTGGGCTCTCGTTTGAAAAGGCTGCGGCTCGCCGCAGCGCACTCGCTTACGCTCGCACGTTTGCGAGCCGAAAAGTATTTTTGCCGACGTACACGCCGCCGGCAAAAATGTTTTTCACTTTATTTGCGCCTGCGGGCGCAAACTCTGCGAGGCTTTTTCGACAGGCTGAAACGGGTTGGAGCAATTCCAACCCGTTTCAAAAGTTTATGGAAAACTTATTTCTGCTCAGACCAGATGCGGGAGGAATAGAGAATGCCCGCAATACCGGCAACCGTATCGACCATGGCCGCGAACCAAAGCTGATAGGTAACGCCGAGGAGCGCAAGAACGAGGAGCACGGCCTTGACGGCAAGAACGGCAAGGATCAGCTGCCGCACTGTGGAGCGCGTGGCCTTTGCTGCGTCGATCGCGCCGGCGATGGGCGCCGCCGTTTTGTCCATGATAACGGCGCTGCCCGTCTGCATGGAGGCCTCGGACGCGAGACCGTCGATGCACACGCCGATATCCGCCGCATTGAAGCACGCGGTATCGCCGGTTGCCTCGCCCATATACAAAACGCTGTTGACCGGGAAGCGTTCCTTGATCTCCTGGATTTTTTCCAGACGGTCCATCGGCATGCATTGCGCGTAATACTCGCGCACACCGGCGGAAACGGCAGCGGTACGGGTCTTTTCGGGGCTGTCCGCCGAGAGCATGATGCACTCGCATCCCGCGCCGGACACGGCGCTGAAGGAGGCTCTGGCATCGTCGCGGATCGTATCGGAGAGATAGATGCAGCCGGCATACTGGTCGTTGACGGCCATATACACGGTAATGCTGTCCCCGACAGGGTCGGTAACAGTGACGCCGTTTTTCTCCATATAGGCCGCATCGCCCATGCGGATGTCGATCCCGTCGATCACGGCGGTGATTCCGTCGGGCTCTTCGGTGAATTCTTCAATGAGAGAGGCGTCGATCGCCTGTCCGTACGCCTTGGCGATGGACGCGGCGACGGCGGTGGAAGAGCCGGATTCGGCGTGCGCGGCAACCTTGAGCAGCACCGCAGGGTCGAGCCGCTCCGACTTCACGGAGGCCACACGGTAAAAGCCGGTGGAGAGCATTTCGTCCTTATCGAACACAACCGCGCCTGCGCGGGAAAGGCCGTCCAGAACGAAGGCGTCCTTCACGACAACGCCGCTTTGCAGCGAACGGAAGAGTCCGGCAAGGTACATAAACGGCAGCGGCGCAAGGAAAGCCGTCGGGCAGGAAATGATGAGGAGAACGAGCGCGCGGTGAATGGCTTCCTCGGTCGGAACCGTGGAGAAGATCAGAAGGAGAAGCGCGATCAGGACGCTCACACCGAGAGCGAACGGGGCGTAAACTCTCGCATAGCGTTCCACCGAATCGGCCTCGGGGCCATAGACAGCCTCCGGATCGGAAACAGTGTCGATCTCGCGGGCGAAAACGGAATCGGAGGCGGGGGCGAGCACCGTGCAGCGCACGGCAGCGCTGCTGTTGACAGCGCCCGCAGGGATCTTTTGTCCGGCCGTGACTTCGCGGCGGGCGGTATGCCCGAAGATCGGGGCGAGATCGAGCGTGACGGAGCCTTCCAGAATTTCGAGATCGGCCGGAGCGCGCTGGCCGCGTTCGAGAATAAGGATATCGCCAAGCTGGACATTCTCCGGCGGAATGGAGGTCTTTTCCTCACCACGGAGAACGGTGACACTCGCCACATAGGGGTCCACACGGTCGCGGAAGCTGGACTTCGTAAGAGCGGAGGCATACGCGCGGACAATACACCCGGCCTGATAGATCAGCATGACGGCGGCAGCCTCATAGCCCTCGTTGATCGTAAAGGCGAGGATCGCTGCAATGGAAACGAGCAGCTCCTCCCCAAGACGGTGTTCCCGGACGAGCCGGACGCAGGCCTGATACAGCACGTCAAAACCGCTGATGAGCGTACTGAGCAGCAGCAGGAGAAGCGTTATACCGTCTCCCAGCTGCAGAAAGAGACCGAGACAGAGCAAAACGGCGGCAATGCCGATCCGGACAAACAACAGTTTGTCCACACCGTACCATGTAGTCCCGCCGAGAGGCGCAGAACCGGCGCCGCTTTCTTCCGTTTTTTTCTTGAAAATCTCTTTCATATCGTTAACCCCATTCCATGGTTCCGTAATATTCCGCTTTACATAATAGTATAACATTTACATGCCAAAAAGCAACCGCGATTTTATGTTTTTCAAAAAAACGGTCACGGCGTTTCCTTTCGGCATACGATGGGCTGAGAGCTGAGCTCTCTATCCGGTTTTTTTTGGAGGAATCGTTTTGAATAGTAAGGGATCCGCGGAGGCCGTCTGCGGATATAAATGCGGCGCTTTGCCGTCCTGCGCGCCGCTGGCAGCTGCATTCGTCCCTGCGCAGGAAAACGCGCAGGCGCAGTATGAGCCGGACAAAGCGCTTGCACGCGGCACGCTTTTCCCGGGGCTCGATCTGCCGTTCGGGAACATGGTCAACGACGCCGCGCCGAACGTTCCGCTTGCCGAGCTCATGGCGATCGATTTTGCCGCGCACGATCTTTCCCTGTATCTCGACACGCACGCCGGTGACGCGGAGGCGTTTGCTGCCTATCAGGATCTGCTCCGGCTCGCCGAGGAAGGCGCGCAGCGCTATGCAAAGCTCTATGGGCCGATCACCAAACGCGATCTTCTCAACGCGGAAACGTATACCTGGCTAAAAAGTCCCTGGCCGTGGGAATACCGCGGCGGCACGGAGGGTTGACGCATGTTTATTTATAAGAAGAATCTTCAGTATCCTGTCCGAATTGCCAACCCGAACCCGGCGCTTGCCAAGGTCATCATCTCCCAGTACGGCGGGCCGAACGGCGAACTGGGGGCGTCGCTCCGCTATCTGAGTCAGCGCTTTGCCATGCCGAGCGATGAAGTCAAGGGGATCCTTACCGACATCGGAACGGAAGAACTTGGGCATCTGGAAATGGTCGGCTCGATCGTCCACCAGCTCACACGGAATCTGACGCCGGAGGAGATCAAGGCGCAGGGCTTTGACGCTTACTTCGTCGATCATACGCTCGGCGTATTTCCGCAGGCCGCGGCGGGCGTGCCGTGGAACGCCATCAGCATCGGCGTCAGCGGCGATGTGATCGCCGATCTCACCGAGGACCTTGCCGCCGAACAGAAGGCTCGTGCCACCTACGATAACATTCTCCGACTCTCGGACGATCCCGACGTAAATAACGTGATTCGTTTCCTGCGTGAGCGGGAGGTCGTCCATTTCCAGCGCTTCGGTGAGGCGCTGGGTCTCGTGACGGAAAAGCTCAACCAGAACAACGTCTACTATATGAATCCGGCGTTCCCCGGACGCTGAAGCAGAGAGAAAACGGCGGCGGAAGCATCATTCCGCTGCCGTTTTTCCTGCAAGCCGGAGCCGGGCGAGGATCTCTTCGTCCGCCGGGCAGAAATCGTAGCCGCCGATCTCCTCCGGCGTGATCCAGTCCATGGCGCAGTGCTCCAGAAGCTGCGGCACACCGTCCGTGATCTCCGCATGGAACAGCGTTAAATGGATGGTGAGATCAGGATAAACATGCGTCAGCTCCATATAGACATCACCGACCGAGACTGCGACGCCAAGCTCCTCCCGGCATTCGCGCGCGAGGGCTTCCCTCTTCGTTTCCCCTGGCTCGACCTTGCCGCCGACAAATTCCCAGAGCAGTCCTCTCGCCTTGTGCGCCGGGCGCTGACAGATGAGAAAGCGCCGCGGGTTTTCCGTATCGTGGACAAGCGCTGCAACGACTTCAACCATGGTCATATCCTCAATGTTTTTTATTTTATGGTAGACTCTTCCGCGCAAAAAGTCAAGGAACCGGACGAGTACGGGCGAATAGAATACAGAGGAAAGACATTACCGGAAAGGGCGGAATTTGCCATGGAATCAATCATTTGTCTGAGAGATATGGAGCCCGGTACGCAGGGAATTATCACGGATATATTGCCGGAGTGTGCTTTAAGCCGCCGCCTTCTCGATCTCGGCTTCGCGGAGGGCGCGGGAATACGATGCCTCTTCCGCAGCATGTTCGGTGATCCGACGGCCTACGAAATTTGCGGAACGGTGATCGCGCTCCGCGCCGGGGACAGCGCCTCCGTGTTCGTCCGCCTGCCGCATGAGGCGAAAACGTAATGGCGGAGACATACCGTTTTGCGCTGGTGGGGAACCCGAACGTTGGGAAAAGCTCGCTTTTCAACGCGCTGACCGGCTTGCACCAGCATACCGGAAACTGGCCGGGGAAAACGGTCGCTACGGCGGCGGGAACATGCAGCATCGACGGGGCGGCCGTTGAGCTCATTGATCTGCCGGGAACGTATTCTCTCTCTGCCCGTTCTCCGGAAGAGGAGGTCGCGGCGGAATATATCTCCTTCGGCTGCGCCGACGCGGTGATCGTTGTCTGCGACGCCACGGCGCTCGAGCGGAATCTCTATCTTGCCCTGCAGGTCATGGAGATCACGGATCACGTTGTTATATGCGTGAATCTGATGGACGAGGCCGAAAAGCGCGGCATCGCCGTGGATCTTCCGCGGCTATCGCAGCTGCTCGGCGTGCGCGTTGTCGGAACAAGCGCGCGGCAGAAAAAAACGCTCCCTCCCCTGCTGCGTGCAGCGGTGGCCGCCGCGCAGGAGAGACACCGCAAGCCGGTTCCGGTGCGCTATGGCGAAGCGATCGAGGCGGGGCTTTTTTCGATCGAGGCGCGGCTGGATGAGCTGCTTCCCGGGTCTATGCCAAATCACCGGTGGATAGCGATGCAGCTTCTGACCGGCGGCGATATTGCGATTCGCGCGCTGGAGAAAAAGCTCGGAAGGCCGCTGGAGGATGATCCTTTTCTTTCGGAAGCTGTCCGTCTCGGTAGAGAGCGCATCGACCGCGCCGGAGAAACCGTGGCAGCGGCGGCAACGGTGATTCTCCGCCGTGCAGCCGATATTGCAGCGGAGGTCGTTTCAGCGGCGCATCAAAACAGCTTTTCCCGTGACCGGAGGGCTGACCGCATTCTGACCGGAAAAAAATTCGGCATTCCGATCATGCTGCTGTTGCTGCTGATCCTCTTTTATCTGACGGTGCAGGGCGCAAACTACCCTTCGGCGTTTCTTTCCTCCATGCTTTTCGCCTTTGGCGATATTCTCTCACGCTGGCTTCTCGCCGCCGGAATCCCGCTCTGGCTGCATGATGCGCTGATCCTTGGCGTATACCGGGTGACCGCATGGGTCGTATCCGTCATGCTGCCGCCGATGGCGATCTTCTTTCCGCTGTTCACGTTTCTTGAAGACGTCGGCTATCTGCCGCGCATGGCGTTCAATCTCGATAAGCCGTTTGAGAGCTGCCGCGCGTGCGGCAAACAGGCGCTTACAATGGCGATGGGCTTTGGCTGCAATGCCGCCGGCGTTGTCGGCTGCCGCATCATCGATTCGCCGCGCGAGCGGCTACTTGCCATACTCACGAACAGCTTCGTCCCGTGCAATGGGCGCTTTCCGATTTTGATTTTCCTGCTCGGCGCTTTCTTTTCCTCGCGTAATTCTATTGTGTCCGCGCTTATGCTGACGGGTGTCGTATGTCTCGGCATTGCCGCTACGTTTGGCGCGACACGGCTTTTATCCGCCACGGTTCTGTGCGGGGAGACGTCCTCTTATGTTCTGGAGCTGCCGCCGTACCGAAAGCCGCAACTCGGAAAGATCCTTGTCCGCTCACTCCTTGACCGGACGGTATTCGTCCTTGGTCGGGCCGCCGCCGTTGCCGCGCCCGCCGGTCTGGTTCTCTGGCTGCTGGGAAATTTTTCCGTCGGAAATGTCTCTCTGCTGCGGTATCTGTCGGACGTGATCGATCCAATCGGAAAATTTCTCGGTATGGACGGCGTGATCCTGCTGGCCTTCATTCTGGGATTCCCTGCCAATGAAACGGTGATTCCCATCGCCATGATGATCTATATGGCCGAGGGTGCGCTCAACCGGACGCTTTCTGTCGCGGCCATGAGCGGAATATTGCTCGCCAACGGCTGGACTGGAAAGACAGCAGCGTGCGTCATTGTGTTTACACTGATGCACTGGCCGTGCTCTACAACGCTTCTCTCCATAAAAAAAGAGACCGGCAGCCGGACATGGACGGCGCTCGCCGCCGTGCTGCCGACGCTCTGCGGCGCGCTGCTGTGTTTGCTCATCAATCTTGTTTTTCGCTGACTGCGGTGTTTTACAGCGGCAGTAAAAAAATCAGCCTACGGCGGTCATCGCTTTAAGCTGATTTCTGTATTCGGTTATTTGCTTCGGTGATCTCGTCCTTTACGTCGCCCTCCGCCTGTATGCCGACGGCTTCGAGCGCCCGCAGCTTTTGTTCGGCGGTGGCTTTCAGGACTTCGGCGGCGTTGTCATAGAGTTTATAGACGAACGGCATTGTCAACCAACTCCGATGCTTTTCAGGTATTCCTCGTACTCCGGAGGAATACCGATGTCGTAATTCTTGTAATAATGCAAAAATTCATATGGAAAAACGAAATCGCCATCCCAGAAAGCGCCTGCGTGGAGCTTCTCGCCTGTAAAAATATCGTAGGACGGCAAAGTGGTCAGTCCGGGATCAAGGGTCTCAATGTGCGCGATTATCTTGTCCTTACCGATGCTGTTTTTAAAATGCCTGTATGTTTCAAATTCTTCATTGCTTCGCTCATACGGCAAGCCTTTGAAATAACCGAACGCTATCACTTTCTGCGCCCCCTTTGGTTTGAATGGTAGTCAATAAACTTTCCATCCCTCAATTCGCCGATGTAGATTACGCCGTGTTTGCTTATGTACAGTGTATCGCTTGGAGCTTTTACCGTAACACCGAGAGCGTTTGCTAATTCCTCGGCGAAGCAATATTCCTCTCCGATTTGCTTTCCTGTGCTGCACGACAGCAGCCGGATATTTTGCCAGTTCCAGCCATCCATGTGGCGGATGACCGACGCCAGCAAACGCGGGGACATATTCGTTTCGAGTGTCCCATATCCTACGGCAGTAGATGAGCCATGCATCGCTACGTCAAAGAACGTTTTTAACGGCTTTACAGCTTTGATATTTACTGGGAGCGGGTCGTCTTTGGGGAAAGCGGCAAAGCCGTTTTCTAAGCGTATTATACCGCCGGATGCTATTTTATACAAGTCATCTCTGGCGTCTGCGCCGAAGAATTTCAGCGCCTCCGCGTCATCCACGGCGGACGGTCCTGCTCATCGTAGAGGGTGAAATCGCCGCCCGCATCTGATACCTCATACGCGGCATAGTTGCGGTTTATCGTATATATGCCCAGTGTTGAGTCGTTGACGTAGGAGATGGTGATTTCATGGTTGATTGCATATTGCGTATAAAAAAGTTATATCCCCATCGGTTTGACCGATGGGGATATTCCGTGGAGCGGATAATGGGAATCGAACCCACCTCTACGGCTTGGGAAGCCGTCGTTCTACCGATGAACTATATCCGCGTATTTTGTTTACTTATGTACTCTACCAAAATATGCCTGAAAAGTCAAGCGACAAAAAAGGATTCATAGCTTGTGACTCGTCCGAATACGCTTTGGCAGGAGTGTGATTTGGAATGAAACGTGCAAAACGCGCAACCATCTATGTGGCAGCGGGACTGTTTGTTGCGGCGGCCGCCGCGAAGCTGCTCTTCCCTGCCCGCACATCCGAAACGATCCGTACGGTCGAAGAATCTTTCCACAGAGCAGACTATAGGACGGAGGAAACCGTCGCAGCTGTGACGGAAGCGGCGGACGATGCTGCGATGCCGGTCACGGTCACGATCAACGCCGCGGAGTTTCTCGGACTTACGGAACCAGCCGGCACGGAAGAGCTGTCCCCCGCTGTAGAGGAGGCGATGGCAGCGTTTATGGAAGAGCAGCAGCCGTTCGTCGATCTCGGCGTTCCGGCCAATGTCTCCTACGACGCGCCCATGCCGAAGTTCTCCTTCGTTCAGCCGCTTTCCGCCAGAGTATCCTCCGATTTCGGCTACCGGCTGCACCCGATCGACAACGAGACAAAGTTCCACTACGGCATGGATCTCGCGGCAAACTCCGGCGACGATATCGTCTGCTTTGCGTCCGGAACGGTGACGGAAGTCGGCGAGAACGGCACGAGCGGAAAGTTTCTCCGCGTAGAGCACGAGGATGGCTACGCGACGATGTACGCCCATTGCAGCCAGATCTATGTTGAAGAGGGGCAGAAGGTCAATGCCGGGGAAAAGATCGCGCTTGTCGGCGCGACAGGCAAGGTCACCGGCCCGAATCTCCATTTTGAACTTACGCACGACGGCGTTTATCTGAATCCGGCGTTCTACATGGCGGCGATTTGAGCCGCTGCCGGGTAGAGATCACCGCCGGAGCTGCCGTTGTCTTCCCCCTGCTCTTTTATCTGGACGATTCCGGCATTTTCTCCGCGGTTCTGCCCGCCGTGTTCTTTCACGAGATCGGCCATTGTATTTCCGCATGGATGTACGGTGGCCGGATCCTTTCTCTCCGCATGAGTCTGAGCGGGCTGTGCCTCGATACGACACCGTTTTCGTCGCCGCTTCCGGAGGCAGTGTGCGCAGCGGCAGGGCCGGTGTGCGGTTTGCTGTGGGCGGCGCTTTGCTCACGCTTTCCCGGCGAGTGGTGGGCGCAATGCCGGGGCATATCGCTGTATTTTTCGGTATGCAATCTGCTTCCGGCGCAGCCGCTCGACGGCGGACGGATCCTCTATGCGCTCTGCGGCAACTGCAAGGCCGTTCGAATCGTTTCGGCGTGTACCGGGGCAATATGTCTTGCTGCGGCAATGCTCACGCGCCGCTGGGGTCTTGCACTTCCGGCGGCATGCATTCTTGCCGCACAGCTCAGAGCATAACGGCGCGCAGATTTTCCATTGCCCGGCGTTCGAGGCGCGATACCTGTACCTGCGATACGGAGAGGATCCGCGCGCAGTCGCTTTGCGTCAGGCCGTGGAAAAAGCGGAGATTGATCACCTGCTGCTCCTTTTCCGGCAAACGCTCGATCGCCGTACGGAGCGCGACGCTCTCCAGTACGCGATCCTCCTGCCCATAGTCACCGAGCACGTGCTCAAGCGTGAAGCCCTCGTCTCCGCTCTCGCGCTGCAGACTCTCCGCCGGAGCGGCCGCGGTCTCCGCCTCGGCGATCTCTTCCACGCTCACGCCGCATTCCGCGGCGATCTCGGAAAGCGCCGGCTCCCTGCCGAGCGTCTGCTCCAGACGGCGCCGTGCCGCATGGATCTGCTGCGCGCGCTCTTTGAGCCCGCGGCTGACCTTTACCGCGCCGTCGTCGCGCAGAAAGCGACGGATCTCCCCCGCGATCTTCGGCACGGCATAGGTAGAAAACTGTGTGCCGAACCGCTCGTCAAAGCCCTCAATGGCCTTGAGAAAACCGAGACAGCCAAGCTGATAGAGATCGTCCGCATCGACCCCGCGGCCAAAATACCGCCGGGCGACGCTCCAGATGAGGCCGGTATTTTCCTCGATCATCTGCTGCACGGCATCCCGGTCGCCGGAATGCGCGCGGGAGAGAAGCTGCGCGCGGCTTTCCATCAGCGGTCGCGCACGCGGCGCGGGAGCGTGCGGAGCATGATGACGCTTGTCCCCTCGCCCGGTGTGGAACGGACGGTAAGCTTATCCATAAAACTCTCCATGATCGTAAAGCCCATACCGCTGCGTTCCTCGCCGCCGGTCGTATACAACGGCTTTCTCGCCTTGCCGATATCTTCGATGCCGCGGCCCCAGTCGCGGATGACGATCTCCAGCCGGTTATCCTCAAGGATCCGGCAGCGCATGAGGATCTTGCCGATGCAGTCCGGGTAAGCGTGGACGATACAGTTCGTCACGGCCTCGCTGACCGCTGTTTTGATATCGCCGAGCTCCTCCATCGTCGGGTCCATCTGCGAGGCGAACACGCCCGCTACCGACCGCGCCAGTGCCTCGTTGCAGCTTTTGCTGGGGAATTCCAGCTTTATGTAGTTTTCGTATTTCATCTTGCGGCCTTTCCCTCCGTAAATTTGATTGCGACAAAACGTTCGATCCCGGACGTGCGAAGAACTCTCGCGCATTGCGGCGCCGGATCAAGCAGAAAGACATCCCCGTCCGTTTCTTCCATCCGTTTTTTCACGCGGAGCACAACGGCAATGCCGGAGCTGTCCATAAACGAAACGCCGGAGAAATCAAGAATGCACCGCCGCGGCAGGAAACGGTCGATAAACGCTTCTGTTTCGCGAAACGCCGCGCGCGCCGCGTGATGATCGAGATCTCCGGTATATCGGATACAAAGGCAGCCGTCGGTATAGGCGCTCTCCAATTGCATGACACTCATCCCCCTGAAAAAGATATGGCGCTGTGGTTGTCCACAGCGCCATTTTAACGGGCGTATTATGAAAAGATTGCCGAAGCGGGGCGGTCAGAACAGAAAAGATGCGGCGCTTTCGAGCGTGTCCGGCAGATAGACAAATGCCTCGCGGCGATCCGCGATGCAGAGATAGCCGTTCTGTTCAAAAGCGCGGGCGTTCCAGGCCCAGTCGGTCAGGAATACGCTCAGGCAGTATTCGATCTCTCCGTTGTTTTCGGCATACAGGCAATAGCTGTCGTCGGCAGCAAAGCCGAGAAGGTTTTTCTCCGGCAGGACGATATAGCTTTGCAGACTTTCGAGTGTGCTGCTGTAGTCGCTGCCGAACGTGCGCTCCGCGGTTTTCTTCAGAGATGAATCATAGAGCGCAAGCGCCATTTGTCCGGCGCTCTCATGCCGGAAGGCGGCATAGCCGCCGTTTTTCCACGGAAGCAGCGCATCCGCCAGGATCGCATCGCCGCCGGGCACGGCGGTGATCGTGCCGGGAACGGAGAGATCGGCGGTGCAGGATCCGTTCTCGCCGGAGAGCAGCACGGTTTCCGGCGTGAAGCCCGCCCAGAGTATACTGTCGCCATTCGGAAGCGCGGAGAGCTTTGCCGTGACGGTAAGGGCGGCGTCGAGCGTATAAAGCGCGCTGCCGGTCTGTTCCGCGGCCGGAGCGGGATCGCTCTTGCCAACGTACATATTTGTATTTGTATAAGAGCCCGAGACTTCCGAAAGGCAGACATACCCGGAACCAAACGGCGCAATGGCGCTCTTTTCCGGAAGAAGTCCGCTCACAACGCCGGAGGCCGCCGGACGGATGCCGGAAGCATCAAAGTCAAAGCGGAAAAGATCGGTGCAGAGGAGCTCAACGTATTCCGTATAATCACCCACACTGTCGCTCATGCGGCGGGATTCGGCGGATACGGAGCGTGTGTCGGTCAGGAAAAGACCGCCGGGTACAGGGTATACGTTTTTCGCCTCGATGCCGTAGACGGCGACGGCGTTTTTCTGCGCCGCCTCGTCGAGAGAGTAGCCGCCGAGCACGGTGCAGCCCTCGCCGCCGTTCGGCAGCGCATAAAGGCTTTCGGTCTCAAGCAGGCGGCTGTCCGCAGCCATATGTACGCGCGGAATGAACTTGTCCGTATCTGCGGCGTCGGAGGCGTCCAACACGGAGAAGTCCGTCGCAACGCAGAGAGCGCCGCCGCTCATCCACGCATCGGAGTATACGCCGCTCTGACCGGCGCTCGCGAGGAGCACAGGCGTGTGCGGATCGGAGACGTCGTAGAAATCGACGCCGACATATTCCGAATAGCGCATCTCGCCCCCGAAGCTCTCGTAGCCGTACACGTCCAGAAGAACGGCGAGCCGTGAGCCGCGAAGGAACAGCGCGAGCGGCGTACGTTCGCTTCCGGCAAAGCTGCCGGAACCGTCTCCGGAGCTGCTCCAGGCGGTACCGACCGGCGTAGTGGAAATAAGCTCCCCCGTCTCGCCGCTCAGATGAAAGATCGTGAGATTTTTGTCCGTAAGCGTATAGATATACTCACCGTCAACACGGAGGATGTCGCTTTCCGTAAGATCCTCCGGCGACGCTGCGGCGCGCAGCGCGGAGGAATACGCCGGAACGTCCGCGCCGTCTTCCTCGGCTTTGCTCTCCTGCACGGCGGAGAAGACACTGCCATAATCCGAAAACGTGCGCAGCTCCGCGCGATTCGCCTCAGCCGCAGCCTCGAATGAGATCGGCGCGGGCGTGGCCGTCGGAGAGGGCGTCGCGGTCGGTGCTTCTGTGGCGGCGATCTCCGGCGCGGGTGCGGAAGCGCAGCCGGCCAGAAGAGCCAAAGCGACGAAAAAGGTGCAGACGATCAAAAATTTTTTGAGATTTCTCATGGCAACTCCTGCAAAATGTGCTTTTTTTGACTGACGCAAATAGAAAAATTGCAAAAATCGAAAATTAAATCTTTACAGACAAACGGTATTGTAGCATAATATCGGCGAAAATCCAATACTTCGGAGGTTATTTCGTTATGAGAACTGTTGGTGCTGTTGTTCGCGGCATCCGTACCCCCATCGTCCGGGAGGGCGACGATCTTGTCACGCTGGTGCGCGACAGCGTCATGGCCGCCTCCGAGACGGAGCATATCACCTTCCACGACCGCGACATCGTCGCCGTGACGGAGTCTGTTGTGGCCCGCGCCGCCGGCAACTATGCGACGGTGCAGAACATTGCCGATGACGTGAAAGCGAAATTCGGCTGCGACCATATCGGCGTCATTTTCCCGATCCTCTCCCGGAACCGCTTTGCCATCGTGCTGCGCGGCATCGCCACCGGCATGAAGAAGATCACGCTCATGCTCAGCTACCCTTCGGACGAAGTCGGAAACCATCTCTTTGACGAGGAACTGCTGGAGGAATCTGGTATCAATCCGTACAGCGACGTGCTGACCGAGGAAGAATACCGCAAGGCGTTCGGCTACGCGCTGCATCCGTTCACCGGCGTGGACTATGTAGACTATTATAAAAAACTCATCGAGGAATGCGGCTGCGAGGCCGAGATCCTCTTCGCCAATCAGGCGGAAGCCGTCCTCACGCGCGTAAAAAATGTCCTCTGCTGCGACATCCACACCCGGTTCCGCACAAAGCGCCGTCTTGCCAAAGCGGGTGCGGAGAAGGTACTCGCGCTGGATGATCTTCTCACCGCAAGCGTTAACGGCAGCGGCTATAACGAGAAATACGGCCTGCTCGGCTCCAACAAGTCCTCCGAGGACAAGGTGAAGCTCTTCCCGCGCAACGGAGCGGAGTTTGTTGACGCACTCGCCGCGGCCATGCGCAAGGCAACCGGAAAGAACATCGAGTGCATGATCTACGGCGACGGTGCCTTCAGGGATCCCGTCGGCAAGATCTGGGAGCTCGCCGATCCCGTGGTCTCCCCTGCCTGCACCGCCGGTCTCGTCGGCAAGCCGAACGAGCTGAAGATCAAGTATCTCGCCGACAACGATTTTGCCGGTCTCAACGGCGAAGAGCTGCGCTCCGCCGTGGAGGATTCCATCCGCCACAAGGATGCCGATCTCAAAGGCAACATGGCAAGTCAGGGCACCACGCCCCGCCAGCTCACCGATCTCATCGGCTCGCTCTGCGATCTTACGAGCGGCAGCGGCGACAAGGGTACGCCGGTCGTGTTCATTCAGGGTTACTTCGACACCTACGCCGAAGAGAAATAAGCAAATGACAAAATACCGTCGGATGGGTGAGCCCCATTCGACGGTGTTTTCTGTTATGCACAAAATATCGAAATATATTTCTCCGAAATTCACAAGATATATGCATTGCAAAACCGGAACAAATTCGATAAGATGAAATCAAGTTAAGCCGTGGGGGTGATACGGATGCAGCTCCTCGAAGATAGGATCCGCCGCGATGGTGTAGTGCGTGACGGCGGCGTTTTGAAGGTGGACAGTTTTCTGAACCATCAGATGGACGTCGTGTTCTTCTCCGAACTTGCCAAAGAGTTTGAGCGCCTGTACCATAACTGCGGTGTCAATAAGATTCTTACGATCGAGGCATCCGGTATCGGTATTGCGTGCATAACGGCGCAGACCTTCGGGTGTCCTCTTGTTTTTGCCAAGAAAAGCAAGACGCTGAATATCGCAGGAGATGTTTGGACGTCGAAAGTCCGCTCCTACACCCACCAGAGGGTATACGATATCATCGTTTCCAAGGATTTTCTCGGCCCGAACGACCGCGTACTCGTCATTGACGATTTTCTTGCCAACGGCGCTGCGCTCAGCGGTCTCATCGAGCTGGTGGAGCAGTCCGGCGCAACGCTCGTCGGCTGCGGCATCTGTATTGAAAAAGCGTTTCAGCCCGGCGGAGACATGCTCCGCAGCAAGGGCGTCCGTGTGGAATCTCTGGCCCGTGTAAAATCCATGAGCGAGGAAAACGGCATCGAGTTCTGCTGACGGCGCTTTCCTTACAATTTCATATCTGTCGATATAAATCAAATGATACGGTTTTGAAGTCTCTACCCGGTCACCGTAAAGGACCGGACTATCGACGAGGGACAAAGCAGCGTTTTCTTCTGCTTTGTTTTTCGTTCGTTTGCGGAGGCCGTTGACCGGTTCCCGCAATTTCTTTTTGCTTTCTTCCGGCTTGCCGGCGGAAATAAACAGTAACAGTAAAAAAAACAAAAAATTACTGGAGGAAAGAAAACATGAAAAAGTTCGTTGCTCTGCTGCTCGCTCTGACGCTGTGCATCGGCCTGTGCGCCTGCGGTGCTCAGCCCGAAGCCCCCGCGGCCACCGATGCTCCTGCGGCCACCGATGCTCCCGCTGCTGAAGCCCCCGCGGAAGAGACTCCTGCCGCCACCAGCGAGACCGAAGCCACTACCGGTTCCAAGGACATCAAGGTCGGTTTCATCTTCCTGCACGATGAAAACTCCACCTACGACCTCAACTTCATCAACGCTGCGAAAGCCGCTTGCGCCGAGGTCGGTCTCTCCGACGATCAGGTCATGATGAAGACCAACATCTCCGAGTCCCAGGCCTGCTATGACGCCGCTGCCGAGCTGGTTGACGCCGGCTGCGATCTCATCATCACCGACAGCTTCGGCCATGAGTCCTTCGCTCTTGCCGCTGCCAAGGAGTTCCCCGAAGTGCACTTTGTTTCCTGCACCGGTGTCAAGGCCCACACCGAGGGTCTGAACAACTTCCACAACGCTTTCGCCTCCATCTATGAAGGCCGCTACCTCGCCGGTGTCGCTGCCGGTCTCAAGCTCAACGAGATGATCGAAAACGGCGACATCACCGCCGAGGAAGCCAAGATGGGCTATGTCGGCGCGTTCCCCTATGCCGAAGTCAAGTCCGGCTACACCTCCTTCTTCCTCGGCGCCCGCAGCGTCTGCCCCAGCGTCACGATGGAAGTGACCTTCACCAGCTCCTGGTATGACGAGGCTCTCGAGAAGGAAGCCGCCAACAAGCTCATCAACAACGGCTGCGTCCTTATCAGCCAGCACGCCGACTCCATGGGCGCTCCCACGGCCTGCGAGACCGCCGGTGTCCCCAACGTTTCCTACAACGGCAGCACCGTTGCCGCCTGCCCCAACACCTTCATCGTTTCCTCCCGCATTGACTGGACTCCGTTCTTTGTCTACGCCATCAACTGCGTCGCTTCCGGTGAGGACATCGGCTACGATTGGACCGGCACTCTTGCTACCGGCTCCGTCGTTCTGACTGACGTCAACGAGCAGGCTGCTGCTGCCGGCACTGCCGAGAAGATCGCCGAAGTCATGAAGGCTCTGGAAGACGGCTCCGTCAAGGTGTTCGACACCGCCACCTTCACCGTCAACGGCGAGACCGTTACGACTTACCTCGCCGACGTTGACGATCTCGGCGACTACGTCGGTGAGACCGAGGCCATTTCCGACGGTGTGTTCCTCGAGTCCTTCTACCGCTCCGCTCCGTACTTCGATCTCGACATCGACGGCATCACCAACCTCGACGCCTGATTTTTATCTGATCCTGCTTAGGGGAAGGCCCGATTTCCGGGCCTTCCCCATATGTACTGTAAAGGGCAGCACAGCAGCTTGCGGCCGCCGCGCCGCCCTTTACAGTACAGTCTGCCGAAATCCATACAATCTGTCAGGGAGTGAAAGAATGGAAACAAAGACCGCAGCAATTGAAATGCGCAACATTACCAAGCGCTTTGGCCCGGTTTTAGCCAACGATAAGGTATGGCTGAATATTTACCGCGGAGAGATCCTCGCGCTGCTCGGCGAAAACGGCAGCGGCAAGACGACGCTTATGAATATGCTCTCCGGCATCTATTTCCCGGATGAGGGCGAGATCAAGATCGACGGAAAGGAAGTCGTCATCCGTTCCCCCAAGGACGCCTTTGACAACGGCATCGGCATGATCCATCAGCATTTCAAGCTCGTGGATGTGCTGACGGCGGCGGAAAATATCGTTCTCGGTCTGCCCGGCAAGCTCGATCTCAAAGCAGCCTCGGCAAAGATCCGCGAGATCTGCGACAAATACGGCTTCAGCGTGGATCCCGCGCAGAAGATTTACGATATGTCCGTCTCCCAGAAGCAGACGGTCGAGATCGTAAAGATTCTCTACCGCGGCGCGGACATTCTCATCCTTGACGAGCCGACCGCCGTTCTCACGCCGCAGGAGACCGACAAGCTTTTCGCCGTACTGCGCAACATGCGCAACGACGGAAAGGCGATCGTCATCATCACGCACAAGATGCATGAGGTCGAGGCGCTCTCCGACCGTGTGGCGATCCTCCGCCACGGCCAGTTTATCGGCGATATGCTCACGGCGCACACGAACGCGCAGGAAATGACGAACATGATGGTCGGCCATGCAGTGTCGCTGAACATTGAGCGTCCGGACCCGGTCGATCCCAAGCCCCGCATTGAGGTCAAGGGACTCACGGTACGCAGCGTGGACGGCATCGTCAAGCTGGACGACGTTTCCTTCACCGCCAACAGCGGCGAGATCCTCGGTATCGCCGGTATCTCCGGCTGCGGCCAGAAGGAGCTTCTCGAGGCGATCGCCGGTTTGCAGACCGTTGAATCCGGCAGCATTTCCTATATTGAAGATGACGGTTCCCGCGAAGAGCTCATCGGAAAAGATCCCCTGAGCATTGCCGAGCTCGGCGTCTCCCTTTCTTTTGTTCCGGAGGACCGCCTCGGCATGGGACTCGTCGGCAACATGAATCTTGCCGACAATATGATGCTCCGTTCCTTCCGCCGCGGCAAATCGATCTTTACCGACCGCCGCTCGCCCCGCGCACTGGCAGAATCCGTGGTGCAGGAGCTGAGCGTAAGCACGCCGAGCGTGGATACGCCCGTGCGCCGTCTCTCCGGCGGCAACGTGCAGAAGGTGCTTGTCGGCCGCGAGATCGCAAGCGCGCCGACCGTACTGCTCACGGCGTATGCCGTGCGGGGTCTGGATATCCATTCGTCGTATACGATCTATGACCTTATCAACCGCCAGAAGAAAGCCGGTGTCGCCGTTATCTTCGTCGGCGAGGATCTGGACGTGCTGCTGGAGCTGTGCGACCGTATCCTTGTTCTGTGCGGCGGCAAGGTCAGCGGCATCGTCTCCGGCCGCGGCGCGGAAAAGCGCGAGGTCGGCATGATGATGACTAAGCTGGGAGGACAGAGCCATGAATAAGAAAACAAGATCGCCTCTCTTCCACATTACGAAGCGGGACGCTCTCCCCTGGTACAAGTCCTGGGGCATCCGCGCGGCGGCGATCCTGCTCGCGCTCATCGTATGCTCCATTATTACAACGACGATGACCGGCGAAAATCCGCTGCAGGTGTATGCGACCATCTTTAACGGCTCGTTCGGCTCGCCCCGCAAGGTCTGGGTGCTGCTGCAGAATATCGCGATGCTTCTCTGTATCGCGCTCGCCGTGACGCCGGCTTTTAAGATGCGCTTCTGGAACATCGGCGGCGAAGGTCAGGTGCTTGCCGGTGCGCTCGCAGCGGCGGCGTGCATGATCTGCCTGCGCAACACGCTGCCGAACGCCCTTGTTATCGTGTGCATGTGCGTGAGCAGCATCCTGGCCGGTGCGCTCTGGGGCTTCATTCCGGCGTATTTCAAGGCAAAATACAATACGAATGAAACGCTTTTCACGCTGATGATGAACTACGTTGCAACGCAGCTCGTGGCCTATTTCGTCATCGTCTGGGAAAACCCCAAGGGCTCCGGCCAGATCGGTATCATCAACCAGTCCACGGAGATCGGCTGGTTCCCGCAGATCGGCAGCTATAAATACCTTTTGAATATTCTCATCGTCGCTGTTGTCACGATTTTGATGTATTTCTATCTGAATTACACCAAGCACGGCTATGAGATCACCGTTGTCGGCGAGAGTGAACGCACTGCGCGCTACGTCGGTATCAAGGTGGACAAGGTCATCATCCGCACCATGATCCTCTCCGGCGCGGTATGCGGCCTTTGCGGACTGCTGCTCGTCGGCAGCACCAACCACACTCTCACCACCTCCATCGCCGGCGGGCGCGGCTTTACCGCCGTTATGGTCTCGTGGCTCGCCAAATTCAACCCCATCTGGATGATCTTTACGAGCTTCCTGCTCGTGTTCCTCAGCCGCGGCGCGGGCGAGATCTCCACAGCGTTCGGTCTGAATCAGTCGTTCTCCGATATTCTCACCGGCATCATTCTCTTCTTCATCATCGGATCGGAGTTCTTTATCACCTATAAGATCAACTTCCGCAAGAGCGCCGGAAAGGAGGACGCCAGCCATGTTTGATTTTGTTTCGTTCATTCCCCGTGCCATTGTGCAGGGCATTCCTCTCCTTTTCGGCAGCACCGGCGAAACGCTCACGGAAAAATCCGGCAACCTCAATCTCGGCATCCCCGGCATCATGTACGTCGGCGGTATCTGCGGCGTCATCGGCGCATTTCTGTATGAGCATGCCGTTCCCGCGCCGGGCGCGCTCAACCCGTTCCTTGCCATTCTCATTCCCCTGCTGAGCTCGCTTCTCGGGTCGCTGCTGATGGGGCTGCTCTACTGCTTCCTCACAGTAACGCTCCGCGCAAACCAGAACGTCACCGGCCTTGCCATGACGACGTTCGGCGTCGGCTTCGGCAACTTCTTCGGCGGCTCGCTCATCAAGCTCTCCGGCGCGGATGTCCCCTCCATTGCTCTTTCGCGCACGAGCGCCTTTTTCAGCGCATCGCTCCCGTTTTCCGGTAAGCTCGGCTGGTTCGGCAAGATTTTCCTCTCCTACGGTTTCCTTGCCTACGCCGCCGTTATTATTGCGTTTATCTGCGCGTATATCCTGCGCCGCACGCGCATCGGCCTCCAGCTTCGTGCCGTGGGCGAAAACCCCAACACGGCGGACGCGGCGGGCATCAACGTCACAAAATATAAGTATGTCGCCACCTGCGCCGGCAGCATGATCGCCGGTCTCGGCGGACTCTATTACGTGATGGACTATGCCTGCGGCGTATGGTCCAATAACGGCTTCGGTGACCGCGGCTGGCTCGCTATCGCGCTCGTTATCTTCACCGTGTGGCGTCCGAACATCGGCGTTTTCGCTTCGTTCCTCTTCGGCGGACTGTACATTCTCCATATGTTCATCCCGTCCGGCATGAATCTCGCGGTGAAGGAACTTTACAAAATGCTCCCCTACGTGATCACGATCCTTGTTCTGGTCATCGTTTCCATGCAGAAAAAACGGGAGAACGATCCCCCGGCAAGTCTCGGCCTTTCGTACTTCCGGGAGGAGCGCTGAATGAAGTACTCCACCGTGCTCTTCGATCTGGACGGAACGCTGACCGATCCGGTGCAGGGCATCTGCGGCAGCGTCCGCTATGCGCTGGAAAAGGCCGGCCGCCCGGTCGGCCCGATCGAGAGCTACCATAAGTACATCGGCCCTCCCCTGCTCCGTTCGTTTGAGGTTTATGCGAACGCGACACCGGAGGAGGCGCAGGAGCTTCTCGGCTATTACCGCGAGCGATTTTCGACCGTCGGTCTTTTTGAAAACGAGGTATATCCGGGCATTCCGGAGCTGCTGCGCGATCTAAAGGCGTCCGGCGTCCGCATTGCCGTTGCAACCGGAAAGCCGACGGTTTTCTCCGAGCAGATCCTCGAACACTTTGGTCTCCGCCAGTATATCGACGTTGTTTCCGGCATTCCGCTCGACCGCGAGCCGCCGGATAAGTGCGAGGTGATCCTGCACGCGCTGTACGAAATGGGCATTTCCGATCGCTCCGGCTGCGTCATGGTCGGCGACCGGTCACACGACGCCATCGGCGCAAAAATGGCGCGGATCGATTTCATCGGCGTGCTTTACGGCTACGGCAGCCGCGAAGAGCTGGAGGCCGAAGGAACCGACGCCATCGCAGACAGCGTTGCAGCGCTGCGAAGCCTCCTGTTTTCATAAAATAATTCAACACCCCGCCTGTCCGACGGTATCTACCGTTCGGCAGGCGGGGTGTGTTTTTATCGGAGGCCGCTTTTTATTCTATGGTCACTTCCGCGTTTGGGAACCAGCTGACGGCTTCCTTGATTGCGCGCTGTGCCGGAAGCCCGTTGCCGAAGAGGACGACAAGCGTATTCTCCTCCCCGGCCGGAGCGTTTTCAAATTCCCTGAGTTCGACCATGGGGCCGACGCAGTCAACCACAAACCGTCCCTCCGGCGTACTTGCAAAGCCCTTGATCCGATACGTTTCCTCGGCAAACATCCGAAGAAAGGACGTCAGGTCCTTTTTGCTGAAGCCCGAAACGTGCAGCAGGAGCTTGCGGAGCGTGATATCTCTCGTGTGGGCCTGTCCGTCTGCAGGATCCTCGGCGGGCTGCTCTTCCATCGCCGTCAGCCATTCCGGTCGGATCCGGCCAAACGTTGTCTCAAAGGTCGGGCGGTTCGGCTTCTGCGCGCGGACGATGGTATTGATCTCATCCAGCTGCTCGCGGGAGGCAATGTCGCACTTGTTGATGATGATCATATTGCTGATGGCAAGCTGCATCGCCGATTTCCTTCTTGACGCGGCGCATGGCTTCGCACACAAGCGGGATGCGTCCGTCGTTCGGGCCGGGGAGCGTGCATTCGCAGGGGACAACGGGAGTATCTCCCATTTCGGTAGCCAGAGGATGGGATGCAACGCTGGGAGGGCCGTCATCCGCCCACATCAGGTCGCAGCCAAGGACTTCCGCTTCGATCTGAAGATCGAAAATGCAGCACTCGCCGTCCGGCTTGAACATGCGGTTGACCTCGAGAAGGCATTCCGTGAGCTTATCGGCGCTCTGGAACATCTCCGTCGCGGTATAGCCTTTCAGACGGGAGGCATAAGCGCCGGCAAACGGGATCCATGCGGGGCGCGGCGTCGGCTTACACTTAAGCGTTGCCAGCAGTAATTCTTTGGGAGTCATGATCTGTTCTCCTTTGCATGAATTAAAAATAAAACCGTGTGTATCTCCGCCTTTTAACGCCGGATCGTCTGAGCTAGTTAACACAGACAAACAGATGCTGCCGAAGCGTTAATATACATTGATGTTTCTGTTTCATTTTCGGACAAAGTATAACATATGCAGTAATTGATAAAATAGAAAGATTTTGGACAATATTAGGAAAAATCCGCAAAGATTCTCTAGCCGGGCCAACCCGCAGTGCAGCACACGAGCGAGGCATATTGACTTTCCTGCGTTGTATGCGCTATGATTTTAACGGAACAAATACATGCGGAAAAGGGGCGTCATTTTATGGATGCGTGTTTGGAAAAGTGTGCCTGTCGGGGCTCCTATCTCGATAAATTTCTTCAGCCTGCCATACTGGTCGTTCTGCAGCGCGGCAGCAGCCACGGGTTTCAAATGATCAGCGATCTGGAAAAAAGCGGTATGGTCTCCGGCAACGGACTTGACCCGGCCGGACTGTACCGCACGCTTAAACGGATGGAGACGGCCGGACTTGTCACATCCTACTGGGACACCGAATCTGCCAGCAAGCCGAGACGCGTTTACTCCATCACGGACGAGGGGCGGCATTGTCTTTCCGCATGGGAGAAAACGCTTCTCGAATATCGGAGCAACATTGATGCTATTCTCCGCGGCATATTATCCGCCGAAGAGCTTTGAGACTGTAAAATATTACATTTCTTTCTTTCGTATAACAGCGGCTGTCAAGGCCAAAATAGGCTCGGACACAGCAAAAACGTGTTCGATTCGAGAGAAAGGAGTTGCAATCAGATGTCTACCAACAAGAGCAATCATCTTGTCAATCCTCAGGCCCGCGAAGCGATGGATCGCTTTAAGATGGAGGCTGCCAGCCAGGTCGGTGTGAACCTTACGAATGGCTATAACGGCGAGCTTACCTCCCGCCAGGCCGGCAGCATCGGCGGCCAGATGGTCAAGAAAATGATCGAGGCCTACGAAAACGGCATGAAGTAATCATTCCCCATAGAAAAAGCGCGAAGGGATCTTCCCTCCGCGCTTTTTTCAGTTCCTCACCTCGATCACATTGATCGCAGCGGCCGTCATCTCGGTGTTGGAGAGAACGGCATCGGTGATCTGGGCGACCTGCGTTTCGGTCAGGCCGTCCGCACCGGACGGGACTGCGACCGTGCAGCCCTGCGAGGAGAGATACACCACACAGTCAGCAAAATCTTTAGCAAGAAGCTCGTTTTCGATCTTGCTTTCCAGCAGAGACCAGTTGGCCATAACGGTGATCTCGTTCATGGCGCTGTCGATGACATCCTGCGAAGCGGACTCGGCACAAGCCGCCGTTTCAAGCAGCGAAAGCGCCTGATCTCTTGACTGCTGGCGCGTGAGCCGCGCTTCCGAGAAATACCCGGACACGGATGCGGGGAGCGCTGCGGATACGGTTTCCTCCGGCGCGCCGTCCGCGGCGTTTACGGCGGTCGTCATTTCGTCCTCCGCATCGGCCATGGCGCTGTTGCCATCGCCCCAGCGCTGGTTGTACGACCAGTTGAGGAATGCCGCCGCGCACACGAGCAGCAGCACCGCTGCAATGAGAATGTTTCGCTTGAGATGGGGACGCAGATTTACCGTCTTCATATAATCATCCTCCTAAGATATCAATTCTTCCACAATGATCCGGTTGCTGCCGAGACCGGTGAAGGCGCTCACGGCCTGTATGACGCGGAGCCGTATATCCGGTGACCTTGCGCCGGAACAGACGACCACCGCCCCGGTATACTCGCCTCGGCGGTTTGGCTCTTCGGAGAGCAGCGCGTACACCTCTCCGACGCCGTCGATTTTTGAGAGCACCGCACAGAGCCGCTTTTCCTCTGTAGTTGACACATCCTCGTTCTTTCCTGCCGAGCCGCTGCCGGACGATCTGGGCCAGAGCAGAAGCAGCAGCCCCGCGGCAAGCAGAACGATCAGCACGCTTTTCTTTTGCAGCATAGCACTTAACAAAGATTTCCGCTCACTCATCGGTCCAGTGCTGCCTTTCCGCCGGAATACCCAGCTCCGCGGCAAGATAAGCGCTCAGGCGGTATCGCTGTTCGGCGGTAATCTCTCCGCGTATCGTAACTTCACAGGGCACCCAGCTCTCATCCCCCCATTTCACCTTCACCGAAACCGACGGTTCCGGCATCCCTATGGATCGTGCCTCGTCCAATATGTATGCCGCGGTCTTCTGTTCTATGTATGTTCGCAGCAGTTGATTTTCCTGCTCCTCCAGATCATCCGTCAGCTCGGCAACGGTCCGCCGGTAGTCGTTTAGCGCGAGCGAGAACGATGTCTCGTCCGTCCGCAGCACGGGCGACAGGAGCGTACACGCAAGGAGAATGCCGCAGGTAAAGCGTGTTACACGCTTTACGCTCCCCTCCGGCGTGAGCTGGAGAGCCAGCGCGGAGAGAAGCGACGCCGCGACCAGCGAACGGATCCACGAAAACAGCCATTCCGTCATGCGTTTACACCACCGTCTGTATCAGAGAATAAAGTGAGAGGAAGAGCATCATCGCCCCTGCGCCGTTTATCGCAAGCAGCAGCGCAAACGCCGTGCCAAGATTCGATATTAGCTCCGAAAACCGCTTGTCCGCCACACACTCGCACACAGCGGCCGTCAGCTTATAAACGAAAAACCGCACGCCGAGCGTCAAAACGGGCGGCAGGCAGATCGCCGCCACCGCAAGCAGCCCGAAGATTCCGATCGTTGCCCTGAGCGTCCCGGCCGCGGCTGCGAGCGTTGAGGCCGCGTCCGACAGAATGCTCCCGACGACCGGAAGCGCCGCGGAAACCGCCGTTTTCGTCACCCGCGCGGCGAGCGCGTCCGCCGTACCGGTAACGACGCCGGTGAGCGATAGCCACGCGGTAAATGCCACGCATACAGCGCTCAAAAGAGCGGTGCAGACCGTTTTCATGATCTTCTTTGCGGTTTTCAGTATTTCATTTCCTACAGCGGCGTCGGCAACGGACAGCGCGGCATACCCGCACACGCACGGGACGAGAACGCTCCGCGCAACGGACAGAAGCACGTCCATGCATACAGCTGTTGCGGCGTACTTTGCCGCTGCGCTCCCCGCCGCCCCGGACGCTGCGGCGGCGGACGAGAGCACCGGCAGAAGGACGTGGGAATAGTCCGAGAGTGTCTGGAGCGTCTCCGTTCCCAGCGAGAGGTACGAGCGGAGATCCGAGATCGTCGCTGTACCGATCACCGCGACGGCGGCAAATGTGATATACGGCGGGGCCCGGCTGCCGAGATCAAGCGTATCCGTGAGCGATACAAGCACGCACACACAAAGGAGTATCCCTCCCGTGCGGCAGATATCCGCGGCGGAAGAGCATACTTTTTCCCATGCCGTTCGCAGGAGCGTTCGCCATACGCTCTCCTGCGGCAGTTCCTCCGGCGAAACGCCGGAAAGAATAGGCGCCGCTTCTTCCGGGAGAGCTTCGGTCAGCTCGTCCATCCCGGGGAGCGGAACATCTGAAGCGGCAAGCGCCCTCCCTGGGCAAACGGCGAGCGCCAGTACGAGCAGCATCAAAGCAGCTGCTCCACAATGGCGAGGAGCGAGCGGATGAGCGGCAGGGATATATATAAGGCGCAAAGCGTTCCGCAAAGTTCCACAGCGGAGGCAATGCTCCCCTGCTGTGCGTCCCGGCAGACCTGCGCCGCCAGATGCGTGATCATCCCGATCCCGATGCATTTGAGCACCGGGGAGAGATACACCGCGTCGATGCCGCCCTTCTCGGCGATCTCGCGCAGAAGATCGGAAATACGCGAAGCCACCGCAGCCGCGAGCCATACGATGATCACCCCTGCGAGGATCGTCACCGTGAGCGACAGCTCCGGCGTATATTTGCGAAGCAGCAGCGCCAGAATGCTGCCGATCACCGCCGCAGCCGCGGCGCGAATCACAATTTCCATTCATTCCCTAAAACCCGAACAGATCGCGGATCAGATCAAAAAGCTCACTGATCTCCTGCACCACAATCACCAGAACGACCACGAGACCGGTGATGCTCGTCATAAGCGCCTGATCTTCCCTGCCCGACCGCGTGAGCAGAATGTTCAGCACGGCAACAAGGATTCCGACGGCTGCAATTTTAAATATCAGATCCACATCCATAGGGCGCTCTCCTTTGCGGGGTTGTCCACTGTCAAGGTATGAGCGCGTACGGCCGTATATGCGAAAACCTCCGGGACTATATCCCGGAGGTTTACATAACTTTATAGCAGCCTGCCGTATCAAATGAGTCCGAAATGCTCCAGCGCCAGAGCGAGTCCGTCTTCGGTGATAGGCGCGGTCACATAGTCCGCCTCTTTCCAAAGAAATTGCGGAGCGTTGCCCATAAGAACGCTCGTCCCCGCCTCGCGCAGCATGGGGAGATCGTTCGGTCCGTCGCCGAAGGCAAAGGAATCCTTGAGAGCAACGCCGAGGTACTGCATCACGGTTTTCATGCCGCCTGCTTTGGATAGGCCTTTCAAAATAACCTCGCGCATGGAATGCTCGCGGCGAATGAAATCGAGCCGGTCGGAAAATGTGCGCTCAAAACGCTCGGGATCGGCGCACTCCTGTGGCCAGCAGACAAACTTGTCAAAAGCAAAGTCCGGCACGGCGGTGTCGGTAAAGGCGGGCACTCCAATGCTCTTGAGCCACGCAAATTCGCGCCGCGCGATGGCGGATGTGCATCGCTCATCCATCCATACCCCCTGCTCGGATTCAAACAGCATATCCATGCCGCACGCATAGCCGGTGTCGCGGATCTGCACAGCCTCTGTGTGCGGGATCGTTCGGTACAGTAGGTCTTTTCCATCCAGAAGGATGTGTCCGCCGATGGAGCAGATGTATCCGTCAAAGCCGAGAGCGCGAATCTGCGGCTCAATGTGCCGGAACGGGCGGCCGGTGTTGATTATGAGGATGTGTCCTGCGCTCTGTGCTTTTTTCAGCGCGGCACGCGCGCTTTCGGGAACGACGTGGTCCGATGTCACGATCGTCCCGTCCACATCAAAAAAGAGGATCTTTCTATTCATATTTCTATCATCACCCGCCGACAGTTTGCCACAAAGCCGCCGAAATGTAAAGGCTAAAGAAGCAGAACGGCAAGAAGGCAGCCCGCGGCAAGGCCCAGCGACGGATAAAGCCGAACGGCGGCACGGTCCTTTTCGCGCAGCGCATCGCGCACGAGCCGGACCGAAGCGTCCAACGCATCGAGCGCCTGCTCCGGCTCCGTGCCGGAGCAGAGCTGCGCCCCCAGCCGAAGAAGCGGCTCTTCCAGCGGTTTGGGCAGCGCGGCACAGCGAATGTTCGCCATCCAGACCGAGAGAAACGAGAACTCCCGAACGAGCATGGAAGCGTTTTCTGCATCCGGGAAAAGGCGCGGATACCGCGCCCCCAGTCGCTCCAGCAGCTGCGGAAGGGGTGTCCGGTGACAGAGTATTTCCGTTCGCATATCGCGTGATGCGTCAAGGATCGTTTCAGCACTTCGGAGGGCCGTCCGCAGGTGTTCCAGCGCGGAGAAACCGGCGTAACCTCCCGCCGCGATGAGCAGGATCGCCCCAAATGCGGATATCACAGCATAACCTCCTCATAGCTCCGGCAGCCATCGGCACAGCGGATAACGATGGCGCGGAAAAACACCTTACCGCGCAGCAGTCTCTGATAAACGTCTCGTCGGGATAGCTCTTCGGCGTCCGCGGCATGTGCCGTGGCGAGGAGCGATACGCCGCAGTACGCCGCGCTGCGGCAGGCGCCGGCGTCCTCCGGCTCAGATATCTCATCCATCGCGATGAGCTCCGGCGACATGCAGCGCAGAAGGATCATGGCCGCGCGCGCCTTCGGGCAGTCAGACAGCACATCCGTCCGCTCTCCGATATCAAATCCGCAGCTGCCGGCAGACAGCGCTGCGATCTCTCCGCGCTCGTCGCAAAGACCGACGCGCATTCCCCCATCGGAGAGCGTCCGCACCATATCACGCAGCAGCGTTGTTTTCCCGCCGCCCGGCGGGGAGAGGATCAATGTGGAGGGAAACGGACGTGCGCAGAATCTCTTCCCGATCCCTTTTACCTCTCGCGGAATACGGATACACACGGAAAAGAGATCGTCTCGATTCCAAAGGCCGCGCTCGCCGCCCGGAAACCGCCCGCAGAATCCAACACGGACACCGCCCTCCGCCGTAATGAAACCGCGGCGCAAACAGTCCGACGCCGCATAGGGGGATGCGCCGCTCGCAAGCTCCAGAACGCGGGCGAGATCGGCCGCCGTTACAGCGGACGTATCAAGAAGCGGATGTTCTCCGTCCGTCAGAGTTACCGCCGGAAGCCTTCCGCGGCGGAGCCGAATTTCACATACTTCTGAGGCTGATTTCTCCGGCAGATGACGCAGCGTATTCCGAAGCTCCCCCGGCAGCAGCCACAAGGAATTTTCCAAGGCAGAGATGGTTACCGCCTCCCTTCCCTGCATGACTATGCGGCCATGGTGCGAATTATTTTGAATTGTTCGTGTTTGCCGCCGCAGGGCAGAGCGGCGTTTTTTTTAAACCGGGTTTGACTTACCCGCCGCCGTATGCTATCATCAAAAAGCTATAAGCGGGTATGATGGAATTGGCAGACATGCGAGATTTAGGTTCTCGTGTCGTGAGACGTGCAGGTTCGACCCCTGTTACCCGCACCAAAAAACCAGCACCTCCGTCAGGAGGTGCTGGTTTTTGCATATTTGAAACGCTCAAGACGGGCAGACACTGCTTGTGCCTGCCCGCCTGTATGGATTTTGAGCTTTCGCTTACGGCTTGGTGAGAATGGCGCTCACGTCGGTCATTTTTTCGCCGAGGGTGAATGTGACGGCCTTGCCGTCGTGGGTGAGCTTGTAGGTATCTCCGCTTTCGCCCTTTTCCAACAGATCAGAGAGCATAAACGCGGATGTCGCGCCCTTGGTGACAAAAATGATTTTCTCCACGCCCTGCGCCTTGAGGGTGCGGATGCCGCTGAGTCTGCCCGTGAGGATGGCGAAGTCCTCGTCAACGTTGACGGTCAGCACGCCGTCTTTACGCTCTGCCGTGTAGACAATGTCCCTGCCGTCCTTGTCGGTCACGCGGTAGAGGGGTGCATCCATGCCGCGCTCCGCCTCTGGCTGCTCAGGCACGGCGGGCTCGATGGGCTTCTCCGGCTGGGAAGACGTTCCGAACGTGATACTTGTCGGCTTATCATTCTCCATGTCCGCACCAGGGGCGTAATACGCTATGCTTCCGTTCGTAGTCAGACCGGAGGTATCCGGCTCCACCTCTGCGCCGAGTATCTTGGTTCCGTACGCATTGCTGCCGCCGTCGCCGATGCCTGCTCCCGCTCCGTCATAATGGTCTTCATCGCCGCCCTGCACCTTCAGCTTCGTGTCACCGGAAACGGTGATGTCTTTTCCTTTACTCCGCAGACCGCCGCCGATGCCTGCGCCGTTTACGCCGCCGCTGGCATTGACCTCGCCGCCGGAGATGGTGATGTCGCTGCCAGTGCCGCGAGATCCGCCGCCGATGCCTGCGCTGAATCTGCCGCCGGTGGCATTGACCTCGCCACCGGTGATGATAATGTCCTTGCCGATGCCGTATTCGCCGCCGCCGATGCCTGCGCCGTACTTGCCACCGGTGGCATTGACCTCGCCGTCGGTGATGGTGATGTCGCTGCCATTTCCATTGTAGCCGCCGCCGATGCCTGCGCCGCTTGTTCCGCCGGTGGCATTGACTTCGCCGCCGGAGATGGTGATGTCGCTGCCATCTCCCTTGCCGCCGCCGATGCCGGCACCGTATTGGCCGCCGGTGGCCTTGATCTCGCCGCCGGTGATGGTGATGCCGCTGCCAGCTCCCTGATCGCCGCCGCCTATGCCCGCGCCGTATTTGCCGCCCTCGGCGGTCAGCTTGCCGTTTTTGTCCTCGTCCGCAATGGTCAGCTTGCCGCCGTTTTTCTTTTCAAGGCCGGCATGACCCTTACCGCTCTTGAGCGTGTTGTCGCCGTTCAGCTCGATGCTGACATTGCCCTCGCCGGTGGTGGTAACGGCGGCCTTGCCCTCACTGCTCACGTCGATGTTCACATCGGAGAGGGTGACATTTGCGGTCTGATCCTTCTCCGCGTTGATGGTGAGGGTGTTTTCCGTGGAGCTTCCCGTAATGACGGGGGCGCTGTCCGGAACATCGACCTGCGACCCCTGGGTGACCGTCTGCCCGCCGCTTCCGGCGTTTACGGTGATGTCGCCCTTGCTGATGTCCCACTCCGCCGCCAGCGCCGACACGGGCAGGCTGGCGAGAAGCAGCAGCGCAAGGAGCGTTGATACGATTTTCCTTTTCTTCATGTGTAAAAGCCTCCTTTGTTGTTCTGATTGATCGCCTCGATTCCTTTTAGTGCTCAGACACAATAATTTTACCTGACAATGCGGAGATTTTCAAGAGCTTGCTCGGACAAAGACCTGCTTTTGTGCATCACAAAAATAAGGCTACAAAAAAGCTTCGTGATTTTTATAACCACGAAGCTTCTTTAATTTGATGTATCAGTCGGTAAGGTCGCTCATGGCGGACAGGCGCTTCTCCTCCATCTTGATCTCCCAATGGATGAGGATGCTCATAGCCGCGTGGAGGAAAATGATCGCACCGAGCACGAGAAGTTCGCTCCACTCACGCACGATCACCGTGCGCAGCACCTCGCCGCCGAGCTTGAAGCACAGCGCGAGCGCAATGCCCTGCGCCATGGAGAGCCGTGCATGCGGCTGATTTTTACAAAGTCGGACAACGCTCTTCGCGCCGGAAAACAGGAGAATGACCGCTCCCGTTCCCTCCAGAAGAATGATCCCGAACTGCACAAGGTACTTTAATACACTTTCCGCCCAATGAAGTAATTCCACTCTCATTTCACCTTTCTGCTTTACAAAATACGTCTCCCCGGCGGATTGTGCGGACGTACCGCCGGAGAGAATACATATAAAGAATACAGGGAAATAAAGAATTCGTCAAGAACTTGTTAAGTCTTTTTTCTTCTTTTTCGCACGATAACCAGGACGACCGCCGCGGCGGCTGCAGCGCCGCCCGCAATGCCTCCAATGATCCAGCCGGTACGGGAGGTTTCCTGCGCAAGGTACACGATCGATGCGCCGTTGTCCAGCCGGAAAACAATATAGCTGCCGTCTCGGGTGAACGAAAGCGGCGTGAGCGTGCCTTCCGAGAGTGTATAGAGACTTCCGGACGCCGAGGTAAGCATGCGGACGGTGAGGGGCTCGGAATAGTCGGAAACGCGCACCGTGTATGCCGCGAGAATGGACGCCGCATCGATGCCGAGCGTTTCCGCATCCGGCACAAAGGGCACAGCAAGAAGCGTCTGCCCGTCGCGGAAAGTGCCCTCCGCAAGGAACAGCGGCTCGTCCTCGCCGGTCGAGATCGTTGTGACAGGCCGGATATACTCCCCCTCGACGGTACGGCTGTAGTATACGGCCTCGTTGGGATCAAAGTCGTTCCACTGCCAGTACATTCCGTCCTCGTCCGCGACCGCGGGGACCGAGGCAATCCTGCCGCCGAAGGGCACTTCGACCGTCTCCACCGTCACGCCGTCCTTTACAAACGTCACTCCGATGCTGCGGAAAAAGTCCGGCGTGTCCGGAAGGGCCGCAAAATCCTCATAGTCCATATAGTCCGACTGCCCGGTGAAGCTGAAGCCGTCCACACCGCCGACCGTGGAGTCGGAATAGAGATTTTCGGCGATCGTACCGTCGGCATAGCCCGCCACGGAGCCGCAGAGCTCCGCGCGATTCTCAAAGTGCGGCATGACGCTGCACGAGGAGATGTCCTTGCCGAGCCCGGCAATGCCGCCGACATACCGTTTGCCCGAGAGATTGACGCGTGCGCGGCAATTCCTCACAGCGGCAGAGCTGTGTCCGACGATGCCTCCGGCATACTCCTCCGCCGTTGTCACCTCGCCGAGCGCGGAGCAGCCGACCGCGAGACCGTAATCCATTCGTCCGGCGATACCGCCGGCGCAGGACTTGGAGGCCGCGACGGAAGCGCTGTTTTCGCAGGACGAAATGCGCGCAAAAATCTCATATTTTCCGCTGCCGATCAGCGTGGAGGAAATGTTGAGTTGATCCTCTCGGTCAAAGGAGATATCGAGCGACACGTTTCCCGCGATGCCGCCGACATTCGTATCGGCAGTGATGGACGCCGTATTGGCGCACTGCGCGATGAGGCAGAGCGCTTCATCGTCATCGTCATCGTCGGTGTCGGAAATGTCCTCAAGCTGAACCGAGGCATTGCCGAGACTGTACGCCATGCTCATGATCGCCGAAGAGACGTTCATGAGCTGGGAGAGGACGTTCTGCATATCCTCGATCACGGCGTCGCTCGTAAAGACGTCCGTCATCTGGCCGAGAAGACGTACGATCTGCTGAAGATTATCGGAGAGATCGTCCATTGAGCCGCTGCCCGGATCGATCCATCCGCCGGTGGTGTCATCGCCGGTGCCGGCGTCTCCGTTGTCGCTCCCCCCGCCGGCATCTCCGGTATCGCTGCCACCGTCGTCGCCGGGTGTCGGCCATGGAATGTCGGGATACATTCCGCCGATGATATCGCTGCAGTTTCCGAGCAGGTCAAGGATCTGCTGCATCAGCGCACGGGCTTCGGCCTGTGAATCGCCGAAATCGCCGAGCGTAGTGCGCAGCAGACTCTCCAACCGGTAAAGCTGGGACTGCACTTCGCCGAGACCTGTGCCGGTAACGTTCCACGACGTATACGGCTCCACCTGCCCGACGATGCCGCCGACATCCTTGCGTGCGGTGACCTCTGCGGCGTTTGTGCAGCCAAGAATGCGGCCGCTCTGGCGTCCGGCAATACCGCCGACGTTATAACCCGTGTGAGGGTATCCCACGTCGCCGTAGTTGTCGCAGTACTTGATAACGGAGGTATTCAGCCCGGCGATACCGCCGAGATCCGTGATATCAATGATGGTTTCCTCGTTCAGAGTGAGCGTGGAAATATCAAACGATTTTTTCTGGTCGGGCTTCTCGACTGCGATATAATCCGTATTAACGCTCATGCGGTTTTCGCACTCGCTGAGCACGCCGCGGTTCTCGCCCGCGATGCCGCCGGCGCGGTGGTAGGCCGAAATGGAGCCGGAAGTTTTACACTCGCTCACGAGAGCGCCCTCTTGGTTCAGCCCGACGATGCCGCCCGCCGCAGCCTGCGCGAGAATATCCCCGTCAAAACGGCAATTTTCGATCGCTCCGTAGTTCACCCCGGCGATACCGCCGATGTTTTCGCCGTTTCCGGTTGCGTGGAGCGTGCCGGAGACCGTGAGATTTTTCACGACGCCGGTTTTCAGCACCATACGGAAAAGTCCCTGTGTTGAGGCGTCGCCGTCAAGGGATATGCCGAGTATGCTGTGGCCGCGGCCGTCAAACGTTCCGGACAGCAGCGGGATGGGCGAAAAATCGCAGCCGGTGAGACTGATGTCGCGTGTGAGCACGATCGTCTTCCCTTCCGACCATGCGTCCGACGTGCACAACGCGGAAAGCTCCGCGAGATCCTCGGCAGAGGATATCTCAACGGTATCCGGGTCGGCGGCGAGTGCCGCGCCGGACACGGAAAGAAACAGCACCGCGCTCAGCAGCGCTGCGATCCATCGTTTCATTCCACGGCACCTCCCGTCGTTGTTTTTTCCCGAAATGTTGTTTTTTCAATGACCTTGTCAAGCAGCACGATGAGCTGCGGCAGAACGCTCAAAACGAGGATGACCGATATAAGCGCGCCGCGGCCAACGGCGAGACCGATGTGGCCGATGTATACGTCCGACACACGGTATGCGATCAGAATGCCTGCAACGGTCATGATGGTGCCGGAGGTCATAACGGTCGGAAAGCTCTCGTTGACCGCCTGCGCCATCGCCTCCTGCGGCGTATGGAGCTTTTTGAGATCCAGATACCGGCTCATGATAACAATGGCATAGTCGATCGTCGCACCCATCTGAATGGCGGAGACGATCATATTCGTGACGAATGACGCGCGGGTATGTGTCAGGTACGGAAATGTAAAGTTGATCCAGATACTGCCCTGAATGACGAACACGAGGAGCGCCGCACCTACAACGGAGCGGAAGGTGAAAATCAGGATGATGAAAACAAAGGCGATGGTGAGCAGATTGATGAGCAGCGAATCGCCGTTGAAGGTATCCGCCAGCTCCTTGGCGCTCGTCACGTCGCCGATGACGAGGCACGCTCCTTCACCGTAGCGTCCGTCGGCCAGCGAGCGCAGTGCGTTTACGAGCGCGACGCTCTCGTCACCCTCGATGGGTACGTCCGCCGTGATGACCATACGGTCCCAGTTTTCGCCGCGAAGCTGCGCTTCGCCGCGTTCCAGCTCGCCGCGGAGGCTGTCCAGCGTCTCCTGCGAATCGGCGTCGAGTGTCACGATGCCCTGATCGATCTTTTCAAAAAGGAACAGAAATATATCGATGAGCGGCACGGAATAGGTCTCGGCATTGCCGAAGATCGGCTGATACTGCCCGTTCTCCACGCCGTAGGCAGCATAGAGCATTTCCGCTTCTTCAAAATCGATGCTCAGCAGCATGGAGAACATACGCGGCGTATAGGAATCCGTCAACACTTTCCCGTCCTCGATCTCGATATTCGCAAGCCCGGTGACGGTCTTCACATTGTCGAGCTCCGCGGCGTCGCGCAGGAACTGCTTTTCCGCTTCGTAGTTTCCGCTCGGAACGAGCACGGCGATCGTCGTGTCGTTCGCAAAGGTGCCGGTGATCTTCCGCGCCGCCGCGCGGCTCTCAGAGTATTTGAGTTCGTCGATGCCGGCGTCGTTGAACGCATATTCCGTCCGGCTCGAGCACCAGATGGCAAGCGGAAGGATAATAACAAACACCGCGACAAAGCCGAAGCGTGTTTTCATGAGGAACCGTCCCCAGCCGGTGATATCCGGCACATGGGACTTGTGCGTCGTTCTGCGCAGCGGGCGAAAAAAGGAAGCGATCAGTCCCGGCATCAGAAGAAATACCGTGATAAGGCTGCAAAGTATGCCCTTGGAGAGCACCAGACCGAGGTCATAGCCCAGCCGGAACTGCATGAGCATCAGCGCAACAAGACCGGAGATCGTCGTAAGGCTCGAGGAGGAAATTTCAACGATGGATTTGGAAAGCGCTTCGATCAGCGCCTCGCGTTCCGTTGGGAAGCGGTCGATCTCGTCCTGATAGCGATGGGAGAAAATGATGGCATAGTCGATGGCGAGCGCGAGCTGCAAAATAACGGCAATGGAATTGGTGATGGAGGATATCTCGCCCAGCCAGAAGTTTGTGCCCATATTGAGCAGCGCCGCAACAGAAAAGACGATAAGAAAAATGACGACCTCGAAATAGCTGCGCGACGTAAAGAGCAGCACCGCCATGATGACCACCGCCGCCAGCGCCACGACGCCGACCATCTGCTGCGCGATCTCCCCAAGGAGGTCCGCGCCGATGTCCGAGGATGTATATGTATCAAAGCCTGCTGTGAGTGAACGGATCTCGTTCATCGCCGCAATGACGTTTTCATCATCGCTTGTGCCGTCAAAGGAGATCGTGAGCAGCGCTGCGGAATCCACAAAATGCGCCGGAGAATTATCAAACGTCACGCCGGTCACATGCTCGAGCGTCTCGATCTTCTCCGCAGCGGCACTCGCGCGCTCATAGGTCGTATTGGCAAGCATAACGTTGGCGCTTGCATACGTCGTGAACTCGTTCTCCATGATTGTGAGCCCGCGGCGGGTATCGGTATCCGGCGGAAGAAACGAGGTTATATCGTTATTCACATGCACGCGGCTGATGGAAAGCGCACAGTAAACGCACGCGGCCAGAAACGCGATCATGATGATCACGCGCTTATCCACGATCTGCCGCGATATTTTTTTCAGAATGTTGTTCTCCAAAAGAGGTCCCCCAGGATCGGTTAAAGTCGCTTTCAGATTATCCGACTTTGCGGAAAAAAGCAATATTTTCGAATAATACTATACAAAACAATTATAAGAAAAATATGAGAAGAGTCTTAAAGTTTTAAAATAAGCAGCAGGACAAACTGCGCCTGAAGCAAAGACGGCAAGCCTCCGCATGAGTTCTCATGCGGAGGTTATGCATCGTTATCGCTTCGTCTTTTGGCAGATATACAGCAGATGGTTGGACCCGCCCAAAAGCTCCCGCTTTTCGGCAAACGCAAGATGCCACTTAACAAACGCGTCAAAATTCTCGTCCGAAATAAAGAAATCCGGACGTTTCTCCAGCGCCTCCAGCGGACCGTCCATGGTAGCGGTTGTGACGCGCTCTACCGGTTTTTCATCGAACAGACGCTCAAACTCGCATACATCGTAACCGGTGAACAGCTGTTCCTGAAAGTGCCTTACCTTGAAATCCTTCGTGAAGTTTTCTTCCTGATAAGGCGCCCAGCTGCCGTAGAGGGCATTGGAGTACATAAGGGCGTATATCGAAAGAAACGCGAAATGGAGCGTGCCGCCCGGCTTCGTGACCCGGATCGCCTCGTCAATTGCTCGGTTCACGTCTTCCGGAGCAAACAGATGATACATGGGGCCGAGAACAAGGGTCATATCAAAGGAGCCATCGTCAAACAGACAAAGATCCGTAGCATCGCCTTGATAGGAACGGATCAAATCAAGCCCGCAGCTATTTTCTCTAAGAGCGGCAAGGTTGCTTTCAACAAATTCCACCGCGGTCACATCGAAACCTTCTTTAGCCAACGCAATGGAATACCGACCAGTCCCCGCGCCGACCTCCAAAACCCTGGCTCCGGGGTTCAAATAGCGGTGGATGTAGGCCATCGTGATCGCGTACTCAAGCTGGCCGTGCCTGCTTTTCTCCAGCCGGCCGTTCTCGTCGCTCCGGTCGTAGAACTCGGTTATCATTTCTTTTCTCGTGCTCATACTTTTCTCTCCATGAAAAGGGGCTGCTGTTATGTTTCAGCGGATCATCTCTTCAAACTCATCCTCCGTGATGACAGGGATGCCGAGCGTACGCGCCTTGTCCAGCTTGCTCCCGGCGGCCTCCCCCGCGAGGACGTACGACGTCTTTTTGGAGACCGAGGATGATGCCTTACCGCCAAAGGATTCAACGATGGCGCTCGCCTCGTCGCGCGTATACTTCGTGAGCGTGCCGGTAAGAACGAATGTTTTGCCAAGAAAGCGGTTGTCGCGGCGCTCCTCGCGGCTGAGCATGTTGACGCCCGCCTCGCGCAGCATGCGGAGCTGATGCTGCGTCTGCGGGTTCTGCGCCCAGGAGACAATGCTCTCGGCGGTGATGGGGCCGATATCGTCCACGGCAGTCAACTCCAGCGGCGTGGCATTTTCGATGGCGTCCATGGAGCCGAACGTGCGCGCAAGCACCTTGGCCGCCTTCTGCCCCACCTGCCGGATACCGAACGCGCACAGAAGGCGGGAAAGATCCTGCTGCTTGCTCTTCTCGATCTCGTCGATGAGGTTTTCCGCGGACTTTTTTCCCATGCGGTCGAGCGTCGCAACGGTCTGTGCGTCGAGCCGGTAGAGATCTGCCGGGGTTTTCACCATACCGCTGTTCACCAGCGCCTCGGCAAGCGAGAAGCCGAGCCCTTCAATGTCCATTGCCTCGCGGGAAGCGAAATGGACGAGATTGCGGAGCCTCTGCGCCGGACATTCCACACCCGTACAGCGCACCGCTGCGCCGTCCGGGTCGCGCTCCACCGGCGAGCCGCACTCCGGGCAGGTATCCGGCAGGCGGAACGGTACGGTTCCATCCGGCCGCTTCGTGAGATCGACGCGGAGGACTTCCGGAATGATCTCCCCTGCCTTGCGCACGATGACCGTATCGCCGATGCGCACGTCGAGCTTATCGATAAAATCCTGATTGTGCAGCGTAGCCGCCGTGACGGTCGTACCGGCAAGACGCACCGGCTCCACGATGGCTTTCGGCGTCAAAACGCCGGTCCGGCCGACCTGCACGACAATGTCGCGCACCACAGAGGGCTTCTCTTCCGGCGGGTATTTATACGCCACCGCCCAGCGCGGCGCCTTGGCGGTGCTGCCGAGAATTTCGCGCTGCGCAAGGTCGTTGATCTTGATGACAGCGCCGTCAATATCAAAGGGATAGCTCTCGCGCGTATCGCCGATGCGCCGAACCTCCTCGCAGCATTCCTCCACGGTGCGGAACACCTTATGCGGCACCGTATAAAATCCGAGTTTTTCCAGCATATCCAGCGATTCCGCGTGTGTTTTCGGCTGCTCGCCGGAGGTGAGCTGGACATTGAAAACGATGATATCGAGCTGGCGCTCCTTCGTCACCTTCGGGTCCAGCTGCCGCATGGACCCGGCCGCGGCGTTGCGCGGATTGGCGAGGAGCGTTTCGCCCTCGATCTCGCGGCGGCGGTTATGCTCAAGAAAGACCTCCCGAGCCATATACACCTCGCCCCGGACGATCAGCCGCTCGGGCGCGTTTTCCAGTTTGAGCGGTATATTGCGCAGGACGCGAAGATTCTCCGTTACGTCCTCGCCCGTAACGCCGTCGCCGCGCGTTGCGCCCTGATAGAAGACGCCGTTCCGGTATTCCAGCGCCATAGAAAGACCGTCAATTTTCGGCTCGACCGTATAGAGCGGTTCGCCGCCGAGCGTTTCGTTCGTCTTGCGGATGAAGTCGGTCAGCTCCTCATAGGAAAAAACGTCGCTGAGCGATTCAAGCGGAACGGCATGGTGCACGGGCGAGAATTTCTCCGAACGGTGACCGCCGACGTGCTGCGTCGGCGAGTCCGGCGTAACGGTCTCTGGGTGCTCCGCTTCCAGATTTTCCAGACGGCGCATCATCGCGTCATACTCAAAGTCCGAAATCGTGGGGGCATCCTTGTCGTAATAGGCTATGCTGTGGCGGCGCAGCTCTTCGCGGAGCTCGGCGATCTCCTGTAAATAGTCCATCATGTCTCTCCCGTATAGAAATAGGTTTGCGGAACACGTCCGACGATGATCGTTTCAGCAACCAGCACTTCCGTTACGATCTGCGTAGAGCGAATCTCCCACGGCAGCAGGACGTCCGCATCAACACACACCTCCAAAAGAAGCTGATGTTTCGTCTGGTTGATGCCGGCATCCGTCAGCACATTGCGGAAATCCACCCGTGAAGATGTGAGCATCGTGATCTTGACCGGTACGGTCGGCCCGCGGCCAAGGAAAAAGCTGATGCCAAGCAGGTTCCCGAAGGGGATCGAAAGATCAAGATCTCCCCGGTCGGAAGCATCCACGATGGCGTTAAGAAGCTCGGCGGAGAGGATATTCACCCGCGACGTATCGGTTACAATAGCGCTGATCTGCCCGTCGCCGTCCTTTTCAAAGGATACGAATTTTCCGCCGTCCGGCCCAAGCAGGCGCATTTCGTTCTCCACAATGTTGCTCACGGTCTGCGTGATGAGATCCGATGCGTTGGATACCGCCATAGCGCCGGTAAGCGTCCGAAAATAGCGCACGGCGGGGATCAAAAACGCGATCAGTGCACCGGTGAGCGCAAGGAGCAGCAGCACAGTCGTCTGCTGCGGTGTGATTTTTCGCGGAAACGGCATACGGGAACACCCCCTTATGCCCAAAAGTATATGCGTCAGGCGAGCATTTCAGACAAGGCGCTCAGCACGCCGAGCTTGCCGGATTCATACGTAAGCCCGCCCTGCAAAAAGCCGAGATACGGCTCGCGCACCGGGCCGTCGCACGAAAGCTCGAGCGACGCGCCCTGAATGAACGTTCCCGCCGCCATGACGACCGGGCTTTCATACCCCGGCATCGGCGCCGGGACGGGCAGGGCGAAGCTGTCCACGGGCGAGCCCTTCTGGATACCCTGACAGAATTTCACAAGGTTGTCCGCCGTTTTCAGGCGGATGGTCTGAATGATGTCCGACCGCTTTTCATCGGATGCCGGGAAGCTCTCAAAACCCAGCTCTTCGAGCATTCCGGCGGCGAAGGCCATCGTTTTGAGCGCCTGTGACACGGTGTGCGGCGCAAAGAAGAAGCCTTGGAAGAGCGTCCGGTTCACGCCGAGCGAAGCGCCGCACTCGCTGCCGATGCCCGGAAGCGTCAGACGTTCCGCCGCCTGTTCCACGAGATCGGCGCGGCCGGCAACATACCCGCCCATGGGGGCGAGTCCGCCGCCAGGGTTCTTTATGAGCGATCCGGCGATGAGGTCCGCGCCGAGCGCCGTCGGCTCACATTCCTCGGTGAACTCCCCGTAGCAGTTATCCACGATGACCGCCGTATCGGGGCAGCCTGCCTTTACTGCGCGGACGATCTCCCCGATCTCCGCGACCGAAAGCGCGCGCCGGGGCGCATATCCGCGGCTGCGCTGAACGAACGCCGCTGCCGGGCGCAGCTCCGATACGCGCTGCGTGATCGCGGCATAGTCCGGCCCGCCGTCGGAAGCAAGCTCCAGCTGCTCATACCGGATGCCGAGCGAGGCGAGCGAGCCGCGGCCGGAGCCGGTGATGGCGGTGTGGAGCGTATCGTACGGCGCTCCCGTAACGGCAAGGATCGTGTCGCCCGGCTGGAGAGCGCCGTAAAGCGCGCAGGCGATCGCGTGCGTGCCGTTCACAAACGTGGTGCGCACGAGCGCCGCCTCCGCGCCGAACACATCGGCATAGACCTTTTCCAGCGTTTCGCGTCCGAGATCATCGTAGCCATAGCCGGTCGTTCCGGCAAAGCACGGCTCGGACACTCGGTGCGCGCGGAAGGCATCCAGCACGCGCTTCGTATTCTTCTCTGCCGTGCGTTCAAATCCGCGGAAGACAGGCTGGAGCCGTTCCTCCACCTGGGCGGCCAGTGTATAAAGCTCTTCGTAATTCATGGCAGTATATCCTTTATTTCAGTTCGTTAACGATGGAGCGGAAAGTTTCGCCGCGTTCCACAAAGTTTTTGAAATGGTCAAACGACGCGCAGGCCGGAGAAAGCAGCACGAGATCCCCCTCCTCCGCGCTCGCGGCGGCAGCAAGCACTGCCTCGCGGAAATCGTCGATTTTCCGAATCGGGAGGGCTTCCGGGGCGTACAGCGGCGATTTTGTCACGGCATCATATATCTTTTCCGCCGTGAAGCCGGTGAGGAACAGCGCTTTGACGTGGCGGCAGATCTCATCGCCGAGCGTATCAAACGGGATGTGCTTGTCATACCCGCCCGCGATAAGGATGGGCTTCTGCCGCAGCGCGTGAAGCCCAGCGATCGTGCGGGTCGGGCTGGATGCGATGGAGTCGTTACAGTAGGTTACGCCATGCAGCGTCCGGATCATTTCGAGCCGGTGTGCAACGCCGCGAAAGCTCTCCGCCACGGCGCGGCAGGTATCGTCCGAGACGATGCCGTCGGTGGCGGCAAACGCCGCCATATAGTTTTCAATGTTATGTAAACCCAGGAGCAGAATGCTTTCTGCGTCCATGAGCTTGGTCTTTTCCCCGTTGTGAGACCGGTAAATGACGCCTTCGCGCAGGAACACGCCGTTTTCCGGGGCGGTCTCACGGCTGAAAAACCGGACTTTGCCGGGGCAATCCTTCGCAAAGGCGCGTGTGATGGCGTTGTCGGCATTGAGCACCGTGACGCCGGCACAGCCCTGCGAAAGGAAAATCTGCTTTTTGGCGGTCTGATAGTCCTCATAGCTCGGATGAATGTCCAGATGGTTCGGCGAAACGTTGGTAACGACCGCGATATCCGGCCGGCAGTTCATGCTGTGGAGCTGGAAGGAGCTGAGCTCGAGCACCGCCCAGTCTGTGCTCGTCATTTCCGGCGCTTTGTCAAGCAGCGGCGTGCCAATGTTGCCGCCGAGAAATACGCGGCGTCCCTGCGCCTTCAGGAGCTCGGAAATAATGGTGGTAGTCGTCGTCTTTCCGTCCGAGCCGGTCACGGCGATGATGCGGCACGGGCAGACGGTAAAGAACGCCTCCATTTCCGACGTGAGAAGCGCTCCGCGCGCTTTGGCCGCGGCGAGCTCCGGCGTAAAGGGGTGAAGCCCCGGCGTGCGGAAAATCACGTCCTCGGTGATACCGGCAAGGTACCCATCGCCCAGCACGAGACGGCAGCCCGCCGCTTCCAGCGCTGCGGCCTCGTCCTCGCCGAACGCCTCGCGCGTGCGTTTATCGCGCACCGTGACGGTATACCCCGCATCGAGCAGCAGCCGCAGCAGCGGCCGGTTGCTCACGCCGAGACCGATGACCGCAATGCTTTTTCCGCGCAGAGACTGTATATAAGAGTCGAGTGTCATAATTGCCTCCTGAATATCTTCTTTAACTTATATATTATATTCGCTTTCCGGCAGAAATTCAACACCTATCGCCGTTGACAAGCGCGCTTTGAACAGGTAAAATACATGTGCGAGAAAGCCAAGCAGCCGCGGGCATAAGGCGAAAGCCTGTGCGTGAGGAAAGTCCGGGCTCCACAGGGCAAGGATAACGGGTAACGCCCGCCGGGGGTGACCCCAGGACAAGTGCAACAGAGATATACCGCCTGCCTTCGGGCAGGTAAGGGTGGAAAGGCGAGGTAAGAGCTCACCCACCGTCCGGAGACGGAACGGTGTTGTAAACTCTATCCGGAGCAACGCCGTGGAGGGACATACGACCGGCCCGGTCGTCCCGAGGAGGCGGCTGGAACGCATCGGCAACGGTGCGTCTAGATAGATGGCTGCGCAGACAGAACCCGGCTTACAGGCTTTCTCGCTTTACAAAACACCCCGCCGGTCCATTCGGATCCGGTGGGGTGTTTTTCACTTTTTTGCTGCGCCATCCGTCGCCTGCGCAGAGGCGGACGGTTTGGCCGACGTGTCCGCCATCGGCGTCTGCGTGGGCACAACGCCGGTATCGTCGTCGGTGATGATGCCGTCATCGTCGTTTACGATCCCGTCGTTCATGTCCGGCGTCGCGGTCATCGGTGTACCCGACGGCCTCGGCGCGTTCGTCGCCGCAGGCTTTTCCGCCGTGCCGCACGCGCAGAGCGAAATAACCAGCGCCGTGAGCGAAAGAATATATACGACCCACTTTTTCATGCGAAATCCTCCTAAACAAGAAATCCGCCGTTAGTATGCCGTATTATTCCGGATTTATTACAAAAAGCAATGCGCCCGAAGTTTTTTCGGGCGCATTGCTTTTAAAAATTATTTCTTCGGTTTGAGGATGAAGTTGATGAGCTTGTTGGGAACGTTGATCGTCTTGACAATCTCCATGCCCTCCATATAGCCCGCGATCTTCTTATCCGCGAGAGCCGCAGCGGAAACGACCTCCACCGTGCTGTCCGCCGGGACAACAACGGTGCTGCGGAGCTTGCCGTTGATCTGCACGGCGATGGTCTTTTCGGTGTCGACCATCTTCGCCTCATCGTGCTCCGGCCACTCAGCCTCGCTCGCAAGGCCCTCAAAGCCCTGGATCTGCCAAAGCTCCTCGCAGATATGCGGCGCAAACGGAGAGAGAAGCTGCAGCAGCACGCGGATATCGCCGCGGGTCGGTTTCTTGGAGTAGAACTGGTTGACGAGCGACATGAGCTGCGCGATGGCAGTGTTGAACTTCATCTCGTCGATATCGGAGCTCACCTTCTGGATGGCGCGGTGGATCTCCTTCTCGTTGTCGCGGGAGATCTCGTCGCCGGTGAGAGGCTCGCTTGCAAGATTCCACACGCGGTCAAGGAAGCGGCGGCAGCCCGCCACAGCGTTGCTCGACCATGCGGCGGCTTTCGTGAAATCACCGATGAACATGATGTACACGCGCAGCGTATCCGCGCCGTACTGCTCAACGATGTCGTTCGGGTTCACGACGTTGCCGCGGGACTTGGACATCTTTTCGCCGCCCTCGCCGAGGATCATGCCGTGGCTCGTGCGCTTGGCGTACGGCTCCTTCGTCGGGACAAGGCCCTCGTCGTAGAGGAACTTGTGCCAGAAGCGGGAGTACAGGAGATGGAGCGTTGTGTGCTCCATGCCGCCGTTGTACCAGTCCACGGGAGACCAGTATTTGAGAGCTTCCGGACTTGCGAAAGCCTCTTTATTGTGGGGATCCATATAGCGCAGGAAATACCACGAGGAGCCCGCCCACTGCGGCATGGTGTCGGTCTCGCGCTGGGCCGCGCCGCCGCACTTCGGGCAGGTCGTGTTGACCCAGTCGGTGATCTTGGAGATGGGCGATTCGCCGTCGTCCGTCGGCTCGTAGCTCTCGACCTGCGGGAGCAGGAGCGGAAGCTGATCCTCCGGCAGCGGTACCCAGCCGCACGTCGGGCACTTTACCATCGGGATGGGCTCGCCCCAGTAGCGCTGGCGGGAGAACACCCAGTCGCGCAGCTTGAAGTTCGTCTTGGGATGGCCGATGCCCTCGTCCGTCACCCACTTCTTCATGGCGGGGATAGCGTCCTTCACGGTCATGCCGTTCAGGAAGCCGGAGTTCACCATGATGCCGGTGTCGTCCTTGAGTGTAAAGGCTTCCTTCGTAATATCGCCGCCCTGCACGACTTCAATGATCGGCAGACCGAACTTCGTGGCAAACTCCCAGTCGCGCTGGTCGTGGCCCGGAACGCCCATAACGGCGCCGGTGCCGTAGCTCATAAGAACGTAGTCCGAGACAAAGATGGGGATCTCTTCCTTCGTTGCGGGGTTAACGGCACAGACGCCTTCCAGCCGCACGCCGGTCTTGTCCTTGTTGAGCTCGCTGCGCTCAAAATCGGACTTGTGCGCGGCTTCCTCGCGGTAGGCCGACACGGCGTCCCAGTTCGTGAGCTTGTCTTTCCATGTGTCGAGGATCGGGTGCTCCGGAGAGAGAACCATATACGTCACGCCGAAGAGAGTATCGCAGCGGGTGGTGTAAACGGTGAGAGAGTCGCCGAGCGTCGTACCGAAGGTGAGCTCCGCGCCCTCGCTGCGGCCGATCCAGTTGCGCTGCTGGGTCTTTACGCGGGGGATGAAGTCCACATCGTCCAGATCGTCGATCAGGCGGTCGGCGTATTTTGTGATGGCGAGCATCCACTGGCTCTTCTCGCGGCGGACGACCGGGCTGCCGCAGCGCTCGCACACGCCGTCCACAACTTCCTCGTTCGCAAGCACGCACTTGCAGCTTGTGCACCAGTTGACCGGCATGGAGGCCTTGTACGCAAGACCCTTTTTATACATCCGCAGGAAGATCCACTGCGTCCACTTGTAATACTCCGGGTCGGTCGTATCCACGACACGGTCCCAGTCGAACGAGTAGCCAAGCATGTGGAGCTGTTTTTCAAAGTTGGCAATGTTCTGCTTTGTCACAATGGACGGATGCACATGGTTCTTGATGGCATAGTTCTCCGTCGGCAGGCCGAAGGCGTCATAGCCGATGGGGAAAAGAACGTTGTAGCCCTGCATCCGCTTGCGGCGGCAGATGACATCCATCGCCGTGAACGGACGCGTATGGCCGACATGCAGTCCCTGTCCGGACGGATACGGGAACTCGATCAGGCCGTAAAACTTCGGCTTGTCCGAGCCGGTGACGGCGCGGCCGCTCTTATGCTCGACCCAGTATTTCTGCCATTTCTTTTCAATTTCTGCGTAATTGTACTCCATGACGGTATGTCCCCTGCTCTCTCATTTATTTAAAGGAAGTCTTTATAGTCGATCTTTTCCGCATCGGACCACAGGCGGTCGAGCGAGTAGAACGAGCGCATTTCCTCGGAGAAAATGTGAACGACGACGCAGCCGAAGTCCAGCAGCGTCCAGCCGCCGGAGCGGTAGCCCTCGCGGCGCAGCGGCTGCTCCCCGGCCTGCGAGAGGACTTTGTCCACTTCGTCGGCCAGCGTCTTCCCGTGTGTGGAGTTGCCGGCGGTGCAGAGAATGAAGTAATCGGCCAGCACCGTTACCTTATCGGTTTTTAAGATCTGAATATCGCGGGCGAGCTTGTCGTCCAGCGCTTTTACCGCGAGATGAGCGATTTCCTTGGAAGTGAGCATATGCCGCATCCTTTCTCTTTTGTTGTATGCGCCGGGCGTCAGCCGGCGAAGTAGTCGTAGAAGCTGTAAATGTCCGGAATGTTGCCGGTCGTGGAGCTGAAGTTTGCCCCGTCAAAGCAGAGCACATCCAGATTCGCTGCGGTGACATCCATGTTGAACGGGTTGAGATAGGTGTTTATCATATCGAGCCACGCCTCGAGCTGGATGCTGACATACGAGCCGCCGCGAATATAGACGGTATCGTACGGAAGCGTGTAGAAGCTGATATCGTCCATGCCCATTTTCAGGAACTCCTGCGCATAGAACGCGATGTTGCCGCTTGAAAGGTTCGTGTCGGTGTTGTCGATAACGAGACTGATGATCTGCGGCAGGTTGGAGATGTTTCCGAGCTGGAGCACCTGTCCGGCCAGTGCCGCAAAGAAGGCGTGCTGCGTTTCGATACGGCCAAGATCACCGTTCGGATAGCCGGTGCCGTCGTTGTTCTGGCGGAAGCGCACGACCTGCTCGCACTGATACCCGTTCAGAAGCTGGTAGCCGGGCGCGAGCGAGATATGAAGATCCTGTTCGGGGTCGTCGTAGTACATATAGATCGGGACATCGAAATATACGCCGCCGATGCAGTCGATGATCTGCTGGAACACATAAGTGTTCACGACAGCATAGCTGTCGATCCCGAAGCCGACAAGATCCTCGATCTCCGTGACGAGCCCGTCGATACCGGCGCTGCCGTAAACAGAATTGACCTTTTTCACCGCCCAGGGGACGTTGACGAGCGTATCGCGGGGAATGCTCACGATGTTGGCCGTATGGTCGTTGCAGTCAAAGCGCGCGACCATGATGGTATCGGTGTTCAGACCGACGCGGTCGCGGCCGACGACGAGGAGCGTGTAAACGTTGTCCTTTCGTCCGGCGGGCTCGTCTGTCGGCTTAGGCGTCGGAGACGCCGTAGGCGTTGCGCTTGGCTGCGCCGTCGCTCCGGCAGGCGAGGCGGACGCTGTGGGCATATCCGGCGTCGCCGTCGTCTGCGTCTTCAGACCGGAATCGTCGGTCTCGGGCGCCGTGGACCAGATGCTGTAAGCAAGGAGCAGCAGCAAAAGAAGCGCAAGCACACCGGCGATCACGATAAGCACCACGGTGAGCGTGCGGGTTTTCTGCTTTTGGGACGGTTTTTTTCTGCCGTCCGTTTCCCCGGAGAGTGTTTCCATGCGATGAGCGAAGCTCTCCTCTTTCTCTTTGGTCTCTTTCTTTTTTGCGGCGTTTTCGTGAGCGCCGCCTTTGTGGGAAAAATTACTCATAGCTTTCTTCTCAATTCTGTGTTTGTAGCCAGCGGAGAGCCTCCGCCGACCTTGGATGCGGCGAAGCGCCGCGGCGTTTGACCTCGTCCATACTCATTTGCAGCGCCCGGATCATGGCGGCGTTCAGATCTGCAAAAGCAAGCGTTCGGACATCCTGTACACCGGGAAAGTCGCGTGTCGGCTCGATAAAATCCGCAAGGTAGACGATTTTCTCGAGTGCTGCCATTCCGGCACGGCCTGTGGTGTGCCATTCGATCGCGGAAAAAATGTTGTCCGGCACGCCGAAATGCTCACGGGCGAACCATGCACCGGTGAGGGCATGCAGCGTTTTTGGCGCGGCGAGATCGGCAGCATTCAACACAATACCATATTTTTCCGCCAGACGCAACTGCTCGTCGTCCGACAGCCTTTTGGTAATGTCGTGCAAAATACCCGCCTCGGCGGCATCCTCCGGGTCTTCGCCCCAGCGCAGCGCCAGCCGCGCCGCCGTCTCCTCGCAGCCGCGCACATGCGGTATGCGCGTGGGTTTGAGGTAAGCGTCCGTCTTTCCCCGCAGCCACGCGAGATCCGGTTTGGCACCGTACAGCCGGCAGCGGATGATCTCGGAATACACGGCGTCGCAGAGCCGGTCCGCACCGCCGCGCCGCGGCAGTGCCGCGCGAAGCGCCGTAGAATCCATCGGCAGAGGCGTTTTCGCTATGATCTCGATCCGCGCGCCGTACGTTTTGCGCAGATACGCCGCATACCGTTCGATCTCCGCCAGATCACCGTCGGCACGAGGAAGCGCCGCGAGCGTGCAGAGCGAAAAGAGAGCGCGAAACTCATACCACTGCTCCATATAGAGAAGCATGTCCGTTCCGACGAGAAAATATAGCTCCGCCCCCGGGTTACCGCGGGATATCTCCCGCAGTGTATCCACGGTGTAGCTCTTCCCTTCGCGCCGCAGCTCCATGGGCGTGACGTCCGCGTCCGGAAACGCCAACTCGCACAGCCGGAGCCGTTCCTCCGCCGTCGGGCTGCCCTCCGCAAGCGCCTTGTGCGGCGGGATGCCTGCCGGGACGACAATGCATCGATCCGCGCTGAGAGACGCCGCGGCGCAGGAGAGCGCGTCAATGTGGCCGAGATGCGGCGGATTGAACGTCCCGCCGTAGATCAAAAGACGCATAGATGTTACTTCTTTCCTTTGCGATCGTTTATTAGGACGATCTTGGGGTCCTTTTCGTTCTGTTTGAAAAGAACAAATTTGCTGCCGATGACCTGCACACCGTCGGCGCCGCACGCCTCGCACAGCGCGTCGCACGCCTCGCGCGCGGAGAGGAGCGAATTATCGAGCACACGACCCTTGATAAGCTCGCGGACGGCGAGCGCTTCCTCCGTCTGACGGACAACGTTTTCGGTGATGCCGCTCTTGCCGATCTGCAGCTCGGTATTCAGTGCCGCCGCCATGCCGCGCAGCTGCGCTCTCTGTTTACTGGTGATCATAGTATTTCTCCCATTTCTGTCTGAATTGCGCCAGCGCTTTCCCCCGGTGGGAAATCGCGTTTTTTTCCTCCATCGTCAGCTCCGCCATGGAGCGGTCAAAGCCGTCCGGGCGGAAAACCGGGTCATAGCCGAAGCCGTTCTCGCCGCGGGGCACAGAAAGGATCGTCCCCTCGCACGTCCCCTCGGCGGTAAGTACGTCGCCGTTCGGGAAAGCGCAGCAGAGCGAGCAGACAAACCGCGCCGCGCGGTCATCTCTCCCGCCGAGATTCCGAAGCAGGAGGTTATAGCGGTCGGCGTCGGAATCGGCATGGTTTCCGGTATAGCGCGCGGAATGCACGCCCGGCGCGCCGCCGAGCGCGTCCACGCAGAGGCCGGAATCGTCCGCGATGGCGGCAAGCCCCGTGGCGCGCATGACGGCTTCGGCCTTGATGCGGGCGTTTTCCGCAAACGTTTCGCCGGTCTCCTCGACCTCTTCCGTAAAGCCGGACTCGGCTTTGCTTATAAGCTCTACGCCGAAGTTTTCAAAAAGCGTGCGGAACTCCCGTAGCTTGTTCTTATTGTCGGATGCCAAAACCAGCTTCATTCGAGCAGCGCCTCCGCAAATTCTTCCGGTACAAAGGGCTTGAGATCGTTCACGCCCTCGCCCACGCCGATGAACTTCACGGGCAGACCGAGCTCCCGCTTGATGGCGAACACGATGCCGCCCTTGGCGGTGCCGTCGAGCTTCGTGAGGACGATGCCGGTGAGTCCCGCCGACTCGCCGAAGACCTTCGCTTGGATGAGACCGTTCTGACCGGTCGTAGCGTCGAGTACCATCAGGCATTCCACGCTCGCATCCGGCAGCTCGCGGTCGATGACGCGGCGGATCTTGGAGAGCTCATTCATAAGATTGGCCTTATTGTGCAGCCGTCCGGCGGTATCCACGATGATGACGTCGCGGCCGCGCGCCTTCGCCGCGGCGATCGCGTCGAACACGACGGCGGCGGGGTCGCTCCCCTCTTCGTGGCGCACGATATCGCATCCCGCGCGATCCGCCCACACGGTGAGCTGTTCGGCAGCGGCAGCGCGGAACGTGTCGCCCGCGCAGAGAAGAACGGATCTTCCTTCCGCCGTCAGCCGGGAGGCGAGTTTGCCGATGGTCGTCGTTTTACCGACGCCGTTGACGCCGACAACGAGAATGACGGACGGTTTTGTGTCAAGATGCAGTGCGTTATCCCCGGCGTCCATCGTATCGGTCAGAATGGACGCGAGCATTTTGCGGAGCTGCTCCTCGCCGCGGCAGCCCTCGTCGCGGACGCGGCGGCGCAGCTTTTCCATAATGTCCTCCGTCGTATCCATACCGGCGTCGGACAGAATGAGCATTTCCTCCAGTGTTTCGTAGGCTTCCTCGTTTTCTCCGGTGAAGTCTGCCATTGCGTTGTTGAACGCGGCTTTCATTTTATCAAAGAATCCCATGGCTGTTTTCTCCTTTCAGCGAATGGTTTGGAGCGCTTCTTCCATATCCATCGCCAGCACGGTGCTGACGCCTTTTTCCTGCATGGTGACGCCGTAGAGCTGGTCGGCCTCTTCCATCGTGCCGCGGCGGTGCGTAATGGCAATGAACTGCGTTTTTCCGCACATGCGGCGCATATACGCCGCGTACCGGGCAACGTTTTCCTCGTCAAGCGCCGATTCGATCTCGTCCATAATGCAGAACGGCGTCGGGCGGACACGCATGATGGCAAAATACAGCGCGATGGCAACGAACGCCTTTTCGCCGCCGGAGAGCAGGCTGATGTTGGAAACCGCTTTTCCGGGCGGCTGGATGCGGATATCGATGCCGCAGTTGAGCACATCGTTCATATCTTCCAGCGAGAGCGACGCCTTGCCGCCGCCGAAGAGCTCTACAAATATCTGGCGGAACGCCTCGTCGATCTCCTGGATCTCGCGGACAAAGATTTCTTCCATCTGCGCGGTGATATCGGCGATGATCTTCAAAATCTCATCCTTGGATTTCTGCACATCGTCGCGCTGCTCGGAAAGGAAGGTGTACCGCTCGCTCACGCGCTTATATTCCTCGATCGCGCCGAGGTTCGGCGTACCGAGCGCGGACATGCTCCGGCGCAGTTCGCTGACCTGCCGCCCGGCCTTGGCAAGGCTTTCGACAGGCTGACGGACTTTTTCCGCTTCCGTGCGGCTGAGCTCGTAGCTGTCCCAGAGTTTTTCCACAATCTGGCGCTCTTCCATCTCCGCCGCCATTTTCTTCTGTTCGAGCTGGGCGCTGCTGCGTTCGAGATCGAGCAGGGCGCGGTTCTTCTCCTGCGCGGCTTTGTCAGCGGCGCTGCGGCGGCCTTCCAGCTCCATTTTATTTGCGGTGAGCTGCGTGAGCGCGTCCTTTTCCTGCTGCGCCTGTGCGCGCAGCGTTTCCAAACGCTCCGCGAGCGTAGTCTGCTGCTCTTCGAGCTCCGCTTTCTGCTGCTCCACGGCGCTCATAGTGCTTCGGCGCGCGCCGGAATCGCTCTCCAACTCGGCGCGCAGGCGTTCGAGCTGCTCGATGGCGAGCAGTACGGTGCTGCGCTCGGCGTCGAGCGACGCCTGCTGCGCGCGAATGGCGCTGAAGCTCTCCTCGAGCTCCCGCCGGCGCGCTTCAAAGCTCTCGATGCCGGCGGATTCTTTTTCCATATCCGCGCGGAGCGAGGCAAGCTCCTTCTCCGCCGCGGCGCACGTTTCCTGCAGTGCCGCCGTGCGGCTCTCGTTTTCGCGCCGCCGCGCGGAGGCGGAGCGGATCTCCTCGTCGAGTGCGTCGAGCGCGTCCGCCGCTGCCGTGCGCAGAAGCTGCGCCTGCGCAACGAGGCCCTCCTGCCGCGCCGTTTCCTGCCGCGCCGCAGCGTGTTCTTCGCGGGCCGTTTCGAGATCGTAGCGCGCGCTCTGCAGCTCGCGTTCAGCTTCCCGCCGCTGCGATTCCGTCTGCGAGAGCTGCGCTTCCAGATCGCCGCGCTTTTCGCGGAGACGTTTGAGCTCGTTGGCGCGCGAGAGGATGCCGGTGTTTTTCCCGGCGCTGCCGCCGGTCATCGAGCCGCCGGCATTCAAAATCTGTCCGTCGAGCGTCACGATGCGGAAGCTGTTATTGTGCCGGCGTGCAATGGCGATGGCGTCGGTGAGCGTTTCCGCAACGGCCGTGCGCCCGAGAAGGCTCGCTATGACGGCGCTGTAGCGTTTATCGCAGTTTACAAGATCGGAGCACACGCCGACGTAGCCCGCCTCACCTCTCGGCTCACCGTTCAGCCGCGCCGGACGGATCACATCCATCGGCTGGAGCGTTACGCGCCCGCCGTCGCGCCGTTTCAAGAGCGCGAATATATCCTTGCCGTTATCCTGCGTATCAACAATAATATCGCCGACGTGCGCGCCGAGCGCCGTTTCCACGGCGAGCGCGTACCGGTCCTCGATGCGGATCATTTTGCCGACCGGCCCGTGCACGCCGCGCAGCGTGCCGCGCTCCGACTCCTGCATGACGATCTTCGCGGCCTTGCTGAAGCCCTCCAGCTCCTTTTCCAGTTCCGAAAGGAGGTGGATGCGCGAATCGCAGGAGCGCAGCTCCACGGTGAGCTTTGTCTGCCGTTCGGCGGCCTCCGCCGCCTTCTGCTCACGCCCTGCCATGAGCATGGAGTGACCGGAGATCACGTTGGCAAGGCTCTGTTCTTTTTCCTTTATCTCATTCAGGCGCTTCTTCTCTTCCGTGAGACGCGCCGAGGCTTCCTCATCCTTCCGCTCCGCGGCGGCGAGCTCTTCCTTTGCCTGCACAGCGCGCTCTTCCATCGTCTCGCGGTTTTCCGCAAGAAGCGTGATCGCCGTGCGGCTCTCGGTGAGCGTACCGGTGAGCTCACTCTCATGCGCGAGCATGGCGGAGAGACGCTTGTTCTGTTCGTCCATGCCGGAGGCGTTTTCCGCCTCGCTGCGGCGGAGTTCCTCCGCGCGGTCGGCCAGCGCGCGCCGTTCGGCGGCGATGCTCTCGATGCGTGCGCGGTGCTCCCCGACCTGACGGGATAGCCCTCCGGCGCGCTCCTTCTGCTCGCCGATCTCGCGCTGCAGACGCAAAAGCGTTTCAGCGTTGTTCGCAAGCTGCGTGCGTACCACGGCGGCGCCGCTCTCGGCGTCTGCAGCTGCAGCCTCCGTCGTGCGAAGCTTTTCCCGAAGATCCTCGGACTTCACGTCCATTTCGCGCATGCGCGCGGCAAGGCGCTCACTCTCGGCATACAAACGGTCCTGCTCCGAGCGTGCCGCCGTACACTCCACGACCGAGCGCTCATAGTCCGAGCGCAGCAGCTCCGACTGCTCGTGCAGCCGATCGAGGTTCGCCATCCAGAGCGATACCTCCTGTTCGCGGAGCTGGTCGCGCAGAACAAGGTACTTCTGCGCCGTTTCCGACTGCTTGCGCAGCGGTTCGACCTGTATTTCAAGCTCCGAGATCTTATCGCCGATGCGCAGGAGGTTGTCCTCCGTGCGGGCGAGCTTGCGCTCGGACTCGTCCTTGCGGTGGCGGAAGCGGGCAATGCCCGCAGCTTCTTCAAATATCTCGCGCCGGTCGGTAGATTTGGCGGAGACGATCTCGCTGATACGCCCCTGCCCGATGATCGAGTAGCCGTCGCAGCCGAGACCGGTATCCATCAGCAGTTCCGTTACGTCACGCAGGCGTACCTGCTCGCGGTTGATGTAATATTCGCTCTCGCCGCTGCGGTAGTAGCGCCGGGCGATACTGACCTCGTCGGTATCGAGCGGCAGGATGCGCGTCGTATTATCCAGCACGAGCGTCACCTGCGCAAAGCCCATGGCGCCGCGCTTTTCTGTGCCGCCGAAAATGACATCCTCCATTTTCCCGCCGCGCAGCATCCGCGTTTTCTGCTCGCCCATGACCCACAGCAGCGCGTCCGACAAATTGGATTTGCCGCTGCCGTTGGGCCCGACGATCACGGTTATATCTTTTTCAAAGCTCAGCCGCGTCTTTTCGGGAAACGACTTGAAGCCCTGGAGTTCCAGCGCTTTTAAATACACGGTTTCTTCTCCTCAGCAATTAAAGATGCATCAAAACAATTTATTATATACTAAATCGTCTTTTTTTGCAACTTATATCCGGACGATCTCCCCGTCCGGTACGTCGGACGCGCAAACGCGCACCGACCGGAGCGAGAATCGCTCCTGAAGATATCTAAGATTGGCGCGGCGCTGCCCTGTCATCACGGAAATACGGTTCGCCGAAACACCGAAAACGACGTCCGCTCCCGGCTCGACGCCGGAGAGGATCGCCTCGGCCTTATCGCGCCAGAGCCGCGAACGCACCAGCTCGCCGAGCGCGGGATGATATGCTCCGCCGACGGCGGCGCCGCCGGAGAGTTCGTCCGAGGGGTTCAGCCCCAGACGGATGACCGGGATCCCGGCATTCTCAAATATGGGCAGAATACGCGCGCATACGCGCACGGCATCCTCCACGGTATGCTCCCGGTACTTCCCCGCCTGCCAGAGGTCACAGAGCGGCGTATCGCGGAGAATGACCGTCGGATAAATGCGCACGCCGTCCGGGTGAAGCGCTGCGATAGAGCGCGCCGTCTGGATGTCGCGCGCATCGTCGCTGCCGAGAAGGCCGGTCATCATCTGCAGAATCAGCGTGAAACCGGCGTCCTTCACGAGCTTTGCCGCCTTCACGGTATCCTCGCTCATATGCCCGCGCCCGCTGCGTAAAAGCACCTCATCGCACATGGACTGCACGCCGAGCTCCACCGTCTCGACACCGCACCGGCGCAGGCGCGCCAGTTTCTCCTCCGTCACGGCGTCCGGCCTTGTCGATACGCGAAGCGCTGAAACAGCGCCGGATTCCCGCGCCGGGATCGCCGCGGCAAGGAGCGCTTCCTGCTCGGCTTCGGGTATGGCGGTAAAGCTGCCGCCGTAAAACGCCAGCTCATATCCGCTGCCCGGCTCGAGCACGGAAACGGCGGCACGCACCGTTTCCGCAGAAGCCGGAAGCAGGCTGCCGGAGATGCGTTTCTGGTTGCAGAAAACGCAGTCATTCGGGCAGCCTGCATGAGGGACAAATATGGGAAGAATACGGCGGCGCGGCGTCACTTCCGCAGCGCCTCCAGCGCGCTGGCGGCCGCCGTCTGCTCCGCTTCCTTTTTGGTGCGTCCGGTTCCGAGTCCGACCGGCTCGCCGTTCAGACAGACCTGCATGCGGAACGTCTTTGCGTGATCCGGCCCCTCCTCGCCGACAAGCTCGTAGGAGAGCACCTGCCCGCTTTGACGCTGCACAAGCTCCTGCAGGGCGGTTTTATAGTCGGTGAAGGACGGCGTCTCGATGGTGCGGACATCGTCCAGCAGGCAGCGATGGATAAATCCCGCCGCTGTTTCCATGCCGGCGTCGAGATACATAGCGGCAATGACCGCCTCCACAGCGTCGGAAAGGATCGACGCGCGCTCCCGACCGCCGTTGTGCTCCTCACCCTTGCCGAGACGGAGATAGTCGCCCAGATGCAGCTCCAGCGCCACACGATGGAGCGACTGCTCGCAGACGAGCTCCGCGCGGAGCCGCGTCATGCGGCCCTCCGGCATATCGGGAAAATGCCGGTACAGGAAATCCGCGACCGTAACGCCGAGAACGGAATCACCCAAAAACTCCAGCCGTTCGTTGCAGACGATACCGGAAGCGCGGTTCTCGTTGGCATAGGAACTGTGCGTTACCGCCGTTTCGAGCAGCGCCCGGTTTCGGAACGAATGGCCCAGTCTCTCTTCCAGAGCGGTCATGCGCTTATTCCTGCGTTGCGCGGGACACGTAATCGGCAAGGTCGCCGACGGTGTGGATGTTGGTCAGCTCGTCTTCCGGCGTGTCGGGCAGCGAGAAGGTCTCTTCGAGCGCCATCGTAAGCTCCACGACGTCGAGAGAGTCCGCGCCGAGATCGTCCACAAAGGACGTATCCGCGCTGATTTCGTTTTCGTCGATCATAAACTGCTCGGCGACCATTTTGATGATTTGTTCGAGTACCATGTCTTTTTATTCTCCTTCGTTCGGTGAAATACGCATATATGCAACATTCTTCTCGATGCTGCCGATCACGTCAGAATCGATGAATGTAATTGCCTGCCGGACCGCGCTGCGGATGGCGCGCGCATCCGAAGAGCCGTGTGCCTTAATGACGGGCTTGGAAATACCGAGCAGCGCCGTGCCGCCGACCTCGCTCGGATCAAAGAGCGACTTGAGCGCGTACACATCCTTTTTGAGGACGGCCGCCGCGAGCTTGTTGGCGGTGTTTTTATAGAAAATGCCTTTGAGACGCTTCATAAGCATCATGGCTGTGCCCTCAATGCACTTGAGAAGCACGTTTCCGGAGAAACCGTCACACACAAGGACATCCACATTTCCGGAGAAAACGTCGCGCGCTTCCACGTTGCCGACAAAGTTAAGCCGCCCAGCCTCGTGAGCTTCCTTCAGAAGAGCATAGGTCTGCTTCTGAAGCTCCATTCCCTTCGTCTCCTCCGCGCCGATATTCAAAAGACCGATGCGGGGATCTTCGCACCCGAGAAGATCGTGCGTGTAGAACTTGCCCATATAGGCAAACTGCAGCAGATACTCCGCCGTGCATTCCACATTCGCGCCGCAGTCGATCAGAAGCGTACCTTTGCCGCCGTTCGGAATCACCGGGCCAAAGCAGGCACGGCGGATGCCGCGGATGCGGCGCACCGTGAGCGTAGCGCCGCTCAAAAGAGCGCCGGTGCTTCCGGCGGAAATGACGGCGTCGCCCTCGCCGCGGTGGAGCAGCTGGAGCGCAACGGCCATGGAAGACTCCGGCTTCTTGCGCGTGGCTGTGCTCGGGTCATCCTCCATGGAAATGACGTCCGGCGCGTTCACGATCTGAATATGTTCGCCGGGCATGACATCCATCTCGTTCAGACAAGCGAGGATCTCCGCCTCTCGGCCCACAAGCGCTACATCCACGTGAAACTCGCGCGAAGCTTCCACCGCGCCGCGGACGATCTCGCCGGGCGCGTTATCGCCGCCCATGGCGTCAATGAGAATACGCATTCCAAAGGTCTCCTTTCACCAGCTCGTCGATCTGCGCCAGCGAACGTGCCGAGATCTCCGCATTTTTATTTCTTTTCCCCTTGACCCGGTAGGTCAGCGGGGAAATGATGCCGAAATTGATGTTCATCGGCTGGAAATCGCCGATGCTGCCGTGGGAAATATACAGCCCCAGCGCGCCGATGGCCGTTTCCTGCGAGAAATCGACCGGCGGCAGCCCCAAAAGCCGCGCCGCCATTTCAAGCGAAGCGAGCATGCCGGAGGCGCAGGATTCCACATACCCCTCAACACCGGTGATCTGTCCGGCGAAGGCAATACGCGGCTCAGCGATCAGCCGGTAATACCGGTCGAGCTTTCCGGGCGACTGCAAATAGGTATTCCGGTGCATCACGCCGTAGCGGACGAATTCCGCCTCGCGCAGCGCCGGGATCATCGAGAAAACCCGCCGCTGCTCCGGAAACGCCAGATGCGTCTGGAAGCCGACGAGGTTATAGAGCGTACCGTCGGCATTGTCCTGCCGGAGCTGCACCACGGCATAGGGCTCGTGCCCCGTGTGCGGATCGCGCAGTCCTACCGGCTTCATCGGCCCGTAGCGCAGCGTATCAAAGCCGCGGCGCGCCATGACCTCGACCGGCATGCAGCCTTCAAATACGCCGCCGTCGTCAAAGCCGTGGACTGCCGCTTCGCGGGCGGTCGTCAGCTCCTTCCAGAACGCGGTGTATTCCTCCTCGGTCATCGGGCAGTTTACATAATCCGCAGTTCCCTTATCATACCGGGAGGCGCGGAACGCGCTTTCCATATCGACGGAATCGAGCGATACGATCGGCGCGACGGCATCGTAGAAGTGCAGCCCTTCGCTGCCGGTGCGGCGAAGGATGTTTTCCGCGAGCGCGTCCGAGGTGAGCGGGCCGCTTGCGATGATGACTCCTCCGTCGGGAATATCCACCGCCTCTTCCTCAACGATCTCCACATTGGGAAGGGCGCGGACGGCCTCGGTCACGGCGCGGGCAAAGCCTTCGCGGTCCACCGCCAGCGCGCCGCCGGCAGCTACGCGGTGCTCATCGGCACAGCGCATCACGATGCTGCCGAGCCGCCGCAGCTCTTCTTTGAGAAGTCCCACGGCGTTGGTAAGCTCGTCGCTGCGCAGCGAGTTGGAGCACACGAGCTCCGCAAAATACGGAGAGACGTGCGCCGGAGTCATTTTTTTCGGCTTCATTTCGATCAGCCGCACCGGGATGCCCCGGATGGCGAGCTGATAAGCCGCTTCGGAACCGGCAAGGCCGGCTCCGACAACCGTTACAGCGTTCATTTATCCTCTTTCGGTGTGTCTTTCTTTCCTGTGCTCTCTGCCGCCGATTCCTGCGGCTTTTCGGCCGTTTTATCCGCGGCGGCCTTGCGGCGGTAGCCGCGTTTTTCCTCCGGTACGAACATGTCGCACTCGGGATTGACACAGAACGGCTTTCTCGCGCCCTTGCCCGAGAGCTTGAAGAGCGTTTTGCCGCAGGACGGGCAAACGTCCTTGACCGGAACGTCCCACGTCATAAAGCCGCACTCCGCGCCGCGCTCGCAGGCGTAATACGTATAGCCCTTCTTGGATGTGCGCTTGAAGATACGTCCGCCGCACTTCGGGCACCGGCCGGGCATTTCGATGACGATGGGTTTTGTAAAATTGCACTCCGGGAAGCCGGGGCAGGCAAGGAAGCGGCCAAACCGACCGCTCTTTACGACAAGACGACGGCCGCACTTGTCGCACACCTCGTCGGAGACCTCGTCGGGCACTTTGATATGCACGCCCTCGAGCGCCTTTTCCGCTTCGGTCAGTTCCTTATCAAAATCGCCGTAGAAATCTTCCAGAACGTTTTTCCAGTCGATCTTGCCGTTTTCGATCTCGTCGAGCCGGTCTTCCATATGCGCGGTGAATTTGAGATCAACGATATCGGGGAAACGCTCCTCCATGAGTCCCGTGACGACTTCGCCGAGGGACGTCGGCTTGAGGTACTTCCCTTCCTTGGCAACATACTCGCGCCCGGTGATGGTGCTGATGGTCGGGGCATATGTGCTCGGACGGCCAATGCCCTTTTCCTCCATGGCGCGGATGAGCGTCGCTTCCGTATAACGCGCCGGAGGCTCGGTGAAGCGCTGCTCCTTGTCGAGCTTTTTGAGCGTTACGATCTCGCCCTCGGCAAGATCGGGCAGCGGCTTTTTCCCGTCGGTCTCCTCGTCCTCGTTCGGGTCCTCGTATACCGCAGTGTATCCCGGGAAACGAAGCGAGGAATGATTCGCCTTGAAGCAGTGACCGGCGCTGAGAGCATCGATCACCACGTTATCATAGACGGCGTTTGCCATCTGGCTCGCCGTAAAGCGGCCCCAGATCAGGCGGTACAGGCGGTACTGCTCCGCCGTGAGATCCTTTTTCACGCGCTCCGGCGTGAGATTCACGTTGCTCGGACGGATGGCTTCGTGCGCGTCCTGCGCGCCAGCCTTGGTCTTATAGCGGCGGGGCTTGCCGTAATAGTACTCCTCGCCGTAAAAGCTGCGGATAAAGCTGCCCGCGGCGGCCATGGCTTCCTCGGAAAGGCGCAGAGAGTCGGTACGCATATAGGTGATAAGACCGACCGTGCCTTCGCCGGTGATATCCACGCCTTCGTAGAGCTGCTGCGCGATGCTCATCGTGCGCCGCGGCGTGAGCCCCAGACGGCGGCTTGCCTCCTGCTGCAGCGTGGAAGTGATGAACGGGGGCGACGGGCTGCGCTGGCGCTCGCCGCGCTTGACGGAGCCGATCTCCCACGCCGCCTTTTCCACGGCGGCGATGACGTCCTCCACTTCTTTTTCACTGTGAAGCTCTTTTTTCTTGTCTGCCGTGCCGTAATAGCGGGCGACAAAGCCGCCCTTCTTCCCGGCGCGGTCGAGATGCGCATCCAGATACCAGTATTCCTCCGGCTGGAAAGCCCGGATCTCGTTTTCCCGGTCCACGACCATGCGGATGGCAACGGACTGCACGCGGCCCGCGGAGAGACCCCGGCGCACCTTGCGCCAGAGGAGCGGGCTGAGCTTATAGCCGACGATGCGGTCCAGAATGCGGCGCGCCTGCTGCGCGTCCACCAGATCCTGATCGATATCGCGCGGGTTGGCAATGCTCTCCTGCACGACCTTTTTCGTGATCTCGTTAAAGGTAACACGGCGGGCCTTCTCGTCGGGGATCTTCAGAAGCTCCTTGAGATGCCAGCTGATCGCTTCGCCCTCGCGGTCCGGGTCGGTGGCGAGATACACCGTTCCGGCCTCTTTGGAACGCTTTTTCAGCTCGTTGATAACGTCCGACCGCGCGGCGACCGGAATATACTCCGGCGTAAAGCCGTGTTCGATGTCCACGCCGAGCTTGCTCTTCGGCAAGTCGCGGAGGTGGCCCATGGATGCAATAACTTTATAGTCGCCGCCGAGGTACTTTTCGATCGTCCGTGCCTTGGCGGGAGACTCCACAATGACAAGATCCTTTTTTGCTTGCGCCATAATATACTATCGTCCTTACTTCAGGTTCAAAGAATATCGTTTTCCCGGCAGGGGTTTCACTGCGCCGCGGATGGTGAGCACCGTCATGCACGCGAGCACCTTTGCCGCGGAAAAGCCGGTCGAAGCCGCCATTTCGTCCACATGGGTCTCGCCCCGCGAAATGCAGCGCAGAAGTGCCCGGTGGTCCTCCGTGTACTCCGTCAGACGGCTTTCGAGGTCACTATACGGTATCGTCTGCGGCTTGTCAATCTCTGTTTTTGCCGAAACCGATACCTTTTCCGCTCTTTTCGGCGGGGAATACAGCTCAACATCATACTGGATGCGGCCGGGATAGAGCCCTTCATACTCCGAAAGGATATCCTGTGCGCCGGTGATCGCCTTGGCGCCGTCGCGGATGAGCGCGTTGGTCCCGGTGCTGTTCGGGCTGTCGATATTACCCGGAACGGCGAACACATCGCGCCCCTGCTCCAGCGCGAGATTGGCGGTGATGAGCGCGCCGCTGCGCGCCGGCGCTTCCACAATGCACACGCCGCAGGAAAGACCGCTGATAATGCGGTTGCGGCGGGGAAAGTTTTCCGGCTTCGTCGGATAGAGCGGAGGAAACTCGCTGATGACAGCCCCGGCAGATGCTACATCGTCGATAAGCAGCGAATTGGCCGCGGGATAATTGACGTCGATCGCCGTACCCAGCACACCGACGCACGGCTTGCCCGCGAGCAGCGCGCCCCGGGCAGCAGCGCCGTCCACACCGAGCGCCATGCCGGTAACAACGCAGCCGCCGTAAGAAGTAATCTCCTGCCCAAGGCGGGTCGCCACATTGATCCCGTAGGCGCTCGCCTTTCGCGTGCCTACGATCGCGATTGTAGGCAGCTCATCAAGAAACGGGAGATTCCCGCGGACGTATAATACAAGCGGCGGATCAGCGATCTGCCGCAGACGGTCGGGATAAGCGGCATCGTGCAGCGTGAGAATACGGATGTTCTTCTCCTGACAGAGAGCAAGGATCTGTTCGGTGCGCTCAAGGCTCCGGTCAGAGAGGGCGCGCCGCTCCTGCGGCGAAAGATCCTCAATCTCCGAAAGCCGCTCTTCGGGCGCAAAATAGGCTTCCATCGCCCCGCCGAAATGCTCCAGAACTCGGCACAGCGAGATCGTGCGCACACCGTCCACGGAGGCAAGCCATACCCAGTACCGAAGCTGCGACATTTCCCTTCTCCCTTCCTCAGATTATCCGCGCTGTGTCCACATCTCCCACATAAGGATGGAGGCCGCGACCGCCGCGTTGAGCGACTCGCTGCCGGGCGTCATGGGGAGAATGATCTTCGTATCACACTTTTCCAGAAGCGCGTCGGTGAGCCCCCGTCCCTCATTGCCGACGGCGATGGCTGCGCGGCGGAGCGAAACGCATTTTACATCAACGCTCTCTGCCCGGAGTGCCGCGCCGCAGAGCGGAAGCTCCCATTCGCGGAGCTTCGCGCAGAGCGTGGAAAGATCGGTCTCACAGAGCCGCTGGCGGAAAAGCGCCCCCATGGCGGCACGGACGGTTTTCGGGTTGTAGGGATCGGCGCAATCGCCGAGAAGTACGACGAGCTCCGTGCCGAGCGCCGCCGCGGTGCGAAGCACTGTACCCACGTTGCCGGGGTCCTGCACGTTTTCCAAAACGATGACCCGCTCGGGCCGGACGCTCTCCGGAAGCGGCTTTGCGCGAACGGTGAAAAGCGGGCCTGGGCTGTGCTCCAGCGGAGAGGCATAGTCGAACACATCCTCGGAGAGCGAATACACCGGAACCTCCGGCATATTCCCTGCCGGCTTTGCGCCGCGCAGGTATATCTCCGCGATATCCGCGCCGTTTGCGAGCGCCTCGGAGAGCAGCTTCTCTCCGTCGCAGAGGAAAAGCCCCTGCTCGCGGCGATATGCCTTGTTTCTGCCGAGCGCGCGCAGCGCCTGCACGCGGGAATTTTTCCGGGATGTGATCGTTTCCATAGAAAAAGGCGAAACGCCTGTCCTTTCCTCTTCGCCGGCCGGTGGAGCCGGTTTTCATTTTATCATATCGTCACGCAGGAGAAAAATCAATACAATATTTTATATATTTCCAAAGAGTTAACGAATAAAATTCGTTCCAACGCGCTCTTCCTTCTCCGGAAGACCGTATTTTGCCTTTCCGAGAGCGATGCTTTTCATCAGGAACGTCATGTTCCGCGCAAGAGTTCGCATCGTCTGGAGACCTTCGGCGTCCTGCGCCGCCTCGCCCGGCTGACAGCCGTGGACACTGTTCCAGTACTGGCTCGATACGACCGGCATGCCGCTGATGGTGAAGTATTTGTTGAGCTCGTCAAACGTTGCGCTCGTCCCGCCGCGGCGCGCCACGGCGACCGAGGCGCCGACCTTCATCGTGAGATCGTACGGTGCAGAGTAGAAAAGCCGGTCCAAAAACGACACGACCGTGCCGTTCGCGGAGGCGTAGTACACCGGCGTTCCGACGACCAGCCCGTCGCAGTCGCGGAGGATATCGGCGGCGCGGTTCACCACATCGTCAAAGCCGCATTTTCCTGTGCGGTGGCATGCATTGCAGGCAACGCAGCCGTGGATCATCTGCGTGCCGATGTTCAGCCGCTTCGTCTCCACACCCTCTTCGGCGAAGACCTTTTCCATTTCGCGCAGCGCGATGTCCGTATTGCCGTTTGCGCGGGAGCTGCCGTTGATGATGAGAACTTTCATGGATCGTTTTCTCCTTTGTTTTATTCGGTTATGATCTCCGCGCGGCTCGCGCCGTCCTTCGAGCGTTTGACGACGATCTGCCGGTCGATCTCGCGGCGGAGCTCGGAAACGTGGGATATGATGCCGATGAGCCGGTCGTCCTCGGAGAGCTCACGCAGCGCGCGCATGGCCTGCCGGAGCGTTTCCTCGTCGAGCGAGCCGAAGCCCTCATCTACGAAGAGCGTGTCCATCTGCACGCCGCCGGCGCTCGACTGGATCTCCTCCGAAAGCCCGAGCGCGAGCGAGAGTGAGGCGAGAAACGTTTCGCCGCCGGAGAGTGATTTTACGCTGCGCTCGCTGCCGTTGTAGTGGTCGATGACGTCAAGGTCAAGACCGTTTTGGCCGCCATTCTTCGCTGCGCCCTCGCGCCGCTTGAGATCGTACTTCCCGCCGGACATCTGCATCAGGTGCGCATTGGCGCGCGCAAGGATGCGGTCAAAATACGTCATCTGTACATACGTTTCCAGCGAGATATGATCCTTGAGTCCGCCGTTCGCCGTTTCCGAGAGCGGCTTCATCCATGTCCAGCGCTCCTCGAGCGCGCGGCGCTCGCCGGCTTTTTTGTCGATTCCCTTTTTTGCGCTGTCGTTTGCCGTGATGCGCCGGTCAAGAGCGCGGCGGCGGTTCGTCAGGTCGTCCTTCCGCTGTGTGAGACAATTTTTCTCGTCGGCAATTGCCGCGAGATCAACGAGAGGCGCATCGGAAACAAGCTCTTCGAGCTTCTCCACCTTTCCCTGCTCTGCGGAGCGCCGTTCCTTGGCAGCGACGAGCGCTTCCTCGGCTCTTTTCCGCGCATGCTCCATCTCGCTCTGACGGGCAAGGACTTTCCGCTTTTCCTTTTCGACCTCCGCCGCATTTTCGTATTTCAGCCCCGCACGAAGCTTGTTCGCGGTCTGACGGAGAGACGTGAGCGCGCTCTGCGTGTCGGCAGCCGTCTTCTGCGCCTCGGTGATCGGCGCGTCCATTTCGGCAAGACGCTTTTCCTCCTCCGGAATTTTCCGTCCGAGAGTCTCGAAACGCGCGGCATTTTCCGATTCTTTCCGGATCTCGCCGTCTTTTTCGGCGCAGCGGCGCGCAGCAGCCATCTTTTCGGCTTCGAGATCCATGTTCTCTTTCCCGCCGAAGAGCTTTTCTCTCTGTTCCGCTTCCTCTTTCTGCGCGGTCTCAAAAGCGTTTTTCGCAATGCCGGAAGCTTCGCTCGCCTTATTTACTCGCTCCCACGCCGCTTTGGCCTTTTTCTCGGCGTCCTTCACTTTTTTCTCGTCGGGCGCGTCCGGCGTGCACTGTGCGGGGTGCGGATGCGTCAGCGCGCCGCAGACGGGGCAGGGTTCGCCCTCGTGAAGCATGGAGGCCAGCACCCCCGCCTGCTCGTCGTTGAATCTCCGGCGCAGCTCCTGCGCCTCGGCGGAAAGATGCTCTTCTTCGCTCCGCGCCCTCGTATAGGCATCGCGCGCGGCGTCCGCCGCATCTTTGCGCTCTGCAACCGTCTGAAGGGCCATTTCATACTTCCGGAGGTCGTCGAGATATTGGGAGAGAACGGTCTTTTCCTGTTGGAGCTTCGCGAGATTCTCCGCAGAGGCGGCAAGCGCATGGTATTCCTCCCGCTCCCGCGAAAGGTGCTCCCGCAGCTCATCGCGCGATACTTCGAGCCGGGAAAGGCGTGCCGCCGCGTCGTCCGCCGTTTTCTTTGCCTCGGCGGCCTTCTTTTCCGTGTCCATCAGCTCGTCGTGCGCCTTTCGCTCCTCTTCCAGCGCCTTGAGCGCTTCCGCGAGCTTCACGAGCTCCGGCTCGCACGCCTTTTCCTTTTCCAGCGCGATGCCGGACTCACTCACCGCTTTTTCGGCTTCAGCGAGGGAGAGCTTTGCTTTCCGAAGTTCGCTGCGGTTTTCTTCGTCCGCCGCCGCTTTGACCGCATCGGCGGTCAGCGTATCGAGCTTTTTCCCGATCTCCGCGAGCTCTTTCTCCCATGCGTCATCCTGCGCGCGGTCGGCTTTCAGCAAACCGGCGAGAAATTCCGAGAGCTCATTTTCCGGCGGGAGCTCGGTGTCCTCCGGCAGGACGATCCCTGCGGCATACTGTTTAAAGGAGTTTTCCGCCTCCTTCAGCTCGCGACCGATCGCAGAAAAGTTGTCTTTTACCCGCTCCTGAAACTTTATATAAAGATTGGTTTTGAATATGTTACGGAAAATGCTCGCGCGCTCCTTTGTCTCCGCGAGCAGGAGCTTGCGGAACTCACCCTGCGCTATCATGGCGATCTGACAGAACTGATCCTTATCCACTCCAAGGATATCGCGGATCTTCTCATCCACCTCTTTCGTACCCGTGATGATCTTGCCATCCGGCATCAGGAGTTCCGCGTCCGCCTTTTTCTCGGTCGTTCCGGTGCCGCGGAGCTTGGTGCGCTCATACGTCGGATTGCGCTTGATCTTATAGGTCTTTCCCCCGTTGGAGAACGTAAGCTCCACTTTGGTCGGCGTCTCGGGCGCGGCGAATTTGGAACGGAGCATGGAGCTTTCGCGTCCATCGCCGCTCGGCGTGCCGAACAGCGCAAAAGCGATCGCGTCAAAGATCGTCGTCTTCCCTGCGCCGGTATCGCCCGTGATGAGATACAGCCCGCGTTCGCCGAGCTGCCGAAGATCAAGCTCCGTTTTGCCCGCATACGCACCAAAGGCGCTGAGCGTAAGATACAGCGGTCTCATAGCATTTCCTCCCGAAGCGCGGCAAACACGGCCTTTACATAGCCGCTCTGCTCGGCACTCATCTTCTGTCCGTTCAGCTTTTCAAAGAACTCGGCAAAAAGCTCCGTATCGGTCATCGTCCGGCGACGTTCTTCCGCGGCGATCACGACGGATGTTCGCGTGCGCCGGTTATCGTAATCGAGCTTCATCAACTGCGGATAAATGCTTTGAAGCCGCGAAAACGCGTTCGGAATGTCGTTTTCGTCCGTGAGAACGGCGTGGATGTAATCGTCGGTATTCGTTCCGGCGTAATTTCCGCGGAGCGTCAGCTCGTCATAGGTGCCGCGCACTTCGCGCATATCGCGCTGCGGTGTGAGCGGCAGCGTCGAGATCGACACGCTTCCCTTCTCCCCCAGCTCCACGACCGTTATGCTCTTCTCCTGATCCTTTTCCGAGAAAGAGTATTTGAGCGGCGTGCCGGAATAGCGAAGCGTTTCGCGCCCGATGCTCTGCGCGCCGTGGAGATGGCCGAGCGCAACATAGTCAAAGCCGTCGAACACCGCGGCATCCACGTTGTCCGTGCCGCCGACCGTGATATCCTCTGACTCCGAGCGCACGCCGCCGGTGACGAACTGATGCGTTACGAGCACGTTCCGCGCCGACGGGTCGATATCCATATGCTCCGCGGCGCAGCGGAGCGCGTCGGTATAGCTCTCGATGACTGCGTCCGGATAAAAGCGGCGGACGTTCGCGGGCTTGATGAACGGGAGCAGATAAAACCGCACCTCGCCATAGGCGTCCGAGAGTGTCACCGGCTCCACGCGCCCATTATAGACCGGCGAGAGATGCACGCCGCTCGGCGCCATGAGCCCCGCGCCGAACGCTATGCGCTCCGGCGAATCGTGGTTGCCGGCAATGGCGAGCACCGGAATGTGCCGCCCGGCCAGCTCGGTAAGGAAAGAATCGAAAAGCTCGACCGCCTCGGCGCTCGGCACGGCGCGGTCGTAAATATCGCCCGCGATCACGACCGCATCGGGGTGCTCCTCGTCCGTCCGGCGGAGGATCTCTTTGAGAATGTATTTCTGGTCATCGATCAGGGAAAATTCATAGATACGTCTCCCGAGATGGAGATCGGACAAATGAAAGAATTTCAATTTCGGCCTCCTGCTCTATATTATGACTTTATCTTACCCCCGCGGTTCCCTCTTTTCAACCTTTTTCCCGTTTTTCGGCGCGAATGCGGAAAAGGACAAAAAGACTCCGGCTGGTTTTCAGCCGGAGTCTTTTGCTATATCGTATGAATCAAATCTCGTGCCACGTGGCATCGATGATCTGCTGGTGTCCGGAAGAGCGAAACACCTTGGAGATGCAGACGATAGCGTAGATGCTCTCAACGCCCGTCACAAGCAGCGAAATGCCGGTGAAGATCATCAGCGCCTTTGCGCCCTTAAAGGGATCAAAGATCATCAGCACGCCGAGAACCGCGCCCGCAATGCCGAGCAGCAGCGCGCCCCACCAGCCGGAGAAGCCGAAATGGCGGGCTTCCGTCGAGATCTGGATAGAGAACACGCTCGCAAGAATGATATAAAAGCCGAGAATGACCGGCAAAATGACAAGCGCTCCGTTCGGGTGCAGAAGCAGCAGCACGCCGGCAAGCACGCTCATAATGCCGAGAAACAGGTCGTACCGGAACAGTACGCCGATGAGACCGAGATCAAAATACCGGATGATCTCATAGATACCGGCGGCGATGCAGACCGCGCCCATCAGATAGCAGATCGCGACCGCCGAAATGCCCGGCCAGAATACCATAATGAGACCGAGTACCATGGTAACAACGGCGAGTACGATCGCCCATGTTTTATAGGTTTTCAAAGATTTCTTTTCCATGACCATTCACCTTTCTTGGGAATCATAAATATACGTACACGGATACGGCAGTTTACCGCATCCGTATACAGGGTTTCCGATTTACTTTGCGTCACGCTCCGCACGGTTTTCCGTCCAAAGCTTATCCGCTGTGGGCTTCCACTCGGCGGCATACCGGTCGCACTTGGCGCAGAGGTGATCGACAGTCTCCGGGGACTGCAGATCCGTGGAATGCGCGCCGGAGGACTTTACCATAGCGCGCAGCTTCTCCGGGTTTTCGAGCATCGGGCAGGGCCGGAGCATGTTGTCGTTGAATGGCTGTCCATCGTGGTAGGCCATGAAGAGCGGGGACTTCATCGTCTCGAGCAGCGTCTTCTCGCGGATGTTCGAGTCGGAATAGTGGATAAACACGCAGGGGTCCACGTCGCCGTTGGCGTTGATGTGCAGATAGGTGCGTCCGCCAGCGATGCAGCCGCCGACGAACTCGGCGTCATTCTGGAAGTCCATCGCGAAGAGCGGCTTCTCGGCGCGGTAGCGGCGGATGCGGCGGTACACCTCGGTGCGCTGCTCCGGCGTCGGGAGAAGCTCAGGCGAAGCGTCGTTGCCGACGGGCATGTAGTGGAAGTACCAAATGAAGTACGCGCCCATCCGGATGAGGCTGTCATAGTACTCCTCCGAGGTGATGGACTCAAAGTTCGCTCTCGTATAGCACGAAGAAATGCCGTAGAGCAGCTTGCGCTCGCGGAGAAGGTTCATCGCGTGCGTCGCCTTGCCGTAAACGCCGTCGCCGCGGCGGGAATCGGTCGCTTCCTCAAAGCCCTCGAGAGAGATGGCCGGGACAAAGTTCTTCACGCGCAGCATATCGTCGGCGAACTTTTCGTCGATGAGCGTGCCGTTCGTAAAGGCGAGGAAGATGCAGTCGTCGTGCTTTTCGCAGAGCTTGATGAGATCGGCCTTGCGGACGAGAGGTTCGCCGCCGGTGTAGATGTACATGTAAACGCCCATGTCCTTGCCCTGACGGATGATGTCATCGATCTCGTCAAAGGTGAGATTGAGCTTGTTGCCGTATTCCGCAGCCCAGCAGCCGGTACAGTGGAGATTGCAGGCGCTGGTGGGATCAAGAAGGATCGCCCAGGGGATGTTGCAGTTATGCTCCTCGCGGAGCTTCTCCTGCTTTTCGACGCCGACCATGTTGGCGTTGATGAAGAAATTCACCACGATCGTCGTGAGAACATCGTGATCGACCTCGTTCATCATGTGGCGGATGAAGTCATAGTACGGATACGTCGGATCCTCGATGGCGCGGCGGATCGCGGCGCGCTGGCCCGGGAAGCGTCCCTTGCAGAACGTGTCCGCCCAGTCCATCAGCTTGGGCAGATTTTTCTCGGGGTCCTTGTACATGAATTTGATCGCCTGTTCGATGCCGTACTTCTTCACGGTCGTCGATACGCTCATTAAAAACACGCTCCTTTATAGGATTTTTCTTGCGTCGATTGACAAGGGCACACGCGGTTCTGCCGGGCGGAAATGCCCTCATACCGCGTCAAAGCCCTTGAGAATACACAAAGTATTCTCTGCGGCCTTTTCCTTGTCTGCGAGCATTTCTGCTCCGGCAGAACTGCTTCGCATCGGACAGCCTTGGATTTTCGAGGGATTTTTGTTCTTTTGGACGCAGGCGGGCTGTCGCCCGCCAAGGACAAAAGGGCAAAAAGCACCGAAAAGACTGGCTGCCCGACGTGTGTGCTCTTGTTAATCGACACTTAGTGTTTTTATTATATCGAATCGTACCGGCTTTTCCATGGACAAACAAACGCCGTTGTCGTAATTTCTAACACATCCGGAAAAGTGCCCCATTTGTGATATTTTCGCGTTTATGCGCAAAAACTTTTTCACATAAAAGCATAAAAGAGACCGGCTGTTTTTTTACAGCGGGTCTCTTTCCATCTGCGCCGCGGCGCTGTCAATAAAGGCGTTGAATACTTTCTCGAGCCGGTCCACGCTTTCATCCACATCGGTCTGCATCTTCTCCCAGGTAAATTTCAGGAAGAAGCCGATAAAAGAGTAACGGTAGAACTGCGCAATGTACCGGATCGATTCCTCCGAAAGCGGCATACCGGCGGTTCGTTCCCGAACATAATCGTAAAAGAAAATGTCCGATTCCGTAAAAATGTACTGCTCCAGATGACTGCGGGAGGTGGAGGAGAGAAGATTCGTGACGAGCTTTGGATGGCGCTGGCAATATTTGAGAAATACGCGCACCTCTTCCTTCCAGCCCTTGCTTTCGGGGACGGACTTCTTCAGCATGCCGAGCCGCGTGCTCATCCATACGTCCAAAAGATCGTAGATATCCTGATAATGATAGTAAAAGGTGTTGGAGCTCACGCCGCACCGCCGGACGAGAGCCGATACGGTGATCTTGTCAAACGGCATTTCCTCCAGCATCTCTTCAAAGGTCGAGAGGATCGCCTTTTGCGTTAACAGCGCCATGAAAGTATTCCTTTCCCCACTTATTCTTCAAACATATCCGAGCTCAAAAGAACGGCGTATATATCGCGGACCAAAGCGCGCGTTTCCGCCTCCGAGAGGTAATCCGCTACGCAGCTGTTGATAACGCCGAACAGACCGTTGCATATGAGCGCCGCCGTCTGGTGGAACGGGAAACGCGGTTTCAGGTAAGTATGGCGGCGGAGATAGTCATCCACGCTGGCATTCATCCGGTTAAAGTATGAAAAAAAAAGATAGGGATTTTCGCTTGAGGTTGTATGGGAAAAGAAGGTGTAGTTATCGTAATACAGGCTCAAAATGGCATCCAGAAGATTCTGATAGCCGATGAAGCCGTTGTTTTTCGGATTATTCTCCGCCTGCAGCATGTGGTATTTGTCTTGGGCTTCCTGCACATGATCGGAAAATATCTCCTCGGCGAGAGCATACTTATCCTCATAGTGCGCGTAAAAGGTGATCCGGCTGATATCCCCGCGGCGGCAGATCTCTGCAACGGAGATTTTCTCAAATGGCATTTCCTGCAAAAGGGCTGTCAGCGTCGCTTTGATATTGCGTTTCGTTTTGGTGATACGTTTATCTTCCAATCGGTTCGCTCCGCCTTTCCGAAGAATTGTTCGCCAGGATTATCCAAATACTTGGTGTAGTGTTTACTTATTTTAACAGATGTACAAAATTTTGTCAATTTCATCCGCTGAAAAAATACTGAAAAGCCCGCTGACCGAAATCAGCGGGCTTAAATCACAGGAACGTTTCTTTACGCATTTCTGGCGTAAGCTCGGAGTAAATTGGCGTAAGTTGTGGCGTAAGCGCCGCCAATTTTGGGACAATCAATAGAGCTTTGCGCCTGCCGGAATGTGAGGATCGACCATCAGCAGATGCAGGCGTTCCTCGCCGTTTTCGTGATGCACGGCGGAGATGAGCATACCGCAGGAGTCGATGCCCATCATCGGGCGGGGCGGCAGGTTCGTAATGGCGATGCAGGTCTTTCCAACCAACTCTTCCGGCTCATAATACTCGTGAATTCCGCTCAAAATGACCCTATCTGTGCCGGTTCCGTCGTCCAAAACGAACTTTAAGAGCTTCTTGGACTTCTTCACAGCTTCGCATTCCTTAACCTTCACGGCACGGAAATCGCTCTTGGAGAAGGTGTCAAAATCCACGAAATCCTTGAACAGCGGCTCGATCTCCACATTGGAAAAATCGATTTTTTCCTCCACAACCGGAGCCGCCTGAGCAGCCGCCGCAGGAGCCTCAGCACGCTTTTCAACCTTCTTGTCGGAGTCCAAAGGTTTCATTGTCGGGAAAAGCAGTACGTCGCGGATGGCGGCGGAATCTGTAAGCAGCATGACAAGGCGGTCGATGCCGTATCCGATGCCGCCCGTGGGCGGCATGCCGATCTCCAGAGCATTGAGGAAGTCCTCGTCGGTATGGTTCGCCTCGGCGTCGCCGGCGGCGGCCAGAGCATCCTGCGCGGCAAAGCGCGCGCGCTGGTCGATGGGGTCGTTCAGCTCGGAATAGGCGTTGCACATTTCGCGGCCATAGATGAAGAGCTCAAAGCGCTCGACCTTCGTCGGGTCGGTGGGCTTCTTCTTCGTGAGCGGACTGATCTCCACCGGGTGATCCATGATGAACACCGGCTGGATGAGGTTTTCCTCGCAATACGTTTCAAAGAAGAGGTTGATGATATCGCCGCGGGAGTGGCGCTCCTCAAAGGCGATGTTGTGCGCCTTGGCAAGCGCCTTCGCTTCTTCTTCGGTCTTGACGGTATCAAAATCGACGCCGGAATACTTCTTGATGGCGTCGATCATCGTCAGACGCTCAAACGGCTTGCCGAGGTCGATCTCGGTGCCCTGATAGGTGATCGTCGTGCTGCCGCAGACGACCTTGGCAAGATGGCGGAACATGTCCTCCGTCAGATCCATCATGCCGTTATAGTCGGTATACGCCTGATAAAGCTCCATGAGCGTGAATTCCGGGTTGTGGCGCGTATCGACGCCCTCGTTGCGGAACACGCGGCCGATCTCATAGACTCTCTCAAGACCGCCGACGATCAGGCGCTTGAGATAGAGCTCGAGCGAAATGCGGAGCTTGACGTCCACGTCGAGCGCGTTGTAATGCGTCTCAAACGGGCGCGCCGCCGCGCCGCCGGCATTCGGCACGAGCATGGGGGTCTCGACCTCCATGAACCCGCGCTCATCAAGGAAACGGCGGATCTCGCGCAGGATCTGCGAGCGCTTGACAAACGTATCGCGCACCTCGGGATTGACGATCAGATCAAGATACCGCTGGCGGTAGCGCACATCGGTATCCTGCAGGCCGTGGAACTTCTCCGGCAGAGGCTTGAGAGACTTGGTGAGCAGCGTGAGCTCCTTCGTGTGGACGGTGATCTCGCCGGTCTTTGTGCGGAACACAAAGCCCTTGACGCCGATGATATCGCCGATGTCCATTTTCTTGAATTCGGCATACGCTTCTTCCCCAAGATCGTCGCGGGCGACATAGCACTGAATGACGCCCTGCTTATCCTGAATCTTGCAGAAGGACGCCTTGCCCATGATGCGTTTGACCATCATGCGCCCGGCCACGGACACCTCTTTGCCGACCAGCTCGTCACCGGCGGCAAGGATCTCCGCGCTGTGGTGGGTAACATCGTAGCGGGTGATCGCGAAGGGATCCCGTCCTGCGTCCTGCAGGTTCGTCAGCTTTTCACGGCGGATGCGGAGCAGTTCATTGAGAGAGAGCTCCGGCGCTCCGGTCCTTGTTTCCTCTGCCATAGTAATCTCCTATATCTGTAATTTACGTTCAGTTTTCGCAGTTGAGGATCTCGTAGTAGATAACGCCGCCGGGGGCTTCAAACTCGATCCGGTCGCCCTTCTTCTTTCCCATCAGGCTGCGGCCAAGAGGGGATTCGTCCGAAATACGGCCGAGAATAGGGTTGGCTTCCTGGCTGCCGACGATCTCATAGGTCTCTTCGTCCTCCTCGCCCACTTCGCGGACGGTCACGCGGCTGCCCATGGAGATCGCGCTGCCGGTCGGCACGTTTTCGAGAATGACGGCGTTTTCGATCAGGTTCTTGATCTCGGCGATCTTGGAATAGAGCTTGCCCTGCTCGGTCTTCGCTTCATCGTATTCGCTGTTCTCCGACAAATCACCGAAAGAACGAGCCTCCTTGATCTGCTCGGAGACTTCTTTTTCCCGAACCGTCTGAAGATATTCCAGCTCTTTTTTCAGCTCTTCCAGACGCTCCTGGCTCATTCTGTAACGGCTTTCAACGGACATAGTTTAAACTTCCTTTCGATACTTACATGCTTGCAAATCCCGCACAGAGTAACTCCGTGCGGGAATTTGTCCTGCTATTATACGGAATCCGGCGTCCCATGTCAAGACGGAACTTTGATCCCTTCTTTGTAGATTTCCGCAGAATTTTCGCGGGCGGACGCCGTTAATGCAGGGCGTCCTTTGCCGCCTCGAGCTGCACGTCCAGATCGCTGTCCTCGATCTGGTAGGACGCGATATCCGGCGTGACGCCGCCAAGGTCGGTCATGCTCTTTTTATCCGGCGTGAGATACTCGAATTTGGAGAGACGGACGGCGCTGCCGTCGGAGAGCTCCACGATCACCTGGCTCTGCGCGCTGCCGGGCGTCCGGCGCCCGACGATCGTCACGCCCGCCTGCTGCATGATGCAGGCAAACACTTCCGCCGCGCAGGTGGTGTTCTCGTTGACAAGAACGACCATCGGCATATTGAGATACGAGCTGCCGGACGAATAGGTCGTCTCCTTCCCGTCGCGGTCACGCAGGAGGAACAGATCGCCCTTCGGCAGGAAATAATCGAGCGCATCCGCCATTTCCGCAGGTTTGCCGCTCGTATTGTCGCGCACGTCGATGATAAGGCTCGTTGCTCCGGAATCCTGCAGCGCGGCGACCGCCGTTTTTACGCTGGCGGCGGCGCTGTCGTCAAAGTTACGGATGCGGAGATAGCCGACAGAGGAGCTGCTGTTCGCCTTGTTGGCGTCGCTGTCCAGAATGTAATAGACGACTGGCTCGGCATAGATGAGCTCGCACTTCATTTTCGCGTCCGCCTTGCCTCCCTGTGTGTTGAGAAGGTGGAGCGTGAAATACTTCTCCGCCTCTGTCTCCTTCGCGTCGTAGCTGCGCAGCAGCTCGTCAAACTGTTCGGGAGTGTAGGTGGATACGTCAATACTGTCCACGCTGGCGATCATGTTGCCGACCTTCACATGCGCCTGATCGGCCGGAGAGCCGGGCGTTACGGAAAGGACGGTCAGATAACCGTAATTTTCGTTGTACTGCGTGGTCACGCCGATGCCGACATACTGGTTCGTCAGCGTGAGTTTATACTCCTCATACTCGGAAGCAGGCAGATAGTAGCTTGCCGGGTCGCCCAGCGAGGCCACCATGGCGCTCGCGGAGGCGTCCTCCAGCGAGGACGTATCCTTCGGCTGGTAGAACGTTGTCTCGATCACGCGGATGACCTCCATATATTTATCGGAGGACGCGCCGCTGTCCGCAAGGATCAGGCACGCAGCAGCGGTGACAACGATGCATATCACACACGCAAGCAGTGACCAGACGATTTTCGGTACGCGTTTCATAGGCTGATACCTCGGATGTTTTTTCTTTCGGTGCCGCGGTCAGGCCGTCGGATCATAGGTAACGGTGCTTTCGTCGTAATACTGCATGGGATCGACCTGCTGCCCGTTTTTGATGACGGCATAGTCCAAGTGGCTGCCGGTGGCAATGCCGCTCTCGCCGACATAGCCGATGATCTGGCCCTGTTTGACATGCTCGCCCGGCTGCACAATGAAGTTCGTCATATGGGAATACCGCGTCGCGGTCTCCCCGTCGTGCTCGATGCTGACATAGTAGCCGAGACCGTTGTTGTAAGTCGCGGAAGCGACCTGCCCGTCGGCAGCGGCATAGATCGGATCGCCGGACTTTGCGCCGATATCGATCGCCTTGTGGTTTGTGGAAGCTCCCGCAGTAGGCGCGGAGCGCTCGCCGTAGCGCGAGGTGATGTATGTGCTGTCCACCGGCCAGATAAAGGTACCGTTGTAGACGCCGGAGGCGTTGGAAGTATTCCCATATGCTCCGCCGGTGCCGGACGTACCCGCGCCGGAGGATGCCGTTCCGGAGGACGTGCTTCCGCCGCCGGTCGAGCCGCTGTACGATGTTCTCTGCGCCGCCTGCTGCGCGGCGTATTCCTGCATGGCCTTCAAAAGCTCCTGCATCGCCTCGTCCTCGGCCAGCGCGATGGCGTCGTATTCCGCCTGCGCATTCTGCGAAAGCTCGTCAAGGTTGGCGATGAGTTCACAGGCCGCGGTGACCTGCGCGCTGAGCTGGTCGCGGCGGGCGATGAGCTCTTCGTTCACGGCGTCCTGCTCGGCCTTGGCCGTTTCATACTCCCGCTTGATCGTTTCCACGTCCTCGCGGCTTTTCTGCAAAGACTTTTCGAGCTCGCGGTCGTAGTGCATGATGTCGTTCACGTCCGCGGCGCGGGCGAGAATCTCCGGAACGCTGTCCGCTTCAAAAATGAAAGCAAGATACGACTGGCTGCCGTTTTCCTCCATGGAGCGGATGCGCTCACGCAGAAGCGCCGTCTGCTCGGTTTCCGCGGCGGTCGCCGCAGCGAGTTCTTCTTTCTTGCGGTCAATGAGTTCCTGATAGAAGGCGATCTGCTCTTCGATGAGCGCGATCATCTCGCGGTTGAGGGAGATCTGCTTATCAAGCGCCGCCTTGCGGTATACGATCAACGTCTGATTGTCGGAAAGGCCCTGTATGACCTGTTCCTGCTCCGTGAGCTGCTCTTCGAGCTGCGCTCTCTTTTCCGCCAAACGCTCGAGATCGGTCTCATCCACGGCCTGCGCCGGGAGAACGGTGATAACAAGCGAGAGCACCATAATGAGCGCGAGCACAACGCAGATCACGGAAAAAACGGTTTTTTGCAATTTGTTACGTTTCATAGGCTCCTTATGTCCCGTAAAGGGAAATCAGCAGTTCCAATACGTAAGGCCGGAGAAATACGCCGCCGGATCGGTCTGTGCGCCGTTGATGCGGATCTCAAAATGGCAGTGCGGGCCGGTGGAAACGCCGGTCGAGCCGACCGCGCCGACATACTGTCCGGCGGTGACATACTGCCCGTAGCTCACGCCGATGGAGCTCATATGCGCATACACCGTGACGACGCCGTTGCCGTGGTCGATCATGACGCAGTTGCCGTAGCCGCCGTTCGCGCCGGCGTAAATAACGTCGCCCGCGCCGGCCGCCACAATGGACGCACCCATGCCCGCGCCGATATCCAGACCGCCGTGGTATGTGCTCGCGCCGGTCGTCGGCGCAACACGGTAGCCAAAGCGGGAGGTAATGAGCGTGCAGCTCGGCACCGGCCACTGAAGATTGGAAAGGCTCGTCGCCGACCCGCCGCCGGAGCTTCCGCCTCCGCCGGAATTGCCGCCGCTGCCGCCGGAGTTTCCGCCGCCGCCATTATTGCTGTTATTATTCTGGTTGTACTTCGCTTGTTCCGCGGCGCGCTTGCGGATGGCTTCCTGCAGCGTCTCCTCCGCCTTGGCTTCCTCTTCGGCGATGGCGTCGTATTCCGCCTGCGCGTCGTCGGAAAGGGTCTCGATATCGGCGATCATGGTGTATGCCGCTTCGACCTGCGCATCCAGCTCGGCCTGCTTGGTGTCCAGTTCCTTCTGGAGGAGCTCCTGCTCGTGACGGGCCTCCTCGTAGCTCTTCTTGATGGACTCAACATCCTCGCGCGCCGCCATGTACTCCTCTTCCAGAGTTTTGTCGTAGTGCATGATGTCGTTGACATCGCCGATGCGGGAAAGAAGCTCGGTCACGCTGGAAGAATCAAAGATAAAGCTCGCGTAGGAATAGGTGCTGTTCTCCTCCATGGCGCGGATGCGGGAACGGAGAAGGTCGGTCTGCGCCGTTTCCTTTTCGAGGGCCTTGTCAAGCTCCGCCTGTTTTTCGGCGATGATCTCATCGTAGATCTCGATCTGTTCACCGATCAGCTCGATCATCTGGCGGTTGATCTCGATTTTGTTATCGAGCGCGAGCTTGCGGGTGATGAAGCGCGCCTTCTGGCTGGTGAGATCGTTGATGACGTCCTGCTGTTCCTGCGCCTGCTGCTCAAGAGCGTCAAGCTTTTTCTGGAGATCGTCGATCTCCGCCTGGGAAACGGCATGCGCCGGCAGCGATGCGGCAAGAGCCGCCGCGGCGAGAAGAGCGCAGAAAACAGAACGAAGGGATTTCTTGATGTTTTTCATAGTAAGTACAAAAGTCCGGGAAGGATCAAACCTTCAGATAGTTGCGGATCGCCATGGCTCCGCCGAACGCGCCGACGAGAATGCCGATGGCAAGAAACACGATCAGCAGCGGCGTCATCAGCAGAGAGAACGGCATGACCTGGATGAGACTTGCCGCGATGGATACCGAGATCTTCTGCGCAATGAAGTTGTACACCGCCCACTGCAGCAGGAAAGCGATGCCCGAGCCGAGCAGTCCGAGGATCAGGCCTTCCACAACGAACGGCGTGCGGATGAAGCTGTTGCTTGCTCCGACCATTTTCATAACAGCGATCTCATCGCGCCGCGTGAACGTTGCGAGCTTGATGGTGTTGGACATCATGAAAACGGAAACCACGAGCAGAATGACGATCAGGATCGCCGTAATAACGCTCACAACGTTTCGCACCGCGATAAAGCCCTCCGCGATTGAGACAGGAGCGTTGACTTCCGCCACACCGTTGACCGCGTCAACCGTCGCAGCGGTATCACGCATGAGCGTGATATCATTCAGCCGGATCACATAGCGGTTGCGGAACACGCTCGCGTCCAGATTTTCAAACACCGTGCTGTCGCCATAGGTATTTTTGTAATTTTCCATGGCTTCTTCACGGGAGATGAACTGCACGTCCCGGACGTTGGGGATGCTGCGGATCGCGCCTTCGATAGAAAGCGCGTCGCTGTCGGAGAGAGACTCATCCACAAAGGCGAGGATCTGACTGTCTTCTTCCATATTGCCGATGAGATTATCCACGTTCACCGCCACAAGGCCGAAGCTCCCCATGATGATGAGGCACGCGGCAATGACCGTGACGGAAGCGAACGAGCGGAAGCCGTGCGAGAATACGCCGCGCAATCCTTCCTTGAAGAGATATGTGATTCTGTTAAGACTCATAGCCGTAATACCCATCCATTCCGTCGCTGATGAGGCAGCCGTCGCTCAGCGACACAACGCGCTTGGAAAAGGCGTTGACAAGCTCCTTTTCGTGCGTCACGATCAGCACCGTCGTTCCCAGCTCGTTGATCTTCTGGAAGAGCAGCATGATCTCGAGACTTCTGGCAGGGTCGAGGTTGCCGGTCGGCTCGTCGGCAATGATCATGTCCGGAGAGTTCACGAGAGCGCGCGCGATCGCCACGCGCTGCTGCTCGCCGCCGGAGAGCTCCCGCGGGTAGCGATCCTCGCGGCCCGAAAGATCGACAAGGTCGAGCACATACGGCACGCGCTTTTTGATCTCGCGGTTGGAAGCACCGATCACGCGCATCGCAAACGCGACGTTTTCATACACCGTCATATCCTTGATAAGCCGGTAGTCCTGGAAGATGACGCCGAGCGAGCGGCGCAGCTTGGGCAGGTTCCGCCGTTTCATCGTGCGCAGATCAAAGCCGTTGACCTCGATCTGGCCGCCGGTGGCGCGGATCTCGCCGGTCAGCAGCTTGATGATCGTGGTTTTCCCAGAGCCGGACGGGCCGACAAGGAACACGAACTCACCGTCCTGAATGGTGAGATCAATGTCCCGCAGCGTCTCCGCATGGCTTCCGGGGTATTTCATTTTGACATCCTTGAGAAGTACCATAAATCAATCTCCGCGTCAGAGCCGGGGGATCAGTATTCCCCGTTCTGAGAGTTCAGGTATTTTTTGACCATGAGCGCCACCTTGAAGATGATGGCATGGTCGAACTCACGCAAATCAAGTCCCGTCAGCTTCTTGATCTTTTCAAGACGGTACACCAGCGTGTTGCGGTGGACAAACAGCTTACGGGAGGTTTCGGACACGTTCAGGTTGTTCTCGAAGAACTTGTTGATCGTGTAGAGCGTTTCCTGATCGAGTGCCTCGATCGGGTTTTTCTTGAACACTTCGCTCAGGAACATTTCACAGAGTGTCGTGGGAAGCTGATAGATGAGACGGCCGATGCCGAGGTTGTCGTAGTGGATGATGGATTTCTCCGTATCGAACACCTTGCCGACCTCGATGGTGACCTGCGCTTCCTTGTACTTGTCCGCGAGAACGCGGAGATGCTTCGCCGTCGTGCCGATGCCGATGACACACTTGAGATTGAGATCGTCGTGCAGCTTTTTCTCGATCTCCTCGGCGATCTCGTAAACTTCCTTGTTGCTGTCCGCGGGACCGGTCAGCTCCTTGATGAGAACGAGATCCGTCTCGTTGATGCTGAGGACGAAGTCCTTCTGCCGGTCGGGGAACATGTTGGAAATGGCTTCGAGCGCGGCCATATCGGTGCGCTCCGTCTGGCGGATCAGCAGAACGGCACGGGGTACGTCCGTAGCAAAGTGCAGCTCTTTGGCGCGGACATAGATATCTCCTGGCAGGATATTGTCGGAGATGATGTTCTTGACGAAGATCGTCTTGTTGTGCTTTTCCTCGTAATTGATCTTTGCCTCCTGAAAAGCGACCGAGGCAAGGATGCACACGCAGCGCGCCGTGGCGTCATGGCCGTCCACAAAGACGGCATAATCCAGCCGCGTGCTCAGCCCGCCGACGGGCTTATATGTGCGGAAATTGGACGTGAAGATCTGATCGGGATAATCGCCGAAGCCGCCGTGAAAATCATCGAGCTTTGTGCCGATCATGGAAAGCTCGCTGCACGCGGCAACAACTCCCTGATCGTCCACAACGCCGATGCACCGGTCGGTGGCATCCTTCATCTGTATGATGATGCTCTGGAAAATCCTGCTGGACATAACGTCTGCCTCCCCCATCTTTCTATACGAAAATGCTCATCAAAAAACTTAGGGCATTTTTAGGTAATTTTCATAATAAATGATTTCTGTGCAAATTTCAATAGCTAATTCTTTACAACTTGTAAATTTTTTTTACACTTAATCAAATCAAAGCAGATTTATAAAAATCCGCCGGACGGTTTTGTATGATATAACGACATTTTCACGCAAAAACCGAAAATAGGGCGTTCGTCATTTCGACAGAATGTCCGACCGTATCTTCTCGATCTCCTCCGGCGTCAGGCGGCGGTACTCCCCTTCCGCGAGCGAACCGTCGAGCCACAGGCCGCCGATGCGCAGGCGTTTGAGCTGCAATACGCTCATCTGCCGCGAGCCGAGCATGCGTTTTACCTGGTGGTACTTTCCTTCAAACACTTCGACCTGCACACGTCCGCCGCCGAGATCGATGAGCTCCGCGGGAAGACACTGCGTACCGTCACGCAGCACGATCCCTTCGCGGAAAGCGGCGAAATCCGCCTCGCACGGCGTTCCGTCCACCACAGCCTCATAAAGCTTGCTCACATGGCTTTTCGGTGAGATGACCTTATGGGCAAAGGTTCCGTCATCCGTCAGAAGAAGCAGGCCGGTCGTATCCTTGTCCAGCCGCCCGACCGGAAAAAGGCCCCGCCGCTTCCAGTCCTCCGGCATAGTGTCCACGACAGTCGGCTTGCGCGGGTCGCGCGTGGCCGTCAGCACGCCGGCCGGCTTATTGAGCATGATATAGATATGTCCCGGCCCGTCGATCGGCTCGCCGTCAACGGTGAGAGAGACGGCTTCCGGGTCGAACTTCGCCGCGGGGTCGGCGCACGGCGTTCCGTTTACGGCCGCGCGTCCGCGGCGGATGATCTCCCGCGCCTGACTGCGCGAGCAGAGACCGGTATCGGTGAGGATCTTGTCAAGACGGACGAGCGGCATATTGCTTTCCTTTCTTCCATACATTGGATCGGGGGTGATTTACGATGCGAAAAACTACACCGGCACGCCGGAAAGGCGCTGTGAAGGTGATACTGTTCGGTGTGCTCGCCGCGGCGGTGATTCTCCTCGCCGGAGCGCTCGGACGGCGCAGCGCGGATACCGCGATCCGCGCCGGAACGAACGAAGAACGGATCGCCTATCTGCGGTCGCTCGGCTGGGAGGTCGAGCCGACGCCGATCCTTGAGCAGGAGATCACGATGCCGAAGGATTTTCCGGATGTTTTGACGCAGTACAACGAACTGCAGCGCCAGCAGGGATTTGATCTGGAGGAATACGCCGGGAAAAAGCTGACGCTCTACACCTATCGGATCACGAACCATCCCGACGCGGAGGAAGCGGACGCCTCGCTCTATGTGTACCGGTCGGAACTGGTCGGCGGCGACGTGCATTCCACGTCTTTCACCGGGTTTATGACCGCGCTGCGTTAAAGCTTCAAGATGTACAAAATGGCTGACAGCAAAGCTGCCAGCCATTTTTGTTTACGAAAAGCGAATTACTCGTTGATGCCGATAACAACACCGGAGCCGACGGTACGGCCGCCCTCGCGGATAGCGAAGCGGAGGCCGTTCTCGATGGCGATCGGGGTGATCAGTTCGACGTCCATGTCAACGTTGTCGCCGGGCATGCACATCTCAACGCCTTCGGGAAGGGTGATGACGCCGGTAACGTCGGTGGTACGGAAGTAGAACTGGGGACGGTAGTTGTTGAAGAACGGGGTGTGACGGCCGCCCTCTTCCTTGGAGAGGACGTACACCTGGCCCTTGAACTTGCGCAGGGGCTTGATGGACTTCGGAGCAGCGAGAACCTGGCCGCGCTCGACTTCCTTCTTGGTGATGCCGCGGAGCAGGCAGCCGACGTTGTCGCCAGCCTCGGCGTACTCCAAGGTCTTGTGGAACATCTCGGTGCCGGTGACGACGGATTCCTTGATATCGTCCTCGAGACCGACGATCTCGACCTTGTCGCCGACCTTGACGGTACCACGCTCGACACGGCCCGTAACGACGGTGCCGCGGCCGGTGATGGTGAACACGTCCTCGATGGGCATCAGGAAGGGCAGGTCAGCCTTACGGTCGGGGGTCTTGATCCAGGTGTCAACAGCTTCCATGAGCTCCCAGATGCAGTCATACTCGGGGGCGTTGGGATCGGTGGACTCGGAGGCCAGAGCGTTCAGAGCGGAACCCTTGATGATCGGGGTGTCGTCGCCGGGGAAGTCGTACTTGTCGAGCAGCTCACGGACTTCCATCTCAACGAGCTCGAGCAGCTCGGGGTCGTCAACCTGGTCGCACTTGTTCAGGAAAACGAGAATGTAGGGAACGTTAACCTGACGGGCGAGCAGCAGATGCTCACGGGTCTGAGCCATCGGGCCGTCGGAAGCGGCGATGACGAGGATGCCGCCGTCCATCTGAGCGGCGCCGGTGATCATGTTCTTGATATAGTCGGCGTGGCCCGGGCAGTCGACGTGGGCGTAGTGACGGCCCTGGATCTGCACACCCTTGGTGGCGCCGTGAGAGCCGATGCGGTCAAACGTCTGGTACTCAACGTGGGCAGTGTTGATGGTGATGCCGCGCTCGCGCTCTTCGGGCGCCTTGTCGATGGAGGCGTAGTCAACGAAAGAAGCGGCGTTGGGGTCGGCCATCGCGAGGGTCTTGGTGATGGCGGCGGTCAGGGTGGTCTTACCATGGTCGATGTGGCCGATGGTACCGATATTCACATGGGGCTTGCTGCGGTTGAACATTTGCTTAGCCATGGAAACATCCTCCTAATAGCAAAAATTTAAATTTTGGTTTGGATTTATTCTACAGGAACTTTGCTTATTTTGCAACACCTAAAATCAGGCGTTGTTGCCGCGCTTGCCGATGATGCTCTCCTGGAGGCTCTTCGGAAGCTCGACATAGGTGTGCGGCTCCATGCTGTAGTTGGCACGGCCCTGCGTTTTGGAACGCAGATCGGTCGAATAGCCAAACATGGAAGCGAGCGGCACCTCCGCCGTGACGATCGCAGCGCCGTTGCGGATGTCCGTTCCGACGACCTGACCGCGGCGCGAGTTGAGATCGCCGATAACGTCGCCCATATACTGATCGGGCGTCGTGACAACGACCTTCATGATGGGCTCAAGCAGCGTCGGACCGGCTTTCTGCGCGGCCTCCTTAAAGGCCATGCTGCCGCAGATCTTGAACGCCATTTCGCTCGAGTCGACCTCATGGTAGCTGCCGTCGAGAAGGGTGACCTTCACGTCGACGACCGGATAACCGGCGAGAACACCGGACGCCATGGCGCCCTGGATGCCCTGATCGACGCTGGGGATATACTCCTTCGGGATGGCGCCGCCGGTGACGGCGTTGATGAACTCGTAACCCTTGCCCGGGTTCGGCTCGATCTGGATCTTGGCCTGCGCAAACTGGCCCTTGCCGCCGGACTGACGCGCATAGCGCATATCGACCGTAGCGGTGCCGCGGATGGTCTCCTTGTAGGAAACCTGCGGCTTGCCGACGTTTGCCTCGACCTTGAACTCGCGGAGCAGACGATCCACGATAATCTCGAGATGGAGCTCGCCCATGCCGGCGATAATGGTCTGGCCCGTCTCCTCGTCCGTATAGGTCTTGAAGGTGGGGTCTTCCTCGCTCAGCTTGGAGAGCGCGATCGCCATCTTTTCCTGACCGGCTTTGGTCTTGGGCTCGATGGCAACGCGGATAACGGGTTCGGGGAATTCCATCGATTCGAGAACGATGGGATGCTTGTCGTCGCAGAGAGTATCGCCCGTGCGGGTGTTTTTCAAACCCACAACAGCGGCGATCTCACCGGCGTACACAGCGTCGATGTCCTCACGATGGTTCGCGTGCATGTGCAGCAGACGGCCGAGACGCTCGCGCTGGCCGCGGACGGTGTTCATCGCCGTTTCGCCGGCCTTAATGGAGCCGGAGTAGACACGGATGAACGCCAGACGTCCGACGAACGGGTCCGTCATCACCTTGAAGACGAGACCGGCAAAGGGGCCGTTCACGTCCGCGGGGAGAGTGACCTCTTCGTCCGTCTTGGGGTTCACGCCGACAACGGGCGGAACATCCAGCGGAGAGGGCAGGAAATCGACAACGGCATCGAGCAGCTTCTGCACGCCTTTGTTCTTGTACGACGTACCGCAGAGGACGGGAACCATGCTGCCGCTGACGGTCGCCTTGCGGATGACCGAGCGCAGACGGTCGGCGGGGATCTCCTCGCCTTCCAGATACATCTCCGCGATCTCATCGTCAAAGAGAGATACGGCATCGATGAGCTTTTCCCTGTACTCGGCGGCAAGATCCGCCATGTCCTCGGGGATGGGCTCCACGCGCATATCCTTACCCAGATCGTCGTAGAACACGACGGAATCCATGTCGATGAGATCGATGATCCCACGGAAGTCGGATTCCTTTCCGATGGGCAGCTGGATGGGCACGGCATTCGCCTTCAGACGGTCATGGATCATGTCCATGACGTTGTAGAAGTCGGCGCCGGTGATATCCATCTTATTGACGTAGATCATGCGCGGAACATTGTAATGGTCCGCCTGACGCCACACCGTTTCCGTCTGGGGCTCGACACCGCCCTTGGCGCAGAGGACGGTCACGCAGCCGTCCAGCACGCGCAGGCAGCGCTCCACCTCGGCGGTGAAGTCGACATGGCCCGGCGTATCGATGATGTTGATGCGCGTATCCTTCCAGAAGCAGGTGGTAGCAGCGCTGGTGATGGTGATACCGCGCTCCTGCTCCTGCACCATCCAGTCCATCGTGGCGTTGCCTTCATGGGTCTCGCCGATTTTGTAGTTGACGCCGGTATAGAAGAGAATACGCTCGGTAGTCGTCGTCTTACCCGCATCAATATGAGCCATGATACCGATGTTTCTGGTTTTTTCAAGTGAATATGATCTGGGCATAAATCTCTACCTTTGCTGAAATTACCAACGATAGTGGGCGAAGGCCTTGTTGGACTCGGCCATCTTGTGCGTATCCTCGCGCTTCTTGACGGAGGCGCCGGTGTTGTTCACGGCGTCCATGATCTCGTTGGCGAGACGCTCCTTCATGGTCTTTTCGCTGCGCTTGCGGGAGTAGCCGACCAGCCAGCGGAGACCGAGGGTCTGACGACGCTCCGGACGAACCTCGATAGGCACCTGGTAGGTGGCGCCGCCGACACGGCGGGCCTTGACTTCCAGAGCCGGCATGATGTTGTTGAGAGCTTCGGTAAACACCTCAAGCGGATTGCGATCCAGCTTCTTCTGGATCAGGTCAAAGGCGTCGTAAACCACCTTCTGGGCCACGCCTTTTTTGCCGTCCAGCATAACACCGTTGATGAGCTTGGTCACCAGAACGCTGTTGTATACGGGATCCGGCAAGATTTCTCTTTTGGGAACGTTACCTCTTCTGGGCACTTTGCTTCCCTCCTTCATTATGAAATGATCTCAAAGGTACTCGACGGCAGCGCTCTGCCGCCGCTGTGTCCAAAAGGTTATCATATAAAATATATCAACAACCAACAGGACACTGTTGGGGGGTTCGCTTACTTCTTACCCGCCTTGGGTCTCTTGGCGCCGTACTTGGAGCGGGACTGGCAGCGGCCATTGACGCCCTGGGAATCGAGAGTGCCGCGGATGATGTGGTAACGGACACCGGGCAGGTCCTTGACACGGCCGCCGCGAATCATAACGACGGAGTGCTCCTGCAGGTTGTGGCCGACACCGGGAATGTAGGCGGTCACTTCGTAACCGTTGGTGAGACGAACACGGGCGATCTTACGCAGAGCGGAGTTCGGCTTCTTAGGAGTCGAGGTACGCACAGCGGTGCAGACGCCGCGCTTCTGGGGAGAAGACTGGTCGGTCTCGCGGTTCTTCAGAGTGTTCAGGCCTTTCTGCATGGCAGGAGAGGTGGACTTGTAGGTCACCTGCTCTCTTCCCTTACGGACAAGCTGGTTAAATGTGGGCATGATTTTCCTCCTTTCCTCAAAAAAATGCTCTCGTGCGGGCGTGCGCCCACACGTTTTCTGATTCTAACAGATTGCACAAGAATAGTCAAGAAAATTCTGTAATTTTTCCGAGCAAAAAATTTCACTCCGCAGTCATCAAAGATCAGAAAAATTCCGGAGTGAAGGATCACTCCGGAATTTATTCGGATTAAAGCGCGTTGGTGAGCTTTTTGAGCTCGGAGAGGTCGACGTAGTCGGCTTCATCCTCAATGGACTCGTCCGTCTTCATTTCAAAGTTGCGGTACATGTCCAGACCGGAGCCGGCCGGGATGAGCTTGCCGATGATGACGTTTTCCTTCAGACCGACCAGGTGGTCGACCTTGCCCTTGATGGCGGCCTCGGTGAGTACTTTGGTCGTCTCCTGGAAGGACGCGGCGGACATCCAGCTGTCGGTTGCGAGCGACGCCTTTGTGATGCCGAGCAGGATCGGCGTGCCGGCGGCGAGAGTGAGTCCCTCTTCCCCGGCGTCGATGCGCGCCTGGATCGCCTTGTTGGCATCCTTGAGCTCGTTGACGTCGACGGTGGAGCCGGAGAGCAGATCGGTGCTGCCGGCATCCTCGATGCGGACCTTGCGCATCATCTGGCGGACAATGACTTCGATGTGCTTGTTGTTGATATCGACGCCCTGCTGACGGTACACCTTCTGGACTTCCTGCACCAGATAGTTGCGCACGCCCGGGCGGCCGAACTCGTCGTCGTTCACGCCACGGATGCGGAGCACATCGTGCGGGCTGAGCGCGCCGCGGGTCAGCTCCTGTCCCTGTTCGATATGGTCGCCGTTCTGCACGATGATGCCGGCGCCAACGGGGACCTGATACACACGGGTCTCGCCCTGCTCAGCATTGGTGACGGTGAGCGCCATCATGTTCTTGCGGGCTTCCTCGATCGTGAGCGTGCCGCTGATCTCGCTGAGCACGGCCATCTTCTTGGGCTTGCGCGCCTCGAAAAGCTCTTCGACTCGCGGCAGACCCTGCGTGATGTCGTCACCGGCGACACCGCCGCTGTGGAACGTACGCATGGTCAGCTGCGTGCCGGGCTCGCCGATGGACTGGGCGGCAATAACGCCGACGGCTTCGCCGGAATTGACCGGCTTGCCGGTAGCAAGGTTCATGCCGTAGCAGCGGGCGCATACGCCGCAGCGCGATTCGCAGGAGAGAACGCTGCGAACCTCAACGCTCGCAACGCCGTGGGCGGCGAGGAATTTCGCATCGCCGGACATGAGCAGGTGATCGGTATCGAACAGCACCTCGCCGGTCTTGGGATCGACGACGGGCTTGGCCGGGAAGCGGCCATGGATGTTCTCACCGAAGGAGTGGATATACTCGTCGTACTTCGGATCCTCGGGATCGAGCGTAAACACGGCGTAGCCGCGGCTGTCGATCGCCGTGGCGGGCACGCCCTCGGTTGTGCCGCAGTCCGGCTCGCGGATGATGACGTCCTGGCTGACATCGACCATTCGGCGGGTCAGATAACCGGAGTCGGCGGTACGAAGCGCCGTATCGGCCATGCCCTTTCGGGCGCCGCGGGTAGAGATGAAGTACTCGAGAACGCTCAGACCTTCACGGAAGTTCGCCTTGATGGGGATCTCGATGGTCTTACCGGCGGTGTTCGCCATCAGGCCGCGCATACCGGCGAGCTGACGGATCTGGTTGGCGCTGCCTCGGGCGCCGGACGTCGCCATGATGTTGATGGGGTTGAACTCGTCGAGGTTGTCCATCAGGGCCTTGGCGACTTCGCCGGTCGTTCTTTCCCACTCGGCGACGACCATGCGGTAGCGTTCGTCGTTGGTGATAAGACCGCGCCTGTACTGCTTTTCGATCGCGAGGACCTTCTTCTCGGTCTCGGCGATCTTTTCCTTTTTCGCCTCGGGGACGACCATGTCCGCGATGGAGATGGTCATGCCGCTGCGGGTGGAGAACTTGTAGCCCTGCGCCTTGATGCTGTCGAGCACTTCGGCGGAAATGGTGAAGCCGTGCTTCTGGATGCAGCGGTCGATGATTTCGCCGAGCTTTTTCTTATCAACGCGGAAGCCGACCTCGTAATCGAACGCATGCTCAGGATCGGTACGATCCACAAAGCCGAGATCCTGCGGGATGGGCTCGTTGAAGATGATGCGGCCGACGGTCGTTTCGACGGTCTTGTACTTTTCCACGCCGTCGATGGTCTTGGTCACGCGGACCTTGATGGGGCTGTGGAGCGTGACGGCGCCCGCCTGATACGCCATGAGCGCTTCCTCGGGGGTGCTGAACGCCATGCCGGTGCCCTCTTCCTCGCGCACATAGGTGAGGTAGTAGGAGCCGAGGACCATGTCCTGCGTCGGGATGGAGTGCGGGTGGCCGTCCTGCGGGCGCAGGAGGTTGTTGACCGAGAGCATGAGAATGCGGGCTTCCGCCTGCGCCTCGGCGCTCAGAGGAACGTGGATCGCCATCTGGTCGCCGTCAAAGTCAGCGTTGTAGGCGGTGCAGGCCAGCGGGTGCAGCTTGAGAGCGCGGCCCTCAACGAGCACCGGCTCGAACGCCTGAATGCCCAGACGGTGCAGCGTCGGCGCACGGTTGAGCAGAACCGGGTGCTCCTTGATGACAACATCGAGAGCGTCCCAGACCTCAGGCTTCTGACGGTCCACCATCTTCTTGGCGGATTTGATGTTGTTGGCAACGCCGTCCTCGACGAGCTTCTTCATAACGAACGGGCGGAAGAGCTCGATGGCCATTTCCTTCGGCACGCCGCACTGGTACATCTTGAGTTCCGGTCCGACGACGATAACGCTTCGGCCGGAGTAGTCAACACGCTTGCCGAGCAGGTTCTGGCGGAAGCGGCCCTGCTTGCCCTTGAGCATGTCGCTCAGAGACTTGAGCGCGCGGGAGTTCGCGCCGGTGACGGCGCGGCCGCGGCGGCCGTTATCGATGAGGGAGTCCACCGCCTCCTGCAGCATGCGCTTTTCGTTGCGCACGATGATGTCGGGGGCGCTGAGCTGGATGAGGCGCTTGAGACGGTTGTTGCGGTTGATGACGCGGCGGTACAGGTCGTTCAGGTCGCTCGTCGCAAAGCGGCCGCCGTCGAGCTGGACCATCGGGCGGATCTCCGGCGGAATGACCGGGAGAATGTCGATGATCATCCACGAGGGCTTGTTGCCGGACTGGCGGAACGCCTCAACGACTTCAAGACGCTTGACGATCTTCGCTTTTTTCTGGCCGGAAGCGGACTTCAGCTCCTCGCGGAGGTCGTGGGAGAGCTGCTCGCAGTCGATCTCCTCGAGCAGCTTCTTGATCGCCTCGGCGCCCATGCCCGCCTGGAAATCGTCCTCGTACTTCTCGCGCATATCGCGGTATTCCTTCTCAGAGAGAAGATCGCAGCGCTTGAGCGGCGTGGAGCCGGGATCGGTGACGATATAAGAGGCGAAGTACAGGACTTTCTCAAGGGTGTGCGGCGTCATGTCGAGCAGCAGGCCCATGCGGGACGGGATGCCCTTGAAATACCAGATGTGGCTCACGGGCGCGGCCAGTTCAATGTGGCCCATGCGCTCGCGGCGAACCTTGCTCTTGGTAATCTCGACGCCGCAGCGGTCGCAGATTTTGCCCTTGTAGCGGATCTTCTTATACTTTCCGCAGTGGCATTCCCAGTCCTTCGTGGGCCCGAAAATGCGCTCGCAGAAAAGGCCGTCGCGCTCGGGCTTGAGCGTGCGGTAGTTGATGGTCTCCGGCTTTTTGACTTCGCCGTGGGACCAGGAAAGGATCATTTCGGGAGAAGCAATGCCGATCTGAATGGCGTCAAACGGGGTGTAGCTCATTATTCTCTCTCCTCCACTTCATCCGTATCGTCGTCGCCGAAGGACTTTTCGTTCTCCGGCTCGTCGCCGAACACCGACTGACTGCGGTCAATGCTGAATCCGGCGTCGCTGAAGTCTTCCTCGCTCGCGCGGTAATCGTCGCGCATGCCGGGGATGTAATCGTCCTCGTCGTCTTCCTTGAGTTCGATCTCCTGTCCGTCCTTGTCGAGAACCTTGATGTCCAGACACAGGGACTGGAGCTCCTTGACCAGAACCTTGAACGATTCCGGCACGCCGGGCTGCGGGATGTTGTGACCCTTGACGATGCTCTCGTACGTGCGGACACGGCCGGTAACGTCGTCGGACTTGACGGTCAGAATCTCCTGCAGGGTGTGCGCCGCGCCGTAGGCTTCGAGCGCCCAGACTTCCATTTCGCCGAAGCGCTGGCCGCCGAACTGCGCCTTGCCGCCGAGCGGCTGCTGCGTAACGAGGCTGTACGGGCCGGTGGAGCGGGCGTGGATCTTATCGTCAACGAGGTGGTGCAGCTTGAGGAAGTACACCCAGCCGACGGTGACGTCGTTGTCGAACTTGTCGCCGGTGCGGCCGTCGTACAGCACGCTCTTGCCGTCCTCGCGGAGTCCGGCCTCGCGGAGCGTTTCGCGGATGGCGGTCTCGTTCGCGCCGTTGAAGATCGGCGTGGCGACCTTCCAGCCGAGCGCCTGCGCGGCGTAGCCCAGGTGGACTTCGAGGACCTGTCCGATGTTCATACGGGACGGGACGCCCAGCGGGTTCAGCACGATGTCGAGCGGGGTGCCGTCCGGCAGGTACGGCATATCCTCACGCGGCAGGATGCGGGAAACGACGCCCTTGTTGCCGTGGCGGCCGGCCATCTTGTCGCCGACGGAGATCTTGCGCTTCTGCGCAATATACACGCGGACGACCTGATTGACGCCGGGGGACATTTCGTCGCCGTTTTCGCGGGTGAACACTTTGACATCGACGATGATGCCGCTCTCGCCGTGCGGCACCTTCAGCGAGGTGTCGCGCACTTCGCGGGCCTTCTCGCCGAAAATGGCGCGGAGCAGGCGCTCCTCGGCAGTGAGGTCAGTCTCGCCCTTGGGCGTGACCTTGCCGACGAGAATGTCGCCGCTACGGACCTCGGCGCCGACGCAGATGATGCCGCGCTCGTCGAGGTATTTGAGAGCGTCGTCGCCGACGCCGGGGATATCGCGGGTGATCTCCTCGGGCCCGAGCTTGGTATCGCGGGCGTCGCACTCATACTCTTCCACATGGATGGAGGTGTAAACGTCGTCCATGACAAGGCGCTCGTTGAGGAGAACGGCGTCCTCGTAGTTGTAGCCTTCCCAGGTGGTGAAGCCTACGAGCACGTTCTTGCCGAGGCTGATCTCGCCCTGCGAGGTGGAGGGGCCGTCGGCAATGACGTCGCCTTCCTTCACGCGCTCGCCGACCTTGACGATCGGGCGCTGGTTGAAGCAGGTGCCCTGGTTGCTGCGGGAGAACTTGATGAGCTTGTAGTCCTTGCTCTCGCCGCTGTCATAGCGGACGGTGATGCTGTCCGCGCTCACGCGGGTAACGGTGCCTTCGCCCTCGGCGAGGACAACGACGCCGGAGTCGACCGCGCAGCGGTGCTCGATGCCGGTGGCAACGATGGGCTGCTGGGTCGTCATCAGAGGAACGGCCTGACGCTGCATGTTCGCGCCCATCAGAGCACGGTTCGCGTCGTCGTTTTCGAGGAACGGGATCATCGCGGTGGCGATGGAGATCATCATGCGCGGGGACACGTCCATGAAGTCGACCTTCTCGCGGTCCACGTCGATGATCTCGTCGCGGTGGCGGCAGGTGACACGCTTATTGATGAGTCTTCCCTGCTCGTCGAGCGGCTCGGTCGCCATGGCCATGATGTACTGGTCTTCCACGTCCGCCGTCATGTAGACGACTTCCTTGGTGACGACGCCGGTCTCCTTGTCGATGCGGCGGTACGGCGTAATGAGGAAGCCGTACTCGTTCACACGGGCATAAGACGACAGGTAGTTGATAAGGCCGATGTTCGGACCTTCGGGCGTCTCGATCGGGCAGAGGCGCGCATAGTGGCTGTAGTGAACGTCTCGCACGTCGAAGTTGGCGCGCTCACGGGTCAGGCCGCCGGGGCCGAGCGCGGAGATACGGCGCTTGTGCGTAAGCTCGGCCAGCGGGTTCGTCTGATCCATGAACTGGCTCAGCGGGCTGGAGCCGAAGAACTCCTTGATCGCCGCCGTGACGGGACGGATGTTGATGAGACTCTGGGGCGTGACGATGTCGAGATCCTGCAGCGTCATGCGCTCGCGGATCACGCGCTCCATGCGGGAGAAACCGATGCGGAACTGGTTCTGCAGCAGCTCACCCACGCTGCGGACGCGGCGGTTGCCGAGATGGTCGATATCGTCCGGCTCGCCGATGCCGTGCGCGAGGCAGCAGAGATAGTTCGCCGCGGAGAAGATATCGTCGCAGATGACGTGCTTCGGCATGAGGAGATCCACGTTCTCCTTGAGCACTTCCTTGAGCTCTTCGCCCTCGTACTGCTCCATATACTGGCGCAGGAGGATGAAGCGGACGCGCTCGCGCAGACCGAGCTCTTCCTTGATGATGCGGCGGTTCTCCGCATCGTCGTCCGAGAAGCGGACGAAATCGGCGGCATCGACCATGCCGTTGGAGAAGACGCGGACGGTCTCGTTCTCGCCGACGGTGATACGCACGGCGTTAACGCCCTTCTTCTCCAGCTCGCGGACGCGCTCGCGGGAAAGCGTTTCGCCGGCGTCGGCGATGATCTCGCCGGTCATCGGGTCGGCAACGGGCTCGGCCAGAGCATAGCCGGCAACGCGCGGGTAGAGCGCGAGCTTCTTGTTGAACTTGTAGCGGCCGACGTTGGAAATGTCGTACCGGCGGTGGTCAAAGAAGAGGTTTTCGAGCAAAGTCTCGCTGCTCTCCACCGTCGGGGGATCGCCGGGACGGAGCTTCTTGTAGATCTCGAGCAGGCAGTCATCGCGGGAGATGCAGGTGTCGCGCTCGAGCGTGGTCACGATGCGCTTGTCGTCGCCGAAGATCTCGCGGAGCGCGTCGCCGGTGACGGCACCGCCCACGGGATTGTCGATGCAGCTGAGCCAGGTGTGCGGCTTGTCCGCCTTGTAAGCGCCGAGAGCCTTGAGCAGAAGCGTGGCGGGCAGCTTGCGGTTCTTGTCGATGCGGACATAGAACACGTCGTTCAGATCCGTCTCATACTCGAGCCACGCGCCGTGGTACGGGATGATGGTCGTGCCGTACACGGAGCTGTTGGTCTTGTCCGTCTTCTTGTCAAAGTAAACACCGGGCGAACGGACGATCTGAGAGACGATAACGCGCTCGGCGCCGTTGATGATGAACGTGCCGCTCGCGGTCATGAGCGGGAAATCGCCCATGAAGATCTCCTGTTCCTTGATCTCCTCGGTCTCACGGTTGCGCAGACGCACGCTGACCTTCAGCGGGGCGGCGTATGTGGCGTCACGCGCCTTGCACTCCTCCTCCGAATACTTGGGCGGCTCGTTCATGGAATAATCCACGAAGGAGAGCTCCAGGTTGCCGGAGTAGTCCGTAATGGCAGCTACGCCCTTGAAGACCTCCCGCAGGCCCTCGTCCAGAAACCATTTATAGGAATTCTTCTGGATCTCGAGCAGGTGCGGCATGTCCTGGATCTCTTCCGCGCGGGCATAGCTCTTTCTGATTGTTCTTCCGTACTGTACGTCCTTAGGCATCGGCGAATCTCCCTTTTTCCGCCGGAGGAGCTTAACTCCGGCGCAGAATACCCGTTCCGAGGGGAATATGGTTTGCGGTGCCGCTTTGCCGAAACGCCCGGCTGCGTTGTTAAAACATCGCCATTCGGGTTGATTTTTCGCAGAGCGGCTGATATACTAACGATAGTAAAAGGGGCTGTATGCGGCTATCCATAGCAACATATAGCAATTTATTATACCAAGCCGTCCTTGCAGTGTCAAGGGCGATTTTTTTATAATTTCTGTGTTGCCGCGCGCCGCGCTTTGCCGTAAAATACACAGAAACAACGCATTTCCGGAGCTGCCAATGGAACGATTCGTGATCCTGCTCGCCCTGGCCGGGCTGAGCTATCTTCTGCTGTATACCGAAGGTCTTGTAAAAACCTCCCGGGCGCGTTTTGCCGTGCTCGGCGTGCTGCTCGCCGCGTTCGGCGTGCGGTTTATCCTTTTCGGCATTGCGCCGAACGACACGGCGGCCGCCGTGGAGGACGCGATCGTCTGGTACCGGGACGCCGGAGGGTTCTGGGGCATCCGCTCCTCCGCTCTTCCCTATTCGATCCCGGTGCAGTACTTTCTGGCGCTCTTTTCTCTTGCGCCGGGCGGCGGGCTTACCTTATTTAAATATCTCTGCGTTTTTGCCGAGGTTACGATGGCATGGGCGGCGCAGCGGTGCGTCCAGTGCGTCACGGTGCGCGCGCAGCCGCGTCTCTTCGCTTTTCTCATTGTGCTGCTCCTTCCCTCCGGGATCTTTCAGGGCGTCTGCTCCGCCGCAGGCGACAGTCTCTGGTGGGTTTTCATAGCGCTCGCAGCCTCCTGCGCCATGCGCGGGGAGTGGCGCTGGTGCGCTGGGATGCTCGCGCTTGCCGTCGCCTTTCATCCCGCGGCGCTTTGGATCGTGCCGGTATTCTGGGTCTTTACCGCCGTGCGGCGCAATACATGGTTTTCGCTTCTGCATCTCGTCGGATGGTATATCGCCGTTCTGGTCCCGGCGCTGCTGCTCGGCCGCCCCGGCAGCGAGTGTCTGCCGTTTTACCCGGCGCTCGGAACGCTCACGGCGCGGCCGCTTTTCGGCGGAGCGCCGGGCATTTACTCTCTCTCGCAGTATTCCTTCATCGCGCCGACCGGCATTGCGCTCTACATCGTTTTCGCGCTGCTGCTCGTATGGCGCATGAGCCGGAAAAGTCTCGCCTCCGACCGGCGGCGGCAGCTCACGGCGCTCTCCCTTGCCTCGCTCTGCGCCGTGGCGTTCCTGCCGTGGATGTGTGCCGACAGTCTTTACGGCGCGGAGGTGCTCCTTGTCGCGCTCTGCTGCCTGGAGCCGAAAGTCATTCCCGCAGCGGTGTGCGCGAGCTTCGCTTCGGCGCTTGCGCTTTTGAAGGATGTCTACGGCAGCGCCGTCTTTCTCCCGCTCGGCTGGGCAAGCCTCGCGCTCCTCGCCGCCATGGTCGTTCTTCTGCTGTATCTGGTTTTGAAGAAAAAGATTCCCAAGAGGATAGGCTAATAAATTGGGGTCGGCAACTGCAGCGCCGATATTCTCCGCCGCAAAATGACCGGAAGGTTCTCCTTGACAGTACCCGCCGTTGCGGTATATAACATTTTTTGACACGGAACTTGTGGTATTGGCAAGAGAGCTAAAAACAGCCACTCCCCTTTACGATTCTCGTTCCGTGTCTTTTTTAAGTGAAGTCTTTTCTTGACTATTCCCAAGCTGGTGTATAAAATATCCATAGAAGCAGAATTTGTTGGTTCAACGAGCCGTCTGTTTACAGTCGCGCCTTGAACGGGTCCGGATTCTGCTTTTTTGAAATCCCCGAATACGGAAGAGGATCGGGCCAAAGGGGCTGCGTGCTTGCCGTATGTGTCGGGGATTTCCTTTGCCGCCCGCGATCTTGACACCCTCTTTCGCATATGTTATATTTCTTATAAAGCCATACGGTGGTTGGCGTGACGGGAATTGTACCCTGAGCTGCATCAACCATATATCGGCTCTTTTTTTATCCAAGTCCGGTATGTACTTGTTTCCGGACAACGCTGCGCTTTCTTCCACACGGAAGACTCTCTTGACTTTTCTCTCTTCAGCGCCTATAATTTTGACTGCAAAGAGGCTTCCGAATGTGAAAGAGGATCGGGCCAAAGGGGTTTACGTACTTTCGCGTGTAGTCGGAAGTCTCTTTGTTTTTAACTCTGTCTCGCTCCGCTGTCTCTGCATTGTGTGAAACTGTCTGTTTTATTTTCCGTTCCGAACGATCCATCCGGATATATTTGCTTGACTTTTCCTCTCTGTCCGGCGTATAGTATTCATAGACGAAGGATCTGCGTTGATATTGCTCTTGTACTGTACTTGAGTAATGCCTTGCGCAGAGCCTTCGGCAAAGGAAGCAGTCCCGGCAGACGTTTCGGACGTTTTTGTGAGAGCGGAAGCACTCGCTATGTCGGTTATGCTTCCTTTTTCTTGACAACAACTCTCCATCAAACATATAATATCTACGAATCAGAATCTGTTGTCACATTGCGCACCGTCGTTGGCTGCGTTTATGTTGGGTCGGGATTCTGCTTCAGGAAGATGCATCCGATGCGACATCGGCGGAAGTTCTGCCTTTGGGTATGAGTCCAACGCTGTCCAAAGATGTATCTTCTTTTCATTCAAGCAATCGATCTGCCAAACGTCAAGCCCCCGCAGGAGCAGCACTCCTGCGGGGGCTTGACGTTTATGGAAGATTAATCCTTCTGCCGGTAGCTGCCGAAGAATTTTTCAAGACGCACGGAGGCCTCCTTCAGCGAAACGAGGTCGGGCAGGTAGACGATGCGGAAATGATCCGGCTCGCCCCAGTTGAAGCCCGTACCGGCGGTGATGAGGATCTTCTGTTCCTTCAGAAGATCGAGCGCCATCTGCTCGTCGCTGTGGATATTGAATTTCTTCGTGTCCACTTTCGGGAAAATGTAAAACGCCGCTTTCGGCTTGGCAGCGCTCAAGCCGGGGATGGAGTTGAGCGTTTTCCAGATCAGCTCACGCTGCTCGTAAAGCCGTCCGCCGGGGCAGAGATATTCGTCCACCGACTGATAGCCGCCCAGAGAGGTCTGGATGATGCTCTGCGCCGGAACGTTGGAGCAAAGGCGCATTTTGGCAAGAAGATTCAGCCCATCGATATATCCCTTGGCGTGGGACTTATCACCGGCGAGACACACCCAGCCGACGCGGAAGCCCGCAACGCGGTGGGATTTGGAAAGGCCGTTGAAGCAGAGCGTCAGAAGGTCGGGCGCGAGCGAGGCGAGCGCGATGTGCTCCGGCTCTCCCTGCATGACGAGACGGTCGTAGATCTCGTCGGCAAAGAGGATAAGGTCGTTCTCGCGGGCAACCTGCACGATCTGCTCAAGGATCTCCTTCGGATAGAGCGCGCCGGTCGGGTTGTTCGGGTTGATGACGACGATGCCCTTCGTGCGCGGCGTGACCTTGGATCGAAGATCGTTGATATCGGGGTACCAGTCCTGCTGCTCGTCGCAGAGATAGTGTACCGCCTTGCCGCCGGCGAGCGTGATGGACGCCGTCCAGAGCGGATAATCCGGCGCGGGGACAAGGATCTCGTCGCCGTCGTCCAGAAGGCCCTGCATGGTGAGCGTGATGAGCTCACTCACGCCGTTGCCGGTAAAGATGTCGTTGATGCCGACATTCGGAATGCCCTTGAGCTGGCAGTACTGCATGATCGCCTTACGGGCGGAGAAGAGACCGCGGGAATCGGAATAGCCCTCGCAGTTGCGCAGGTTATAGATCATGTCGAGAATGACCTCGTCCGGCGCATAGAAGCCGAAGGGGGCGGGATTGCCGATGTTGAGCTTGAGTATATTTGCGCCGCGCGCTTCCATGCGCATGGCCTCGTCCATTACGGGACCGCGGATGTCGTAGCAGACGTTGTCGAGCTTTTTGGACTGCTCGTAATTTTTCTTTTCCATGGTATTTCTCCTTTTGGCAAAAATGAAAACGCCCTGAGCCAAACGGCTCAGGGCGGAAAATACTCCGTGTTACCACCTGAATTCGGACAAAACGTCCGCACTCTGCCCGGTACTGCATACCGGTTCTCTGTATAACGGTGAGACTCCGTCCGGGCATTTTCTCCCGGCCGCTCAGGGATGGCTTCCGAACGGAACGCATCAAGGCTTGCACCAACCGCCTTTTCTCTGCATGCGAACGCCGCTCGTACTCTTTCCCGTCAAAGCGTTTTCTTATGGATTGAGTGGAGTCTACCACCGTTCCCGCCGAATGTCAAGGGCAAATGAAAAAAACTATGGAAAGCGTGCCGTCTTTCAGCTTCCTTTCAGATTCGCATTGTAGTATACTGTGGATGAAAAAGAGGTGTATGCCATGAAAATATTGATCGTAGAAGACGAAAAGCTGCTGGCCGACTCGCTCAAAACGCTGCTCGAAAGCAAGGGCTTTGACGTAGAGACCGTGTACGACGGCATTTCCGGCGCGGAATACGCCGAGCTCGGCGTATACGATCTGCTGATACTGGATGTAATGATGCCCGGCATGGACGGCTACGCCGTCGCGCGCTCCGTCCGCGCGAGGCGGTGCGGCGTGCCGATACTGATGCTGACGGCGCGTTCAAGTCTGGAGGACCGCGTGGAAGGGCTCAACGCCGGAGCGGATTACTATCTCACAAAGCCCTTTGACACGCGCGAGCTTCTCGCGTGCATCAACGCGCTGCTGCGGCGGCAGGGCGCGCAGGTAGACGCGCTCTCCTTCGGGAATACAACGCTCGATCTCGCCTCCAGCACGCTCTGCTGCGCCGAAAAGTCCGTGCGGCTCTCGGCGCGGGAGTTTGATGTCATGCGTCTCCTTCTCCAGTCCGGCGGCAGCAATCTCTCCAAGGAAGCGCTGCTCTCGCGCGTCTGGGGCTTTGACTCCAACGCCGTGGAAAACAGCGTGGAGGTCTACGTCGGGTTCCTCCGCAAAAAGCTCGCGAGCATCGGGTCAAACGTCCGCATCGAATCCGTCCGGCGGCTCGGCTATCATCTGGAGGTGGCTTCCTCATGCTGAAAAAGCTCCGGCTGCGGTTTGTCGGCATCAATATGGCGATCGTGCTCGTGATCCTCTGCACGATCTTCGGCGTGCTGCTGCACACCACGCACGCAAATCTCGAGCGGGAATCCGTGGATATGATCTCCGCCGTAGCCGCCGACCCCTTGCAGCTCAACTGGCCGGACACGGCCTCCCGTCTTCCCTATTTCACAGTGCGCATATCGCCCTACGGCAGCGTGCGCGTGAGCGGGACGAGCTATTATGACCTCTCCGACGAGCAGGTGCTCTCCGGCATCGTCACGGCGGCGCTGCGCTCCGGCGGCGAGCAGGGCCTGCTGCACGACTATTCTCTCCGCTATCTGCGGACAACATGGCGCGGGAACGAGTATATCATTTTTGCCGACGTATCCAGCGCGAACGCCACGATGCAGAATCTCTGGCGAAGCTGTATTCTCATCGGGCTATGCGCCGCGGCGGTATTTCTCGCCGTCAGCTTTCTTCTGGCGCGCTGGGCGGTGAAGCCGGTGGAAAGGGCATGGACGCAGCAGAAGCAATTCGTTTCCGACGCCTCGCACGAGCTGAAAACGCCGCTCACCGTGATCCTCACGAACGCGGAAATGCTCCGTGATCCTTCGTATTCCGAGCCGGAGCGGCAGCGCTTTGCCGAGAGCATCCTCACCATGTCGCACCAGATGCGCGGGCTGGTGGAAAGCCTTCTGGAGCTTGCGCGAGTGGATAACGGCGCGGTGAAAAAAGTATTTGAGGCGCTCGACTGGAGTTCTCTGGTACAGGACGCCGTGCTGCCGTTTGAAGCGCTGTTCTTTGAAAAAAAACTGACGCTTCAAACCGATATTGAACCCGGCATCACGGTGCGGGGCAGCGCGCAGCATCTCCGGCAGTGCGCAGAGATCCTGCTGGATAATGCCGTCAAGTATTCCGCTCCCGGTACGGTCCGCGTAGCGCTGAAAAAGACCGGGCACGACAAATGCGCTTTGAGCGTAGCAACGCCCGGCGAGCCGCTCTCGCCGGAAGAATGCAAAAACGTGTTCAAGCGTTTTTACCGCGCAGACCGCGCCCGCGCCATGGATCACAGCTACGGTCTCGGGCTTTCGATCGCCGAGAGCATCGTGTCCGAACACGGCGGAAAGATCCGCTGCGAGGGCAAAGCGGACGGAAATGTTTTCACCGTTACGCTACCGACCGTAAAAGGAGAAACAAAATAAACTTGGATATATCCGCGCTGTCTGATCGATTTACCGTCCGGCGGCTGACGGACGCAGACGTTCCCGCCATGCATGAAACTAACGAGAAATAATATCAATACCACGCCCCGCGCCGCAGAGCGAAGCGTTCTGGGCAAAGAACGGTTTTACCAAAGCCGGAGAAGTGTACACCAACGATTATTCCGCCTGTCTGCCGATGGAGCGGTTAATTTAAGCAAAGGAGAATACCATGCCAGTTACCTTCCGAAAGGCTGCGGCATCTGATATTGACGCCGTGACCGCCATATATGACGCGATTCACACCGAAGAGGAAGCCGGGCGCACCACGACCGGCTGGAAGCGCGGGATCTATCCCGTGCGCGCCACGGCGGAGGCCGCGCTCACGCGCGGCGATCTCTTCGTTGCGGAATTGGGCGGACGCGTCGCGGCGGCCGCTGTTTTGAATCAGATACAGGTCGATGTATATGCCGGTGCGCCGTGGGAGTTTGAAGCGCCGGATGAGGAAATTTTCGTTATGCACACGCTCGTGGTCGATCCCGCCGCCGGAGGGCACGGACTGGGCCGCGCGTTCGAGATCTTTTACGAGCAGGAGGCCGCCCGGCAGGGCTGCCGGTATCTCCGTATCGACACGAACGTGCGCAATACCCGCGCGCGGCAGCTGTACCATTCGCTCGGGTATAAAGAGATCAGCGTCGCGCCGTGCACGTTCAACGGCCTGAGTGACATTGATCTTGTGCTGCTCGAAAAAGCACTTTGAGATCCATACGCAAAAACCGGCGGACGGGAATTACATCCTGTCCGCCGGTTTTGTTATTCGGTTTTTGGCGTGTCGCCCCGGAAGATGAGGATCCCGGCGGCGGCAAGTAAAAGGATCCCGCCGCCGACCACGGCGAAACCCGCGGGGCTCGTCGTATCGAGCAGGAAGGAGAAAACAAACGAGCCCATCGGCATGAACAGCATCGCCACGGTAAAGATGATGCTGAACACGCGCCCGAGATACGCCTCGTCCGCACGCAGCTGGACATACGACATGAACTGAATATTGAAAACCGTCAGCGCCGTGCCGGAGAGAAGGAACGGAATAAGGCAGACGATCGCGCTCCCTGTGAGCGCAGCGAGCGGCTCGAGCGCGAGCGCGGCGCCCATCGCGCCGAGAAAAAGCACCATGAGCCGCGCGTTTTCCTTTACCCGGCTTCCAAGGCGCGAGCTGATAAGCGAGCCGAGAAGTCCGCCCGCTGCCTCCATAACGAGCACCTTGCTGTAAAACTCGATGCCGAAGGAGGCGTACATCACGTCGGTATACGGGCAAAGGAGGTTGAATCCCGCAAGGAAGAAGTTGACAAGCGCCGAGAGCAGGATGAGAAACAAAAGCTGCCGCTCCCGCACAAGATACGAGAAACCCTCGGCGATATCTCGGAAGATGTTCTTTTTCTGCGCCGGTTTTCTCTGCGTATCCGAAATGGGCATGAGAAGCATTTCGGAAACGGCGGACAAAAGGAACGTGAGCGCGTCAAAGAGAAGCGCCCCGCGCACGCCGATCCACCGCACAAGCAGCATGCCGGCCATCGGCCCCGCGATTTTTATGACCTCTCCCCCGCCGTTGCTGACGGAATTATACATGCCGATGCGTTCACCGTCGACCATCTCACGGACGATGGAGCGGTACGTCGGAGAATTGAAGGCGTACACAACGGCAAGCAGAGCGTTCGCTGCGATGACGACCTCCGCCATGCGCGGCGAGGCGACGAAGAAGCTCACCGCAAGGCATATGGCCGCGGAAAGAACGTCCGTGACGATGAGGATCTTTTTCCGGCTGCCGCTGTCGGCCTTCGCGCCGCCGATAAGGTTGAATACGATCTGTATGACCGTCTCCGAGCTCTGGTAAAGTGCCAGCACCCACGGCGCGTGAGAGAAAGCGCCGACAATGCTCACGCTGTTCGCGTAATCAAAAACGATGTTGCCGAGCTTGGACGTCCACTTTCCAAACCAGAGCAGCGCCTCGTTTTTCCTCTCTTTTCGCATATCTCCCTCTCAGCCGAGCAGCACCCAGCCCTCTTTCTCTTCCGAATAAAACATTTCGCTGTATTCTGCTTCGTCACATACGCGCAGAACGTCCTTCATACCCCAGATGGTGTTGGTCTTTGCAAACTCCTCCCGCTCGATCCAGAACATGCGCCCTTCCTCGGAAGAGTTAAGCTCGCCGGTAAACCGGTCGGCGCGATAAAGCGCGACGATAAAGCGCGTACCGTCCTCGCGCATCCAGTCCTTGATACCGCAGAGCACGGGATGCTCGATCAAAAGGCCGGTCTCCTCGCGCATTTCGCGGATAACGGAAGCGAGCATCGACTCTCCCGGCTCCACATGGCCGCCGGGAAATACAACGCCGCAGCCGATCTTATCCTGCACGAGCACGCGGCTGCCGTCGCAGATCACACAGAGGTTCGTAAGCTCAACGAGGCTTGCACGGCTCATGCTTTCGCTCCTTCCCGCTCAAGGATGGTCATAAATTCCTCGCCGGTGATGGTCTCCTTCTCATAGAGATACTGCGCGAGAACATCGAGCTTCGATCGGTTCTCCGTGAGGAGCTTTTTCGCCTTCTCGTGCTGCGTCTTGACGAGCGCGACGACCTTATCGTCAATGACCTTCTGCGTATCCGCCGAGCATGCGAGCGAGGCGTCGCCGCCGAGATACTGGTTCGTGACCGTCTCGAGCGCGACCATATCAAAATCGTCGCTCATGCCGTAGCGCGTGATCATGGCGCGGGCGAGCTTCGTCGCCTGCTCGATGTCGTTCGAGGCGCCGGTCGTGATCTCGCCGAACACGACTTCTTCGGCGGCACGGCCGCCGGTGAACGTTGCGATCTTGTTTTCGATCTCCTGCTTGGTCATAAGGTATTTGTCGCCGGTCTCGACCTGCATCGTATACCCCAGCGCGCCGGAGGTGCGCGGAATGATCGTGATCTTCTGCACGGGCGCGGAATGGGTCTGCATCGCCGCGACGAGAGCGTGGCCGATCTCGTGATAGGCAACGACCTTCTTCTCCTGATCGGAGAGGACGGCATTTTTCTTCTGGTATCCGGCGATAACGACCTCGATACTCTCCTCAAGGTCCGCCTGCGTCACGATGGTGCGCCCGTTGCGCACAGCGCGCAGCGCAGCTTCGTTGATGATATTGGCAAGCTCCGCGCCGGAAGCGCCGGAGGCCATGCGCGCGATCGTATGGAAATCCACATCCTCCGCAGGCTTGATCTTGCGGGCGTGGACTTTCAGAATGGCCTCGCGTCCGGCGAGGTCCGGCAGCTCGACCGGCACGCGGCGGTCAAAGCGGCCAGGGCGCGTGAGCGCGGGGTCGAGCGATTCGGGGCGGTTCGTCGCGGCGAGAATGATGACGCCGTTGTTGCTCTCAAAGCCGTCCATTTCCGTGAGAAGCTGGTTGAGCGTCTGTTCGCGCTCGTCGTTGCCGCCCATCGCGCCGCCGCTGCGCTTCTGGCCGATGGCGTCGATCTCGTCGATGAACACGATGCACGGTGCCTTCTCCTTCGCCTGGCTGAAAAGATCGCGCACCTTGCTCGCGCCCATGCCGACGAACATCTCCACGAACTCCGAACCGGAGATGGAGAAGAACGGCACGTTCGATTCGCCGGCCACGGCCTTGGCAAGCATCGTTTTGCCCGTTCCCGGAGGGCCGACAAGGAGAATGCCCTTCGGCATCGACGCGCCGGCGTCCGTGTACTTGCTCGGATTATGGAGATAGTCCACGATCTCGGCAAGGCTTTCCTTCGCCTCGTCCTCCCCGGCGACATCGTCAAAGCGGATGCCGTGCGTGGATTGAACGTAGATCTTGGCATTGCTCTTTCCCATACCGAAGGACATAACGTCCTTGCCGCCCATCTGGTCCATGAGCTTTTTCCGCATGAACTGGCCGAAAATAACAAAGATGACCAGCGGCAGAATGAGCGTTAAGAGATAGCTCAGCACCGGCGACATGGTCTGCTCAATATCCTTGGCAAATTCCGCGCCGGAATCGTACAGGCGCTGCGTGAGCGTCGGATCGTACATAACGCCGGTCACGTAGATCGTATTGTCGTCCTTGTCGGTAAATATGATCTCCGTGTCGCTCACATCGACCTTGCCGATCTTCTTTTCGGCGATCATGCGCATAAAGGTGCTGTAATCCGTCTGCTCCACGTGCTGCCGGTTCAGAAGCGGCGCGACGAAGATGTTGAAAAGAAGCAGCGCAATGAGCGTAATGGAGTAATAATACGCCAACGGTTTTTTCGGGTTTTTGACTTCTTTCATTGTCGAACCTCCTTGGTGTTTCTATGTTATATGAAGCTGTTTTAACGGATCTTCCGGCATTCGAGATAATAGCGCTTGTCCCGTGCGTTGCCCATGGAAAAGCTCTTTTTCGGCAGAGCGCCGTTTTTGAGTACGGACAGGAAAAGCCCGCTCTTTTCGACCGGCGGCAGCAGCACCGCAGCGCAGTTCGGCTTCTCGCCGAGAGAGCGCGCCGTGTCGTCGCCGTGGATATAGTCGATATAGCCGCCGTGCGCGGCGATATAGGCGCGGCAGAAGCTCTCCGCCGCCGCAACGCGCTCGCCGAGTGTTTTGTCCTCTGCTTCCCATTCCGTCCGATGCGCTGTAAATTCCGCAGCGAAAGCCGACGTATCGGTATCAAAGATCACGCGGTGGATCGGCTCAAAATCGAGCGACGGCTCATGGATGTTCTCGATCTCCACGAGCGCGAAGCGGGCGGGATCGGTCTCCCGCTCGTTTTCCGGCAGAGTTTCGCGCTTTTCCTCCCAGAACCGCTTGGCCGCGGCGAGCGAGTGGTTGCCGTCGCCGACGGCAAAGGTGAGCTTGCCGTTTTCCGCTGCGTCACCGTATTTTTCCCGCTGCAATGCCGCATTATCGAGCGCGTCGAGCGCCGACTGCACCGCCGCTTTCGTCTCCCCGCTCACGCGCCAGCCGGCGATGTGACCGCCGCCGAGCATAAGATCGAAATCGTAGACCTTTTCCAGTGTGTCCTTCGCCTTTTCCGCGAGGGACAGGACACTGTCTGTCCGGTCGTCCATCAGAAGGAGCGTATGCGGCATTTCGAGCGGCGCGCTGCGGCGGATGTTCACGCGCGGCGGCAGACGCTCCTCTACTGTGCCCTCCGTGGAGCGGACGCTCATACGCTGCGTTCCGGTAAAATCGTACTGCTCAAGATCGAGCGCCGCAACGAGGCCGCGGCGGACGCGCCCGTCCGACAGCGTGCGCTCTACATAGATAAAGCTGTCCGGGACCGTCTGAAAAACACCCTCCGCGAGATAGCGGCGCATCGTATCGGCGATGCGTCCGTCCGCGCCGTCGGCGCGCGCGGTGTGCAGCCACGCCTCCGGCAGCATGAGAGAAAGCGTGCTCGGCTTTTCCGCCGCACGCGCTTCCGCCGCGGCCCAGTATTCCGGTTCGGACGTAAACTGGTCGCACGCGATCACGCTCCACGCGCCCATATCCTCGGCGCGCGGGAGAAGGATATCCGTACTTGTAACGATATGCATAGGTGATTTCTCCTTAATAAAAAGAGACCCGTGGGACTATATAGTGGATAATACAGTCCCGCGGGTCGAATGTCAATCATGTACCGAGATAGGCCTTTTTTACGGCCTCGTTGTTCAGAAGGTCTTTGCCCGCGCCGGAGAGCGTGATGCATCCGGTCTCCATGACGTAGGCGGAGTCGGCGACCTTGAGCGCCATGTTCGCGTTCTGCTCGATGAGCAGAATGGATACGCCCTGGTGGTTGATCTGACGGATGATCTCAAAGATATCGCGCACAACGAGCGGCGCAAGGCCGAGCGACGGCTCGTCCATCATAATGAGCTTCGGGCGTGCCATGAGTGCGCGGCCCACAGCCAGCATCTGCTGCTCGCCGCCGGAGAGCGTGCCGCCCGCCTGCCACGAGCGCTCGCGCAGGCGCGGGAAAAGGTCGTATACCCACTGGATATCGCCGGAGATGTCGTCGCTGCGGAGATACGCGCCGACCTTGAGATTTTCGAGCACCGTGAGATCGGGGAAAATGTGCCGTCCCTCCGGGACGAGCGTGATGCCTTTTTTCACGATGGTCGTGGCGTCGCGCCCGGTGATGTTGTCGCCGCGGAAGTTGATCGTGCCGCCGGAGGGCTTTACGAGTCCGGCGATCGTGCGGAGCGTCGAGCTTTTGCCCGCGCCGTTCGCGCCGATGAGCGTTACGATCTCGCCTTCATGCACATCAAAGGAAATGCCCTTGACGGCTTCAATGCCGCCGTAGTTCACGCTGAGATCGTGAATGGAGAGGATCACATCGTTCATTCTTCCGCCACCCCCAGATACGCTTCAATAACTTTCGGGTCATCCTGTACAACGGCGGGCGTGCCCTGCGAGATGAGTCTGCCGAAATCGACCACATAGATGCGGTCGGAGAATTTCATAACGAGCTCCATGTGGTGCTCAATCATAAGGATCGTGAGATCGTATTTCTTCTTGATCTGCATGATGAACTGGCCGAGCTCTTCGGTCTCCTGCGGGTTCATGCCGGCGGCCGGTTCATCGAGCAGGAGAAGCTTCGGGTCGGTCGCAAGCGCGCGGGCGATCTCCAGCCGCCGCTGCAGGCCGTACGGCAGAGACGTTGCAAGATCGTTGCGGTACTGCGCGAGGTTCTGCTCTTCAAGCAGCTCCATCGTCTCCTTCTCCATGCGCCGGTCCTCCGCCACGGAGATGCGGAGCGCCGCGCTGAAAATATTCTGCTTCGCGCGCAGGTGCTTGGCTGTAAGGACGTTTTCAAACACCGTCATGGATTTCCACAGGCGAATGTTCTGGAACGTGCGGGCAATGCCGAGCTTTGTGATCTGGTCGGGCGTCGGGTCGAGAATTTTATCCTTGAGATACATCTCGGCGTTCATGCCCTGATATTCTTTCTGTATTTTCCCCGTCGGATGCGCGGAGACCATGAGGTTATCCTCAAAAAACACCTTGCCGTTTGTCGGCTGGTATACGCCGGTGATGCAGTTGAAGGCCGTCGTTTTGCCCGCGCCGTTGGGGCCGATGAGCGCGACGATCTCGCCCTTATCGACGTTGAGCGAGAGATTGTTCACCGCCACAACGCCGCCGAACTGCATGGTGACGTTTTCCATGCGGAGCATTGATTCACTCATGGTTTTCACCTCCGGAGACCGCGGCCTTTTTCCCGCCGAAGAGCTTTTTGCAGCGCGCCGCGATGCGGTCCCAGCTGAACTCCTTATCGCCCATAATGCCGGTACGGAAGAACAGCACCACGACCATGAGGATCACGGAGAACACGACCATACGGAAGCCGGTCTTGAGCAGGGGCACGCGGAAATCGCCGATGTACGTTGTTTTGTCCAGAAAACGCAGCCACCATTCGCGGCTCGCAATGACGAGAAACGCCGAAATAACGCTGCCCGTCACGCTGCCCATGCCGCCGATGACAACAATGAGCAGAATAAAATACGTCACGGCGATGGTGAACGTTGTGGAAGACACCGCGCCGAGGAACATTGCCATCAGCGCGCCGCCGATGGCCGCGAAGAACGAGCTGATGATAAAGCTCATCTGCTTGTGCTTGGCAAGATCAATGCCCATTGCCTCCGCTGCGATCTCATCGTCTCGGATGGCCTTGAACGCGCGGCCGTAGGAAGAGTTGATGATAAGAACGATCAGCGTGATGCAAACGGCGGCAACGATGAAAATGCCGTAGTAGGACGAGAAGCCGGGGATCTTTGTCAGCCCAAGAGAGCCGTTCGTAATGCGGTTGAGCGGCGAGGAGGCGACAACGATGCGGACGACCTCCGCAAAGCCGAGCGTCGCAATGGCGAGATAGTCGCTTTTGAGCTTGAGGACCGGCGCGCCGATGAGCGCGGCAAAGAGCGCGCCGACAACGCCGGCGGCAAGCAGCGCTGCGATGATCGGCAGATGGAGATCGGCAAGCCAGTCAGCAACGCCGTAAAGATAGTACACGCCGGGGCGCGCCGCCGTGGGGATCGTGAAAATGGCGTAGGTATAAGCGCCGAGCGTCATAAACCCCGCCTGACCGAGAGAAAAGAGCCCCGTGAAACCGTTGCAGAGGTTCATGGACACCGCAAGCAGCGCATAGATCGCGCCGAGCTGCAAAACCGTGCGGAACATCGACGAACGCGGAACAAGCTCGCCGGCGCAGACGATGACCGCTGCAATGCAGAGAAAACCGACGGCGGAACAGATCGTTTTTTTCTTTTGACTCATGCTCACACCTTCTCTTTCAGCTTCTCACCGAACAGGCCGGTGGGACGGACGAGCAGCACGAGGATCAGCACGACGAACGTAAAAACGTCGCTGAACTCGGAATAGGCGCTGCCCTTGATGAACGTTTCGCAAAGACCGATGAGGAAGCCGCCCACCAGCGCGCCGGGGATGGAGCCGATGCCGCCGAACACCGCGGCGACAAAGCACTTGAGTCCGGGCAGAGAACCGGCCAGCGGATACACCGACGAGCGCGGGATGAAATACAGCACCGAACCGATGGCGGCCAGCGCGCTGCCGACGGCGAACGTGAAACTGATGACGCGGTTGATCTTGATGCCCATGAGACAGGACGTTTCAAAATCACGCGATACCGCGCGCATCGCCATGCCGATCTTCGTCTTGCGGATGAGGAACGCCAGCGCCAGAACAAGGATCACGGTGAGGATGGGCGTAATGAACGTAACAAGCGTCGTAGATATCTCGCCGAGCTTCACCGTTTTACTGAGAAAGCCCATCTCCGCATACGGATACGACTTTGGCTGCGCCGTGAAGAGATAGGTGGCAAAGTTCTGCAGAAAGTACGAAACGCCGATCGCCGAGATCATGATGGACATACGCGGCGCATCGCGAAGCGGCTTATAGGCAATGCGCTCGATGAATACGCCGAGCAGCACTGTGAACAGCACGACGAGCAGCAGTGATATGTACCACGGGATGAGAAGATCCGTCATGCAGATGATCATAAAATACCCCGCCATCATGAAGATGTCTCCGTGGGCGAAGTTGATGAGTCGAAGAATACCGTAAACCATCGTGTAGCCGATGGCGATCAGGGCATATATACTGCCGATGGAAATACCGTTCAGACAGTTCTGGAGAAATGCCGTCATAGAGCTTGCCTCCTCTTTCGGGTTGCCGATGCGACGGGGTAAAAGCGAATAAAGAGAATCGGCGGGATGACCCGCCGATTCAAAATGTTTGTGCGGATTGAAAATCAGGCAGCGGGGGTGAAGGTGCCGTCGGTCTTCTGCGTGCCGACGAACTTGAAAGCGCCGTCGGACATGATCTTGATGTAAGCCATATCCTTGTTGGCGTCGCCGTTCTCGTCGAAGGAGATGCTGCCGGTCACGCCGTCAAAGGAGACGGAGGCAAGCGCGTCGCGAACCGCCTCGCCGGTGATATCGCCGGAAACATTCTTGAGCGCCTCAATGATCGCCATGTAGGCGTCATAACCAAGCGCGGAAACCGCAGCGACCGTGTCGTTGTTGCCGTTGAGCTTGAGCGCTTCGGCATCGCCGTTCAGATACGCCTTGAAGCCCTGCACGAACTCGGAAGCATCGGTGTCGTTCTCGTCAAAGAAGGTGGACAGCGCAACGCCCTCGCAGTTTTCCACACCGGCGTTTTCCATGATGGTAGCGTTCTCCCAGGTATCGCCCGCCATGATGCGAGCCGTGATGCCCATATCACGCGCCTGCTTGATGATGATGCCGGCAGTCGTAATGGACGACGGGATGAACAGAACATCGGGGTCAGCCGCCTTGGCCGCGGTCAGGATCGCGTTAAAGTCGGTTTCGTTGGTGTTGTAGGTGCCGGTGTAAACAACTTCGCAGCCGTCCATCTTGGCAAAGGCATCGGCGAAGTAGTTCGCAAGGCCGGTGGAGTAGTCGTCGCCGTTCTGCATGATGACGGCGGCCTTCTTGCAGCCTTCGTTGTTGGCGTAGCTCGCCATAACGGTTCCCTGGAACGGGTCAAGGAAGCAGACACGGAAGTAGTAATCGTTGCCGAGCGTTACCTGCGGGTTCGTGCAGGAGCCGCCGACGGCGGGGATCTTCGCCTGCTCGAACGTGGAGCCGGCGGCGATGGACACGCCGGAGCCGTAAGAGCCGATAACGGCAATAACGCCGCTGCTCACGAGATTCTGCGCGGCGGTAACGGCCGCGGTCTTGTCGGACTGGTTATCGACCTCAACGAGCTCGATCTTATATTCCTTGCCGTTGACCGTCACACTGGGGACGACCTTGTTGGCATAGCGCGCGCCGAGCACTTCCTGCATGCCGCCGGCGCCGTTCTCACCCGTGGCGGGTTCAAAAATGCCGATCTTCAGTACGTCGCCTTCAACGGCGGCCGCCGGGGATTCGCTGCTGCCGCAGCCGGCAAGCAGAGCGCAGATCATGCATGCGCAAAGTACGATCGCTAAAATCTTTTTCATGGTTTTTCTCCCTCTCCGGAATACGCATAGTCCGTATGTCGCGGATAAATGTGTTTCCATTTCAAATATGACGGTAGTATAATACCGCCGGGAGAGAAATGCAACCCTTTTTTTCGCTAAATCGCAAAAAAATTTCAAACACACTCTTGGTTATCGTGCACGGAATTCCGGTTGTTCCCTACGGAACAGAAGGGCGTGGCGCGATAATCGCTGTCCGCGGCCTGCAATGCGCGGTTTTTCCAGCCAAGAACATAGAGGTCGTGTGCACGGCTCCCGAGGTCGAACAGGCGTTGGATGCTCTCATTTTCGTCTTTGACTCGTGCACTTTTGACGACAACAGGAAGAGCGGCGCTCGTTTTCATCTCCCGCAGCAGCGCCGCGCCGCGCGCATCAAATGCCAGCACACGGATGTACGGCGGTATGCCGTTCGCGTCCCCGGCCCGCACGCCGAGCGCGGCGCACATCACCATACGGCGCAGCCGCGCGTGGGCGTACCGCTTTGATTTGGCAAGATCGGCGATCTCTTCCGGGGAGCTTCCGCGGCGCGCAGCTTCGTAAAGCCGAAAATGCAGCCCCTCCGCCGCATCCGGCACGGCAGCAAAGTCCTCCGGCGTTTTCTCCCGCAGCCGGGAGAGATAAGCCGTTCGCAGACTCTCCGGAGAGACAAAGCCGCGTCCGGCCTCTTCCGCACGGCGAAGGACCTCCCACACCTCCCCGGGGACACGCCCGGCAAGGCTCTCCCCCGTGCGAAGAAGCGCGCGGAGCTCGGACGCGCTGCCCGCGCCGTCGTGGGTCGAGCCTTCGCGCCGGACGGGAGTATAATCAAATATATAGCCAAGCTTCGCCGCCGCGCGGATGTATTCCACGGCCAGAAGATCGTTCGGCGTATCGAGCACCGCCGCGCTCTCGCCAAGAAGAGCACGCGCCGCCCGTGCGCGCGCCGCGGCAAACGGCGTTCCGCCGGTGAGTTCGCGCTTCAGCGCTTCGGAAAATTCCGGCGTATCGAGCACCGCCGCCGTCTTTTCGAGTGCGGAGAGATCGCCGCTCTCGCTGCCGAAGGAGAGCGCGTCGATAACGCCCGCTGCTCCGAGCAGCCCCACGCCGCCGCGGGCGAAGCTCTCGGCAGAGGAAAGACTCCACGGCAGCGGCAGCTCGATCACGAGTGACACACCGCCGCGCACCGCAGCTTCCGCGCGGGTGAATTTATCGTAAGAGGCCGCCTCGCCGCGCTGCACAAAATCGCCGGACATGACCGCGGCGACGGGCGTTTCCGCGCCGAAGATCTCGCGTATTTTCCGTATCTGGTACCGGTGTCCGCTGTGAAACGGATTGTATTCCGCAACGATCCCGACCGCTTTCATATAAATCCATCCTTTTTTACTCTTGCGTTTTGATGAAAAGAACGCTAAAATAGATATTTGCAAAACAATGATACCCTGACGCGGTAAAATTTTCAACTATGGAAAGGATCCGAACCAATGAAGATTCTGGTTATCAACGCCGGCAGCTCTTCGCTGAAGTATCAGCTCATCGACATGGAGAACGAGTCTCTGCTCGCCAAAGGTCTTTGTGAGCGCATCGGCATCGACGGCCGTCTGACCCACAAGCCCCAGAACGGCAAGCCCGTTTACGAAGCGGACGTTCCGTTCCCCACCCACAAGGAAGCGATCGAGGCCGTTCTCGAAAAGCTGACCAGCAAGGAATACGGCGTTGTCGAGACGATGGCGGAGATCGGCGCCGTCGGCCACCGTGTGCTCCACGGCGGCATTGAGTTCACCGAGTCCTGCGTCGTGGACGACGCGTGCGAAGCCGCCATCAAAAAGTGCTTCCCGCTCGGGCCTCTGCACAACCCCGCCAACCTCATGGGCATCAAGGCGTGCCAGGCGGCGATGCCCGGTGTGCCGCAGGTCGCCGTGTTCGACACCTCCTTCGGCATGTCCATGACGCCGGAAGCGTACATTTACGCCATTCCGTATGAGTACTACGAGAACGACTCCATCCGTCGTTACGGTTTCCACGGCACGTCCCACCGCTTCGTGTCCGCCCGCGCCTGCGAGATCATGGGCAAAAAGGGCACGCGCGTCATCAACTGCCATCTCGGCAACGGCTCCTCCGTTTCCGCGAGCATCGACGGCAAGTGCGTCGATACCTCCATGGGCCTGACGCCTCTTGAGGGTCTGCCGATGGGTACCCGCTCCGGCAATCTGGACCCCGCCATTCTCCAGTTCATTATGAATAAGTACGGCTACACCGCCGACGAGATGCTCAACATCCTCAACAAGAAGTCCGGTGTTCTCGGCATTTCCGGCGTCGGCTCCGACTTCCGCGATCTTGAGAAGGCTGCCAAAGAGGGCAACGAGCGCGCGCAGCTCGCTCTCGACAAGTTTGCCTACGAGGTCCGCAAGTATATCGGCTCCTATGCGGCTGCCATGGGCGGCGTTGATATCATCACGTTCACCGCCGGCCTCGGCGAGAACGGCCCCGATATGCGCGAGAGCATCTGCGAGGGTCTCGGGTTCCTTGGCGTCCATGTGGATCACGAGAAGAACCAGGTCCGCGGCAAGGAGACCGACATCTCCGCGGCTGACAGCACCGTGAAGGTGTACGTCATCCCGACGAACGAAGAGCTGATGATCGCGCGCGACACGCTCGCTCTCGTCACGAAGTAAGACTTTATCCCGCCCCCAGCTTTTCGGCCGGGGGCGGCTTTTTATCCGGAGGGTTCATCATGAATAAAATCCGACCGTTCCTTTGCGCGGCGCTCTCGCCGCTGCTGCTGACGGCTCTTACCGCGCCGGTCTCCGCCGCGGAGGAGGATACCATGCTGCAATTTGACGAAAATGGGGAATTCCGTATCCTTATCGTTGCCGACACGCAGGACACCGCCCGGCCGCAGGAGGCGACGCTCCGTCTGCTCAACGCAGAGCTTGACGCCGCCGATGCCGATCTCGTCGTATTTACCGGCGATCAGGTCCACGGCCCATCCGTCCGCACCACGGAGGCGATGGGAAAGGCGCTCGACGCCATTCTCGCGCCCGTGGCCGAGCGCGGCATTCCGTTTGCCGCTGTGTTCGGCAACCACGATGACGAGGGCGGCGTGAGCAAGGAGACGCAGCTCGCCATCTATCAGAGCTATCCCGGCTGTCTCATGTCCGCCGGGCCGGACGATATCACCGGCTGCGGCAACTACAATCTGCTCGTCTGGTCCTCGGACGGCAGCCGCCCGGTGTGCAATCTCTGGTTTCTGGATAGTGGGACCTACGGCGAGAAGGGCGTTTCCAAGTACGCCCGCGTCGAGCAGGATCAGATCGACTGGTACACCTCGACCGCCGCGGCGCTCGAAGAGCAGTACGGCGAAATGCTCCCCGCCTATCTCTTCCAGCACATCATCGTCCCCGAGATCTACGATCTTCTGACGGAAGTCCCCGCCTCGGAGAAAAAGGCCGAGGACGTTGTCAAGGGATTTTCCAGCCATTCAGGACACTATTATAAAATGGGCGACGGCTTTACCGCCGGTCATCTCGGCGAGGCGCCCTGCCCGCCGGACATTCCCTCCGGGGAGTTTGCCGCAATGCGCGATACGGGCGATGTGGTAGCGGCATTCTTCGGGCACGACCATAAGAACGACTTTGTCGGAACGTATGAGGGCATTGATCTCGTGAACACGGCGGGCACCGGCTTTTATATCTACGGTGAGCGCGAATACCACGGCGCGCGGCTGGTCATACTGCACGAGAGCACCCCTGCGGAATACGACACGGAAATGCTCTATTATAAAGATCTCGTCTCCGAGCCGCTGCCCGGCGGGCTCACCCCCATTCACGGAAAGTATGTGGAAAACATTGTGATCGCCGCCGCTGCGGGGCTTCTTGTACTCATCGGCGCGGGCGTTCTCGTGGGCGTTCGTATAGCGAAGCGTAAAAAGCGTTCCCAGAAATAAGATTTAGCGATATAACCGCCGAAAAACGCCAAATCTTGTGTTGACAAGGGTTTTGCGGCGTGGTATAGTATCAGAGCCGCATTGAAAGGGTAACTAAGTGAGGGTGACCTCCGCCCGGGAGAGCGAGTCTGCAAGAAAGGCAGGATGTAAAATGAAGCACGCAGTTATCATGACCGGCGGTAAGCAGTACCGCGTCGCCGAGAACGACGTTATCTACGTCGAGAAGCTCAACGTTGCCGATGGCGAGACCGTCACCTTTGATCAGGTTCTGGCCGTTGTCGATGAGGGCGTCAACGTGTTCGGCACCCCCGTTGTGGAAGGCGCCACCGTGACCGGCAAGATCATCAAGACCGGAAAGAGCAAGAAGATCCGTGTCTACAAGATGAAGCCCAAGAAAAACTACCGTCGCACGCAGGGCCATCGTCAGCCCTACACGAAGGTAGAGATCACCGCGATCAACGCTTGATCCGTACTATTTGACTATTGGAGGTGTGATTTAAATGGCACATAAAAAAGGCATGGGCAGCACCCGTAACGGCCGCGACAGCGAGTCGAAGCGTCTTGGTGCGAAGCGGGCCGACGGTCAGTTCGTTCTGGCCGGCAACATCCTTGTCAGACAGCGCGGAACGAAGATCCATCCGGGCACCAACGTGGGCATCGGCGGAGACGACACTCTCTACGCCCTCGTGGACGGCACGGTGAAGTTTGAGCGCATGGGCAAGGACCGCAAGAAGGTCTCTGTTTACGAAATCGCGCAGTAATTACCCAAAGAGACCGACGGGCTCGTCGGTCTCTTTTTATTTTCAAAGGCAGGTGGAACACGCATGAGCTATGGATTTGTAGATAAAGTCACCATCAGCGTTTACGCCGGCAAGGGCGGCGACGGCGCCGTCACCTTCCACCGCGAAAAGTTCGTCGCGGCGGGCGGGCCGGACGGCGGCGACGGCGGACGCGGCGGCGATGTGATCCTCGTTGTGGACGATCATATGTCCACGCTGATGGATTTCCGCTATAAGCGCAAGTTTGTCGCGGCCAACGGCGAAAACGGTCTCAACAAGCGCTGCTCCGGCAAAGACGGCGAGAACGTCACGATCCGCGTCCCGCGCGGCACGCTCGTGCGCGACAAGGCTACCGGCGGCATCATGGCCGATATGTCCACGGGCGAGCCGTTCGTCGCCGCCAGAGGCGGTCGCGGCGGCTGGGGCAACCAGCATTTCGCCACGCCGACGCGGCAGGTGCCGCGCTTTGCCAAGCCCGGCATGCCCGGCGAGAGCCACGAGCTCATTCTGGAGCTCAAGCTTCTCGCGGACGTCGGTCTTGTCGGCTTCCCGAATGTCGGCAAATCCACGCTGCTTGCGAGCGTTTCCCGCGCGCGGCCGAAGATCGCGGACTATCACTTCACGACCCTCTCCCCAAATCTCGGCGTCGTTTACGTGGCCGAGGGCGCTTCCTTCGTGCTGGCGGACATTCCCGGCATCATCGAGGGCGCAAGCGAGGGCGCGGGTCTCGGCCACGATTTTCTCCGCCACATCGACCGCTGCCGTCTGCTCATTCACGTTGTGGACGTATCCGGCAGCGAGGGGCGCGACCCCATCGAGGATTTTGAGACGATCAACCGCGAACTTGCGGACTACTCCCCTGCGCTCGCGTCGCGTCCGCAGATCGTCGCGGCGAACAAGTGCGACCTGCTAGGGGACGACCGCGAGCCGATCGAACGGCTGAAAAAGCACGTCGAGGCGCAGGGCTACGAGTTCTTTGAGCTCTCCGCCGCCACGACCGCCGGAACGAAGGAGCTTATGCAGCGCGCCGCTGCCATGCTCTCCACGCTCCCCCCGATCGCGGTGTACGAGCCGGACTACGTTCCGCCCGCGCCGGATCTCGGCTCACCCGAGGATGTGGAGATCGAAGAGGACGACGGCGTCTGGTACGTCTCCGGCCCGTGGATGGACCGGCTCGTTTCGACCGTCAACTTCACCGACTACGAAAGCCGGATGTATTTCGACAAGTCGCTGCGTGACGCCGGGATCTACGAGCGCATGGAGACGCTCGGCATCCGCGACGGCGACACCATTTCCATTTGCGGCATGACGTTTGAGTATAAATCCTGAATGATTATTCACAAACCCTCTTCCCGAACGGGAGAGGGTTTTGTGTTTTTTCGCCGATTCTGTCTTTGCGGTGTTAAAGTGTATTGACAGGTCAAAACCGTAGGGATATAATGCAGACAACTTGATTACCGAGGGAAGGAGCTCAGCCGATGCGCCGTACGTTCGCCAGCATGATGACCGAGATGTGCATGAACATGATGATGTGCATGCGCAGCTTTGCTGCGCGTTTCGATAGCCATTTGCTGACTGCTTTTCAGGGATAAAAAGGCGCAGTCCGGGAAATCCGGAACTGCGGTTTTGTGAAGCGGGATGCCAGAATGGCAGCCTGCTTTTTTGTTTGTTAGGAGGGTTCGCTTTTGATTGAGCTTCAGAATGTGACCAAGGACTTCGGCGAGGGCGAAGGGCAGATCCACGCCGTGCATGACATTTCTCTCACGATCGAGGACGGAGAAATATTCGGTATCATCGGTCTTTCCGGCGCGGGCAAATCCACGCTCGTCCGGTGCATCAACCTGCTGGAGCGTCCGACCTCCGGCTCCGTGATCGTAGACGGCAAGGATCTCACCAAGCTCCCCCAGAAGGAGCTGCTGCTCATCCGCCGCTCGATCGGGATGATCTTCCAGGGCTTCAATCTTCTCGCGCAGCGCACCGTTCTCCAGAACGTGTGCTACCCGCTGGAGATCGCCGGATGGAAGAAAAAGGAGTCTGTGGAGCGCGCTATGGAGCTTCTCTCCGTTGTCGGTCTCGCCGACCGCGCCAAGGCGTATCCCTCGCAGCTCTCCGGCGGACAGAAGCAGCGCGTCGCCATCGCCCGCGCGCTGGCAACGAAGCCCCGCTACCTTCTCTGCGACGAGGCGACGAGCGCGCTTGACCCCACGACAACGCAGTCGATCCTCTCGCTTCTCAAGGAGATCAACCGCACAATGGGCGTCACGGTGATCGTCATCACACATGAGATGCGCGTTATTGACCAGATCTGCGACCGCGTGGCCGTCATCGACCGCGGCCAGATTGCCGAGCTCGGCGCGGTGAGCCAGGTGTTCACCAATCCGCAGTCCAAGATCGCCCGCGAGCTGATTCTCCCCGGTGTCAGCATCGCCCCGGTATTCACCCCCGGCGGAAAACGAATCCGCCTCGCCTTCAACGGCGAAACGACGCGGCACCCCGTCGTCGCCAGTCTCATTATGGAGTGCCAGGCCCCGGTCAACATCGTATCCGCGGACATCCGCGAGATCGACGGCAAAATTTATGGGCAGACGATCCTGGAGCTTCCTGCCGACGAAGCGAGCGCCGAGCGCGCCCGCGCGTGGCTGAAGCAGGACGGCGTCTCCTTTGAGGAGGTGTGATGGGATGTTCTCCGATATGTTTGTAAAGCTCTGGCAGCAGAATCTGTTTCTGCTCGGCGTGTGGCAGACGATCTATCTTACCGTGATCTCCACGGTGTTTGCCTATGTTCTCGGTCTGCCGCTGGGTCTGCTCCTTTGCGTGAGCGATAAGGACGGCATCCATCCGATGCCGGTGCTCAATAAAATTCTCAGCATTCTCATCAACGCCTTCCGCAGCGTGCCGTTCATCATTCTCATGGTGGCCATGCTGCCGGTGGCAAAGTTCATCGTCGGCACATCGCTCGGCAACAAGGCCGTGATCGTAACGCTCGTGATCGCTGCCGCGCCGTACGTGGCGCGCATGGTCGAGTCCTCCATCAAGGAGGTCGATAAGGGCGTGATCGAAGCCGCCGAAGCGATGGGCACGCCGCGATTCCAGATCATCACCAAGGTGCTCGTCCCGGAAGCGAAGCCCTCGCTCATCACGGGTGCGGTCATCTCGATGGTCACGGTGCTCGGCTATTCCGCCATGGCCGCCACGATCGGCGGCACCGGTCTCGGCCAGATCGCCATTGTTTACGGTCACCAGCGCTTCAATCAGGATATCATCTGGTTCGCCGCGCTGCTGTGCATCATCATTGTTCAGGTCATTCAGGAAGTCGGAATGTACATTGTCCGCAAGACGGACAAACGCACCTCCGCCTGATGATATAAAAAGTTTCACCCAGAGAAGCCAAAGAAAAGGAGAAATATCAAAATGAAAAAGATTCTTTCTGTCGTCCTCGCTCTCGCGCTGCTGCTCGCACTGGCCGCCTGCGGTACCGCCTCCACCCCGTCCGCCACGGAAGCCCCCGCCGCTACCGAGGCTCCCGCTTCTGAAGCTCCGACCGAAGCCCCTGCCGAAGAGCCCGCCGCGAAAGAGACCATCACCGTCGGCGCTTCCTCTACCCCGCACGCCGAGATCCTTGAGCAGATCAAGCCCCTCCTCGCCGAGGAAGGCTACGATCTCAAGATCGTTGTTTTCGATGATTACGTCCTGCCCAACACCGCTCTCGAGGACGGCGAGCTCGACGCCAACTACTTCCAGCACACCCCGTACCTGAACAGCTTCAACGCCAGCAACGGCACGCACCTCGTCTCCGCCGGTCTCATCCACTATGAGCCGTTCGGTCTCTTCGGCAACGGCGTTTCCTCTCTTGACGAAGTCACCGAGGGCGCTACCATTCTGATCCCCGCCGACGACAGCAACGAGACCCGCGCGCTGCTCCTCCTCGCTCAGGAAGGCCTTATCACCCTGCCGGAGGATGCCTCCGCGGAAAAGGGCGTCAGCCATCTCGATATCGTTGACGCGAAGGGCTACAACGTTGTTCCCGTGCAGGCCGACATGGTCCCGACCCAGCTTGCCAACAGTGACGCCGGCACGCTCGCCGTTATCAACGGCAACTACGCGCTGGCCGCCGGTCTGAAGGTTGCCGACGCTCTCGCCATCGAGGACGCCTCCGGCGACGCCGCCCAGACCTACGCCAATGTCGTTGCCGTCCGCGAGGCCGACAAGGACAGCGCCAAGACGGTCGCTCTCGTCAAGGCTCTCCAGTCCGAGACCGTGAAGAACTTCATCGCCGAGACCTACAACGGCGCTGTCGTCGCGATTTTCTGATTTTCCTTAATATGCCAAAAGCGCCGGAGCTCAAGCTCCGGCGCTTTTTTCATGCTCAACAAACTGGAAGTTATCTGCATAAATTTTCAGGTCGATGTCCTATTCCATGTTCGTAATTAGTTAATTGTCTTCGGAGAAAATCCGCCATAATTTCATCGCCTATGTTTATCCATGCCTCTATCTGTATTTCCATTAAAGCCTTCGTAACTCTCATCGGAAGTTCGTCTAAATTGCTAATAGCCAACCACGGAAAGGCTCGATATTTTTGAGTATCACCAATTATAAACAAATAACCTATCAACTGTTCTTTTCTGAAAACAAAATAGAATTGCGGCATCTCTCCAGCGATGGATTTGTCCATAATCTTTTTCATCGTCTTTTCTTTTCCATATGCAGGATAAAAGCCTATGCTTTTTAAATATCTCAAAGATTTTTCTTTTTGTTCTTCTGACATATCCAAATAATTAAGGATTTGTTCCTCCATACCACTTACCTCCGTAAATTCCGATTTGTCTTTTCATGCCATGCCATACCATGCACTGCCACAGTATCAGCCACAGCAGTTCAACCGCTGCGGCTCTTTGGTTTGACTGTCAGTCATCATCGTGCCAGCCGTCCCAGACGGGGCGGCCGGTGTAGTGCTTGGGCTCTTCCTCGCCGCGCAGGACGCGCAGCGCTCCGGCGGCGAGCGCCTCGTGCTCGACCTCGCCGGGATAGGTGCTCACCGGCGCGATCCACTCACACTGCTCGCGGATGGTCTGCGTGATGTCTTCAAAGCGGAGAAGGCCGCCGGTAAGGAGGATGCCGTCCACCCTGCCGCCGAGCACGGCCGCCATCGCGCCGATGTACTTGACGATCTGGTATTTCATGCCGTCCCAGACGCGGATGGCTTTTTTGTCCCCCTCTTCGGCCATTTTATGTACGGCGTCGGAGCTGGAGGTGCCAAAGTGGCTCACAAAGCCGCCCGTGCGGGTGCAAAGCTTTTTGACCTCGTCGATGTCCTTATCGCGGACATATTCGAGAATATCCGCCACGGAGACCGAGCCGATGCGTGTCGGCGTGTAGGGACCGTCTCCCCCGGCGGCATCGTTGCAGTCGATGATGCGTCCGTACCGGTGCGCCGATACGGAAATGCCGCCGTCGATGTGGCATACGATAAAGCAGCAGTCCTCGTACTTTTTCCCGAGAACATGCTTTGCGTGGTGCATCGCAACGCCGCGAAGGTTAAGCACGTGCATATTGGTGTGGCGCGGCACGCCGTCGATGCCGGTCATGCGCGCCATATCGCACAGCTCGTCTACGCACGGCGGATCGACCATGAAGATCCGGCCGCCGAACTCCTTCTGCAGCTCGCGCGCAAGCTGCACGCCGAGATTGGACGGATGCTCCATGCCGCCCTTCCCGGCGGCGGTGTCCTCGATAAGCTTATCGTCGATAACGTATACGCCGCTCGCCACCGGGTAACAGCTGCCGCCGCGGCCGACGATGGCGTCCACGTCCGAAAGGTCGATATGGTTCTCGCTCAGAAAGTCCATGATGAGCTTTTTGCGGTACGGGAGCTGCGCGTTTACCGTCGGGAATTGCAGCAGCACCGAGGAATCGTGAAACACATTGGTTTCCAGAATTTTATGTTCGTTCTCGAAAAGCGCCAGCTTCGTCGAGGTCGAGCCGGGATTGATAACAAAAATCTTATACTTTTTCATCACGCGACAGGAGTTCCATGATCTGCGTATAGTATTTCTCCGCGTTTTTCCGGAAGTTCTCTTCCAGCTTCTCCGCCTGCTCTTCCCCGCCGCAAAGCATTTGCAGGTTCAATATCTCGCCCATGCCGTCCGAAAGAGCAAGATGTACGCGGCAGACGTTGTCCGCCGTTTCGTGCGAGGCGGTGATCATCGCGCGGCGGCGCAGCTCATCCGCGACCGGTTTTATATTTTTTTCCATTTTCTGGCGGACCGTCATCGGCAGACTGCTCTCCACGATCTCGCAGTTTCGCGCGCCGCGCTCGGAAATCTTGTAGAGGTTTCCTTCCTGCTCCACCTGATGGGAATCGACCAGCTCCGCGAGACACTCGGAGTATTCAAAATACCCCGCGTTGCCCTCGGAAAGGGCGAGATCCGTGAGCGTTTCCCGCGTCACGGCATCCGGCAGACGGCGCAGAATGAACAGAATGAGAATCTTTATATCCAGCTTTTCCTGAAAGTTCTGATATCCTTCCATCGGAATCTCTCCTCATATTTATATATAGCAAGTTTATCACTTTTTCCAAAGGGCGTCAATCGGCACATTGGGGCGGCGCGCGCATAGACTGTACTGAACTTTGTTAAAGGAGGAATTCCGATATGGCAGACAGGGTCGTACCCGGTCCGGTGGACAGCAGCGCATGCGTTCGCGAGGCTGTTTGTATCCATACGAAGAAAATATACTCCAGCTGCCGGGATAAGGACTGCGTGGAGGATCTGCGGGTGTTTCCGACGCGGACGTCGCAGGGCTACATAGAAAACGCCTTCAGCATCCGCCCGAAAAGCGCCGAGCTGCTCTATGCCGGGGTAAACGTCGAGGAGATCACGTTCAACCGCGGGTACTATACGGTAGACGTCACCTACTTTTACCGTGTCAGCGGCGAATGCGTCCCGAACGCAAAAACCGTCACCGGTCTCTGCGTATTCAATAAACGCGTCATTCTCTTCGGCAGCGAGGGGAGCGTCAAGGTCTACACCTCCGACGGCGAGATCACCACGCAGGCGGATCAGCCCGTCGGCGTTGTGGAGGCGGTCGATCCGATTGCGCTTTCGATGCAGATCACCGAGAAGGACTGCGCCACGCCGCTTGACCGCATCCCGGAGGTGCCGGCCAGCATTCTCGCCGCGTTTCCGGAGGAGCTTGTGCTCACCGACTCCAACCGGCTCTGGTACGCGACGCTCGGCCAGTTTTCTCTCATCCGGCTCGAGCGTGACAGCCAGCTCGTCATCCCGGTCTACAACTACTGCTTCCCGGAAAACGAGTGCGTCGGCACGACGGACGACGATCCGTGCACGCTCTTCGGGCGCATCCGCTTCCCGGTGGAGGAATTTTATCCGCCCGACAATCTCTCGACGTGCGACAGCTACCGGAGCCTGCTCCAGTAACCTTTTATTATGCGCGAAAGCGCCGGAACTTTGTTCGTTCCGGCGCTTTTCGTCATCTTATCCGCGAACCCGGCGGATGACCTCGGCGCAGTGCGCCGCGTCGTACAAAACCGGAACGGGATATGTCGGGTTTGCCTCGCGCAGCGCCCAGGCGACCATCTGCGGGATATCGTCCTCGCGGATCACGTCCAGATGCTCTGGAATGCCCATGCGCGCGTTCATGGCGCGGATCGCGGCGATGAACGCCGCGCTCTTCTCGTGTGCGGTGCCGGTCGTTTTCGTTCCGGTGATCTCGGCAAGGCGGGCGAGCTTTTCCTCCGCCGCTGCGCCGTAATCCTCCAAAACGATGGGGAGAATGACAGCGTTTGCCAGTCCGTGCGCCGTATTATACAGCCCGCCGAGCGTATGGGCAATCGCGTGGACGTTGCCGACGCCCGCGCGGGTGAAGGCGACGCCCGCCTTGAACGAAGCAAGCAGCATTTCCTGCCGCGCTTCAAGATCGTGTCCGTTCGCATATGCCCGTTCCAGATACCGGAAGATCGCCGCCGTCGCCTCTTCCGCGCAGCGGTCGGTCTCCTTCGTTGTGCTGTAGACGCTGACATATGCCTCCACCGCGTGCGTAAGCGCGTCCATGCCGGTCTGCGCCGTTGTCGCCGGAGGAAGGTCCTCGGTGAGCACGGCGTCGAGCACGGCGAAGCGCGGCACGAGGCAGAGATCCATAATGGCGTGCTTGTGGTGCGTTTTTTCGTTGGTGATAACGGCGGCGATCGTCGTCTCCGAGCCGGAACCGGCCGTTGTCGGCACGGCAATGAACGGCGGGAGAGCGTGCATGACCTTGAAAAGCCCCGTCATCTGCTCCACGGTACGGTTGGGGCGCACGATGCGCGCCGCGGCAGCCTTGGCCGTGTCCATCGGCGAGCCGCCGCCCACGGCAAGGAAGCCGTCGCAGCCCTCGGCGAGATACCGTTCCCGCACCTGCTCGATGATGGAGATCGTGGGATTGGCGCGCACGCCGTCAAAGTGGACGGCGGAAATGCCTGCCGCTTCGATCTGCGCGCGAATCGGCGGGACGAGCGCCGCGCCCGTATGTTTGCCGGAGACGATCATCACCTTTTTCACGCCGCAGCCGCGCAGCAGCTCCGGGATCTTCGCCGTGCTGCCCGCGCCGCTGACGATCTCCGGCTTGCGCCAGGGTAAAACGCGCGAGCCGAGGTCAAATACGGTCTGGTAGGCCCGGTAGTAGAATCGTTTCATCGGTTTCATGCCGGTCATCCCCTTTCGTACGATTTTCTAAGTGCGTGGAGCGAGGCTGTGACTGCGCGGCGCGCGCCGAAATCACGGAGCATGGCGCAGATACGCTCGCCGCGCTGCGCAAGATCGCCGGTGTCCGCCTGATTGATAAAGAAGATCGGGGCAAAGCGTCCGTACCCTGCCCAGAGAAGCTCCGCCATCTGTTTTTCGGTGAGGGAATCCCCGGAAAGATCCACGGTGTTCTTTGCCAGCGCGTACCGGTGGACGATCTCCTCCGGCTTTTTTCCGAGCGCGGAGAGCCCTGCCACAACGATGGTATGCGTCGTTTCCGGGCGGATCACCGGCTCCCGCGCCGCCGGGAATTTCACCGGCAGACGGCGCGCGCCGTCTGCCTCAATGATAACGGCGGACGCCTCGCGGCAGAGAAAGCGCATCGCATCCTCCCCCGGCGCGCCGAATTTCCGCTCTTCCGAAAGAAATGTCCCGGACGAGGCGATTTTCCCTTCGCGCCACGCCGCGCGGCATTCCTCCGCCGAAAACGGGACGGAGAGAACAACGTCCGCATCGGACGGCGTCATGATGTGCGTTGTGGTAAAAAGCGCCGTCGGCAGAATGGCTTTCGTCTCGCGCGCAAGCGCGTACATCAGTGTCGTCTTCCCGCCGCCGCCGCAGAGAGAAACGACGTGCTTCTCCCGCTCCGGCAGGCCGAGCAGTTCATGCAGTACCATGGAACCTTCTCCCCTCTATCTTATTTCGCCTTCGGCAGGCTCCAGCGGTAATGCGCCGCAAGCAGGCGCAGCGTGAGCGTAACGGCGGCGCCGATGAGCATGGCGGGCATCTGCCCGATGTTCCAGAGCAGGAGGCACGCCACGGCGCCAAGGAGGGACGCGGTCGCGTAAAAATGCTTGACAAAAATATACGGAGGTGATCCGGCGAACACATCGCGCATCACGCCGCCGCCGCAGCCGGTGACGACCCCGACGAAAATGGCAAGGAACGCGTTCAGCTCCCCCGTAGCTATGTACGCCGTCTGCACGCCGATCACGGTGAATATGCCGAGACCGATGGCGTCAAAGAGCAGAAGCGCCGTGTCGTAAAGCTTCTCGTTCCAGTGCAGCAGCCGCCGCACCGGGGGCAGGAAAACAAGCATCGAAACGGCGATCGACGTGAGCGCGTACCCCGGCGATTGGAACGCCGCGGGCGGCGTGATACCAAGAATGAGATCGCGCAGTATACCGCCGCCGACCGCCGTCGTCATGCCGAGGATCGCCACGCCGAAAATGTCCATCTTCTTCGATATGGCGACGACCGCGCCGGAAACGGCAAAGGCGATCGTGCCTAGGATCTCAAAGGCAACAAAAAGGGTCATGTTCTCCTGCCTCCTAATTGGCTACAGAATGATGCACCGCCGGGCTGGTGAGATCCAGCGCGCGGAAAGAATACCCGTTTTTGATCCCCCAGGAGAGGATCTCCTCCACGGCGTCAACGCTGAAGGCGTTGGTGTCGTGCTGCAATACAACGGAATAGTCGTGCTTCGGCACGCTTTCCTTGAAGTTTTCGATGACCGTATAGCGCGTGGCGTCAGACGCCGTGTCCGCCGCGGAAACGTTCCAGTCGAAATAAGCGTAGCCCATGTCGTTCAGATCGTTCGTAAGACGCGTCATGATGCCGGGGTTAAAATGGCTCACGGTGTTCGAGCTGCCGCCGGGGAAGCGGACGAGCTTCGCATATTCGCCCGTCTGCTCAAATATGATCTCCTGCATCCGGCAGAAATCGGCAAAATACGCCTCTTCGCTCTGATAGATGGCGTTATAGTCGTGCGTTGCGCTGTGGATGCCGACGGAGTGGCCGCGCCGGGCGATCTCGCCGATGCACCAGGTGTAATCCTCATTGCAGTTCGTCACGAAAAACGTCGCCTTGACGCCATAGGCATCCAGAATATCCAAAAGATGCTCCGTATTGGCGGAAGGCCCGTCGTCAAACGTGAGATAGACCGTTCCCGCCTCCGGCGTGACCGTATCGGGCCGGTCCGCCGCCGTGACGATCACGCGGCGCGTGATGGTCGAGCTCAGTCCTTCGCTGTCCGTGACGGAATAGGTGACGCTCCCCTCGCCGGTGTGGAAGGCGTTTACGTCCGCGGCGCATTCGATCTTCGCGGTGATATCACCGTCGCGGTCATCGATGGCCGTACAGCCGGGATCTTCGTATCCGCCCGGCTGTGCCGGATAAAAGAGCGGATCGTCGCCGATGAGCGTGAGAACGGGCGCGGCGTTCGGCGCGGCTGTCGGCTCCGCCGTCGGGACGGGCGTTCCGGCCGGCGCCGCGGTCGCGCCCGCCATGGCGGGCATTGTATCTCTCTGGTTTACATAATGTAAGCCCAGTCCGCAGAACGCGGCAAGCGCGCAGCCCGCGGCGATGAGCGCCAGACCGAGCTTTTGATGTTTCTCCATACCTGTTCCTTTACTTCTCCCCGGTGTTTTCCGCAGCGCGGCGCAGCGCCTCCGCCACGGCGTCGGAGCGCTCGCGGCGGTTGAGCCGCCGGAGCGTTTCGCGGATCTCTTCCCCGGCCTGCATCACTTCCGTGTGGAAGCTGTCGGCGGACAGGCGCAGCGCGCCCTGACCAAGGACGATGAGCTGTTCCATGCCGTCAGAGGTCGCAACGCGCACGCGGTGGTCTTTGGCGATCTCATGCGAGGTTTTTTCGATATAAGCGTCCGCCGTTTCCGCTTCCCTCGTATAGACAACGTGGATATTATTATATGCCACGATCTCTTCCTTGTGAAACGGGACGCGGTAGGCATCGAATACCAGAATGACGCGGCACTGGCGCACCCCCTGATAGTTGCAGAGAAGATCCATCAGAAGCTGGCGCGCCGCATCGAGATGGTCGGCGGCAACGGCTTTGAGCTCGTCCCATGCAAAGATTATATTGTACCCGTCTACAAGCAAATATTCCGGCCCGGCGGGGATCGGCTTTGCTTTCGGCTGCGGGACCGGTTTTTCACGCTCAGAACGAGGCACGAACGCGCGGTTTTGCTTCACTGCGCCGTAGGTTCGCTCATAAATGGCCTGCAATTCCTTATCGAGCGCCGCGCCCGTGCGGGGCGCGGACGGGCCGCGCGGCACGCTCTCCTGTGCGGGCGTGGTTTCCTTCTCCGCCCGAAGGCAGCTTTCCAGATGCATATGCTGCTCGACCTCGTCCCAGCGGACGGTATAGCCCGCGCCGTGGGAACAGAAAACGGAATCCGCCGTATTGGCAACATCGCGCTCCGGATCGTATCCGATCTCTTCTACGACGCGCTGCGTATCGCGGCATGGTTCATAGCCGCGCAGCGAGAGCGAAACGCGCCCCTGCCCGCGGGAATACGCCGTCACCTCGCGCGGGTAATTCGCGCACTCGGCCACCGGCGCGGCAGCCGTGAGAACGGAAACACCGTTTTCCGTTTCCGGCGGATCGAACCGGCCGCCCATGCGCTGAATGTCAGCCATGGCGCGGCCGACACACTCGTTCGGCAGCTCCAGCCGGAGATCGTACCACGGCTCGAGAAGGATGCTCTCGGCACGCATGAGACCCTGCCGCACGGCGCGGTAGGTCGCCTGGCGGAAGTCGCCGCCCTCGGTATGCTTCAGGTGCGCCCGCCCCGCGGCGAGCGTGATCTTCATATCGGTGATCGGTGAACCGGTCAACACACCGCGGTGCTCTTTTTCCGCGAGATGCGTCAAAATGAGGCGCTGCCAGTTGAGATCGAGCGCATCGGTCGAGCATTTGCTCGCAAAGACGAGGCCGCTCCCGCGCTCGAGCGGTTCGAGCAGGAGGTGGACCTCAGCATAGTGGCGCAGCGGCTCGTAATGGCCGACGCCCTCCACGGGTGCGGCGATCGTTTCACGGTAAAGGACACCGCCCTCGCCGAACGTGATCTCCAGCCCGAAGCGGCTGCGGCAGAGACGCTCGAGTATCTCCAGCTGCACCTCGCCCATGAGCTGCACGCGGATCTCCCGCGCAGCCTCATCGTACACGACATGCAGCAGCGGGTCCTCTTCCTCGAGCAGACGCAGCTTTTCGAGCACCGTGTGCGGATCGGCCTTCTCCGCGTGGACGCGGTAAGTGAATACCGGCTCGAGCAGCGCAGCGCTCTTTCCTTTTTCCGCGCCGAGCGCGTCGCCGCTGTGCGCGGCGGTCAGCCCCGTTACGGCGCATACCGTTCCGGCTTTTGCCGCATCGGTCAGCTCGTATTTTTCCCCGGAGTAGAGACGGATCTGGTGGATCTTCTCCTCGGTCTCGCCGTTCTCCGTCGGAACATTTACCGCAGCGCGGGCGCGAAGCTCTCCGCCCGTAACACGCAGCCATGTGAGCCGAGCGCCCTGCGCGTCGCGGCTGATCTTATACACCCGCGCGCCGAAGGCGTCCCCGGCGGGCTTGACAGGCGCATAGAGTGCGAGCGTATCGAGCAGCTTTTCCACGCCGTCGAGCCGAAGCGCCGCGCCGAACAGACACGGGAAGAGCTTTTCCTCCGCGATCAGGCGGCGGACTTCCTCCGGCGGGATGGTCCCGGAGGAAAGGAAGCTCTCGAGCGCCGCTTCGCTCTCGGCCGCAGCCTGTTCCATCCAGTCCGTGCCGGAAAAGTCCGCGCACTCCGGTGAGAGAAGGGAGCGCAGCTCCTGCATGCGCGCGGCGCGGTTCACGCCGGGGAGATCGGTCTTATTTATAAATAGAAAAGTCGGCACATGGTTCCGGCGCAGCAGCCGCCAGAGCGTGCGCGTGTGGCCCTGCACGCCGTCCGTGCCGCTCACAACGAGGATCGCCGCGTCAAGCACCGGGAGCGTGCGCTCCGTTTCGCCGGAAAAGTCCACATGGCCCGGCGTATCGAGAAGGGTTACGGCGCGGTTTTTCCATGTGAGCCGCGCCTGCTTGGAAAAGATCGTGATGCCGCGCTCGCGCTCCTGCGGGTCAGTGTCGAGAAAAGCGTCCGCATGGTCGACGCGGCCCAGACGCCGAAGCGCGCCGGAGGTATAGAGAAGCGCCTCGGAGAGCGTCGTTTTCCCGGCGTCCACGTGCGCAAGAATACCGATGCACAAAGGGGACATTTCCGTATTTGATTTTTCCGCCATACAGCGTTCCCCTTTCTCTTATTTCAGCGTCGTATTATAGCACGAAAGGCAGGATTCTCCAATAGATTTATTATTTCGCAAAATCATTTGAAACGTTTTCTACAAAAACGCTTTTCAAAATTTGACAAAATGACTAAATGGGTGTTTTTTGCAAAATGCTTTTCTGTTTGGATTGACAAAGCAAAATCCGATGACTATAATTATCATCATTCATCCGGCAAGTTTAAACAAGGTTGCAGCAAAGATCAAACCGTGTTAAACCATTACCGGAGCATTACGAAATGGAGGATCCGAAAGTGAAAAAGTATCTGGCACTGCTTCTGGCGCTGGTCATGGTGTTCGCTCTTGCTGCCTGCGGCAGCACGGCCGAAACTCCCGCCGCCACCGAAGCCCCCGCTGCGGAACCCGAGACCCCGGCCGAAGAGCCCGCAGCCGAAGCTGATCCCATGGAAGATCTCATCGCCGCGGCGAAGGCCGAGGGCGAGCTGACCGTCTACGGCTCCTGCGAGGAAGAGTACCTCGCCGCCGCCTGCCAGCATTTCCAGGAACTGTACGGCATCAAGGTCAACTACCAGCGTCTGTCCACCGGTGAGGTGCAGGCGAAGATCGAAGAAGAGAACGGCAATCCCTCCGCCGACGTCTGGTTCGGCGGCACGACCGATCCCTACAACGTTCTCGCCAAGGAAGACCTGCTTGAGCCCTACGCCGCCCAGAACGCCTCCCACCTCATCAGCGACATGTACAAGGACGCTGAGGGCAAGTGGTACGGCATTTACAAGGGCATTCTCGGCTTCATGGTCAACACCGACGAGCTCGAGCGTCTCGGTCTCGAGGCTCCGGCGGACTGGGCCGACCTGCTCAAGCCCGAATACAAAGACCTGATCTGGCTCTCCAACTACAACACCGCCGGCACCGCCAAGCTGGTCGTCAACACGATGATCCAGAAGTACGGCCATGACGAAGGCATCCAGTACCTCGTAGACCTCGACAAGAACATCCAGGTTTATACGAAGTCCGGCTCCGGCCCGTCCAAGAACGTCGGCATCGGTGAGTGCGTCATCGGCATCGGCTTCCTGCATGACGGCATCACCCAGATCGTCGATAACCAGTACGGCAATATCGCCCTTGTGATCCCGTCCAGCGGCACCTCCTTCGAGGTCGGCGCGACCGCCATGTTCAAGGGCGCGAAGCACCCCAACGCTGCGAAGCTGTGGATCGAGTACGCTCTGTCTCCCGAGTGCGTTGAGCTCGCTGCCCAGAACGGCTCTTACCAGTTCCTGGTCATCGACAACGCCACCCAGCCGTCGCAGGCTGCGGAGTTCGGTCTGGATCCCGACAACGTCATGGAATATGACTTTGAGGATGCCAAGAACAACACCGGTACTTACGTCGAGGAAGTCATGGCTGCCCTGAGCAAGAGCGGCGCTAACACCGGCGCGGACCGTTTCAAGACTGAGTAATTATCTCTAATGCCAAGGCGGCGGCTTCTGCCGCCGCCTTGTTCGTAAACCGTCCGATGGATCGACTGTCATTATGAATCCGCACGCCGGATGCGCGCCGGTTCATAATGGCAGCGGGTCTGTTTTTTAAAGAAACCGAAAGAGTCAGGAGGGATTCCGCCTATGGCAAGAACACAGGGCGCGGCGCTGGACCGGAAGAAACTGATGGGTGACCCCATTCTGGTCACGACCATCGTCGTGCTGATCACATTCCTCACGCTTTTCATTCTCTATCCGCTCGCCATACTGCTGGTGGACAGCTTTGTGGGCGACGGCGGGTTCAGCTTCAATGTGTTCAAGCGCATTTTCCAGATGCCCACCTTTACCCACGCCATCACAAACACGCTGAAAGTCGGCTTCCTCGTCGGCATTCTGTCCACGCTGGTCGGTCTGCTGTTTGCGTATGTGGAAGTGTACGTCCGCATGGGCAAATTCACCGGCGGACTTTTCAAGGTAGTATCCATGCTGCCGGTCGTCTCGCCGCCGTTCGTACTCAGCCTTTCGATGATCATGCTCTTCGGCAAGGCCGGTATCATCACCCGCTTCCTGCTGAAGATCTACGATAACAGCGTGTACGGCTTCTGGGGCATCGCCATCGTGCAGACGCTGACGTTCTTCCCGGTGTGTTACATGATGCTCAAGGGACTCTTGAAAAACATTGACCCCTCGCTCGAAGAAGCCGCCCGCGACATGGGCGCTTCGCGCTGGAAGGTGTTCACGAGCGTGACATTCCCGCTGCTGCTGCCGGGTCTCGGCAATGCGTTTCTCGTGACGTTCATCGAGTCCATCGCCGACTTTGCCAACCCCATGATCATCGGCGGCTCCTATGATACGCTCGCAACGACCATCTATCTCCAGATCACCGGCGCTTACGACAAGGCCGGCGCCGCGGCGATGGCGGTGGTGCTCCTCTGCATTACGCTCGCGATGTTCGCCGTGCAGAAGTACTATCTTGAGCGCAAGACCGCCGCCACGCTCACCGGCAAGGCATCCCGCGGCCGTATGCTCATCACCGACCGCAGCGTCCGAGTTCCGCTCACGGTGCTCTGCTCGCTCGTGGCGCTCTTTGTTATCATGATGTACATTTGCGTCCCGATCGGTGCCTGCTTCCCGACGTGGGGCTACAAGTTCTTCCCGCTCACGGGCAAGTGGTTCAAGCTCGTATTCACGCGCTACCACGGCTTCCAGGCGTTCCGTGATTCGTTTATTCTCAGCCTGATCTCCGCGCCCATCACGGCGCTTTTGAGCATGATCATCTCGTATCTCGTCGTCAAGCGGAAGTTTAAATCCAAGGGCTTTATCGAGGCGGTCTCCATGCTCGCCATGGCAGTGCCGGGCACCGTTCTCGGCGTCGGCTATATCCGCGGCTTCTCGGGCGGTCTGTTCCACACCGGCTTCATGCAGGGGCTTTACGGCACGGGGCTCATCCTCATCATCGTCTTTGTCGTCCGCTCTCTTCCGACCGGCACGCGAAGCGGCATATCCGCGCTGCGACAGATCGACAAGTCCATCGAGGAATCCGCCTACGACATGGGCGCGGACAGCTTCCGGGTGTTTATGACCGTAACGCTGCCGCTCATCAAGGATTCGTTCCTCAGCGGTCTTGTCACCGCGTTCGTCCGCAGCATCACCGCCATTTCCGCCATCATCCTGCTGGTGACGCCGCAGTTCCTGCTCATCACCGTGCAGATCAACGAGTTTGCCGAAAAAGGCTCCTACAGCCTTGCCTGCGCCTTTGCGACGATCCTCATCGTCATCACCTACGGCAGCGTGCTGCTGATGAATCTGGTAACAAAGCACTTCGGCACCAGCAGAAAAATCAAGGAGGGAAAGTAAGCCATGGAAAAAGTGAAAAAAGGCGTGCGTCTCGAACATATTTCCAAGATCTATCAGGATCCCAAGACCGGCAAAGATTTTTACGCCGTCAAGGATAACTCCCTCGTCATCGAGCCGGGCGAATTCGTCACGCTCCTCGGCCCCTCCGGCTGCGGCAAAACGACGACGCTGCGCATGATCGCCGGCTTTGAAAGCCCGGACGAGGGCGAGATCTATCTCGGCGACGAGGCCATCAACGCTCTCACGCCGAATAAGCGCGACACCGCCATGGTGTTCCAGAGCTATGCCCTTCTTCCCCACTACAACGTGTTTGATAACGTTGCCTACGGTCTCAAGCTGCGCCACGTGCCGAAGGAAGAGATCCGCGAGCGCGTGATGAAGATCCTTGATCTCGTAGAGCTCACCGGTATGGAGGGCCGCATGACCAACCAGCTCTCCGGCGGTCAGCAGCAGCGTGTGGCGCTCGCCCGCGCTCTCGTCATCGAGCCGAGCGTTCTGCTCTTCGACGAGCCGCTCTCCAACCTGGACGCCAAGCTGCGCGTCACAATGCGCACGGAGATCCGCCGCATCCAGCAGGAGGTCGGCATCACCGCCATTTACGTTACGCACGATCAGAGCGAAGCTATGGCGCTCTCCGACCGCATCATCATCATGCGCTCCGGCGTTGTGGAACAGATCGGCTCCCCGCAGGAGATCTATTACCACCCCATCAACGAGTTCGTCGCCGACTTCATCGGCGAGGCGAATTTCCTCAAGGGCAGACTGGAAGCTCTCTCGGACAACCGGGCGCAGCTCAACGTTTCGGGCGATATCTGCCACGCCGCTCCCGTGCCCGGCATGGAAGTCGGCAGGGATTATACGATCGTTCTTCGTCCCGAGGCCGCGTCTCTGGCCGAAGAGGGCGGGCTTCCGTGCGAGGTCGTTCTCTCCTGCTTCATGGGCAGCTACCAGAACTACCATGTCAAGGTCGGCGATACGCTCGTGAAGCTGACCGACCCCAACCCCAAGAACAAGCGCATTTACAAGGTCGGCGAGCGCTGCCATCTGGTCTTTGATCCGGAGAGCGTGCACGTTCTCTGATTTCCCCTATTTTGCCGCACCCCGTCCGCCCAAAGCGGACGGGGTGTTTTTCTGCCGCCGCGGATTGGCAGAGCCGCACGGTTCCACGTATGCTGTAAGGGGTGCGCCTCAACATCTTGATCTTGGAGTGTGAACTATGGCAAGCTTTACCAACTTCGCCACGCTTTCCTATAACGGCGGTACAACAAACTCGAACATTGTCACCGGCGAAATCCTCGAAGCTCTCACCGCCGTCAAGACGGCGGTTTCGGCAAACTATTCGGCGGGAGACCGCATCACCTACGCTCTCTCGCTCGTGAACACCGGCACAGCGGCCATCACGGATTATACCGTCACCGATAATCTCGGCGGCTATACCGTCGGCGCAAACACCGTCTACCCGCTCGCCTACAACGCCGGAACGGTGCGCTATTATATTAACGGCGTTTTGCAGACAGCGCCGACCGTCACCGCCGGACCGCCGCTCACCGTGACCGGTCTCACAGTCCCCGCGGGCGGCAGCGCCGTCCTCATCTATGAGACGACCGCGACGCCCGTCGCACCGCTCGCAACGGGCAGCTCGATCACGAACACCGCGACGATCACCGGCGGCGGTCTCACAACCCCGATCACCGCGCAGGCGACGGTGGAGACCGCGAACAGTGCCGATCTCTCCATCAGCAAGGCGCTCTCGCCGACGACCGTTACGGAAAACGGCCAGATCACCTACACGTTCGTCATTTCGAATACCGGCAATACCGAAGCGACGGCGACGGGCAATGTTGTCGTCACCGACACGTTCTCCCCCATTCTCCGCAACATCGCCGTCACCTACAACGGCACGGCATGGACGGAGGGTACAAACTACACCTACAACGCCGCGACCGGCGTTTTCACAACGCTGGCCGGGCAGATCACCGTTCCGGCGGCCTCGTTCACGCAGAACACAGACGGGACGTTCACCGTAACGCCCGGCACGGCCACGCTCGTCATCACCGGCACAGTCTGACCATTCACCATACAAACGATTCCGTCCCCGGCTTCGGCCGGGGACTCCGCCTGTCAAAAAGCCTCGCAGAGTTTGCGCCCGCAGGCGCAAATAAAGTTTTAACCATTTTCTCCGGCGACATGTGCGTCGGAGAAAATACTTTTCGGCTCGCAAACGTGCGAGCGTAAGCGAGTGCGCTGCGGCGAGCCGCAGCCCTTTCAAACGAGAGCCCAACGAAGTGGGTCTCGTTTGAGAGCTTGTCAAAAAAAATTTTTTGACAAGCTCTGTCCCCGGCTTCGGCCGGGGACTTTCCTTACCGAAAAAGCACTTCCCGTTCCGGTGTTTCCATGGTATAATAGCCGCAATTTACGCCTTTCGACAAACTGTGCACGTATTGGACGGAGTAAGAGAGACTTATGGAAAAGAAAACCTTTTATCTTACCTGCGAGCGGACATGGGTGTACGACACGCTCATATTCGCCGCCGGTATCCTCGGCTCGTATACCTATATGCTCTGCGGCGGCATTTTCTGCAACGCGCAAACCGGCAACATCGTGCTTCTCGGCATCGCGCTCGGCACGCGGAGCTGGACAAGCGCCCTGTACTATGTTATCCCGATCTCCGCCTATGCGCTCGGCGCGTTCATTTCCGAGCTCATTCCCGACGATGTGAAGCACCGCTTCCATATCCGCTGGGAAACGATCCTCGTCGCGCTCGAGATCGTATTCGTCGCCGTGCTCGGCGCACTGCCGGCATCGACGCCGGTGCAGGTCTTTCAGGTGTCCATCAACTTTATCGCCTCCATGCAATACAACACGTTCCGCAACTCCGAGGGCGTGCCGATGGCCACAACGTTCGCCACCAACCACGTCCGTCAGCTCGGCATCGGTCTTGCCAAGGAGCTGCACCGCCGCCACGGTGACACGTCTCACCGCCGCGTTCTCAAGCGGCATTTTTCCATGGTCCTCTTCTTCCTCGCCGGAACGATCCTCGGCGCGGTAGCGTGCATTTTACTTGGCCGCCGGGCGGTCTGGGTCGCAGCGCTCCCCTACGCCATCGTTTTCGTTGCCTTTCTCCACGCCGACCTCACCTCGGAAAAAGAGTGGCTGGAGCGCGATCCCGCGGGACACTGAGCGGCGGCGCACGTTTCTCTTGCTTTCCGGATCATTTCGCGCTATAATGCGCTAAATCGTAAATACAGGAGAAACATATTATGTCCGGATACCATAAAAACGAAGTTTACGCCCTTCTCAACGATAAGGGCATTCCTTACGAAGCCGTTGAGCATGAAGCGGTATTCACGATGGAGGAGATGGAACGTGCCGGGATCGATGCTCATGGCTGCATCTGCAAAAACCTCTTTCTGCGCGACGCAAAGGGCCGGCAGCATTATCTCGTGACCGTCCCTGATGAGCGGCGGGTCGATCTCAAATGGCTCGCGGCAGCGCTTGGCTCCTCAAAGCTCAGCTTTGCCTCCGCCGAACGGCTCGATACATACCTGAAGCTCCCGCAGGGCAGTGTTTCCCCGCTTGGGATTCTCAACGATGAGAGCCGCTCCGTTATCTTTGCCGCAGACGCCGCGCTTGCCTCGCTGCCGGCGATCGGCGTTCACCCGAACGATAATACCGCCACGGTATTTCTTTCCTTTGCCGATCTCCGACGGATCATTGAAGCGCACGGCAACAGCGTCGTTCTCATCGATTTTTCCGTCTGCCCGCCGCAAACGTGATCTTCCGCCCCGCTCCCGGCATGCGCAGCGCCGGAAGCGGGGCTTTTTGCGCCAATGGGATTTCAGCGATTTTTACAACCATTTCTTTCCCTTGTTAAAGAATTTGATGTATATCTGCTCTTGAAAATCCGACCGACGCGCTGTAGAATCTCTCCATAATTTTTTACCGGAAGGAAGCCCGGCATACTGCCCGGCGCTTCTCCCTTTGCGGGGGCCGGAGTTTCGCGGTTCCGCCCCTTTCGGCGGGACCGCGCTCTTTTTTATTCTGCTGCGAAAGGATGGGTTTGGCCATGGCAAAAAAGAGGATCCTCGGAGTGATCGGTTTGGGACACGTAGGCGCGCATGTCGCTTACGCGCTCGCCGTACAGGGTATTGCAGACGAACTGATATTGATCGACAAAAACGCACAGAAGCTCGCAAGCGAAATACAGGATCTGCGCGACGCCGCAGCGTATCTTCCGCACCGCGTCAGCTTTCAGGCCGGGGAGTTTTCCGATCTCGGCGAATGCGACGTGATCATCAACTGTGTTGGAAAGATCGAGCTTCTCCGCGAATCGCACGACCGTACCACAGAGATGGACTTTACGATCCCGACGGTGCGCGGCTTTGCCGAAAAAATTAAAAAAAGCGGCTTTGACGGCGTTGTTATCAACATCACCAATCCCTGCGATATTGTAACGCATGAGCTCGCACTGGGGCTTGGGCTTCCCAAAGGGCGCGTATTCGGCACCGGCACCGGGCTGGACACCGCGCGGCTTCTCAGCGCGCTGGCCCGGCAGACCGGCATCGACCACAAGTCGATCACGTGCTACATGCTCGGCGAGCACGGAAATAAGCAATTTGCCCCGTGGTCGTGCGTCAGCTTCCGCGGCATGCCGCTGGACGTCTGGGCAAAAACGGACGAACGGTTCCGGTTTGACCGCGAGGCGCTGCAAAAAGAATCCATCGGCGGCGGATGGGTCACATTCTCCGGAAAATACTGCACCGAATACGGCATTGCGACGACCGCCGCGCGCATGGCGCACATCGTTCTGCACGACGAAAAGGCCATTATGCCTGCCAGCGCGGAGCTTTGCGGAGAATACGGCGAATCCGGGCTGTTTGCCGGAGTCCCCTGCGTGCTCGGCGCGAACGGCGTGGAGCAGATCATCGAGCTGCCGCTTACAGCGGAAGAGCAGGCGCAGTTCCACGCCTGCTGCGACGGCATCCGCGCCAACATGGAGCATTGGAAAAACATCCGCAATATCTGAAAAGAGGAGCTTCGTTATGAACATTACAATCACTAAAAAAGAGAACCCCGGAAAGCTGCCGGAAACGGATGAGCTCGGCTTCGGAAAATACTTTACCGATCATATGTTTCTCATGGACTATTCCGATACCGACGGCTGGCACAATGCGCGCATCGTCCCCTTCGGGCCGGTCAGCATGTCGCCCGCCGCGGGCGTGCTGCACTACGGCGCTGAGGTGTTTGAGGGGCTCAAGGCCTACCGCCGTCCGGACGGCGGCGTGCAGCTTTTCCGCCCCTGGGAAAATATGGCGCGTCTGAACCGCTCGTGCGACCGTATCGGTCTGCCGCGGATCAATGAGGAGGACGGGCTGCAGGCGATCCGGGAGCTGGTGCGCGTAGATGAGCGCTGGGTTCCCTCTGAGCCGGGTACGTCGCTCTATATCCGTCCGTTCCTGTATTCCACGAATCCGACACTCTCTCTGCACGGCGTCTATTCGGCGACGTTTGCCGTCATTCTCTCCCCTTCCGGGAACTATTTCAAAAATGGGCTGAAGCCCGTCCCCATCATGGTGGAGACCGAAGACGTCCGCGCCGTCCGCGGCGGCACCGGTGAGGCGAAATGCGGCGGGAACTACGCCGCTGCCAACCGCGCCGCGGACAAAGCCGCCGAAAAAGGCTATGCGCAGGTTTTGTGGCTCGACGGCGTCGAGCGGAAATACGTGGAAGAGGGCGGCGGTATGAACGTGATGTTCAAGATCAACGGTACCGTTGTAACGCCGATGCTCACAGGCTCCATTCTTCCCGGCATCACGCGCAAATCCTGCATTGAGCTGCTGCACAGCCAGGGTATTCCCGTGGAGGAGCGGCTCATCAGCGTGGACGAGCTCTTCGCGGCCGCGAAAGCCGGCACGCTGGAGGAAGCATGGTGCGTCGGCACCGCGGCGGTCATCTCCCCGATCGGTGAGCTTGCATGGAACGGGGAAAAATACGAGATCAACGGCAACAAGATCGGTCCGCTCTCGCAGATGCTCTACAACGAGCTGACCGGCATCCAGAGAGGCACCAGGCCCGATCCCTTCGGTTGGGTCGACCGGATCTGCTGAGCCGAATATATAAAAAGCTCCGCGCAGAAAAATTTCTGCGCGGAGCTTTTTGATGGTCGGAGTGGCGAGACTTGAACTCGCGGCCTCTTGGTCCCGAACCAAGCACGCTACCAACTGCGCTACACCCCGATACCGATATCAGCAAGACAGAATTATATTGTCTTTCGGCGGAATTGTCAAGTATTTTTCGGAAACTCTTTTTCTATTCTTGTAAAAAACTTCAGACTGTTATAGAATGTACGTACATTTTACGCACACTCTGTGCAGGAGCTTTGATGTATGGACAAGAAACTTGAACGGATTCTCCCGCTCGTACAGAAGCCCGCCCGATACACCGGCGGTGAGTACGGCGAAATTCAAAAAGATAAAAGTGAAGTCGATCTCCGCATGGCGCTCTGCTTCCCGGACACGTATGAGATCGGCATGTCGAACACCGGCATGCGCATTCTCTATCAGGTGTTCAACGACCTTCCCGGCGTATGGTGCGAGCGCGTGTTCGCTCCCTGGTTTGATATGGACCGGCAGATGCGCGAAAAGGGTCTCCCCCTCTACGCGCTTGAAAGCGGCGACCCGCTCAGCGAGTTTGACGCGATCGGCTTTTCTCTCGGCTACGAGATGGCGTATACGACCGTTCTCGAAATGCTTGATCTGGCCGGCATTCCGCTGCGCAGCGCCGAGCGCACAAGCCTCACGCCGCTCGTATTCGCGGGCGGCAGCGTATGCTGCAACAGCGAGCCGATGGCGGACTTTTTCGATCTTATGATCATCGGCGAGGGCGAGAGCGTGGACGGCGAAGTTTTGCAGCTTCTGCGCGAGGCGAAAGCCGCCGGTTGGAGCAAGGCGGAATTTCTCCGCCGCGCCGCGCTCATCGGCGGCGTGTACGTCCCTTCCCTCTATACGCCGGAGTATAACGGCGACGGCACGCTCAAGGCCATGCACGCCGCGCCGGGTGCGCCCGAGCGCATTACGAAGCGCATTGTTACGGACTTTGAAAACAGCTGCTTCCCCGTGGACGCGATCGTCCCCTCCACGGAGATCGTGCACGACCGCGTCGGTCTTGAGCTCTTCCGCGGCTGCATCCGCGGCTGCCGGTTCTGCCAGGCCGGACACATTTACCGCCCGGTGCGCAGCCGCAGCGTGGAAAAATGCATGGAGTACGGCAAGGAATCTCTCGCCTTCTCCGGCTATCACGAGATTACGCTCCTCTCGCTCAGCACGAGCGACTACCGCGGGCTGAACGAGCTTTGCGACGGACTGATGGACTACTGCGAAAGCCGCGGCATCGGTCTCTCGCTCCCCTCGCTGCGCGCGGACAACTTCTCCATGGACATCATGCAGCGCGTGCAGAAGGTGCGCAAATCCGGTCTCACCTTTGCGCCCGAAGCCGGTACACAGCGCCTGCGCGACGTTATCAACAAGAATGTCACTGAGGAAGACCTTCTCCGCTCGTGCGCCGTGGCGTTTCAGGGCGGCTGGAACAGCGTGAAGCTCTATTTCATGCTCGGTCTGCCGACGGAGACGGACGAGGATGTGCTCGGCATCGCCGAACTTGCCGACCGCGTTGTGCATTGCTGGCGGGAAAACTCGCCCAACCGCAGCCACGGGCTGCGCGTGACGGTGAGCACATCCTGCTTCGTTCCAAAGCCGCATACGCCGTTTCAGTGGGAGCCGCAGGTCACGCGCGAAGAGTATATGCGCCGCGTTACGCTGCTGCGCGACAACATGAAAGCGCGCGCCGTTACCTACAACTGGCATGACGCCGACACCTCGCTCACCGAGGCGGTGCTCTCGCGCGGCGACCGGCGGCTCGGCGCAATGATCGAAAACATCTGGCGGCAGGGCGGCTTTCTTGAATCGTGGTCGGAGGGCTTTGATCTCAAGCGCTGGGAAAGGGCCGCGGAGGAGGAAGGCATCTCCTTCCCGTTCTATGCCAACCGCGAACGCTCGCTCGATGAAGTGCTGCCGTGGGATCATCTCTATATGGGCGTGAACAGGCGCCACTATATCCACGAATACGAGCAGGCGCACCAGGGGCTTCTCTCCCCCGACTGCCGGGCGCAGTGCTCCGGCTGCGGTGCCGCCGCATTTCTGAAAGGAGGCCGCTGCGATGGATAAGCTCCGGCTCGTATATGAGCAGACCCGCCGCGCGATATGGATGTCGCATCTCGATACGATGCGCACGCTGCAGCGTGCCATCAAGCGCGCCGGCATTCCCATCCGGTACAGCGAGGGCTTCAACCCCCACGAGCTCATCTCGATTCTTCTGCCGCTCTCCGTCGGCACGGCGAGCCTCTGCCAGATCGCCGACATCCGCGTGCGCGAGGATGTGGACATTTCCGCGCTGCCCGCGCAGCTGACCGCCGTGATGCCGGAGGGCATCCGCGTGACGGACTGCTACGAGAACGCGATGAAGCCCGCCGAGCTCAAATGGATGCGCGTGAACGGCACATGGGAATACAATACCGCCGATACGGAAACCGTCGCCGCAAAATGCCGGGAGCTTTTCGCCGCCCCCGTCGAGGTCATGCGCAAAACCAAACGCGGCGAGGGACTTTTCACCGTGACCGAGCATGTACGCGATCTGACGTTCACCACCGACGACGGCATTGTGACAGTCGAGGGGAGCGTCTCCTGTGCCGAGCCCGTGGTGAATCCCGAGCTTCTCACTGCGGCGGTGCGGACACACCTTCCGGACTGTGCGCCGGACGGCGGCCGCTTCTGCCGCATGGCGCTTTATCGCGCCGACGGAACGCCTTACCGATAATTTCCAAATTTCTTAAATTAGGTGTTGACATTTTTCAAAGGCATGATATAATAACACTTGCCTTTGACATGCGGGAGTGCTGGAATAGGTAGACAGGCAGGCTTGAGGTGCCTGTGTCCAACCATAGACGTGAGAGTTCAAGTCTCTTCTCCCGCACCAATCAGCACAACAGTTTACCTGTTGTGCTGATTTTTTATTTCTGGTTGATACGCTTTTTAGGTTCTAAATCAAATGTTGGGTGGGCAATCCCGGAGGGATGAGCTGCACCCAATTTTTTTATAGAATCGAAAAACTATGCTATTGGGAATGCGGATACTGCGGAGATTTAAGGATCCATCTGCTCAAGGTCTTTCCCTCCCGTTGGATTTTTCTGATCATAGCCGTGAAATAACAGTTCAGCTTGCATTGAACATGGTTCCATATTAGAATAAAATCGGAATATGCGGGAAGGAGCTTTCTTGAAATGAGTGTACCGGCATTTTCACAGAATAAAAAGCGCTCTGAGAAAATTCGGCGTCTGGAGCACGTCTTGCGCGGCAATGAAATCACCTTGCCCGATTTCATAAGAACTGAGATAGTTTTTGAGAGCTATTCTCCGGGAGAACTGATCCGTACCGCAAACGACAATGTAAAAAACATGTCTGTAATGTTCAGCGGGAAAGTGCTGGTTTTTAATTCTTCTGTAGAGGGGAGAGAGTTTGCATACGCAAAGGAGCAGACTATGACCCTGCTGGGCGATCTTGAATATCTGTCCGGGAATTATTCCTACGCTTCCACTGTAATTGCCAGAACTAAAGTTGAGCTCGGTTCAATCAGCTTTGAGCTTTTTGACAGGTGGATGGACAATAAAGATTTCCGGGATTATGTAGTATACTGCATTGCTAGCAAGGCGTTTACCATTGTCACAGATCAGGCGAAAACCAAATTTTACTCGCCTGTGCAGAGAGTCGCTAATATTTTGCTCAAGGATATGCGTCATGCCGACTTTTCGGATGAGCTGTATGTTGTAGAATGTACACACCAGGATCTGGCACTTTTGACGGGACTTAGCCTAAGAACCATAAACCGTGCAGTTCAAGAGCTGGTGCTTCAGAATCTTATTTCTGTCAGGCATGGAAAAATTCTTATTCAGGCATCCGAACTGAACAGCCTTATAAAAATTCTGGAATAACACCAGTAACCGTGCCATTTGGCCTATTTTACCATTTCTCCTTGTTTTAATATCAATAAGAGCTGGTCAGCTCACAGGAAATACTAAATAAAAGGAGAAACACAAATGGGCGGATTAGACTGGATTTTAATCGCGATTTACTTACTTATCATGCTCGGAATAGGTTTTACTTCCATGAAGAAGGTTAAAACCAACGAAGACTATAGGTGAAATATACCCATATGCCTATGGACCGGCAACAAAAGGAATCGATTGCAAAAAATACTGATAATTGCAGGCTATCTGCATGAAATGAAGCGTCCCGGCAAAAGTTAGACAAATATGTAAAGGGCTTGTTGTCTGTGAAAAGCAGACGGCAAGCCCTTTTTCTTTGTCACGATACTGCCAAGTATAATAATGACATCACTCAGCGCAAAATGCCGAATGTATTGCCGGAGGGTATGAACCATGAAGAAGTGCGGATTTTGCGCCTAAGAGACACAAAAGACAGCAGCTCATCCGATCCGAACGAATGAGCCGCCGTTTTCTTTATTCCTTTTCGGAAGCGTCCGCAGCGTCTTCCGTGTTTTCCCGCTCCCTCTCCGCAGCGATCCCCGCGCCGTGCTTTTTAAAGGCAGGCTCGGTGAAGAGCGACCAGAGCAGCATCAGCACCGCCGGCATGAACGCGAGCGGAAACAGCCACCGCACGCTAAAGCGTGCAATTTCAGCCGTCATCAGCACGAGCACCACGGTTGACGGCAGATGCCCCGCGGCGAATTTCAGCGCTGTTTTGTTCAGCGCGCCGAAGCTCATCGCACAGCGTGAGAGGATTGGAAACACCCAGCATGCCGCGCCGAGAGGCAGGATCAGCGCGACATAGTACGCCGCGCCCGCAGCCATGGCGGTGGGGGCTTCGGCGCTGTACTGCCGCAGCAGCGCGAGCATCCACAGCCCGAGCGCGGCGATCGCGCCCCAGAGCAGCGTCAGCAGCAGGCCCGGCACGAGCTCATTTTTGAACGTGCGGAAAAAGCGCTCATAGGGCCCGGACTGCTTATACCGTATGCAGCGCACGACGCTGTCATAGAGCGCGGTCGTCGCCGCGCCCAGCGTCAGTACGGGGATGCTGCACAAAAGCCACAGCACGCTCAGCGCCAGAATGTCCGTCAGCGTATTCAGCGCCCGCCAAAGCCAGCCCTGATAGCGAAGTACGCGCCCCAGCATCAGGTCAGATCGCACACTCTCGGCGCGAGCGCGGCGGCGAGCTGGCGATGCCCGCGGCGGCTGAGGTGCATATAGTCCACCGTGTTGAACTCCGCCACGCCCTCGGCGTCGAAGAAAGCCCAGCCGTGTGCGGCGCACTTTTTGCGGTATTCTTCCGCCACGCCCATGGACGCTGCGTGGCAGGACGCCCCCATGGCGGGATCGTTGTGCCCTGCGCCGATGTGCGGCGGCGCAACGATAAGCAGGTTCGGCTTGCCGGCGCGCCACGCGGCGACGGTCTCTGCTTTCAATGCAAGGCGCTCCATGCCGATGCCGATGCACGCCGGACTTGCGTTAAAGCGCTCCTTTGTGTCGTTCGTGCCGAGCATGATGATCAGCAGATCGACCGGCTCATGCGACATCAGCGTGGAATATATGACATCCAACCCGGACATACACTCGTGCAGCGGATCGGAAAACACGGTCGTCCGGCCGGACAGTCCCTCTTCCAGCACGAGGTACTCCTCCCCCAGTGTCTTCTGCAAAAGGCAGGTCCAGCGTTCGTCCTCGTTGAAGCGGTCGGTGCGGTCGGCGGTGTCATTGGGATCGGCACAGTAGCCGTGGGTATTGGAATCGCCGAAGCAGACAATGTGTTTTTTCATGTGTGCTCTCCTTATTACGGGATAGTTATTTCCGGTTCTCCGGCAGAGAAGCGGCGGCGGCAGACTGACCGACACGGCGGAACTTCTCATCCGGCAGAGCAAGGTGGATTATATCCGCTAGCGTTCTATACTCGTCGCGCAGCACGCGGCCGCACTCTTCTATCACGAGCTCGCCGCCGCGTCCGGACATTACGCGCCCGAGCAGCAGCACATGGCGGAAGTGGTACATATCGTGGTAGAGCGCGAGCGAGTGCGCCAGATACACGCCGATGCTGCGGTATATCGCGGCGGCGCGGTCGTCCCCCTCTTCCATGAGCTTCTGCACGACCTTGAGCTTTTCCGCCGGAGAGAGCGATCCATCCAGCTCGATACCCGCGCGCGGAGCGAGCTTTATAACGCCGTCCTGCGAGAAATACTTCACGCCGCAGCCGATGTCGAGCGACCATTCGTCCTGCATTGCGCCGGGATTTGCGTCCACGGGGATGAACGCCAGCTCGTTGAGCCAGCCCGTGATATACCCGTTTTCATCAACATAGCCGCCTGCCTCGCTTGTGCCCATGGCGATGCCGAGAATGTTCGTATCCTCCAGACTGATGGCACCGGCGAGCGCTGTAACGTCGCCGTCGTTGAAAACGCAGAACGGCACATCGCCGAACGTGTCGGTGATGGCGCGGATGTAGATATCCTTGACCTTCGCATCAAAAAGGTCCTGCGGCACCTTGAGGAAGAGCGAAGCGTTCATGGTGCGGTTATTTATATACACACCGGCGCTCGAAACGCCCACGGCGTCCACGCGCGGCAGATGCTCCGCCGCCGCCCGGAGCGCAGCAACGATGCCATCATAGTGGTAGTCCGGGTCTGCTGTCGTCTTGGGAAACCACACGACCTCCTCGGAATACACGGTCTCGCCGTCGATCACGGCGCTGACCTTGCGGTCGCTCCCGCCCGCGTCAAAGCCTATGCGGCAGCCGTCAAAGTGTCCTCCCGCAGGCCGGGGCGAATCCTTCGCTTCCGGCAGCTTTTCGGCATAGACGACCTCAAACGGCCGTTCATATATATGGGAAAAATAGTCCCAGTCAAACGCCTGGCAGCCGTCCGCGCTGAAGCATTCACGGATATACTCACACATTTCCCGATCGCCGCTGATATACACGCGCCAGCCGCCCTTCATCCACAGCATGGACTTGACGAGACGGCGGATATAATATCTGTCAGCCTCGATTCGGTCGGGCGTGCCGTGGATAAACGTATGGACGGATGCCATCTCGCCGCCGCTGCGCTCCACGGCGACTCCAACGGGCTTTTGGGCCGATGCAAGAAATGCGTGGTTGAACTTATAGAGCGGGAAAAAGTCACGGTCAAGCTCCGGAAGATTTCGGACGCTTGCCTCGATGCCGAGATAATTCATGCTGCGCATCCTCCATATACAGAAATTTTATGTTATGAGGCGTGTGATATATTTATTATATCATGCCTTTGTGTGCCTGTCACTAAGAAATAAAAATAATTTCAAGTTAAAAATCTATTGAAAATTATTTTCTTTGATGCTACCATAAGAGTATGATCACCGGGTCTGTTTATACCGACGAATCGGAAAGGGGCGTTTACGATGGATAAGCAAAAACTGGAAAACGCGAGAGGCTGGATACAGTCCGAGCTGAAAAACTGTATTGATTTCTGGCTCAAAAACGGCATGGACCCTGTCAACGGCGGCGTATACACCTGTCTCGATCGCAAGGGCGAAATATATTCCACAGATAAAAGCGTGTGGATGCAGGGGCGCTGCGGCTGGGTCTTCGCGTATCTCTGCCATGTATACGGCACGCGCGAGGAATGGCTGCGCGCATCGAAGAGCTGTCTCGACTTTATGGAGGCGCACTGCATAAACCGCGCGGCCGGGAACCGGATGTACTTCACCGTCACCGCCGAGGGCGCGCCGCTCCGCCAGCGACGGTACTGCTTTTCCGAGGCGTTTTACGCCATGGCGAACGCGGAATACTACGGCGTGACCGGCGAGCGGGAGCATCTTGAGCGCGCTCGGCGCGCGTATGACCTCTACTGGGATCTCAATCACGGCATGCCTGACCCGACCGGTCTCGGGCCGAAGACCGAGCCCGCAACGCGCACGGGGCGCGCCTTCGGCATCCCGATGATATACCTCAACGTCACCGCCGTGATGCAGCGCGTCGATCTGGAAAATGCGGCGCTCTACGCCGAACGAGCCGCCGCCTGCGTAGACGAGATATTCCGCTACCACGTCCATCCGGAGCTTAAATGCGTGCTGGAGAACGTCGCGGTTGACGGCACAGCGAGATTGTATTACACTGAAGGGCGAACTGTTAACCCCGGACACGATATAGAAGGCGTCTGGTTCCTGCTCGAATATGCGCGCAGAACCGGCAATGCAGAGCTTGTCGCCAGAGCTGAGGAGATTTTCCGCTGGGCGATAACCGCCGGGTGGGATAAGGAATACGGCGGACTATTGTACTTTGTTGACGCGCTCGGCAAGCCGCCCGAGGCGTACGAGCACGACATGAAGCTCTGGTGGCCGCACGATGAGATACTCATATCCTCGCTCATGCTCTATAGGGATACCGGCAAGGAAGAATATCTCGACTGGTTTTATACCACGCTCGACTACTGCAAAGCGCATTTCGCCGACAGCGAGTACGGCGAGTGGTACGGCTATCTTCGCCGCGACGGGCTGCCCACCGAGCCGTCGACCAAGGGCTCAACATTCAAAGGGCCGTTCCATCTGCCGCGCATGCTCATCATGACGGACGTTATGGCGGGAGAATTGCTCTCGAAATAAAAACACAGGAGAAGCGTATGGAGCAAAGCAGCATAAACGTTTTTGAGCGAATCAGCGCAGAGTATTATAATCTCACTACCGCAGAGAAAAAGGCGGCAGATTATGTGCTTTCGCACCAGAGGAAAGCGCAGGACATGAGCATCACCGAGCTCGCCGCGGCAAGCGGCGTAGCAGAGGCGACCGTGTCGCGCTTCTGCCGGCGGCTGGGATGCAAGGGGTACAACGCTTTTCGTCTCGCCATTGCCAACTCCATCGCCCAGCGCCCGCAGCAGTCCAACCCGCTCTCCGGCGAGGTGCTCGATGACGACAGCTTTTCCGATGTCTGCAAAAAGCTCTACACGGCCAACGTCAGCGCCATGACGCAGACACTTGAGCTTGTCCGTCCGGAGGAATATATCCGCGCGGCGGATCTTCTGGAGCAGGCGGACCGGGTGCTGTGCATGGGACAGGGCGGCTCCATGATCATCGCCATGGAGGCGGCGCATCTCTTTTCCACGGCGAGCGGAAAGTTCTTCTCCGTGACCGACTCGCATATGCAGGCCATCGCCATCGCTACTGCGGGCGAGAACGACGTCATTCTCTTCTTCTCCTATTCCGGCGCGACAAAGGATCTGATCGAAACTCTCTCTTACGCGCGCGAGCGCGGCCTGCGCTCCATTCTCGTCACACACTTTGCCAACTCTCCCGGCGCCGGTCTTGCAGATGTAACGCTGCTGTGCGGCGCGGACGAAAGCCCGCTGCAGCTCGGCTCCGTCGGCGCGAGGATCGCGCAGATGTACCTTCTGGACGTTCTCTTTTCCGAGCTCTGCCGCCGCAATCTGGACGCATGCCGCCAGAGCCGCGCCCGCATCGCCGCCGCTCTTGCGGATAAGCACCTGTGACCGGCTGAAAATCTTTTTCATCTTCCCTCCCCCGGAGAGCACTCTGCTCTCCGGGGATTTTTATACTATCATTTGCAAAAAAATATTCATTGTCTAATTTTAAAGAAAATTATTTTCAAAAATCTATTGACATTGGTGAAAGCTTTGGTTAATATGATGGTGAAAAGAGGAAATTCACCGGCGAGAGCCGTTGAAATAACGAAACCTGAACAAAATGTTTAAGGAGGCACATCATGAAGAAACTGCTCGCAATGCTGCTCGCGCTGTGCATGGTATTTGCCCTGTGCGCCTGCGGCCAGACCGCTGCACCCGCTGCCGACCCCGCACCTGCTCAGGCTGACCCCGCTCCCGCTGCGGAACCCGTCAACATCACGCTCTGGACCTACCCGATCGGCGGCTGGGGCAATGCTGACACCGTCGATGCCCTCATCGCCTCGTTCGAGGCGGCGAACCCCGGCATCACCGTCACCGTGGAATATCTCGACTACACCAACGGCGACGACCAGGTCAACACCGCGCTCGAAGGCGGCTCCGCTCCCGACCTCATCATGGAAGGGCCAGAACGTCTCGTTGCCAACTGGGGCGCGAAGGGCTACATGGTCGATCTCGCCGACATGTGGGACGCCACCGACAAGTCCGAAGTCAATCCGGCCTGCGTCTCGGCCTGCTTCACCGCGGACGGCGCCTGCTATGAGTACCCCCTCGTTATGACCGCGCACTGCATGGCCATCAACTATGACGCGTTCGTCGCCGCCGGCGCCGACCAGTACATCGACACCGAGACCCACACCTGGACGACCGAGAACTTCATCAAGGCGGTCGATGCGCTGTATGCCTACTACAAAGAGCCCGTCGGCGACGTCTACTGCTCCGGTCAGGGCGGCGACCAGGGCACCCGTGCTCTCGTCAACAACCTCTACGGCGGCATGTTTACCAATGCCGAGCACACCGCCTACACCGCAGACTCTCCGGAGAACATCAAGGCTCTCGAGCTTTTGCAGAGCATGGACGGCATCTACTTCAACGCGGCTGAGAACGGCGGCGAGGAGATCACCGCTTTCCGTCAGGGCATCCTCAAGATGGCGTTCTGCTGGAACATCGCTCAGCAGCTCAACGCCGACAACAACGATGCCGAGCTCACCAACGACGGCGAGAAGATCGTCTTCATGAGCTTCCCCTCCGAGACCGGCGAGAGCAAGCTGCAGGGCGGCATCTGGGGCTTTGGCGTGTTCGATAACGGCGACGCCGCCAAGATCGACGCTGCGAAGACCTTCATCAAGTACTTTGCTGACGGCGAAGGCACGATCGATGCGGTCAAGGCCTCCAAATACTTTGCCGTGCGCGACACCGTCGAGGGCATTGACCTCACCGGTATCTGGGCGGACAACGCCATCATGAACGAGTACACCAAGCTCATGCCCTATCTCGGCGACTACTACCAGGTCACCTCCGGCTGGGCGACCGCCCGCACCGAGTGGTGGAACATGCTCCAGCGCATCGGCGGCGGCGGTGATGTTGCCACCGAGGTCGCAACATTCTGCGCCAACGCGAACGCGGCGGCGGCCGGCTGATCAATCAAGCAAGCAAGGCTTTTTCATATCTCCTTTTCTCCTTTGGCCCACCGCGCGCACCCTCTCTGTGCCCCTGCGCAGAGAGGGTGTGTTGATAGCTACCGAATCCATAAGGGGGAGCGACCCTATGTTCAAATCCAAAAACAGCATGAGCCGCGCGCTCGTGCGGCGGGAAACAACAGCGGGATACCTGTTTTTGCTGCCGAGTCTGTTCTTCTTCGTCACCTTTGTGCTGTATCCCATGTTCCTGTGCATATACACCAGCTTCTTTGACTCCAACATGGGCAAAAACGCCGTGGATGTCTTTGTCGGGCTGGGTAACTATAAGGAGCTTTTCCGGGATAAGCTCTTCCTCGGCGCGCTGAAAAATACGGTCGTCATCGTTGTCGTTGCCGTTCCGACGGTGTGTGCGTTCTCCCTCTGGGTCGCCACGGCGATATACGATATGAAGCCTGCGCTGACCTCAGCGTTCCGCTGCATCTTCTATCTGCCGGTCGTCACCGGCTCGGTTGCGGTAACGGTCGTCTGGAAATGGATGTACAACAGCCGCTATGGCGTGTTCAACTACCTTTTCAAGAGCCTCGGCATCATTGACCAGAATATAAACTGGCTGGGCGATGCGCGCTTCGCGCTCTGGTGCATCATTCTCATCCTCTTCACCACCTCCGTCGGCCAACCCATCGTTCTCTACGTTTCGGCGCTCGGCAACGTGGATCATTCGCTCGTTGAGGCGGCGCAGGTAGACGGTGCGAACCGCCGTCAGGTGTTCTGGAAGATCAAATGGGCGCAGATCATGCCCACCACGCTCTACATACTCATCATCACCACGATCAACTCCTTCCAGTGCTTCGCGCTGATCCAGCTGCTCACCTCCGGCGGGCCAACGCACAGTACGGACACGATCATGTATTACATCTATTACACCGCGTTCAAGCTCTACCGCTACGGGTACGGCAACGCCATGGGCGTTGTGCTTATGATCATCATCGCGGTGCTCTCTGCTGTCCAGTTCAAGCTGGGGCAGCAATCGGACTAAGGGGGTGAGCGTATGCAGAGCAAATCGAAAGCAAACCGCATCATCACTCTTGTCATTATCATCATCCTCGCAGCGCTCTTCACGTTCCCGCTCTACTGGATCATTACGGGTTCCTTCAAGACCGCCAAGGAGGTCAACTCCGTTACACCTGTCTGGTGGCCGAGCGAGTGGACTCTGAAGAATTACCAGACGCTCATGAGCAAGCTCAAAGCCCCGCTGTGGGAGTTTTACATCCCCTTCAGCCAGTATTTCTCGGCCGACGGCAGCCCGGTGGTATTCTCTGCCGGGCCCACCGTACCCGGCGCGATCCGCTGGATGTTCAACACCGTGTGGATGGCCGTTGCAGCCATGCTCCTCACCTGCGCGACCTCCGCGCTCGCGGGGTATGCGCTGGCCAAGAAGCGCTTCGTCGGACGCAGGCTCATTTTCACGCTCATCGTCTGCGCGATGGCCCTGCCGAAGCAGGTCATCCTTATACCGCTCATACGCGAGATGTCCTCGCTCAAGCTCTACAATACGCTCAGCGCCGTCGTCTACCCGATCGTCGGCTGGCCGTTCGGCGTGTTCCTCATCAAGCAGTTTGCCGAGAGCATCCCCAGCGAGATACTGGAGGCCGCGAGGATCGACGGCGCAAGCGAGCTGAAAACCTTCAACCGGATCGTTTTCCCCATGATAAAGCCCGGTGTCGGCGCGCTTGCCATCTTCACGTTCATCAATTCGTGGAACGACTATTTCATGCAGCTCATCATGCTCTCCAGCACAAAGAATCTGACCATATCGCTGGGCATCGCAAAGATGCAGGCGGAAAACTCGACGGACTTCGGGCTCATCATGGCAGGCGCCGCCTTTGCCGCCGTGCCGATCATTATCGTGTTTCTCATTTTCCAGAAATATTTTACCAAGGGCATCACGATGGGCGCCGTCAAGGGCTGACACACAAGGAGTGAAAACAATGAAAGCAAGAGACATGAATAAATACCAGGGGATCTTCCCTGCCTTCTACGCATGCTACGACGACGCCGGTGAGGTATCGCCCGCCCGTGCACGGGCGTTTACGGAATACCTCATCGAAAAGGGTGTAAACGGCCTTTATGTCGGCGGTTCGTCCGGTGAATGCATCTATCATTCCGTAGCGGAACGCAAGGCGCTGCTGGAGGCCGTCATCGCCCAGGCCGCCGGACGTGTCACGATCATCGCGCACGTCGCCTGCAACAACACGCGCGACAGCATGGAGCTTGCCGCCCACGCCGAGAGCGCCGGAGCCGACTGCATCGCCGCCATTCCCCCGATCTACTTCCATCTGCCGGACCGCGCGATCGCGCAGTATTGGACCGATATTGCCTCTGCCGCGCCGAATACGGATTTCATCATCTACAACATCCCGCAGCTCGCCGGCACAGCGCTGAACAGCTCTCTTCTGCGCACGATGCTCGCAGTACCGACCGTGATCGGCGTGAAAAACTCCTCCATGCCGATACAGGATATTGAAATGTGGCGCGACGAGGGCGCGATCGTTTTCAACGGCCCGGACGAGCAGCTGCTCTCCGGGCTCGCCGCGGGTGCGGTCGGCGGCATCGGCGGTACGTACGCCGCCATGCCGGAGCTCTACGAGCGTATCTTCACTCTTGTCCGCGGCGGCGGCATTCTCCCCGCGCGCGACATTCAGGACGCCTGCTGCCATATCATTTACAAGATGTGCTCCGGGCAGGGCAACATGTACGCCATGATCAAGGAGATCCTCCGTCTTCGCGGCGCGCCGGATATCGGCGGCGTCCGCGCGCCGCTCTACCCGCTCCAGCCGGGCGATGAGGCCATCGCCGCCTCGTGTGCCGCGGATATTGACGCCGCGACAGCGCAGTTCTGCTGCTGACTTTCCTGCTTTTGCCGCATGCAAAAATCGGCTCACCCGTTTGAAACGGGTGAGCCGATTTTTCATGCATTATTTCTTGCCGAAGACGTCTATGACGCCGTCAGGCAGCGTGCCGAGAAGGTCGCCCTTCCCGGAGCCTGAGCCGCCGGGCAGATGTCGAGAATATCCGAAAACCCGGAGGATTCTCCCTTGAGAAGACCGACCGCCGCTTTCTTCGTGTCGGCGTCCGCCGCACGGCACAGCTCCAGGAGCTTTTTTGTGTATTTACCGCATTGCAGCACAGAGGCAAAACGCTTCCCCGCGAAAAACTGTGTCCCGGTCAGTCGCGCCGGAGAGCCTGGATGGGGTTGAGGTTGGACGCCTTGACCGCCGGGAGAAGGCCGAACACGATGCCGATGACCATGGAGAACACCACGGCGATGAGGATCGCCGGAACACTGATGGCCGTCGGCGTACCCATGACGGATGAAATGAGCCGCGCCATGATGATGCCGACGATCACGCCGAGCATACCGCCGAGGCTTGTGAGCACCGCCGCTTCCGTGAGGAACTGGTTGAGGATGCGGCGGCGGCGCGCGCCGATGGCCTTTTTGAGACCGATCTCCTGCGTGCGCTCGGTAACGGTGACGAGCATGATGTTCATAACGCCGATGCCGCCGACGAGCAGCGAAATGCTTGCGATCCAGATGAGCTGGCGGTTGGAGGAGTTGGAAAGCTCCTGCAGATTCTTCGCCTGCTCCATGAGGTCCTGCCCGCGGTAGGAGAGCGTTTTGTCCGCGCCGATGAGCTGGCTGGACGAGAGAAGCTCGCCCGCCTTCTGTCCGACGCTCGTCATATTGTCGGTATTGTCCGCGCGCAGCGCCGCGCACTGCGGCTCGTCGAACGAATAGAGCATCGGCCAGGTCTTGAGCGGAAGGAAGATCGTGCCGGTCTCGTTCATGTACTGGTAGTAATCGCTCGGCGTTTTGATCTGCATCGTTGTGGAGCGCGCACGCTTCACAACGCCGACGACCGTGAAGCTGTCGCCCTGCATCTCCACGGTCTTGCCGACCGGGTCTTCGCCGGAGAAGAGCGCCGAGGCCGCCGCCGCATCGAGCATGCAGACCTTTTTCGCCTTGGCAAAGTCCTCCTTGAGAAAGCTGCGGCCGTGGTCGAGCGAGTAGCCGTTCACATCGAAATAGTATTCGTCGATGCCGTAGAGATTGCCGGAAAAGCTGTTATTGCCATAGTATACGCCGTCGGCGTAATTGCGGCTGCAAAAGAGCGAAACGCCCTTCACGTGGTCGATCTTGCAGAGCTCCTGCCGCGTTTCCTCGGTGATCGGGTAAACGCCGACGGGCACGCCGTTATACTGCACCTCATACGGATAATTGTCCTGATAGAGCTGCACAACAACGGCGTTGTTTCCCGCGCCGACAAGGCTTTCCTTGATCTGCTCGTTCGTGCCTTTGATCGTGGATACGATCGTGATGATCGAAGCGATGCCGATGATGATGCCGAGCATTGTAAGGAACGAGCGCAGCTTATGCCGCCACACGTTTTGAAACGCCAGAGAAATGCTTTCAAGCAATGCACCCGCCCCCTTTCAGTAATTATAGAACGACGCAACGTCGGATATCTCGGTCTTAGCTCCGGCTCGGATATTGTTGCCGTACGGGAAGGCGATGTATTCCTCGCCGGTGAGTCCGCCGTTGATCTGCGTATACGAACCCCAGAGCGAACGCCCGGTCGATACGGCGCGCTTTTCAAGCTTCCCGTTCGCGTCACGGACATATACGAAGCTCCCGCCGCCCTCGCGGAGGATGAACATGTTCTGGAGATATACACCGGAAGCACTGCTGCCGAAGGGGTTGTAGGTGATGTTCACATACTCGCCCTCGCGCACGGGGGTGTCCTCGTCCAAATACACGGTGAAGGGATAGAGCGAAGCGTTGTTGTTACCCTGGCTCCAGTGATAGTAGCCGCTGTTCTCCCCGACCGGGTATTCGGAAATGCTGACGATCTCCGCCTCCGTCTGGGAATATGTCTGCCACGACATCACCGTGACCGTATCGCCGACATGGAGCGTTTGCAGCTCCGTTTCACTCATCGCGCCGGTGACATAGTATCCGCCGCCGCCGGAAATGAGTACTGCCGGGAGCTGCTCCTCGCGCGCCTGATCCGGGCTGCGGATCGTTTTCACTACACCGTCGATCTTGCTGTAGACCACGCCGTTGTTGATCTCAAATTCGAGCGTTTCGTATTCGAGCCGCGCCTTTTTGAGATCGAGCTCGGTCTGGTAGATCTTCTCCTGCGCTTCGCGGCGCATGGCGATGAGCTCATTATAGGTGTAGCTCGGCGTCGTATCGATATAGGTGTTGCCGCCGTCGTCGATATCGCCGCCGTCGTCCGGCGCCGTGCCGTCATCAAAGCGTCCGTAGGCCTCGTCCACCTTAAAGGCCACCGAGCCGTCGCTCTGGCGGACGAACACCATGCCCCAGCTGCGGAGAATGTCGCCGTCCGGAGAATCGCCGTCATGGATCTCAAAGACAACATACGCCGTGCTGCCGCCCGCCCTCGTCAGGAGCGAGTCGATAAAGGCGCTGTCATAGGCGCAGTTGTTGCTCCAGATATAGAAGAACGGGCTGTCCTTCGTGCCGCTGCCGCCGCGGAAATACGGCACCTCCACCGGCGTGAGCGGCGTATCCGGCTCCTCGTCGGGGAGAGGATCGGGCTGCGGGACATACAGGCGATAGTTGTTCACCTTTACAAGATTGGCGTTCGCCTCGTCGAGCGCGATCTCCAGCTTCTGTACGGAGATCCTCGCCCGCTCGAGCTGCAGGTCGGTGAGCGTCGTGTCGTAGGACAAAATCGGGTCGCCGACTTTGACCGTATCGCCCTCATGGACATAGTACTTTGTGATCTTCTGCGTTTCGGATACATAGATCGACTGCATTTTATCGGGCTTTACAAGCCCCTGCGTCTCCGCCTGGTCGTCGGCATAGTTTGTGCAGAATTCCATGATCGGATAGACCTTCACCTTGCCGCCGCTGCCGCGGACGAGGAGCAATATGCCGTACACGCCGCCGCCGACGAACGCGGCGATCAGCACACCGGCGATCGTCCGGCGCAGCCATTCCGGCAGGTTACCGAGAAACGTTATCTTCCCCTTTTTCATCCGCTGCGCCTCCTTTCATCATGTCGTACCGGTGCTTGTCCTCGTCGCCGCGGATCAGCTCGCCGTCGAGAATGCGGTGGATCTTTTTCGCGCAGTCAGCAATGTCCTGCGCGTGCGTGATGAGCACGACCGTCGTTCCCTTCGCGTTCAGCTCGCCGAAGATCTGCATGACCTGACGGCCGGAAGCGGAGTCCAGCGCGCCGGTCGGCTCGTCCGCAAGCAGGATGCGCGGCTTTGCGATCATCGCGCGGGCGATCGCCACGCGCTGACACTGGCCGCCGGAAAGCTGGTTCGGGTAAAAGTCCATACGATCTTCCAACCCGACGCTCGCAAGCGCTTCCGCGGCGCGCTCACGCCGTTCACGGCGCGGCACGTTCGCATAGAGAAGCGGCAGCGCGACATTGTCGAGCGCCGTGAGCTTCGGCAGAAGATAGAAGCTCTGGAAAACGAAACCGATCATCTGGTTTCGTATATCGGCGAGCCGGTCATCCGAGGCCGAGGATACGTCCTCCCCGGCAAGCACATAGGTGCCGGAGGTCGGCGTATCGAGACAGCCGATGATGTTCATAAGCGTTGTTTTGCCGGAGCCCGAGGGTCCCATGATGGCAAGATAATCCCCGTCGTCGATCTCAAGAGAAATGTTTTTAAGGATGTGTACAACGTCCTTGCCCTGGGGATAATCCTTGCAGATGCTGCGCATTTCCAGAAGCATTACGCCACGCTCCCCTCCGCATTCGCCGCAGCGTCTTCTGCGGGCGCTGTCTCAGGCACAACGGCATCCTCCACCGGCGTTTCGATCTCGGCGGGGTCGCCGAAGAGCGATTCGTCCGGTGCTTCGATGGGCGCGTCGCCGTCGGAGGCGTCGCCGTCGGAGACAAGCGTCGGAGGCATTGGAGCCGCACCGGAGCCGAAGCCGCCCGAGTTGCCGCCGGAAACATAGCCGGAATTATCCTCATACACCTGCGTGTGCATGCCCGCCGTAAGGCTGTCCATCGGGAAGGCGATATAGTCGTTCTCCTTCAGACCGGAGATGACCTGATATTCACCCCGCTCGGCGTCATATTCACCGAGGGACACGCCGCGCTTTTCCAGCCGGTCGCGTCCGTTCGCTGCCCATACATAGGGTGAGGAATCGGCGTCCACAATATAATATTCCGGCAGCCAGAGTCCCTCGCGGACCTCCTGCTGGCCGTAGTCCGGCTCAATGTACACGTGCTGGCCGAGAATGAGGCCGGTCACGTCGTTGAGCTTCACATAGAACGGGTACTTGGACGAGCTTGTCATCTCGTTGCCGCCGCCACCGCCGTAATAATGCGGGCTATTATTGCTCTGCACCTTGGTCTCCCAATCGATGCTATCGAGCACACCGCTCCACGTAACGCTCTCGTCAAGGCGTGAACGGATAAGCACGTTCATCCCCTCGGAAAGCGTGCCGACGTTCAGCTCGTTGATCGTGCCCTTGACCTGATAGGTCGTCATGTCCATGATGGTGATGTAGGCGTCGCTGCCGCTTGTATCGCCGCCATAGCCGGAGCTTGCGCCTGTATTCTCCGTATTCTTCACGCTCATCACGCGGCCGGAGATCGGTGCGCGCACGTCCGTATCCTCGAGAGCTTCCTGCAAATTCTCGATCTCACGCTCCTTGAGGCCCTTGTTATAGGTCGCTTCACGCACGTTCGCCTGCAGCTCCTGGATCTGCAGCGAGTAGGTGAGCTGCTGCGCCGCGGGGGCGGCGGCGCGCTGGCGCTCGAGATTGGGGATGTCCTCCTCGGCGTTGGAGATCGTGTTCTCATAGCCCTCAAGCTCAAGCAGGAGCTTGCTGAGCTGAAGCTCCATAGCCTCGTTGTCGTAGCAGAAGAGCACATCGCCCTCGGTGACGAAGTCGCCTTCCTTTACGTAGGTCTCAAGAACTTTCTTGTCGCCCTTTTTGACCGTTGCCGTTTCGCCCGAAACGACAATACCGGCGTACCGGTTCACCAGCCCCACGGAGCCCTGCGAGGTGATGTCCGATACCTTCTGGACGGTAACGGCATCCTCGGCATTGCCGCCGCAGCCGGTCATAACGCCGAGCAGCAGGCAAGCGCCGAGGAGAATGGCAAGCAGCTTTTTCATGTATGTTCCTCCTGTACTTTCAGGATGTATTGCTTACTATTCCTATGACGCACCCCGAGGAAGAAAAGTTCGCTTTTCCCTGCCAGACACGCCGAAAATAAAAGCGATTGCATTTTATCATAAAAATGATATATTTGATATATGAAAAAACAACTCGAAAACGGAGGGATTCTTATTATGACCTGCAAGGAAAGATTTCTCAAATACATCGCCGTGTCCACCGCGTCCGATGAGGACAGCACCGAAAGCCCGTCTACGACCCGGCAGTTGGAGCTCTCGCGCCGTCTGGCCGAGGAAATGCTCTCTCTGGGGCTGAAGAACGTCCATATGGACAGCTGCGGAAACGCCATCGGCACGCTTCCCGCCACGGAGGGCGTCAAGGCCGCCGGAACGCTCGCGCTCGTCGCGCATGTGGACACCTCTCCCGCCGCGAGCGGCGAGGGCGTGAACGCCCGCGAAGTGCTCTACACCGGCGAGGATATTGAACTCGGCCACGGCGTCATTCTCTCGGAAAAGCAGTTCCCCGCCATGAAGGACGTGCGCGGGCAGGTGCTGCTCGTGACGGACGGCTCCACGCTGCTCGGCGCGGACGACAAAGCGGGCGTTGCCGAGATCATGACGGCGGTGGAAAAGCTCATCGCCTCCGGCGCGCCGCACGGGGAGCTGCGCATCGTGTTCACGACCGATGAGGAGGTCGGCCGCGGCACGGAGGGGCTGGACGTTAAAGAGCTTGCGTGCGACTGGGGATACACCGTGGACGGCGGCGAGCTCGGCGTATACGAATACGAAAACTTCAACGCGGCTGCGGCGCTCGTCCGTGTGCACGGCGTCGGCATCCATCCGGGCAGCGCGAAGAACATTATGAAGAACGCCGCGACGATCGCCATGGGGCTGCACTCCCTTCTCCCTGCCGATCAGGTGCCGGAAAAGACCGAGGGCTATGAGGGTTTCATCCATCTCACCGATATGTCCGGCGACGTGGTGGAGGCCGAACTTCACTATATCATCCGCGACCATGACCGCACGCTCTTTGAAGAGAAAAAGGCATGCCTCCGCGCCGCCGTGGAAGAGATCAACCGCCGCTACGGTGAGGGCACCGCCGAAGCCGACATCTCCGATACCTACTACAACATGCGCGAAAAGATCGAGCCGCACCGCCATTTGCTCGACCGCGCAGAGGCCGCTTACCGCGCCTGCGGCGTAGCGCCGCGTACCGAAGCGATCCGCGGCGGCACGGACGGCGCGGTGCTCACGTGGATGGGTCTTCCCTGCCCGAACCTTTCGACCGGCGGCTACAACTACCATGGCGTACACGAATTCATTCCCGTGGACAGTCTCGCGGTCATGCCCGACGTGCTGCTGGAGATCATCGGCAGCTTTGTGGAAAACGTCTGATTCCCGGAGGAAATCATGTCTAGAACATCGATCCTCATCGCCAAGATTCTGGCGGTGCTCCTGCTCGCGGTGCTGCTCACCAGCGCGGCGCTCTCGCCGCGCTGGGCGGCGCGGCCGGAGGATGTGCGCGTTCCGGCGCCGACGGTGCTCCCGACCGCGGAGCCGACGCCAACTCCCACACCCACGCCAACGCCTACCCCGGAGCCCACGGCAACGCCGACCCCAACACCGACGCCCACGCCCGAGCCGACCCCGATCGAATATACGATCTCCATGGTAGGCGACTGCACGCTTGCGAGCTATCCGCAGGCGCGCTACTACGCAAACTCCTTTGAGAATGTTGTCGGCACGAACTGGGCGTACCCCTTCTCCAACGTACTCGACGTGACGGCGAACGACGATATGACGATCGTAAATCTTGAGTGCAGCATCTCCGATCTCAGCGCCGGGTCCGGCTCCACGTTCTCTTTCCTCGCGCCGAAAGCGGCGACGGACATTCTCACGCTCGGCAGCGTGGAGTTCGCCACGACCGCCAATAACCACGCGATGGACTTCGGACAGCAGGTCTACGACGACACGCTCGCCAATCTCGATGCCGCCGGCATCGGCCACTGCGGCGAGGGGGAAGGCACGCTCTATACGACCGAAAACGGTCTGACCGTCGGCGTGTATGCCGTTTACAGCTGGCACACGCCGAGCGCCGAATCCGTCGCCGCGGGCGTCCGTTCTCTCAGGGACGCGGGCGCGGAGATCGTTGTCGTGAGCGCGCACTGGGGCAACGAGGCGAGCTATTACCAGAACGCCAATCAGGAAGAGGTCGGCCGCGCTGCGATCGATGCGGGCGCCAGCATCGTGTTCGGCCACGGGCCGCACCGTCTTGAGCCGTTTGAAAAATACAACAACGGCATCATTTTCTACAGTCTCGGCAACTTTGTGTTCGGCGGCAACACTAACCCCGCCGACATGGACAGCGTGATCGCGCAGGCGACCGTTACCCGCGACCCGGACGGAACGCTCTATCTCTCGTCGTTCAACGTTCTGCCGTGCAGCATCAGCAGCAAGACAAACGAAAACGACTACTGCCCGACGCTCTTTGAGCCCGGCACCGAGGAATACGACCGCGCCATGTCCAAGGTGGACGGCTCATGGACGGGCGCGAACAACGTGATCGATTATTCCTTCATGCACCCCGAAGGCTGAAATCTCAGCAGCAAAATGCCGCCGAAACCGGTCTGGTTTCGGCGGCACTCTTTTTTTATTTTGGTTTATTTGCGGCGGCGGCCTCCGGAGCGGCGGTCGGCGTAGATCTTGCTGTCGTTGATCTTGCTGTCAGACTGCTGCATGAATTGCTTGAGCTTATCTTCAAAGCTGGTATCCCCGGTGGGCGGCGCGACTTCACCTCCGCGCGGCGGTGCGCTGCGGTAGGTATTGGCCGGGCGCGTGGTATATGCCGGGCGCGGCGCGTTCGCTGCGGGCTGAGCCGGGCGCGGCGTATAAGCCGGGCGCGGGGCGCTCGGCTGAGCCTGCTTGATGGAGAGATTGATCTTACCTGCCTCGTTGACACTGAGGATCTTTACCTTGACGGCGTCACCGACCTTCAGATAGTCGTTGACGTCGTTGACGTAGGCGTTGGCGATCTCCGAAATATGTACAAGACCGCTCTTGCCGCCGGGAAGCAGTACGAACGCTCCGAATTTGGTGATGCCTGTGACTTTGCCTTCCTGAATCGCTCCGATTTCCAGCTCCATGGGGTTCCCTTTCTCTTTTCTTTCAATTTATTGATATATCCTGTCATCCGGCAGGACAAGACCAAGCCGTTCCCGCGCAAGCTCCGCGATGCGATCCGCGTCGCCGCTGCGCTCGATCCGCTCGCGCAATGCCGCGTTGCTCTGCTCCAGCGCCTCGCAGCGCTCCCGTGTCTCTCGCAGAAGAAGCTCCGCTTCCTCCACGCGGATCGCCGTTGTGACATACCGCGCCGCGGCATAGACAAGCAGAATGGATAGAATACAGCCAAAAAGAAACTTTATGCTTTTGCTCATCGATTCTCTCCGCCGTCTCCCCTGCCGCGGCAGCTCTATAACGACCGGGGAAACTTGCGCATTATTGTAAACGATAGATCCGATTTTGCATAGATATTTTTTCAAATTTTTTCATCTTTTTTTCGCGTTTTTTTCCGCTCATTTTCTTTTCTGCACCGCTGTTCTTCGCTATGCTCGCGTTTCCGCTCCGCAAGGCGGCGCACCGGGCGCCGGAGTGGGGTCAGAAGGTACGTGCAAAGGGCGCATCCGACGATCGCCGCCGTGAGAAAACGGGGCCGCACGCCGCCGCTGCACCACTGCCCGGCAGCAAATACCGCGAGTCCCGCCAGCGCATAAAAGATCACGTCCCACAGTGCTGCGAGCCGGTAAAAAACCTGCCGGAGGATGTATACCGGAAACCGCATAGCGCCGAGCGCCGCGCCGGTCACAAAGGCAAATGCCAGCTCAAAAAGCTGCCGAGCCGTCGATTCGCTCATTTATCCGAAGAGCCTCGCCCAGAAGCCGCGCCGCACCGGGACATCGGCATACGAGAGATCCGAAATATCCCCCACAACGAGAAGATCGCCGGAGTCCACCGAGAGCGTCTCCACCCGAAGGTTGCTCCCATGCACCGTGAGAGCGCCAAGCTCCGTCTGCATCTGCACGATGCTCTCGTCAAAGCCGCTGACCTCTTCCACACCGGACACGCTCAGTCGGCTCCGGTTTTCCAGTATGATGTTCTGTGCTTTTCTCCGTTCGGTCTCTCCCGCCATACGATCACCCCGGCACAAGCCTATGCCGCGGCGGGGTCAAGTATGCTTTGTCTTGACAGCACGGGCGCGGAATGGTACTTTATGAGGGTATACCACCATGCCGGTGTGGCGGAATTGGCAGACGCACGGGACTTAAAATCCCGAGACGAAAGTCGTACGGGTTCGATCCCCGTCACCGGTACCACGTCAGAAGGAGCAAACACCGTTCCGTTTCCGCCTTGCGGCGAAAACTGCACTATGTTAGCTCCTTCTTCCTTTCCAAATCGAACCCGCTCCGCTGGGCTTTGATTTGGTTCCCGCTTTTTTGATAATTCCACCAAATTTCAAAAATGGAGGTGTCAGACTTGGCACGGGTAAAGGTGCTTGGACGCTATCAAAAGATCCTCCTGCTTCTCATGGCGGTTATGATCCTGGCCTTTACGATCATCTATCCCATCGTTACGGCGCGCTCAGGTTTTCTTTATGAGGACACCATTCTCGTGCCGTCGGAAGAGGACAGCTGCACCGTTTATTCCGGGAAGATATACGGAACCGCCGCGACCTTCACTGTATCTGCGGATAAAACCGTCATCTTTCAGTATGGCAACACCGTTTACGGCCCCTATACTGTCAAAGAAGATCCCACCGCCATTCCGAAGGACAGCGACCTGCAAGCACAGATGATCGGCATTGAGCTGCGCTGCGGCGGCGAGATCGTGTTCCGCGGCGGCGTGGTCAACAGCGGCGACTGGCGTATGCTCTATAATGAGGACGGGAGCTTTGACCCGCTCCGCATCACCGCCACGATGAGCGACGGTACCGTTGTAGACGAGAACGGAAACCGGATCGATCCGATGGAGCCCTCCGTCTCAACAATCCTCGATCTGACGGACGGCCCAGCGCTGACCCATAAGGGAACGTGGCTCGGTTGGTTCGGCGGCGTGCTGATCTGCGTTATCGCGGCGCTCGCCATGCTGTTTGCCGATGAGCTCTTCCGCTGGAACGCTTCATTCCTTGTCCGCAACGCCGAGGAAGCCGAGCCGTCCGACTGGGAAATCGCCGGGCGGTATATCACGTGGACGGCGCTGCCGGTCATGGCGACGGTGATCTTCATTCTCGGATTATTAAAGTAATATGCAATGGAGCAGCCCGGACGTTTGTTCGGGCTGCTCCACGTTATTTTTTCCCGTCAAAGGAAAGTATTTATAATTCTCTGATATACATCTCTTCCACCGCGCCGGAGGTAAGTTTTTCCCGCCAGCAGTTCGGCGGAGATGATGAGCGCAAATACCGCCGTCCGGTTGATGCCGGCGCGCGCGGAAGCCACCGCGTCGGCGTTGGATTCCGGGATATACCGATACCCTCCGTTTTTGATATTCTCGTTTATGGTCTGTTTCACTGCGTCCGGCGTAACGGCAGCGTCGCGCACCGTCTCGACGGTCTGCGAAAGGCGCGTTTCGACGCCTTCCGTGTTGACATTCGGCGATTGAGCCGGTACAATAGCGTTGGAAGCGGGTGCTTCCGAATTGCTGACATTCGTATCTGCGTCTTGGACGTGGTTGCCGAGGGGGCTTTGGCCTGTTGCGCGGCCTTGCGCCGCCACATCGGTATCAGATACTTTGTCGGCAATTTTTTCTTCTTTAGAAAACTCGGCTTTTCGGTATCACCGTTCTTTCCGGTCAGCACGTCCGCCATCGTCCGCGCCGGGGCGCTCTCCTACACGGAGTTCTGCCTCCGTCTCACCAATCGGAATCGTCCCGCTCCTCATCTTCGCCATCGAATTCTGCATCGAAGTCCGGCTCATCTGCCGCGCGGGGCTCCAGCGTGAGCGTGCCGGTCGTTTTGTCGTTAACAGCAAGGGACAAAAGCACGTCCTTTGCAACGGCAGCAAAGTAACCGGCAGCAGCATATTCACCCGCATAGTTTTCCTCAATGCGGTCGAGGATTTCGCGCAGCTGTAGCATGGCGGCGACCTCGTGCTTGCAGTTTCCGACGCAGTAGCAGGAGCACGTCAGCGCGTAGATCATGCCGTCCGAATACACGAACTCCACGTCATACGGCTCCGTTCCCTCGACAAGCGCGTACCCCTTCATTCCGTCCAGACAGAGATAGCGCACGCGGTTTTCCGCATAGTACGCATACCCGCGCTCCGCGACCGCCACATCGACGCGCATCCGATGCAGCTCCCGCAGTGGGAAGGTGCTGTCGTCCGAGCCGCAGGCATACTCCGTGTCCGGCTTCGACGGCGCTTTATACCAGCTCATCACCTTCCGGCGCGGAAGCGCCGCGCGGTCGAACGTGAGAACGTGCGACCCGGCGAGGGTAAACCGGCCGGACACATTGGTATCCGCCACGCCGATCACGCGCTTATAGTCCGCCAGATTGATGCGGAAGTTGTAGTTGACATCCACGACGCGCCCGCGCTTTCCCTCGAGCTTGCCGTCTACGTACACCAGATCGCCGCAGTGGAGATCGAACCGGTCGTTATAGTAGGCAAGCGTCATATTCCGCTGCGGGAATTGCACGCGCACCACCGACCGCCGCGGCTCGCGCTCTTCCGAAACGTCCAGAGGCACCGGAGCGGTCATCTTTTCCTTTTCCTCCGATACAGAAAAACCGATCTTGAACGCCATATCGCTCTTCCTTTCCAGTTTTATCTCTCTTATGGTTGCATATTACTGCATCGAGTGTCCTATAATCAGGACTTCCGAAAAAATAAAAAGTAAAGTGTAAAACATGCTTGACATTTCATTTTGCCGTGTTATACTGCGCATGTAAAGCAAGCTTTACTTTTTCACGTTGAGGTGACCCGATGAAGAACCGTATTGAAGAGCGGCGCAAGGCGCAGGGCATGACGCAGCAGCAGCTGGCCGCCTTGCTCGGCGTTTCGCGCCAGACGATCATTTCGCTGGAGAGCGGAAAGTACAACCCCTCGATATTGCTGGCGCACAAGATCGCGCAGACGTTCGGGGTACACATTGAGGATATTTTTCTGTTTGAGGAGGATGAAGTATGAAGCTCAAGGAGCAGAAGAAGCTCGGTATTTTATATCTTGTTCTCGGCGCGGTATTGTTTCTTATCGGGCTGCTGACAGACGCCGACGAAAAAACAAACTGGCTTTCCTCGTTCGGCAGCGCCATTGCCGTTGTCGGCGCGGCGCGGCTGCTGCGCGTGTACCGACTCACCCGTGACCCGGACAAAGCGGCGGACTATGACGCCTCGCTGACCGACGAGCGCACGGCGTATGTGGCAAACAAGGCGCGTTCTATGGCGCTTTACATCTGCATTTACGTACAGCTCGCCGCAGCTCTCGCCGCTATTTTGATCTTTAAACAAACTCTGGTCGGACAGGTGCTCTGCGCGCTCACGTGCCTGCAGACGCTCGTCTATACCGGCTGCTTCTGGTACTACAACCGGAAATACTGAAAGGAAATCCCATGAACGCATTGGAAATAAAGGATCTGTCCAAATCCTTCGGCAGCTTTTCGCTGCAAAACCTGACGCTGACCGTGCCGATGGGCGCGGCGCTCGGGCTTATCGGCGAAAACGGCGCGGGCAAGTCCACGACGATCTCGCTCATTCTCGGGCAGCTTCGGCGCGACAGCGGAGAGATCCGCATTCTCGGGCAAGACACAGACGGCGACAGCGTCTCCGTCCGCGAGGACATCGACGTAGTATTCGACGAGAGCTGCTTCCCGGACGGGCTGAACGCCCGGCAGGTGGACAAAGTGGAGCGCTGCATCTATAAAAATTGGGACAGCGGCGCATTTTATGAGCATATCCGGCGCTTTGATCTGCCGGAAACGAAGCCATTCAAAGAATATTCCCGCGGGATGAAAATGAAGCTCGCGCTTGCCGTAGCGCTCTCACACAAAGCAAAGCTCCTGCTGCTCGACGAGGCGACCGGCGGGCTTGACCCGCTCGCCCGTGACGAGCTGATCGGCGAGCTTTCCCGCTTTATCTCAGACGGCGAGCACGCGATACTGCTCTCCTCGCATATCGTGAGCGATATAGAAAAGCTCTGCGGCCGTGTGGCGTTTCTGCATAAGGGGCGGCTGATCCTGAGCGAGGAAAAGGAAGCCCTTCTCGCGGCGCATCCCGGTCAAACGCTCGAAGAGATCATTCTGGACATCACGAGAAAGGAGCGGGCGTTATGAAGATCCGCGGACTTTTGCTCAAGGACATATTTGAGCTGTGGGCGCAGTGCCGGGTGCAGCTCGTTTTGACGGGCGTGTACCTGCTCCTGCCGCTTTTTACAAGCGTCGGCATGATGCTGCTTGCGATGATGCCGATCTATGCGCTCGGCTATGACGAACGCTGCCGGTGGGAACGGTACGCGCTCGCCATGCCGGTGCGGAAGAGCGACCTCTTCTGGAGCCGGTTTCTGCTGGGTGTGATCGCCATCGCGCTCGGCGCGGCAGTGCAGGCGCTTGCTGCCCTTCTTGCCGGGCGGGGCGAGCTTCTCTCCTCTCTCGCCGTTACTGCACCGTCGGCCGTCGTCTATCTTCTCATCACGCTGCCGCTGATGATGAAGCTCGGCGTGGAAAAGGGTCGGATTCTTCTTCTCCTGCTGACCATGGCGTTCATGCTGCTGTCCGGAGCAGCTGCGTAAGACAAACCGGCGTATCTGTTGTTGAATTTTCCGCGCCGCTCGTGTATGATATTGTAAAGAAATTTATCCTTCTGCGGAGAAGCCCATGAAGAACTTTTTCAAAGTCGTATTTTCCCGCGCCGTATTCACCGGCGCATTCATTGCGCTGCAGTTTGCCGCTGTCTATCTTGCCATCACCCGGTTCAACGAGCACTTTGCCATCTTTTACGGCGTCTGCCTCGTTCTCTCCGCCGTTGTTGTCGTCTATCTTGTCAGCCGCGACGGCAACCCCGCGTACAAGATCGCTTGGATCATTCCGATCCTTGTGCTGCCGGTGTTCGGCGTGCTGCTCTATCTCGTATTCGGGAAAAACCAGCTCTCGCTGAAGGAAAAGGCGCGCATGTCATCCGTGGCCGAGCAGTATGAAAAGGCGATGCGCAGCGTTCCGGCGGCGGAACCGGCGCTGCCTGAGCACACGGACGCGAAGCGCGTTTCCGACTATCTGCACCGTGCCGCCGGCGCGCCGGTATTCACGCATACCGAAACAACGTATCTTCCGGTCGGCGAGGTCTATTTTGACACGCTTCTGGCGGAGCTGGAAAAGGCGGAGAAGTTCATTTTCATGGAGTACTACATCATCGCCCCCGGCACGATGTGGAACGCCATTCACGAGGTGCTGCGCCGCAAGGCGGAAAGCGGCGTGGATGTGCGCGTGATGTACGACGATTTCGGCTGCATGTACAAGCTGCCGGAGGGCTATGAGGACACGCTTGAGGCCGAGGGCATCCGCTGCTGCGTGTTCAACCGGTTTATCCCCATTCTCTCGCCGCGGTTCAACAACCGCGACCACCGCAAGATCTGTGTGATCGACGGGAATGTCGGCTTCACGGGCGGGATCAACTTCTCGGACGCCTATATCAACGTGGTGCAGCGCTGCGGCCACTGGCTCGACGCGGGCGTCATGCTGCGCGGCGAGGGCGTGTACGCGCTCACGGCGATGTTTCTCTCCATGTGGGACTACACGCGCGGCGTAACGGAGGATTTCACCCGCTACGCGCCTTCCGCGGCGCTCTGCGAGAGCATCACCGTCCCCGGCTGGGTGCAGCCGTTCGGCGATACGCCGCTCGACAACGAGCCGGTCGGCGAAACGGTGTACATGCATCTCATCAACCGCGCCAAGGACTATGTGTATATCAACACTCCCTATCTCATCATCGATAACGAGATGATCACCGCGCTGACCGCCGCGGCCAAGTCCGGCGTGGATGTTCGCATCGTCACCCCCGCAATCAGCGACAGCGCCCTTGTGCATGAAATGACCCGCTCCTACTACGAAACGCTCATTCTCGCGGGTGTGAAGATCTATGAGTACACCCCCGGCATGGTGCACGCCAAAACGTTCATCGCCGATGACCGCAGCGCCGTGGTCGGAACGATCAATCTCGATTACCGCAGTCTGTATCTCCACTTTGAGTGCGGCGTATGGATGTGTGATACACCCGCCATCGCGGACATGAAGGCGGAATATCTTTCCGAGCTGGAACGGAGCGCGCCCATCACGGAGGAGCTGTGTCTGCAGCAGCGCCGCGGTCGGCGGCTGATCCGCGCCGTGCTGCGCACGCTCGCGCCGTTGTTTTAAAAGGCTCCTATCCGATTTATCCGGCTTTCCGTTGGAAAGCCGGATTGAGCGTGTCAAAAAAGTGTTTTTGACACGCTCTCAAACGAGACCCACTGCGTTGGGCTCTCGTTTGAAGGGGCTGCGGCTCGCCGCAGCGCACTCGCTGCGCTCGCACGTTTGCGAGCCGAGAGGTATTTTCTCCGACGCACATGTCGCCGGAGAAAATGATTCAGACTCTATTTGCGCCTGCGGGCGCAAACTCTGCGAGGCTTTTTCGACAGACTAAATCCGGCTTTCCGTTGGAAAGCCGGATTTTTTCTTGCAAAATTCGCTCTTGCAAAGTATATCCCCGGTTTGATATACTTGCTTGTCCGAAAATAGAAGCAGGAAAGGAATAAGCATTTATTATGTGGTTTTGGTTTGCACTCATCGCTCTGCTCTGCTGGAGCGGCTCCGATCTTTTCTCCAAAATTGGCTGTCAGGACAGCAACGACAAATACAGCCATCTCAAAATGGTCATGGCCGTCGGTATCGTTATGGGTCTGCACGCTGCCTATGAGATCTTCATCGGGAAGGTCGGCATCACATGGGAGATCATTCTCATGTATTTGCCCGTTTCGATGCTCTACATTCTCTCCATGGCCATCGGCTATCTAGGTCTCCGGTACATAGAGCTCTCCATCTCCTCCCCCATCTGCAACAGCTCCGGCGCGATCGTAGCGGTGCTCACGCTCATCACCGTCGGCATCGGCGACGATCTGCCGCCGCTCGCGCTCGTGGCTGTGGCGCTCGTGTGCATCGGCGTGATCGCGCTCGGCATCACGGAGTCCAACGAGGACGAGGAGCTGCGCCGCGGCCGGCAGGACGAGTCTAACCGGCATTACGCCAAAAGCTGGCTCGCCATCGCGCTGCCGGTGATCTACTGCCTGCTCGACGCGCTCGGCACCTTTGCCGACAGCCGCGTGCTCGAAAAGCTCGGCGAAGAGCTGGCAGACGCCTGCAACGTTGCCTATGAGCTCACCTTCCTCGTGATGGGCATTGCGTGCGCGGTCTATGTCCTCGGCATCAAGAAGCAGCGCCTCATCCCGAAGCAGGAGGGGCCAAAGTATCTCGGCGCCGTGTGCGAGACGATCGGCCAGTTCTTCTATATCTATGCGCTGGCCGACACCGAGCATGTTGCCTTTGCCGCGCCCATCATTTCCTCCTACTGCGTGGCGAGCGTTATCTGGGGGCGTATCTTCCTCAAGGAAAAGCTCTCGAAAAAGCACTATGCATGCATCGCGCTCGTCGTGGCGGGCATCGTCATCATGGGCATCCTCGATATCTGACCATTTTGCTTTACCTTAATAGACAATGCCGGAACTATCCAGTTCCGGCATTGCTTTTTTGTGGAAAACGTCAGTTGCTTTGTCCATTTAAAGTGCTATAATGCAAATCATAAGAGAAAGGCAATTTGCCTTATATAAAGGAGCTAAACACCATGAAAAAAGCACTTGTCCTTCTTCTCGCGCTGGCGATGGTACTCTCCCTCGCCGCCTGCGGAAGCGCACCGGCGTCCACGCCCGCCGAAGAGCCCGCTGCCGCGCCCGCCGAAGAGCCCGCTGCCGCGCCCGCCGAAGAGCCCGCTGCCGCGCCCGCCGAAGAGCCCGCTGCCGCGCCCGCCGCGGCGGAAGGCGAAGTTTATACCGTCGGCATCTGCCAGCTCGTGCAGCACGTCGCGCTCGACGCCGCCACGCAGGGCTTCAAGGATGCGCTGACCGAAGCTCTCGGCGACAAGGTCCAATTAGTGGAGCAGAACGCCGCCAACGACATTCCGACCTGCGCCACCATCGTCAACGGCTTTGTCTCTGACGGCGTGGATCTCATTCTTGCGAACGCCACCCCGGCGCTGCAGGCCGCCGTCGCTGCAACGGACTCCATCCCCATCCTCGGCACCGCGGTCACCGAATACGGCGTTGCGCTGGATATCAAAGACTTTAACGGCACCGTGGGCGGCAACGTCTCCGGTACGTCCGATCTCGCCCCGCTCGACCAGCAGGCCGCGATGATCCTGGAGCTCTTCCCCGATGCGAAGAAGGTCGGCATTCTCTACTGCTCCGCCGAGCCGAACTCCGTCTACCAGTCCGACGTGGTGAAGGCAGAGCTTGAAAAGTCCGGCGTCACCGTTTCGGTGTACACCTTTGCTGACTCCAACGATGTTGCCGCCGTGACCGCGACCGCGTGCGATGAAAACGACGTGCTCTATATCCCGACCGACAACACCGCCGCGAGCTGCACCGAGGCCATCAACAACGTGGCCGAGCCCGCCGGTGTGCCGATCATCGCCGGTGAGGAAGGCATCTGCGCCGGCTGCGGCGTCGCCACTCTCTCGATCAACTACTACGATCTCGGCGTGACGACCGGCAAGATGGCCGCAAAGATCCTGACGGGCGAAGCGAACATCTCCGAAATGCCCATCGAGTACTTCCCTGACCCCGTGAAGAAGTACAATCCCGCGATCTGCGAGGCTCTCGGCATCACGGTTCCGGAGGATTACGTCGCGATCGGCTGATCTTCGGCAATATCAAGAAATAGAGCGGCAGACCGCCGCGAAACATAAAGGACGGACAAAACCATGGGTGCTTATTTTGCTTCCCTGAATTTTGCCAGTCTGCCCGCAAGAATGCCCTCCGCCATCGCGCAGGGCATTCTTTGGGGTTTGATGGCATTGGGCGTATACATTACCTTCCGGCTGCTGGACGTGGCCGATCTGAGTGTGGACGGCAGCTTTGCGACCGGCGGCGCCGTGACCGTTATGCTGATCATCGCCGGGTGGCCCGCGTGGGCGGCGCTGCTCGCGGCGCTGCTCGTCGGCGTGCTGGCCGGACTCTGCACCGGGCTGCTGCACACGAAGCTCGGGATCCCCGCCATTCTTGCCGGTATCCTTACGCAGTTCGCGCTCTATTCCGTGAATCTGCGCATCATGGGCATGAAGGCAAACCAGACGGCAAGTCTCAAGACCTACGGCATGTTCTGGGAAAACGGCGGCAAGGGCTTCCTTGTCTCCTCTCGCTATGTGCCGCAGGCGATCGGTGTCGGCTTTCTGCTCGCGGCGGTGCTCATTGCGCTGCTCTACTGGTATTTCGGCACGGAGCAGGGCTCGGCGCTGCGCGCGACCGGCTCCAACCCCGCGATGAGCCGTGCGCAGGGCATCAACATTGACCGGATGAAGGTCATCGGCCTTGCGCTCTCCAACGGCGTTGTGGCGCTCTCCGGCGGACTGATGACGCAGTTTCAGGGCACAGCGGACGTCAACATGGGCCGCGGCGCGATCGTCATAGGCCTTGCGTCCATCGTTATCGGTGAGGTTTTCTGCGAGGCGATCTTCAAAAAAGGCTGCAACTTCTCCGTGAAGCTGCTCTTCATCGTGCTCGGCGGCGTGCTCTACTACATGGTCATGACGCTCATTCTGTGGCTGCGGCTTGACCCGAACGATCTCAAGCTCTTCACGGCGCTGATCGTGGCGCTGTTCCTCGCGGTGCCGTATCTGCAGAAGCAGTCCAAAAACTCGTTCAGCCGGGCGAAAAAGCGCGGACAGAAGGAGGCGATCGGACAATGATGCTCGATGTCAACCATGTTTACAAGACGTTCCACCCCGGCACGATCAACGAGCGCCGGGCGCTCGCAGGCGTCGATCTGCATCTTGAAGAGGGCGATTTCGTCACCGTGATCGGCGGCAACGGCGCGGGCAAATCTACGCTTCTCAACGCGGTAGCGGGCGTATGGCCCGTGGACGGCGGCTCGATCGTCATCGACGGGAACGACATCACCGGACTCCCGGACTATAAGCGCGCGCCGTTCATCGGGCGTGTGTTTCAGGACCCCATGATGGGCACCGCCCCGGATATGCAGCTTGAAGAAAATCTCGCTCTCGCCTACCGGCGCGGAAAAAAGCTCGGGCTTCGCTGGCACATCAACCGCGAGGAGCGCGACATGTACCGCGAGCGGCTGCGCGAGCTGAATCTTGGGCTGGAGGACCGGCTGACAACGAAGGTCGGCCTGCTCTCCGGCGGACAGCGGCAGGCGGTAACGCTGCTGATGGCGTCGCTCCAGAAGCCGCGGCTGCTGCTGCTCGACGAGCACACCGCCGCGCTCGACCCCGCGACGGCGGCAAAGGTGCTGGAGCTTTCCGACCGCATCGTGCAGGAAAACGGTCTCACCACCATGATGATCACCCACAACATGAAGGACGCCATCCGCCACGGAAACCGGCTCATCATGATGAACAAAGGCGAGATCATCTTCGACTGCCGCGGCGAAGAAAAGGCAAAGCTGACCGTAGAGGATCTGCTCGAGAAATTTGCGCAGATCTCCGGCAGCACGCTGGATAATGACCGCGCGCTGCTCGGCTGAATCAACAAACAAAAATTGCCGGAGGGAAATTCCCTCCGGCAATTTTCAGTCTCGCAGCATTTGCGCCGCGGCGGGCCGCGGCCTATTTCAAACGGGAGCCCCGCACAGCGGGACTCCCGTTTGATAAATTACCACATCTGGCAGACAAAGCCGACGTTGTCGCCGTAGAAGGCGTAGAAGTCGAGCAGCGGGTTTTCGCGGCTGTCGTTATAGTACCAGCCATCCTCGCGCCGCCACATCATGAGGAAGTTTTCAGGCGCGTTGTCGCCGATGTCGATGCCGGACGGCTCGCCCTCGTCCCAGCGGAAGAAGGTGATGATCTCGCCGTTCGTATCGCGCCAGTTGCCGTCCGCCTGACGCTCCGCGCCGAGCCAGACATAGTTGCATTTGGCGCTCGTGCACACGCGGACGATCTCGTTATACTCGTCCTCCGTCAAGGGCACCGCCAGCGTGCCGCCGAGCTCCTCGCAGCGCTGCTGCGCCTGCGTCCAGCTCACGTTTTCGGCATAGACGACATAGCGCGGGCCCTTCGGCGTGGGCGACGGCGTCGGGTCCGGCGTAGCGGTCGGCGTCGGGGTGGGGATCTGCGTCGGCTCGGGCGTGGGAGTTACCTGTACCTGGGGTTCCTTATTGTTCGCCGTGCCGCTGGCGTATGCCGCAACGACAGCGCCGACAACAACGATCGCGGCGAGCAGCGCCCAGAGCCAGCGGAAGCTCTTCCGCCGCTGCGGACGGCGCCCAGCGGGGATCTCTCCGTCGTCGTAATATGTACGGCCTCTTCCCTGCCCGTCGCGCCGGTCGATCGCCGGAGCGTCCGCCGAGCGCATCAGAAGGCCCGACATGGCAAGGGAGATGTCCACCGCCGATCCGGCGGCGTCGCATCCGCCGAGAGCGTCCTTCAGCTCCTGCACATCGTGCCAGCGCTCCTCGATGCGAAACGCCAGAGCACGCAGAATGATGCCGGCCAGCTCGGCATCCGCGCTCGCGGGCGGCTGGATCTCCTCGTTGCTCATGCGCTTCTGCAGCGCGCTGGCCCGGGCGTTCGGCGTGATCGCGCCGGATACCGGCCAGAACGGGAGACGGCCGTAGTTATAAAGAGAATAGAGGATCAGTCCGATGGAATACACATCCGCCGTCGGGGTGTGGATGCCGTCCCAGAACAGCTCCGGCGCCATATACTCGAGCTCCTGCGGCGTAAACTCGCCGACCGTGTGCTGGAGCGTTCCGCCGAGATAGGCCTTATCTCCGCGGACGGAGATATTGTCCGGGCGGATGCCGCCGTGGAAATGGTCCCGGCCGACGCTGTAGAGCACCGCGTCGCAGAGCGAGATGGCAAGGCCGACACCGCCGAGGCCGTCCGCCTTGGCGCTCTCCGCCTTCTTCTCCGCCGCAGGCGCAGTCTTCGGTGTTTCCGCGGCCGGCTTGTCTTCCCCGGCAGGCTCCGCCGTTTCCGGCGCTTCCTCCTTCGGAGTTTCCTCCTTTGGCGTTTCCGCTTCCGGCGCGGTTTCCTCTTTCACGGCTTCCGCCGGTTCCGACGGTTTTTCCGCTTTCGGCGCTTCTTCCGTATTCGGCGTTTCCTCCGGCGCGGCGGTTTCTTCCGCCGCCGGGATATCCGCGTCCGCCGCCGTTTCCGGCGCGGTATCGTTCTGCGCAGAAGCGGGCTGCGGTCTTTCTTCGGGCAGACCCGTATCTTTTTCGTTGTCCGTCATGCTATCACTTCCCGCATTTTATTCTTGGAAATTATACCATGAGAGCAAATCGATGTCAATTTTTCTTAACGCAAAAGCCGTCGCTCCGAAGAGAGACGGCTTTTCCGGATCGGCACGGCGAGCCGCAGCTTTTTCAAACGAGAGCCCAACGAAGTGGGTCTCGTTTGAAAGCCGTCAGGCTTCGTCGGCGGCGTCCCGCTCGCGGAAGAGCAGCGAAATGCACCAGACCGCCGCAATGCCAACCAGCGTATATACGATCCGGCTGACGGTCGCGGTCTGTCCGCCGAACAGGTACGCGACAAGGTCAAAGCGGAAGAGGCCGACAAGGCCCCAGTTCAGCCCGCCGATGACGGCAAGAATGAGAGCGATTCTGTCAATGATCATGATTTCCGGCTCCTTTGCAGGTTTTGCGCGGCACGACCGCGCTCTTTTATCCTTTCCGGAAAAGAAAAATTTATGCGCGCGACAAAAGTAGTTTTTTTGCGACGCGCTTCGCTCTTTACATTTTGGCCGGATGGCGGTATGCTCTCCTTACAGCTTATCAATTGGTTCGTGGCAAATCCCATCCTGCCACGACCGGAGCAGCTCATATCTTTTATCCCACAACCCTTTCCCGCGGAGCAAATGCTCCGCGGGCTTTTTTATGCAAAAAGCGTTCCGGAGATTCTCCGAAACGCTTTTTGGCTTATCGTTTTTTTACTCCGCCTTGGAGAGAATGATCTCCGGCACATCGGTCACGCCGAGCCAGTAGTTCTCGTTCGCGTCAAGATACACGGTGCGAAGGTCTGTCTCACGGTAGGCGTATTCGCCCGCACCGACCGCCTTGCCGTTGTTTGCGCGCACGGAGGAGAGATTGCCCTTCGTGAAGCCGAAGGAATCGTTATCCGGATCGAAGAGGCTCACGTCACCGTAAACGTGCAGCGGCGCGATGCATACCCCGGTGAGCGTTTTGAGGATGGTATCGTCGCAGCGGGTGAGCGAGATGCGGATCGTCCGGTCATCCACCTTTTTCACGCCGGACACGCTCTGCACGCCGCCGCGCCAGTCATCGTCCAGCGGCGCCCATTCGCGCACGAGAGAATTCTGCACCGCGGCGAGCATATCCGCGCGGCCGATGCCCTCGATGCTCCAGTACTGCGCCACATCGCCGTCGTAGGCATCGTACATTTCGTTATAGAGATCCTCCGCCGTCGGGAATGTTGTCGTAAGATCCCACGTTGTTCCGCTGTTCGCGGTAAACCCGCCGTTATCGTCAAACTTGCCGAAGCCGCGGTCGAGCATCGTATATGCCACCTGCAGGCCGGTATTGCCGAGCACTTCCTCGCGGGTGTACGGCGTGCGCAGCGCGATGGTGCCGCTGTAGTTTTCGATCGTGTAGTCCACGAGCGCCTGCGCATCGTTGCGCCAGGCGTTGTCGATCGCGTCGCGGATCTCGTCGGCGCGGACGGTGTCGTATTCGTCGAGTGCCTGCTGCGCCTTGACGACGTCGGCGTCGCTCTCCACGTTCGCCTCGCTCACGCCCTTTTCCATGGCGGCGCGCTTGGCGTCCTCCACGGCCTTTTCCAGGTCGGACTCATACTTGCCGCCGTTGTAGATCTCGTCATAGATCATCATGTACTTGCCGTACATGTCCGAATCCATGCCGTTCCAATAGAGCGCGATCCCGTCGATGGGGAGCTGATTGATCGTGTAGGGGCCGTCATAGCTCTCATCCATGAGGACATAATAGGTAAAGAGAAGATCGTCCGCCGTCAGCTCCACGCCGTCGGCACAGAGAAGGCCCTTCTCAAGACGAATCGTAACAGATACCGTTCCGTCCGTCCCCGTCGTGCGGGTGATCTCGGCAGGGGCGCGGTTGCCCTCCACGGCACGCAGAGAGAGCTGCGTCATTTCGGCGACGGCCTTGTCGCCGTCCGTCTCGGCAAAGAACGGGCTGAACACGCCGTCCATTTTCTCATAGGCGATCTGTCTCGGCTCCGGCGTCACCTCCGGCGTATCCGAAAAGACGAGATCCGAACCGGGGACGGGCGTTTCGGTCGGCGCGATCACGCTCATAACGCCATCGACCGTCAGCGAACAGCCGGTGAGCGTGAGCAGGATCGGTATCAGCATAGCCGCAGCTGCGGCCCGAATGGATTTCTTCATACCAATGCTCCTTTCGTTCTTATTAAAATATCATAATCCGCTTTTTCTGTCAATTTGTGTTATGTAAACTATTTTAGCGTTATGTCAACTTTCGTCCGCATCCGCACGCCGGTTCTTTTATACTGAACGCATAAGGACACGAGAGGGGCGGCGCGCTTGGACGGAAAACTCACACACGAGGATGCTCTCCGGCTGCTCCGGGCGCGGACGCTCAGCGTCTGGGAGGATGCGGCTCTTCTCCGGGAGTATATACGCCTTTGCGGTATAACGCAGTCGGAATGCGCGGTTCGGCTCGGAAGATCGCAGTCGTCGGTGGCAAACCGCCTGCGGCTGCTGCGTCTTACGGACGGAGAGCGCCGCGCCATGCAGGAGGCCGGGCTTTCGGAGCGCCACGCCAGAGCGCTGCTCCGTCTCAGAGACGCTGCACAGCGTCAGGCGGCGCTGCGGACCGTTTTGCAGCAGTGCATGAGCGTTGCGGAGACGGAAGGGTATGTGGAGACGCTGCTCCGTCCGCCGGAACGCCGGGAGCTCGGCGCGCTGCTTTCGGAGGTGCGCCGTCTGCTGGACGCCGGCGCCTGCACGGATGCGGAAGAGTCCGCAGGCCCCGGCGGACTCTCCGTTACGCTCTTTTTTCCGGCAAACGATACTTTTCCATGATTTTATGCTTTACAAGCGGCGGGGAATGTGGTAGGATAATCGAGCGTTTGACCGCCGCGCTCAGTTTCCGGCCGCCTTTCAGCCGATACTTAGCCGCGCGGGAAGCGAAAATCAGGAAAGGATCGAAGTTATTATGATCACGAAAGACCAGAAGACCGTCGTTATCGACGCCAACAAGACCCACGAGGGCGACACCGGTTCTCCGGAAGTCCAGATCGCCATCCTCACCGAGCGCATCCGTCAGCTGACGGAGCATCTCAAGAAGCACCCCAACGACGACCACAGCCGTCTGGGTATGTACAAGATGGTCGGCAAGCGCCGCCGTCTGCTGGAGTACCTGTCCCGCAAGGACATCGAGCGTTACCGCGCCATTATCGCGAAACTGGGTATCCGCAAGTAATTCGCGGAGACCTGCCGAGGGTTATGAAGGTTTTTTACGGAGGGACAAGTGAATACTGTCCCTCCGTATTTTCTTTCAAACGAAAGACGCAGGCTTTCGTTTGAGAAAGATCGCGGCTCGCTGCAGCGCACGCTCTTCGAGCGCACGTTTGCGAGACTTTTTAATTTGTGTACCAATGTGTGTGAATATATAAAAGGAGTAACGAAAGAATGATCATCTCTCACAAGGAATTTCCGAATTTCAAGCGTTACGAAATGGACTACTGCGGCCGTCCGTTCTTCATGGAGGTCGGCAAGATGGCCGAGCTCTGCAACGCTTCCGTTCTCGTCGGCTACGGTGACACCCGCGTTCTCGTGACTGCCACCGCGTCCGCCCGCCCGAAGGACGGCATCGACTACTTCCCTCTCGCCGTGGACTTCAATGAGAAGCTCTACGCCGTCGGCCGCATTCCCGGCAGCTTCAACCGCCGCGAGGGCCGTCCGTCTCTGAACGCCGTGCTCGCGAGCCGTCTCATCGACCGCCCGATGCGCCCGCTCTTCCCGTCCGACCTGCGCAACGACGTTGTCATCGCCTGCGAAGTGCTCGCCGTTGACCGTGACTGCTCCCCCGAAGTCGCCGCGATGATCGGCGCTTCCACCGCCGTTTCCATTTCCGATATCCCGTTCAACGGCCCCATCGCCGGTATCGTCCTCGGCTGGGACGGTGAGAAGTTCCTCTTCAACCCCACCGCCGCCGAGAAAGAAACCAACCGCATGACGACGACCATCGCCGCCACGCACAAGAAGATCGTTATGATCGAGTCCGAGGCTGACCAGGTCCCCGACGATGTCATGTACGAGGGCATCGTGCAGGCGCACGAGATGGTGCAGCCGATGCTCGATCTTATCGACCGCATGGTCGCCGAGATTGGCAAGCCCAAGTTCTCCTACGAGCACGCCGCGTTCGACGATGAGCTTTTTGAAAAGCTCGTCGAGAACGAGTTTGCCGGCATGGAGTACTGCATGGACACCGACGACAAGAACGTCCGCGAAGCCCGCGTGAACGAGTGGGTCACCGCGATGCAGGAAAAGTATGAGGCTGACCATCCCGAGATCATGCAGTACATGGACGAGATCCTCTACAAGCTGCAGAAGAAGGTCGTCAAGAAGTGGCTGCTCGCCGGTAAGCGTGTGGACGGCCGCGCCATGAACGAGATCCGTCCGCTCGACGCGGAGGTCGGCGTGCTGCCCGTTGTGCACGGCTCCGCTCTCTTCACCCGCGGCCAGACGCAGGTGCTCTCCATCGCCACGCTGAACACGCTCTCCGCCGCCCAGAAGCTCGACACCATCTGGGACGAGACCGAGAAGCGCTTCATGCACCACTACAACATGCCCTCCTACTCCACCGGCGAGGCGCGCGCCGCCCGCAGCACCGGCCGCCGCGAATACGGCCACGGCGCTCTCGTGGAGAAGGCTCTCCAGTCCGTCATCCCGTCCGTGGAGGACTTCCCCTACGCCATCCGTGTGGTGAGCGAAGTGCTCTCCTCCAACGGCTCCACCTCGCAGGGCTCCATCTGCGGCACGACGCTCGCACTCATGGACGCTGGCGTGCCTCTGAAGGCCCCCGTTGCCGGCATCAGCTGCGGCCTTATTCAGGACGGCGACAACTTCACCACGTTCATCGACATTCAGGGCGTCGAGGACTTCCACGGCGAGATGGACTTCAAGGTCGCCGGTACGAAGGAAGGCATCACCGCCATCCAGATGGATCTGAAGAACGACGGTCTCAAGCACGAGATCATCAAGGAAGCCTTCGCCATCACGAAGGAAGCCCGTTTCCAGATCCTCGACGAGGTCATGCTCAAGGCCATCCCCGAACCGCGCCGTGAGCTTGCCAAGACCGCGCCCAAGATGATCCAGATGAAGATCAACCCCGACAAGATCCGCGAGGTCATCGGCTCCGGCGGCAAGGTCATCCAGAAGATCACCGCCGACACCAACACCAAGATCGACATCACCGACGACGGCAACATCTACATTGCCTCCGAGGATATCGAGGCCTGCCGCGCCGCGCGCAAGACCATCGAGAACATCGTCTTTGAGCCGGAGATCGGCGCTCTCTACTACGGCCGTGTTTCCAACATCCGCTCCGACTTCGGCGCGTGGGTCGAGCTGGCCCCCGGCAAGGACGGCCTTGTGAAGATCAAGGATCTTGAGTTCAAGCGCACCGAGAAGGTCGAGGACGTGCTCAACATCGGCGATATGACCTGGGTCAAGGTCATGAACGTCGGTCCCAAGGGCATCGACCTCAGCCGCAAGGACGCTCTGAAAGAGCGCGGCGAAGCCTGATTCTACGCGGTTTTATTGACAATATGTGCGGCGGGGGCATTGCTCCCGCCGCTTTTCTTCGGAGGTTCCCATGTACGAAATCATTACGTTACCGAACGGCGTGCGCATCGCTCACGAGAAAATGTCCGGCGTCCGCTCCGCCGCCGTCGGCATCTGGGTCGGCGTCGGCTCGCGCTATGAAAAGCGCGGCGAGGAGGGCAGCGCCCACTTCATTGAGCACATGCTCTTCAAGGGTACGGCCAACAGCACCGCCGCGGAGCTTGCCGGGCGCATGGACGCCATCGGCGGGCAGGTCAACGCCTTCACCTCCCGCGATTCCACCTGCTTCTACGCCCGCGTGCTGGACAGCCATCTGGACGAGGCGTCCGATATTCTCTGCGAAATGTTCTTCGATTCTCTCTTCTCGGAATCGGACGTCGTCAATGAGCGCGGCGTCGTGCTTGAGGAGATCGACATGTACCGCGACACGCCGGAGGATATCGTCGTGGAGCAGCTCATGGGCAGGATCTTCCCCGGCGCGCTCGGGAAGCCGGTGCTGGGCCGTCCCGCTTCGCTCAACGGCATGACGGGCGCTTCGCTGCGCGCGTTCAAGGAACGCGAGTACAGCCCCGAGCGGATCGTCGTTTCCGTGTGCGGCAGCTTTACGGAGGATAACCTCGCGCGGCTGTGCAGCCGGTTTTCTGCGCTCGCGCCGTCGCGTCCCGCGGCGTGCCGCAAGAGCGCTTATACGCCCGCCGTGGTCGTAAAGCGCAAGGCAACGGAGCAGAACCACTTCTGTCTCTCCTTCCCCGGTCTGCCGGACGGCGACGCGGATCGCTTCTCGTGGCAGGTACTCTCCATGGCGCTCGGCGGCGGCATGTCATCCCGACTCTTCCAGACCGTCCGCGAAAAGCACGGCCTCTGCTACAGTATCGGCAGCTTCACAGCCGCCTATAAGGAGACCGGGATGCTCGCCATCTCCACCGCCGTGGGCCGCGATTCCGAGGAAAAAGCACTCGCGCTCATTCGGGAGGAGATCGAGAAGTTCCGGCAGGACGGCATTACGGATAAGGAGCTTCGCACCGCGCGCGAGCTCATCAAGTCCAGCATCATCCTCTCGCTCGAATCGAGCTCCAGCCGCATGAACCGGCTCGGCTCGGGCCTGCTGCTGCTCGGCAAATGCCTCACCGCCGACGAGATCATTGAGCGCTACGACGCCGTGACCACGGAGAGCGTTCTCGCTCTCGCGCGCGAAAAGCTTGCGCCTGAGATGATGGGCTTTTCTGCCGTCGGCCGTCTCGCCCCGGCAGAGGATTATCTCTCCGTTTTCGGGAAATAATGCGCAAAATCGGCAGAATCTATGATTCTGCCGATTCAGTCTGTCGAAAAAGGCTCGCAGAGTTTGCGCCCGCAGGCGCAAATAGAGTGTTAACCATTTTCTCCGGCGACATGTGCGTCGGAGAAAATACTTTTCGGCTCGCAAACGTGCGAGCGCAGCGAGTGCGCTGCGGCGAGCCGCAGCCTTTTCAAACGAGAGCCCAACGCAGTGGGTCTCGTTTGAGAGCTTGTCAAAAATACTTTTTTGACAAGCTCAATCGGCAGAATCTATGATTCTGCCGATTTTATCTATATTTCTAATATATCTGTCGCGAAAAATGTGGTATTCTCTTCGTAGAAAATACCGATCAGGAGGTCTTTTATATGATTACCGTAAACGCTCTCGGCGAAGCCTGCCCGATGCCGGTCGTAAAGGCGAAAAAGGCGATCGATGCGCTCACTGCGCCGGAGACCGTGCAGGTGCTCGTCGATAACGACGCCGCCGTGCAGAATCTCATCCGTCTCGCCGGACAGTACGGCTTCGCCGTCCGCGCCGAAAAGCAGGGCGAAGCGCAGTTTGCCGTCACGATCGACGCCGCCGGCGCCAAAAAGGACGTGGCCGACGAAGCCGTCGTATGCGCGCCTCTCAAGCAGGGGGAGAAAAACATCGTAGTCGCCATTTCCAAAGACCACATGGGCGAGGGCGAGGAAGCGCTCGGCAAGACGCTGCTCAAGGCCTTCATTTTCGCGCTGACGCAGCAGGACGCGCTGCCGAAAACGATTCTCTTCTATAATAGCGGCGCTTTCGTCACCAGCACGGAGGGCCCGTCCATCGAAGACCTCAAAACGCTCGAAGCGCAGGGCGTGGACATTCTCACCTGCGGCACGTGCCTTGACTACTACCATCGCAAGGAGACGCTCCTTGTCGGCGGCATCACGAACATGTATTCCATCGTAGAAACGCTCGAAAAGGCCGACGTTGTTGTCAAGCCCTGAATCATAAACGCCGTATACAACAGCAGCGCCGCGGAACGCAATGTTCCGCGGCGCTGGTTTTTATTCTCTTATCTCCCGTTTGTCATGCCCTGCAGCTGTTGGCGGAGGATGGCGGGAGTAAAGAAAAGTCCCGCGCCGTGGTCGGCGCGGAGGCCGAGCCATGCGCCGCTGCACGCCTGATTCTTTGCCGCAAACGCGATCGGGAGCGCCGCGCAGCCGGTAAGCACCATATCCTCCATCTCCCGCTCGAGCGCGTCGCGCCCGGCGGAGGAGGCAAACGTCAGCTCTTCATACAGCGCGTCAAACTCGCTGTTTTCGTAGCCGGAAATGTTCCATCCCGGCGACGCCGCGCCGTTCCAGAACGCGCCGTTCCCATCGTTCCAGTAAAAGGACGCAAGGGAGAGATACGCGTCATAGTAGCTCTGCGAGGCGGTGAGGAAGAGATCAAAGTCTCCCGCCTCCGCCGCGGCGAGCGCCCTGTCCGGCGATAGGACGGTGATCTCCAGCGCGATACCCGCCGGGGCGCACATATCCTTCAGGAGATTGGCCGCGCGCACCCACGCGGTTGAGGAATCGCTGCACAGAATGCGGAAGGAAAGGCTCTCCTCTTCCGGCGATTCACGCACGCCGTCGCCGTCCGCGTCCGTGTATCCGGCGCTTTCAAGAAGCGCCGCGGCACTCTCCGCGCTGCATACCGCGGCAGCGGAGCCTTCCGTCCCGTAAGGAACGGAAAATCCGTAAGCAGGCATCGCACCGCCGAAGCCGGTGAGCGCAAGCGTTTCCCGGTCGGCGCAGAGCGTGATAGCCTCGCGGACGGTCTTATCGAGAAGCAGGGCGTTTCCCCCGGAAGTATCGTCCGTGCGCTGGTTGAACTCCACGAGCAGCAGCTCGCCGGACGTGCCGTACGCCGTGCTGCGCCCCTCGGCCAGCTCCTCCGCGGCGGCCCGGGAGAGATTCCACGCCGCGTCGATCACATTGTTCTCCAACGCCGCGGCCAGATCGTCACAGCCGAAACGCAGCTCCACGATCTCGGCGCGGGCGGTGCCGTTCCAGTAATCCTCGCTGCGGCGCAGCGTCAGGACGCCGTTTTCGTATTTGTCCCAGATGTACAGCCCCGAGCCGGTCATCGTCTCTGGCGTCAGGACAAGAGCGGCAAGGCTCTTCTTCGCCTGCGATGCGTCCTTCGGAATGCCGGAGGTCGTATACTCCATACCGGGCAGCGTGTTCCAAACGCTCTTCGGCACGATCGGCACGCGGGAAAGGCATTCCTCCACCGCCGCAACGTCGCCCCAGGCGAGGAACGAGAGGTGCGTATCGTCCGTGACCGAAATGCCGGTCGTGTCGATCAGCTCGCAGCCCGGATAGCCATAGAGCAGCGAAAAGTCCTTCATGGACTGGAGCGAGAACTCCACATCCCGCGCCGTGAGCGCCGTTCCGTCGTGGAAATATACGTCGTTCCGCAGCGTCAGCGTCCAGAGCCGGGCCCCGTCCGCGGCGGCGGGCTGCACCGTGTATTCCTGACAGACGCTGTTGATGTACCGCCCGGTCTCGATATCGGCATAAAAGAGCGTATCGTACAAAAGCGAGATCGCCGCGGCTGCGGCATCCGTTTCGGCGGTGTACGGATCGAGCGACGACGGCGTTTCGGAAAAGCCGAGGCGGAACACCGTCTGACCGCTCTCCGTTTTCTCCGGTTCGGGACGGTAGCCGCACGCGCCGATCGACGCCGTGAGCGCGAGAACAAGAAGCAGTATCCAGAGTTTGGATCGGAAAAATTTCATATAGTCATCCTTAAAAAAGCCGGCCGGCGTTTATTCATATGACGCGCACGACCGGCTTTTCGTTCAGCGCGGGGATTATTCGATGCCGGTGAGATCGTAATTATCCAGCCAGCTCTTCGCCGTTTCGCACACGGTGCGCAGGCAGTTTTCATCAAACGGGCTTTCGAGCCCGGCGTTTTTGAGAAGCGTTGTGAATACTTTGCTGCCGCCCTGACGGGTGTACGCCATGTAGCGCTCCCAGGCTTCCTTGCGGTCTTTCTGCAGCAGCGCCCAGATCTCCAGCGCGACGGTCTGCGCGAGGCAGTAGTCGATATAGTAGAACGGGCTCTGGTAGATGTGGAGCTGGCGCTGCCAGCCCTCGCCCTCGCTGTAGACAGGGATGTCGCCGTCGAGCTTCATCCACGGCATGTATACGCCGAGCAGCTCCTTCCAGACGCCGTGGCGCTCCGCCGGGGTCATGTCCGGTTTTTCGTAAACGACGTGCTGGAAGTGATCGACCATCGTGCCGTAGGGAATGAACGTGAGCGCTTTGGCGAGATGGCTGTAAAGATACTTGCGGGTATCTTTGCCGAAGAAGCCCTCCGCCCACGGCCACGCCATGAACTCCATGGACATGGAATGGACTTCGCACGCTTCCATGCTCGGATCGTCCATCGGGACGCGCCATGCATTGAGATATGCCTCGAACGCGTGGCCGGCCTCGTGTGTCACGACCTCAACATCGTGCTGCGTGCCGTTGAAATTGGCAAAGATGAACGGGACGTCGTAATCGGGAATCGTGCAGCAATAGCCGCCGGCGGCCTTGCCCTCGGTGGAGAGAATATCGAGCAGCTCGCGCTCTCTCATCATGCGGAAGAACGCGCTCGTCTCCGGAGAGAGCTCATCATAGAATTTCTGGCCGTGGGCGAGAATGTGCTCGGCGTCGCCGCAGGGACGCGGGTTGCCGCTGCGGAAGGAGAGCGCCGCGTCCGCAAAGCTCAGCGGATACGTTTTGCCGAGACGCTTGGCCTGTTCCTGATAGATGCTCTCGGCGACCGGCACAAGATACTTGCGCACGGCGGCGCGGAACTTCTCCACATCGGCCTTGCCGTAGCAGTTGCGGCCCATGCGGTAGTAGCCGAGCTCCGTATAGCCCTTGTAGCCGAGCTTTTTGCCCATCGTGTCACGCAGATCGACAAGCTCATCGTAAATGCGGTCAAGCTCACTCTGGTGCTCCTTATACCATCCGCCCTCGGCCTTCCACGCGGCGAGGCGCTGCGCGTCGTCCGCGCCGGTCTTGAACGGCGAGAGCTGCGAGAGCGTGTACACACCGCCCTCAAACGGGATCTGCGCCGAGGCGATGAGCTTATCGTATTCGGTCGTAAGATCGTTTTCCTTCTGCAGCTCCGGGATGATCTCCGGCGAGAACGTTTTGAGAGCGATCTCGGCGTTGAGGAACATCAGCGTGCCGTATTCCTTTTCAAAGTCCGCGCGGTACGGCGAGGCGAGCATCGCCTTCGTCCACTCCTGCGAATACTCCTCCAGCTCCGGGGAGAGCTGGTTCCAGAAGCCGTTCTCCTCGTCATAAAACTTGTCGCGCGTGTCGATCGTGTGGCGCACCTGCGCGAGCGTTGCAAGCGTCTGGATGTGTTTGGAGAGCGTTTCTTTTTCAAGGAACACGGCCTTCGCCGCTTCATAGCTCCCCGCGGCGCGCAGCTTTTCCGTCAGAGTGCGCATGGAGGTTTTCAGCGCCTCGCCGTCGGGACGCTCGTAGGGCATTTCGCGAAATTTCAAGGCTTCCATAAAAAAGCTCCTTATCTATAAAATGATCCGGAAAGCATTTTAGCCTACTTTCCGGATAATTTCAACCTTATTGCGTTTTTCCGCCGGTCACAACGGCGACGGAGAAGCTCTTCCCGGCAGCCGTCACAGGACATACCGCCATGCCGACGCCGTAGAGCTTTGTGAGCGTTTCGCTTGTGAGCGCTTCCTCCGGCCGTCCCGCGGCGAGTACGCCGCCGCCCTGGAGGGCGAGCACCTGCGTAGCATACCGGAACGCCTGATTGGGGTCGTGCGTGGAGAAGATCACCGTAAACCCCTCCCCGGCCAGAGCGCTCACGCGCTCCATTACGAGCGCGCTGTTGCCGCAGTCAAGATTGGCTGTCGGCTCGTCCATAACGAGGACGCGGGCGTTCTGCACCATGGCGCGCGCCAGCAGCGCGAGCTGCCGCTCGCCGCCGCTCACGCGGCCGGATTCCCGGTGCGCCAGATGCGCGATGCCAAGACTTTCCATGGCTTCGAGCGCCGCGGTCTTATGCTCCGGACGAGGCGCGTCGAAAACGCCGATCTGATTGGTGAGTCCCATCATAACGACTTCGAGCAGCGTATAGTTAAAGGACGGGACGCACGACTGCGGGATATAGGCGATCTCGCGCGCCGCGGCACGGCGGTCAAGCGTGCGCATGTCCTTGCCGTTTACAAGGATGCCGCCCTCCGACGGTGCCAGAAAGCCGAGCACGCAGCGGAAAAGCGTGCTCTTGCCGACGCCGTTCGGCCCGAGCACGGCGGCAATGTCGCCGTCGGCGGCGGTGAAGGTGATATCATGCAGCACGTCCGTGCTGCCGTAGGAAAAGCCGAGACGGCGGATCTCAATGCTCACGGTCCGCACCTCCCCGCAAAATGAGCCAGACGAATACCGGCGCGCCGACGACCGACGTCAAAATGCCGAGCGGGATCTCTCCCGATGTGGCCAGACGGGCGATATTGTCCACGACCATAAGAAACGCCCCGCCGAGCAGCATGGACGCCGGGATGAGGCGCTTATAATCATGTCCGAAAAGCATCCGCGCAAAGTGCGGGATGACAAGGCCGACCCACCCGATCATACCGCTCACGGAAACGCAGGCGGACGTGATGAGCGTAGCGCACACAACGATCACAAGACGGAGCCGCGTCGTATGCACGCCGAGACTGCGCGCTTCCTCTTCGCCGAGCGTGAGCAGGTTGATGCGCCAGCGCAGCAAAAAGAGCGGCACCATGCCGATGAGCGCCGGGATGAGAGCAAACTGCAGATCGCGCATTTTGGCCGAAGAGAGCGAGCCCATCAGCCAGTATGTGATGGCGGGAAGCTGTTGTTCGGTGTCTGCAACGAGCTTTATAAACGATGTGCCCGCCGAGAACAGCGAGCCGACAACGATGCCGGCGAGCACCATGGCGAGCGTGCCGTTCATGCGGCTTGCCCGGCTGATGCACCACGCGAGCGCCACCGCGCCCACGCCGCAGACGAACGCGCTCACCGTCACGCCGAAATAGTTGAACGACAAAAGAATGCCGAGCGCCGCGCCGAAGCCCGCGCCGTTGGATGCGCCGAGAATGTCCGGCGATACCATTGGGTTGCGGAACATGCCCTGATATGCCGTACCCGCAACGGAAAGCCCCGCGCCGACCAGCGCCGAGAGCGCCACGCGCGGCAGACGGATGTTCAGAACGACCGCCTTTTCCTGGCCGGAATACAGTTCCCCCGGCACTTCCGCGCCGAAGAGCTTGCACACCCACTCGCGCAGCGCGTCCCACAAAATGCGGAAAAGCGTTCCCGGCGCAACGGCAAACCGCCCCAGCAGGAACGAAGCGAAAAACAGCAGCAGAAACGCCGCTGCAAGCACCCGGAACCGCCGGGCATAGACCGATGTTTTATCCGCCGTAACAGCGTCCCTCCCTTTCATGTATTTTCACCAGAGAATAGTAGCACGCCGCACACGTCTCTGTCAACGAAATAAAAATGCCCCGGTACGGTTTGTGATCCGTACCGGGGCAGAAAAGCCTTTTCAGGGATAGTATTTGCGGAATACCGCCTGTGCCGCGGCGTCGGCGGCGTCAAGCGCCTCGTGATACTGCCGGATCAGCGCACGCGCCTCGTCCGTCAGGTGTGAGCCGTGCGCGCCTTCGCGGTCGATGAGGCGGACGTCAAATTCCTTTTCGATGGAATTGATGATCTTCCATGCCTTGGAATACGCCATGCCCATGGAGGCGGTGGCGCGGTTGATGGAGCCAAGCTCCTCCACGCCTTCGAGAAGCTGAACGATGCCCCGGCCGAAGCCGAGATCGTTCGGATCGTCGCTGTTGCGGAATTTGATGATCGTTCTGCAGCGCATGGTGTATCCCCCTTTTTATTATCAGCCCTTAACGGTCTCGCGGACAACTTCGGCGATGTGCGAAGCGCAAAGCCCCATCTCTTCGAGCAGCGCCGCCGCCGGGCCGGAATGGCCGAACTCGTCGTTCACGCCGACGCGGCGCACCGGCACGGGATGCTTCTCGCTTACGAGAGAGCACACGGCCTCGCCGAGACCGCCGATGATGCTGTGCTCCTCACAGGTGACGATCTTCCCGCACTCGCGCGCGGCGGCAAGGATGGTCTCCTCGTCGAGCGGCTTGATGGAGCAGACGTTGATGACGCGCACATTGATGCCCTCCGCGGCGAGCGTTTCCGCCGCCTTGAGCGCTTCGGCGACCATGAGACCGGTCGCGGCAACGGCGACATCCGTGCCGGGGCGGAGCACCTCCGCCTTGCCGATCTCGAAGGAATAGTTCTCCTCCTCGTGGATCACAGGCACGGCGGCGCGGCCGAAGCGGATGTACACCGGGCCCTTGTGCTCATAGGCCGCTTTGACGGCGGCGCGCGCTTCCACATCGTCCGCCGGGGAGAGCACGACCATGCCGGGGATCGTGCGCATGAGCGCGAAGTCTTCGCAGCACTGGTGGGAAGCGCCGTCCTCGCCGACGGAGATGCCGCCGTGGGTGGCGCAGATCTTGACGTTCAGATGCGGGTAGCCGACGGTGTTGCGCACCTGCTCATAGGCGCGGCCCGCCGCAAACATCGCGAACGACGAGCAGAACGGCACAAAGCCCATCGTGGAAAGGCCCGCGCTCACGCCGATGAGGTCCGCCTCGGCAATGCCGCAGTTGATGTGGCGGTCGGGATAGGCCTTCTTGAAGATCGCCGTTTTGGTGGCGCCGGCAAGGTCGGCGTCCAGAACAAGGATATCGTCATGCTCGGCGGCAAGCGCCGTTACCGCGTTGCCGTAGCTGTCGCGGGTAGCAATTTTTACAACGTCCGCCATCATTCTGCCTCCTCTTCGCGCAGCGCCGCGGTGAGCTCTTCCATCGCGGTGCGGTACTGTTCCTCGTTGGGGGCTTTGCCGTGCCAGCCCACCTGATTTTCCATAAAGGATACGCCCTTGCCCTTAACGGTCTTGAGAACGATCGCGGAGGGGCGTCCCTTTTCCTGCTCGGCGCGCTTCACGGCCGCGTCGATCGCGTCAAAGTCGTGACCGTCCACGGTCTGCACAAAGAGTCCGAAAGCGGCGAACTTCTCGTCGATCGGATAGGGGCTCATAACGTCGCTCACGGCGCCGTCGATCTGAAGATTGTTGTTGTCAACGAACACGAGCAGGTTATCCAGCTTATAGTGCGAGGCGAACATCATCGCTTCCCAGACCTGGCCTTCCTCGATCTCGCCGTCGCCGAGGAGCGTATATACACGCACGCCGTTTCCAAGACGCTTCGCGCCGAGCGCCATGCCCGCCGCCGTGGATACGCCCTGGCCGAGAGAGCCGGTGGACATGTCCACACCGGGCGTGAGATTCATGTTGGGATGGCCCTGCAGGCGGCTGCCGATATGGCGGAGCGTCTTGAGCTCGTCCACGGGGAAAAAGCCGCGGTTGGCGAGCACCGAGTAGAGCGCCGGAGCCGCATGGCCCTTGGAGAGCACAAAGCGGTCGCGCTTTTCCCAGCGCGGATTTTGCGGATCGATATTCATGTGCTTGAAATAGAGATAGGTGAGCACATCGGCGGCGGAAAGGCTTCCGCCCGGATGCCCGGATTTTGCCGCGTAAACGCCCTCGATGATGCCGAGGCGCACTTTGCAGGCGGCGATCTTCAGCTGTTTCTTTTCGTCCTGCGTCAAAGTATTCGTACCTCCCCGGCGGGATATCCCGCCAAAGTATTTTAACACTCTGATTATAGATTCCTCCGGCGATTCCGTCAAGGAAAAGAAACCGTCTCCGAAGAAAAGGCTCTTCGGAGACGATGATGACTTTTTATAATATGTAGTTACTCCAGCGCGGCAGCCAGCGAGCCGAGCCGCTGTTCGATGAACGCCGGAACGTCGTCCATCGAGATCTCCAGCGCGACGGCAAGCTCGCCGAAGAGAAGCTCCTCCGCGCGGCGGAGGTATTTTTCATCCGTGCTGCCGATGCGCTTCTGACGCTTTTCGGCTTCTATCTTCTTCGCGCGGATGGATTTTGCCAGACGGATAAGATCCATGCTGTCGAACGAGGTGATCTGCTTCTGGTAATAATTGCGCAGCGCGCTGAGATTCTTCTCCGTGCAGATCTCCGCCGGAACGGTCGGCATTGCATCGATGACGGCTTCGGCCTCGCTGCGGTTCATCACCGGGCGGATGGGGACCTTGCCGCTGTCCGCCGGGGTCTGGATGGTGCCGGTCTGGTACATCGGCCGCAGAAGATAATACGGTTTTCCCGGCTGAGAGGCTGAGAATTTCACCGATGTGATCTCCTCCACCACGCAAACGCCCGTTCCGCCGTACATTACCTTCTCTCCGATGGAAAACATTTCGCACCTCCAAAATGCAATCGCCAAACATTCCGCACCCAAAAACCGGCCGGAATGTTCTCCATTATTGAATATTCTAAAGAGATTATACCATATTTTAAACGACTGGCGCAAGCGGAAAATTCACAGAATTGTTGCAATTTAGCGCAAGCGTTCGATATATGTGCAGTTTATTACCGAAAAGGTTAAATTGTTTCTTCTATCTTGTATGATTTTTTATTGACTATAAACGCACTCTGTGCTATATTGTCATCAAAAGCGGGATAGCGTAACGCAGTGTACCATTAATCAACATAATTCGCTTTTCCGTTTGGAATCGTAAGCAAAAAATTTAAGAATAAGAGGTCGAACACAATGAAAAAAGTAATCTCCGTTCTCCTTCTGGCGTGCATGCTGCTCACGCTGACTGCCTGCGGCAGCCAGCCCGCTGCCCCCGCCACCGATCCCACCGCGGAAGCTACCGAAGCTCCTGCCGCCGAGACCGCCGAAGCCGAGTACAAGCTTGGCATGGGCGTGAGCGTCAGCCTTGACAGCTCCGACACCAATAAAGCTCAGGTCGACGCCACCGTCGCCACGGTCGTCACCGACAGCGAAGGCAAGATCGTGCTCTGCCGCATCGACTGCGCGCAGAACAAGATGGACGTCACCGGCGGCCAGGTCGATACCGCCGCGACCTACACCACCAAGCGCGATCTGAAGTATGACTACAACATGGTCAAGTACTCCGACGCCACGCTCGAGTGGTTCGAGCAGGTCGAGAACCTTGAGAAGTGGGTCGTCGGCAAGACGGCTGACGAGGTCAAGAACATCGAGACCCGCGTCAACGAAGAGGGCTACAACGTCGCCGTTGACGAAGAGCTGTTCGCTTCCTGCTCCATCAGCCTCGAGGCCTTCCAGGAGGCCATTGTGAAGGCCTGCAACGACGAGAAGGGCTCCACCTTCACCGCCGTCCCCGGCTCCTTCACGCTGGGCGTGTCCGCCATCTCCAACTCCACCGAGTCCGTGTCCGCTGCTGATTCCGAAGACGGCAACGCCATGGTCAAGATGTACACCGAGTTCGGTGCCGCTGCTGTCGGCTCTGACGGTAAGATCCTCGCCGCGCTGACCGACGCCATCCAGCCCAAGATCACCGTGAGCGCCGAGGGCGAGATCGTCAGCAAGGACTACACCGCTACCAAGCGTGAGCTCGGCGACGACTACAACATGGTCAAGTACGGCAACGCCATTGCCGAGTGGGATGCCCAGGCCAAGGCTTTTGCTGACTACACCGTCGGCATGACCGCCGATGAGGTCAGCGCCATGGAGACCACCGAGCACAACGGCCATGACGTGACCGTCGATGAGACTCTGTTTGCCTCCTGCACGATGGATATCACCGGCATGCGCGCGACTATCGCCACGGCAGCGAACAACGCCCGGTAATTTCCGCGAAGCAAATGAACCGGAAAAAGAATACCCGCGCGGTCGCCGCGCTTCTCTGCGGCGCTCTGCTCGCTCTTGTTCTTCTCTCCGGCTGTTCAGCTTCCGCCGAACCTGTCAAGGCGCAGGGGAAAAGCTATTTCACCTACTTTGACACGGTGACCTATATTTACAGCTATGCAGGCGATTCGGCAGAACGGTTTTCGGACTGTTCTGCCGAAATTGCTGATATACTCGGGGAATATCACCAGCTTTTTGATATCTACCACGAGTATTCCGGCATAAACAACCTCTGTACGGTAAACAAAATGGCCGGCGGAGAAGCTGTAACGGTGGATGCGCGGCTGATGGAGTTTCTGCTCTATGCCAAAGAGCTCTATGAGCTGACCGGCGGAGAGATGAACGTGATGATGGGAAGTGTCCTCACGCTCTGGCACAACGCGCGTGAAGCCGCGTCGGAAGATCCGAAGAACGCCTACGTTCCCGCGGAAGAAGAGCTCACCGAGGCAGCGAAGCACACGGACATCTCTCTTCTGGAGCTGGACGAGGAAAACAACACCGTCCGTATCTCGGACCCGCTTGCCTCCATCGACGTCGGCGCGCTCGGCAAGGGTTACGCCACCGAAATGGCGGCGCAGAAGGCCGAAACTCTCGGCTGCGAGAGCTATGTGCTCAACGTCGGCGGCAACATCCGCATCATCGGCACGCGGCCCGACGGCACCGGCTGGAAGACCGGCGTGCGTGACCCGAAGAACCCCGACTCGAATTACTGCGCAAAGCTCCTGCTCGCCGACACCTCCTGCGTCACCTCCGGCATTTATGAACGGTATTTCACCGTGGACGGCGTGAGGTATCACCACATCATCGATAAGGATACGCTCTATCCCTCCACGCTCTTCACCTCCGTCACGGTCGTGACGAAAAACAGCGGTCTTGCCGATGCGCTCTCCACCGCGCTTTTCTGCATGCCCCTTGCCGACGGCGAGGCGCTCTGCGAAAAGCTCGGCGATGTGGAAGCGCTCTGGGTGCTCCCGGACGGCGAGCTGCATATGACCTCCGGTATGGAGGCCATTCTCGTTCCGGACGATACGTCCGGCGAATCGCAAAGCTAAAATTACTGCATTACAGCAAAGAAGAAATGAATGGAAAGGTTGGATTCTGATGGCATTCCGTAAGCGCCTTCAGGCGGTTCACGTTCCCCATCACAAGAACACCGCCGGAATGAAGGCCGAAACCCTTCCCCCGCCGAAAGAAGTGCTTCTCCCCATGAACATGCACATGGGCACCCCCGCCGTGCCGGTCGTCAGCGTCGGCGACTATGTCCGCGTCGGTCAGAAGCTCGCCCGCGGCGAGGGCAGCATCACCTGTGAGGTTCATGCGACCGTTTCCGGCACCGTTCTCTCGCTCGATCCGATGCCGGAGCTCTTCGGCAACGATCTGCCGGTCATCCGCATTGAGAACGACGGAAAAATGGAAGTCGATCCCACGCTTGCCCCGCGCACAGCGGAGGATCTCGCTGCGTTCGTGGAAGATCTGCACGAGAGCGGCATCGTCGGTCTCGGCGGCGCGGCGTTCCCCGTTGACTGGAAGTTTGACGCGGCGCTGCGCCACAACGTCAAGACCATGCTCATCAACGGTGCGGAGTGCGAGCCGTACGTCACGAGCGACAACCGCATGATGCTCGACCACGGCGAGGATATCCGCCGCGGTATCGAGCTTCTCAAGAAATACGTCAAGCCCGACAACTTTGTTTTCGCCATTGAAAACAACAAGCCGCACGCCATTGCCGCGATGAAGGAGCTTTTTGCCGACGACCCCACGATGAGCATCGTTGAGCTGCCGAGCTCCTATCCGCAGGGCGCGAAGCAGATGATCCTTTATAACGCGCTCGGCAAGGTCGTTTACGCCGGTCAGCGTTTTGCAACGCTCGGCGTTATCATCATCAACGTCTCGACGCTCGCCAAGGTCGCCAAGTTCATGGACACCGGCATGCCGCTCGTCGACCGCGTCGTCACCGTTGACGGCTCGGCCATCAAGGAGCCGAAGAACCTGCTCGTCCCGATCGGCACGCCGTACCGCTACCTGGTCGAGGCCGCCGGCGGGCTCAAATGCGAGCCGGGCCGTGTTGTGAACGGTGGGCCGATGATGGGTCATGCCGTCCCCTCGCTCGACTATCCGGTACTCAAGACGACCGGCAGCGTGCTGGTCTTCTCCGAAGCGGACAGCGTTATCCACGAGCCGACGCCGTGCATCCACTGCGGCCGGTGCGTGTCCCACTGCCCGATGAATCTCAACCCCACCGCGTTCTCGGACGATCTTGAGGAAGAGAACGGCGATAAGCGCGCGCTTCTCCTTGACCGCGACCATGTGAACTTCTGCATCGAGTGCGGCAGCTGCAGCTACGTCTGCCCGGCACACCGCCCGCTCGCGGAGAACAACCGCGCGGCAAAGAAATATCTCAAAAAATACAAAGCCGATCATGCGGAAGGAGGGAAAAAGTGATGGATAAGCGGTTTGAAACCCCCGCTTCCCCGTTCACCCACTGCGGCGCGAGCACGCAGCGCATCATGCTTGACGTGATCATCGCTCTGCTGCCCGCCACGGTTGCCGCGATCGTGATTTTCGGCGCTCCGGCTCTTTTACCGATCCTCTCGTGCGTGATCGCCGCCGTTGTTTCCGAATTTCTCTTCAACGCGATCACCCACCGCAAGCAGTCCATCGGCGATCTCAGCGCCGTTGTGACAGGACTGCTGCTTGGTCTCAATCTCAGCACAAACGTGCCGGTCTGGCAGTGTGTGCTCGGCAGCGTGTTCGCCATTGTGTTCGTCAAGTGTCTGTTCGGCGGTCTCGGCCACAACTTTGCGAACCCCGCCATCACCGCGCGCGTGTTCATGCTCGTCTCGTTCACGCAGGTCATGGGCGGCGCGATGCCGAAGGGCGTTGATCTCGTAACGAGCGCCACCCCGCTCGAAGTTCTCTCCACCGGCGGCGAGGGTCTTCCCTCCCTGCTGGATATGTTCCTCGGCGTGCGCGGCGGCGCGGTAGGCGAAACGTGCGTTATCGCGCTGCTCATCGGCTTTGCGTATCTCGTCATCCGCCGCGTGATCCGCTGGTATGTCCCGGCGATTTTCGTCGGCAGCGTGTTCGTGCTCTACTTCGTCACGACCGGCAGCGCCGTTACCGCGCTCTATGAGATCATGGCGGGCGGTCTGTTCCTCGGTGCGATCTTCATGGCGACCGACTACCAGACCTCGCCGATCAACAACAAGGGCAAGGCGTTCTTCGCGCTCGGCTGCGGCATTCTGACGTTCGTCATCCGCGAATACTGCGCGTATCCGGAGGGCGTGTCGCTCTCCATCCTCGTGATGAACATTCTTGCTCCGATGATCGAAAAATGGACGGCGGCTACGCCGCTCGGATTGGGAGGGCCGAAAAATGCAAAATAAAGGCAGCTTTCTCCGCTCGGCTCTGACGCTGATCGTTCTCTTTCTCGTGTTCGCTCTGCTGCTCACCGGTCTCAATGTCTGGGCCGGGCCGCGCATCGAGCTGAGCGAGGCTTCCCAGGCGCTCGGGCCGCTCATGGATATTTTCCCCGGCGCGCAGGGCTTTGATCTTCTCTACAGCAGCGACGGCTCCGCCGGAAGCGAGCTTACCGACGTTCCGGAGACCGTGCAGAGCATCTATACCGAGACCTCCGGTCTCGGCTACGCGATCCTTCTCTCCACCACGCAGGGCTACACCCACGATCCGATCGAGATCTCCATGGCCGTGGATACCGAGGGTAAGATCGTCGGCACGCAGGTGCTCTCCTACCCCGACACGAAGGACATGGGTGTGGATACGTACCCGCAGACCTATATCGGACAGGATTCCACTCTCGCGGACGTGAGTCTCGTCGCGGGCGTGACGTACTCCTCCAAGGCGTTCCATGACGCCATTCTCGACGGCTTCACCGCTCTCACGGCGAATGAACTCGTCAGCGCGGGCGTCAAGGGCGACGCACAGCTTCTCACCGAGCTGATCGCGACCGTGTTCCCCGGCATGATGAACAGCGAAGGCGCCATGCAGGGCGAGGAGACCGAGACCGGTCTCGACGGCGTGACCGCCGCTTACAAAGCCCCGAACGGCGCGGGCTTCGCGTTTATTGCGAACGTGGACGGCGCGGGCGTGCTTGCCATCGCGAACACCTCCGGCAGTGTCTGCGTCTATGACGTTGAAGGCAGCGTTGTGACCGATTCCTACGCCGATTTTGCCGAGACCGCCGCCGCGTATGCGCGCGACAACGGCGATCTCTTCACGGACGACGATATCTCCAAGCTCAGCGCTTACTACTCCAAGGACGCGGATTACACGGTGCTCGGTCTCGACGGCGTATACAACACCGTGACCGCCGCCTACACCGTGACGGAGAACGGCGAAACGCTCTATGCCTTCGTCTCCCGTCCCTACGGCTACAGCAACATCCCGATGGCCGTCTACTACGTTCTCAACGCTGACGGCGAGATCGTGATGATGAACGCCAAGGAGTTCATTCTGGAAAAGGACTACTTCTCCAACTACACACTCGATCCGCAGAGCTACAAGGAAGGCTTCGTCGGTATGACCGCCGAGACCATGACGGACGACGTAGCGTTCATCTCCGGCGCAACGATGACGATGAACGCCGTCAAGACCGCTACGCACGATGTTTTCGACGCCTTTGCCACTCTGAAAGAGAACGGAGGACTTGGCAATGAATGAGAAGAAAATGACCGTTAACCCGATGTGGGTGCTGTTTCTCGGCGCGTGCCCCGCGCTGGGCGCGACCGGAACGCTCCGGGGTGCCGCTGCCATGGGCATTACGGTTCTCGCCGTGATGCTGCTCACCGCGCTCGTGATGGCGCTGCTGCGCCGCATTCTCCCGGAGCGCGCGGTGATCGCCGCGACGATCCTCACGGCGGCGCTGTTCACCTCCGCTGCGCAGCTCGTGCTGCACGCGGTGCTGCCGTCCGTTTACAAGATGCTCGGCGTGTATCTCGCCGTGGCTGCCGTCAACCTGCTGGTGTTCAGCCGCAGCGCCGGCAGCGCCTCCGGCCTCTGTGTCGGAAAGGTCGTTGTGACCGGGCTGGAGTTTCTCGCGGTGATCGCCGTTGTCGCGCTGCTGCGCGAGCTCTTCGGTCTCGGCACCGTATGGGGACAGGAGATCGCCTTCCTCAAGGCACACGCCGTGGCTTCGCTCCAGAAGCCCATGGGCGGCTTCCTGGTATATGCCATCGTCGCCGCGATCGTCAACGCCCTCTTCCCCGCCGCGTGCGCTGCGGAGGAAGAGCCCGGCTTCGCCGGTGTCGCCGCCGGTACAGCAGAAGGAGGTAACGAGTAATGACGTTCAAAGCCATTGTCGGTATCGTGCTCGGCGCGATGCTCGCCAACAACTATGCGCTGGAGAAATTCCTCGGCGCGGCTCCCCTGCTCGGCTGGTCCGCGCAGGAGAAGAAGATCACTGTGCTCGGCGTGTCTGTAACCGTCGCCATGGTGCTCACGGCGCTGATCGCCGGTCTCGTGCAGACCTACGTTCTGGACAAGCTGTCTCTCGGCTATCTGCAGACGCTCGTCTTTGCGGCGATCGTGCTCATCGTTGTCTATGCAATGAATGCCGCTGCGAAGGCCGCCTTCAAAAAAGACCTCGGCGTCTACTTCCCCGTCATCGCGCTCAACAGCGCCGTGCTCGGTCTCGCGGTGAACAACGCCGCCGATGCGCTCTCCCTTGGCGAGAGCATCCTCACGGCGCTCGGCGCGGGTCTCGGCTTCTGGCTCGCTCTCGCGGCGTTTGCCGCCGTCCGCAGCAAGATCCGCGAGCGCTACGTCCCGAAGGCGTGGCGCGGTCTGCCGATCTACCTGCTGACCGCCGCCATCCTCTCCATGGCGCTGCTGGCGTTCTGAGAAACGATCCAACAAACGTAAACCCGCCCTCCGATCCGCGGATCGGAGGGCGGGTTTTTCATAATTGAATGTCATAGCTTTACGTGATATATTCTTTGTAGTTTCGACACGCGAAAAAAACTTGCTCTGTTGTGACGCGATGCGTCGAATCTGCAAAAGGGGTTTTCGATCATGAACGCAACAAAAAAACGCAAGATCACAAAAAAGGGTTATCTGCTGCTGGGAGCAATATTGATTTGCATCCTTATTTCCCTTACAGCCTTTCTCATAACACAGCAGAAAAAAAGTTCTGCGGTTTCTCCGCCGGAAGTTATCACAGTCTCCACGCTGGAAAAAATAATCAACGTTAAAGAGCTTTCAACATTTACTGCCGTATACAACGGCATCGCATCCGTGGGCGATACTGAAAATGATGAACAGCCTGATTATTACGTTTCCTACGAAGCCCGGGTAAAAGCCGGCATTGTAATGGACGATGTCCAAATCGCCGTAGACAACAACAATAAAGTTATCACGGTCACTTTGCCAAAGGTAGAAATCACCGAGATCAACGTCGACATCTCTTCTCTGGACTTTATTTTCTACAATCTTAAAGCAAATACGTCATCCGTTACGCAGGAAGCATATAAAGCCTGCGAGGATGATGCAAAAGAAGAAGTTGAAACGCAAGAAGCCATTCTCACGTTGGCAAAGCAAAATGCAGTTAACATAATCAAGGCACTCACAAGTCCGATTGTCGAACAGTTGGACGCTGAGTATCAACTGGTCATTGAGTGAGGAGGAATAAAAGATGAAGCGCATTATTTCTGTTCTCCTTGCCGCTCTCACCTTGCTTTTGATGGCTGCCTGCGGCCAACAGGCGTCTGGATCCGAAGCGCAATCCGTTGTTGAACCCAAAGCATCCCAAATGAAATCCATTTGTGAACTCGCTACCATGGAATGCTATTATCACAATGTTGCAAAATATAAAGAGGAAAATGCCGAAGGCGTTCTTTGGTGGAAGAAAGACAAGGTTTTCTGGATAGAATACAGCGGCGTAGTGAAAATCGGTATTGATGCCTCTCTGGTAAATATTGTGATCGATGCCGACTCTGTAAGCATCACGTTGCCGGAAGCTACCGTTCTCTCATGCCGCGTAGACTCTTCATCACTAAACCAAGACTCCTATATTGTTGCAAAAGACTCTGCCGCCATCACCGCTGAGGATGAAGTATATTCATTCAGCGAGGCGCAGAAACAGCTGGAAGACTGCGCCGCCAACGATCGCGCACTTCTCGCCGAAGCGCAGCAGAGAGCGCAGGAGTTGCTTGAAGACTATATTACCAACATCGGGAATGCCGTCGGTAAAGAATATACAATACACTGGGTTTATCTGAACAATAGTGCTTCCCCTGCCGTGCCAACGCCTGCAGCGTCTGCTGTTCCAGAAACGACAGCCGGTTGATTCTCGGCGCCGCGACAGCGTTACAAAATCACATCTAACAGCATAAGGGGCCTTTGATTCCATAATCAGAGGCCCCTTTATGTTTTATTCCTGCAAACGGGTCTGTTTATCAAAGAAGCCCTCCGAGTTGATCGGAGGGCTTTGCTTTTATTTTTTCCGGCACTTCTTTTTCGCACGCCGTACAAACGATTCACGAAAAGCTATCCTTTGTGCCTTAGGAATTATAGGAATTATTCGTTCCCATCGTCATTATCTCCGCTGTCCTCTTCGTCCTTCTGAAGAAGCACCTTGCGGACGAGGATGACCGCCACGGCGATCACCGCCACGGCCAGCACGCCGATGATGACGAGAAGCACCGTATTCGTCTTTTTAGCGGGCTTTGCCGGCGTCTCTTCCTCACCGGTGTCCGTACCGGCGGGGATGGGCTGGATGGTCTCATAGCCGCAGACGGAGCAGACGCCCTTCTGCTCGCCGTCCTCGGTCGCGGTGGGGGCTTTCAGTATGGTCCAGGTGTAGGTATGGAACGCTTCGTCGCCGTGCTCGCCGCAGGTGCACTGGTGCCAGTGGGAGAGATCGTTATGCTCCCAGACGCTCGAGAAGCTGTGCGTGTGCGTCTTGGTGGCGGTGAACGTCACAGGGACGGTGTTGGAGTAATAGGGATCGGAGGTCGTACCGTTGCCGGTGAGCTGGACGCTTACACGGTAATACGTCGTTCCTTCGGTCTGTTCGGGCTTATAGCTGGAATTCGTCGCGCCGGGGATGGCCTTCATGGCGGCGGTGCTGTTCGTCGCGGCGCTGTACCACTGGTAGGTAATCGTGCCGCCGTCGCTGGATGTTGCCTGAATGGAGAGGATGAAGTTCGGGTTCTCATCCACGGCCATCGTGCCGCCGACAGGCTGCGTGATGATGCTGAGAGACGCCGCCTTTTTCGTCACGGTGACGCTCGCCGTGCCGGAGAGCGTCTCGCCGCCCTCGCTCTTGAAGAGGCAGGCGACCTTCCAGCCGTTCATATCATAGGGGATGTTGGTGAGCGTGAGCGTTTCGCTGTCGCCGCCGGAGATGCTCAGCGTCGGGAACGCGGTACGCGCGGCGGTATAGTCATAGACCTGCGTGCCGTCGGCGCTGATGATGCGCCAGAGGTAGCTCGTCGCGCCGTCGGCGCGGGCGATGAAAATTGCGCGGCCGCCCTCGGTGACGGTCTCGCCGGTCGGGTTTTTCGTCGTTACGGGCGCTGCGGGCTTGGCATTCACGGTGATGCGGCAGAAAGACGTTGTGACGGCGCCGGCATCGTTTACGAACTGGCAGTAGATATCCGCGCCGTTATACTCCATCGTTGCCGCGACGGAGAGAGAGGCCGTCGTCGCGCCGTCAACGGGCTTGGGGGCTTCGTCGCCCTTCTTATAGTACCACTGTATACCCGCCGCGCCGGTCGCTCCGGCGGTGAGCGCGATGGTGTCGCCCTCGGTCAGCGTCTGGCTGGTGGTACTCACATCCTGCGTGAGAACGGGCTTGGAGAGCACCGTCACGGTGCAGACGGAAGACTGGGTATTTCCCGCTACGTTCTGCACAAAGCAGTAAAACGCCGCGCCGTTGATCGAGGCGTCCACGGAAGCGATCTGGTAAGTATTCGAGGTCTGTCCCTCCACGGGCGTATCGCCCTCCGGGTGGACGCGGTACCACTGGTAGGACAGCTCCCCGCCCGTCGCCTCTACGGTGAGCGTGAGCGTCTGCCCTTCGATCAGGGTGAGCGCCGCGGGTACGTCGGTATTGATGACGGGGGCGTCGTCCGCCAATGCCGTCGTGCCGAGCGCGGCGAACAAAAGCGCCGCCATCAAAACGGCAAAGAGTCGCTTTGAAATAAGTTTACGCATAATGAAGTCTCCTTCCCCGCGCCTTGCGGCGCAGGTCGAATAGTTCCGGTTTTCTGTTCTGTTTATTAGACGTGCAAAAGCCGCAAAAAGTTTTCGGAACCCTTAAAAAATGTCCCGAAGCATCATTGTAGCGTTTCGGGACACCTTTGTCAATCTAATTATATGCGCATCAGCCGAGCTGACGGAGCGATTCCTCGAGATTGGCAATGAGCGCTTCGAGCTTTTCGGCACGCTCGCGCTCCGTGGCAACGACGTTGGCGGGCGCGCGGGAGACGAAGCTCTCATTCGAGAGCTTGCGGCGCTGGTTTTCGAGGAAGCCGCGGTTCTTTGCCAGCTCCTTTTCCAGCCGCTCGCGCTCCTTGTCAAGATCGACAAGCTCGCTCATCGGCAGGAAGCAGCGCGCATCCTTCGTCACGATGCTTACCATTTTGTCGGCGTCGGCGGGGACATCGTCCGAAACGATCACTTCACCGGCATACGCCAGACGGCAGAGATAATCGCGGCCATTCTCAAAGGCTTCGCGTTCCTCGGTGACAATATAGAGGTGCGGGCGCTTGGACGGCGGGACGTTCATCTCGCTGCGGCGGCTGCGGATGGCGCGGATGGCCTCCATGACCTTTTCAAAGCGCGCGCTCTCCGCCGGGAAAGCCATATCCTCGCGATAAACGGGGTACGGCTGCACCATGAGCGCGTCGCCCTCGTGCGGCAGCGCCTGATAGATCTCTTCGGTGATGAACGGCATGAACGGATGGAGCAGCTTGAGCGTTTCGGTGAGCACATACAGCAGCACCTTCTGCGCCTGCACGCGGGCCGCCTCGTCCTCGCCCGTCAGACGGGCCTTGGTGAGCTCAATGTACCAGTCACAGAAGCTGTCCCAGAGGAAGTCATAGATCTTCTGCGCGGCGATGCCGAGCTCGTACTTATCGAGATTCTCGCCGACCTCGCGGGCCAGCTCGTTGAACCGGGAGAGGATCCACTTATCCTCGAGCTCGAGCGTTTCGGGCAGCTCGTTTTTGTCGATCGTGAGATTCATCATCACGAAGCGGGAAGCGTTCCAGAGCTTGTTGGCAAAGTTGCGCATCGCCTCGCAGCGCTCCGGGAAGAAGCGCATGTCGTTTCCGGGCGAGTTGCCGGTGATGATGTTGAAGCGGAGCGCGTCCGCGCCGTAGGTGTTGATGACCTCGATAGGATCGACGCCGTTACCGGCGGACTTGGACATTTTCTTGCCCTGCGGGTCGCGGATCAGGCCGTGGATGAGCACCGTGTGGAACGGGATCTTCTTCATATGCTCGCAGCCGGAGAAGATCATGCGCGCGACCCAGAAGAAGATGATGTCGTAGCCCGTGACGAGCACGTCCGTCGGATAGAAGTAGTCCAGATCCGCCGTCTTGTCCGGCCAGCCGAGCGTGGAGAACGGCCAGAGCGCGCTGGAGAACCAGGTGTCGAGCACGTCGCTCTCGCGGCGGATGTTCTTGGAGTGGCACGCCTCGCACTCGCAGGCGTCGGTGCGGGAGACGGTCATATGGCCGCAGTCGCCGCAGTACCACACGGGGATCTGATGGCCCCACCAGAGCTGGCGGGAGATGCACCAGTCGCGCACGCTGTTCATCCAGTTGAGATACGTTTTGGCGAAGCGGTCCGGCACGAATTTGATCTCGCCGTCTTCCACAACGCGGATGGCTTCCTTCGCCAGAGGCTGCATCTTCACGAACCACTGGTCGCTCGCAAGCGGCTCCACATCGTTATGGCAGCGGGAGCACGTGCCGACATTGTGGACGCACGGCTCGATGGACACGAGATAGCCCTGCTCCTCGAGCTCCTGCACGATGGCCTTGCGGGCCTCGTAGCGGTCCATGCCGTCCCACTTGTAGCCGCCGGTGATCTTGCCGTCGCCGTCAAGCATCAGGTACTGCGGCAGATCGTGGCGCAGGCCGACCTCAAAGTCGTTGGGGTCGTGGCAGGGCGTGATCTTCACGCAGCCGGTGCCGAACTCCATATCGGCGTGCTCATCGCCGACGATGGGGATCTCGCGCCCGACGAGCGGGAGCGTGAGCGTTTTGCCGATCATGTCCTTATAGCGCGGGTCCTCGGGGTTCACCGCAACGGCGGCGTCGCCGAGCATCGTCTCGGGACGGGTCGTGGCGACCTCCACGCTGCCGGAACCGTCCGTCAGCGGATAGCGGATATGCCAGAAGAAGCCATTCTTCTCCACGTATTCGACCTCAACGTCGGAAAGGGCGGTCTTGCAGTGCGGACACCAGTTGATGATACGCTTGCCGCGGTAGATATATCCCTTTTCGTACAGGCTGCAGAACGCCTCGCGCACGGCCTTGGCGCACTGCTCGTCCATCGTGAAGCGCTGGCGCTCCCAGTCGCACGAAGAGCCGAGCGTTTTGAGCTGTTCCACGATGCGGTCGCCGTAGTGCTGCTTCCAGTCCCACACGCGGTTCAGGAACTTTTCGCGGCCGAGATCGAAGCGCGTGAGACCCTCCTTGCGGAGCTCGGCCTCCACCTTGGTCTGCGTGGCGATGCCGGCGTGGTCAACGCCCGGCAGCCACAGCGCGCAGTACCCGCTCATGCGCTTCCAGCGGATGAGCACGTCCTGGATCGTCTCGTCAAACGCGTGGCCGAGATGGAGCTGGCCGGTAACGTTCGGGGGCGGGATCACGATGGTGAACGGCTTCTTGTCCGGGTCACGCTCAGCGTGGAACCAGCCGCCGTCCGTCCAGTAGCGGTAGATCTTGCTTTCCACCTGCTTGGGATCATAAATCTTCGGCAGTTCTTTCATTCTTATTCCTCCAAACAAAAACGCCCCGGAGTTAACCTCCGGGGCGCAAAAACTTACGCGGTACCACCCGATTTCCGCTTTACTGAAAGCGGCACTCGTATTCTCTGTAACGGGAGAACCCGTCCGTTTCTACTTTGTTCAAAACGGCTGCTCCGGGGCGACCTTCGGCTGCGGCTTCCCAAGGGCTTGCACCAACCGCCCTCTCTCTGCGTTCCGCCGGGAGCCTACTCCTCCCCTTCTGCGCTTTTTACCAAATCAATATACCGTTATTTGTTTTATTTGTCAAGCCTTACTCCATGCGGCTCGGCGTGCGCACAAGGCCGCTGCGGTATGCCGCGAGCAGCTTTTTGAGATCGGCGATGCGCCGCTCCACATCCGCGCCGCCGTCGGTATCGCGCACGCGAAGCCGGTCGGGGTACTGCTCGATCATAATTGTGCGGGAGAGGACGTCTGCGCTCTCGCGCGCGGCGGTGTCCGGGTCGAAGGGCTGGTGCTCGGCGAGATACAGCTCGTGCGAGGAATACACGAGCGTATAGCCGCAGATGCCTGTTACGGGCTGGTACGCCTTCGAGAGACCGCCGTCGATGTTGATGAACTTGCCGTTGGCCTTGATGGGCGTGTCGCCCTTCGTTTTGCGCACGGGGACGTGGCCGTTGATGATGTGGCCGCGCTCAAAGTCCACGCCGAACTCGGTGAGGATCGTGCGCGCCGTTTCCCCGCTGTTCCAGAGATCGTAGTACGGATTTTTCTGCTCCGTTCGGGCCTCCGGATCGTCGAGGAACGTGCGCTCGAACGTTGCGATCTTGTCCTTGCCGTTGAGCGGAGAATACGGCCCGCACCAGAGATACCAGAGAAGATCGGTGTTCTCCATACGGCGGTCGTACATCGCCGTGCGGCACAGCCGGTCGCAGGCATCCATGAGCGACTTTCCGAAATATGTTTTGTCACCCATCGTCACGCGCGTAAAGCTGCCGTCCGGCTCCATGGGGATGCAGCCGTGGTAGAGAAGGTTGCCGTTGCACACGCGGTACATCGCGCCCTTTTCCAGCAGATACCGGATATGGGTCTGCAGCTTCTCGCTGCGCAGGAAGGACAAAACGAGCTGATCGACGAGCTGCTGCTCGCGCTCGGAGAGGCGATAGGGATCCGCGGGCTCGACCGTGGGGAGCGAAATGTCGTTCGTGCGGTATATCTTGCCGCCGAGCGTGACCGTCCCTTCGGAGCGGACGAGCTCTCCGAGGAGGAGCCGTCCGTCCATTTTATATTCCGGGTGGCGCAGGATGAGCTGACCCTCCAGCTTGAACTGGATGACCGTGATGGCCTTGAGGAGCTTGGCGGTAACGTCGCTGTTTTCCGCCACGCAGTCGGTCACGTGCGTCGGGAGGAAGTTCGTGCAGGGATCGTCGCCGTACTGCTCCATGGCGAAGAGTGCGAGCGGACGGACGTTCAGGCCGTAGCCGTCCTCGAGCATATCAAAGTTACCGTACTTGAGTGAGTTTCGCAGGGCGTTCGCAATGCACGCAGGGTTGCCCATGGCCGCGCCCATCCAGAGAATGTCGTGGTTGCCCCAGACGAAGTCCACGCCGTGCATGTCCATGAGATCGTCCATGACCATCTGCGCGGCGGGGCCGCGGTCAAAAACGTCGCCGACGATGTGCAGCTGGTTTACCGTCAGGCGGGAGATGAGATTCGCGAGCGCCACGATGAACCGGTCGGCAATGCCGGTCTCGATCACGCTGTTGATGATGCTTTCAAAATACCTGCGCTTGTTGGGATCGTGCTCGTCGGAGTCAATGAGCTCCTCGATAATATAGGCATATTCCTTCGGCAGACGGGCGCGCACCTTGACGCGGGTATATTTGTCCGTCGCCTGCCGGCAGACGGCCACAAGACGGTGGATCGTCACGCGGTACCAGGAATCGGAGTGCGCTGCGGCGGCAAGCTCCCGCTCGGGGTAATAGAGCAGCCGCGCGAGCGAGTTTTTCTCCTCCTCGCCGAGAAGATCGCCGAAGCTGTCGTTGATCTTGTCATGGATCGCGCCGGAGGCGTTTTTGAGGATATGGGAGAAGTATGTATACTCGCCGTGGATGTCGCTCATGAAGTGCTCGGTCGTTTTCGGCAGCTCCAGAATGGCCTGCAGCCGCACGATCTCCGCCGCCGTAGCGGGGATGCTCGGAAAGCTCTTGGAAAGAAGCTCCAGATATTTGATCTCGCTCTCGTTCATGCCTTTTTCTCCCGGCTCCTTTCCTCGATATACTGCGCGGCGCTGAGCGCGGCGATGTTCCCGTCGCCGACGGCCTTGGCGATCTGGTAGGGCTTGCCGGTGCAGTCCCCGGCGGCGAAAACGCCGGCAACGGAGGTTTTCATCGTCGCTTTATCCACGGCGACATGCACGCCGTCCATGGCAAGACCCGCGAGCAGCGTATCGGGCGCTGCGGCCGGGCGGAGGATGAACACCGCCTCGCACGGATGCTCTTCGCCGTTCACGGAAAGCGCCGTGACGCGCTCCTGCCCGAGCACGGCGTACTTCGCCGTGCGGCTCGTGAACATTTCAACTTCGCAGCCCATCGTGCGCAGAAGCTCCGCTTCCTCTTTCGTATCGGACGTGAAGCCCACGACGCAGACCTTTTTTCCGCGATAGAGCATTCCGTCGCACGTGACGCAGTAGCTCACGCCGCGGCCGAGGAACTTCTGTTCGCCGGGGAAAACTTTTCCGGCGGCAACGCCGGTGCAGAGGATGAGTGTTTCCGCCTCGCAGAAGTCCGCGCCGTAGATCACGCCGAAGCCGTCGCCGAGGGGCGCGATCGACGTGGCACGGCCGTGAAGGATTTCCGCGCCCGCGTCGAGCGCCTGATGTTCCATCGCTTCGAGCAGCGCACGGCCGGAGACATCCGGACAGCCGGGGTAATTGGTAATCCTGCTTGCGCGGGAGAGCGGGATATCGTCGATCCCGCCGGAGAGGATCGCGGCAGTCTTCCCTCGCGCGCGCAGCGTGAGCGCCGCGGAGACAGCCGCCGGGCCGCCGCCGAGGATCACGGCATCATATTTCATATGGCATACTCCTGTCGTTTGTTCCGCTAAAGGGCGGAAAGATTCATAGCTCTTCTATTATCCAATAATTCTGTTGTAATTTCAAGCGTTGACGTGTATAATAATTTTCATTCATTCAGCTTTCATAAAATGGAGAGAGTCAATATGGAAGAGATCAGAGAATCCAGCAATTTTATTCATGATTTTGTCGCCGAGGACATTGCCCCCGGCGGACGGTTTGCCGGAAAAACGGTGCATACCCGTTTCCCGCCCGAGCCGAACGGCTATCTGCACATCGGCCACTGCAAGGCACTGTGCATCGACTTCGGCACGGCGGAGAAGTTCGGCGGTCTCTGCAATCTGCGCATGGACGACACCAACCCCGCCAAAGAGGACACCGAGTTCGTCGATGCCATTCAGGAGGATATCCGCTGGCTCGGCTTTGACTGGGGCGACCGCTTTTTCTACGGCTCGGACTACTTTGAGAAAACCTACGAGCTCGCCGTCGGCCTCATCAAAAAGGGTCTCGCCTACGTCTGCGAGCTGACGCCCGAGGAGTTTTCCGCTTACCGCGGCGACACGACGCACCCCGCCGTCAGCCCTTACCGCGACCGCCCGATCGAAGAATCGCTCGATCTCTTTGCGCGGATGCGCGCCGGGGAGTTCCCCGAAGGCAAGTATACGCTGCGCGCGAAGATCGATCTCGCAAGCGGCAACTTCAACATGCGCGACCCGGTGCTCTACCGCATCCGCTACATTGAGCACCACCGGCAGGGCACGAAGTGGTGCATCTTCCCGATGTACGATCTCGCCCACCCCATTCAGGACGCGCTTGAGGGCATCACGCACTCGCTCTGCTCGCTCGAATACGAGGATCACCGCCCGCTCTACAACTGGGTCATTGAGAACTGCGATGTGCCGTCCAAGCCGCGCCAGATTGAGTTTGCCCGTCTCGGCATCAACTATACCGTGATGAGCAAGCGCAAGCTGCGCCGCCTTGTGGAAGAGGGCCGCGTGTCCGGCTGGGACGATCCCCGGATGCCGACGCTCTGCGGTCTGCGCCGCCGCGGCTATACGCCGCACTCCATCCGCGATTTTACCGACCGCATCGGCGTTTCCAAGGTCACGTCCACGGTGGACTACTCGCTGCTCGAAAGCTGCCTGCGCGACGACTTAAACGCCAACGCCAAGCGCGTCATGGCGGTGCTCCGTCCCGTGAAGCTCACGATCACGAACTATCCCGAGGGGCAGACTGAGCTTTTCGATGTCGAAAACAACCCCGTCGCCGAAAACGCCGGCACGCGCCCGGTCTCGTTCTCCCGCACGCTCTGGGTCGAGCAGGACGATTTCATGGAAGAGCCGGTCAAGAAGTATAACCGCCTCTATCCGGGCAACGAAGTGCGTCTTAAGGGCGCCTACATCGTCCGCTGCACCGGCTGCGTGAAGGACGCGGACGGCAACGTGACGGAGATCCTCTGCGAATACGACCCCGAGACCCGCGGCGGCAACACGCCCGATGGGCGCAAGGTGCGCGGAACGATCCACTGGGTGGACGCGAACAACTGCGCCGACGCCGAGGTCCGGCTCTACGATATGCTCTTCTCCGATCCCGAACCGGACGCCCCCGGCAAGGACTTCATCGACTGCCTGAACCCCAACTCGCTCGAAGTTCTCACCGTCTGCAAGGTGGAAAAGTCGCTCGAGGACTGCGCCGCTGTCGACCGCTTCCAGTTCCTCCGTCTCGGCTACTTTGCACCGGACAACAAGGACAGTGCCCCCGGCCATCTCGTATTCAACCGCGCCGTCGCGCTCAAGGATTCCTTCAAGAAAGACTAAGATACGCAAACGCAGCAGCTCCGTGATATGGAGCTGCTGCGTTTTCTTTTTAACTGCCTCCCTCTTTGAGGGAGTGGCTCGGCGTCAGCCGAGACGGAAGGAGTCACTCCTCACTCAGGCTCACTTTCGGTTATCTTTGAGCAATGCACCCGCGGAAATGACGATTGGGGAACCTTCGGAATACAGATTTTCTTCCAGTGCGAAGAGGCGCGTATATCTCTCACTCATGTCCGCACCTCAAATCTCCGGGATCTCGTCGTCGCTCATCGGCAGACCGCTGGACGCCGCGCCCGTTCCACCGCGCCGATCAGGCAGCGCGATGACCATTGAGATACCGACCGCGCCAAACAGGAACGTCCACCAGAAATACTTCTTGCTTGTATACCCCTTTTCGTTCGCGATATACTCAAATTCCTTTCCGATGTAATACGCCACTACGGGCACTACGATCACTGCAATAATAATAACCGCTACCATAGATTTACCCTCCCTATATCTTTTTCTTCGGGAAAATGTATAAATCCATTATAATATACATACATATATATGCAAGCCCAAAAACGCGTTTTTTGCGGATAAACGGCGGCGTCTCAAAAGAGACGCCGCCGCGAACTTGTCTTATTCGATTTACAGAATGGCCCGCCGGGGTCTTATGCCGGTCTTACGACCAGCCGCTCGATCAGGCCGTCGGAGCTGAATTCCGTGATGGTGGCCAGAGCGCGGACATGATAGCCGTCATAGACGGCATAGTAGTAGGCCTGCGTGTCGCTGACGATACGGGCATCGGTGATGCGGAAGTGGCGGAACAGGAAGCGGTTGTGGTAGAACATATCGATGGCCTCAGGGCCGTAGGTGCTGACCAGAGGCTTGCCCGCATCGCGGGGGCAGTGGTCAACGAAAATGGCCGTGGGAGAAAAGAGCTTGCTCAAAGCCAGCGCGTCCTGGTCGAGCAGAGCGTCCACATACTGTCGAATCAAAGTCATGGGTTTCGCCTCCTTAGTAAACTTTTTCGCTGTTGAGCAGAGCGTCGGTGCCGCCGTCTACAAACATGATGTTGCCGTTGACGCCGTGGGCCGCCGGGGACACCAGAAACACCAGCGCATTGGCGATGTCCACGGGGTCGAGCAGCTGGTCGCCGGTCTGATAGTTGATGGGAATCGGAAGTCCCGCAAGCGCCGCCGTAGCGCGGTCGCCCATGGCGGCGGTGAGAGGCGTCCGGACGTTGCCGGGAGCCACCGCGTTGATGCGCACGCCGTTGGCGCCCCAACTGGCGGAGATGCGCCGTACCCAGCGGGCCAGCGCGTATTTGGTTGTGGCGTACAGACCCTGCGCCATGGTCATATTGGAGCCGTCATACTGCTCCAGAATGGAGAGAATGCGGGCTTCGTTCCGGTCCTGGTTGCAGGCATAGTTGAGCATATCGCAGAGATCCATGTGCACGCCCCCCTGCGAGATGGTGTTCGATACGATGACCACGCAGCTACCGCCCTTCTTTTTGAGCAGGTCATAGATACCGTAGGCCAGACCGGTGACGCCGAAATAGTTCAGCGAGAACATCAGCTTCATATCGCCGCAGGTACCAGCGACGCCGGCCACGCAGATCAGGCCGTCGATCCCCTCGGGGTGCCGCTCGTGGATCTTATTGATCACATCCTGCCGTCCCTCCTTGGTGGCAATGTTGGCGTTGATATCCCCGCCTTTCAAATCGACGTTGATCGTCTCATGTCCCTGGCTGCGCAGAATTTCTACCGTCTTGCCGCCGATGCCGCCGGAGCCGCCGGTGACTACATAAACTCCCATAAGTTGTCCGTGTCCTTTCCTCGGAATTGAAATAGAGAATCTTTCCTGTGTATATTATCATACACTGATGTATATTATCATACATTCAACGAATAATGCAAGCCTCTAAACGGCCTTTCCCCCGTCCGAGCCGATGCGCTCCATAGAAAATATCCCCGCTTTGATCCGGTTATTTGTGCATTTCCCCGTTGACAGATGTAGCGGGGCATGATAATATACACGCCAGAAAAGACCTCTTTAAGTCGGTACAGAGCTGCCGGCAAGGCGTCGTAAGATGGGATCACGGTATCTTTATGCCGTGTCGCTGCGCCTTGTCCGGATTTGCCGGTCAAGGTTTTTTTGTTGCCAAAATGCCGGAAAGGATGTGGAACGCTATGAACTTCAAAGCGCAGATCATGGACGAAGCCGCCGTGGAGCGGACGCTTGTGCGTATCGCCCACCAGATCATCGAGAAGAATCACGGCACCGAAAATCTCTGTCTCATCGGCATCAAGACCCGCGGCATCCCTCTCGCCGAGCGTCTGGCGAAAAACATTGAAAAGATCGAGGGCACCCGCGTCCCGGTCGGAAAACTGGATATCACGCTTTATCGGGACGATCTCACGCTCGTTGCCGATGCGCCCGTCGTTTCGGACACGCACATTCCCTTTGATGTAAAGGGGATGACCGTTGTGCTCTGTGACGACGTTATTTTTACAACCCGCACCGCCCGCGCAGCCATCGACGCGCTCATCTCTCTCGGCCGTCCGGCACGCATCCAGCTCTTTTCGCTCATCGACCGCGGCCACGCCGAGTTTCCGATCAAGCCGGATTTTGTCGGCAAGAACATCCCCACCTCCCTGCGCGAAATCGTCGCGGTGCGCCTCGCCGAGTGCGACGGCGAAACGGGCGTTTCCATTTATGAGAAAGAATAAATTTTTATAAGGAGAGAACGATTATGACAAAGAAACAAATCGGATCCGAACCCATTTACGACGCGCGCGCCCTCGGCACGCCGCGCATGCTGGTGCTCGGACTGCAGCACATGTTCGCCATGTTCGGCGCGACCGTCCTTGTCCCGGCGCTCACCGGTCTGGACGTTGCCACCACGCTGCTCTTCGCCGGTCTCGGCACGCTGCTCTTCCATCTGCTCACCAAGGGCAAAGTCCCCGCGTTCCTCGGCTCCTCGTTCGCGTTCATCGGCGGCTATCAGGCCATCGCCCCCAACAAGGAACCCGAGCTTCTCGTTTACGCCTGCGTCGGCGTCGCGGCGGCGGGTCTCATGTACGTCGTCCTCTCCGCGCTCTTCAAGGCCTTCGGCGTGAAGAAGGTCATGCGCTTCTTCCCCCCGATCGTCACCGGCCCCATCATCATCGCCATCGGCCTGACGCTCTCCTCCTCCGCGATCACCAACTGCTCTGCCAACTGGCTCGTCGCCGTCGTCGCCATCGCGATCGTCATCGGCTTCAATATGTGGGGCAAGGGCATGACCAAGATCATCCCCATCCTGCTCGGCGTCCTCGGCTCCTATGTCTTCGCGCTGATCGTTGACCCCGCCGCCCGCGCCCATGTTGTCGAGACCGTCAGTGAGGCCGCCTGGATCGGTCTGCCCATCCATGGCGAGCGCACTGTGTTCTCCCTGTTCTCCGCTGCCGACTTCAACAGCGGTCTCCTCGTGAGCGCCATCTTCACGATCGTCCCGCTCTCTCTCGCCACGATGGTCGAGCACATCGGCGATGTCTGCGCCATCTCCTCCACGGTCGGCAAGAACTACATGGTCGATCCCGGCTTCCACCGCACGCTCCTCGGCGACGGTCTTGCGACCTCTCTCGCCGCGCTCTTCGGCGCCCCCGCCAACACCACCTACGGCGAAAACACCGGCGTCCTCGCCCTGACCCGCGTATATGACCCCGCCGTCATCCGCATCGCTGCGGTATTTGCGATCGTCGTGTCCTTCTGCCCGAAGTTCTCCGCTCTCGTCTCCGCGATGCCCACCGCCACGATCGGCGGCGTGTCCCTCGTCCTCTATGGCATGATCTCCGCGGTCGGCGTGCGCAACGTCGTGGAAAACAACGTGGACTTCTCCAACACCCGCAACATCATCATCGCCGCGCTCATCCTCGTCCTCGCGATCGGCATCACCTACACCGCCCCCATCAAGATCGGCATCGTGAGCTTCTCCGGTATCGCCGTCGGCTCCATCGTCGGTATCGCGCTCAACGCCATCCTGCCCGGCAAGGACTACGAGTTCGTGCAGGAAGACAAGGGATCCACCTCTGTGGACTTCAAAGTGTGATGTTTCCGCCTCTCTTAATATAACCGCATCCCCAAAGGGAGACGCCTCACGGCGTCTCTCTTTGCCTTTTAACAAGCCAAGCGGCGGGACGGGCTTTACCGTGCCGCCGCTCTGCTTTTTCGGCGGCTACCGCTCGCTGGCCCCCCGTCTGGTTTGGGCTGGACGGTGTTATTTGCTCCATGCCGGCATCCGATATCCTCACCGCCGTCATTCCCGTCGTTCTGATCAAAAAAACGTACCGCCAGCTCCGTGAGAGCGAATCCGGCGTTGCCTTTTCTATCGAAGCGTGATAACATGCTTCTATATGGAGTGTGATGATCATGGAAGCGATGGACAAACTGCAAAGAGAATGTCTCTCCTGCCGGGACTGCCCTCTTTCACTGGGGCGGCACAACGTCGTTTTCGGCGTCGGCGATCCCGAGAGCGAGCTGATGTTCATCGGCGAAGGACCGGGCGAGCAGGAGAATCTGCAGGGCGAGCCGTTCGTCGGCCCCGCCGGTAAGCTGCTCGACGATATGCTTGAAATGATCGATCTCGACCGTTCGCGCGTATATATTGCGAACATCGTCAAATGCCGCCCGCCGCACAACCGCGACCCGCTCAACGAAGAGCAGGCGGCGTGCCGTCACTGGCTGGACGCGCAGCGCGATCTGATCCGTCCGAAGCTCATTGTCTGTCTCGGGCGCATTGCCGCGATGGCGGTCATCAAGCCGGACTTTCGCATCACCCGCGAGCATGGGCAGTGGTTCGACATTGAAAGCGCCCGCGCCATGGCGATCTACCATCCGTCCGCGCTTCTGCGTGACATCACCAAACGCCCGGAGACGTTCGCCGACCTGCGATCCCTGCGCAGCGAGGCAAAGCGCGTCTGCGAGCGGCTCTATAAATAACAAACTACCAAACGGAAAGGTCATTTTTATGAGCGAATTTCAGCCCATCGGGCTGCAGCACAAGCCTTTGTTTGACGAAGCGCTTTCCCGGGAAAACTCCAAAAGCTCCTCGGACAGCTTCGGAAACGTATTTCTCTGGGACATTCTCTGCCGCCGCAATGTTGCCGTTCTCGGCGAGCGGCTGGGCATTGAATACCTTTGCTCCAAGGGCGTTTTCTACGCCTACCCCTCCGGCCGGGGCGATCTCGTCCCCGCCATTGACGCGCTCCGCGCGCGTGCCGCGGAGCAGGGGCGGCCGCTCTATCTGGAAGGCGTGACCGCGCCGCAGCGCGCCGCGCTCGAGGCCGCTCTGCCGGGACGGTTCCGGTTTTTTGAGGCCCGGGACGACGCGGACTATATCTATTCCGTTGAATCGTTCGCCACGCTCTCCGGAAAGAAGCTCCACGGTAAGCGCAATTTCTGCAACCGCTTTGAGACAGCGCACGACTGGCGCTATGAAGCGCTTTCTCCCGCTGGATTTGACGACTGCCGCAGTCTTCTCCAAAGCTGGGACGCCGAAAAGAACGGCGGCAATGCAGAGGAAAACGAGGCGATCGAGCGGATGTTTCAGTACTGGGACGGGCTCGGCATGACCGGCGGCATTCTCTATGCCGACGGCAGGCCGGCAGCGTTCACCGCCGGGGAACGGCTCGGCAGCGACACGATCGACGTCCATTTTGAAAAAGCGCTCGACGATCTTCCCGGCGCGTATCCGATGATCGCGCGGGAGTTTGCCCGCCATCTGCAAAAGGATTTCCCGGAGATCCTGTATCTCAACCGTGAGGAAGATATGGGCATCCCCGGTCTGCGAAAAGCGAAAGAGGAATGGTTTCCGATGTTCATGATCGATAAATTCACCGCTCTCTGGCAGGAGGACGAAGCATGACGCCGCGTCCGTCCCGCAAGGGCGACGAGAATGCGCTCAAGGCGCTCTGGCGCGAGGTGTTCGGCGATACGGACGAATATATCGACGCGTTCTTTCAGAATGTCTACCAGCCCGGCATGGCGAGCGTGATCGAGGAAGACGGTACCGTCGTCGCCGCGGCGTACGCCGTGCCGTTCGGCGCCGTCCGGTACATTTTCGCCGTAGCGACAAGACCGGAGTATCGTGGCCGGGGCTATGGCCGCGCGGTGGTGTTCGCCGCTGCGGGAGGCGAGCCGGCGTATCTCTGCCCGGCGAGCGCGACGCTTCGGTGCTGGTACGCGCTCACGATGCGCGCCAGAACGGTATCCTACCGCTCAAGCGTGCCGCTTCCGGCCGTCCGCCGGAAGATCACGGCGGAGGAATTCCGCGCACGCCGCGAGGTGTGGCTTGACGGTATCCCCCACGCAAAGTACAGCGACGGGATTCTCAAGCTCTTCTCCGTTACCGGGGAGTTTTTCTGCGGCGAGCACGGCGATATTTACGCCGTGGACGGCGGACGGGTGTGTGAGGCGCTCCCCGCGCGCGCGGGCGACGAACCGTTTCTCATGGGGCTCAACGGCGCGGAGCCGATCTACTGGGGCTTAGCGCTGGAATAAACCCATTTTGGCCTCTCTTGACAAGGTAAATTTCATCCTTGTAGGAGAGGCATTTTCATCATCCTGCACAAGAAGTGATATATATATATATATA